>Ga0209913_1000001_pt1 | contig 525191 bp, 447 predicted proteins | sample PersoiDNA2013203_FD_185805 | JGI IMG/M metagenome (GOLD analysis project Ga0209913, IMG submission 185805) | Permafrost soil microbial communities from the Arctic, to analyse light accelerated degradation of dissolved organic matter (DOM) -... | ecosystem: Environmental > Terrestrial > Soil >... | reverse complement strand
ATACCACTTTATATTTGCACAAATATATTTCATTTGAAAGATATGAGCGGTAAGTTCTACGGCGTGTTGATATTTGAAATCGCAAACCAGAAAAACACCACGCGCTTCAATATCTGCCAGCACTGCTCCGAGCGCAAAAATATTGCGATGTATATCTGAAATTACTGCGATTCGCATAGATTCATTTCTTCGTCAAATTAAATCCATCTTGGACGTATTAAAGAAGCTCAATCCGCCCGTCGAGCGCAAAATGAGTTTTTCTTGCGCTTCTTCTGGCAGATTCATCGCCTGTACTTTGTGGTGTTCAGCGAGTACTGCTTCTTTGCTTGCCTCAAGCACGCACTCTAAGCGGCGTAGCAAACAAAACGGCAGAATAATGCGGCCATATTGGCTTTGTCTGAAGTCACCGCGCAGCAGGTCGGCAATCGCCCAGGAGTCGGTGGCGAGGTTGTTGGATGTTTGGGACATGTATTATTCTTTGTCTTTTGATTCGAGTTGTGCAATTGAAAGTTCTCTTACATAGATCTCTAGCCATATCGTTGTAACGCTATTGAGCTAAATTGAGGAACTTTTATGATGATAAAGATATTACTCTAAAGACAACCTAACGGCTAGAAAATGAACTAATTTTCGTTCCCAAAGGGCTTAAGGCAAAGGAATTGCACTTTTTATTGAGTTGGGCAACACGAATTCTTTCGTATCTTCGCCACTCATCGCAGGTCCCAAGTAATCACCAAGCAAGTGCCTTGGCATCCACTACAGGGATCACAGAGTAAGTGATAAATGCAAATCGACACCTTAGTAGGAATATCAGGACTCGCTCCGTCCTTTTTGGCCAATCTTTCTTTGAAGGAGCATGTATTGCTCGAACTCCTCGGCAGGCATTGGTCGGGCATACAAATATCCCTGATAAGCAAGACATCCATTTTCTTCCAGAAATTGACGCTGCTCTTCAGTTTCAACCCCTTCAGCTATGATGTTAAGTTCCATACTTTTTGCTAGGGCGACGATAGTGCGGACAATGACCGCGTCATTCGCATCGGTGAGAACATCATGGATGAATGACTTGTCGATCTTTAATTGGTCAATCGGAAGGCGCTTGAGATAAGCAAGGGAGGAATAGCCAGTACCAAAATCATCGAGAGAAAAGCCAATTCCTCTCGCTTTCAACTCAAACATCTTATCAATGATGCCTTCCACGCTGTTCAATAGTAAGCTCTCAGTAATCTCGAGCTTGATTTTACATGGATTGACACCGCTACTTTCAACGCTCGCCAGCGTATGATCCATGAATTCTTGGTCGCGAAACTGTACCGCGCTGACGTTGACTGAAAGAGTGAGGTGTGCGGTTTCGGGTCTTGTAGCCCAAGCGGCCAATTGGGAGCATGCCGTTTCCATGACGAACCGTCCAATAGGCAAAATCAATCCAGAGTCCTCTGTTACTGAAATAAAACTATCCGGAGTCACTACACCATGCCTGGGATGAATCCAGCGCAATAGCGCTTCAGCGCCTGTCATACATCCGGCCGCATCTATCTGGGGTTGGTAATAGAGAATAAATTGATTCTTCAGTACGGCGTCACGTAGTTCATTGTCAAGGATTGCCCTAGCTTTGACTTCCTCTTGCATGCCTATATCAAAAAAGCGAATTAAATTGCGCCCATCGGCCTTGGCCTGATACATAGCAGTATCAGCACGCTTCATCAATTCATCACTTGAGTTAAGATGACCAGAAAACAAGGTGACGCCGATACTCGCGCTGCAATGATATTGGTAGGTATGCGCCGCGCCCGCAACTGCCGTCAATTCAAGCAAGTAAGGTTTTTTGATTGCGTCGAGTATTTTTTGTGCAATGGCCTCAGCGCGAACTGCCGCCTCTTCTCGCTCGCCAATACTTTCAAGCAAGATCATGAACTCGTCACCACCTTGGCGAGCCACTGTATCAATTTCCCGAACACATGATTCGATGCGTCTCGCAACAGCCACTAAGAATTTGTCCCCGATATCATGCCCTTGGGTATCGTTCAGCACCTTAAAATCATCCATATCCAGCATCAAAAGCGCCCCGTATCGGTTGTGGCGGTTTGTGCTGGCAATGGCATGTTGGATCCGCTCATTGAGGAGTCGGCGGTTGGGTAGGTTGGTAAGATGATCGTAGAAGGCAAGCATCTTGATTCTTCCGTCGACAAGCTTACTTTCGGTGATGTCGGAGTGAATGCCGATCACTCTGACGGCGTTACCATGGGCGTCGCGGTCAACGACACGACCAATAGAACGTATCCATAGCCACTCATCATTTTGAGCACGAACTCGGTACTCTGACTGCGTAGCGCCACTGACTTGTAATGCACCACTGAACGCCGATTGCGTGGCGGCTCGGTCATCAGGATGAATGACATCTAGCCAATTCTGAAAATCGTACGCTACATCGTCCGAATGTGCGTTATGGGCTCTTGCATACTTGATACTGGCAACCATCTGGCCAGACTGTGGATTGAGGTCGAACCAGTCTTGGTGCGCTGCGTCAAGTGCTAAGCGCAGACGTTCGGCTAGCATTTCGTTTCGAACGGTCGATTCTAGATCGTTAACGAGCTGATGGCCGACGACACTAGAATGTTGCAATATTAAAAAATATAGGATGCCTAGCCCGATTGCAATTTTCACGCCGATTGGATCTGGCATCAGCAGCGCGTGGACCAACGGTAGCAACAACAAACCACTGAAAAAGGAAATCGTGGCCATGAAAAATGGCGACATGATCGATATAGCGATTGCGGAGACGCCCACCAAGATGGTCAAAATGACCAGATAATGTTCGATTTGCCCTTCTATCCAGAACACAAATACGGAAACACCCCAAGCGATGCCGGCGAGAAAATTGAGAAAAGTGAGACGTCTCCCTTGCATCAATATATCTCGTTTTTGCGGTCCATCGCGTAAGCAGAGGTAGGCAAATCGCGCGATCATAAATTCGATAACACAGAAGGAGGCAAACCAGATTACGGCAGGCGTCCATCCGGTGACCCCACCTCCGACCCACGCGAGAAGCGCAGTGCCTAGGGGGGCCGTTAACGCTCCTTCGAACGAACGTCGAGCAAATACCGTAGCCCGTGCAGTCATCACCTTCTGCTCCACCAATGCATCATTCAGTTGGAAGAACTCGGGATCACTGGGCTTTGCAACGTCGCCATTGAACCTAAAATATAAGAATTTCGGATAAGTCAGGCACGCCCAAAGCTTTCGCAGTATGTTTTTAACATCGGACAAATACGAGGCTACTGTGTTAGCTTTCATTTGGTTACCTCTTGTCCAAAACATGGTAAAAGCCCCTCCTACAAAGAATTCAATTGCAATCAGCACGGAATAGAATATTGCCAGTTTTCTGCGTAACAATATTTCTGATGCCTAGAGTTGACTTACATTAAATGTTTGGTTTCTGTCGCAATAAGGATGGGTATTAATAAACGAACAGAGATTGATGGATAGGATGATGAAAGTTAACGTGGTTTTTGCTGTGGTGAATCACTTTAAATCTGATCATATTTGGGCTCCTAACTCAAGTCAATAAAAAAATGGCCGTGCATTCAAACGGCAGCAAAATGCGGAGGGTAGCCTGATGAAAAATAGCGCAGCTCTACAGTTGCAGGCCGTTTGGAGGCGCAGACATTTCCTAACCAGATATGAGCAATCGGGTGATGGCGTTGCTAAAGCAATTTGCATCCGAACAAGAGGTATAAAATAACCAACTTCGTTGCTAAACGCCATCCGTGATCTCGTGGTGTGTTCAACTTTAATGTACGATCTGAAGCTCAGATGGATATCATCAGCAAAAGCGCGCTGATTTACTTTTACCTTCCATTAGTTTTGCTTAACTCTCGGTCAATCCCATCCAATAAATCTTCAAGACAAACTAGCTTTCGTTGAAACTTCATCGTTTGCAGGGCGCAATAACGTAATACATTGATGATCGCTCCACCTGTCAGTACATAATCTTGCGAGATTTTTTTAAGATTAATTTCGGGAGCTAAATCACAGACTCCTGCAAACGCGTTTTGCCAAAGCAACAACCGCTGCATGGAATTCGGCATCATGAATTGAACTACGGATTGGAAGTTACCTCTTAAGGAATCGTCGATGTTCACCTTATTACTGGCAGCTAAGATAACGATTCCAGGAAAATCCTCAATTCGCTGTAGAAGAAAACCAATCTGTTGATTTTTGTTCTTTTCAGACGATGGAGCCGCAAGCCCACTTTTGCCAAGCAATGCATCAGCTTCGTCAAAAAATAAGATCCAATTCTTGTTAGCCGCCACATCAAAAAAACTATCCAGACTGTTTCCTATTTCTTCGATAGTGGCCGACAGAATTATAGATAGATCTAACCTATAAACTGTTGTTGCTGTCATTTTTCCAAGCAATGTAGCGCATAGTGTCTTTCCTGTTCCCGGTGGGCCATAAAACAGTGTACGGAAACCAGGCTTGATTTTTTTATTAAGACCCCACTCTTGCATCAGCGTGCTGCTATGTTGGCTCCATAAACGAATTTCCTCGACACCTTTTATTGTTATTTCATCCAGCACCAGATCATTCCACTCTAGTGGCGTGGTTAGTGGACTTGATGAAAGACGACGATCGAATTCGGGATGCACCTTCTCACCGGTTAAGAAAAAGCGTAGCCAATTTTCCGAGAGAAGCAAAGGCGTTGCCATCATTGGTAATTTTTCGTCACTAGACCTAGGATTGATGACATTTTGGGTTGAAAATAGGTGCGTGGGCGAGAGAACATTAAACGCCTCGGTAAGCCGTAATGGATCATTAGCACTCAATAGAAACGCTAGCGTTTGCCCTGTCGGTAAAAAGCTATTAAGTCGTTGATCGGTATAACCTCCAAATGCACTAAAAGCATGTTCAATATTGCAATTTCTCATTTGAAAAATATCGAGAGACTGGGGACGTAACTGAGGTGCTATGGCCAATGCCAGAGTAAGTCTCTCAAATGAACTAAGACGCCATATCTTGACGAAATTTGAATACGCGCTGTTTGAATTACAAAGATCAGGTGGTGTAAGTTCAATACCTTCTTTTCCATGCACATCTGGCGCAAAATAGCTCTCAATAGCGGTGTTGATGACTGAACTGAGCCAATCTAGCTCATCGAACAATGTCTGCAAATGGACAGCAGGCGATGGTGATTGTTCATTTTCATTATTGCTAATTTGGACCACATCAACCATGTTTATCTCTATTTATTTAATTAGTCGGCTTATATAAGGGCGTGTCATGCGAGAGTACCTGACGATACACCTTATTGCTAATGCCGAAACAAAAATGAGAAATTATCCTGTTAAGCGCGTCATGTACATCAATTGCGGTGAACGCGGTTGTATTTGGGTGATGAGTGACGGAACTGCCATTAACATGACTAAACCCTCATTTTGACAATGCGCCATCGCCATTTTGCGCGTCTGATCGTTTTCCATAGAGGTAGTCTTAAGCGTGCAATGAACTCAAGCGCTCAGCATGTCACTTCGCGAGGCGCTTGCGGATCTCCTGCAATTCCTGTTGGCGTTTGGTGTCTGGTTTTGGGTAGCTCATTTTGAGTCCCCCAAGCGTATCAAGGACAATCTGGGATACGATCAGTCGGGTATTCTGTTTGTCATCAGCGGGGACGATATACCAGGGGGAATCACTTGTACTGGTCACACTGAGACACTCCTGATAGGCCTTCGTGTAGTCTTTCCAGAATTTTCTCTCCTCGATATCGGCAAGGCTAAATTTCCAGTTCTTTTCTGGCTCATCGATACGTTCAAGAAAGCGCTTACGCTGCTCCTCCTTTGAGAGATGGAGGAAGAATTTGACTATGCGGGTTCCATTGCCGACAAGATGCCTCTCCAAATTCGCGATGGAACGATACCGGTCTCGCCAGACTGTCTTTTCGTCGAGCACCGCGCCCGGCAGCCCTTCGCTGTGGAGGATCTCTGGATGAACGCGCGCGATCAGAACCTCCTCATAGTAGGATCGGTTGAAGATACCTATGCGTCCACGTTCCGGCAGATCGCGGGTAGTACGCCAGAGAAAATCGTGCTGCAATTCGGCAGCACTGGGATGTTTGAAGCTCAACACCTGGCAGCCTTGCGGATTAACTCCCGACATCACGTGCTTGATGACGCCATCCTTACCTGCCGCATCCATCGCCTGAAAGATCAGCAAGACGGCATAGCTATTGGACGCGTAAAGAAGCTGTTGCAGCGCGCTCAGTTTGGCAACGTGCTCCGCCAGAATCTCCTGATATTGCTCCTTTGATCTATAAACAGGATCAACGACTGTCGGCCACTTGCGAAGATTGACCCGGTCTCCGTCTTGTACGCGAAAATACTTTGAATGTAGTGTTGTCATGTCGCTCGAATTATCCTCCCTTGCGTCAGTGAATCGGCTCAATTGTTGATCTTCGGGAGCAAATCGGATGGCAGTTCGCGTTTGGGTTTGGATTGCGAATTGGAATCGACCTTGGTTTCAGATTGCGCGTCCCACGCGTGTGGACTGGGAGTATCTGCTACTTCCGGATCACGGTCCGTACGCTGCCGCACTTACGCCCTGCCCTGCTGATGCTTCCTTTTAGGTTCAAGCTCAAGAATCAACGATGAACAATTAACAATCAACAAACGCCCGCTCCACTACATAGTCTCCCGGTATAGTGGTGCTTCCCTCATGAAAACCTTTGGCGTCGAGAATTGAGCGCATATCCTTGTTTAATCCAGGGCTTCCGCAAATCATGATCCGATCGTGATTTGGGTCTAACTCAGGTAGTCCGAGATCACGTGTCAACTGTCCGTTGTCCATTACCGTTGTAATACGGCCTTGGTTTATAAAGTCTTCGCGTGTGACCGTGGGGTAATAAAGCATTTGATTTGTCACATACTCTCCAAGTACCTCGTGCTTGGGCAATACTTCGGTGAGATAGTCGTGGTAGCAAAGTTCGGCCACCTGCCGTACTCCATGCACCAGAATTACTTTTTCAAACCGTTCATACGTGTCGGGATCGCGGACGATACTTAAGAATGGTGCCAAACCGGTGCCACTCCCCAACAGGTACAGGCGTTTCCCTGGAAGGAGGTAGTCGATAAGTAAAGTTCCTGTGGGCTTTCGACCAACAACGATTTTGTCGCCTGGTTGGATATGTTGCAGTCTCGATGTGAGTGAGCCATCTGGTACCTTGATGCTCAGAAATTCTAGTTGTTCTTCGTAATTAGCACTGACTATGCTATAGGCCCGAAGTAACGGTTTATCCTCCACGCGTAAGCCAATCATCGTAAAGTGGCCATTAGAAAAACGCAGGCCGGGGTTGCGTGTGGTGGTAAAGCTGAATAAGCGATCCGTCCAATGGTGGACGGTCAGTACGGTTTCTTCTAAAAAGGCGCTCATGGATTATTCCGGGAAATAGGTCGTAGGACAAGGTTGTGTGTTTAACGTTGAAGTTCAGACAGTTTTCCAGTCCGTTCTTTCCAATCCTCTGCATCGGGCAATGGGGCTTTTCGCTTAGTGATAGATTTCCAACCCGGAAGCCGATAGAGTTTGGCATTGAGTTCTATCATGTGTGTCTGTTCGGCGGGTAGATCTTCTTCTGCATAGATCGCATTGACCGGACACTCAGGGACGCACACGGCGCAGTCAATGCACGCATCAGGATCGATGGCGAGAAAGTTCGGGCCTTCAATAAAGCAATCGACGGGGCAAACATCTACACAGTCGGTGTATTTGCAGCGGATGCAACTTTCGGTAACAACATGGGTCATTTTTTTCTCAATTCGGGATTAGGCTGGTGTGAGGCGTTCAAGGTGTACCGGCACATATTTGTGCCAAGGGGTACCGGCAAAAGGGTCACGGTCGGTAGTGTTAGTGAGTTCGTTCAATGAAACGCCGCGACGATCCAGTGTGCCGTCAGCTTGGTGATAGTCGAGTCCATGTCCATTAGGCAGTGACACATGACCCGGCTGCAGCTCGTCGGTCAGTTCGATTGGCGCTTGTGCAGTACCCCTCGGTGTGCGAAGTTGTATCCAGTCGCCATCAACGCATCCAAGTGTGGCGGCATCCTGCGGGTGTATGCGAAGCACACCAAAACTACCCTTCTTCATCCATTCTGGATTGCGGATGGCCGTTTGGCTTGTTTCAGACCGTCGTTCGCCCGCCGATAGAATGTAAGGGTAATCTGGGCGTTGGGGTGGCAGCTTGCTGTCAATCGTTGCTAACTCGTCCAACATTTCTTTAATGTTCAAGTTGATTTTGTGATCGGGTAACTTCACTGCCTCCCAACTGTCGCTGTATTGGCTAACCCCAAAGATAACGCCGGATGGACTATTCAATATCGCATTAAAAAGTCGATTCCCACCTAACAGCGAGGGGCCACCAAATCCAGCGCCGCTTGCGGCTGCTGGCTGGGCTCTCACATAAAGTTGGCTAATTCCCCACAGCGATGCTGCTGGTGCAAGCATGGGTGGCAGGCTTGGTCCCAGAGTGCGGTACAGTACTACGGGGGCATATCTCGCCACCTTCTTATCGCGTAGAGATTTCCAGGCAAATGCCAACCCGAACGCAGTCAGCCCCAATCGTGCCGCAGCGCGCAAAGTGCGGTAGTTTGATGCATTTAACTCGTCCATGGCCTCTAACAAACGTGCGTGAATTTCAGCTTCCGGAAGAGTGCCTGGGCGGGGACTGATGTGCGGGTGGCGCAGCTGAAATCCATTGCGAGGAAACTCCAAATTGAAAAACGTGGCCTCAGCTTTTTCAAACTGGCTGCTAGCGGGTAGCACATAGTCGGCCTGCCTCGCAGTTTCTGTCATGGCCACATCGATCACCACACTGCACTCAAGCGCACGAAGCGATTGGCGCATGCGCTGGCTATCTGCCAAAGAATGAACGGGATTGGCACTTTCGATGAACATCGCCCTAAAGCGCTTGGGATGCTGTGTCAGAATTTCATCCGGAATCACATTGCATGGAATTAAGCCCATGATCACTTTGGAATTGGTGACGGGGCTATGAGTCCATTTGCGCGGTGCTACGGGCTTGCCAGAATTCGATTTCTTTGCGGCGCTACGATTTGAGTTGGACAGATTAAGAAGGGGCGCAAACGCGTTATTGGCACCCACCTTGGCGTAATTACCCGTCAGCAGCCAGACGAGCCGATTCAGATAGCTATTGAGAGTGGAGTGCAAATTCATTTGGACCCCAAGGTCCTCAATCATCGACACACTTTTGGCACTGGCAATGCGCCGTGCGGCAGAACGAAGCAGTGCCTCCTCTACTCCGCACACAGCGGCATAATGTGCAATGTCTATCTTCTTCATCGCCGCTTCCACTGCCTCATAACCGGTGGTGTGTTCGGCAAGCCATGCCGATGCTACGAGCCCCTCTTGAACCAGAATGGCGGATAGCGCGGTTAAGCACCAAGCGTCAGTGCCGGGCTTGACGGCTAAATGATAGTCCGCCATCTCTGCAGTCTCGGTGCGTCGTGGGTCAATCACGATCATAGCGCGGTTCGGGTCGTTTTGAATCTCGCGCAGTACGACACGGGTTCGGGCAAATCCGTGGGACTGCCATGGATTTTTTCCTAAAAACACAGCCACTTCGCAGTGTTCAAAGTCGCCATGCACTGGCGCACCGGTCATCTTGCCTTGCACCCAGCCTTCGCCCGTCTTTTCTTGAGCCAATGCATTGGATCGATAGTGAATCCCCAATGCGTTGATCGTGCTATCAGCGTATGTTCCACCGAGATGATTACCCTGGCTGCCACCACCGTAATACAAGATACTTTCGCCACCGTGTTTGTTTTTAATCGCAGTGAACTTTTCTGCTATTTCGCGGATGGCTGTTTCCCAATCGATATTCTCATAACTACCGTCTGGCCTGCGACGTTTTGGTGAATCGATGCGATCTGCACCATTCTGATAGAAGTCCATCCGTTGCGACTTTTCACACATATAACCCTGTGAAATGGGGTTAGATTTATCTCCTTTAATCTTACTGATTCGCTCGGCTTCAATTTTTATCTCGAGGCCACAATTAATCGAACAAATAATACAAGCGGTCTTTTTCCAGGAATTTATTTCTTTGTCATCCATGATGTGTTTTTCCTCATTCATTTTTGTAATCGGGGACTTGATTTATTGGATAATGATTGTTATCCTAAGATGGAATTCGAAAATCTGTCAAGCCTAATTTTTAGAAAAGAGTTTTATGAGATACACCACTAAGTACAAAGAAGAAGCCCGTGCAAAGCTAGTAGATGCCGGTGGTCGCCACGCCAAACAACACGGCTTTATCAGTAGTGGGATGGCGGATTTAGCCGCAGCGGCAGGTGTGACAACCGGCTCTTTATATAAACATTTCAGCGGCAAGTCCGACTTATTCGTTGCAATGATCACGGCGGAGCTCAAGCGCACGGCGGACTTATATGATGACGTTGATCCCGCCGATGCGGAGCAGGTATCGCGTGCACTTGCGGGCTATTTAAGTCTGAGTCATGTGCAGCATCCGGAGGCAGGATGCCCATTGCCTTCATTGACTCCCGAGGTGGGACGCGCAGACGATGCGGTGAAAGAAGCGTTCGAAAAGGGTGTTCAATCCATCCATGCCAACGTGACAGCCCTGACAGGTAATTCAGATGCCGCGTGGGCAGTGATGGCACAAAACGTAGGTGCTGTCATGCTAGCTCGAGGTATGCAATCAGAAGCACTGCAACGTGAACTTTTGAGCGCAGTGCGTCAGGCCGGAGAAAAACTTATCGAGAGCGACAAGTCTATTTAGGCGACCAGGAAGGAATGAACTGCGTGAAGGTGCCTTACCGTCCCTGTAGGCAGTTTTTTGATTGAGAAATCCACGTACCGTTGGTCGTTGTTATTATTTTCAAAGGAACCCACCATGAACGAAAAGAAAGCCATTCTTGTCATCGGAGCCGGTGATGCAACAGGCGGAGCGATTGCCCGGCGCTTTGCACGTGAAGGCTACATTGCTTGCGTTACCCGACGTAGCGAAGAAAAATTGCAACCCCTCGTTACTGATATCCAAAATAGTGGCGGCGTGGCATACGGATTTGGTAGTGACGCCCGCAAAGAAGAAGAAATGGTTGAACTCATCGAAAAGATTGAGCGTGACATCGCCCCGATTGAGGTTGCGGTGTTCAATATTGGTGCCAACGTCCGCTTTTCGATTACTGAAACAACGTCCCGCGTCTATCAAAAGGTGTGGGAGATGGCGTGTTTCTCTGGATTTCTCATGGGACGCGAGGCTGCAAAAGTGATGTTGCCACGAGGCCGAGGAACCATCATTTTCACTGGTGCAACTGCCAGCCTACGCGGAAGCGATGGGTTTGCTGCCTTCGCAGGTGCCAAGCATGCTTTGCGTGCGTTATCCCAAAGTATGGCGCGCGAACTGTGGCCTAAGGGAATCCACGTCGCTCATCCTATTATCGATGGCGCCATTGACACAGAGTTTATTCGCACAAATTTTCCTGAGCGTTACGCGTTAAAAGAACAACTCGGCATCCTGAACCCAGACAGCATCGCAGAAGCCTATTGGCAGATTCATGTACAGCCGCGCGATGCATGGACCCATGAGACAGAACTACGCCCATGGATGGAGCGGTGGTAGGCCTCCCCTTCCCCATTTAATTTCTCAACAATGATTGGAATTCAATAATGAGCGATCCTGTAGTTCAATTCCTGTTTGACTTCGGAAGTCCAAATTCCTATTTATGCCACAAGGTAATCCCTGATATCGAACGACGAACCAACATCAAGTTTGAGTATGTCCCTATCTTGCTTGGTGGACTCTTCAAGCTTGCCAACAACCGTTCGCCAGCGGAGGCATTTGCGGGTGTCGCCAATAAACGATCCTACGATATGCTTGAGATGCGACGCTTCATAACTAGACATAAACTGGATCAATTTAGGAGTAATCCGTTCTTTCCCGTCAACACGCTCCAAATTATGCGTGGCGCAATAGCTGCGCAAAAACTGAGTAATTTTATGCCTTATGTAGATGCGATGTACAAGGCTATGTGGGAGCAAGGACGAAACATGAATGAGCAAACCGAGATTATTAATGTCTTGACGGAAGGAGGAATCGATTTCAAGCGCTTACTTGAGGTATCACAAGAACCTGACGTAAAGAACTCCCTCCTAACGAACACACAGTCTGCGTTCGACCGCGGCGCGTTTGGTTCCCCGACGTTTTTTGTAGGAAACGAAATGTTTTTTGGTAAAGACCGACTCAGAGAAGTTGAGGAGGAAATACTTCGGGCAAACCGCGCATTACAAAAATGAGCAGATTCAAAGTGAAGCATTCACTCTTAAAAGGACTATTCTGATGAACCAAAAAAAATCTGCACTTATCGTCGGCGTTGGTGCTAGCCAGGGCTTGGGTGCTGCCGTGGCCAGGCGTTTTGCAAGTGAAGGCCTTCATGTAGTCGTGGCGGGGCGCACCGCAGAGAAGCTCGACAGAGTTGTAACGGAAATTCGTACAGCCGGAGGCTCAGCGCAAGCGATCATCGGTGATGGTTCTAATGAATTAGATGCGGCAGGTTTCGTCGCGTGCGCCGAAGAACATGGCCCACTTGAATTGGTTTTACACAATGCAGGGAGTAATCGCCGAGACGCATTTTTGGATCTCGAAACTAACGACTTCGAAGCTTTATGGCGCGAACACTGCCTCGGCGGTTTTCTGACTGGTAGAGAAAGTGCGCGGCGCATGGTTCCGCGTGGACGAGGGACGATTCTTTTTACAGGTGCCTCCGGCTCTCTGCGCGGCCGCTCGATGTTTGCTGCATTCGCTGCTGCAAAAGCGGGGTTACGCGCGACGGCGCAAAGCATGGCGCGAGAGTTGGGCCCTAAGGGTATTCATGTCGCGCACGTCGTCATTGATGGTGGCATCGAGGGAGAGCGATTGCTAGCCGCGTTTCCTAGCCGTCAAAACGAAAAAGGGCCGGATGGTCTGCTTTCCATTGACGCAATCGCTGAAACCTATTGGCAGCTTCATCTTCAGCACCGCAGCGCTTGGACCCATGAACTTGAACTACGCCCTTGGTCTGAGCCATTTTGAGTGCGACTGTGGCGATTCGAGTAATAAACGCCACATTACCAGCACTCTCGCGGCGCGGTGGGCTTGGCCGAAAAAATGACAAAGGCATGCCATCGCATCGACTTGTTCGAGGTGTCAATTCGCCTCCAAAAACGAATTGACGAAAGTGACGCGAAGTGTCTATATTGCGTCATAAAGCGCTGAAATTGGCGTTTAAAGCCCTCTAAACCTCACTTCACACTCAAGGAATTCCCATGCTACAAGCTGGCCTCATGATGGATCGCCCCCTGTTGCTCTCCAGCGTGATTGAACACGCAGCAGCACAGTTTGGTGACGTCGAAGTCGTATCACGTGAAACCCACGGCCCGCTTTTTCGCTACACCTATGCACAATGCGCCGTTCGTGCTCGACAGTTGGCCAACGCCTTATCTCAACTGGGGCTTACACAGGGGGATGCAGTAGGTTCTATTGCTTGGAATAACCACAGGCATCTTGAAGCGTATTATGCAGTCTCTGGAAGCGGCATGATCATGCATACCTGCAATCCCCGCCTTCATCCTCAACAACTCATCTACATCATTAACCATGCCGAAGACCGCGTCGTGCTCTTCGATGCCACATTTGCCCCTCTGATTAAGGGCATTGCTTCTCATTGCCCATTGGTGCGAGCATGGGTTTGCCTTAGCGATGCAGCTAATACGCCGCATATCGAAGGCGTTGCCAATGTACTCAACTACGATGAGCTTGTTGAGTCTTGCAGCGAAGAATTTGTATGGCCTGAATTCGACGAGCACACGGCCGCAGCGTTGTGTTACACATCAGGCACTACAGGCAACCCCAAAGGGGCAATGTACTCGCATCGAGCGATCGTACTCAATGCGATGTCAGGTTGTCTGCCAGGGGTGCTCTCATTGTCGCCCAATGACGCCATCCTGCCCGTGGTCCCGATGTTTCATATCAACGCATGGTGCATTCCTTATGCAGCGCCGATCGGTGGCGCCAAACTCGTATTACCCGGACCAAAGTTGGATGGACAATCACTTTATGAACTGATGGAATCTGAGGAGGTGACGGTCAGTGCTGGCGTGCCTACCATATGGCAGGCACTGTTGTCGTACATGGAACAACATGATCTTCGATTTACCAGCATGCGCAGAACAGGCGTGGGAGGCTCTGCGATGCCAAAGGCATTGATCGCCAAATTCATGGATACCTATCATGTGGAGGTGCGCCATGGCTGGGGAATGACCGAAACCACAGCAGTTGGTACGATGGGATCTTTGCCGCCAAAGTCCAGTCACTGGACTGCAGAAGATAAGCAAACTTTCCTTGCAAAACAAGGGCGAAGCACTTTCGGCGTCGAAATTAAGATCATAGACGAAAATGGTAAAACGCTGCCTCGTGATGGTACCTCTCAAGGAGAATTGATGGTGCGAGGTCATTGGATTCTTGCCTCCTACTTCAAGGGAGAGAGTTCACCTTTGATCGACGGCTGGTTCCCAACAGGCGATATCGCGACCATCGGTGCTGATGGCGTCATGCAAATTCGTGACCGCACAAAGGACGTAATCAAGACTGGCGGCGAATGGATCAGTTCTATCGACTTGGAAAGCGCCGCTATAGGACATCCGGCAGTAGCGATGGCGGCGGTTATTGGCGTCAAACATCCGAAGTGGGATGAGCGCCCTTTACTTTTCATCGTGCGTAAACCAGGCGTCCAATTGGAGAAAGAAGAAATCTTGCATTTCCTCGAAGAAAAGGTTGCCAAATGGTGGGTTCCCGACGATGTGGTCTTCTTGGATTCCCTGCCATTAGGCGGCACTGGCAAAGTGCAGAAAGGCGACCTTCGAAAGCAGTATGGCGGCGTATTCAGTGAAAAAACTATTTCGGTCGATCTTTAATCAATCCTAGGACGTGTCGAGTACCGAGTGCATACGGATGCCAGAACGATGAAGTCTGGGTGGTGGTTAAAATGCAGCTTCCCCACCACCCCGTACCATTGAGTTGTCGTTCTTACGATGTTTCTTCGGGCGAGCCAGATTGTCATCAGCACCAAACTTAAACATAACCTGACAATCACTGATTTGATCAGTAATAACTTTTCGACCAATGCAGTTCTCACCGACTGAATCTAAAAAGCTCCCATCGCTGTTATCAGTGATTCTATGGCGCTTTTGGTGAGAGTTGCTACGCTGTCGTTGGCAGAAAGTACGGGATGGCGCTAGGCGTTCACATCGACGACAAACCGATAGCGCGCCTGCTTGGCGACGACTTTTGACCACGCGTCATAGATACCACTCATCGGAATCTTGGCAATCTCCGGTTTAATTTTATGTAAAGCGCAGAAGTCAACCATCTCCTGCGTTTCACGGATGCCACCTGTGTTGGATCCAGCGATGGCATTTCGAGCACCGACGAGGGCCATTTGACTAAATTCGTTTGGTTCATCGCGCTTTCCAATGCCGACACGACACAACGTGGCATCTCGCTTAAGCATTTGAATAATCGGGTCAATGCTGTAGCGATACGGGACCGTGTCGAGGATAAAGTCAAATGAGCGCTTGTATTTCGTCCAATCCGTGGAGGCATCGTTGACGATGATATTGTTAGCGCCAAAGCGTCGAGCATCAGCCGCCTTATCTGACGACGTAGTGATGACGGTGACGTTCGCGCCCATAGCAGTGGCAATCATGACAGCCATGTGACCGAGGCCACCTAATCCAGACACTGCAATAGTGCTACCCGGCCCCACGTTCCAACGCCGCAAAGGAGAGTACACCGTGATGCCAGCGCACATCATCGGACCTGCTTCCGCTAGATCGATGGAATTGGGCACCGATATGACGAAATCTTCATCCACTACCACGAACGTCGAATAGCCACCCTGCGTAATGGAACCATCGCGGTCCTTGGATGCGTATGTTTGGGTGTTCCCGTTTTCACAAAACTGTTCAAACCCCGCCACACATTCGGCGCAGTGTCTACAAGAATTGACCATGCAGCCGACACCCACACGAGACCCAAGTTTAAATTTGCCGGCACTACTACCCACAGCAACTACCTCTCCAGCAAGTTCATGCCCGACAATTTGTGGGTAATGAACTGGTCCCCAATCACCATGGATTGTATGAATATCTGAATGACATACCCCACAGTAATGTAATTTGATTGCGACATCTTTGGTCCCGAGCGCACGGCGTTGAATGGTCTGCCGCTTAAGCGGACCAGTAGGCGAGTAAGCAGCCATCCCCTCAGCAACATAAGGGCCATCACCTGCAGACGAGGTCGGGGTTGGGCGTGGATTAGAATTTTTTGGCAATGTCATGCTGTTGTCCTTGCGCCGTTTATGCGCGATGTAGTTGCAACGTGGTTAAGCTCTTACCCGACGATCGACTGAAATACATGCTAGGAAGTCGGCACTAGCACTGATCGTATAGCATGGAAAAGTTCAATCCGTTGGTGCGCTACCCGGCACAACGACGCAGTTGACAATAGACCTATTTCTGAGAGTACAAACGACAACAATAAGTCAAATTAAAATAATTTTTCTGAAAATAGAAATCTCTTTTGTGAAGTGTCCGATGAACTTATTTATGTGCTTTGCCGAACAGAGGTAATGCCGCACAACATGTAAAAGTGATCGTATGGGGTTCGAATTACAAGACGCGTTTTGCCGACGGTTCGAATTAGACAAAAATGCTACTCCCTCAGTTAAAGGATTTAAAATGAAAATCGCAATCACATTGTTATTGATCGGAGGCTCAATCGCCTTAACTACGCCTGTCTTCGCGGCGACTACCGAAGCGCAAACAACCTATGATGCTGCCAAAAATAGTGCCGCTGCAGACTATAAAGTTGCAAACGCACGTTGCGACGGAATGGCGGGAAATCCAAAAGATATTTGTGTTGCCGAAGCAAAGGCGGCGCGCATTCAAGTCGAGGCAAATGCTAAAGCACAGTATAAAGGTACTGTGAGCGCACGAAGCAGCGCCCGCAAGGATATTGCAAATGCTAACTATGACGTAGAAAAAGCCAAATGCGAAAACCAAGGAGGAAATCAGAAAGATGTGTGTGTAAAGCAAGCCAAGGCCACCATGACTGCTGCAAAAGCCGATGCGACTGCTGACAAAAAAGTGATAGATGCACGCACTGATGCCCGCGACGACAAAAAAACAGCTAATTATAAAGTCGCCGTGGAAAAGTGCGATGCACTTTCTGGCACAAGTAAGGATACTTGTATTGATTCTGCTAAAACAAAATACGGACAATAGTCACATACCACCATGGGTATGAATGCCTGAATCTCCTCAGTAAGACTTGTCAATCTAAACGTTGGCAACCATCCTGACGCACTCTGCCCTGGACAATCATGTTGCATTGAACTTTTCGATAAATTAATCAACCAATTCTACGGAAAACGATACTTAAGTTGTCGAAAAGATTGAATGCAAAAAATATCACAGCACCAAAATTCGTACTACCCACTATGGCTGGAGATTACTTGGACGAACGCCAGAACATCTCAAATGTGTGTGACCGAACAGTCTGCCTTCAATTGGTCGTGCATTCTGAGTTCTCATTGACACTAAATGGAGAGTTAACATGACATACGAAGCCCGCGATACCTACGGAATGTATAAAGACCGTGGACATAAAGGCCCAGGTCCGGAATTGATGGGTGCCAACACCTTGAGTGGCGAAGATGTTTATAACACGAGCGGCGAACACCTAGGCGACATCAAAGAGTTCATGCTCGATATGCATACCGGCAAAGTCGCCTATGCAGTGCTTTCGATTGGTGGTGTCTTCACCATTGGCGAAAAGCTTTTTGCTGTACCTTGGAGTGCATTGAAGCTTGATACAGTCAATAAACGTTTTGTTCTTGACGTAGAGAAAGAGCGCTTCGCTAATGCACCCGGTTTCAACTCGGATGACTGGCCCAACATGGTCGACAAATCATGGACAGATACTATTCATACCTATTACGGTGAGACAGCGATTTATTAATCATTTTTTGGTGAAACTTGGTAACAGTCGTTCGTCGGTTTAGCAAATTTCATTGCTCGCCAAGTAGCATCAAGAAGGTTGTCGCCATTCATGTCGGCAGTGACGGTATCGAGCTACCAATAGCCCGATGCCGTCATTATTAAGAATTTAAATCCACGACAAAACGCATGCCAACTACACTCTGGAATCGTTCATTCAATCGTTTTTTAAAAAAGATAACGAAGACTGCGACGCGCGCCGGATCAAAGTTGATTGTGAAGGCGCTGCGGACAGTGCCGACAACACGAAAATCCAAACTAACAAACGCTCGATCAACATCGATGGCCAACTGGAGCGCCGGCATTGCCATTAGCGCTGCGGGTTCGCGACGCTATCGTCTCTACAAACCACCGAACGTCTTGCGTTCTGAATCCTTACCACTCATGGTCATGCTGCACGGTTGTGGACAAGATGCTGACGCGTTCGCAGCAAGTACCAACATGAATAGAATTGCCGCGAGCAAACGATTTTTTGTGCTTTATCCAGAACAGGACGTACTATCAAATGCCCAAGGTTGCTGGAATTGGTACGACACGCGCTCGGGACGTTCACAACGCGAAGCTGCCACTATCGATCACGCTATCGATCAGATTTGCCTTTTACAGCCAATCGATCAAGATCGGATCGTGCTTGCGGGGCTTTCGGCAGGTGCCAGTATGGCAGCGCTTCTCGCGCTCCGTCGTCCAGAGCGTTTTCGGGCGATTGCAATGCATTCCGGCGTTGGGCCAGGTGTTGCGCATTCGCTGGCATCTGCCATCATGGCGATGCGCGGAACCAAAGTGACTTCCAAACCACTTCCAATTGACCTACAACTGCCGCCACTGTTGGTGATCCATGGCAGCACCGACCGAGTCGTCGCACCCATCAATGGTGTCGAGACAGTGCGATTGTGGGCGGCACCATCGAATGCAAAAGCAAGTAAGCCGCGTACAATTCGACGCGGCGCACGCTACCCCGTGACAATGACAGACTATCGAAATAGCAAACAACTCGTCGCAACAATCTGTGAGGTCAACGGGCTAGGCCACGCATGGAGCGGAGGCGCCGCAGGCCATTCTTACAGTGATCCCAAAGGCCCAGACGCGTCGGCTATGATATGGACCTTTGTGGCAAAGCAATTCTTTTGAGCGTCTTCTTTGTGTTGAGACTTGCCTTTCACGTCATATCTTCACATTACAGTTGCCTGTCCAATTTGCTCAATGTGATCGACTAATTTTTGTTCTCCCTCAATAAAGTGGGAAAAACGACAATACTCTCGCTCAGTAAGCATAGGATATAGAGAGGCGTCAACGTCTTTAAATAGAAGGGGCACGATTGCGCCAGTCAGCACCAATGTATAAGCAACCAAGGATAGATATGCACTTCCTCAATCAGTCTCCACGTTTTATGTTCTTTACTGGCAAAGGTGGTGTCGGCAAAACGTCCATAGCGTGCGCAACGGCAATTTATTTGGCAGCGCAAAATAAACGCGTTCTATTAGTAAGTACAGACCCCGCATCCAACGTAGGACAAGTCTTCGGCGTCAACATCGGTAATACAATCACTGCAATTCCAGCGGTATCTCGGCTGTTTGCACTGGAAATCGACCCGCAGGCCGCGGCGCAAGTCTATCGAGACAGAATCGTTGGGCCGGTACGTGGAGTGCTGCCGGATACTGTTGTCAAAAGCATTGAAGAACAGTTGTCGGGCGCGTGTACGACGGAGATAGCCGCATTTGATGAGTTCACTGGGCTGCTGACCAATGACGCCCTCAAAAAAGAATACGACCATATCATTTTTGATACTGCGCCAACGGGTCATACGATACGGTTACTAAAGCTACCTGGTGCATGGAGCAGCTTTTTAGAAGAAGGAAAAGGTGATGCCTCTTGCTTGGGACCGTTGGCAGGACTAGAAAAACAACGCAGTCAGTATTTAGCTGCCGTTGAAGCATTAGCCGACCCACTCCACACGCGTTTAATTTTGGTGGCACGGCCTCAAGAATCAACCTTGCGTGAAGTGGCCCGCACGCATGATGAATTAGCGACGATCGGACTGACTCAGCAATATCTTGTGATTAATGGTGTCTTACCCCAAAGTGCCACTGGAACTGATCCGTTAGCACAAGCGATCTACGCGCGCGAACAGCAAGCGCTCGCTGATATTCCAGCCAAATTGCGCTCTTTGCCTTGCGACTACATTTTGCTCAAAGCGTTTAATTTATTTGGCTTAGACGCGTTAAAACATTTATTTATTGAATCGCCACTATCAGCAATATCTTCCTCTGAAAGCGCTATCGACCTCCACGCACCAAGTCTTTCTCAACTGGTTGATGACATCGCTGCCGACGAGCACGGCTTAGTAATGCTCATGGGTAAAGGTGGTGTCGGTAAAACGACATTAGCGGCAGCTATTGCCGTTGAATTGGCTCATCGTGGATTGTCGGTACATTTCACCACCTCCGATCCCGCCGCACATCTTTCTGAGACTCTGAATGGAACGCTAGACAATCTCACGATAAGCCGCATTGATCCCCCGACAGCAACTGAACTTTACCGGAAACACATCATGCAAACCAAGGGAGCAAAATTGGATGCCCAAGGTAAAGCATTGCTAGAAGAAGATTTACGCTCTCCATGTACAGAAGAAATCGCTGTATTCCAAGCGTTTTCCAAAGTAATCAGAGAAGCCGGTAAAAAATTTGTTGTCATGGATACGGCTCCGACTGGACATACTTTGCTATTGCTTGACGCTACTGGAGCATATCATCGAGAAATTGCGCGTCAAATGGAAGACAAAGGCATGCATTTCCTCACGCCAATGATGCAATTACAAGACCCCAAACAGACCAAGGTTCTGATAGTGACACTAGCGGAAACCACGCCGGTACTGGAGGCGGTCAACCTGCAAGCGGATCTTCGTCGTGCTGGAATCGAACCATGGGCATGGGTGATTAATAATAGCATTGCCGCAGCGCAACCTACATCGCCATTTCTGTTACGCCGCGCAGAAAATGAGGTCAAAGAAATTACCGCAGTGACCCAAGTTTATGCAAGCCGCTACGCGATCGTGGCATTGCAGACGGAAGAACCAGTTGGCGTTGATCGTCTATTGAAACTCGCAGAGCATGTTTGTAATCACTTATAATCTTCTGACATTAAAAAATACTCAAGGGGATAAAGTGCAAAACGAAGCTAACAACGAAAAATCGCAAGAACAAGGTGGTTCGGCTGGTGTACGCGGCGGCCATCCAGGGAGCGACACCGCGGTCATCGCGGATGTTGCTCCTCCCCCTGCCGTCGAGATCAATGGTATTGTCAGAAAACTGGCCAAGACGGCGCAACGGCCCAAGCCGCTCGCCCGACCAGAGTTGAAGATTGTAACGCCCGGAAAAGAACTTCCGGTGCCACCATCTGCAATGAGCTTACGTGCAAAATGCCCACCTGTTCTCGATCAAGATCCGATTGAATCATGCGCTGCCTTTGCCTTTACGAGCGCATTACGCTTTCTTCATCTACGCGATGGTTTGGATGAGCCTTTGTCGCCACTATTCTGTTATTACGCAACGCGCGTCCTTACAGAAGGCGAACAAACCAGCGATGATTCAGGGTGCAAGGCGGATGCCGTTGTCGAGACACTCGAAAAATTTGGCGCGTGCGTCGAGAGTGCTTGGCCATACGATACGAGCAAGTTTTCGATCACTCCGCCCACAACCGCATTCGACGACGCCGCAACTCGGAAGCTGACCAAGGCTTACCGCGTAACGACACTCAGGGCAATGAAGGTGTCGATTGCCGATGGTTATCCCGTACCCGTTGCTTTTCCCGTTGCGCGATCCGTTGGCTATGGCGACGACGCTGTTCTTTCGCCTACATGGCGCACTGGCCGTTTCCCGATACCGACCTCCGCACCTGGTGATGCAACTGCAGGTTCGTCAGGTGGTTCAGCTGGTTCTAGCGGTGGCACAGGGGGAGCAGCCGGACGAGAGGCTGGCTCCGGTGGAGGTGCTGTTGGTGCATCGGGCGTTGCAGCTGGTTATGCCGGTGGCCCGGTAAACGACAGCTTCCGTTTTGCGCCGCAACCACCTGTTTCGGATCCTGCAGATGGTTATCACTTCGTGCTGGCGATTGGCTATGATGACGCGACCGGTTTAGTGGAGATCGAAAATTCCTGGGGTAACACGTTCGGCGATCAGGGCTACGGTTACCTGCCTTATGCGTTCTTCGGGCCGACGCAAGATACGCTTATTTCTGATAAAAGCGTACTTGCCGAAGACCCGTGGACACTGCGCCATCAAGCAGACGAAGTACACCACACAGTAACTGTGAAGTAAAAAATTCAAGTCGCGTCACTATTTATCTAAAACGGAGACCGAATTCGAACAAGCTCTTTTTAGGTCAGGATGCTGACTGATCGGGGAGCTTGTGTTTATATTGATCGTTGATTTACTCGCTTTGATAAGGCTTCTGCCGTTTCCTTACGTTCACTGTAACGATCAACCAGATATGGTGAAACATCCCGGGTCAGCAGCGTAAATTTCATCAACTCTTCCATGACATCGACTACCCGATCATAGTAAGCAGAAGGCTTCATCCGCCCAGCATCATCAAATTCCAAAAAGGCTTTTGGTACTGATGATTGATTGGGAATGGTGATCATGCGCATCCACCGACCCAAGATGCGCAATTGGTTGACGGCATTAAACGATTGCGAGCCGCCCGAAACTTCCATGACTGCCAGTGTTTTACCCTGTGTTGGACGCACAGCACCGACCGATAGAGGAATCCAATCGATTTGTGCCTTCATAATGCCCGTCATTGCGCCATGACGTTCAGGCGAACACCACACCATGCCTTCTGCCCACAAGGCCAACTCGCGCAACTCTTTGACTTTTGGATGGTCTTCTGGGGCGCCATCAGGGAGCGGTAAATCTTGTGGATGAAAGATTTTTACCTCACCACCCATTGCCGTTAATAAACGACCAGCTTCGATTGTCAACAGCTTGCTGTACGAACGTTCGCGTAGTGAGCCATACAGCAATAAAAATCGTGGTGCATGTGTCGACACCGTTGCAGATATTAGTTGTGTCGTGTCAGGTACTTGAAATAAATCGGCCTGAAGATTCGGTAAGTCAGTGAGATTGTGTGGCACGGTTGCCCTCCCTCTTGATAACTTTTTCGCCATCCTCTCTGGATAACTCTCCAAGTTGTGGCAACGGTAACATCGTATAAAAGATCGTCATTTCCATTTTTTAGCCTTCAATTATTGTAATGTTTCAGCATTTTCGGGATAACCGAATGCAATAAATGACAGGTTCGCTAATCATGCCACACGCTATTGTAACGCCAGCAAAGGCTGTGCTGATTTGAATAACGATCTACGGCAATGTTTCTGATGGAAGCAATTTCTTTAGCTATATCTCAGAAAGCGGAACCTGACTTCCTGTAGGTTGATCGACATTTCATCATAGTGACACCGTAAAGGACAAACTTTTAACGGGAAATAATCGTGACACGGCAGAATTTAAGACTGAAACAGTTAACGAGGTCACTGAGCATGAGCGGGGTGTTGACGATGAATCGGCGTGCCCTGCTAAAAACCGAATAAAAGCGCACAATAGAGGTACCCACCGCCTTTAAACACGCCGCGGGCTTTAAAAAATGCCGCTACGCTGATGACATAGGAAAAAATCCTACAGTCCAATTGATCAATCGAGGATGCCACATTGATTGATTAATATTCAAATTGCTAACTTAAAAAATGAGAGAAATTACATGCTTGAATTAAAGAAGATTTCAATGAAAGACTATGTTGCTCTGGCCATGTTGTTTGGCACTGGTTTGCTAGTGAATCCAGTTTTTTCTGGCGAGACCAACTCAAACAGTACCGGAGTCGATACCGAGACGATTATTAGTAGTACTGGTGCGATTGATCGCACTCGACCTTTTCCGATCGGAGATCAACGTGAATATTTCACCAATATCAAGGACGGCGATAAGGTCAAGTCGCCTTTCCGGGTTTCATTTTCAGTGTCTGGAATTGGGGTTTCTCCGGTAGCAGCAGGCAAGATTTCCGGTACAGGTCACCATCATATTTTGATTGATATGCCCTTCCCTTTAGACATCAAAGCCCCTATTCCTTTTGATCGTTCTGATGAATTTTTGCATCAACATTACAAGCATTTTGGGAAAGGTGAAACCGAAGCGGTTTTGAATCTACCCATCGGGAAGCATACCTTGCAGTTGCTATTTGCAGATGAAAAGCATATTCCTTATTACATACGAAGCAATATGGTCAACATCGAAGTGATTAAGTAAGTGCTCGATAAATAAGTCCTAGAAAACGGCTTGCCACAAAAAACCCTCATGTGAGCGCACTGTATGCGTAGATCAAACGCGATATCCAGAACGTTTGGTGGTGACGGCAATGCTGTGGCGATGCTGCTGTGATGGGCAATATTGGGTGACCTTTTTTTCTGTTCGATTGGACAATTTTCAGCCAAATGAATGTCTTTTTTTAGCGACGAAATTGTAAGTAAACGTGAAATTTGTTGCCGCATTCGGCGTATGATCTATTTGCACAAGGCAAGTTAAACGAGCTTTAAAATTGTCATTTTTTAGAGGGAGATAATCCAAAAAGCTGAAAGTAAACGAAGCAATTAATACTATATCCAAAGGTATTTTTTAGAGTTTCTGTACTGAAATTAGTTCTTATAAGAAATAACTCAAGCAGTTAAACTAGATCAACTTTCAAGGAGATAGCATGACAATAAAACCTTATATAGCGTTGCTGGCAATGTCTGCCGCTGTTTCGACTGCATGGGCCGATGACGACTCGCGCTTTACGATTAGCGGTTTTGGTACTGCAGCATTAACCGCAACGAATACTTCTGACGCAGAATTTGCTCGCCCTAATCAGGCCGCAGGCGTAACAACGAGCCCAAGAACAGGCCCTGATTCTAATTTTGGTATTCAGCTTACTGCTAAGGCGACCGATTGGTTGTCGTTTACAGGTCAAGGCTTGGTACGTAAAAATGTCACTGATAATTTTGGCGCTGAATTGGCATGGGCATTCGCTAAAGCAAAGGTATCAGATAACTTAAGCTTTCGTGTTGGACGAGTGGGTTTGCCGGTTTATATGATTTCCGATTATCGGAACGTCGGTTACGCAAACACAATGATACGTCCTCCTGTTGAGATGTACACGCAGGTGCCTATGGAAAGTCTTGATGGTGCTGACGTTGTTTATCAAAATTCATTTGGTGAAACCTCGATTACTGCACAATTTGCATACGGAAAAACAGATAGTGATAACTATGCTGGTTTTACCGCCAAGTTACGCAACATGAGTAGCATCAATTTGGTCGCTGAAAATGGACCTTTTACGTTCCGTTTTGGACGCGTAGATGCGAAATTGACTATCGATGATTATTCGGGTCTGAACACGATTGTCGGTGCATTGACCAAATATGGTTTTTCTTCAATAGCAAACAACATGGTCGTCAATGATACCAAAGCGTCGTTCACGTCCGTTGGCTTGGGTGTGGATTGGAAAAATATCGTTGTACAAGCTGAGTATGGCAAACGTAAAACTGCCAGCATCGCTGTACCAGATACCACCTCCTGGTACACCATGGTTGGATATCGTATTGGACAATTTTTGCCCTACGTGAACCATGCTTCTGCAACGCAAGATAGCGCCAGAACTGTCGCCGGATTGCCAACTACGGGGCCTTTGCAAGTATTGGCCATTGGCGCCAATAGCGTCGCGTCCGCAGCCCCGTTGCAAACTAGCAATAGTATCGGTGTACGTTGGGATTTTAATAAATCCGCTGCTTTGAAAGTGCAAATTGATCGTATGTCTCCTGGCGCTGGCTCAAATGGTACATTTATCAATGTAAAACCAGGATTTACAGGACCGGTAACAGTGTATGCGGCCGGAATCGATTTTGTATTCTGATGAGAGGAAAAGACGATGAAAAATTTAATTAAAAAAATCACTTTTGCCCTCGGATTGAGTTCTTTTGCAATCGCAGTGAATGCAGCTGAACTTGTCGTCATTGTGAATCCAGCAAATCCAGCGACGTCAATGACGTCGGCACAAGCTTCGCAGTTTTTTTTAGGCAAATCACCGATGTTTACGCCGGTAGATCAAGCTGAGAGCTCGCCTCTGCGTGCTGAGTTTTACAAAAAAATATGTGACAAAGATCCGTCAGAAGTGAAAGCTATTTGGTCTAAATTAGTTTTTACGGGTAAAGCTAGCGCACCCAAGGAATATCATTCAAATGCGGAAGTGAAGAAAGCGATTGCAGCTAATCCAACTGGTATCGGTTATATAGAAGTGTCAGCGGTAGATTCTTCAGTGAAGGTAATTACTGCCTTGCATTGACGAGTAACCATAAAAAATAAGAGTGGAGATTAGAAGGTGCAATTCAAATTGCACCTTTTTTTATGTCAGTGTCACATACCGCTATCTGTCAACGCATCAGATTTTCTGCTCTCCATTCAACAGCAGAATGTCATTAGTGCAGTCTTTTGAGAGCTTGAGTCATGTTTCTCAGGCCTCCTCATGTAATCACGTGCCGCTTCAACCCTGTCATTAATTCGCATCGGTAGTTGGCAATGCCCCAAACTGGATTGAGCTATTTTTTTGCGACAGCAGGCCTGTTTAATGGGCGCCCTTTTCCTGCCAATTGCCAGCACCTAGTAGGATCACGTGGAGCTGCTGCACGAAGTTTTCCTCCATTTCACCCTCAAGAAGTGGCTGGCCAGACGGCAAGTCAAGGATGTCAGTGGCAGCAGCCAACATGGTCATAACGATCAGGCCGCATACCATTTGCAGCCGCGGTGTGGGTAGATCATGGTAGTGTCCCAGCGCACGCATGTCTTGTGCCATTTCATTAGTGAAGTGGGTCACATCAGTACGAATCGCCAGACGCAGAATGCGGCTACCGCCGGCGCGCTCCGTAGCTATAAACTGGAACTGCAGCCGATTCGCCTTGACGTAATCCAGATAAACGCGCACCGACCGGCGCAGCATAGAACCGCGCGACACGTCAATTTGTCGAGCTTCTCGTAATAGGCGTCGCAGTGTGATGCCAGTTTCAACCACAAGCTCCAACCCTAGTTCGTCTGTATTGCGAAAGTGGCGATAGAAAGCATTCGGCACCACACCTGCCTGCCGTGCAATTTCGCGTAACCCAAGGCTAGTGAAGCTGCGACCTTCGCCAACGAGCGTCAGTGCTGCTTGCAGTAAAGCATTTCGTGTACCGGTCTTGCGTTCGATACGCACCGCGACTTCTTCTGATTCGTGCTCGCTCATGGTTTCCTTGTGTACATATGTACTGCTATTTTACACGCTGAACTCATGTAAATATTCTCACATTGTCAGGCATTTACCAATTTTGCCAACATGCCGGACTTGACTTAATGTGTACAAGTGTACACAATTGCAGTAATTCCTATTATTTGCTATACCATGACCATTCGAGCATCCTTGGCGCGCTTTGCTGATATGTTTGCCTACCCGCTGCGCCACTCACACTATGTAGAGTTGGTCAACCCGCTCTGGACCACACATGCATTGATGGCGCGTGTGGTGGAGGTGCGTGCGGAAACCGCGGACAGTTGCAGCCTGACCCTGCGTCCGGGTACTGGCTGGCGTAGCCACCGACCAGGCCAATTCGTGCGTTTGGGCGTGGTTATAGGTGGTCAGCGCCACACTCGTACGTATTCCATTTCCTCTGCACCCGACCGTGAAGATGGCTGCATTACTGTCACTGTGAAAGCGGTACCGGGTGGACGGGTATCCGAACGTTTAGTGCGGCAGGTACGAATCGGAGAATACCTGCCTCTGGGTGAACCACAGGGCGATTTCGTGTTGCCTGAGTCGATGCCAGTGCATCCACTGTTTATTACTGGCGGCAGCGGCATCACGCCAGTCATGAGCATGCTACGTAACTATGTTCATGAGTATGAGGTGGTGCCTGATACGGTGCACATGCATTACGCACCGCGTGAGTGTGACGTCATTTTTGGCAGCGAACTCGATACCATGGCATCCGCCCAGCGTTATTACCAGCTCTTTCGCTATTACACCCAAGATGGTGGTGCGCACTTTAGCGCCGAGCAGGTAGAAGCGGCGTGCCCCGACTGGCGGGAGCGCGAAGTATGGGTCTGTGGGCCATCCAACCTGCTGGAGGCCGTGGAGGCGCATTGGAAAAAATCCGGTTTGGAGCACAAGCTTCATGTAGAGCGGTTCCATGCACCCATAGCGAAAGGGTCCAATAGCGCCATTCCTGGCCGTGTGTTGTTTGCAAAAAGCGCCACCGAAGCGCCGTCGGATGGCGTTAACAATCTATTGCGTATCGCTGAAGATATAGGCCTCAACCCCAAACACGGCTGCCGTATGGGCATTTGTCACGGCTGCGACACCAAGTTGTTGAGCGGCTGCGTGCGCGACCTGCGCAACGGCACCCTGATCGCTGAGCCAGGGGATACCGTCCAAGTTTGTGTTTGCAGCGCAGTCGGCGACGTCGAACTGGCGCTTTAACTAATTAACGAGAATTCCATGCCTATTCCATCCCACCTCACCCCTACCGATATTGAAGCCTTTGGCGTTGAGATTGAATCAATTCGCAATGAAGTCATGGCAAGTCGCGGCGAACGTGACGCGCGCTACGTGCGTCGCCTGCTGAAAGTCCATCGTTGGCTGGAAATTGGTGGTCGGCTGGGAATCTACGCCAGCCTGGCACTGCTGCCGCAATGGGGCTATGCGCTCGCTGGTTGGGCTTTCTTTTGGCCCGTGATGGCACTGGGCATCCTAACGCTTGGCGCAGCGAAGATTCTGGAAAACATGGAGATTGGCCATAACATTCTGCACGCACAATGGGACTGGCTGCGCGACCCCGAGATCCAATCCAACAGCTGGGAGTGGGACCACGTGTGCCCATCTGATCAGTGGAAGCATGCGCATAACGTCAAGCACCACACTTGGACCAATGTGCTGGGCAAGGACGCCGACGTCGCAGGCTATGGTCTACTGCGTCTATTCTCTGGGCAGCGCTGGAAACCATTTAATCTCGGCAATCCGCTGTGGGCCTTGCTGCTGGCAGTGTTCTTCGAGTGGGGCATCGCGATCCAAGAACTGGAGCTGGGACGTGTGGTCCAAGGCCGAATGAAGTGGTCTGCATTGCGGCCCATGTGGCTGCGTACGCGTGCCAAGATCCTACGCCAGGCGCGCAAGGATTATCTCCTGTTCCCATTGCTAGCTGGGCCATTTTTCTTCTACGTGGCCGGCGCCAACGCAATAGCGAATATCGTACGTAATCTTTGGACCTATCTCATTATTTTCTGCGGCCACTTCCCAATGGACGTCCACGTATTTACGAGGGCAGAAGTAGAAAATGAAACGCGCTCACACTGGTACGTACGCCAGTTGCTCGGTTCTTGCAATATCGAGGGCGGTAAATTGTTCCATATCATGAGCGGCAATCTAAGTCATCAGATCGAGCACCACCTGTTCCCCGACATGCCAAGCAATCGCTATAGCGAAGTGGCGCCTAGGGTACGTGCATTATGCGAACAGTACCGTCTGCCGTACAACACTGGTTCGCTCACGCGACAGTTCGGCACCACACTGCTACGCATCATCCGTATGAGTTTCCCGGGTTACAGCCCTTACCTTGACGGCCCGCCACCAGAACGAGCACTGTACGCTCGGATTAAGCGCGATACGGCAAACTCGGTCTGATAATGACTTTTTCGCGATGTATGGCGCAATTACTCTTAGCAAAAGATAAATACTTCTCAGTCGCGTCGTTACCTTGGTTATCTGTGTAAAAATCGGCGCCAATTAGGAGGAAGACGCAACATCCTCTTTCGGTAATACGAGGGGCAAAGTGATGTCGAATCGAGTGCCTACGTCGACTTCCGAGTGCACGGTAAGGTTACCTTTCAGCATCTTGGTGACTAAATTATGCACAATTGACATCCCAAGACCTGTGCCGCCCTTGCCGATTTTGGTGCTAAAAAATGCCTGGAAAAGCTTTTGTAAATTTTCTTCGGGAATTCCTACGCCATCATCGGAAATGCTCAAAATAACATGATCTTGTGCTTTGGTCGCGTTAATCTTGACGACACCATTTTCACGCTCATCAAATCCATGCAAATAAGCATTATTAATCAAATTGATGATGACTTGGCCTAGCGGTCCTGGAAGGCTATCCATCGCAATGCCATTCTCAATATTCATTTGAATTTGATAAGGATATCTTTTCAGACTTGGTGCTAAAGAAGCAAGAATCTCTTTAGTCACATTGGCAAGGTCAAAGATACGGCGTTGCTCGCTCGCTTGGTCCGCCGCTACGTGACGGAAACTGGTTAAAAGCTGTTCTGCCCTATCTGCATTGCGCTCGACTAAGCTAGCGCAAGAATCAAGATCAGAGAGCATCTTTACAAGATCGGACCGTTTTAGATTGCCATCAGCTATCGACCGCTGCATTTGTCTAAGAATACTAGTCATCGTTGTTGCGGCCAGCATGTTATTGCCGATTGGCGTGCTTAATTCATGTGATACGCTGGCAATCAGAGTGCTGAGCATCGCCTTGGCATCGCTCAATGCCAGTGCTTCTCTCGACTGATGCAATATCGTCAACGTGCTTTCTAACTTTTCGGTACGCTCATTGACACGCTGCTCCAGAGAAATGTTTAGGCGTCTGAGCTCTTCCTCGCTGATTTTTAGATCGTTGGTCAGTGCAATTTGCTTCTGCTCATTCTGGACTCGTTCAGTTATATCAACGGCAATACCAAGATACCCAGTCACATGATCTTGATTATCCCGGATAGCTGTCACTGACAACAATACAGGCAAACGTGTGCCATCTTTACGACAATAAGTCCAACTTTGTTCGTCCGGAACACGTAGCACTCGCGCTTTAGCTACAAAGACGTCGAAGCTAGGCGCTATCAATATCTTCAGTTCTTCCGATAACGTTTTAGCTCTGGCAACCACTTCGTTTGGGTCGTGCATAATGGCAGGCGTTTTTAATCCTTCCATTTCATCGGGCGTATATCCCAGCATTTGCTCCGCACCCTTATTAAAGGTTTGGATGACACCATCTAAATCCGTTGAAATAATTGAAAAATTAGCGCTGTCCAATATCGCTTGCTGCATATTGGTCATCGCATGCAGATGTTGAGTAATCTCGAACTGTTTTTTTTCTTCTAGCTTTTGCTGGGTAATATCATGAAAGTTGACGACAATCTCTTTTAACTGCCCTTGTTCGTCCGTCTCAGGAAATGCACTCACTGACACCCACACAACCGCGCTTCGTGTTGGGCTACTGATGCCAAGTACGCTTTCCTTAAATGGCAATCTGGTTGCCATTACTCGACTAACCGGATACTCTTCGATGCTAATTGCTTCACCTGCTTCATTCAAAAAACACCAGACAGTATCAATGGCAACTTTTCCTTGAATTTGATCTTCGGTCAAACCGAGCAATTCCGATGCACGTGGATTACTAAAAGTTATTTTGGAGTCAGCGCCATGAACAACAATCCCCACCTGGAGTTTATGTAATAGTTGCCGATTCCGCTCCTCCAACTTCTTCAGGGTTTCATTTTGCAACTGTTGTTCGGCCAAGGCTGCACCTAATTTTTTTTCACCGAGACAAAATTCAAGTTGCTTGACCACGAGTCGACCGAGAACTTTAAGCATGTCTTGCTGATGTTCATTCAGCTTGCGTGGTATCCGGTCGATGACACACAACGTACCAATCCCAAAACCATTGGCTGAAATTAAAGGTTGTCCTGCATAAAATCTGATATCAGGGGCCCCTGTGACTAACGGATTATCACGAAAGCGATCATCTTCGAGTGCATTTGGAATCTCAAATAACTCTTCACCATGAATTGCGTGGCCGCAGAAAGAAATATCACGCGGCGTCTCGGTTGCATCTAAACCAATTTTGCTTTTAAACCATTGTCGATCAGTATCTACAAGGGAAATTAAAGCAATTGGAGTTCCACAAATTTCAGAAGCTAGGCGCGTAAAGTCATCAAAGTCGACTGAATTTGGCGTATCCAATACCTGATATTGCCTTAGAGCATCGAGTCGCTCTGCCTCATTTTGCGCTAGTGGTGCTGAAATCATAGGTGGTCTTTGCTTGGAAATGTCTTATTCAATATCTGCAAAATTTTTGCTTGCGGGCGATGAACCGCTTGACCGCTGTATGCAGTATCTTTTCTACATACAGCGGTCAACTACATGGCGGCATTAACGATAGCATTAATTTCTGGATAAGTATCTTTGGGCATGTACTGATCTAACTTCAAATTAAAGTCAAAACGCACTCGAGACTCAGTCAAACATAAGAGGATGTTTGAAGCCACCTCAAAGCGAAGTCAGAGTTGGATATTAGATTTATTAACAGAGCTGGTCAATAGCAAGCTAAGTCCTCTGTAGATTTAAGCTATAAAACAGGCTAAAGCAGGTGCTCTGGGTATTCTATCGATCATTTGCTTTACCAAGGATGGCAATAATAGCCAAAATCGAACACAGCATAACGGATATCGCGATCAGGATAAACAGGCCGATCGAAACTAGCATCGCAAGCCGTGCGAGAGAGCGAAATCAATACCAAAATGATTTTTAATATTTACATGCTATTTTGGCCTATGCCTAGTCGTATGCTTAGTCCCAATTCTCTACACAAGTCACCTTTCCTTTTATGGTGGCTTTCAAGTATCGCTAGTGTCTAGCAATGTAGTCACTTGAATCAAATCAGCTTCCGTTAAACAAGATGAAGCCGCTTTTAACTTCAATCCATGCATAATCGTTTCGTAGCGTGTCTTTGCCAAGTTACGTTGCGTCAGATAAAGCTGGTGCTGCGCGTTCAAGACATCGATATTGATACGAACACCGACTTCATAGCCACGTTTGTTAGCATTCAACGACGCTAAACTTGAAACCTCTGCCGCTTCCAATGCTCTGACTTGGGCTAAACCACTTTGGACACCAAATATCGCACTGCGTGCCATTTGCACCGCACTCCGGCGCGCCGATTCAAGATCAAATGCTGCCTTTTCTTTTAACGCTATCGCTTCGTTGACTTGGCTGCTCACGATGAATCCAGAAAATAACGGAATACTAAATTGAATACCAATACTGTTGGTTCTATTAATATTTTCACTCGAAAACATCGAAGGTAAATTCCCGCTTGTTCGATTACGCTGAGTAGTAGCTACCAAATCAACCGTTGGGTAGTGTCCCGCCCTGCTAACCACAATTGCTTTTTTTGCGATTTCCAAACGTATCTGGGCTGCAATAACTTCGTAATTTTGAGCCTCGGTCATATTGAGCCAATATGTCTCGTGAGATGGTTCAGGTGGAGTAAGATTGACGTGATCTTTGAGGCTCGGTAACTGACCGATCTGCTTGCTACTTACTTGTTGCAATAAAGCGCGTTTTAAAGCTAGATCAGCTTCTGCGGCAATTTCTTGCGAACTGACCAAGTCATAGCGAGCCTGCGCTTCATGCGTATCCGTAATCGTCGCTGTTCCTAATTTGAAACTGCGTTGGGCTGCACTTCTTTGCTCAACAATGGCCGCTTTCTCTGCCTGCAAAGTAGACAGCACATTTTGTGCATCAAGTACATCAAAATAAGTCTGTGCAACGCGAAGGATCAAATCGAGCTTTGCCTGCGCAAACTGCGCGTCACTGGCGACAACGGCCAACTTACTCTGTTCGTATTGTTGCCAGTTAGCCCATCGAAATAAGGGCTGCTTTATCTCCAAGGTATAACTTAACTGTAGCCCATATTTTTTTCCAGCAGGTGCTGCTAACGTTGCCCCCACAGAAGAAAAATCGGAAGAGTCTTCCTCTGAGGTTCGACTTTTCTGCCCGCTCAATACAACAGTTGGGAGCAATCCAGCACGACCTTGCACCGATTTTTCCTGGCCTGCAGTTTGGCTAGCACGTGCACTAGCATAGATTGAATCGTTGACGAGTGCTTCTCTGTAAATTTGGAATAATCCCATTGCTTCTGCGTTGGATGCAGACAGGCTACCCCAAGCAAGCAAGATGAAAAAAAAATGACGCATAGACTTACCTAACATTATTACGACATCACTATTTCAATGAGCGAAACAGTGATTAACAACGTGGCCTGGAGGCCACAAAATTAATTATATTGTTCAATATTTAAAGAGGAAATAAGCGAGGATAGGTCAGAGAGGACGGCTCTTGAATATCTGCCATTTGAACTTCACTTTCTTTTCCGCCATCATCGGCGACATGTTGAGCGCTCAAATCGATGACGCGGTCTGCCATTGCTAAGGTTTGTGGTCGATGCGCTACCGCTATACGGGTAATCGCAAGGCGTTTGATATTTTCATTTATCTGATATTCAAGTGAAATATCCAGATTGCTAGTCGCTTCATCCATGAATAATATGTGCGGTCGACGATACAAGGCACGAGCCAGTAATAACCGTTGCTTCTGCCCACCAGATAGCGCGCTCCCCATATCACCAACTAAGGTGTTGTAGCCCATAGGCATAGCTAAAATATCTTCATGCAAGCATGCTAATTTTGCACATTCCTCTATCCATTGCTGATCTGCTTGCGCATCGAAAAAAGCGATGTTTTCAGCGAGACTACCAGCCAACAAGTGATCGCTTTGCATCACCGCGGCAATCTTTTTTCTGTAGGCAGGTCCTAGCTGTGTGATATTAACCCCGCCGAATTTGAGCTCTCCTTGCTCGGGGCTTAACAAACCAAGCATGAGCTTTAATAAGGTGGTTTTACCTAATCCAGAACGGCCTGCGATCGCTACATATTCACCAGCATTAACCTTCAGTGAAACTGTATCAATAACACGTGGCAGGAATGAACCATAACGGAAGCTAACGCTCTTCAACTCAAGGCTAGGTTGTAATTTTTCATCTCCCAGATAAGGCGAGGCAGGAAGCTGTTCTGGTTCAGTTTGTACAATATCAGACAGACGTTCAGCGTATAACCGTATCATTCCTAAATTAGCGAGCTTATCAATCAACGCATCTAATCCGCTGATAAACTGGTCTTTCCAGGAAAGATATGCCAATAATGCACCAACGCTAAAAAGACCCCCTAATACTGCCTGCGCGCCCAGCCATAAAACAAGACCGTGTTCAAAAGCGACCAGTAATCCTTGTGCAATATGGAACAGCAAATCCAATTTGCGCAAACGCAGACTTTCATTTGTTGTTTTAATTAATCGTTTTAACCATTCATCGCGACGCAAATCACCGCCGGAAAAAAGCTTCACGGTTTGCATGCCACGCACCGTCTCCAGAAAATGCGATTCAAGTTCAGCGCGAGAGACAATTTGTGCTTCTTGCGCAGATCGAACAGGACGGAAGCGTAGCCAACGTAAAATGCCATAACTTAAAACAAACGCCAAAGCAACAAAGGCTAATGTCGGGCTGTATAAGAGCATCAAACCGAAAGCGATTAGTGCGACGAGACCATCCAATACACCTTCAATTAATTGCATCGTCAGCATTTCTTGAATGGAATGCAATGATTCGAAGCGAGATACAATGTCGCCCACATGACGCTTTTCAAAATACGCGAGGGGCAATTTTAATAAATGCTCAAATACCTTGGTTTGCCACAGCACATTAAGCCGAGTGGAGATGTGCGTGATTACCCAGCCTCGAACAAAATTGGTCATTGTTTTGGCAATACCCAGTCCTATCGTACCGATGATCAATAGCAGCAACAAGTCACGATCAAGGCTTACGAGCACTTCATCCGTCACCAGTTGCATCACTAGCGGCGTTGCAAGTACAAACACCTGCATAACCAGTGATAACATCAGGATATGTAACATGCCGGCGCTCAAACCATCAACATTGCCCATCAAAGAGCGTAAATTCAACGGGCGACGGGAATCCTCCTTCTTGAAATCTTCAGTAGGCTCCAGTTCTAAAGCAACCCCCGTAAAATGTTGGCTAAACTCAGAAAGACTTAATTTTATTAAGCCATTCGCAGGATCATGAATGGTAACGTAACGACGACCTACGTTTTTGAGAACAACAAAATGATTCATGTCCCAATGTAAAATAGCAGGACACTTTAATTCCGATAATTCGGAAAGTTCCAGCCTCAATCCCCTGCCAGTCATTCCCATGTCCTTTGCCACTTTGAGCATATCGAACATCGTCATTCCCATGAGAGAAATGCCAATCTGACGGCGGAGTTGTGCCAGATCTAAAAGTTTTCCATAATATCCAGCGATCATCATGGCGCAGACAAGTCCGCACTCTGCAGCTTCAGTTTGCCTTATCATGGGCAAACGTCGACGCCAAGTTGTTTGCAACATCGCTAACGCATTGTCTATCGTACTCATGATTTCACTCTTTCAGATTTCCATTTTTGATTCTTTTGTAGCCCTAAGAGAGGCTCGAAAAGCCATTCCCAAATGGGTCGCGAGTCGAGGGTGACATCTGCTTCTACTTTCATTCCACTCTGCAAGTTCCAGGTTTGCCCCTGATGCTCTACTTTTTGCTCAGATAAACTCACAAGTAAGCGGTAATAATCTTCGCGGTCCGACAATTTAATGGCCAAGTCATGCGCCGATATCACCGTTTTGGTCATCTCCAGCACCCGCCCATTTTTCACACCAAATTTTTGATAAGGAAAAGACTCATAGCGCAAAGTGACTGGCATTCCTGTATTGATGAAGCCGATATCCCGGCTAGGTACAAATAATTCCACCTGATAAACATCGTTTTTAGGTACTAATTGCAGTAAAACAGTTTGCTCGGTGACAGTAATTCCTTGTTTGATCTGCAGTGCAGTGACGATACCGTCGCGTGGTGCAATGACGGCGATTTCTCGCAGACTCTCTTGTTGCGCGCGCTCTGCAGCTAATGCTGCTAAATCCCTTTTCAGACCATTTTTCTCCGCCTGTGAAGAGAGTGGTAATTGCTCTAATAATGACTTAGCGAGTGCCTGCTGCTGGGCTATTTCTGCCGCCGAACTGCGTAGCCCCGCTAATTGACTTTCGACCGCTGCCAGTTCCGCTCTTTTTTCATCAACGCTTGCAGATGAAACATAGCCTTCATCTGATAATTTTTGCTGTCTCTGTACCGAGAGACTCGCAAGCTTACTTCGTTGCTCTAATAAAATTTGCTGCTTAGAGACGCCATCGACCTGTACATTCAGTTGTTTAATTTTCTCTTTGGCTTCGCGCTTTTTTGCGCGATACATAGAATGAACAACTTCTTTACTCTCTTCTAAATTGGCAGAGCGTTCATCGAGACTCGTCAGCACTTCATTTTGCAAACTGCCATATAAATTACTTTTACTTGAATTGATACGCAGTAAAACATCGCCAGCTTTTACATACTGACCTTCCGCCACGCGTAATTCGCTCACGACACCGGCTTGTAACGCAATCACTTTTGTCAACCCATGACTAGGGACAACTTGCCCTGACACTCTTGCTTTTTTTGTATAATTGGATAACCAAATAAAAAGTAAGATAGCAACTGCAATACCGCACAGTAACGCTGAGCTTAAACGCCACGGACTGATGCCAAGTTGCATCACCTCCGGACCATAGCGACGTTGGTGCTGAGCTTGAACTTCTGAACGGAACTGCATTACATTTCTCTTTTATCTGATAATTTGTTGTGATAATGCTCTTCTAAAATAACGTTTGTTAATGAAGAATCATGATCGAAAATTATTTTGCATATGGATGGAAATTGATCGCTGAAGATCAGCACATCGTCTAAGACGATGTGCTTTTTTTCCTTGTTTTTTTATTTACATTTCAAGTACTGAAAATCATCATGCTGTTATGTCGGGGTTGTCCATCTCTGAGAGATATCGGGAGACAAAAAACGGCTACCCCAAGCTAGCAACAATTACTTCATCATTTAGCGACGACGTGCCATTTGACTTGGTGAATAATTTCCAAAGTAAGCACCTAAAGCGCCACCAACCAACGCACCGCTAAAGGCGCCAAAAATCGGATGTCCCGTCACTCCACCCAGAGTTACGCCTAAGCCGGCGCCCTTGTAGGCATAATCAAGAGCATTACCAACTTGTTGATTTGTACGAGCATTGACGGGTGGGAAGTAAAGGCCGCCACCGACTTGTTCTAATTCATGAACGTTGAGAGCTAATTGCATATTCAAAATTTGATGTAAAATACGTATTGCCTTTAAGTATGAAAATACGTATTGGTTATTGACATGGTTGCTTCATGTGCTGTTAACATAAGCTAACAGCACATGTCTTCTCGCAAGAAATAAAGTAACCTTTAAGGGAGTACCGTTTCTCTGCTTTATCAGGAGAAGGGAAACGTACTCGCCTTATATTAACGACGGCTACTTGGCTGATAGAAATAACGACTATAGCTATATCCGACAGCGGCAATGACGCCTACTGCAATATAGGTAAACGGATGTGTAGCAGAATCTGCAGCAGCGGTAAGGCCTGCTTGAAGGGCCTGATTAAAGCGAGACTGTGCGGCACCGTTGATTTGTTGCAGTTCGGATTTTGTGGAGATTACTTGCATTTTTTTCCTTTCAAAGCTTGCACATTATTTGATCTGTGAAGCTCGTAAGCTAACTGGGGTTGTTTTAATTAAAATAGAATTTAATTAACGGCGTCTGGTTTGAGCCTGGTTGTAACTCGTTACTGCACCGTAGAGAAAGGCTCCGGCACTAATGACACCAAAACCTACTGCAGTCCATATTCTTGCGCCTTCTACACCAGCGTTATGTGCTGGTCCTGAGAAGAAATTTGAAAGGCCTGCGCCACCTGCGACGCATTGTAATTCCTTGCTTTCGTTTAAAACTTGCATAACCACTTCCTTTTAAAAATCACACTTTGTTAGAGTGAAGTGTGACGTTGATAAAAATTTGGTTCAGATAACGAATATCCGTTCCAAACTGCGCATTTGGATTGCTCTTGCAAACAATCAAAAAACTTTTGCTCGTGCACCTGCTGATCCATCCTAAAAGTAAGTGATGAATCATATTTTTCTCACTAAAACTCAACAGCGAACCTGTCCACGTGAACTACGGACGTGGTTTATCCATCTATCGTGAACGTGTCTACGGAGATAGGTTAATTAAAAAACCAATTTGCTTACCGCAGTGATTGAGCGTGCCAATAGAAACATGGATCAACATGCTTATTGAATCGTTGACACAGCTCAATAATTGCTATTCGCTTACATGCAGACCAAACGAGATGATGGAGACGCCTTTTATCCACTCTTCATACGGTCAGCTGTAATACCTAGATTTATCATTTGATGCGCAAAAATTCCGTTTACTGGGGCTAAAAAAATCACGGCATCTTGATCAAGAAAATAGACCGAGAAATTTTTCAACGGCGGCACTACTGTGCCACATGCGCTACATTGAGACGATGATACCTAAGCAGACCTACATCTAGGCACATCTAACTGCAACCAAAATCTTGCGGCGTTCGCTTTCCAAAAGAAAGTCAATGCCATCAAAAATGCCGTTCCGATCGTCGCAGAGTATGAAAACGTGTATTCCCACAAAATAGGCAACACACACTGCTCACCAATATGAATTGCCTGCTGTTACGCATCACTCAATGCCAAAAATTATAATCAGAAAACAGTAATAAGTAAATTAGTTTATCTGTATGTAACCGTAAGTAACATATCAATTCTGTGAATACTTATTTAGGTATTTTCAAAAAAAAGTAATTGATGTTAGTACTTGTTTTTAAGTTGACATCATTCGAATAAATAAGATCTCCTGATATGAAATACAAAGCCTAGTGCGTCAAGGGGCACTAGATGCCCCTTCGCATGTAGCGCGAGAGCGGTACAGAGGCCATCGACGCCGCCTCCCAAAATCAAAATTTTTAGCTATTGCATCATAGAAGTCGCCATTATTTATGGTGATGATTCTGATTGATAGCGAATTAGTTTGTTACATTACGCAATAATAATTTTATCAATATTGAGAGGAAATTTCAGTACTTCAGAAGCAGCAAATTTAACGCTGTAGGGGTACAAAATCAGCTATGATGCGTCGCTAACGCAGCGACTTAAGCGATTCCACGACCATCGTTTTTAAAAAATACCAACATGTGATGAAGCAAAAAAAAGATACTGAAACCAACAATTCAGCCTCCAATCCAGAAAGACCACTGTTACGGATTCCCAATCTTGAATATGGTGTCCTTGATAACTTGCTTGGATTCGCTTTGCGGCGGGCACAAAATACATTGTTTATGGATTTCTACCGAGCAACGGCGGATTACGACATCAGTCCACAGCGCTTTGCAGCACTTGTTTTGATTGCAGAAAATAAAAATATACGTCAAGCGCAACTCGCAGAAGCATTAGGACTACACCGAAGCGGTGCATTAAGGCTTGTTGCTTGGCTCTCTGAACGCGGTTGGGTAGAAAGACATGACGACGATATTGATGCCCGCGCTTGGGGAGTGTCACTCACCCAAGCTGGCAGCACGATACTTGGCGAATTAACGAAAGTAGTACAGGAACATGATTTCAACATTCAGCGCATTGTTGGCGATCGTAACAGTCAATTAAAGACAGACCTTGAATTGATCGCAAAAAATGGGCTGACTGCAATAAACGTTGAGAATTAATTAGAGGATTTATCAACAAAGGAGCAATTAAAACTGTTCCCACTCTTCTTCTGAACTTGCAGTTATTGCTTTTTTCTTTAATGGAGTTACGGCAGCCAAAGGTGGATCTTTTTTATTGACCGTCAAGCTTGGTTTCAGTGGCATAGCGCTCGACACTTTACTCTTGAGACTAGTTGTTGAACTTCCTTCCCACGTGTTGTTAACTTTGAAGGAACCGACTAAGTTTGCAAGTGCGATAGCCTGCTCATTGAGCGCCTGAGATGCAGCGGCAGCCTCTTCAACGAGCGCTGCATTTTGCTGTGTCGCGTCATCCATTTGAGTAATGGCATGATGAATTTGATTAATACCAGTCGTTTGTTCTTGACTCGCTGCTGTAATCTCGCTGATTACAGCGGTAACCTTTCTAACGCTTACAACGACTTCGTTGATGGTTTCTCCAGCTGTATCAACCATCCTAGCTCCCACAGCAACTTTTTCGACCGTATCTGAAATGAGATTTTTGATTTCTTTCGCTGCTGTCGCACTGCGTTGTGCCAAGTTGCGCACCTCACTTGCAACCACAGCAAAACCACGCCCCTGCTCCCCTGCACGGGCAGCCTCAACCGCTGCATTGAGGGCGAGAATATTAGTTTGAAACGCAATACCGTCGATAACGCTGATGATATCAATAATTTTCTTAGAGGAGGCACTGATTGAACCCATTGTCTCAATGACTTCACCCACCATTTGCCCCCCTTTACTAGCGACCTCTGATGCTTGAGCAGCTAGTTGATTTGCCTGGCGAGCGTTCTCAGCATTTTGCTTGACCGTCGAAGTGAGTTCTTCCATAGAGGCGGCGGTTTCTTCAATAGCACTTGCTTGGGTCTCGGAGCGCGAGGATAAGTCCATATTGCCATGAGAAATTTCACCAGACGCAGTGGAAATTGTTTCCGAACCGTGAGTAACCTTTGTCACAATCTCAGCAAAATTATCACGCATTATTTTAATGGCATAAAGAATACTGTCCTGTTTTGCGTTACTAGCGTCAATCTTTACCGTTAAATCACCCGTTGCAATTTGCATTGCAACTTTTGTTGTATAGGCGGGCTCTCCACCTAATTGACGAAGAAGTGAGCGAGTAATCAGAGATCCAATAATGATGGAAACAATAATTGCACTAACGGAAAATAGGATAATTAAAAAGCGTGATGTCTTGTACGCCTCTGCCGCGGCCATTTCATCTAGATGGTTTTTTTCTCTCTGTAAATTGATAAAGTCATGGATATTATTTTGCCATGTTGCCGTCGCAGGATTTGCTTCTTTTAATAAAAACTCGACACTATGTTCTTTATCCGTTTTTACCATCTCGAGAAACTTATTATTTTTTGGTCTCGCGTCAGCCATACGTTGCTTTATTTCCGCGATAAAATCTTGGCCTTTTTGATCTAGTGGCATATGTTGCAATTCGCCAAATGCCTTGTCGTAATCTGTTCTAGCAGCTCCGATTTTAGAAAACTCACGATCATACGTCGCCTGATCATTAATTAATGCCAGTGATCGAATCACCCTTGAGACGACATGAACTGAATTAGACATATCTTCAAGCAAAGCCATTTTGACAGCATTGACTTCAGTCACATGTTTTAATCTCTCGTTAGACTCTGACATACCGTAGAGCCCAAATATGGCTATCAAAGAGAGGAAAATAAGTATCGTCGCATAGCCAAACACCATTTTCATTTTAACCGTCAAGTTCGAAATACTCATTTGGATCACCTTTTAAATTACGCCAAAGATAAGTTAAGTTAACACAATATGTCGCGATAATCGTTTCAATTGCCACTATTGATCACAGAAATTAACAGATACTACAAATCTTGATGAAGTTCATACGGTGCTACTTATCGATTAACAGTAATTGGACTGTAAGATAATTTTAAAAAGACAGTACTTTGATAGAGTGAGGGTGAGGTTGCCCCTCACCACTCGTTTCAAGAATTTTTTGATGGCAACACTAGCTTTTTTTGATGCGACAAGGTTTTAATTTGAGGATCTTGGTATCGCATTGCGCTTTGGTCAGAAATCATAAATAAACCTACCACGCCGTTCAATCGCTCAGTTTCGTCTCGCATGCTCTCAGCTGCCGCTGCGACCTCCTCCACTAATGCGGCATTTTGCTGGGTAAGCCCTTCCATCTCGCCGACGGCTACGCTCGCTTGTTCGATACCATTTCTTTGTTCTTCACTTGATTTTGCCATTTCACGCATGAGCTCTGCGACCTGTTTAACACTGATCAAGATATCTTCCATCGTCTTACCGGCCCGATCCACCATCACGCTACCAGTATCAATCTTTTGTACCGAATCATTAATCAGGGTGCTGACTTCTTTTGCAGCGCTGGCACTACGCTGAGCAAGATTACGAACCTCTGACGCAACGACTGCAAAGCCACGCCCTTGTTCGCCAGCGCGAGCGGCCTCGACGGCAGCATTTAAGGCGAGGATATTCGTTTGAAATGCGATGCCGTCAATAACTGAGATGATATCGACAATTTTTTTTGAACTCTCTTTTATCGAACCCATGGTATCAACGACTTGATGCACAACGTCGTTGCCTTTATCGGCAATATCTGATGCCGAAATAACCAACTGGTTGGCGCGACGAGAGCTATCCGCATTTAGTTTAACGAGATCGGTCAAGCCACTCATATTGTTCGATGCTTCCAACAACGAAGTCGCCTGACTCTCGGTGCGACGCGAGAGATCAGCATTACCCGCTGCAATTTCTGTAGAGGCAGCGATGATTGATTCAACACCATGTTTGACCGCGGTGATGGCTTGTTGCAAGGTACTAATCAACCCTTGCATTGCTACGCCGGAATGACTGGCCGGTACAATATGATGCTCTCGTAAATCAATAAAGTGTTCGGTACTAGTTAGTGACGAGGTATAGTTCATCAGGTCAGCTTCTTGCACTCGACCTCGTTGCATGAGGATTGCGACGTAGGAAAGTACGGTCGCCTCTACAACCACATAGCCCGCATGGACGAAGAGAATCCAGACACTAGGTTTGGTAAAACAAATCACACCAACACCAACTTCCTGAAAATAATCAAAACTAATGTGATGCACTGCTACTACGACCGCTGCTGTTATGATCACGCGCCAATCAGCATAAATGAGTAAAAAAGCCATGAATGCAAAGATTCCGAAATGAATTTCGGTCATGCCCATTGCTTGATGGATGTGCAACGCACAATAAATCATGATTGCCGCAGCATTAAATAAACGGGTAACTAGTTCGCCAGGTTTGGCGTACACCAAACCCGCTGCAAGGGCGAGTACTGGTAGTCCAACTAAAAACGAGATCAACCAAGTGTTATACCAACTTGCAAGGCAAAATGAGAACACTTGCATTGCGCCTAACACAGTAAGGATGACTTTGTCTGATCGAGTATTGATGCTGGTGAGGTATTCTGCGGCTGTTTTTTTCATTTTTAAAACTCGGCTATTGCGAACATGCGTGAAGCGAAAGAAAACTGCAGCGCATATCTAATCAAAAATAAGATGATTTATAAATTTTCCGCTCTTATTTATGGCGGTAGTAACAACGTACTCGTTCTACGCATTGATCTCACAAAATCACCTGCATAAATGACGTTGTGAAGAATGATTGGGATTCCAATCAGGTCATAGCGAGCTTCTGCAAAGCTGCCCGCCTCACAACCTTAGCGTAAGTTTATAGCAGATTGCAACAATGTGTTATTGCAAGACACAATGAATATCTTCAGAGAAATAATATGCGCTTAACCTAAGCAAACGATGCGGATATTAGAAGGCATCTGGGTGCCTGTTACTCCACCATTCCGCCGACAAGAAGTCGATCGCATAGCGATATAAAAGCTTGCACTAGGTTTATACAGGTCAGGCACCAACGATATCGTCTTAGGTGGTACGTCGGGTGAAGCTGACGAGATCCTACGTATTGTTTTTCAATAGATTACAAATTAATGTTAGATGTTTTTTCTCGTCGCTCTACAAACTGTAAGAAATCTTTAGAAGGTATCGCACGCCCAAAAAGGAATCCCTGAAAATGCATGCATCCCATCTCAAAAAGTAAGCTGCGCTGCTCTTCTGTTTCAACCCCCTCGGCGAGAATCTGAAGATTTAATTCTGTAGCTAGAGTAATAATCGTTCTTACAATTGCTAAATCTTTTTCAGACACTGTCATTTGACCAACAAAACTTTTATCTATTTTCAATTGCGTCAGAGGTAATTGTCGAAGATAGGAAAGTGCCGAAAAACCAGTGCCAAAATCATCCAATACAAATTGAATACCGTGGCGACCAAGCATTGACATAATAGAGACGACATCATTGACGTCTTGGGCAAGCGTACTTTCGGTAAGTTCTATTTTTAGTAGGCGGGCCGGCGCACCGGCATCTGCTATTTGAATAAGGACGTTTTCGGCAAACCGTTGATCAACGAATTGTGATGCGCTAACGTTCACTGCAAGCCATAGATGCTTCATTGATGGATGATTGCTCCATGACGCCAGTTGTTCGCATGCAGTTTTGAGAACCCAGTCACCTAACTGCGGCATCAGCCCGGCAGCTTCGGCGACAGGAATGAACTCTGCTGGAGAAATAAAACCACGTGCAGGATGTCGCCAGCGCAGCAAAGACTCGGCACCAACAACTTCTCCTTTTTCATTCAACTGGGGTTGATAATAAAGCTCCATTTCTCCCCGAATAAGACCATCGGCAATTTCCCCATCAAGTGAATCTTTATCCTTAACGTCGGCTTGAAACGCATGTAGTGTAAAAAATAAAGCAACTAAACCGAACAGGACATTCAGTGCAGTACCGGGGACTCTGATACTTTCATCCAAAAGGTAAGGTGTGATCCAGATCGGATTAACTACGGCAAAATAGCCATAAGCAAGCAAACAAACGACGGTGGATGTGTTGCGTATAAAAGCATTTTCTTCCCTGAGTAAAAGACAGCCTGCAGCAGCTAACGGGAGAAAACAAAGATGAATCGTCCGCGGCGTCGTTAGTGTAGGAATGTCAGTTAAAGCGGCACTCAGAAAAACGGCTAAATGCAAGCACGTTAACCAAATCCATGATGCAGCTCTTAGCAAATTTCTTTGTTCTAAACGTAGCGAATAAAAAAGTGCCGCAATAGTAAGTGAGACAAAGGCAATGCCGAGCCAGTTCACGATAACGAGAAATAAAATAAGCCAGGCGAGACAGATAGTAATAGTGATCGCCGATCCTGTTCGTAGGATCAGTCGAATCCGCAGTTCATGCTGCCTCGCTCGTGTCAGAAGCGAAGTGGGGGTGAGTTTTTTCCTTGGGAATAGAGATGTTATTAATTTTCTCATATGACCGTCGGTGTAAGCTGTAGAGCTTTTTTGTTGTTGTGGTAACGAATACTTGCCCAAATGAATTTCTATTTGATCTTATATTAAATCCTTGCTTCTAGCTGTCTCAACTTTGTCAAATTTAGTCAATCTTAACGGGATAGCCTTAGTTGATTAAGAAATAAATCAATAACCTCAGTCCTAGTCAACCGTAACGTTGCAAATAAATACAGTTGTCAATTTTACTTCTGACGTCAACAATGAATCATTGTGTCTTCGGACTCAGAAGTAAAACTTATCAAAGTTAATTCACTTACACTAATGTAGCCAACGCTTGTTTAATCTGCGGCATCGCTTGAAGAGCTGCTTGGTAACCGGCAGCAATAAGCTCCTTTCGTGATTGGAAATCAGTACTTGAGAATTTTTTAAGATCTGGATGAATGAGAATGTCAGCTTTTTCTGCTTCCATACGTATCAATGATTGCCCCATAATGTCAAAAGACTGCATCAGCAATTCAAACATCCCATATAAATTGGCATTGTCTGTCTGTGCACTCACGTCAACGGCAATCACATAATTTGCCCCCATTTTTCTTGCTTCGTTGACTGGCAGAGGACTGATCAGACCACCATCGACAAACTCATCGCTACCCTGTCTTGCCGGGATGAAGACCCCAGGCATGCTACAAGACGCGCGCACAGCAAATCCGGGATTGCCAGATCGGAACAAATTGGCTTTACCAGAAATTAAATTCGTTGCAACAGCGCAAAATGGAATAGGGAAAGTTTCAATCGGTTTGGACTGCAAATATTGGTTCACCACGTTTTGTAAAGCGGTTCCAACGACCATCCCTCGTTTAGATCCCACAGAGAGATCGATGACTTCCATATCTTTCAGTTTAAGGGCGACCTCTTCCATTTGCGCACCAGTAAATCCTGCTGCGTAAAAGGCGCCAATAATACTGCCAGCACTGGTACCGACCACAAGGTCAGGTCGGATTTTATGTTTTTCGAGTGCCTGGATCACACCGATATGCGCAAACCCGCGTGCTGAGCCGCCGCCAAGCGCTAAACCAACTTTGGGTAGGCGACCAGAAGCAGTCGGTTTATTGGCAGCGACTGTATCGCCGGTATTTTTTTGTGCTGCAGATGCCGCAAATGGCAGACTAGCGCCCATTGCCAACATCAGGCGACGTTTCAGTTGAGTTTCCATGGCGGTCTTTCTATTTTTCAGGCGACTGTAAAATGCCTTGGTCAACCATACTCTTGAGTCTACTAAATGCAGTTTCAAACGTATTTGCTGCCTCTCCCTGAGTGATGTTTTCAATCTTCTCATCAAGGATAATAATTTCTGTCCGGCGATTAAATTTTCGTCCCTCGTCGGTCGCATTTGAGGCGACTGGATGCGTGAAAGAAAATCCTACAGTAGTCATTCGTGCATCAGGCACTTTGAGGTCAGTCAGCACTTTTTTGACTGCCGCCGCACGTTGTTCAGATAATTTTTGATTCAATGCAGTTGAGCCGAGGTTGTCAGTATGCCCCTCAACCGAAACGATTTTATTAGTTTTGGTGGTCAATAGATACGCAATACGTTCGAGGTAGGATCGCGAAGCATCAAGATTAACTTCCGCCTTACCGCTTTCAAAGAGTACATTGTCTGGCAATACGATTTGTACACCACGATCAAGCTGAGCAATTGGAAGAACTGGAATATTCGCCTTAGGGGCAGGTGGCGTACTGCAGGCGGCGAGGCTTAATGCTAATGTTGCGCAGATAAACGATGTGACGAGTTTTTTCATACTGACTCTCATGACAGAAATGATCGGAAAGTCATTATTTCATATTACACCTGCGGAAGAAATGACGCGTGACAATCGTTTTCATTCAATGACAACAACGCAAAACTCACGAAACTGCTCTTGGTAAATTTTTTGTGCAATGCCTTGATGATCGATTCTGCCAAAGAGAATCGATCATCAAATGTGTTATCGTCAACGGATTTATTTGGCTTTGTAAATGCCAGCTTCTAAGATGATGTCCCCCGTTCTAACAATGTAGGTCGATTTGTTTTCGACTTCTTTAGAAACGGGATTGTTGTAACGATAGTCGACCCACCCTTTACCTTTGGTTTTTGCCAAATTGACGATATCTTTTCTGTAGAGTTTTCCATCTGCGTCTGGTAGCTCGAGCATATTTTTGCCGACTAATTTTGCGTTGACTGGATGAGCCAGAATAATTCCATCAATACTCCGAACGTAGAGATAGATATCCCCTTTGATGAATTCGGGATTTTTATTATTGATTTCAGCAATCAAGCCTTCTTTGCTATTTTTATTTAAATACGACAAACCCTTTTCAACCATGGCAACCGCGTCAGCAGGAACGTCTGCTGCGAGAGTCACATTGATTACGCTAAAGAAAAAAATAGCTGTGAATAGTTTAAGAATGGATTTCATCGTAAGTCTCCATGAGGTAGCAACACTGAGGCTGGATTAGATTTTTTCAACACATGCAAAAGCAACACAACACAACTAATTTGATTGCAAGAAGATGAATGATTAGCGCATAAATTGGTGGAAGTAATAAGTTACTTCCAATTAATTGGACGTGATAACTGTACACCTTTTTAATGCTTTCACTGAAATTATTATTCGTGTTTTTAGCTAAGTAATTGAAATACTTACACGCTTTTTTTAACTTCAGCATTATTTTATTGTTATCACAAAAATACTTCATTGATTACGAGACGACTGTCATATTATTCGCATGAATGTATGTGATAATAAAATCTCACCGACGCATACGAACAAACACATGTTTGGTACGGTAGACGAGAACAGCCTATGCGCTTTTTCAGGGAATGTATTCTTCTGAATAAAAAATATTTATCCTTTTTTATCAATTTAGTTTGAAGAAATACGGATAAAATAAATAACAATATTACAAGCTCCCTTATCGATTTTATGTCTTTGTCAAGCAGCACTCAGTTGAACCCACACGTCTTATATGGCGAAAACAATCCTAATCTTATCCGTGACGAAATACTTGCTGATATATTGGAAAACACCGCGCAACGCTTTCCAGACAAGGCTGCGCTTGTATTTCAAGATCAAGTAATGAGCTACGGCACACTTGACGAGCGTGCTGATCAAGTTGCATCCGCACTCCTCCACGCTGGTGTTCGTTCAGGTCACATTGTTGGTCTTTGGTTGCCGCGAGGCATCGATTTATTGGTAATGCAAGCCGGTATTGCAAAGACAGGCGCTGCCTGGTTACCATTTGATGCTGACACACCGATCGATCGTATTGCGGTTTGCTTGGTCGACGCACAAGCTGTTGGATTATTGACATGTGCCGCACTGAGTAATATCTGTAAAGATTTGCCCTGCCAAATCTGGGCTGCTGAGACTATCCTGAATGAAAAGCAGACACCTCTGCTTAGACGAGAAACAGCCGATCCACTAGCCCCAGCCTATGTCATATATACGTCTGGATCAACTGGAAAACCAAAGGGCATCGTCGTTAATCAGACCAGTATCTGCCATTTTTTACGCTCCGAAAACGCGGTGTTGGGTATCCGCGAATCAGATAAAGTGTATCAAGGTTTCTCAGTCGCTTTTGACATGTCGTTTGAGGAAATCTGGATCAGTTATTTGGTGGGCGCTACTCTGTGGATAGCACCCAAAGAAATTACTGCTGATCCTGATGCGCTGCCTCTGGCTTTAGAGGTAAATCAGATTACCGTTCTCCATGCCGTGCCAACGTTGCTTGCCTTGTTCTCGCAGGACATAACTAGTCTTCGCTTGATTAACCTCGGCGGCGAGATGTGTCCTGAAACCTTAGTCAATCGGTTTAGTCGCGCCGGTCGGCAGATATTTAACACCTACGGACCAACTGAAGCGACCGTTTCTGCGAGCCTTGCCTCTTTACATGCCAACCAGCCTGTTAATATTGGAACGCCTTTGCCGAATTACTCGATGATGGTCGTAGCGACTGATATCGAAAATGGACTGCGTTTATTACCAGCAGGAGAAACAGGCGAGCTATGCATCTCAGGCCCTGGGGTGGCCATTGGCTATCTCGGACGCCCTGATCTGACTGCGGAAAAATTTCTACTCAATCCTTGGGCAACTGGTCCCTTTGATCAACGCTTATATCGCACCGGTGATCTCGCCTGTATTGAGACAAATGGCAGCATTCAATGTCTAGGACGTGCTGATGATCAGGTGAAAATCCGGGGCTTTCGGGTTGAACTTGGTGAAATTGAAGCAGTTCTTGCACAACAACCCGGCGTTGGTACGGCCGCAGTCATCCTACGAAAAGAAGATGACATTGATCAAATCATGGCATTTATTATGCGTGATGAGGCAGCGTTGACGAAAGCAGAAAGCTGCCCTTCCGATGCTGAATTTAAAGCGACATTACGTTCTCATTTGTCTCAAGTGTTACCGCCGTACATGGTTCCTTCCAGATTTGAATTTCTGAACGAGGTACCACGTCTGACCTCAGGGAAAATCGACAGAAATGCGCTCAAAAAATTAGAGTTAGGCAGCACAGTTAATCTAGGTGAATCAGATAGTGCAGCAAACAAAACGGAAGAATTTTTGTTTGCTGCTTTACATAGTTTATTCCCGGGACAAACGATCCGACGCCATTCTGATTTTTTCGTTGACCTTGGCGGACACTCGCTCATGGCTGCGAGGCTGGTTTCGCTATTACGGAAAAATAGTCGTTTTGCGTATTTCAAAATCGCGGACATCTATCAGCAACGTAGTGTAGGTAAAATCGCCGAACTATTAGAAGTTGCAGGCGTTACCCAAGACAATATGCATGATAAAGAAGCGGATTGGGTGCCGCCATCAACCTGGAAGCGCTGGCTATGCGGCACGGCACAGGCGCTCGTTATTCCATGGCTAGTAGCGATTAGGATGGTGCAATGGCTAGCACCGTTCTTTGCCTATCACTTTCTGACAGGTGATCCTGACGACTCAAGTATCAGAGCGGTTCTACTCTCATTGGTAACATTCCTTTTGCTGACGCTTGCTGAATTTGGCATTGCTATTGCGGGCAAATGGATCGTTGTGGGTCGTTTAAAGGCCGGACGCTATCCGTTATGGGGATTGACGTATTTTCGATGGTGGTTAGGTGATCGACTGATTGAAGCTGCGCCGACCTATATGTTGAGTGGTTCTTCCTTGTATCCTTTGTGGTTGCGAGCATTAGGTGCAAAAGTTGGCAAAGACGTGACGATTGGATCCATTACGCTGAGAGTGCCGGATCTGCTGAATCTAGGTGATGGTGTCAGTATTGGCAGCGCGGTTAATTTAGAAAATGCGCGGGTCTGGCATGGGGAGTTGATTCTTGGGTCAATTTCCATCAAAGAAAATGCTTATGTAGGTTCGTATTCAGTGTTGGAAGGAAACGTTAGCCTAGAACCCAGAGCGCATCTTGATGGTCAATCCGCACTAGCGGATGGCATGGTCATTCCTGCCGGACGCGTTTGGAAAGGTTCCCCTGCGAGAGATTTTTCTGTCTTTGACCCAAGCAACTTACCACCCCGCCCTCTTTTCTCGAACATCCGAGCTATCGGTGAGATGGTATTTTTCATTATTGGCACCTTGCTGATTGGTTCTTTATTTTTCGTACCGGTATTTCCTAGCTTTGTCATCATTGATTGGTTTGATAATGCTGATACATTCCCTTGGTTGCAAAGTAGCTCGATTCCATTCCAGTTAACTAAATATTTCACGTTGGCATTCCCTGCAACTGCTCTTCTGATTATTTGTACTGCTTTATTGTCAGCAGGAATCAGATGGTTTATTTTGCCAAAACTCAAACCTGGCCTATATCAAATTCATGGCAATACGTATTGTCAAAAATGGCTGGTCAATCAGATTCAAGAGTCTAGTTTGCACGTATTACACGGTATTTATGCGACAGTCTACGCCCCGTTTTGGTACCGTCTGTTAGGTGCTAAGGTAGGGAAAGGCGCCGAGATTTCGACAGCATTAGGGGTGGTTCCAGATATGCTGACGCTTGGTGATGAAACGTTTATCGCTGATGCAGTTTTGCTGGGTGACGAAGAAATTGACGCTGGATGGATGAAAATGCAGCCAACAGTCATATCGCGGCGTAGTTTTGTTGGTAATGGCGCTTACATCCCCGATGGTACTATTTTACCTGAAAATGTGTTGATTGGCGTTCACAGTTGCGCACCCACAAATGCGCAAATGCATGCAGGTGACACGTGGTTAGGCTCACCTCCGATTCATCTGCCAGCCCGCGAAGAAACCAAAGGATTTCCAGAAAATTTAACCTTTACGCCTTCGGCAGCAAGACGTATCGGCCGTGGTTTAGTTGAAGCCTTCCGTATTATTACGCCGCATGCGATTATCATCGCGGTGGGCTATACGGTAGTACTCAATCTCATGCCTTTAGCAGGTGACGATCGCTGGATGGAGGTATTTTTATACTTATTATTTGCCGGATTGCTATACGGAATGGGCAGCTTTGGCTTTGTTTTAGTATTGAAATGGTTGTTGATCTATCGCTATAAAAAAGCGAGCGTCCCGATGTGGACACCGTTTGTCTGGCTCTCAGAAGGAATCACTAATCTGTATGAGGGCGTCGCTATTCCCAATTTTATGCGTTACTTACGCGGTACGCCGTGGCTTCCACTTGCTTTCAATATGCTGGGATGCCGAATCGGTAAAGGGGTGTATCTAGATACAACTGATATTACTGAGTTTGATTGCGTAAGCATTGGCAACTACACAGAAATTAATGCCCTAGCCTGCCCACAGACACATTTATTCGAAGATCGTGTGATGAAGGTGGATCATGTGGTAATCGGTGAGCGTGTCTATATGGGAGCACGTAGTTCAGTCTTATACGGTGCTGAAGTCGGTAACGGTGCGAGCCTCGGGGCGCTGACATTAGTAATGAAAGGCGAATTTATACCTGCCAATTCAAGTTGGTGTGGATGTCCGGCGGCAATGACAGGAATTTAATCTGTTGTATCTTTCATTCTCTGATGGCGATGAGTAACTATTTTTCAGTATTAATATGGCCTCTCCAGGCTCAGGCAGCACTGGAGAAGTTTGCATCAGGAAAAATAATTGTCATCGCTACACTCACCCCAGAGAACATGGCACGTGATGCCGCCAGGCAGCATCTTCGTCTAGCGCTCAGTGAGTTTTTAGCAGCGGCATTTCACTCACCTGCTGAGCAATTACGGATAACAAGCGTGATTGCTGAGGGAGTAAAAGTGTCCATCGGTGACGTCGACGTACACATTTCAACTAGCCATGAGTCTGGCATCTCTGTTGCAGCCATTAGCGGCCTAGGCCGAATTGGCGTCGATATCATGCGAATTGACTTACCCGTTGATTGGCAAGATGTTGCCCGACTCTATTTTGGTGAACGACGAACTACAACTCTTATTGCTACTGCAAAACCACATCAAGCTCCGGTATTCGCACAATATTGGACACAACTTGAAGCAACACTAAAATGTGCAGGTTGCGCGTTAACTGAATACGAGACCCAAATTACTCCTGAGTTTAGCGATAAGCTCAAAGATATTTATGTCTGCCCTCTTGATGTAACCAACGGCTATACAGCGAGCCTTGCGTTGCAAGGTAAAAAACATCCCCCTCACTGATCTAGATGGCAAAAGCAACTTCTATCCTGAATCAGATCACAAGAGCTTGATAATAACCTCGTCACGATGTCGCTCGATGGTTTTACTCTCCTAGACTTCGCAACAATTACCAGTTTGCCTTAGACAATATAATCAACCACTTTTTGCAAAATAAAATTTCTAAGTGCCCTGCTTGTACGCCTGTAGAACAATCAATCACAGGATTCACATGGTAAGCACGCTGTCTGAAATCACGGCAAACAAAAATTTCACGGCGGCCTAAGCGCATCAAAAAAGAGGTAGGCGCGAATTGCAAACTAAATCGGGTGTCAAATGCTGTGTCGAGGTGTGCCATGGTCAATCTCCGTGTCGGTTGATAATACAAAAATATCATTCAGGACATCATTGAGAACGTCTCATCTTCATTTAAATCATCGTTTGTCCTTGATACAAACTTTAACACAAAGTACTGTATAAGCAATCAGTATTTGTATTAATGTTGCGTAATCCGCACACCCTATCGTTTCTTATAAAATTATAGAAATTTACCTAAAACCCTTACTGGTATTGGGTTTGCAGGCTTTTTTATATTTTTCTATAAAATTCTTTTGAAGTTTCAGCGCTCAGACAATATACTGTATATTTAATCAGTATATTGCTTTGTGATGACTCAACTTCATTTGCCAGCTGACCGCACTCATGAACAACATCGGTTAGAAAACCGATATCCGGGTATCTGGCGTGCATCGCAGTTAGCGCATGATATGGCCGCAACAATTCATACCGGTTATATCGCTTTAAATCAGGAGTTGCCAAATGCGGGCTGGCCGTTGGGTCAGTTAATCGAAATCCTGATTGCGCAGTTTGGTACTGCAGAATTAAATCTATTGATGCCCGCGCTGAAACGACTTGATCACCGCCCTGTCGCCCTTCTCGCACCACCGCATATTCCCTTTGCATCAGCCTACCAACAGGATGCGGCTGAGGCTGTTTCTCTGCTCTGGATTGCGGGGACGAAGCACAGTGATCATTTGTGGTCAGCAGAGCAAATTTTAAAAAATGGTAGTTGTGGTGCTTTATTACTCTGGCAAAAGCAGATAAAAACTGAGGTATTGCGACGGCTGCATCTGTTGGCGCAAAAATCACAGACATTATTTTTTGTTATCCGCCCGATGCAGGCTGCGCAGTCACCATCACCTGCGGTCTTACGGATTGCTCTGACCCCAAAAGCATCAGGGATGCAGATCAATATCCTCAAACGTCGTGGAGCAAGCAACGAAGCCCCGCTATTTTTATACACCAATGATCACCCCTATCTGTCAAGCCGGGTAATTGAACCGCTCCGGCAATCTGTGCCGGACAGTCCATTGGGATTGTCGCGGCAAGATCAGCAAAAGCAGACCAGTATTTTTTAAATCATTACCGACTCTAACCATACCCATTCATACTTTTAGCAGACTACAACATGAAACTTCGCGCAGATACAGGAGAGTCGACCTGGATTGCAGTCCATCTGCCATTGATTGAACTGGAGGCCTTCATCCCCTGCTGGCAACATGGGTTAAGGTCTTCCGCCATCGTCGTATTAAAGCAAAATCGTGTTATCGCAATGTCTCACACGGCGATGGTGGCGGGGGTACGTGTTGGTATGCGACGTGGTGGCGTACAAATGCTACTTTCTGACGTAGATTTTTTCACGCAAGACAATACCCGTGAAACAGCCGCTTTATCCGCCATCGCACTTGCCCTACTCCGTTACACACCACAGGTTAGCTTCGCCGAAGAAGCCAGTATTTTGCTCGATATTGGTGCCAGCATCAGACTATTTGGAGGATTGCCTTCATTGCGACGTCTGGTGCGTTCAACCGTTAAGTCGCTGGGATATAGTCCCACAATCGGCTGTGCACCGACCGCAAAAACAGCATGGTTATTCGCCAGAAATGCGGCACGTATTGGTCGCTTGGGGCAATCCTGTCTGCGTACGACACACATTTCGGCCGCCACTGACCGCTTATCCGTGGATTTATTGATCGCTGCGGCAAGCTCACACGACCTGTTGCAAGGCCTCGCATGCCATTCCCTTGCAGACCTGAAAGCATTACCCCGCGCTGGTTTGCAACGACGATGTGGTAAGAGTTTGTTGGCAGAACTTGATCTTGCTTATTCGTCACGTTCAACGCCACAAATATGGATTGTGGCTGCGCCTGAATTTTGTGCCAGGATAGAGTTGCCGGATCGGTCAGATAGTACAGAGACACTATTTACTTACAGCCGGAGTTTGTTAAGCCAACTATTGGGATGGCTTCATGCGCATCAGTTCGCTGTCAAACAATTACGCCTTGAGCTACAACATGAACGTGGTCGTCAGGCAGTTGCGCCGAGTGTGCTTGACATCGATCTGGCCGTCGCCAGTTGGCAAGAGTCTAACTTACTACCGTTACTCAAAGAAAAAATTTCTCTTTTACGCTTACCTGGGCCTGTGATCAGTCTCGTGCTTAAAGCCCCAGAGACGGTGACTAGAGCGCTGGCAAGTGATTCCTTGTTTCCCGAAACCGTCACCAATCCGGCAGATCATCAACATTTGCTGGGTTTATTGGTTGCACGACTCGGTGCAGCGCAGGTGTTACGCCCTTGTAGCCAGGAAGATCACCGTCCTGAATTTGCTAATCAATGGATTTCAGTGATGGAGCCATCCGTATCAACGCATTCCAAAGAAAGCTCAGTAACACCGTTGACGATACTCAGACCAAGATGGCTATTAGCGCAGGCTATCGTACTCGAAGTCCGCCGACATAAACCTTACTTAGATTCAGAACTCACACTGATTTCGCCGGCTGAACGAATAGAAGCTGGCTGGTGGACCGATCAGACTCAGGTACGAGACTACTTTGTTGCCGTCAGTGCTGATCATATACGTTACTGGATTTATCGTGAACGCTCCTCTCATCGGAATAATGCAGCGCCTGCGTGGTTCTTGCATGGCATTTTCGGATAACGCGCAGAGCATTAGAGAGTCCATCAGTAACAACCTCAGTGACGCCATCATCAACAATATCAAACTATGCAATTTTTGGATAAAAACCTGAACAAAAACCCGGCAACAACGCTATTGCCTGCGTATACCGAGTTATTCTGCCTATCGAATTTCAGCTTTTTACATGGCGCATCGCATGCCGAAGAATTAGTCAAACGTGCGTCTCAATTAGCCTACCATGCGCTGGCAATCACCGACGAATGCTCGTTCGCAGGCATCGTCCGCGCACACGATGAAGCCAAGTTGCAACAACTAACCTATATTGTCGGCACTTATTTCAAGCTAACCCCAAAGGATGAAACACTTCCACCTATCACCCTAATCGCCTTAGCAATGAACCGCGAGGGCTATGGGAATTTATCTGAACTCATTACCTTAGGGCGTAGTCGCTGCAGCAAAGGCAACTATCTGCTCACGCATGAAGATCTGAGCGCACCGACAAATGACTACGAGCATTTGTCAGGTCTTCCAGACTGTCTTTTGATTTTGGTTCCCGATTATCTAGTGCAGACTGACATCCTAGCTTTACAGGCAAAATGGTGCGCGCAGATTTTTGCCAAGAGGGTCTGGATAGGATTGAATTTATTGCTGCAGTCAGGTGACTACTATCATCAACAAGGCGTGGCACATGTTGCCGCTGGATTAGGCCTGCCGGTGGTCGCTCTAGGACATGTACTGATGCATGTGCGATCCCGCAAACCTTTACAAGATACGTTAACAGCTATCCGGCTAGGCAAGTCCATTGCCGAATGCGGTTATGCGCTGGCAGCCAATGCAGAGCAACATCTACGTTCCCGACTCAGGCTGGCAAATATCTATCCGGCAGAGGCATTGGCAGAGACGATGAAAATCGCTAGTTTATGTCATTTCTCACTCGACGAATTACGCTACGAATACCCAGAAGAAGTTATTCCAAAGGGACAAACACCAGCCAGTTATCTGCGAAGCGAAGTATATGCAGGGGCAGCCTTGCGCTATCCTAGCGGCGTTTCTGAGCATCTAAAAAAAACGATCGAACACGAGCTGCATCTGATTAACGAATTAGCCTATGAAGCCTACTTTTTAACAGTGCATGACATCGTCAAGTTTGCGCGTCAACAAGGGATACTTTGTCAGGGACGTGGGTCGGCTGCTAACTCGGTTGTCTGCTACTGCTTATACATTACCGAAGTCAACCCAGAGGTCAATAGCCTGTTATTCGAACGCTTCATTTCAAAAGAGCGTGGTGAGCCGCCCGATATCGATGTCGATTTTGAACACCAGCGACGTGAAGAAGTCATTCAGTACATTTATAAAAAATACGGCCCCAACCGCGCCGCGCTCGCTGCGGCTGTGCACACCTATCGCCCTCGCGGTGCACTGCGTGAAACAGGTAAAGCGCTGGGAATGGATGAAGCCTTCATCGATATGGCTGCTAAGTCGCATCACTGGTTTGATAGCAAACAGGATTTGCTCGGACGGTTTGCAGAATGTGGTCTCGATACAAGCTCAATGCAGGCCCAGCAATGGGCCAGTCTCGCGACACAGTTACTACGTTTCCCGCGCCACTTATCCCAGCATAGCGGTGGTTTTGTGATTGCCCGCGGCAAGTTATCCAGACTGGTGCCGATTGAAAACGCAGCCATGAGAGATCGTCGCGTGATTCAGTGGGATAAGGACGACCTTGAGTCACTAGGTTTATTAAAGGTCGATATTCTGGCGCTAGGGATGTTATCAGCACTCAAACGAGCGTTGAATTTAATGAAAACACTCCCTGGCAAACCAGGCCGGATGCAGGATATCCCCCGTGAAGACAAAGCCACCTATGACATGCTCTGTCGAGCCGACACTGTTGGCGTCTTTCAGATTGAGTCGCGGGCGCAAATGAGCATGCTGCCGCGTCTGCGCCCACGGCAATTTTATGATTTAGTTGTTCAAGTTGCAATTGTGAGACCTGGACCAATTCAAGGTGGGATGGTGCATCCCTATCTACGTCGTCGGCAGGGGCTCGAGCCAATCGAGTCGCATCAGGATCCGGCAATGCAAAAAGCGCTGGGGCGGACACTCGGCATTCCGATCTTTCAGGAGCAAGTCATGCAAATTGCCATGCTTGCAGCCAACTTTACCGCGGGAGAAGCTGATGGCTTGCGGCGCGCGATGGCTGCATGGAAACGCAAAGGTGGACTGGATGCCTATCATGATCGCATCGTGGATGCGATGGTGAAAAACAACTATACGCTGGAATTTTCCGAAGGTATTTTTGAACAAATGAAGGGCTTTGGTGACTATGGTTTCCCTGAAAGCCATGCGGCCAGTTTTGCGATTTTAGCCTATGTCAGTAGCTGGATTAAACGACATGAACCTGCTGTGTTTTTATGCTCGCTGCTTAATTCTCAACCTATGGGGTTTTATTCTCCGTCACAGCTAATTCAGGACGCGAAAAGACATGATGTTCAGATCAGGCCAATTGATGTGATGTATAGCACCTGGGATTCAACAGTAGAAACAAATGATCCTCCCACCCACATCAATACGTTCACAGGCACATTACAACCCGCCGTACGTTTAGGAATGTCACTCTTAAATGGCATGTCACAGGATGCCGCCATCCGAATTCATACCGCACGCACACAAGGGGCGTTTACTGATGTCGCCGATCTCGCTGGTCGAGCGCAACTCAATCGACATGATTTACACGTGCTTGCCGCAGGTAATGCGCTGTTGACGCTTGCTGGCCATAGACGGCAGGCATTGTGGTCGGCCGTTGGTGCAATACCTGATCACGATCTATTAAGAGGCACATCATTGCAAGAAACGTCGCCAGTTCTTTCTGCCCCCAGTGAAGCACAAGAAATTATGAGCGACTATCAAAGCACAGGCTTAACTTTGCAGCGTCACCCACTTGCTCTTTTACGCAAACAATTACTGGCTAAACGTTTTTTGCCTGCGACGATGCTCAATACCTTTCAGCAAGGTCAATTTGCGCGTGGTTGCGGTATCGTTACCATCAGACAGCGCCCAGGTACCGCCAATGGTGTCATGTTTGTGACGTTGGAAGATGAAACAGGTACGGTCAATGTACTCGTATGGCCAGCACTAGTTGAACAGCAGCGCCGAGAACTGCTGGGGGCAAGCTTATTAGGTGTGTATGGCATATGGCAAAGAGAAAATGAAGTATGTCACCTGCTCGCCAAACGGCTAGTGGATCTGTCACATTTACTCGGCGAGTTAGACGTCAGCAGCAGGAATTTTTGTTAAAATAAATGCACGTCACATCGCCTGACTCTAAAAGAAAGACCACACTTGAATCCCACATCCAGCACAAGGCCAGATCGGGCAGTCAACATTCCAAGTGCTGCCCATCATCAATATCGTCAGCAGCGCCAGGCATTGACTGCGGCATCAACTGCGCATGCTGTGCATGACGGCTTAACCGATCTGATTTACGTTCTTCTACCCATCTGGCAAACTCAGTTTGGTATTAGCTATGCGATGGCCGGGTTAATGCGCGGAGTTTACGCTGGGTGTATGGCAAGTTTTCAAATTCAAGCAAGTAAATTCGCAGAAAAATATGGCCGGCGAACTTTACTCGTTGGCGGTACGGCACTTGCAGGCCTTGCCTATCTGCTTGCGGGCCAGACAGCAACGTTTATTGGACTGACCGCTGCCCTTGCGATTGCAGGCGTAGGGGCAAGTACACAACACCCATTGGCATCATCATTAGTCGCAGATGCCTATGACGATGACAAATCCCGCTCCCGTTCCGCATTGGCCACCTATAATTTTGCTGGCGATCTCGGCAAAATGGCACTCCCCGCCGCAGTTGGTTTCGCATTAAGCTGGTGGAGTTGGCAGCAAAGCGTCAGTATGGTCGGCATATTTGGCCTTCTAACGGCAATCTGGCTAGCATGGGCAATCAAAGAATCCCCCGTAGCAACTCACCCCTTAGCAACAAACACCATTGAAAAGACGGAGACAAAAAATAACCACGCCTACGGCCGCGGCTTTCAGGCATTGTTAGCCACCGGCGTTATTGATTCAGCAACACGGATGGGTTTTTTAACTTTCCTGCCATTCGTACTTAAAGACAAAGGGGCGACCACAGCAACCATTGGCGTGGCATTGACACTGCTATTTGTTGGTGGTGCTGCCGGAAAACTGGTCTGTGGTTACCTTGGACGCCGTGTTGGTATGCTAAAAACCGTCTGGCTCACAGAAATTCTCACTGCCATCGTCATTTTCTGCATTTTATACCTGCCGCTAACGCCGGCATTGCTGACACTGCCTGTGATTGGTCTGGCGTTAAACGGGACCTCGTCAGTCCTGTATGGTAGTGTTCCAGAACTTGTGTCCACTCATCGCCGTTCACAGGCCTTTGCGCTGTTCTATACCGGCACGATTGGTGGCAGTGCGCTCTCTCCCCTGCTTTTCGGATGGTTAGGCGATCACACAAACATCATTGCAGCGATGAAATGTGTCGCACTTTTTGTCATTCTGACTTTGCCACTGGCGTGGGTGGTAGATAAAGAATTACCGACTTAACAAAAACGCGTCCAGAAAAGTAACCAGATAGATTCCAGCACAAATCAAAAACTGATCTTCTCCATATGCACCCGAATAATTTCGGCACTTTGACGCAATGCACTCTTTTCAGCGGGATTAAGTGGTGGCACAACGGTCATTTGAATTCCATCCCGACCGATAATGTGCGGGAGCGACAACGCAATATTCTCCACGCCCTCAACTGAGGGCATCACCGAACACACGGTATAAGCGACCCGTTCATCGTACAACACACTACGACAAAGACTAGCGATGGCTGTACCCACGCCAAAATACGTCGATCCTTTACCCGCAATAATTTTATAAGCAGCGCCGCGGACATCTTGCTCAACCTGTCGCTTCATTTCTTCAGTTAATATCACTCCTTTTGCCTGCGCGAACTCTTCCAGAGAAACGCCAGCAATCCGTGCGCCTGACCAGACCAAGACCTCTGAGTCGCCATGTTCCCCAACGACGCATGCGTGTACAGAGCTTGGTGCTACCCCGAACAATTGACTGAGTAAAGTCCTAAAACGCGCTGTATCCAGAATCGTGCCACTGCCAAATACCCTGCATGCTGGGATACCTACCCGCACCGCCAGCGTTGTCGCTACTTGTGTCATGATATCAAGCGGATTCGTTGCGATGAGAAAGACAGAATCGCTAGCAGACTGAATAATTTTCGGCATGATATCAGCAAAAACTAATGCGTTTTTTTGCAGCAAATCGAGACGTGTTTCTCCAGGCTGTTGACTAACGCCAGCGGCTATTACCACCAATTGACAACCCGCCAAAGCTGCAAAGTCACCACTAGAAATCAGCACTGGATGACAAAAAGGTGTTGCATCCCGGAGGTCCATTGCCTGTGCAGCAGCCAAGGAGGGTTGATGATCAACCAAAACAATTTCACTAGCCACGCCTTGTAACACTAAACAGTAAGCCGCCGTGCTACCGACATATCCCGTACCCACAATCCCAATTTTCATCTTTACGCCTCCTTTAAGCTAATACCCCCTAAGCATACGTACATTGAAATTTTTAAAAAATAAATACACTGAAAATCTTAATGCAGATCAAATTCTCTCGCTTCAGGGTATGCATTTACATTTTTTAGCATCTCGACAGGATCTACCAATATAAAAAAGCGCTCAAACCAGTGAGCGCTTTTTTGGGAGTCAGACTCATCTGTGTGATTACTTTTTTAAACGCTCTTTGAGCACATTAGCAACCAACGCATCAATCACCTGAAATGTCGCCTGAGTGACTTCATTGCGGTTCATCTTAGGATTGCTCGCAGAGAGCAAAACCGGATTAGTCAAATAGCGTCCGTTAATTATAAAAGTCGGCGTATTCTCGACTTCATAAGTATCAGAGAGCTTAGGTAGGCGCATTCGCGCTGATGTGACTGAAAAAGAGTTGTAAGCATCGACAAATTTCGCTTTATCGATGCCATTAGCGACCGCCCAATCAATATTATCCTGATCCGTTTTTAAACGAATATGATCAATGTGCCACGTTTTTAGCACTTTGGCGTGCATACTTTGTTCCAGACCAAGTGCCTGGAGCGTTAAAAACAGATGCGCTTCCGGATCATTGGGGCCGTCATAAGGCAAATGAATGCGACGAAACTCAACATTATCGCCCTGGCGCTTTAACCATTCTGCAATGTCCACTTCAGTCGCGTTACATGCAGGGCAGTGATACATAAAAAACTCAATCACCTCAACCTTACCTGGAGCAGCTTTTGCCTCTTGGGGTATTTTTAATGCAATGTATTCAATCCCTTTGACCGGACTGACTGGTGATGAACTTGCAACCGAAGAAATAAAAGCCAAGCTCATCAAAGCGAAACGCACAAAACGCATTATGTTCTCTCTCAAGATTTTTTAAATAAGTTGACCATCTCATCCCTACTTAAGGCGCAAGCTCATAAGCAAGAATGGCTGTATATTGGTCTGAATTAAATTTTTTTCCGACAACTAATAATTGCCCCTGATACGGCGAATTATAGTTGAAAGAGAAGGAGTCCCCCTCTTTATCCATTTCTTGCCATTGATCTGTCTGTACTAACGCCATTTTCTCAAAAATTTCTGCATTGATCTTGAATATGTAACGGCGATCGACTTTAAGGCGATACATCACTGGCGCTTGCAATACCGATACAAGATGGTAAGGCAATTCAAACGTATGTACAAAGCTCCCTGAAAACTCAGGACTTTTAATCGCCTCCCACGCATCTATCGGCGAAATATTATTATGAAAAAAAGTCGGCTCAATCTGAGGCAAAGATTCAAATTCGCGCTGCGATAAACGCGAAGTCCTTTGCAATTGCCACTGTTCATCCAATGGGAAATGACTAAAAACAAATTGTTCTGGCGGGGTTAAAAAAAAGGCTTCTGACATTTCCTTTTTAAACTGATTATTCTTAATATAACCAGCACCCCAGGTGGAATCAATCAAAAACCAATTTCCATTGATGCGTATTGCGTTCCATGCATGATTTGGCTTGTCAAAGTGCTGCCCCTGAGAAGTACCATAAGCCTTTGCAAAGCCTGTAATACTCTTGACCTCTAGACCGGCATCTTTAGCCATTTTTTCAAACAAATTAGAAAATCCAAAGCAAACGCTCAGACGCTTTTTCATGACATCATCGATACTCATGTCATCAATGCGCCCTGACAAGAATGCTGAAGCATCGTAGGCAATACGATCAGTGATCCAACGATAAATTGCGCGGGCTTTTTCGCTGTCGGTATGGAGTCCTTGCATGAGATAAGTGACCAGTGCCTTGCGATCAACTTCAACCTCGGGAGGTGTCGCCAGTGCATGCGCATCAATTGCCGCCAACTGTTCATCACTCAGATCATGGGGGAAAGCCGTACCATGGAGCGCGAAGGTCAACAGAACCAGACAACAAACTGCAGACCTGCGCTGGAGAAAAGTCTGTCGAAGATCATTTGAGAAATTCATGCGTACACCGCTAAGACAAAGAAAAACGGAGAAACATCAAAAAATAATGACCAATGCCGACAACCCATGGCGGGTTAATGACCGTCGCCGCTTTTCGCCACAAACGCGAAACACTAGCGTGTCAATCACCGCACAAATCAGCGCAGACCATCACTCACAACAAATGTTACTGGGAATCTAAAGTATGGTCTGTTTTTGAACCTATCGTCAATCAAACAGACATTTTTCTCGATATATTTTCCATAAAGCAAGCATTTTTGTTGCTGCGAGGGTAATAAAAAATGGCAACCTGTCTACGGTTGCCATTCATAAAATACTTTGTCTATTACAAAATATGCGAATTATTCTTCGCCCTCTTCTTCTGGCAGCTTCAGACGCCCAGTATGATAGTCATACTCGTAGACCTCGCCGTAACGCCCCCATTCAATGGCGACCTCAAGTACCCGTTTTGCCTCATCTGCCTTCAGAAATTCTTCTAACAATTCCAATAAAGGCTGTTCAGACAAACTACCGTTGACTTCGACTTCCAGTTTACGGCGAATATGGGCAGCTAATGGCACGTGCATCAACAATTGCTCACCGAACAATTCTTGCTTCTGTGCCTGTTCAGCTTCGAAATATTTGCGACCCAACGGGGTCAAAATGATATCGCCTTTTTCAAGAACAGCGAAACCTAAGAGACTCAATGCTTCATAGGTCGGGAATAATTCTTCATCAGATAATTCTGCTTCTTCGGCCAGTTGCGGCAAGTCGGCGCGACCATTGTATGGTGCCTCAGCAACCATATCCAAAATCGCTTCGATACGGCTGACGTCAGTATCAGGCAAGCGGTAACCAAGATGTTTAGTACTAGGCACTTCGGAGCTTGCTTCATGAGTCGTCCGCATGGTCATCAAGCCATACACTTCGTCAATTAATGCGCGAACTTCAGCAGATTCAACGTTACGTGGACGTGGTAGGTCAATCTTCACTTCGCAACGAATCGTACCGGGATCACTCGACAAAATAATGATTCGGTCTGCCATGACCACGGCTTCTTCAATATTATGAGAAACAATCAGAATCCCCTTGGTCGAAATTTTATCCTCGTCCCACAATTCCAGCATGTCATTACGCAGCGTCTCACCTGTCAGCACGTCTAGCGCAGAGAAAGCTTCATCCATCAGCAAAATATCTGGATTTGTCACTAACGCACGGGCAATACCTACGCGCTGCTTCATCCCACCTGATAATTCACGCGGTAACGCGCCACCGAAACCGGCCAAACCGATCAGTTCCAATACCGCATCAGCACGTTCTTCGCGTTCATCTGCAGATACACCTTGCGCTTCCAGCCCTAATTCCACGTTTTGTTGCACGGTCAACCAAGGGAATAACGCAAACGATTGGAACACCATTGCCACACCAGCGACAGGTCCAAAAATAGCTTTGTCGCGATACGCAACCTTACCTTTGTCCGCTGGGATTAAGCCAGCCATAATTCGTAATAACGTGGATTTACCTGAGCCAGATTTGCCCAATAAGGCAACGATTTCACCTTCCTTTAGCTGAAAATCGACTTTATCAAGAATCAGACGCGATTTACCGTCAGTGGCTTTGAAGGACTTAGCGACCTGGTGCAGGTCTATCAATAAATTTTGAGTCATCTTTTTTTCTTTCAGACATGTTCAGATTACATTCAGACTACATTCAACATATATAAGCTATCAAGAAGCTTAATCTCATGAAAAATGCACGTTATCGAATATGATCCTCTGCCAACAAATACAACTTACGCCAGAAAAAACGGTTCAGCAAGGTCACAAAAATACACATGATGCCAATACCTAAAGCGATACGATGAAAGTCACCTGTTTCGGTCATTTGCTTAATATAACTACCAAGGCCATCTGCAACCAGCGTCGTTTTACCCCATGTAACGTATTCGGCAACGATACTCGCGTTCCATGAGCCACCACTGGCCGTAATTGCACCGGTAATGTAACTAGGGAAAATGGCAGGCAGATAGACGCGCTTCCATTTCAACCACCCTTTCAGTCCAAGATTATCTGCTGCCAGTCGCAACTCGTTAGGGATCGTTGCGGCACCGGCGACTACATTAAACAAGATATACCATTGTGTTCCGAACACCATCAAAGGACTGAGCCAGATATTTGGTGTCAAATTGAATGTGACCATCGCAAAAACAACCAAAGGGAACATCAGATTGACAGGAAATGCCGCCAGGAATTGCGCAATTGCCTGCACTTTTTGTGAATACTGTGGCCGCAAACCAATCCAAACTGACACAGGCACCCACACCAAAGACGCAAGGCCAATCAGCAGCATCACCCGCACCAATGTAATCATCGCCAGGCCAATGACGTGTACTACTTCGCTCATGCCAACGTCACTATGAATAAAGCTAATAAGCCGGAAAATCGCGAGTAAAGTCACCACGGTCAAAACGCCATCCCAGATACGTGACCACAATGGACTCATTGGTTTTTTCAAAGCGCGTTCTGAAGTACCATCATAAGTGACGCTAAACCAGCCTAAACCACGGCTTAAAAATGCCCAGAAACTCTCTGTCCAAGAACGCACCCAACTACTATTACGCATCCAATCCAACAACCACGATTGCTGCGACGTTTCACCTTGCGATTCTTCGAAGCGGAATTTATCTGCCCATGCCAGCAAAGGGCGGAAAAATAATTGATCATAGAACAAAATACCGGTGAGCATTGCGCCTATTGCCCATGCAATCGCATGACCATCTTTGGCTTCAATTGCAACTGCAATATATGAACCGATACCAGGTAATTTAATATCTTGTCCCGCAACTGAAATTGCTTCAGCCGCGACCAGAAAGAACCAACCACCCGACATGGACATCATCATATTCCACAACAAGCCAGGCATCGCAAACGGTAGCTCAAGGCGCCAAAACCGCTGCCAACCAGACAATCGGAAAATATGTGCCGCCTCCGACAACTCAGATGGCACCGTTCGCATGGACTGATATAGACTAAAAGCCATATTCCACGCTTGCGACGTAAAAATCGCAAAGATCGCCGCACACTCAACACCGAGTAAATTACCCGGAAATAAAGCAATAAAAGGCGCAATTGCAATCGCCTGAAAACCTAAAATAGGCACTGATTGCAAAATATCCAATGCAGGAATCATGATCTTCTCAGCCGCAGCATATTTCACAGCAATTGCCGCAAACGCCAGACTGAAAAGCAAAGAGAAACCCAGCGCGGTAAACATGCGCAGAATGGTTCGTAGTAAATAATACGGAAGATAAAAAGGATCCAGTGATACTTGCAACGCTTCGCCCACCGAGAACGGTCGGCTCATCTGCATCGCTGCAAAAGCAAAGATGCTAAATAAGGCAAGGATCAAAGGCAGCAATGCCCAGTCCCAACGGTTTGGGCCTTTATCATCCACCACATCATCACGAGATTGGAGTTTGAACAATTCAAACATGGGCACCACCTTGCAGCAAGCGTTTCATCAAAATAAAATTAATGCGCAACAAACTACCTCCTCGGCTTTTGACGATAAGTCATCAGCACTGGGATAACTCTCACCTCCATTTTTCAACACCAAAAAGGCGCGTTAAAACGTCAGATCGAACAAACAAACTGGGTAGAAAATCAGCGAAAGCTGCAAGAACTACTACCCGCCAATCGGCAAGGTAGCAGCAGGAAATCTGCGGTTACATTGCCGTGTTGAAGTCGACGTGTGATCGACAACTATAACCATCCACAGAATGAACTCCAATAAGAAGAAGCCCGCACTTTAACACAGGGACAGACCTGTCCACAATATGATGCGATGCAAAATAAATGATATATTTTCAGCCTTATATTTGCTGCGAAATCCAATGAAAACAAGACAGCCGCCAGCGCTATTTTTTTCCCTGATTAATGCGTTCATTTAACAACAAAATCAGATCTTTTCTCTCTGTTTCGGCGGCAAAATCCATCGCGGTCATACCCGCGTCATTTTTTAGGTGTATGTCTGCACCTGCATTCAATAAAAGTTGAGCCGCATCGTATTTTCCTGATCGGAGCGCCAGCATTAACGGCGTTGTTTTATTCGGAGACTCACTATCGATGTAGGCAGCGTTGTCGAGTAAAAAATTCAGCGTTTCTATATCACCGCCAGCAGCTGCATAGTGAATGGCTGCCCAGCCAGGTTGATTGACTTCTGCGCCTGCTGCGACTAACTTCTTAACAACAGAAGCATTGCCTAAAAAACTCGCCAACATCAATGCCGTATCACCATTTCTGGCGCGTGCTTCCAGATGAATGTTACGCGTACTCAACAACACATCAATGACCCGCGTAGACTTTTCTCTCATGGCAATCATTAACGCGGATTCACCACGCAATGGCTCAACCGAATTCGCATCTGCACCGTCAAGAATTAAACGTTGAACGGTCGGTGCATCATCAAATTTGACTGCAAAAATAAAGTCATCATAAGAGCTCGTTTGCGCAGCTACATTTGCAGCACAAAACATGTGTAACAGTATGCTTAGCGAAAGCGCGATAAATACTCGCCAAGACCATATTCTCCGCGCTACACGATTCTCAGATGCCATTATGATCTTCCCTTACCATACGCTTCCGCACACTCAAGTTAGGATGCAAAACTGAATAATCTAAAAAAATTCTCAGTGGTGACTTTCTGCACTTCCTGAACAGAGATACCCCTTAAATCTGCCAAGAATTCACCAACATGACGTACAAACCCGGGCTCATTCATTTTGCCACGATGCGGCATTGGTGCAAGGTAAGGAGAATCTGTTTCAATCAAAATACGGTCTAACGGTAAGACTTTGGCAACTGCCTGCAAATCTTTTGCACTCTTAAAAGTCAGAATGCCAGAAAACGAAATATAAAACCCCATTGCCACGGCAGCCTGCGCAACCTCCAGCGACTCCGTAAAGCAATGCATAACACCTGCCACCCCACCCTGCTCCACACCAGCGCCTTCTTCATGAAGAATCCGGATGGTATCCTCCGCTGCAGCGCGCGTATGAATAATCAAAGGCTTACGGCTGATCCGAGACGCGCGTATGTGTTGACGGAAACGTTCTCTCTGCCACTCCAGATCCCCCTTTAGACGAAAATAGTCCAATCCTGTTTCGCCAATAGCAATAATTTTCGGATGTTGTGCCAACTCGACCAGCTGTTCTGCACTTGGCTCTGGGGTATCCTCATAATCAGGATGCACCCCAACCGAGGCGAAAATATGAGGATAAGATTCCGCCAATGCCAGCACCTGCGGAAAATCAGGCAGATCAACAGAAACACATAAGGCATGCGTGACGCCGTTGTCGGACATCTTTTGAAGGACTTCCGGCATCCGAATAGCAAGCTCAGGAAAATTAATATGGCAATGAGAGTCAACGTACATAGTCATACCAGACAAAAGTTAAAATGGCAGCCTGAGCTGCCACTATATTTAGATAAAAAAAGCGATGACATCGCCAATGTGAGAGACGCAAATCATTTTGACAATCGGTGCTGCGCGATGACATCTAGCACCGCTTGCGCTGATAGATTGGCGGTGTCGCGCAACAGCGTATGATGCATTGCCGTAAAACGTTCTTTGAGATTAGCCTGCAACACATCGTTATTCAATTGCTCCCAAAGCGCATCAGCCATCGCTTCAGGTGTTGCCGCAGACTGCAAAAATTCTGGAACAACGAACTCACGCTCAAGGATATTAGGCAATCCTATCCAAGGCTGATATCCCATATGTTTCATGATTTGCCAGGATGCTTCCATCATCTTGTAGGCAATGACCATTGGTTTCTTAAACAAGGCAACTTCCAAAGAAGCTGTCCCCGACGCAACCAAGACAACATCTGCCGCGGCAATCGCGATATGAGAGCGGCCATCAATCAATAACACAGGAACACCTTCAAGCTTTGCGGCAACCACCAACTTAATATAATAGCTGCGTTGCTTATTGCCGGCCATCGGCACTACGATTTGTAAATGCGGATCGCGCTCTAACAAGCGTTTTGCGGTACGGATGAAAGCTTCTGTGTTGTATTTAATTTCGGAAATACGACTGCCAGGCAATATTGCAACAACCTTAAATCGCGGATCGAGCCCCAATTCATCACGTGCTGCCTGAGTGTCGATTTCCAATGGAATCACTTGTGCAAGCGGATGACCAACATAGGTGGCAGGAATGCCAGCATCGCGATAAATTTTTTCCTCGAAAGGAAACACAACCAGCATGTGGGATACTGCCGCTGCAATCTTTTTGATACGACCACCACGCCACGCCCAGATCGAGGGACTGATGTAATGCATGGTCGGAATGCCCGCTTGCTTGAGCTTGATTTCCATGTCCAAATTAAAATCAGGTGCATCCACGCCGATAAAGACATCGGGCTTTTCAAGCAATAATTGCTGCGTTAATTGTTTACGGATGCCGCTGATCTCACGGTAATGGGCGAGCACCTCAAACAGGCCGCGGACGGACAGCTTCTCCATGGGCCAGTCGCTAACAAAACCATGTTCTGCCATCCGTGATCCGCCAATGCCATGCATCAACGAATCTGGCAAACGCGGTCTTAAACCAGACAACAAACGTGCCGCCAACATATCGCCGGATGTTTCCCCAGCGACCATAGAAATAACTGGCCGGGTAATAGAGTTCATGGTGTCTTAACGCACGATGCCGCGGGTCGACGTATTAAGGAAATCACGCATGGATTTCACATGAACGGAAACATTATCAGGCAACACACTTATTTGTTCATCCAGCGCAGATTTAGCTTCATCCAGTGTCAACCCCGACTTGTAGAGTGACTTATAGGCTTGGCGGATCGCATTTAACTGTTCGCGATCAAAACCACGGCGCTTCAATCCTTCCAGATTAACACCGTGCGCCACCGCTGGATTGCCAGAAAGCAATACGAATGGCGGTACATCTTGCGTCAGACTGGTATTCATCCCAACAAAGGCATGCGCCCCGATTTTGCAGAATTGGTGTACAGCGGAGAATCCGCTCATAATGACCCAGTCACCGATTTCAACATGCCCCGCCAGCGCCGCGTTATTTGAGAAAATCGTGTTACTGCCAACAGTACAATCATGCGCAATGTGAACATAAGCTAAAAACCAGTTATCACTACCAATGCGCGTGACGCCACGATCTTGCACGGTACCGGAGTTGAAGGTACAAAACTCACGTACCAGATTACGATCACCGATCTCTAGATAAGTTACTTCGCCTGCATATTTTTTATCTTGCGGTGGGCCGCCAATCGAAGAAAATGCATGAAAATCGTTATCTTTACCAATGGTCGTGTGACCAGAGATCACCACATGCGGCCCTACCTTCGTTCCAGCCCCGATATTGACGTCAGGACCGATAATCGCATAGGGGCCGACCTCAACTGAACTATCAAGGTTAGCCTTTGAGTCAATCAGGGCGCTTGGATGGATCAACATTATTTCTCCGCATTATCATCAGTTTTGCGCATCGTACACATCAACTCACCTTCTAATGCAAGCTGACCGTCAACTGTACCTTTGGCTTTATATTTCCAGATGCCACGGGCAACCTTAAGAATTTCAACTTCCATCTTCAACTGATCGCCTGGCTCAACCGGACGCTTGAAGCGAGCACCATCGATTCCTAAAAAATACACGATCGTTTTGTCATCTGGTTTTTGCCCCATCGTCAAAAACGATAACAGTGCTGCCGTTTGTGCCAATGCTTCAATCATTAATACACCTGGCATCACAGGTTTATTTGGGAAGTGACCATTAAAAAACTCTTCGTTTGCAGTGACGTTCTTGATGGCAGTGATCGTTTTTCCATCCTCCCAATCGAGCACGCGGTCAACGAGCAGCATCGGGTAGCGATGCGGCAGATATTCTTTAATTTCGTTGATGTTAAGTGTTTTTTTCATGATGATTTTGCAGTCAATGTTTTGATAGTTTTTTCTAGCTGGCGAATTTTTTCCCGCAAGCCAGAGAGATTTCTTACGATAGCGGCAGATTTTTCCCAGTCGGCGTTTTTCGCTAAAGGGTAAAAGCCGGTATATTGCCCCGGTTCCAGGATTGATCTGGAGACCATGCTTGCAGACGAGATATGCACATTATCGACAATGGTCAGATGACCGAGAACCATCGCCGCACCACCGAAGGTGCAATTTTTCCCAATCTTTGCGCTGCCAGCGACGCCAACACATCCAGCCATCGCTGTATTCTCACCGATATGGCAATTATGACCAATCTGGATCTGATTATCCAGAATGACTCCATTTTCAATGACTGTGTCGGCAAGTGCTCCGCGATCAATACTTGTGTTCGCACCGATCTCCACGCGATCACCGATGACAACACGTCCTGTTTGAGGAATCTTAATCCATTGCCCACGCTCATTCGCAAACCCAAAGCCATCCGCACCGATAACAGCACCAGAGTGAATAATGCATTGCGCACCAATAATGCAATGGTCGTAGACACTAACGTTGCCATGCAATAACGTATTATCGCCAATGGATACACCACGCCCAATCACTGTTCCTGCTTTAATCACAACATCTTCACCGACCACCGCTTCGGCGTCGATACTCACGTGAGGACCGATGCTCGCAGTTGCGGCGACTACCGCATGTGGGCTTACCCAAGCCGTTGGATGAATGCCAAGCGCAGGGGGAATCGCTACCAATGAGGCAAAATACTGCGCCGCTCGAGCAAAATAGACATACGGGTTGGGCGCGATAATGCAAGCACCAGCGTAGTCTTGCGATACTTGCGCATAATCTGACTCAGTCAGTATCAACGCTGCAGCACGGGTACTAGAAGCCTGATGGCGTAGTTTTGAATTGGAGAGAAACGTGATGGAATGATGATCGGCATCGCTCAGTGGAGCAATGCCAATTACAGTAATATCGGGAGATCCAATTAATTGACCACCGAAGCGATCGACCAATTCTCCCAGCCGAGTGCTCGTCGTGGTCATTATTTATTTAGCGAGTGCTTTGAGAACCTTGTCGGTAATATCAACGCGTGGATTTGAGTAAACAGCATCTTGCAATACGATGTCATATTTTTCAGCTTCCGCGATTTGCTTCACGGCTTTGATTGCACGATCTACCAATGCTGCAATTTCTTCATTTTTTCGCTGGCTAAGATCTTCATTAAAGATACGCTGTTTGCGCTTAAAATCTTGATCCAGATCGGTTAATTCGCGCTGTCGTTTAATACGATCTGACTCAGATAAAATCGGAGAATCCTTATCCAATTTTTCTGCCATAGATTTAATTTTCGCAGACATATCCTGCAATTCTTTTCCCCGCTTAGAAAATTCTTGCTCTATCTTTGCTTCCGCTGCTTTCGCAGGGGCAGACTCGCGAATGACGCGTTGCGAGTCAAAAATAGCCACTCGGGAATCTTGTGCAAGAACATGGCCCACGCTAAAAAAACAAGCCGCGCAAACCATTAAACGTTGAAGCAATTTGGACGGGGTAATATGTTGAATCAAAATAATCTCCGTAACTCGAACTAAAGCACGCTTTGCATCAGCGACGCCAATTAAAAACCAGTACCCATCTGGAACTGGAAGGTCTGCTTCTTATCATCAGGCTTCGCATTTAATGCATGCCCGAAGCTGAGCTTCAAAGGTCCCACTGGTGAAATCCAACTAATACCAATACCAGTTGCAAAACGCAAGTCTTGGTATCGCATTTTTTGACCTTCATCAAAAACCTGACCACCATCAAGGAAGGTGAACCAGCGTAAAGACTTATCTGCACCTGGGAACGGCACTTGTAATTCTACATTACCAATCACCCTACTAGCACCACCTAAAGAGTCGCCATTAGGATCTTTTGTTCCAAGAGATGACGGTTCGTAACCACGAACAGAGCCGATACCGCCAGCATAGAAATTCTTAAAGATCGGATAAGGATTGCCGCCTAGTCCATGACCATAGTCAAACTCGCCGTTCAACGCCAAGACAACAGAACGATAGATTGGCTTGAAGTATTGTGCATTATAAATCGCACGGTAATACTTCATATCACCGATTGTCGCAAGCTCAAGATTGGCACGTTGGTAACGTCCAACTGAAGGAGTCATCACACTATCGCGGCTATCCCGCTGCCATGCTACGGTAAATGGGAAAGAATTTGTAGTTGCCGTACCGACACCATATAACGGGTCAGTTGGATCGCGAGAAACATTCGATCCGTATGTTGCTACATATTTGAGATAGCGGGCAGGACTACTGAGGTAGTAGGTGTCAACCTTCGTTCTTTCTGCGCCAATACCAAAGAAGACGGTATCAACTTCAGAGAATGGGACACCAAAACGAACATTACCACCGGTGGTCTGCACTTTATAGTCGCCGACACTGCCAACAGTAGGACGAGTCGTTCGCAGATATACGTCCATACTACGGCTAATACCATCGTCAGTAAAATACGGATCAAAGTGCGACAATGCAATGGTTCTGTTAATCCGGCTGGTATTCATTTCAATACCAATTGTATCCCCACTACCGAAAGCATTGGCTTGCGAAATAGAACCTGTCAGTGTTAATTTCTCGGCATTGGAATAGCCTGCACCAAAAGTAAGGTTACCCGTTGGTTTTTCTGTGACGCTCAGACTCACGTCAACTTCATCAGCGCTGGTTGCCACTTCTGGCGTTTCCAGCTTTACGTCACTGAAGTAACTCAGTCGTTCCACTCGGTCACGAGAAGCTTTAATTTTTTCACCATCGTACCAAGATCCTTCGAATTGACGGAATTCACGACGAATAACTTCATCTCGGGTGCGGGTATTTCCTGCAAGATTGATGCGACGAACATAGACCCGTTTTCCTGGATCAACAGCAACTGTAAAGGCAACTTCCTTTTTCTCTTTATCCAGAATAGGATTAGCGTTGACATTGGCAAACGCGTAACCGAAGTTTCCTAATCGCTCAGAAATACGTTTCGTACTCTCTGTTAACCGAGCAGCGTTATAAACGTCGTTCTTTTTAAGCAACATCAGGGACGCAAGTTCTTCCTCACGCCCAAACATGTCGCCCTCCAACTTGATATTGGAGACAGTATATTTTTCTCCTTCAACCAGATTGATCGTGATGTAGATTTCTTTTTTGTCTGTAGTAATCGCGATTTGACTAGAAAGAATTTGCATTTCCAGATAACCACGATTTTGGTAAAACGACCTGATTGCTTCAATATCACCAGACAACTTCTGTTTAGAATATTGATCTGCTTTCGTGTACCATGAAAACCATGTTGGCGTGTTTAATGCCATTACATCGCGCAATTCACCATCCGAAAATGCTTTATTTCCAATAATTTTAATTTGAGCAATTTTTGCAATATCACCTTCATCCACTGCAAAAAGCACTTTGACACGATTACGCTCTATAGGCGTAATTGTTGTCGTGATCTGCATGCCATAAAGACCTTTGGATAGGTATTGCTTTTTCAACTCTTGCTCGGCGCGGTCGACTGTCGCCTTATCAAAAATCTTTGAATCGCCAATACCGATATCTTTCAGCGCCTTAATCAGCGCATCTTTCTCAAATTCTTTTGTACCTGTAAAGTCCACGCCAGCAATCGTCGGGCGTTCTTCTAACAAGACAACTAACACGCCACCTTGTTCCTCAATCTGAATATCTTTAAAAAATCCAGTTGCATATAAAGATTTAATAGCTGTCGTACTTTTAGCATCATCAAATACCTCGCCTACTTTCACAGGCAGATAGCTAAACACAGTACCAGCTTCAGTTCTTTGCAGACCTTCTACGCGGATATCTTTTACTGTAAATGGTTGAATCGCGAATGCGCTACCAGAACATAAAGCCAATGCGGCTAAAGCCACTGAATGACGACGAAAAATAGGCAAAGTGAAATGCTCGATATGTAATTTCATTGGGTATAAATTTCTTTCAATACTCTCAATATTGCTGTCTAGAATGAGTTTTGTCATCAAGCTGACTATTATGACATTAGTCTGACTATGTCATTAAAAAAAGCTACTGCCATTATTGCCATCAACAATGTCAAACCTACACGTTGTGCGATTTCACCAAAACGTTCCGAAATAGGTTTCCCTGTCAAAACTTCCAGCGAATAATACAACAAATGGCCACCATCTAACACAGGTATGGGCAGCAAATTCATCACCCCAAGGCTAATACTAATCAAAGCCATGAAACTCAAGTAACTAATCAGACCTGATCTTGAGGTCTTTCCAGCATAATCTGCAATGGTCAGCGGGCCGGTAACATTTTTCAAGGACACTTCGCCCGACAGCATTTTGCCTAGCATGCTAAAGCTCATCAAGCTGGTATCCCACGTCTTCTGCCCGGCCTTCACCAACGACTCGACCGCGTCCGTCTGTACTAACACCATCTCCGGTGCCAGCATCATCTGCACCTTCAGACGACCAACTTTTGAACCGCCAACGCTTTCTAGCTCTGGCGTCGCAATCACATCAAATTCGTTTCGCCCTCTCAAAATATGAAGCTTAAGAGCTTGCTCTGGCGACGCATTAACAGACTCGGTGAAAGCCAGCCCATCAAGTACAGCTACGTTATTTATCGCAAGTATAGTATCCCCCGCTAGCAATCCTGCCGCCTGCGCACGACCACCCTTGAGGATTTCACCTAATACTGCGGGCGGCCTGGCAAGGGATAAGCCTAATTTCGACAAAAAATCAGCTTCGACGTCTTTGACGCTCAATTCTTGCAGCGGCAAATCGACAACACGCCTCACGCGCCCATGAGAACCGTTGCCAGCCATAACATCGCTATCGCGTTCAACAACAATCTCTGCGGCTTTTTTTGCTAAAACACGCTGCATTAACTCCCATTGTGCATCACTCCAGCTGCGCACCAACTTCCCGCTCACGCTCAGAATGACATCTCCATGGCGCAGACCCGATTGATACGCAATCGAGTTAACAGATGGGACCCTGATTTTCGCAATTGGTTCAGGAATACCATGCAAAAACAATCCAGCATAGAGGGCAATTGCCAACAAAAAGTTAGCAATTGGCCCTGCGGCGACAATAAAGATTCGTTTCCAGACAGACTGGCGACAAAATTCTCGCGGGAGGTCTTCACTAGCAATTTGATCCGCTCCCTGCTCGCGAATATCAAGCATCTTCACATAACCACCAAGTGGTAGCATGGAAATAGCCCACTCCGTCTGGTCTCTACCGAATTTACGCGAAAAAACTACCTTCCCCATTCCAACAGAAAAACGTAACACTTTCACGCCACATAAACGGGCAGCAAGGTAATGTCCAAATTCATGGATCGTTACCAAGGTCCCCAATGCGACCAGAAAGGCGAGAATGGTTTGAACAAGTTTCATTATTGAATCAGACTTGACGCGACATGTCGAGCATGAGCATCAACACCGAGAATACTCTCGAGATCAACCACCTTACTTGAAGGTATTTTATCGAGACACTGCTCAATCACTTGGGCAATCATGTTAAAGCTGATTTTGCCATCTAAAAATGCCTGTACAGCAATTTCATTGCTCGCATTTAGAACGGTTGGCGCTGAATGCCCCGACCGCAACGCATGGTATGCCAACCGGAGGCATGGGAAACGGACTAAATCGGGGGCCTCAAAATTCAACTTGCCGACTTTGACCAAGTCAAGCGCTTCAACACCCGAGTCTATGCGCTCAGGAAAAGCCAAGCCATACGCAATCGGCGTACGCATATCTGGATTTCCTAGTTGAGCAAGGACTGATCCATCGTTATACGAGACCATAGAGTGAATCACACTTTGCGGATGAATGACAACATCGATCTGATCTGCGGGCACAGAGAAAAGCCAATGTGCCTCAATGACCTCAAGGCCTTTATTCATCATTGTGGCAGAATCAATAGATATCTTACGTCCCATTACCCAGTTCGGATGCGCGACGGCCTCTTCTGGCGTAACAGCACTCAAAGTATCCACGTCACGATACAAGAAGGGCCCACCAGAGGCGGTAAGTAATATTTTACGAATACCGTGCTTATCTAACTCACCATCAAAACTTCTAGGCAGACATTGGAAGATCGCATTATGTTCACTGTCGATCGGCAATAACGATGCCCCAGTCGACTTAATTGCATTCATAAACAAACTGCCTGACATCACTAAGGCTTCTTTGTTTGCAAGTAAGACCTTTTTACCTGCCTGCGCAGCAGCAAGGGAGGCAGGTAATCCAGCCGCACCTACGATCGCCGCCATGACACTATCGCAATCTGCAGCGGTGGCAGCATCACACAAGGCCTGCGGACCAAATTCAATCTGAATTTTTTCCAAACCACGAGAGAGTAAAAGCTGACGTAGGCCGTCCGCGGCCGATGCAGAACCTACGACCACAACTTGAGGAAGAAAATGTGCACATTGTTGAGCCAATTTCTCAATTTGAGTGTGCGCTGTCAATGCATAGACGCTATAACGATCAGGGTGACGGGCGATGACATCTAAGGTCGAGACACCAATAGAACCCGTCGAACCCAAAATACATACTCGTTGCTTTTTATACATATTATTCATTGAACTAACGCCATAAATCTAAAAGAACAGCCAGAGGCAACACAGGAATCAACGCATCAATCCGATCCAGCACGCCACCGTGACCAGGAAGCAAATTACTACTATCCTTCATCCCTGCACGACGTTTCAGCATTGACTCGAATAAATCTCCAACCACACTTGCTGCCGACACCAGACTCAGGAGTAACGCGGCGATTAACCAACCTTTACGCATTAATAGTTGCGCTGCGAATGTGTCCTGCAACTGAGGCACTAGCGCCGATCCGCCTGCGATCAACAAGACCGCCAGCCACCCGCCAAACGCACCTTCCCAAGACTTCCCCGGGGAAATAGACGGCGCAAGTTTATGTTTGCCGAATGCTTTTCCAGAAAAATAAGCGCCGATATCGGCCACCCAAACGAGCGCCATTACTGACAACAAATAAAGAGGTGAGCGCTTAAACAAAACTGCAATAGCAATAAAGCACCCAAAAATTGCAATGCCATACAAGGTGCTCAGCAAACCATTAGAAAAGCCGAACCCTGGCAAACCCTTCGCCAGCAATGGTGTAAGGCGCAATAGCCAAAAAGCGACGCACAGCGCAAAAAGTAAAGGTGTGGAAAAACTTTCCAGATGAAACAATAGATAAGCAAAGAAAATGGTCCAGATAGCAGCCATTAAGAGAGGCCCTGGCTTCTTGAACAAGCGCTGACATTCCCAAATGGCAGCAGCAAAAAATGTAACGACCACAACGGAGAACGCGTAAAAGTTTCCGACATAGAGTACAGGCAATAAAATCGCCAACAAAATCAATGCTGTGATAACGCGGGTCTGTAACATCAATGACTTTCGATCAGATTGGTTTATTGAAAGTGCGTCTCAAAGCAAACTTCTCACGGAGCACTTCGCACTTCATTCATATTTAAGAAAAAAGCGTGAAATTCTACTCTTCCCCCGCTAACAACACACTACCGCCTCTTTGTTATTTTTAAAGGGAGTGCAAGCAAAATCGAGGAGGAGAAAGTACACTATTTTTGCACACAAAAAAGATAGACTTTCTTTACAGTGCACATCAATCTTAGCTCCAGAAAAGACAAAATACACACACCTTGCAAAAAACATAAAAATCTTTTACAAGGAGGTGCGTATCTAACTAGACGATTCGTGCGCTTGTCGCACAATAAAGTATAGGCTATCGAAGAAAAATAAGATCTATACCGTCAATACTTCTTTTTCTTTTTCAAGCAATAATTTATCAACTTCAGCAACAAACTTATCCGTCAATTTCTGAACATCGTCTTGTGCGCGACGCTCATCATCTTCAGAGCATTCTTTATCCTTCAATATTTTTTTCAGGGTTTCATTGGCATCACGGCGAATATTGCGGACGGCAATTTTAGCGCCCTCACCTTCGGTTTTGACCAGTTTCACCATCTCTTTACGGCGCTCTTCTGTCAAGGGTGGGGTTGGCACACGGATCATCTCACCCTGGCTGGATGGATTGAGGCCAAGATCGGAATCGCGAATCGCTTTTTCAATCGCGCCCAGCATTTTCTTTTCCCATGGCTGAACGCCAATCGTGCGCGCGTCAATCAATGTCACATTCGCTACTTGCGTAATGTTTGTCGGTGAGCCGTAGTAATCGACCATCACGTGATCAAGTATGCCGGTGTGAGCACGACCCGTGCGCACTTTCGCGAGATCAGCCTTCAGAGTCTCAATAGACTTCTGCATTCTTTGTTCGCTATTTTTTTTAACGTCTGCTACTGCCATTCTGTCCTCCAGTACATCATTGCAGGGCCTTTGTTTGACAAAGACCCTTATCAAAATTAATCCACTACTTCAGAAACGCTGCATTATACGTGGACAAGTGTGCCTTCGTCTGCACCCATAATGACATTCTTTAGTGCACCAGGCTTAACAATAGAGAAAACTTTGATTGGCAGCTTCTGATCGCGGCACAGCGCAAATGCGGTGGCGTCCATGACTTGTAAATGACGAGAAATTGCCTCATCAAAAGAGATCGTCGAAAACCGCGTTGCGTTCGCATCTTTTTTCGGATCAGCCGTGTAGACGCCATCAACTTTCGTGGCCTTCAATACGATCTCAGCACCAATTTCTGAACCACGTAATGCCGCTGCTGTATCCGTTGTAAAAAATGGATTACCAGTACCCGCTGCAAACACGACAACTTTGCCTTCCTCGAGATATTGCAAGGCTTTTGGACGCACGTATGGCTCAACAACTTGATCAATGGCAATGGCGGACATCACACGAGCTGTAATGCCAATCTGACGCATTGCATCTGCTAACGCCAGCGAATTCATCACCGTCGCCAACATTCCCATGTAATCTGCAGTCGCACGATCCATGCCTTGCGCACCTGGCGCTACGCCACGGAAAATATTACCACCACCGATAACGATGGCCAATTCCACGCCCATACGGGAAATTTCTGCTACGTCGGCCACCATGCGTTCAATGGTAGCGCGATTAATGCCAAATGGGTCATCGCCCATCAAGGCTTCGCCAGAGAGCTTCAAGAGCACGCGCTTGTAAGCAGGTTTTGTCATGATAGGACTCCTTCTGGAAAGTTAAATAAACACAATAAAACTGAAAAACTGATTTAATTTAGTTACTCATCTGCGCAATAGTCAGTTATTGCTTCGGATGCAAATAACGAAATAAACAAATTAAATCGTTTTAACTTTAATAAAACAAATTTCAATTACCAACAACAGCTTTAAACTAAACAATCGGTTTCATTCTGCGCTGGACTTTTTTAACGACCTTATTACATTTGCATTCGGTTAAGTGCACACCGGAAGGTTTATACGGGCTTAAAAAAACGGGCCTTTCGGCCCGTTTCGAATAACGCCTGATTATGCTTGTTTTGCCGCTGCAACTTGCGCAGCAACTTCTGCAGCAAAATCGTCAACTTTCTTCTCAATACCCTCACCAACAACGTACATAGTGAAAGCTTTAACAGAAGAATTAACAGATTTCAGCATTTGCTCCACTGTCTGCTTGTCGTTTTTAACGAAAGGCTGGTTAAACAGGGAAACTTCTTTCAGGAACTTCTGAACAGAACCTTCTACCATTTTCGCAACGATGTCAGCTGGCTTGCCAGATTCTGCTGCTTTTTGCTCAGCGACTGAACGCTCTTTAGCGATCAATTCAGCAGGAACTTGTTCAGTAGAAAGGGAAACTGGCTTCATCGCAGCAATGTGCATTGCCACGTCTCTACCTACTTGATCTTCAGCGCCGTCGAATTCAACGATAACGCCGATACGTGTGCCGTGCAGGTAAGAAACCAGTTTAGTTGGCGTTTCAAAGCGAGCAAAGCGACGGAAGGACATGTTTTCACCGATTCTACCAACCAATGCAGCACGTACTTCTTCTACTGTTTTACCTTCGAGTGGCAACGCGCCCAATGCAGCGATATCCGCTGGATTATGTTCAGCGATCAGTTTTGCAACTGTGTTAGCCATTGCCAGGAAGTCGTCATTTTTAGTAACGAAGTCAGTTTCGCAGTTAACTTCAACCAAAGCACCAACGTTACCGGAGATATAAGAAGCAACAACGCCTTCTGCAGTAACACGGGAAGCAGCTTTAGACGCTTTACTACCCAGTTTTACACGCAGAATCTCTTCCGCACGATCCATATCACCATCAGCTTCTGTCAAAGCCTTTTTGCATTCCATCATTGGTGCATCAGTCTTTGCACGCAAAGCACCAACCAAAGCTGCTGTAATCGCTGCCATGTCATTCTCCTAATTCAGTAGTGCTAAAAAAGCACAATCATCAAATTTTGTTTAAAAAAAAGGGCGAACGACAGTTGCCCCATTTTTTTGCCTTGAGCCACCAGAGCAACCCAAGACCTATTTACATGAACAAACTATTACGCTTGCTCAACTTCTACAAACTCATCAGAACCTGGCTTAACAGCTTCCAGAACTTCGTTAACCGCATTTGCACGGCCTTCGATGATCGCGTCAGCTACGCCACGAGCGTACAAGGAAATCGCTTTAGAAGAGTCATCATTACCTGGAATGATGTAAGCAACACCTTCTGGAGAATGGTTAGTATCAACTACACCGATAACTGGGATACCCAATTTAGCAGCTTCAGTGATCGCGCCTTTGTGGTAGCCAACGTCAACCACGAAAATTGCATCAGGAATACCGCCCATGTCTTTGATGCCGCCGATAGATTTTTGCAGCTTAATCATTTCGCGCTGGAACATCAACGCTTCTTTTTTGGACAGTTTCTCAACAGAACCGTCTTCAACAGAAACTTCCATATCTTTCAAACGCTTGATAGAAGTTTTTACTGTTTTGAAGTTTGTCAACATACCACCCAACCAGCGTTGATCAACGAAAGGCATACCTGCGCGTTGAGCTTCTGCAGCAATGATTTCACGGGATTGACGCTTAGTACCAACCAACAATACTGTACCGCGGTTTGCGGACAATTGACGGATGTACTTCATCGCTTCCTGGTACATAGACAACGTCTTTTCCAGGTTAACGATATGAATTTTGTTGCGGTGACCGAAAATGTACGGTGCCATTTTTGGATTCCAAAAACGAGTTTGGTGACCAAAGTGCACACCAGCTTCCAGCATTTCACGCATTGTTACAGACATAATAACTCCAGGGTTAGGTCTTGAATCCAGCCAGTGATCTTTAGATACATATCCAAAGACACCCTTTTCGACCGGATTCGATTGATAAGAATTGAATTAACTCACCACGAATTTACATTCATTTGTAAGCTAACCATCTATTCTACTATGAAACCATGAAAATTCTCAAGCAAGATGTTTCAGGGAGCGCTGCGGCGACGCAGTTCCTCGTCTATAATTCTATTTTTAGTAGCCTTTGGCAATTTTTTACATACAGCGACCTCTGATGACTGGCAGATCGAAGTAAGATCAAATAATTAACAGGTCGTTGTCACCAAGAAGAAAAACTATGGAATCCATCTCAATCAAAACGGCCGAAGATATCGCGGGAATGCGCATTGCCGGAAAACTAGCCTCGGAAGTACTCGACTACATCACACCGTTCGTTAAAGTTGGTATAACGACGGGCGAGATTGATCGCCTGTGCCATGAGTATATGGTCAATGTACAGGGCACGATCCCAGCACCACTCAATTATTGCCCGCCGGGCTACACCCCCTACCCTAAGGCTATCTGCACATCCGTCAATGATGTTATTTGTCACGGCATTCCAGGCGACAAGGTATTGAAAAGCGGCGACTCAGTCAACCTTGATATCACCGTTATCAAAAATGGATACCACGGCGATACCAGCCGTATGTTCTTGGTCGGTGAACCCTCCATCCTGAGCAAGCGTCTGAGTGAAATCACCTATGAGTGTATGTGGCTGGGAATCGCAAAAATTAAGCCAGGCGCTTACTTAGGCGATATTGGCCATGTTATCCAGCAACACGCAGAAAAAGCCGGCTATAGCGTCGTACGTGAGTTTTGCGGCCATGGCATTGGCAAAATTTTCCATGAGGCACCTCAGGTGATGCACTACGGCAAACCTGGCACGATGGAACGCCTCGAAGCCGGCATGATTTTCACTGTTGAACCAATGATTAACGCTGGTCGCCGTGAAATTCGAGAAATGGGCGACGGCTGGACGATCCGTACCAAAGATCGTAGTTTGTCTGCACAGTGGGAGCACACCGTACTGGTCACTGAATCAGGCTATGAAGTATTAACACTGTCTGACGGATATCCACCCATCCCCGACTTCATCAAAATCAACCAGGGTTAAATTCTCACAATGCTCGTACCTGCCCTCGCGTTCAAAGAAGAAATTAAGGCCAATCAGGCAGCTGTGATCAACGCATTCGCTGAGCATCACAAAGCAGAGCAATTGCTGCATGATCTATGCCGAAACGTCGACCATATCCTTGAAAAAGTCTGGAAACATTTCCAACTACCAAAGGAGTATTCTTTAGTTGCGGTGGGCGGCTATGGCAGAGGCGAGCTTTTTCCACACTCAGACGTTGATGTACTGATCCTACTAAGCAAAGCCCCAGAACAAGCAGAAAAAGAGAAGCTAGAGAATCTGGTTCAACTATTCTGGGATATTGGCCTCGATATCGGCCACAGTATCCGCACTATTGATGAGTGCCTACAAGAGGCTGCTGCCGATATTACAGTTCAAACTAGCCTTTTAGAGGCCAGACTCATTACAGGCAGCCGCAAGCTCTTCTGGGAACTCCAAGAACGCTACGCGGACGCAATGAATCCACAAAAATTCTTTCAGGAAAAATTGCTTGAGTTACGACAGAGGCATGTCAAGTATGAAGATACGCCTTATAGTCTCGAGCCTAACTGCAAAGAAAGCCCTGGCGGATTGCGAGATCTGCAAGTAATTCTGTGGGTGGCTAAAGCTGCCAACCTCGGCAACTCATGGCGGGAGCTTGCTGATCGCGGGCTGATTACAGATACCGAAGCACGACAACTAAAGCGAAACGAACGGGCATTCAAAGATATCCGCATCCGTTTGCATATTTATGCTGGGCGTCGAGAAGATCGCCTTATTTTTGATGTACAGACACCAATTGCCGAGTCCTTTGGCTTCAAAACTACCGAATCACGCCGCGCCAGTGAATATCTGATGCAACGGTATTATTGGGCTGCCAAAGCAGTAACCCAGCTCAATCTGATTTTACTCCAGAACATTGAAGCAGTTTTATTTCCACAACCATCAGTCCCGCGCCCAGTCAATGAGCGATTTAATGAAGTCAATGGCTTTATTGATATCGCCCGCGACGACACATTCGAAGTGACGCCATCCGCTTTACTAGAAGTATTTCTTCTCATGGCGAAGCACCCTGAATTAAAAGGCATGACCGCCAGGACGTCACGCGCTTTGTGGCACGCTCGCCTATTAATCGATGCAGAGTTCCGGCACGATATTTTTAATCGAGCACTTTTTTTGCAGTTGCTGCAATCCCCGCAAGGTATTACTCATGCATTGCGACGCATGAACCAGATGAGCATTCTTGGTCGCTACCTACCAAACTTCCGTCGTATCGTCGGGCAAATGCAGCATGATTTGTTTCACGCGTACACCGTTGATCAGCATATTCTGATGGTGGTACGTAATATACGTCGATTTACGATGCCGGAACATGCTCACGAGTATCCGTTCTGCAGTCAGTTAATGGCAAATTTTACTCAACCCTGGGTGCTTTACATTGCTGCGCTGTTCCATGATATTGCCAAAGGTCGTGGTGGCGACCACTCTTTACTCGGCATGTCCGATGCCAAGAAATTTTGCTATGACCATGGATTGAATCGCGCCAACTCAGAATTGATCGTATTCTTGGTGCAAAACCATTTAACGATGTCGCACGTCGCGCAAAAACAAGACCTCTCTGATCCCGATGTCGTCAAAGAATTTGCCCGTTTGGTGAAAGACGAACGCCATCTGACAGCACTTTATCTCTTGACCGTTGCCGATATACGCGGCACCAGCCCGAAGGTATGGAATGGCTGGAAAGGCAAACTTCTCGAAGACCTCTACAAAATGACCTTACGCGTATTGGGGGGAGAGGCGCCATCAAAAGATCGCGAACTAAAGAATCGCCAAGAGGACGCCCTGAAAGCCTTACGCCTAATTGGCATTGCGCCAAATGCCCATGAGAAATTCTGGCAGCAGCTCGATGTCGCTTATTTTTTACGGCACGATGCCTCTGATATTGCGTGGCAAACCAGAGTGCTGCATGACAAAATTGATAGTCCCAACCCAGTTGTCAAATGCCGCTTGTCGCCGATTGGAGAAGGATTACAAGTCACCGTTTACGTCAAAGATCAACCGGACTTGTTTGCGCGCATTTGTAATTATTTTGACAGTAAGAACTTCGGCATTCTGGATGCCAAAATTCACACTAGCAAAAATGGTTACGCGCTAGATACGTTTATGGTGACTGAACCCTCTTTTGCTCATCAATATCGCGACATCATCAATCTTATTGAGCACGAATTAAGCGGAATTCTTGTCCAACAGACGCCGCTATCGCCACCAAACAGAGGGCGGTTATCAAGAATGTCGCGTAGCTTCCCCATCGTTCCGACGGTGGATTTGCGACCAGATGATAAAGGCCAATACTATCTACTCTCGATTTCTGCCAATGATAGAAACGGCTTACTCTACGCCATTGCGGAAATACTCACCAAATACAAGATCAATCTGCATACCGCAAAGATCATGACCTTGGGTGAACGCGTTGAAGACGTCTTTATCGTCGATGGCCCTGCGTTACAGGGGGCGCGCTCGCAAATTCAATTTGAGACTGATTTACTTGATGCGCTACGTGTTTAAGGTGTAAGCTCGCGCCCTGATGAATTTTGCACCATCGCCGTCAGCTGTTTTAGTGAGATAAAAGACATCAGGATCAGAAACATCAAAGTGTGAGCATAAGGTAATCGCTAAGGCTTAATGAGCAATCTAGTACGATTCACGACATAACAACTTATTTACTGAAGCTTACCAAGTACGCTTCGTGACCAGATAGACAGATATAAAAATGACAGAATTAGTAAGACTTTCGAAACGCATGTCCGAGCTGGGGTTATCCTCGCGCCGCGAAGCCGATGAATGGATCGCGCGCGGATGGGTGCGCGTTGATGGCAAAGTTGTTGATGAACTGGGTAGTAAGGTCTTGCCACATCAAAAGGTGACAGTTGAACGTCAGGCCGCGGCTGAACAATCAAAACGGGTCACTATTTTAATCAACAAACCAGTAGGATACGTCAGCGGCCAAGCTGAAGATGGCTATACACCCGCCGTCGCATTGATTAAGCCGGAAAATCGCTGGTCTGAAGATGAGCTCGATACAGTGTTTCATCCTACCCAGTTACGCAGTTTGGTGCCAGCAGGTCGACTTGATATAGACTCTGTCGGTCTTCTGGTTCTAACGCAGGATGGACGTGTCGCAAAGCATCTTATCGGTGAAAATACCGTAGTTGAAAAAGAATATCTCGTGCGCGTAGCGTATACAGCTGGGGGGAAATTACCTGACCATGAACTGCGTCGTTTAAATCACGGCTTAAGTTTAGATGGAAAGAAACTGCTCCCCGCTAAGGTCAGCTGGCAAAATGAGGACCAGCTCAATTTCATCTTACGCGAGGGTAAAAAACGCCAAATCCGCCGGATGTGTGAGATGGTCGGATTGAAAGTACTGGGCCTTAAGCGAGTCCGTATCGGCAAGGTAAGATTAGGAAACTTACCAGAAGGTCAATGGCGATATGTTCGTGAAGACGAGATGTTCTAAACTAACTTTCCAAGAGTAGATCTTGCTAACGCAAAGACAAGTAAGATCTACTTGGACACAAACTCCAAGCCTCTCTTATCAAACTAACGAAGATCATTGAACTAAACCTGCTCGACAAATCCAAACTGTGTCATATCCTTGATTCTCATCGGATACAAAATTCCATTCAAATGATCGCATTCATGCTGTACCACTCGCGCATGGAAACCATCAACCTCGCGACGAATCCCTGTACCAAATTGATCGAAACCTTCGTAACGCAAAGCTGACCAGCGCGGCACCTGGCCTCGCATTCCAGGAACGGACAAGCACCCTTCAAGACCGTCTTCTTTAAGATCATTTAAAGGCGTCAATACGGGATTAATTAGAACGGTTTGCGGAACCGCAGGCGCATCAGGATAACGTGGGTTATGTTGAAATCCAAAAACAACTACCTGCAAATCAACCCCGATTTGAGGAGCGGCCAAGCCAACACCGCTCGCATCCATCATTGTCTCCAACATATCGGCGATTAATTGGTGCAATTCAGACGTATTGAACGCACTCACTTTTTGCGCCACTCGCAATAATCGGGAGTCGCCCATTTTCAAAATCGGATGAATCATACCGATATCCTTTCTTCAAAGCATCATCAAAGCAGAACCCACAGTAACTACCAAGTAAAAATGCGGTCAGATAAACTATCCGTACCGCATTTTACCGATGCAACATGCATCACTTTTCACTCGTCGTCAGCTTACCTCAGTGAAATAGCCGAGATTGAGACAACTTCTTATTTTAAGGAATTCAAATATGCCGAAAATTCCGCCGATGTCTCTTTGTGTTTCAGACCCAGTGCGACACTTGCCTTCAAATAGCCAAGCTTAGATCCGCAATCATATCGAGTTGCTTGAGCGCGATAAGCGTACACAGGAAAATCCTTCAACATCGCAGCGATACCATCCGTTAATTGAATTTCCCCACCAGATCCTTTTCCTAACGTTTCCAGGTACGAGAAAATACGACCAGACAAGATATAACGGCCCACAACTGCTAAGGTCGACGGGGCGACATCTGGCATCGGCTTTTCAACAATCGCCTGTACGCGTTCAAGGCGATCTTTATAGGCTGTGCCACTGACAATACCATACTGTCGGGTGAATTCACGAGGAACATCCTGAACAGCGATGATACTACCTCCCTCTTGTTCGTACTCTTTTGTCATTTGAGCCATAACAGATGGCGCACCAGGATCTGCATCCATCAAATCGTCGGCCAGTAACACTGCAAATGGATCGTCGCCGATCACTGGACGGGCGCATAATACAGCATGACCCAACCCAAGGGCTGCAGGCTGACGGATATAAATGCAATTAATGTTTTTCGGGATAACATTGCGCACCAGATCCAGCAATGCCTCTTTACCAGCGGCTTCGAGCTCACTTTCGAGTTCGTAAGCTTTGTCAAAGTGGTCTTCGATCGCTCGTTTATTACGACCAGTAATGAAAACCATCTCTGTAATACCAGCCTCAACTGCTTCTTCAACCGCATATTGAATCAATGGCTTATCAACGATTGGCAACATTTCTTTTGGCTGCGCCTTTGTTGCAGGAAGAAAACGACTCCCCAAACCAGCTACAGGGAACACTGCCTTTTTAATTTTTCTCATTTTTAGCTCCGAAGACAAAGTTGAAGCAAATCTGCTTCTGTTAAGATAGATACACCTAATTCTTGCGCTTTCAATAACTTGCTGCCAGCCTCATCGCCGGCCACCACATAGCTAGTTTTCTTTGATACAGACCCACTGACTTTACCGCCAGCGGCCTCGATCATGGCACTCGCCTGATCACGACTCAGTGTTGGCAAAGTGCCGGTCAGAACGAATGTTTTCCCAGCCAAAATTCCTTCAGATTCGACAATCGCTGGAATTTTAATGATTAAATCTGCCCGCAGGTTTTCTAATTGAAGTAGTTGTTCTCTATTAGCATCTAAAGCAAGCCAATCCCGTAGAGCAGAATTGACGTCCGCCGGCAGGCCTAACTGAACAAACCCCCCGTCCGCTATCTCTGCGAGACTGGCCAACGTGATACCGCGATCCTGTAATTGCTTGCACCGAGTTGGTGTCAGTTTTGGAATCACGAGCGCGGATAACAGCACGGAATTTTCCAACTTTGGCAACAGTTTCGCAGAGGGCAGATGCTCTCCTTGCGGCATTACTCCTGCTGACAATAACTCATCTAGAGCAAGCTGATTTTTTTCTTCAGAAAAGAAGTCTGCAATTGCTTGCGCCACGGCAGAACCAATATCCGGCAATACACGGAATAAACTGACTGGTGCACGTCGAATCAATGCGAGACTACCTAACCATTCAGCTAGCGTCTTTGCCGTTGATTCACCGACATGTCGAATACCCAGCGCAAATAAAAGGCGTTCGATTGGCGGCTGTTTACTAGCTTCTATTGCTTCAATGAGATTCTCTGCCCATTTGGTTGCAATCTTACCTTGCAACACAGTCTCCGGGATGACACCTTCGCGCTCATCTGCACGCCGCTTCATTTCCAGCAGGTCGTCCAGCTTGAGCTTATAGAGATCTGCAATGCCGCGAACATAATCGAAGTCGACTAAATTCTCAATATAGCGTTCACCAAGCCCATCGATATCCATCATTTTGCGAGCGGCGAAATGGCGCAACGCTTCTTTTCGCTGGGCAGAACAAAACCAACCACCAGTACAGCGCGCAATCGCCTCCCCTTCTTCTCGAACAACATGGGAGTCGCACACTGGGCAATGCTTTAACATTTCAAAAATTGCTGGTGCTGGGTCTGGGCGACGTTCAGCAACTACCGCCAACACCTCAGGAATGACATCTCCCGCACGCCGCACAATAACGGTATCGCCAACACGCACATCTTTACGGCGGATCTCATCTTCATTATGCAAAGTCGCATTGGTAATCGTAACACCACCGACGAATACCGGCGCCAACCGTGCAACGGGTGTCAACGCGCCAGTACGTCCTACCTGAATATCGATACCTTGTACGATGGTCATCGCCTCTTCTGCAGGGAACTTATGCGCAATTGCAAAACGTGGTGCCCGAGAAACAAATCCCAACTCTTCCTGCTGTGCAAAATCATTGACCTTGTAGACAACCCCATCAATTTCGTATGCAAGTGAAGGACGTTTAACCTGAATTTGACGATAGAAATCGAGCAAACCTTCGGCCCCAGTGACCACAGCATGTTCATCGCAGACAGGAATTCCCATCTCACGATACCAGTTCAGAAGAGCACGATGGGAGTCCGGCTTTGGCGCACCTTCAAGATGGCCGATGCCATAGGCAAAAAAGCGCAGCTTGCGTTGTGCTGTGATTTTTGAGTCTAATTGGCGCAAGCTACCAGCAGCCGCATTGCGCGGATTGGCAAATTCCTTCCCACCAGAGTCACGCTGGCACTGATTGAGTCGCGCAAAATCGGCTTTGAACATCAAAACTTCGCCACGCACGTCGAGAATTGTGGGTGGATTGGGTGTATTCAATCGCAATGGAATACTGCGGATTGTGCGAATATTTTCCGTGACATCTTCACCAACGAAACCATCACCGCGTGTCGCGGCCTGAGTGAAAATACCTTCGACATAGCGTAAGTTAATCGCCAGGCCATCAAATTTGAGATCGATCGCATAATCGATAGCAGCGGCTGAGTTCAGGCCTTCACTAACCCGTCGGTCAAATGCACGAATATCTTCATCTTCAAACGCGTTATTGAGAGATAACATAGGAACAGCGTGCTGGACCTGGCCAAATTCAGCCAGCGGCGTACCACCAACACGCAAGGTCGGAGAATCCGATGTTCTGAGCTCAGGATTCTCTTGTTCTAAGTGCTGCAACTCCAAAAATAATTTATCGTATTCGCTGTCGGGAATACTTGGCGTATCTAGCACGTAATAGGCGTGACTATGGCGTTCCAACTCAGCGCGCAACAAACTAGCGCGTTGAGCCTTTGGCGTAACAAGGCTCGTAGTAACATTCTCACTGTTACTAAAGAAATCGTTCTGCATGAATCTCGGCAACCTGCTTAACTGAACAGACGTTGGGCGCGAATCGAACCAGCGGGAATTTGAGCCTCAGCCATTGCGCCATAAAATTCATTCACCTGACCAGCAATTTCATCGAGTGCCGCTTTGGAAATCGGCTGATTACCATCATCAACAACCGTACCACTCAAACGTGTAGCCAATGAGCGCGCGCATGCAGCCATTGCACCAAAGCTGTCACGCGAAGGAGCAACGCAAGGGACGTCCAATAGCAACGTTAGACGTGATGTCATCACCTCGCTTACTGCGGCGTTTGTCGATAATGTAAACAAGCTACCGCCGTCACCATCCGGCATCATTAAGCGACCATCCGGGCGTTGATCAAATCCCATTTTTTCCAATGCGGCGAGCAAGGTATTGAGTGCCCAAGGCGCCCCATTAGAGACAATATTGACACTTAACTGAGCGTCGTGTTCAGCGACAAACTGATGCAACTCCCGCGCGTGGAGAATGACCTTGTTCATATCCGGTATATCCGAATGTGCATTCAAATTATCTGCAATGGCCCGTAATTTCATGATGAACTCTGAGTATTCAAGTTCATTGAGAGGACCACTACGGCTGACCATTTGAATGCCAGCAAACAAAGTTGTATAGGCACCGCCAATTGCGATAACGTCTTGTGATCCATCGTCACTCTGACCAATAAAATGCACTGGTTTTTTACCAATATATTTAAGGTCAGCGATCTCATTAAGAATCTTCTCACCACGGATAGGCGTATCAAATTCTAGAGGAATAACACAGTCAATTAATTCATCGACTGGCAATTCGCGGGTGTGAGTAACAGGTGCTTGCGACGAAACCTCGACCTCGGCTGACTCATGCTCTGAAACGGAAATGAGTTCTGCCTCTAACGGCGCCGCTTCTGTTGAGATTTCAGTATCAGCATGATCGGGCGCCAAGCTTGATTTAACTACAGGAGCATTTCCCGCTTTTTTCGTCGGTTCGACGAGATCTTTTTCATCAAATACGGGTTCATGTCGTTGCGCAACACTCGCGGGGTTGTCAGAATTGAGCAACACATCATCATGACCGTCTGAAAACGCATTTTCTACCGTTTTCTTTGCCTTGTATTCTTGCCATTTGTTAAAAATAACAACGCCGACAAGCAGTGTGCCGCCAGCAATTAATAAACTTATTTGGAAATCGGTCATGCCGCTTGAACCTCAGTAGCAAAATTGACAGCAGACTCCATGTCCACTGCCACAATTCGGGAAACCCCCTGCTCTTGCATGGTGACACCAATAAGTTGCTGCGCCATTTCCATTGCAATTTTGTTGTGGGAGATAAATAAAAATTGGGTATTAGACGACATACGTTTCACCATCTTGCAGAAACGCTCGGTATTCGAGTCATCTAATGGTGCATCAACCTCATCAAGCAAACAGAATGGTGCTGGATTGAGTTGGAACATTGAAAACACTAACGCCGTTGCAGTGAGCGCTTTTTCACCACCAGAGAGCAAATGAATCGTTGCATTCTTCTTACCTGGCGGCTGCGCCATGACTTGCACACCGGAATCAAGGATTTCATCACCAGTCATAATCAGTTTTGCCTGTCCGCCACCAAATAAGATTGGGAAGAGTTCAGCGAAATGGTGATTCACCTTATCAAAGGTGCCTTGTAATAATTCGCGCGTTTCGATGTCGATTTTATGAATCGCGTCCTGCAGTGTCGTAATCGCCTCTGTTAAGTCTGCATGCTGTGAATCAAGGAAGGTTTTGCGTTCTTTTGCCTGCGCCAACTCATCAAGCGCGGCCATATTAACAGCACCTAAGGCAGCAATCGCATTCGTGAGTCTAGTCACTTCACCTTGCAGATAAGACGGTTTTAAATCAGCGTGCAGTTTTTCAGACAGTTTCTCTTCATCGACTTCAAAATTACGCAATTGCTCGGAGAATTGCTCTTGAGAGAGGCGCGCTGCTTGTTCTTTGAGTTGCAATTCAACGATGCGATCACGTTGAGGTTGCAAACCACGCTCAGTCTGGGTTTTGTTGTCTTCAAACTGACGTAATTGCTGCGTCAGTTGGTCTAACTCATGCCGTGCGTCAGCTAATGCACGCTCTTGCTCACTGCGCTTATCGAGCAGATCTTGTAAACCTGCCTGAGACGTCTGGTCATTCATGGACTCTAACTCAAGTTGACCTTGCTGCATACTGGCGAACAACTGTGCAGACTGCTCCAATGCGGTCGCGATATTGCGGCGCATTTCTTCCATCTTACTTCGATGAGATTTCTCAGCAAACGCAGCTTCTTGGGCCGCTAGCTCAAACTCCCTGAGTCGCTGGCGAGCATTGTTTAATACCTGCTCTTTTTCTAGGTATTCGGTCTGCCCATCTTCATGGGACTCTTGCAACTCTGCCAGCTCGATATCGAGCTGCTCAAATTTCTGCTCGGACTCGGCCCGTATTTGCTGCTGCTCGGCTTCTTGCGCTGCAATCTCGGCCAGATCACTGCCAATTTGCGTGCTACGTTGATTGAAGCGAGTTTGAACCTCGGCCAGCTTCATGTACTCGATCTGCAAACTATGATTCGTTTGAGTCATGGTCGAAACACGTTGTCGCAACTCTTGCAATCGATGCGTCGCTTGCCCATATGCAGCTTCAGCCCTAACAGCACGCGTTTTCGCTTCATCTGCCAGCAACTGTTTGGCTCGGCATTGCTTGCCGATATTTTCAATTTCTTGTTGCCGACCCAAAACACCATCTTGCTCAGAATCAGACGCATAAAATCTCACACTGGAACGAGAGATGACGTGACCCTGTCTAGTAACAAAAGACGCCCCAACTGGCAACTTAATACGGTCGACAAATGCGGCAGTCACATCATCAGCGACATAAACCTGATGAAGCCAGTCTTGCATCAGACTGCGCACTCCTGCATCATTTAACTGCAAGAGGCTGATGAATGGTTTTAATCCGGGTACGACAGTCGCTTGTTCGGCATTGATCTGAGGACTATAAACCGCTAGTTTTGCTGGAGGCGCGTCACTAAAAAATGCTTTTGCCCAGTCCAGATTAGACATCTCAAGTGAAGCGGTACGTTCGCGCAGTACGGACTCGAGTGCTGTTTCCCAACCGGTTTCAATATGTAATTTTTGCCACAATTTTGGTAAACCACCAAGCTCATGCTTCTCCAGCCATGGTTGGACCTTGCCCTGCGTCTGAACTTTTTCCTGTAGCTGCTTCAGCGCTAGCAAGCGAGCTTCTAATTGTGCCAGCTCGGCCGTATCCTGATTAACTTGCGTCTGCGCCTGCTTGCGCTCATCTTCAAGCAAAGGCAAATTTTCTTGGGCTTCTTCAAGCTCAATGGAGAGTTCTTCAAGTATCTGCTTCTTTTCTTCTAGCTGAAAGCCAAGATTTTCCAAATGACTAGAGTCAGGTAGAGCTAGCCCCTGCTTTTCTTGTTGCAGACGTTCTTTGCGAGAGGCCAGAGAATTAAGAATATTGGAGGCATTGCGTTGATGGGCAGATTCCAGCTCAATTTGTTGCTGCATCTGCATAATTCGGGCGCGCGATTCGGTCGTCTTTAATTGCGACTCGCGCCAAGCCTGCTCCAAGGCTGGCAAGGTATCGGCACTAGAATGCGCCACTTCAGTTGCCTGCTCGGCGCGCATTGCCAGCTCTTCTACTTCAATCTCCGCCTCAGCCAATTCATCTTGCAAATGATGACTTTGTGTCTGCCACTGCTCACGTTGCGCGGTCAGCGAATGCAATTGTGACTGTAATCGCGTTCTGGATTCAATGACAAACTTGATTTGCGCTTCTAAGCTGCCGATTTCTGCATTGGTCTGATACAAATGCCCTTGTGCCTGGTGCATGCGATCACCAACAGCATAATGCGCTTGACGCATCTGCTCCAACTCAAGTTCGATGTGACGCAACTTAGCTGTGTGTTCTTCAAGATCGAGCTGTGTCTTCTCAATTTCAGCAAAATATTTTTGCTGTTCGTTGGCGGCTTCTTTTTTACGTAGCAACCACAATAATTTCTGTTTTTCTTCTTGGTCAGATTGCAATTCGTGGAATTTATTTGCGACAACTGCTTGGGCTTCAAGCTTATCGAGGTTGCTATTTAATTCCCTCAAAATATCATCGACACGTACCAGGTTTTCATGGGTATCGTGAATACGGTTTTCAGTTTCGCGACGGCGCTCTTTGTAGCGTGAAACGCCTGCAGCTTCCTCAAGGAAGATACGTAACTCTTCAGGACGCGCTTCAATAATTCTAGAAATCATCCCTTGGCCAATGATCGCGTAAGCGCGTGGGCCGAGACCGGTTCCCAAGAAAATATCCTGAATGTCACGTCGCCGCACTGGTTGACCATTGATGTAATACGTCGACGTGCCGTCACGAGTCAGCGTGCGCTTAACTGCAATTTCGCCGTATTGACTCCACTGTCCTGCCGCTTTACCCAAACTATTATCAAAGACCAGTTCAACGGAAGAGCGTCCCGCTGGTTTTCTATGCGTAGATCCATTAAAAATAACGTCCTGCATGGACTCACCGCGCAGCTCAGAAGCCTTCGATTCGCCCAGCACCCAGCGCACCGCATCAATGATGTTGGATTTGCCACAGCCGTTTGGCCCGACAACGCCGACCAATTGGCCTGGGACCTGAAAATGAGTGGGGTCAACGAAGGATTTGAATCCCGACAATTTAATAGAAGTTAATCGCACTTAATGAATTTTAATAATCTTTTGCAATCATATCCACCCGTACAAATCAATAAGTAGATGTTTGCAGGATAGAGCCTAGGCTAGTATCTTGCCATCATACCATTTGAACAGCAAAATTATGATATTTACGACGCTGCATCACGTAAGAAAAATCAAAAATACAGCAACAGGGGAAAAAGGAAACGAAGGAGAAAAGTCAGAAAAAGGCATTAATCCATTATTTTTACCGAGGTACATCGGAAGAAGGCAAGAGGAAATTCACACCGACCTGAAAAACAAGCCAGTGTGAATATCAAGAATACATTAATGACAAGAGACTACCACCGCAGTAATTGGGCCTGACACAGGAATAGTGCCGGAGGTGTTTGCTAAAGTGCAGTTCAAACCTGCAGTTTGACTCTGCAAAGTCACATTATATTGATTGCCTGTCGATACAGCCGTAGGGAATGCAAACATTCCATTAACATTTAAGGTCAGCGTATCCGCGCCGTTCAGCAAAGTCACAAAGTCTCCCGCCGGAAGTCCGGATAGTTGGCCCAAAACAATATTATTGCTATTGGTGCTTGCAACACAATTCACGGCAACGTTTGTCACACCAGAGCCACTGGAATTAACAGTACCCGTTCCATTTGTCACTGTGCAGGTTTCGCCGATTGGCTGCGTTCCGATTGTCACGTTATAAGTAGAACCAGCTGAGATGCTGATGGAAAACGTAAAAACACCATTGGCACTCAAAACAATTGGATTAACGCCATTATTAAGCAATTGCAAGGTTGTACCGGTAGACAAACCCTTTAAAGTGCCACTGATTGGCGCACTTGATGTGCCGCCGCAGCCAGCAACAACCAGACCAACCATCGAACTAACTAACAGCGTTTTCAACTTATTCATCTTTTCCTCTTTTTAAAACCACTTAATTTTGACAGAGATATCTACTCACGTTCATCCTAGGAGATTGCAAAAACACTCTCACATTAACCTTGCAATTAAATACATGTGCTCCTTGTAATGGTAATTTTAACTCAAGCAAGCCAAATGCAACTAAATTTGTCAACATAGTAATCGATCAAAAAAATCAACCAAAGGCGGCAGTTGTAAAGCTATTCCGCTCTTTTGTATCTTGATGTACGAACACGATTGAACACATTCCACTTTGCCATCCATGAATCAGCAAAAGAGTATTACTGAAACATTTTTAGCATTTCGCTATTTTTCCGGAGTTAATAGAAACTAAATGCGGTCAATTTATTGAGTAGCCAAACTTTGTTCTAGATTGATGAGAAACGCTTCCTCGTTAGAATCTCGGTAGAGATATATAATGTCATTAATTATGGACGACTCGACCAATCAATTGCCTGTTACTCGTGTGCAAACAGATATAGATAGAAAATAACAAAATGGCTTTCCACCCACATCTGACAAAACTACAACCCTACCCCTTCGAAAAACTGAAACGCTTGTTCGCTGGCGTTACGCCAAACCCAGCTTATAGCGCTATCAGCCTAGGAATAGGCGAGCCTAAGCACCCGACGCCAGCATTTATCAAACAAGCGTTGATCGATAATCTAGATGGATTAGCCAGCTATCCTGCGACAGCGGGATCAGAGGCATTGCGCACAGCAATCTCTGATTGGATCACACGTCGTTACAGCATTCCAGCACTTGATCCAGCAACCCAAATCCTACCTGTCAACGGATCAAGGGAAGCATTGTTTGCGTTGGCACAGACGATCATTAACACAGAAGAAAACAGCTCAGGCTCACCACTCATCCTTTGCCCTAATCCGTTTTATCAGATATACGAGGGTGCGGCATACTTGTCAGGTGCTGAGCCCTATTTTGCCAACTCTGATCCCAAACGGAATTTCGCACCAGATTACAAAAGTATTCCAGAGGAAGTGTGGCGACGCGTTCAACTTGTTTTTGTCTGCTCACCAGGAAACCCAACTGGATCTGTTTTAAGCCTGGAAGACTGGAAAGAGCTGTTTGATTTATCGGATCGCTATGGCTTTGTGATCGCTGCCGACGAGTGCTATTCTGAAATCTATTTTAAAGCGGAAGCACCTTTGGGTAGTCTACAGGCCGCGCAGCTACTCGGCAGGCATGACTACCCAAGGCTAATTACGTTATCAAGTTTGTCAAAGCGTTCAAATGTTCCAGGGATGCGTTCTGGGTTTGTCGCCGGCGATGCGGAGATCATCAAAAACTTTTTACTCTACAGAACTTACCACGGCAATGCGATGAGTCCGGTTATTCAGGCCGCTTCAGTCTTTGCGTGGAAGGATGAGGCGCATGTAGAAGAAAATCGCGCAAAGTACGTTAAAAAATTCGCACAAATCACGCCAATTTTAGAAGAAGTTTTAGATGTGAAGTTACCTGACGCAGCATTTTATCTGTGGGCTAAAGTTGATCATCTCAATGGCATCAACGACATTGAATTCGCAAAACGTCTTTACGAAAAATACAACGTCACGGTACTCCCTGGTAGTTACCTAGCACGCGAGGCGCACGGCATTAATCCTGGACAAAATCGTATCCGCATGGCATTGGTCGCCGAGGTCGAAGAATGCTTTGAAGCTGCTCAACGCATCGTTGCCTTCTGCAAAGAATTAACAATTTAATAAAATAAAAAAGCGCGATGATCGTTTTTTTTTAAAAAGATCACTATTAATGCTTTAAATTAACCGGAACACGCAAAATAACCTACAACGGGGGGTGACAACAACATGTCATCCCCCTAATATCTTGCTACATTGCACCATAAGTGCTCGCGAGAAATTTTGTGTAGCACCGAACTCATCACCACGATTTTAATTTCATTACAAAGACACATCATGACTCAACAATTACAGCAAATTATCGACCAAGCTTGGGAAGATCGCGCAAATTTCTCCCCTAAATCAGCTCCAGCAGAAATACGTGATGCGGTCGCTCACGTCCTGAGCGAATTAGACAGCGGCAGTTTGCGTGTGGCGCAAAAAGTGGATGGTGCATGGCACGTTAATCAATGGATTAAGAAGGCTGTACTTTTATCTTTCCGTTTGGAAGATAACATTTGCATGCCATCCGGCGATCACATGCAGTTTTTCGATAAAGTGCCGACAAAATTTGCAAACTACACGGCAGAAGATTTTGCAAAAGGCGGCTTCCGGGTCGTCCCACCAGCAGTGGCGCGTCGCGGTAGCTTTATTGCCAAAAACGTGGTTCTGATGCCATCCTATGTCAACATCGGCGCCTACGTCGATGAAGGCGCGATGGTAGATACATGGGCGACTGTTGGCTCTTGCGCACAAATTGGCAAAAACGTCCATCTGTCTGGCGGCGTAGGTATCGGCGGCGTTTTAGAACCAATGCAAGCAAACCCAACCATCATTGAAGACAACTGCTTTATCGGTGCTCGCTCCGAAATCGTTGAAGGCGTGATTGTTGAAGAAAATTCGGTAATTTCTATGGGTGTCTACATTGGTCAGTCAACAAAGATTTATGACCGAGCAACTGGTGAAGTAACCTATGGTCGCGTTCCTTCCGGATCCGTGGTCGTGTCCGGTAGCTTACCCTCGGCCGACGGCAAATACAGTCTTTACTGCGCTGTGATTGTGAAACGTGTAGATGCTCAAACACGGTCAAAAACCAGCATCAACGAACTGCTACGCGGCGCATAAATTGCGCTAATAAGTCAAACCAATTGAATAACCCGCATAGATAGATTTGATTTCAAAGGAAGCATTATGGCAGCAATGGAACGTTTATTTCTATTGATGAAGGAAAAGCGTGCTTCCGACATGTTTTTCGCAATGAACTCCCCTGTTCATCTGAAAATTAACGGTACTCTTTTGCCGATTAATCAACAGAAAATGGACCAAGCAAACATCTTTGCTTTATTGAGCGAAGTTGTTGCCCCAGAGGACATGGAAGTGTTGGCGCAGGAAAACGAACTAAACATCGGGATTGGTGCAGCTGGCATCGGACGTTTCCGTTTATCGGCCTTCCGCCAGCGGGGGTCGATTTCAGCGGTATTTCGTTTTATTCCCGGCGACATACCGAGATTAGACACGCTCAACCTGCCACCTGTGATGTCAGAACTGATCATGGAAAAGCGTGGTCTAATTTTGGTTGTTGGTGCAACCGGCTCAGGAAAATCAACGACGATTGCATCCATGCTGGATTATCGCAATGAAGTCAAGACCGGGCATATTCTGACGTTAGAAGATCCGATTGAGTATCTCTTCCGAAGTAAAAAATCGATCGTCAATCAACGTGAGATTGGCACCGACTCAGAGAGCCTGAAAATGGCACTGAAAAACTCTTTGCGTCAAGCGCCAGACTGCATTCTAATTGGTGAGATCCGCGATCTAGAAACCATGATGGCGGCGATCGCGTATGCGCAATCAGGCCACCTGGTTCTTGCTACATTACACGCAAACAATAGTTACCAAGCGCTTAATAGAATTATCAGTTTCTTTCCCATGGAAAACCGGACTGCTTTGTTGTTAGATCTTGCATCGTCTATCCGAGCTATTATTTCCCAGCGTCTGATCCGATCAGTAGATGGCGGTCGCTGTCCTGCTGTTGAGATCATGCTCAATACACGTTACGTTTCTGAGCTGATTGAGCAAGGTGATATTTTCCAAATTAAAGAAGCCATTGAGAAAAGCTTATCCCCAGGTTCCCAAACATTTGAGCGTGCCTTAATGAACCTAATTAGAGAACGACTGATCACAAAAGAAGAAGGCCTTGCTAATGCGGACTCAGCAAATAACCTCCTATGGCTGCTCAATAACGAAGCAGTGTCCGGTGTGGCACCACCACCGGAACCAGAAAATGACGTAAAAGAAGAAGCTTCTTTTACAGAATTCACGTTAAATGTATAAATGTAGGTATTAAATGACTGCTTTACCGTCTTCTCGAATTACTATTTTCGGCATTCCTAATTGCGATACAGTAAAAAAATCACGGACCTGGCTACAAGAACAGGGTCACGACTTTTTGTTTCATGATTTTAAAAAACAAGGTTTGAATCAGACTACAGTCGAAAAATGGCTGCAATATGTGCCACTAGAGACACTGATCAACCGTAAAGGGACCACTTGGCGTGCGCTAACAGACGAGCAAAAAAACTCAGCCACGAGCGAGAATCAGGCAATAGCACTTATCCTGAGTAATCCCTCATTAGTAAAACGTCCTGTCTTGCAAATTGAGAACAACGACAGCATCAAACATGTGTCTGTTGGCTTTTCAGCAGATCAGTTTCAAACAATTTTCGACACCCTATAATGAGTAAAACACTTGCCCTGACGGAGCAACTGATTGCCCTTGATTCCGTAACGCCTGAAGATAAAGGCTGCCAACGCACACTGATCTCCTTGCTCGAACCCTTAGGCTTTCAGTGCGAAACTATCCAATCCGGTGATGTCACCAACCTTTGGGCGCGTCGTGGCACAGCGCAACCGTTAGTCGTCTTTGCAGGTCACACAGATGTTGTGCCAACTGGTCCGGTAGCGCAATGGCAGTCTGCTCCATTTACGCCAACTCATCGCGACGGTAAGCTATTTGGACGTGGCGCGGCCGATATGAAAACATCCATCGCCGCCTTTGTTGTTGCCTCTGAAGAGTTTATCGCTGCACACCCAGATCACAACGGTTCCATCGGCTTTCTGATCACCAGTGACGAAGAAGGTCCGGCAACCGATGGTACCGTGGTCGTTTGCAATAAACTCAAAGAGCGTGGTGAACAACTAGACTATTGCATCGTCGGCGAACCGACGTCTGTGGGCGCATTGGGAGACACGATTAAAAATGGTCGCCGTGGCACCATGTCTGGAAAATTGACCATCAAAGGTGTTCAAGGTCATATCGCTTACCCGCAGTTAGCTAAAAATCCTATCCACCTGTTTGCACCTGCGATGGCGGAACTGGTAGCGGAAGTCTGGGATCAGGGCAATGAGTATTACCTGCCAACGTCGTGGCAAATGTCCAATATTCACTCGGGGACTGGCGCATCAAATGTTATTCCTGGCGATGCAGTCATTGACTTCAATTTCCGCTTTTGTACAGCAAGCACCGCAGAGAGCTTGCAACAACGTGTGCATGCCATTCTCGACAAACATCAGCTCGACTACGATCTGAAATGGACCATCGGCGGCCACCCTTTCCTGACGCCAAAGGGTAATCTGAGCGATGCATTAGCAGATGCCATTCGCGCTGAAACTGGCATCGAAACAGAATTATCCACGACAGGCGGCACGTCAGACGGCCGTTTTATTGCCAAAATTTGCCCACAAGTGGTGGAGTTCGGCCCACCGAACGCCAGCATTCATAAAATCGATGAGCACATTGAAGTGCAGTACATCGATCCACTCAAAAATATTTACCGTCGCACCTTAGAAAATTTGCTGACTTAATCTGCGTACGAGGACTTTTTACATGACAACACCCGCTACTACCTTCATCACCATCCGCGATCTGTTACGCTTTGCCGTGACACGTTTCAACAAAGAGAAGCTTTTTTTTGGTCACGGTAGTGTCAATGCACTGGATGAAGCGGCGTATTTGATTTTACATACGCTCAGTTTACCACTCGACAAAATCGATCCGTTTCTGGACGCTAAATTACTTACCAATGAGATTGATGCTGTATTGCGCGTGATCGAACGTCGCGCAACGGACCGCATCCCAGCATCGTACATCACCAATGAAGCATGGTTAGGTACCTACAATTTTTATGTCGATGAGCGTGTCATCGTACCGCGTTCATTTATCGCTGAACTCATCCCCGAACATTTCTCACCATGGGTCAGCGACCCTGACAACATTAGTAACATCCTTGAACTGTGCACTGGTTCTGGCTGTCTACCAATTATGCTGGCTGACATGTTCCAGAACGCCCATGTTGATACTGCTGACATCTCAAAAGATGCACTAGAAGTTGCCAAACGTAATGTTGCCACTTACGAGTTGCAAGACCGTATCACCTTGATTGAGTCCGATCTGTATACCAACGTGCCTGATAAGAAATATGATCTGATTATCACCAATCCACCGTACGTGAATTCAGGCTCGATGGCAAAATTGCCACAGGAATACCTGCATGAGCCACAAATCGCCCTCGCAGGCGGTGAAGATGGCATGGATCTCGTGCGTAAAATCGTGGCAGGCGCAGCTCAGCGCCTCACAGAAGACGGTTTGTTGATGGTTGAGATCGGCAATGAACGCGCGTTTACGGAGGCTGCCTTCCCTGATTTAAACATGACGTGGCTCTCGACCAGCGCTGGAGATGACATGGTATTTTTGGTCGAAGCACGGGATTTAGCGAATTTCAGCGCATAACCATGTAAAATTGCGACCATTATTGCAATATTGAAGTAATACGGGCAAAAAATCACTTTGCCCGTTTTTTATTTAAACATACTCTCGGCGAGTATGTTTTAGAGCCGCTTACTGATTGCTGACTGTGTCAGCAACAAGCGAAATACTCCCTCATTTTTAAGTTTATATGATACGTTTGCAGCAAGTCATCCTCGCCCGCGGCACCAAGCCGTTGTTTGATAGCGTCGATGTGACACTTAACCCCGGTGATAAAATTGGTCTAATCGGCTCAAATGGCGCGGGTAAGTCCAGCCTGTTTGCCATGTTGCGCGGGGAACTGCATCCAGATCAGGGCAGTATTGAATTCCCAGCCAAATGGCAATTAGCCCACGTCGCCCAAGAAACACCGCCATTAGAACGCTCAGCAATTGACTACGCGATTGATGGTGACGTCACCCTGCGCAAATTAGAAGCACAATTAGCTGCGCTTGAAACTGAGCCAGAGAGCTATGAAAACGGTATTGCGATCGGCGACCTATACGGCGCGATGGCCGATGCTGACGCTTACACCGTTCGCTCCCGTGCAGAGCAGTTACTGATCGGTCTAGGTTTTAAACTCGACCAGCTCGAACGCTCAGTAGCAAGTTTCTCGGGTGGTTGGCGTATGCGTCTGAATCTGGCACAAGCCTTGATGTGCAAATCAGACTTATTGCTGCTCGATGAACCAACCAACCATCTGGATCTGGATGCCATCATCTGGCTCGAAGACTGGCTGAAACGCTATGCCGGCACATTAATCATCATTTCACATGATCGCGACTTTTTGGATGGTGTGGCAAACGTCATCGTCCATATCGATGAACGTAAACTCAAACGTTATTCAGGTAACTATTCTGCCTTCGAGCGTCAACGTGCTGCGCAATTAATCCTGGCTGCTGGCACCATCGAAAAGCAAAACCGCAAGCGCGCGCATCTGGAGTCGTTCATTAGTCGCTTTGCGGCAAAAGCATCTAAAGCCAAACAGGCGCAGAGCCGTATTAAGGCGCTGGCAAAAATGGAAGAACTGGCACCATTACGTGCTGCCGCTGAATTTTCATTTGAATTTCGTGAACCACTCAGCGCACCAAATCCAATGCTGGTGATGGAAGATGTGGATTGCGGCTACCGAATTGAATCAGAAACAGACCACAGCTTTACCGAACGTCGCATCGTCAATGACGTGAAGTTTTCTTTACAAATCGGGCAGCGTATCGGCCTCTTGGGTGTGAATGGTGCTGGTAAATCAACGCTGATTAAAACCATCGTTGGTGACATTGCACCATTATCTGGCGAAATGCAGACCGGCAAAGGTCTATCGATCGGTTACTTCGCACAGCATCAGGTCGAAATGTTGCGCCATGATGAATCACCACTCTGGCATTTGGCGCATATTGCCCCTAACGTCCGTGAACAAGAATTGCGCAACTTCCTGGGTGGATTTAACTTCCCTGGTACAATGGTGACGAGCCCGATCAAACCGTTTTCTGGCGGTGAGAAAGCGCGTCTCGCATTGGCGATGATCGTGTGGCAGCGCCCTAACCTGCTGTTGCTTGATGAACCAACCAACCATTTGGATCTGGAAACGCGCGAAGCCTTAACGGACGCGTTAGCACAATTTGAAGGCACTTTAGTCGTCGTGTCCCATGACCGCCATCTGCTACGTGCAACGACAGACCAATTTATCATCGTTGCTGACGGCAAGTTGCAACCGTTTGATGGTGATCTGGATGATTACAAAGACTGGCTCTTCAAAAGCAAATTAGAGAAGGAGGCTAATCCTTCGCTGCCAGAGAAAGCCAAAGCAAAAGAAGCTGCGCTGCCACAGGCAAAACCAATTCCTGTCGCAAAAGTCGACGACAAGGAACAACGCAAACGTGACGCCGATGAACGCCAGCGCCTCGCTAATTTACGTAAGCCAATAGAAACCCGGATTAAACGCCTTGAAGAGCAAATGGCTAAGCTTAATATGAAGAAAGCCGCCATTGATGCACAGCTTGAGGATAGCGATATCTACAGTGACGCCAATAAAGAGAAGCTCAAAGGCTTGTTGATGGATCAGGCATATGTCGTGAAAGAACTTGAAACGACCGAGGCAGACTGGCTCGAGCAGCAGGAGTTCTTGGAAGCTGTAGGGTAAAGTCGCTTTGGCGATGATAGGTCAGGGGCACCCCGCGGCGGCGACTGTTGGTCAGTCGATCGCGGCTTCGCGCATCTGGCCGACTGACATCGAAACACATGCGAAGCACTCTTGCTAGACCCAATCTCTCGGTTCCACTTGATAGAAACTCCGGAGCTGCTCATACAAAGCAGGATGATGCTGTGCCAACTCTGTACTTTTCTTAAAAAACGCCTCAGTTGAAACGGCAAAAAACTCAGCGGGATTCGTCGCACCGTAGGGATCAATGACCGTGTGATGATGGTGGTGCTGGATGGCGTGCAATAAACTCTCATACTCTCGCTCCATCACTTGCGACCACGCCCGATAGGCGGCGGCGCTACTGAGTAATGGAGCACCATTGGTCTGCCCTGTTTCGCTGTCTAACTGATGCGCAAACTCATGCATGACCACATCTTGGCCATGTAATTCGTTGTGCGCGCCATGAAGCACCTGATCCCACGCCAAAATCACCCGTCCGTCGCTCCAGGATTCTCCACTCAGTCCCTGATTGGTGTGTGTCACGATACCACCACTCAACATCTGTTGACGCGGCGCTACAAACGCGGCTGAATATACAAGAATGTGCGTCAGTTTTGGGTAGACCTCACTAGGACGGTTTAACAGCAACATACAAGCCTTACCGGCGATCGTCACTCTGATTTCATCCGTGATCTCCAGATCCCCGCAGCCGACAAATTTTTTTTGATATAAAAACTGCCGGATACGTCGCTTCAACTGCATCTGAAGATCAGTCGGCATGCGCGAATATTCAGGTAAATTTTTTCTTAAAATTCGGGAATAAGGTAAGGGAAAAGCCTGCCGTAAAATGTAACGCAATCGTACACGCGGCACTTCAAATGCAAAGAGCAACGCAATGACGATCAAGAGTAACCAACCCATACGATGCAATCCAGAAAAGAATAATTAATTTCTATCACATGGGCGCGAAGACATTAAAGTCAATGGCGAGGCTAAAAAGAATGCGACAAAAAAAGCTACCTTGAAAACAAGGCAGCTTTTATATGAAGCTAAATAACGTACTATTGCGTTTTTTGTTTAGCAACCGCGCTAAACTTTAAACAGCATTATTTTACGTCGGAGATGAACTCTTCTGTCGGACGACGTACTTTTTTCAAGTTCACTAACCAGTCACCCTCTGCTTCACGGTAACCTAAAGGTAGGATCACAACGCTACGCAAGCCTTTTGCACGCAAGCCCAGGATTTCATCCAGTGCTGCAGGGTCAAAGCCTTCCATTGGTGTGCTATCAACCTGCTCTTCAGCTGCAGCAATCAATGCCGTTCCGAGCGCGATGTATGCCTGGCGCGCAGCGTGTTGGAAGTTGACTTCAGCATCCCGAGCTGGGTAGGTGCTCAACAACATATTACGATAGTTTTCCCACCCTTCATTTTTGAAGCCACGAACTTCGTTCGTGAAATCAAACATCTTATTGATACGTTCTGCCGTGTAGTTATCCCATGCTGCAAAAACTAACAAGTGTGAACTATCTGTGATCTGGCCTTGATTCCAGGCGATTGGCTTGATTTTTTCGCGGATTTCTTTGTTCGTCACAACCAGTACTTCATATGGCTGCAAGCCGCTAGAAGTTGCCGTCAGACGAGTTGCTTCCAAGATGTTGTCCAATTTTTCTTGTGGAACTACTTTGGAAGGGTTGAATTTCTTTGTTGCATAACGCCATTGCAGCTTTTGGATTAAATCGCTCATTTACATTATCCTCGATCGGGTTAATAGAAAAAATCTGGCAATCAGCTATAAAAAATAGCCCTCATACAAACATACAAGCTAGTTTGTATGTTGATTAAAGCAACACTATAACAGGACATTCCATTTCTTGCTGGCCGCTGCATTAGTAAATATCTGCATAAGCTCACACACTCCAGAAGCAAAAGAGCATCAGGAAATCATCGCGCAACAAAGATGTCACAATATCAAATATCAAATATCAAATATCAAACATCAAACTTATTCAACTTACGTCTGTTGTTGAACAAAAAAACACGTTCATCTGCATCAGCAGCAACAAGCGAGCATCATTGAATTTATTACACTGTAAGGCAACGTGCTCATCAATTTGAAATATTTCTCATATATGATAATGAATTGCTGAAACAATCACGTTGCCTTTCAACGTTTCGTTGACACTCATGAATGCCTCCAAACTCGGCAACGCATTCTCCAACACTGTTTTTTATTGTTAACGTTAAAAATGACAAAAAATTTACTACCATCGTTACGACCTCTACGTCACCTGATGTTGATCAGCAGCTTACTGGTAACAACCGGTCTGACTACGCAACCTGCCCTCGCTGTTGAGAAACCAAGCCAACCAAAACTCGTTGTGGTGTTGGTCGTTGACGGCCTCCCACAAGAGCAAGTCGTGCGCTACCGCGATCAATATACGCAAGGTGGCTTCCGACGTTTGCTGGAACAGGGAGCATGGTATAGCGACGCGCATCAGGCGCATGGCGTTACGGTGACTGCGGTGGGGCATACGGCAGTATTAACAGGTGCGTATCCTTATCAGCATGGCATCATCGCCAACGAATGGATTGATACAACCACCCACGAAAGCATGTATTGCACACAGGATGGCAACTATCACTATCTGGGCGAAGAAACAAAAACGGATGACGGTACAGCGCCAACTAATTTAAAAGTCAGCACGGTCGGTGACGAGTTACGTTACGCCACCGGCAATCAGTCCAAAGTGATCACGGTCTCTGGCAAAGATCGCGGTGCGATTCTTCTGGCTGGCAGAGCAGGTACACCTTATATTTACATGAAAAAGTCCGGTAACTTTGCAAGCAGCAGCTACTATTTACAAAGTCATCCAGCCTGGGTTCAGCAATACGACGCAAAGCATCCACAAGATCGATTCTATGGTCAGGAGTGGAAACCCTTACTTGCAGATGCAGCCTACCAAAATGACGTCGACGATAGCATCATCAGCGAACCCAAAGACCGTTTCCCGTTCAAATACGAGAGCAAATCAGGCAAACCAGACGCTGAGTATTACGGCAAATTAATGACCAGTCCTTTTGTCGATGAAATGACCTTAGACTTCGCCCGCGCTGCTGTTGAAGGTGAAAATCTTGGTAAAAATCCTGCCGGTGTGACAGATATTCTTGGTATCAGCCTGTCCAGCCATGATTACGTCAATCATGCCTTTGGGCCGGAAAGCCGTATGTCGCACGACCACTTGCAACGTCTAGATCGGTTATTAGCGAACTTTTTTACCTATCTGGATAAGCGCGTTGGTCTAGACAACACTGTTATTCTTCTGACTGCTGATCACGGTTTTCCGAATACACCTGAATTTTCACGTTCTATCAAACGTGACGCGCAACGCATCAATAGCAAAGACATGATGGCGGCACTGAATCAGCATTTAAACAAACAGTTTGGTACAGAGAAGCTTGCCGCAAAATGGTCAGGTCCATTAGTGCTACTAGATTATCCGCTGATCGCACAAAAAAATCTGAAGCGTGAAGAAGTAGAAACCAGCGCAGCGCGTTTCCTGCTCTCCTACCCAGGTATCTCTGATGCCTTCACACGCACCCAATTGGAACAAGGTGCCCTGCCCAACACCCGCATTGCAAAGCTCATGCAACGTGGATGGAACCGTCAAGTTTCTGGTGACATCATGCTGGTAACGAAGCAATACTGGTATTTTGGGAGTGGCAATCATGGTACATCACATGGATCGCCTTACTCCTATGACACCAATGTACCGTTGATGGTGCTGGGTAAAAATTGGATCAAACCGGGCAACCGTTCTGAGTACGCAGAAGTCGTCGACATTGCACCAACCTTGTCACATCTACTCAAAATCCGCCCACCTTCAGGCTCTGAAGGACGCATCTTGGGTGAAGCACTCAAATAAGTCAGCGTAAATAGAACGAAACAAAACAGAACAAAAAAACCGCATGATGAAATTCATGCGGTTTTTTTTGATGTCTGAGAACTTAACGTGGCTGTGTATAGTTAAGCGGTGTCCATTGGTAGGACTTCGTCGCACCCTTACCTACGACACGAATATGACCAAGACCTGGGAATGGAATATGCGCTGCTGCAACGATATCACCCTCTTTTGCAGCTTCGTCAAAAATACGGAAACGTGATTCCATCGCCGCTTTTGGTGTCGTATCAAAACCAATCGTCACTTGTGGATGATCAAACTGTACCGCACCGACGTGGATCAGATCGCCAGCGATAATCATCTTCTTGCCATGGCTTTCAACCACATAAGATGTATGGCCTTCTGTGTGACCATAGCTTGAATATGATGTGATGCCTGGAACTAACTCACCATTGTTTTTGAATGGTTGAAAGTGATGTGCATCAACGTATGGCTTGAGAGAAGCAGACGCGCCTTGAAAAAAGCCCTTGCTGCCCTCTGGTGCTTTGGCCAGGTTAGCTTCACTTAACCAGTATGCCGATTCACGCTCATCCGCACGTACGATCGCATTTGGGAATGCCAGCTTACCGTCTTGCATTAGGCCGCCAACATGGTCAGGGTGCATATGTGTAATGTAGATTTCATCGACGTCAGAAGCTTTGTAGCCAGACGCTGTCAGGTTCGCAAGCATCTTTCCTAAGGTTGGTCCAAACAGTGCACCTGCGCCGCCATCGACCAGAATCAACTTACTACCCGTATTGATCAGATAAGCATTAACGGATGTTTCTGTAGGCACACTCAGATAGGCATTGGCTAATTCTTTCTTTGTTTTTTCTGGTGCTTGCTTGAGCAATTGGTCGACAGGCAAATCAACTGTGCCGTCACTTAACGCAGTGACTTCGAAATCACCAAGTGCGAAACGGAAGAAGGCCGGTGCCGGTACTTTGGCCATCGGCGCAGCAGCAAGCGCAGATGTTGAATACATCGCACCAAAAGCGGCGCTTGTGGTGATGGCTGCGACGATCGCTAATTTCAGGAAGGATTTATTTTTCATCATTTTCTTTCAGTCTTTGGTTTCAAAGGAAAGGTTACGGGTGGCACGGATTGGTATTATTTCAGGTTTTCAATTCTATAGATTGCTAAAAATTGAACAATAAGGTAATTTGCAAACTCATTTTGCGAAATACGCTAAGATAAATCACTTGCTGATGATGGCATCAACAGAAAAAATAAACGTTGAAGATTTATCCAAACACATATTAAAGAAGGCCCGCAATGTTAGATGACCTACGCATTTTTTTAGAGGTTTCCCAAACTGGCAATCTCTCCAAAGTCGCCCAAGCCAGGGGCATTGCAGTGTCTTCAGTCGCCAGAAAAATTGACTCGCTTGAAGCCAGTCTGGCAACAAAACTCTTCCACCGTACATCTCGCGCAATCATTCTAACCGATGCTGGCGAACGCTTCTTGCCACATGCAAAAAGCATGATTAGTGAACTAGACGATGCCAAAGATGAACTCTCTGCACTACGTGCGGATCCGCGCGGCCTTTTGAGCGTTACTGCGCCCGCCGCCTTCGGTCGTCGTTATCTGACACCCGCCGTTTCGAGTTTTTTAAAACAATATCCGCTAATGGAAATCGATCTGCATCTGAGTGATCAGGTAATTGATCTTGCAGCGCAACGCCTTGATGTTGCAATTCGCATCGGGACCTTACCAGATAGCGATCTTATCGCCACCCGATTGGCACCGCTTAACCGCCTGGCCTGTGCCAGCCCAGAATATCTGAGTCGGCATGGAACACCCCAAACACCATTAGATTTACTCAAACATAACTGCCTCAAGAAAACGACTCGCCACCTCCCCTATGAATGGTTGTTTGCTGGCGCCAACCAAAACAAAGGTATTCCAGTCAAAGGCAGTTTTCGATCGGATGACGTGGAAGCACTGATGCAAGCAGCTGTTGCTGGCATGGGGGTTATTCACCTCGCCAGCTTCATCGTTAGTGATATGGTCGCCGCCGGCAAACTCCGTATTTTGTTTGAAAATGACATAGCAAATATCCAAAAAGCATCTCAGAAATCCGAGGCAGGCATCCATGCAGTAAGACTTCCAGGACGATCTCATGCAGCAAAAGCGCAGCTTTTCATCAATCATCTCAAACAAGAATTTGGTCAACCTCCGGTCTGGGATCAGGCGTTAGGGCTAATTTAGCACCACCAAACAAGAAAAAACCTTTTAACTATTAATTTCATAGAAATATTTTATTTTACCTATCAACCGATTTATTTCATGATGATCATTGTTACGGGTGAACTACCCTAAATCCCGCTATGCAATTTTTTTCACAGGATAAAACTAGAAAATGAAATCACAATACGTTGAAACAATCATCCTCACTTTGGCTGCAATGGCATTAGCTGCTTAATCTATACGCAAACCGGCATATACATTGAGGGACATCAATTCAAGAAAGTGCCTCCCAGCGCTTCTCTTTGGTCCAGCTATCGGCCCAGTCTAAGATTTTATCAGCTGGCATTGGTCTAGCAATTCCGTAACCCTGTACGCGCTGGCACCCCATTTGCAACAACGCTGCACCATGCGCCAAGGTTTCCACACCTTCGGCAATCACCTGCCGATTAAATGCTGTCGCTAGACTAATGACCGCATTAACGATGCCATAGTCCTCGTGATCTGTCAGCATATCTCTAACAAAGCTCTGATCGATTTTGAGCGTATCAACTGGCAATTTTCGTAAATAGGTGAGCGACGAATAGCCAGTACCAAAGTCGTCTAAGGCGAGTTTCACCCCTATTCTGTGGCACTCTCCAAGAACATGGACAGTCCGTGGCATATCGCTGATAGAAACACTCTCCAAGACCTCTAACTCTAAAAATTCTGGGGGCACTTTGGGATGCATAACAAGCGCTTCGTGCAAATCATCCAAAAAGTCAGGATGCATCAATTGGTTAGCACCAACATTGACGCTGACCTTCAATGGAAAGCCTTTAGATATCCATTGCGCGGCCTTCTCAAGGGCATCAGAAATAACCCATTTCCCAATAGGATACTCGGCAATACTCCCCTCCGTCTGTGGCAAAAATGAGGCGGGTGTGAGTAATCCAAGATCAGGGTGCTGCCATCGTATCAACGCCTCCAATCCCACGACTTCACCGGTCGTCAGATCCACTTTCGGCTGAAAATAAAGTTCAAATTCTTGCCGATCCAGTGCACCCATCATGCGACTGATTATTTCTCTTTGTTGCTGGGCTTTTTGGTCACTATCAGGATCAAACAAATGAAAACGGTTGCGCCCACTTTCTTTTGCACGATACATCGCCTGATCTGCATGTCGAAGTAGTGAGTCGGCATCAGAGTGGTCGTGAGGATACAAGCTAACACCAATACTTCCAGAGACATTAATCACGGCATCATCAACCGTAATCGGTACTTTGATGGTTTCTAATATTCGCTCAAGGATGATGGAACAATCAGCCGGCGATCCGCAATCATTGATAAGCAGGATAAATTCATCCCCACCCAAGCGAGAAAGCGTGTCTTCTGCCCTTAGGATATTTTTAAGATTATTGACGATCCCAATCAGTAACTCGTCCCCAGCTTGATGACCATAGTTATCGTTGACGAACTTAAATCCATCTAAATCGATATAACAAACTGCCAGTGTTTTATTATGGCGGTCAGCTCTGAGGATGGATTGTTGGAGACGATCGGATAACAATCTGCGATTCGGCGTTCCCGTTAGCGAATCATAGTGCGCGACCCGATCAAGCTCCGCTTCATGCTCTTTGATACGACTAATATCAGAAAAAATGCCGATATAGTGTTCAATATTACTTTTCTCATCAATAACAGAAGAAATGGAAAGTAGAACAGGATAAGCTTGTCTGTCTTTTTTTTTGCCCCAGATCTCGCCGGTCCAGTATTTGTTGTTTGCCAAAGAACTTTTTAATTCTTCGTAAAGCCGATAATTTTGGGATTCGGAGAAGAGCACCCTGTACGACTTCCCAATCACCTCCTGCTCGGAATAGCCAGTAATACGGGTAAAGGAGGGATTAATTCGCGCTATCAAACCTTTCGGGCTAAGAACAATAATGGCGTCATAGCTGTTTTCAAAGACAGTAACAGCCTCACGTTGCGCCATTTCGAGCTGTTTTCTGTTATGGACATCGGTGTGCGTACCGGACACCATCAGTGGGTTTCCATATTCATCCCACTCAACAACTCTGCCGCGAGATAATACCCATCGCCATTCACCGGACTTCGTTAGACAACGAATTTCTTGTTCAAGATGAGACAACTTACCTTGCAAATGTCTCAACACGATCGCCATCACATTAACAAGATCACTAGGGTGCACATATTTTTCGTATCCGCCTTCAGATAAGTCAATCTCATCGAGCGTATAACCGAGCATTTGCGCCCAACGGGCGTTAACATTCAGGGAGTTTGTCTGGATATTCCAGTCCCAGTAGCCCTGTTCAGAACCTTCAATCACTCGTGACAATCGCTTTTCCCGATCCACGAGTTCAGCGTGTATTCGACGGCTCTCCGTAGAGTCAGAGATTGTCCCAACTAAGCGCGCTGGTCTACCTTGACCATCTCGTTCGACAATCTTTGCTTGCGTAGTAACCCAAACTTCAGACTCTCCCGGCTTGACTGCTAGGCGGTAATCAAGCTCTACTCTTACCTGATCACTCGCTAAAAATAGATCAATTTTTTTCAGCACCGATTCAACATCATCAGGATGAATCGTACTCTTAAAAAAATGAAAATCGTATGCCGCCTCATCCGGCAAACCACCTGTGATTTTAAGGGTCTGATCAGACCGATACAGTTTATTTGTAATCAAATCCCAGTCCCACATGGCGTTATTGCTCGCTGCCAATGCCATTTCCAACCGTTGATGCTCCACGATTAAGGGCGTCACATCCTTCACTATTTTGCAAGCACCGATGATCTTTCCATTCGTATCGCGAATTGGCGTCGTAGTAACGGTGACATGAATTAGACGTCCCGACTTATGCACCCGCACAGTATCAAAGTGGTCGATCTTCTCCCCATACTGTAACTTTTCGAGAATAAATTTCTCTTCATCCAGACGGTCGGGTGGAAATAAGCGCAGAATCGACCTGCCCAGCACTTCCTCAGCTCGATACCCAAACATTACCTCGGCCGCACCGTTCCAGCTCGTTACAATTCCATCAAGCGTTTTACCAATCACAGCATCATCGACAGAATCAAGAATGGCCTGGATCAGTTCAGTCTCGTACTTACTAACTGCAGAAGAAAAAGAAAGCTCAGACTGCGTGACGTCTCGCGCAAAAGAAATAACAGAAGACACTTCACCGGACGACTCTTTTTCAGCAATCAAATGCGAATGAAAATCTCTGTTTCCATCAACGCCAGGAAAAGTGAATGTAATATCCCGTGACTCACCCGTACAAAACACGTCTTTAAGTGCCGCATCCCACTGCCGCACCAATTCTGGCGGCATGCCCAACTCACAGTTGGTCTTACCAACAAAATCTCCCGGCTTTAGACCTGTATATTGTTCAATTGAAGAATTGACGTACGTATGTCTTAGCTTACGATCAAACATTGCCACAATATCAATATGAAAATCAGCAAACGTTGATGAATAAGTTGGTCTAGATGGTGGCGGCATGACAATAACTCACTCGTTATGTTGGAGACATCCAAAAACCATTTTTTGTAATAAATGAAAAACGTATGTCGTTCGCGGTCCTATCCGTGAAGTATCGCTCAGGTTGCGATGAGAAATGAATTGAAGGCTGCCTTAAGCAGGAAAGGCACCATCACAAATCAATAAAATATTATTTTGCTCAAACACAATATAGAAGATTAATGTCGCTTTATCAAATAGTTCTTGCATTACGCCTGATTCAGTGAACAGCGATGTTGTTACTCCTGCCACCATCATCTGTTAGTACAAGCATCGACCGACGCGCATGAATAAATGAGTTAACCAATAATAAACTTTTTTGTGGCTGCATCCATGGATACAACGACATTGCCATAGTTGGGTGACTTCGTTAGCCAGAACAGATTGAATGTATAGGCATGATGATCGCCCCTGTGCATATTGCGCTACGAAATGATCGTAAGCCCGCTTGCTTACAGTATAATTTCTGGGTCGCTTGGTACTACTATGCGGCTCTTAAAGACCGTCGCGTACCGCATGACGTTTGAATCTATTTTCTTCGAAAACCACCCTTTCCAGATTTTTTAAAAAATAGAGCTATGACCAAACCAAACGCGATTTCACTTTCGAAAAAAAGCATAGCCAAAGATGACTATCAATTTGCCGTCAATCTTATGCAGTTTTTGGTCGTTCCTGCCTTCGTACTTAACATGCAAGGTAAAGTAATTATCTGGAATAAAGCGTGTGAACGTCTGACTGGTATTAAGGAGGCGGAAATTATTGGTACCGATGAGCATTGGCGGGGATTCTATGCATCACCTCGACCATGTTTATCAGATCTCATTGTTCAAAATAAAATTAACGAGATGGATGGACTTTACGTTGCACACGAGGACCCTACAGAGTCCAGGCAAGAATTGCATGCAGAAAATTGGTGTGTAATGCCTCGCTTGGGTACGGAACGATATCTCTATGCCGATGCAGGGCCTATTTTTGATACCTCTGGAAAATTGATCGCTGCAGTCGAAACACTTCGTGATATGACAATTCAAAAAAAGGCACAGCTTGATTTAGAAGTACTTGCTGTGCATGATGGACTGACAGAAGTGATCAATCGTCGTGGCTTTGATAACGCGCTCGATACTATCTGGAATAGTGCTATACACAATCATTTAATGGTGGCGCTCATCATGCTAGACGTCGATCATTTCAAACAATTCAATGATATCTACGGACATCCTGCTGGTGATGAGTGTTTAAGAACAATCGCAAAAGTTCTTAAAGGATCTACATTACGCTCTTCTGATATTGTGGCTCGGTACGGGGGCGAAGAATTTGTCGTGATTTTACCATCTATAGATACACAAACCGCCGGAAAAGTGGCGGCAAGAATCGTTGACTCCATATCAAAATTGAAGATGCCGCATCTCGCTGGCGAAGGTGGTGTTGTAACCGTGAGTGCTGGGGTAGCAGTTGCTTCACCTGTGTTAGGCTCTTCACAAAAAAATCTCATTAACGTGGCAGATAATTCTTTATATGAAGCCAAGCATGCGGGTCGTAACAGAATGGTTTTAAATAGAGCCGATGAGTGACACAATCGTTCACGCGATTACAAATTGATTGCGTCCATTATTTTTACCTTCATACAGCGCAATATCTGCACGTTTAATTGCACTATCGAGATCCTCTTTTTTTCTAACTAGCGCTAACCCAGTAGTGATGGTAACAGATAGTACTTGGTTGTCAGAAATAGTCATTGGTGTCGTTGCGATTGTAGTGACGACTCGACTTGCTGATTGCGACGCTTCTTCTGACGACTTGCACCGTAAAAACCATAAAAATTCCTCACCACCAAAACGATACAATGGGTCATTACTACGAAGCACCTGTTTCAAGATAGCCGCTGTAGATTGCAGAATAATATCCCCTATCGGGTGTCCATGAGTATCGTTGACTTTTTTAAAATTGTCGATATCGATCATTGCAACATACAACAATGAATTGTTTCGCTCAGCATCTTTCTGGCATAAAGAAAAATCACTTGCAATTCCGTACCTTAAAGGAAGTCCAGTCAACGGATCATTTCGCAGAGCATTTGAAAGTACAATATTTTTTAAATTAGCCAATAAAATAACAAATTCTGCCTGTGATTTTTCAAAATCTTCCAGATCAACGATACTACCAGGCGTTCCTGTCATTACATGCTCGCAAATTGCAGAGATTAGTTCATGCATTCTTTGATGAACGAAAGTTACACGTTGAGTTGTTTGAATATCTATGGATTCAAAATAGGCGGCATGCAAAGCAAACCAGCGACCAAACCGACAAAGTGTATGCGCGGTTGGTGAAAGGATATCGTCACCAGGTGACTCATGCAATACAGCGCAGCGTAAAATACGTTGGTTCCACTCGTTATGTGCCACCATTGCCTCGTCAAATTCAGCAATAAATGTTTCTGTTTCAAATGAAAAATTTTGCATGATAATCAAGACACAATAATGAAATACGCTGGATTAAAGAAGATAAAATCGACATAGGGTGTCAGAAATTAATCTATCGTGGAATTGCCACTTTCCAATGTTTACTCTACCTTATTTTGACAGAACCTTATGACCCATCAATTGTCGTCATTTGAAAAATCATCAAAATCCATATAAGCGAACATTTCCTCTTCAGCATCCAGCTACCGTGAAATCCGATAAGACTTGAGCCATCGTTTAAGATTACTGATATCCCGGAGGGCAGCAAGATCCTGTTTCAACATTGTAATGTCACGCTGAATGTGCTTGATATGAGCTTGGAGACTGTGCATCACCTGCGCAGGAGACAACGACGCATCGGGCGAAAAACCAAAGCTTGCCCTGAAGTCCCTTTCCATGTCTTCGATCTCCTGCTGCAATTCCACCGATTGTTCGGTTAATATCTTGTTATAGTGTTTCAAGCGATCGGCGGAAATGGCATTGATCATGGATTGGTCAATCTGCTCCACTTCCAGTTGCAACTCCAAGAGCTTGAGCAAATCTCGCTTGTCATAAGCCACATTGACACGTTGCATTAAGGTGGTCTTGCGATCCCGTTCTGCTGGGTCTTGTTCGCGATCAGGGTGCAGTGCACTAGCCAATTGCCGAAATACCGCGCGGATCGACTGACTGACATGCTGCGCTTCTTTTTCCTGCCTAGCTTCCCTGGCTAATTCTTTTGACGACTTTTTGCGATTGCTGCGCAAATCATCATATTCTTGTTGATTCTTTTCTTGATGCGCCTGTTGCTGCCTCCGCTTTTCGTCGACATACTCGAACACGCTTTCCGATGAGGTTAAATCAACCTCGTCGAGTTCGACTCCCAGCACATCTTCCATGATGGGTCTTATCGCTGTGTTGACTTCCTTCGCTTCTGCATCAAAGTCGGTGTCGCTGTACATGTTGTAAATCGATTTCAATGCTGGATCGTCGTTTTCAACAAGTAATTTCCCTGCGATTGCACATAGGATGTCGCTCAGCTTGGCTCGGTCCGTCTTGCTCAATGTGGGATCGGCATAGGATTTATCAAATAACTCGACCAGCTTCTTGCGCAGGAGATTAAATTTTTGCAATAACGGAGCAAATTCGGTGGATTGTTTTTGTTGATACAACGGAATCATGGCCTGCCACTCGGCAAGTTGCTGGCGTTGCTGATCAATTTTCTTAATCAGTCGATTAAACGTTTTTTGACCAGCCGAAAGCGTAGGCTGCCCCTTCGGTTCAATAATACGGACAATGTTGGATTTGGATAGCGTCATCAATTCATTACAGGTCTTTGCATTTTGCGAACGCTGTCTCGGTATCGGGCCTGTCAGCGGCGCAACCAAGATCAGTGTTAACCTTTATTTTCAAAAGTTTTCAATACCACAAAACGCGGATCATTAGATACAAATCGATACATTGCGAACAATTTAGGTTGCGACATTTAATTGTAACGTTAAGGTGTATAGCATAGATATACACCGTTTTTAAAAGAGTTTTCCATCAATTTGCGGACACAATTTTATATGGACAGCTCAATCAATGCGAAATGCTAAAGCACATCTAGCATATCGTTATGCTAGTACCGCATAGGTCGTTCAGGCTTTGATCCAAGTCGCTCAGACTCAACACAGATGACGCACAACACTAACTTTGGTCAAAAATGAAGCATTTCAATGCGATCCGCTGCTCTGATTCAAGCTGATCGAATTCGATTCCGTGAACGATCAACCCATCGAACGACTCATCCTTACGCACATTACGGATGTACGCCATCGCGTCAATATCGAGGTTGAATTCGCCCGTCTTGATCCGAAACCGGACGTGCAAACGATCACCTGTCGTGCCCAATGCTATCGACGCGGCAAGTGACATTCCTAGGGGACTAATATCCTGTGCGATGCCGATCCCTTCATATTCGCTAGCCGTTGTAGCAATAGCATAACTCACAGCGAGCTTCACACGGGCACGAGCTGATTTACGCGAACGAAGCCGACGGATTGCGAATGGGGCGGACAGTATCAAATAGTTGAAGGGGCCTGAGCATACGGTGTCGACTGTACAAAGGAAAAAAAATACCGCGCGAACCGAGACAGCGACCACCTCGATTTGTTCGCCTTGCACGAAGAATAGCGGCTGCCCCCTCTGCACCGGAGCCATGATAAATAACGCATCGTTTTGGGCTAGTCCGATCAGCTTACTCGCATGCATCGGCCCTCCCTTACCAGCCATTGCCCGGATGCCGAGCGACATACCGATTGTCAGGTCTAGGTCGTTGACAGTGAGTGGTTCCTGTTGATTATCTAGATCTTCATTGGATAAGGAAGGGATTTCATTGGCATCCAAATCACCACGTTGCGGTTGAAAGTGTTGGAATAAAAAGGTGCGGTCTTCTGCTTGCGACAAGGTCGCACCTCGGTCAAACAGGAGTACGCCACAAGTGTCGAAAATTGGCCATTCAAGTGGCGCTCCTATAGGAACATCATTCGGTTGCAATAGAGTGACAGGTTCGTTGGATATGTGATTTTCGCCGCCTTCATTCATTACCGTAATAACTTTCTAAGTTTGAGATAAATGCATTCACGGATCAAAGAAACGTAACGCATTTCTCCTAGATTTCTTGAGATCAACCATGGCAATGTCGCCCTGCCTGCATAGATCTTTTACACTCTGTTGAGTGCCATTAAACAGGTTGCCGCTGCCACTAATTTGAATTGTATAGAGACCACCTGATAAGCTTGGTTTAGCACATCACGATGTTATGGCCAACGATCTCTGTTTGAGAATCGGCGTCAAAAGGTGTTCGCCACCTGTTTTAAAAGCATATCACCCACATCTTGAGCTAGCGTATCGTTGATGGTCTTGAATTGATCGAGATCAATAAACGTTGATCGCTCCATAACATCCATTACGCATACTGGTAAGCAATGCACAAAGTTGCTCAAATTCAAATCCCTGACGTGCATTAGGTTCCCAATTCTACCGCCTGTTACCGCCACAACATTGACACAATGTATCAAAGTAGTCGCATGCAACATATAGCCCAAGTGGCAGGTGCTCTGCAGACATGTGGCGTCAATAGATTAATCATGCAACCGCTGTTTGCCTGTCACGGTTATTTCTGCGGCTCTTTGAAAATGAGTGCACTCCGTATTTTGCGGTGCTCATTTTTAGTTAATCAGATGACGCTTCGCGCGTGCGCAATTGTCAATTGTCAATTGCAGGCTCTTATATCTTAAAGCCAGTCAAAGCGTTAAACCCGGCGATGACATCAAACAACTCCTCATCGATCGCATTTTGTCGTAATCGCGAAAAAGTTCGATGAAGTTGATCTGATAATTCATTAATACTTTTTTCCGCTCTCTGCATGGCGGCAAGCCGACTCGCGTTCTCGCTAGCCAGCGATTCTGCGCAGGCCTTATAGACTGAGATAAACAAATATTCGCGAATCAGATCGCTCAAAAGTGTTTCTTTCTCTCCTACAGGTTCTGGTAACGCTTTGGTCGGCCAAGGTGTGGTGGCAAGAGCGCGCTGCCACCGCGCATCCAATGGCAGCAATTGTTGGCATACGGGTTGATATTGCGAAGCGGCTTGTGGTTGATTATGAAAAAGGTACATTTGCGCAAATTCATTATTGAGACGACACGTATCACCATCGATTTGAATGCGCCCTACCAGTTGCGAAATCGCAGACACCGAACCCGGTACTGGGTAAGGACCGACCAAAGCAAGCTTAGTTTCTGCTAGACGTGAAAACAAACGTTCACCAACCACCCAAATTTTCTTTTCGCCTGGCAGTTGGTCCAACGTATCGATGACGAAGGTCGTCATGATTTCATTGAATTGTCCGACTAGCCCTTGATCAGAGCCAAATACGATGGCGCCGATTGTGCCAACGGCATTTGAACTAGCTTGCTCAATGTGGGGAGCCGGTTTAACTACGTTTTGCCGCAGGACCGCAGCTAACCCAAGGGTTACCGTACGTTCGTAATCAATCAACGCCAAAACGGCATTTTCATATGAGCCAATGCTAGATGCAGCAATAGCCTTCATCGTCCTCACCACGGATTTGAGTTTCTCGGTACCGTCAATTTTTGAGAGCAAGATGGCTGATGTATCACTCAATTTTTTACCTGCAGAAAAGAATGGAGTACGGTCTGAATAATTTGAATGAGGAGTGCACGATCATCTTCGCTGAGCGTACTTTCTGTCATAAAGCGCCGTTGCATATCAACTGGAATAAAGCTTGTTGCGTTGCAAAGCGCAGATTCTGCATCCACTATTTTTTCAATTGGGATTAGATCAAAGACACCACTGGTCAACGCCAACAAGACACAGATCTGTGCCGATATCGTCAGCGGTGAAAATATTGCCTGCTTGAGATAGGCACGGATGCGCAAACCATGGTTGAGCGTCTTTTTTGATGTCTCGTCTAATCGCGTACCGAAGCGGGCAAATGTTTCCAGTTCTTCGAATTGCGAATAATCGAGTTTCAACGTTCCGACGACAGAACGATATGTCCCAAGTTGCGCTTTCCCCCCTACTCGCGATACTGACTTTGCCACATCGACTGCGGGTAAAATGCCAAGTTCAAATAGGTTGGGTGACAGGTAGACTTGACCGTCGGTGATAGATATCAGATTAGTTGGAATATAAGCCGAGATGTCCTGGGCTTCCGTTTCGATGATAGGTAAGGCCGTCAGCGACCCACCGCCCAAATCCTGATGCAAATGGGTGGCACGTTCGAGTAGACGGGAGTGTATATAAAACACATCGCCGGGAAACGCTTCTCTGCCGGGTGGTCGGCGCAACAATAGCGATAACTCGCGGTAGGCACGCGCATGTTGAGTAAGATCGTCGTACACAATCAAGACGTCACGTCCGGCCTCCATAAAGTGTTCGGCGATACTGGTAGCCGCATACGGTGCAATATAGGTCAGTCCAGGCGCGCTATTGCCTTCGCTGACCATGACGACGGTATAGTCCAGTGCACCGTGGTTGCGCAGATCGGCCACGACCTTAGCGACCGCCGAGGCGCGCTGCCCAATCGCACAATAGATACAAAGTACATTGTGATCGCGCTGGTTAATAATAGTGTCGATCGCTATGGAGGTCTTGCCGGTTTTGCGGTCACCCAAAATTAATTCGCGCTGTCCGCGGCCAATTGGAACCAATGCATCGATCACCTTGATGCCGCTTTGCAGAGGCACCGTAACTGGCGCTCGGTCCATAATAGCTTTGGCTTCGCGTTCTATCGGCAACCGTTGCGCGGTGTGGACGATTCCCAATCCGTCCAATGGACGACCAAGCGGATCAATCACGCGCCCCAGCACGCCATCACCGACACCGACATCCATCACTCGACCAGTGCGTATCACTTCATCACCCGCCTGCAAGTTACTGTAATCGCCTAGCAACACGACACCGATTTCGTTGACATCAATATTAAAGGCGATACCCAATAGCCCATCAGGAAACTCAATCAATTCTTCAAAACCGACTCCGGGTAATCCGGTAACGATCGCGATGCCAGTCGATACGGATAAAATTGTACCCACTTCGAGCGGCTGAAACGATGGAACAAAGTGCTCTCTGGCTTGACTCACTATAGCCAATCTGTTTAGCGCGACATGTAATAGAGACGAGTCGCTCATACGCTTGACTTAGTGGACGATTCAGGTTTGGCTGAATCACTGGCAACTGAATCGAGCACGTGATTGACATGGCTATCGAGTGAATGAAGATAGCCAGCGACGCTCCATGCCAGTTTCTGTCCGTTGATACTGAGTTCGATGCCACAACCCACATTGGGTGATACGTCAAATTGGATCGTTAATTCAGTACCAGTCAATGCGTTCAATGCTTGTCTGATTGCCTGCCGTTCTGCTTGGCCAAGGTCAAATACGCTTCTCACCTGTACTGTCTGCGGTGCGCCATTGACGGCGGCAAGTAGCGCAGCTTTGGAGCGGGTGTCAAGCGCCTTCAGATGTTCAATAAATGCCGTGGTGATCCGTGTTTCGAGATCGACATTTGCAAGGCTAGCTAATGCCTGACGTGCGATAGCAAACGCTTCATGCTGAATCGACACTGCCAATTCGCGCTCCAGCGTTTTACGTTCATTTAACACAGCCATGCTGCCTTTGGTCCGCATGGCTTCTACCTCCTGACGTGCTGCGTCCATCAGTTTTCGCTTTTCTGTCTCAGCGCTGTCTTGCGTCTTCTTCATCAACTTATCGCGTTCCTGATCGAATTGCTGGTTCTTTTGCTGAAACAGATCACGCTCCTTTGCTGCGTCGTTTGCCTTGCTTTTGGCCTCAGACAGTTGAGCAGCAATACGTTTTTCGCGCGCATCAATGGCGGCAAATATAGGCTGGTACAGATAACGTTTCATCAACCAAACCAGAATCAAAAAATTGGCGATCTGTGCAATGACGGTGAACCAATCAATTAACATGACTTATTTCCCCTGAGCCAAACTAATCGCATGGTTCCAGAACGGATTGGCAAAGATAAGAATCATCGACACAACAAAGCAATAAATAGCAGTCGATTCGATCATGGCAAGACCGACGAACAGCGTGCGCGTGATGGTGGCAGACGCATCGGGTTGCTGTGCCAGTGATGTCAGTGCCGTCGCAACTGCCCGTCCTTCGCCAAGCGCTGGGCCAATCACGCCGATTGCAATGGTAAAACCAGCAGTGAAAATTGAAACGATGGCGATAATGGTCATGCTGTCCATGGTTGCTCCTATCAGTTTAAGTGGAATGAGTTGGCTCGTGTAGCTGCACGGCCGCAGTGATATATACGGTTGCCAGAATGCTGAAAATGTACGCCTGTACCATACCGGTCAACAGACCAAGCAGCGTCATCGCAAGTGGAAAAATAAATGGGGTAATCGTTAGTAAAATCGCGATGATCATGGTGCCACTCATCATATTGCCAAACAAACGCACTGCAAGCGCCAGCGTGCGCGACACTTCGCTGATTATGTTGAATGGCAACATAATCGCGGTTGGCTCTAGATAAGATTTTAAATACGCACTCAAACCGATCCTCTCAATGCCAAACACGGGAATAGCGACGAAGACACATAACGCTAGTGCAATCGTCGTCGAGAGCGAACCAGTAGGCGGGTTATAACCGGGCAGTACGGTACAGATACTGGCCGTCGCAATAAGCAGAAACAGGGTACCTAAAAAGCCGATATATTTTTGGGGATTTGGCAAACCAACTTCTTCAATTTGCTTTGCGACACTAAGCACGATGATTTCTAGAACACACTGCCACCGTGAGACATACCCATCTGTAGACAACTTTCGCGTCACCAACATCGCGGCAATTGTCATACCTAGCATGAGCAGCCAAGTCGTGAGTATGGTTTCGTTCACATGAAAAAAACCATACTGCCACAGGATCAACTGATCGGAACTGAGATTCATGGTCTGCCTCTCTGCAACGATTGAGATGGCAAGATCCGCAGTAAAATCATGCGTGCTACCGTGAACCCGATCAAACAGGCGATCAGACGATGCCAATCAGCATTGCACAGGTGGTAGAGGCTAACGAGCAGCACAATGGTCCTCCCAAAGAAACTACCGGCAAACCAAAGCACAGGCTGATTGGAGGTTAATCCTTTGTTGGTCGTCCACCACAACACTGCAAAAAACATCGCCCCCAAACAAAAACCAACAACTGTCATCGCTGCAAATGCAAAGATGTCATTCATCTTTTTCTCCGATTGCGTCAGTACGAGCCTTGCTGATAGCGACATTTTCTTTAGCGACCCAATGCCAAGCGTTGGCACAACCCAGGCAAAGGCCGGCAACGAGCAAGGCAAGGGTCCAAGAGTGGCTACCGGGATAATGGTCGTCTATCCACATGCCAAGTGTGGCACCAGCTAGGGTTGGCACAACGACCGACCACCCAACCAGTCCCACCATGCCAAGACCCAACCAGATGCCATACACGGTATTTTTCTGCACCGCGAGCTTGCGCATCTCTTGCTGCTGCACCCGCTCGCTGAATTCGGTGTCCGGCTTCTCGTTAATTGCCATGAGGGAACTCCGCCATGCGCCGCAACAGTCCGGTCTCGAGCTTTGCCATCACCAAGCGCCGATCTTTTTCCATGCTGTCGATGGTTAAAAACTCGCGCGTAACTGCCTCATGTAGATTACCGAGATCTGCGCCGCCAATTGCGTTGCGCACCGATACCATTACCTCACTACCCGTCTTGACCAGTACGCCCCAATCAACCGCTACGTAAATAGTTTCTCCGTTTTTGGTAACGTAGCTCAGTACACCAGGTGCCAATGCCATGACACAGTCTAGGCGCTGAGGCAAAATTCCGAACGAACCAGATGTGCCGAGCGCTACGATGCGAGCAACATCTGAACAATCGACGAAAATTTGGAATGGCACCAGAACTTTAAGATGCATGAGCGACGGCATATTGTTTGTCCTGTTCTGGTTTGGGTGTCGGTTTTACATCTGGTTTTTCAGTATGTACTTCGTCGATCGAACCAATCATGTACAGTGCGCTTTCAGGGACGTCTTTGAACTCGTCGTTTAATATTCGTTCACAACCGTCAAGTGCATCCTTCAAACTGACGGCCTTGCCAGGTACATTACTGAATTGTTCAGTAGTGAAAAAGGGTTGAGTCAAAAAGCGCTCCAGTCGCCTTGCGCGCGCCACGATATTTCTATCGTCCTGAGAAAGCTGTTCAAGACCTAACATGGCTATGATATCTTTGAGTTCGGCATATTGCGCCAGCGTCTGACGGATTTTTTGCGCCAGTAGGTAGTGTCGCTCTCCGATAATACCGGGCGTCGCCATTTTTGAATTCGACTGCAAGGGATCAATGGCTGGGAACAAACCTTCACTGGCCCGTTCCCGTGATAACACAATCGATGCCGACAGATGACCAAAAATATGCACAGCAGCCGGATCGGTAAAATCGTCAGCTGGGACGTAGACGGCCTGGATAGACGTGATTGCGCCATTCGCAGTATTGGCGATCCGCTCCTCCAGACCGGCCAATTCGGTGCTCATCGTTGGCTGGTAGCCCATGCGTGACGGCATTTGCCCCATCAATCCTGAAACTTCTGATCCAGCTTGAATAAAGCGAAACACGTTGTCAACCAATAGCAAGACATCGCGATGCTCCTCATCACGAAAATATTCGGCCATGGTCACTGCCACATCGCCGACGCGAAATCGACTACCCGGTGGTTCATTCATTTGCCCGAAAACCATCACCATATTTGGCAGGACACCAGCCTCTTTCATTTCTCTATGTAACTCTTCGCCTTCTCGGCAACGTTCACCAATGCCGCAAAATATGCTCACGCCGTTGTGGTATCCAACCATGTTGTGGATCATTTCAGTGAGGAGTACGGTCTTGCCGACTCCCGCGCCACCGAACAGACCTGCCTTGCCCCCGCGTTCCAGCGGCACCAGCACATCGATAACTTTAATACCGGTTTCAAAAATCTCCGATTCGGTAGATTGTTCCACAAGGGGTGGCGGCAGATTATGCACAGAGCGCAGAGTAACATCCGATAACGGCACTCCTCGGTCGATAATACGACCAAACACGTCGAACATGCGCGACAGAATTGCTTTGCCTACTGGTGCCAAAAGTGGACCTCCAGTGTCTACGACCGGCATGCCGCGTGAAAGACCCTGCGTCGGCGTCAAGGCTATACCGCGTACAATATGGGCATCGAGCTGCGCCCAGACCTCAATAGCAATGCTCCCATCCTGACCGACCCGCAACAGAGTGTTAATCGATGGTAAGCGCTCGTCGAAACGAATATCCACCACGCTACCGCGCACCGCTAAAATCGTTCCAATATTGGGATGTGGCATCGTTTCTTTCATGCGGTTTTCCTGAGTGATTGGAATGAAACAGATACCCGGATGCTGCAGTTCGCAGTAAATTTTCTGGCATTTGGCATAAACGCCCAACCAGACTCATCCTCGGATTCAAAGACTTTCATTGTGTCGCCAAACTAATCTCGGGAATTGACACCATGTACATGATCAGAAAGTCGTGGTTCAATGGTGGTGTGTGAGAGACCGTTGTGCACTTTCAACACTATCAATCTCTCCAAGAACGGATGCCAACAAGGTTCCAATAGTAAGTTGTGCAAAAAGTGGAACCATCAATTCTCGCGCCGCTGTGATTAATGGGTCAGTATTTGTATTATCATCAAGCGAAGTACTTGGTAACCGAGTTTCTGCTTGTAATTGACCAGCAAGAAGTTTCAATCCGGATAACCGCTTTTCTAACTCATCTATGCTCGAACTCATCATCGTCTCCATTTGGATTAGCTACATATAGCGCGCAATTCTCATTCTCGACAACAGAATAGAATTTTAGTCATACCAATTTTAGTCATACCTTATATCAGTCCAAATCAAATCGGTTTGATCCCAAACAAATGTTAACCAGCTTCCACAAATCAGAGACCAATGAAGACCAAAACAGTCAAGACGTATACATTTCATCGAACCACGCCATCGTTTAGCGTTCAGCGTGCCCTTTAAACCAACTTTCAACTGTCAATGATGAATTATCCGATACAACCAACTTCACGGAAATTTGCCCTTGACCATCCGTTTTTTACGGCAATCGTATTATCACTGGGGCCCGCTATCGCCTTGGGCATATCACGCTTTTCGTACGGCCTGCTGATGTTGCCGATGCGTACCGATCTAGGTTGGTCGTATTTGCTGGCCGGCACCATGAATACCGCGAATGCCTTTGGCTATTTTCTCGGTGCGCTGGCAACCTCGATGCTGATGCCGCGCTGGGGTGCAAGGCGCCAGTTGACTGGCGGCGCACTCTTTATTGGTATATTCACCTTGCTGTCAGGGTTTGTCACCAATGCCAGCGTGATGCTTTTCCTACGTATGTTGGTCGGCATGGCGAGCGCATTCGTGTTTATCGCCGGCGGTGTATTAACGGCCCAGCTTGGCGTTTTGCGCGGCAAGCAAATGGGGTTGTTGCTTGGTCTATATTATGGTGGTTCCGGTCTGGGAATCATGCTGTTGGCGCTGCTAACACCGTTGGTAATAGCTGCCGCACAGTCCCACGCTAGCGCACATGATTGGCAATGGGCCTGGCGGGTATTCGGAACGATTTGCTTGCTGGCGGCGCCAATAATGGGAATAACCGCCCGAAGTATTCCGGAACCGTCGCCACACAATCGAGAACATGCTGCTGTGCGCACGCGCAGCCTCGCTTTTGGCTTGCTTTGGCATGGGCTATATCGGCTACATGACTTTTGTCGTTGCTTTGCTCAAACAGCAAGGAATCCATGATGTGACAATCACCCTGTTTTACAGTCTGCTGGGATTAGCGGTTATCGGTTCAGGCAAGTTGTGGGCACACATGCTGGATCGTTTCAAGGGCGGTGAATCGATGGCAATCCTCAACGGAGTACTAGCTGTCGCAACCCTGCTACCGGTGCTCGGGGTACAACTTCCACTGATTTTCGTTTCCGGTATATTGTTCGGTGCCGTATTTATGTCGGTCGTTACGTCAACCACCGCACTGGTGCGGCATAACTTACCGCCAACCGCTTGGTCGTCTGCTATCAGTATGTTTACGACTGTGTTTGCACTAGGCCAGATCGTTGGCCCGACTATCGTTGGTTGGATTGCCGACAGCACAGGTGGCCTCAAGCAGGGTCTGGTATTTTCGGCCTTGACGCTTTTAGTTGCCGCTTTACTGGCTCTTGGGCAACGTACGCCGACCTCAGTAAATTCATCTGCGTTGTTAAAATAATTCCGCTATAAAGAGAAGCGTCATGCAGACGACTTACGGTGCGTCAAGTACGGTAAATGGATCGCTCTTTCCAGACCCTAAGTGAAGTCGGGAACGAATATAGGTGGCACTTTTACTTCGCGCAACGGCTACAAATATTCCCGATTTCATCCTACTTATAAATTCCACATCCAAAATAGATATCATCGATACGTTCAACGTATGTGCTTTTCTGTTCTATTTGGCCGTTAATTGGATTGGGCCATTTGTAGTCAACCCACCCTTTTCCTTCTTTACTTTGAGCCAATTCAACCATTTTTTTGGCGAAGTAATTACCGTCAACATCCTTTAGCTGCGACATATCTTTGCCAACCATCTTTGGATTTGCCCCGTGCGCAGCCAGAGGAGCGCCAAGTTTGACGTCAGAAGCAAAAAGATAAAGATCCTTATTCTTAAATGCGGGGTCGTGGTTATTAATCGCTTGGTAGGCTTTTTCGGCGCCATTTTTTTTGTAGAAATCGATGGCTTTCTTGACTAATGCGACGGCTTCTTCACTTGAACCATGCTGATCGGCTGCCTGCAAGGGAAATGTAAAAGCTGCGATAACAAATGCGAAAACTAGGCGATATATTCTGATATTCATGATTTCCTCTTATAGTTTTTTAAAATTAGATATACGTGCAGAGCTTGAACACGTTGATACCACAAAGTTTTTTTCAGACGCTGCTTTGTAGAGCACTTATCAACACGTTTCAGGTGATTCGACTATTGATTCAACTGATCGGTACAATGTTAGCCACTCAGAAAAGACCACTACGCCAATTTCTTCGGGCATGCAAAAATCCCATATGATATTTTGAGTAAAAACGAAGCAAAAATCCAAGCTCGCGCTCGGGTGCTAGCGACTCCAGCTCTCTAGGCCAACCCTTCTGACATCAATGGTTCTTCCACGTGATTCCTTGCTTATTATGATCCCGCCTTGAGGAAATTCATGTCAATTTTAATTTGACACTTTGTCAAAGAGCAAAAGGATTCCCAACAACTTATTTTACGATTACAAATTTCTCCTACCATATCGGGAGTGACCATCTACGTCCTATTCATTTCAACTTTAAGGTGTAGCTGATATCAGGTGCTGTCTTTGGTCTTGAACGGCCGTGCGCTGAAACCAAGGATGTTGCGGTCATCATGACTGCGGTGGTATGCGTGTCATCTAGCCGGAATACACTGACCACGTGCGAGAGATTACTGGCCTGATCTTGCAGACCTGCTGCTGCGGCTGCAGCCTCTTCCACCAAGGCAGCATTTTGCTGGGTTACTTCGTCCATTTGTGCAATCGCCTGATTAACTTGTTCAATGCCGGTACTTTGCTCCTGACTAGCGGCGGTGATCTCGCCCATAATTTCTGTCACGTGACGCACGCTCGCGACCACTTCGTCCATCGTTCTGCCTGCCTCGCCAACCAATTTACTACCGATCGCCACTTTATCGACCGAATCGCCAATGAGAGTCTTGATTTCCTTCGCTGCCGCCGCGCTACGCTGCGCCAAATCGCGCACTTCGGAAGCCACCACCGCGAAACCGCGTCCTTGCTCCCCTGCACGCGCTGCTTCGACAGCAGCATTCAACGCGAGAATATTGGTTTGGAACGCGATGCCCTCAATCACGCTGATAATGTCGACGATTTTTTTAGACGAATCATTGATCGAGACCATCGTATCAACCACTTGCGAGACCACTGCCCCTCCTTTAACCGCAACATCGGAGGCGGACATGGCGAGGTGATTCGCTTGCCTTGCATTGTCAGAGTTTTGCTTCACCGTGCTAGTCAATTCTTCCATCGAGGCGGCAGTTTCTTCCAGAGAGCTGGCTTGTTCTTCGGTACGAGCCGATAAATCCAAATTGCCAGCAGCGATCTGGCTTGAGGCAGTGGCTATGGTGTCCGTTCCAGTACGAACTTCGCCGACGATTTTGACGAGACTTTCGTTCATATTTTTCAATGCTTGCATGAGACGGCCAGTTTCGTCGTTCGACAAGACGTTAATGTGCTGCGTCAAATCGCCAGCGGCAATGCCATCTGCGATCTCCACTGCGGCATCTATCGGGCGGGAAATAGCGCGAATCAACCAAATACCGACTAGGATTGCCAAGACCAAACCAAACAAGACACCTGCGATGCAACTTGTGCGAACGAGGTTATAGGTGCGTTGTGATTGCTCATATGCAATCTTACCAATATCCAGTTGGAGTTGAATAAGGGCATTGATCCCTTCCCGAACAGGTAAGAAGCGTTGCGTCATCGCTCCATGCATAATCACCGTAGCGCCGGCAGTATCTTGCTTACGTAATGCAGCAATTGCCGGCTTTAGTGCCTCAGCAATGAACTGCTTACGATCACCATCAAATTTGTCGGCCAGTTTTTTTTCCTCTGGAGTGAGATAAGTTGCCGAATATTCCTCCCATATCTTGTTCAAGGTTTGGATATTCGCCTCTACTTTCTCGATCTGCTGAGCCACTTCGCCTGGATCGCCTGTGATGGCCGTGGCGATTGCTAACTGATTCACATTCATCAGGCGTATCACCTGATCCAGTTGGCCCATGCAGATGAGCCGATCTTCATAAATGGTTTTGATCGAATCATTAGAAAAACCTAGACTGATGATGCCGATCAGTACACCAACAATCAATTGCAAGGATAAGAAGCCGATGACGAAGATCAATCGCCATTTGATGGTGATATTTTTTAGCATATTATTTCTCCGTAAAATAAGTGCCGATGAAGCGCCATGTAACAACGGTGGAATTAGAAATAGGTTGTGCTTCGTTCGTTATCAGTCCTACAAGTGCAGCTTTCTATTGTGATGAAATGAATCTCATGCGTTACCCGCCGCTACATTGTGGCCGTGATGGATAACGCATGTTTTTCATCAAAAGTTGAAGCTGCTCCGGTGAGACAGGCCTGCTAAGGTGATATCCTTGGATGTGGTCACACTGCTGTTCCCCCAGAAAAATTAATTGCTCGTCGGTCTCCACTCCTTCCGCAACGACCTTTAACTTCATGCTGTGTGCAAGAGCAATGATCGATTTTGCAATAGCTGCATCATTTGCATCCGTGGTGATGTCTTTTACAAAAGACCGATCAATCTTCAGTGAATGAATTGGGAATCGCTTCAGATAGCTCAGGCTTGAATAACCGGTACCAAAATCATCGATCGAAAGTTGTACGCCCATATCACTGAGTTTTTGCAATGTTTGTGCTGCGGCTTCCGGATTGTCCATCACCACGCTTTCGGTAATCTCGAGTTCGAGACAGGTGGCACCACAACCGGCTTCCCGCAGCACCCGCGCAACTAGTTGCTCAAGATTTTTCTGTCTGAATTGGCGCGCAGAAAGGTTCACAGCCATTCTTACTTCGGGAAGTCCCAATTTTTTCCAGGCGACATGCTGAGCACATGCTGTACGCAATACCCATTCTCCGATCGGTACAATCAAGCCGGTTTCTTCCGCAATAGGAATGAAATCGTTCGGCATGACCATCGGCTTTCCTAGCGGCTGCCAGCGAAGCAATGCCTCAACGCCGACAATTTCACCAGAGGAGATATCCATTTGCGGTTGGTAAAGAAGTATGAACTCTTCGCGCTCCAAAGCATGGCGTAATCCGCCCTCGAGCTTTAAACGGTCGAGCGTACGGGCATTCATTTCTTGGGCGTAAAATTGAAAATTATTACGCCCAAATCCTTTGGCTTGGTACATCGCTGCATCGGCATTTTTTAACAGTGTCGAGCCCTCTTTGCCGTCTTGCGGATAGACACTAATCCCGATACTGCCGATCGGAGATAATTCCTGGCCCTGAATAATCATAGGTAAAAACAGCGCATCAAGAATTTTCTGGGCAAGCAATGCAATTTCATCTTCCCGTGCAATATCTGACAACACGACCACAAATTCATCTCCGCCCAGACGTGCGACAGTATCTCCCTCTCTGATGTTCAGCGATAAGCGCCGAGCTACTTCGACGATAACCTGATCACCGGCGTCATGTCCAAGACTATCGTTGATATTCTTAAACCGATCGAGATCGATAAACAACACGGCGACAAACCTGCCTGCGCGGTTGGCATACGTCATCGCCTGAGACAGTCGATCCAGGAGCAAAACACGGTTAGATAACCCCGTCAACGCATCATGGTGTGCCAGATGCTGTAATTTTTGTTCGAACTGTTTGCGCTGAGAAATATCTTCGATCACTGCAATAAAACCGCCGGGTCCTTTTTCTATCGATATCGGCGCAACGGACACGTTAAGCCAGACAAGATGGCCGTCTTTGTGGATATACTGCCTTTCTTTCGCGTAAGTCTGAATTTCGCCACCCAGTAGACGCCCCAACAACGCATGAGTACTATGCCGTTCGTTGACAGGAATAAGATCTAGGACCGAGAGATTCAGTAATTCTTGCTCAGAATATCCGATAATATCTTGAAACTTTTGATTCACACGCGAACAGTGACCGTCGAGTCCGACATGGGCTAATCCTACTGCAGCCTGCCCGAACGCCACACGAAATCGCTCTTCACTTTCGAGCAAATCGGCGCGCGCCTGCATCTGCGTCGTAATATCTTCGACCATCAAAATCAAGAGATTTTGCTCATCAAGCAATGTTCTGGAAATTGTGCAGCGAAGAGAGGTGTCAGCTCCGGTGGACGAAGAAAGAGTAATCACCAGATCACGCTGATAATCCTGCTTCGACAGCCCTTGGTCAATGAAATCCAGCAACAACTGATTTGAAATAACGGCAGAAATCGCCATCACGTCCTCTGTGCGCTTTTCGCCGAGGCCGAACATACTTCTTATAGCGTGATTCATCGTGAGAATCGTGCGCCCCCCATCAATCACCATCACGCCCGATGGCATATTGCTGATGATCTGCTCGGAATAGTTTTTAAGGTGAAAAATTTCTTGTTGGTCCGATCTAATATACGTATCCATCGCTAAGGACATATCGAAACAAACGATCTTGAGCAACGCATCATAGGTAGGTAAAAATTTTTCCGGCACCTCTTTCAGCAAATCTCGTAGGACAGGCAATAATTCAGATAAATATTTTCTGTAAGCGCCGATATACCATTGGGGTTCCAGACCAATGCGCTGATGTGCGATACCAACCCGTAATCGGTTACTAACGTAATCTGCGCCATATTCGCCACCGGTGAGGCTGTCAAAATAAGCCGTTTGTGTTTGCTTTAAACGTGCCACCATCAGAGCGTCTTTCAAGAGCTCCTGTAAGGGGGGAAACTGAAGCAGATGATCATAAAATGCGTCAACGAAAAGAGATTGTTTTTCCGCCAATCGAGTATGAATTTCGCGCAGCAGTGCTACGTCCGTTTCCGTGATACCAAGAAAGGCTTGGCGCAGCTCAATGTCGGAGTGATCTAACATTAGTTTTCGGGTAAATCCGTCAATTTCGCGATTCGTATTTCTCATGCAACTACATTCTCATGATTAAAGTAGATATGTGATTGAATACTGCACTTCCCTTGCGGAAAATGAGGTCGAAAATTCAGAATTAATTCAAGGTCAAAAAGGCATAGGCAGCAATCTTTTCTTTAAGAAAAAGATACGACAACATTGAACAAATTTATTACCTTGCACGCAAAGCACTCTTGCGAAGAAAGTATTGAACAACAAATAACGATAGGATTACTTTTTTGATTTAGATCAAAAATACAACGCTTCAACATTAAAAAACGATCAAAGCGTCATTTTGGTAAAAATCTCGTCCGTTAGGACTGTGACAAATCTGGTAAGCGTGTTTGCAGCCCCAACCAGATTTTATTGATGTAGTGAGCCTTTTAGGCAAACTAGCAGATTACTTCAGTGGATAATGCTACCCTGAAGCAATTAGTAAGGCTATAGGATACACCTTATTTTTCCGTAGGGAAATAGTGTCATCGCGTAGGGATTTCCCTACCCTCGATGTACTTGATGAAATAAACTGGATGTAAAACGTCAGACGTTGCTACTATTGTCCATCGTATAGCGCATTAATTCTGCCATATTGGATAGGTTCAATTTTTCCATGAGCCTAACCTTATGAGTGCTCACTGTTTTGTTGCTAATAGAAAGTTGCATAGCGATTTCATTTACGGACTTTCCATTCACCAGTAAAAACAACACTTCCGATTCACGATCGGAGAGCCTAGTATGTAAGGCACGCTGCGGAGACGACTTATCGAATACCAATTTTTCTGCTAATTCAGGAGTAATGTAGTTACCATTAGCGGCAACTTTGCGGATAGCGCCAATGAGAATTTCTGGATCACAGTCTTTAGTGATATAACCTGAAGCACCAGCCCTAAGTACGCGTGCGGCCAAATAAGGCTCGCTATGCATACTTACAACGAGAATTGGGATTTCTCGATTCGCCCTAACACGAGCGATTAAATCCGCTCCACTGATACCTGGCATACTTAAGTCCAACAGCAATACATCAAAAAACTTATCGCGTACACAGTCCAGCACTTCGCTCCCATTGGCAGCTTCGCCAACCACTTCAAAATCTGGCACCTGTGCAAGAATCCGCTTCAAGCCAGCCCGAACAAGAGCATGATCGTCAGCAATAATTATCCGAATCATGCGTTTTCCTTGCGAGCGTTAACGTCGACGGGAATAGATAGGTCAATCATCGGTTGTATGTCGCAATAAGGTCAAATAAGTGAACAATAGTGATGTCACATAAAATTAAAAAGCCAAGCCGTAAAACCGCCGATAGTGGCCTGTGCGCAATATGAGTGAACGACACACCCTGACCAGCAACGGCAATATCTTCAGAGTCCGCCGATGTACCGTCGCGCGATCAACAACAACGCCGCGCTCTCCCATTATCCCTTCGATGTGACGAAAATGTAGAGACTATTCTGCGTACCAGCGCGCACAAAACATCATGACCACCGGATACAAAAGCGTTTGCAATACGATGTCAGTCTCTCTGAATATCATGTTGATGCGTGAGCGATTTCTCGGTATTTTCAACGCTGTCTTTGGGTTAGGTAAATTTAATGCTTAACATTCTGGTTCTCGACAACAGAATCCAATTTAATCTTACCTTACCTCAAACCCAATGAAAGCGTTTTGATTCCAAACAAACATTAACCAGCACCAACAAATCAGGTGTGCGATTCGAATAATCTCTTGAAAGCCTTATGGATAAAGGGTTTCGTCATTTTTTAAAAGATCATTTTGCTGCCCACATGGGAACACAACACGTTGAACGTGACGATAAGCACATGAAAAAACTGCCGTCATTGGAGCGATTGGCCATGATCGTCAAATCCGTGCCAGCAGATGGTGGTGGCATCAGAAAGAAAAAAGGATCACTCGCGGAGACAACAGGAATCACCACCAATGAAGCCAAGCAAGAGTCAGCGACTAACTCTGGTAATACTTCCCTCCCCTCTTGGAAACCAACCAAAGACCAATGCCTGCGCATATTGCGAATGAAGGAGGTGTTACTGAAAACTGGGCTCTCCAGGAGCTCTATTTACAACCATATCTGGGCTGGCAATTTCCCGAAACAAGTAAAGCTGGGGGAGCGTGCAATCGGCTTCTACGAGCATGAGATCGACGCATGGTTGATGCAATTGTTCTACGGAGAATAATCATGACTCCAAGCTATCCGCTCGTCATTATGATGCAACGCGTCGGTAAACTATCCAGCAACCCCCATGACCCAAAGATCATGCAGAAGGCCGCCAAGCACAACCTCAGGGAGATTGCTGCTGAACTGATGCAGGGAGCAGCAAACGCAATCGACCCCGACAAAACGCACCTCAACTACGTGTTGCGTGGTGCAGCGACCTCTAGTGGGGTCATTGCTGAGATGAATCGCTTAATGGATGCAGCAAACGCTAAGGTGCGGAGAAAGGATGCAATTCGCGGCGTCGAACTCATCTTGTCGTTACCAAAGCGTAGTGACGTCAACCACCGTAACTGCTTTGAAGACTTCCTTAATTGGGTTGAGACCTTCTTTGCTGGCATCCCTATCATCTCTGCTGTCGCTCATATGGATGAGACTGCGCCACACCTACACGTGATTCTGCTGCCTATCATCGATGGTCATTTCCGAGGCAACGAAGTCATGGGGAATGCCGTGAAGCTGAAATCCATGCATCAAAGCTGCTACGAAACGGTTGGTAAGCGCCATGGATTGACCCTGCGTAAGAAAACCAAGGTCAAACAAAAAGAGGATCAGCAAGAGGCAGAGCAACTCATCGATATGCTTAGCGTTGCTCCTCAATTGCTACGCCAGAGAACGCTGCGTACCTTGCTGGCAGCAGGTATCGCTGATGACATTGATGCAGTAAGGGAGATTCTGACGACATTTCAAGAGGCATCAAACAAACGGCACACTGTCAATTCGTTTGTTGGCATAATGACGAGGCCAATGTCTAAGGCTTGATTGGCTGAATTTTAGTAAATATCTAGTAAGCGGCTTTCACTTTTGGAGGCCGTTTTTTCTTTTAGGCACATCAATTACTGAGCTTAAATCCCAAGGTGCGCAGATGGTGCGCAAGCATTTGGGGTGTGCGCACCATGCCAAAATTCGCTTAATCATTGCAAATATACTACCTACGGCGCTGCAATTGACTCCACATTAGAGGGGCTTCGAAGGGGCTTCGAAGGGGCTTTGAAGGGACTTGGCAGCTCCTTCCGAGACTGATAACTTTCTTCAATCACTCGCATCAATTCAGGAAATACTTACCAACAAAGTTTCAATCGAAGTGCCACATCCAAACGTAACGCGAACGTCAATATTTACGAGCGGTTATTGATGTCTCGTCACAGATGACCGGATCGTTCCCCAACGCGAGTATCGAGGATCTAACTAGCGATCATTCAATCAACGGTTGCACTTGAGTACAGATCCTTCGATTTCGATTTCGCCGCTATATTCCACGATTCAATATTTTTCCAAATCTGTTCATCAATCTGTCGCCAGTACTGAAGATTTTTAACACTAGTGCGCCAATAAATATTTATCCCGCCGTACAACGGACTGTAGTACCTAGCCTTTATTTGCGGATATATCGCCCAAGTCGGGTATGGTGGAACATGCACTTCAAGCATGAAAAGTTGAATACCATTCCGATTAACTTCTCCCAGACAAAACTCACTTATCAAGCTGTCTGGGTGAAGCGATCTAAGCTCTTCTTTTTCACTGGGATTTTCAAAGCATTTAAGTCCGAACTTTTGTGAAAACTTATCAGGATTTATCAATTTGGCATTTATCAAATTTTTAAACATATTTGGCGGATATGCACCAGGAGCACCAGGCCTAGTAGGGTCTGGAAGATTTTCGACTTGAATTCCATTAATATCAACTCGTTGATCGTTAAATTCTTGGTTAATATTGGCTTTGTTGTATCCTGAAAAGTCCGGAATAAACATAGAAAATCCAACAGATGGAACTGTAGGAAGTTTAGATAAATCCATATCTTTTGTTTTTCGAATCACCCGAGAATCCTGTGGTGAAAAACGTTGATATTCCGATGGAATAGCCAGAATTAGATCACTATTTAATTTAAACACTCTGGGCTGATCGCTACCAAGCCATCCTTTGCTATGTTCCGCTGAACGATTCGGCCCTAGATATGACTGATGTTCAGGCGAACTTGAGTTGGTGAACAAGAGTACTTTGTATGCAATTAAGCAAATAAATACGCAGCTGATAAATATAGTTATCTTCTTTAACATTACTTAATTTTTCATAAAAAAAATGTGAATTTATTAATTCGTTTAAATATTCAACATCATCAATAGAATTTATTCTTCTAAATCTCAGCCAAAAGACTATTCGGTCGTTATTGAACACGAATGAAGAAATGATGCTGTCGAATTTTTCGTCTTAGGGCGGACGTTCATTAATTGGCCATATATCGACTCTTTTATTGCACCGCCGACTGATAATGAGAAGGCGCTATGTCGTGTCTTTGATGCTATGCCCGAGCATAAGCGTGTCCGTAGTTGCATGAACGCCCCCCCCACCAACCGATACAACAGCCAACCACAAAAGTACCAGCGTCTAACGAACACTTTGGCTTCTCGAATGTTCAACAGGCTCTAGATCGCCTACTTACGATCAAATAGCATTTCCTTCATTTGCTTCGCTGATACCTTCATCCTCAGCCTCAGCGATGCGATCTCTGAAGGCTTCAAGCGAATTGATTTTGGAGATGTACCGTGCTTCTGATTCTGTAAGAGCGTCGAATCCGTATCCGGTTGTGGATTTGAATTCAGACTCGATGGTTCCATATTTTTCACGTAAGGCCTCCAGTGTATGAATGCTCAGCGATAACTGCGCGCTGTACTGTTTGCCGGACAAAACGGCACAGCCGATGACATTCGCCCCATGTGACTCTATAAAATTAATGAGAGAAACAACAGTGCCACCCTGGCTAAGCGTGTCGTCGACAATAAAATAATTACGCCCCGCTTCGACATCGCCGTCGAACGATGGCCGCGTGAAGAGTCTGTCTATTCCATTGGCGGAAGATCGCTGCGAAACGGTCGATTGAACTATCTCCAAACCTTGATCGACGCGAAGAGTGCTTGATATTTTAACTGACAGCGCCAGCGGTATTTTATTATCGCAGCCCTCCTCCATCCCAAGGACAGGTTGAATGATGACATCCATGCCCGCAATTACGCGCTGAATTTCATCAATGAATGACTGCACAAGCACCTCTTGAATAAGGCAAACCGCTGCAAGATCGTCACCCGTCTTGGCAGCACGAAAATGAGAATTGCTTGCGAGCCCTCCTATCCTGCTACCGATCAGGACTAGCGGCCTTTCTTTTTGCTGAAAATAGGAATGATTGTTCACAAAGGCTGCATTAATTTAAGTACTGTCATCACTCTGACCGGAGCCAATTGGAATCAATATTCCCACCGCATCATCTTCTTGAGCACTTATTTGATATTAATAATAGTAAAATTGCCAATTAGTATATATTAAAAATAAATTCTACTATGAAGCTTACTCAATGACACGATTCGCACAACCAATGGTTATCCGCTGCCCCTCATGTAACTGGCACTTACTGCAATGCCAACTATCCTCATATAGTTTTCGTGAAAGTGACCTGAGAGTATGGACAGATGGCGTGACAAATGCTGGATACGAAAACGTCAAATCACCTCTACTACAATGCCCTTTATGCAACAATCCGTTTTGGAAAAAGGATGCTGAAAAAGTCTTGGAATTCGCACCTGAAAAAAAAGAAAAAGTCAGTCGCTTTTCGCATGCGATGGATGTGCTTTCAGGTAGAAAGAAAAAGGAACAGAAAAAAGAAATAGAAACTAATTGGCTTGGTATTCCTAACAATGTAGAAAACGCAGTTGAATGCGATACGCCGACCATTGGAGATTGGTTGACTATATTGAACGGTTCTGTAGCCTTAACAGCGGGACAGGAATCGATCGTCAGACGAAAAATTTGGCGAAAAGGAAACGATCACCTACGCTTACGCTCTGATGGATCTCCGTGCCGTAAAACCCCTTTGTTTTCTGATGCGTTTTCAAAGCAGAACTTGCTGGCGCTATTAGATTTGCATGATCGCTGCATGATCGAAGATCCTGCTGAGAGAGCAGAAATACTGCGGCAACTAGGCAGATTCGAAGAGTCCAAGCAAGTTTTAGACGGAATCAAGGAAGAGGACTCGACCATCATTACAGCGAAAATTCGTCAACTCTCTGATGAACGAATCGACACCTTGCAATCAGTTAAATAGAGACATACGTCGGATGCTCACGCGAGCACGAAAATGACCATCCCAGGATGTTTTGCGAGGCGCTCAAAAATTTTAGGCGATTAGAATTCGAGCATTTTACAAATTCGGATTCTGAAGTCTCGCTTTACTTTTCTCTCAGACCCACAACAAAGCAAAAGGCCGCATATAGCGGCCTCTTCATTTGGTGCATCTTTCAGCTTGTTAGCGTCTAGAGCACATATCCCAATCTGATATGACTTGAATAATATACATGACTTATTGTAAAGTCAATATATTATAAATATTACAGGTTGATTATGAGCACTAATATGCCCTATCGCTTAGCTCTTGACATTGGATCTACTTCAATTGGATGGGCGCTGCTTCGTTTGAATGAAGCAAACGACCCCTATGCAATCATCAGAGCTGGTGTTCGTATATTCCCAGATGGACGCAACCCCAAGGATGGATCGTCTCTTGCAGTAACCAGGAGAGACGCGAGAGCAATGAGACGCCGGCGTGATCGTCTACTTAAGAGAAAAGTCCGAATGATGGATGCCTTGGTGCGCCTGGGCTTCTTCCCCGCTGACACTGAAGAGCGCAGAGCATTAACCGACCTCAATCCATATGAACTTCGTGCAAAAGGTATTGACCACCAATTAACGGGTGAAGAGTTCGCAAGAGCCCTCTTTCATATCAATCAACGGCGGGGCTTCCTGAGCAATAGAAAGACGGATAAGGCTGATACAGACAGCGGCGCATTAAAAAAGGCAATAAGCGAACTACGCCAAAAGCTAATGAAAGAAGAATGTCGCACGTTGGGCGAATGGCTTGCGAAAAGACATCATCAAGGTGAGAGTGTGCGTGCACGTCTACATGGAAAGACGCAGAAAGATAAGCAGTACGACTTTTATGCTGATCGCGCAATGATCGAACATGAATTCGATACTCTCTGGGGAAAGCAAGCAAGCTTTGACTCGACATTATTTTCAGAATCGGCGAGATTAGAGCTAAAAGACATTCTGCTTCATCAACGTCCACTTAAGCCAGTTATCCCTGGACGTTGCACATTAATTCCCGACGTTCCTCGCGCGCCGCTCGCTTTGCCGAGCACCCAACGCTTCAGAATATTGCAGGAGTTAAACAACCTACGGATAGAGCTACCGGACTTACAGCAACAAAATCTTACGATTGAACAGCGTAACCTGATTGCTGATTTAATGGAGAGAAAAGCGTCGATAACTTTCAGTGCAATTTTAAAAGCACTCAAACTACCAGGCACTACACGCTTCAACCTCCAAGACGTTAAGCGCGACCAATTGAAGGGAAATTTAACTAGCGTGAATTTATCCAAGCCTGAACATTTCGGGGATGATTGGCACAAGTTACCATTAAATGTGCAGGATGAAATTGTCGTTAGGCTATTAGAGGATGCGAGCCTATCCCACCTTGTTTTATGGCTACAGAATCGTTTTAATCTCGACGAATCGATAGCTGAACGGGTTGCAGATACGAATCTACCCGAAGGGTATGGCAATCTTAGTTTACAAGCCTTGCAGCGTATCGTTCCAGCCTTGCAGAATGAAGTCATTACATACGACAAGGCAGTTTTAGTTGCGGGTTTTGATAGCCACAGTGCCTTATCGCACTCTCAGCAAACTGGCGAAATAATGCCTGAACTCCCCTACTACGGCATCCCTTTACGACGCCATGTTGCGTTCGAAAAGCCCAATCCTCGCAACGACGAAGAACGCTACGGCAAGATTGCGAATCCCACTGTGCATATTGGATTAAATCAGTTGAGAGTCGTTGTTAATGACTTGATAAAGCAATATGGACATCCACGTCAAATAATCGTAGAAGTTGCCCGCGATCTCAAAATGAGTCGTGAGAAGAAATTAGAAATTCAGCGAGAACAAAAGCAAAGACAAGATTTAAACGATCAACACGTCCGCACTGCATGCGACATATTAGGCTTGAACGCCGATCATCTTGATAAATCAAAACGACGTGACTTGTCTCAAAAAATGCAGTTATGGGTAGAGCTCAATCCCAAAGATGCCGCTGATCGACGCTGCCCATATACAGGGGAAAAGATCAATATAGAGCGCTTATTGAACGGAGACGTGGAAATTGAACACATACTCCCTTTCAAACGAACGCTTGATGACAGTATGAATAATAAAACGGTTGCCCTAACGCGCGCCAATAGAGCCAAAGGCAATCAGACGCCGTTTGAAGCCTTTGGACTCAACCAACAGAATGGATACGATTACGACGAAATTCTGCAACGTGCATTGCTAATGCCATCCAGTAAAAAGAAACGCTTTGCCAAAGATGGCATGGAGGAATGGCTACAAGGAGAAGCAGATTTCTTGCCCCGTGCTTTGAACGATACCGCCTATCTGTCACGGATTGCCAAAGAATATCTAAGTTGTATCTGCCCACATACACAAGTCTGGGCAATTCCTGGACGGTTGACAGGCATGTTAAGAGGCAAGTTTGGGTTCAATCAACTTTTATCTGGCAATGAGACGAAGAACCGCGACGATCATCGCCACCACGCGCTTGATGCCTGTGTTATCGGAATCACTGACCGCTCTACTCTCAATGCGTTTTCAAGAGCTAGCCAGCGCGCTTGGGAGTTTGGAACCAGACGCTTACTCGATGACATTGAATCACCATGGCCAAATTTCCGTGCGCACGTCGAACGAGCACTAACCAATATCATTATTAGTCAAAAACCAGAGCACGGATATCAAGGTGCAATGCATGAAGCAAGTGCATGGGGACTGCGCAAAGATGGACAAGTACAGCACCGCATCGCTTCAGAAGATGGCATAGGACGCGCTATGGACATCCGCAAGTTAAACGTCATAAAACTTACTACGCCAAGCGCCAGCCATCGTCACGGATTCAATATCGATGGAACGGACAAAGCCTACAAGGGATACGTAGGTGGTAGCAATTACTGCATGGAAATTTGGATTGATGAAAAAGGTCGCTGGAATGGCGAAGTCGTCTCAACTTTTGATGCATATCAAATTATCAAGAGCTACGGGGAGGAAAATGGATGGAAGAAATTAAGAAATAAGCAATTTACACAGTCGGGAAAACCTTTAGTTATGAGGTTAATGAACAAAGACTACCTCCGCTTAGAGTACGACGGGATAGTTCAGACAGTGGTAATTACGACCATAAAATCTAGCGGGCAAATTTTAATGGCTCCGCATCACGAGGCAAATACTGATTCTCGGAATCGTGATAGGGAAAGTTCGTTTGGGTATATATCGAAATCGGCAGGCACGCTACAAAAAGCGAAAGGATGCTTATGCACTGTCTCGCCGACTGGCAAACTTCGCGCTTTACATAAATAAGGTATCTAAAATGATCGGCCGCATTGTAGAAATTGCAGACAACAAAAGGCACCTTTTTCTACTACGCGGCTTCATGGTAATCGAACAGCACAGCGATGAACGGCAAGAGTTAGGAAGAATTCCAATTGATGACGTCATCGCAGTGATTGCAAACGCACATGGAATAACTTATACAAATAACCTACTGGTTGCTCTTGCCGAGCGTGGGATACCATTTGTGCTTTGTGGCGCTAATCATAATACAGCTGGCATGTTAGTACCAATTGGAGGGCATCACCTTCAGGCTAAGCGCTTCGACGCTCAAATAGCTGCGTCTCAGCCAACAATTAAGAGAATCTGGGCTGAGATCGTTAAAGCGAAACTTCAACAGCAGTCTGCTGTACTTACCACCTTAGGTAAACCCGACATACCGCTTTCAGCGCTAGTCAAGAAGGTTAAATCTGGAGATCCAGATAATATTGAGGCACAGGGTGCAAGAAGGTATTGGACTTTATTATTCGGAACTACATTTCGACGTAACCAAAATGATGATGGCATTAACGCGCTACTCAATTACGGTTACACCGTACTACGTGCAACAACTGCACGTTCAGTTATCGCCGCCGGACTACACCCAACCATTGGCCTGCATCACTGCAATGAGGGTAATCCTATGCGACTTGTTGATGATCTAATGGAACCGTTCCGCCCGATGATAGATTACAGAGTTTGGCAGTTAGTATCTCAAGGAAAATTTGAAATTAATGCAGAAACAAAACGGGTGCTAGTCAACACGATGTATGACGATATGCAAACAAGCAGCGGGATCAGTCCTGTGATGGTATGCACACAGAAGTTAGCAACCTCGCTCGCCAGAATATTTTTAGGCGAAGAAAAGAAACTGTTTATCCCAAATCCGAAAATCCCCACAGAAATAGGCGTAGTTGTTGAAAATGAGGTGGATTAAATATGTTATCGAGATATAGAATTATGTGGATGATAGTCATGTTTGATCTTCCCGTTATTGAGAAAGCGGAACGCTTAGCGGCAACTCAATTTCGAAATGCCTTGCTCGATATGGGATTTGAAATGGCACAATTTTCTGTGTATATGCGATTTTGCTCTAGTCAGACTCAAGTCGACACGTATTGCAAATATGTCGAACGTAGTTTGCCTGGCGGAGGGAAAGTCAACATCCTTCAATTCACCGACAAACAGTACGAAAGAATCATTACCTTTCGAGGAAAAGTGAACCAAGGTTTACCAAAACTACCAGATCAGTTCAACTTATTTTAATGATGGAATATTTTTTCACTAGAGAAAATGCAATAAATCCTATGAAATTCAAGGACTTATTGCATTTGAATTCTAACAGATTGGGATATGTGCTCTAGCCGGAACTCGTCGGGTATTTCCAGCACAGCCGCGTCGATTCTAACAGATTGGGATATGTGCTCTAGCCGGAACTATAGAAATTTCAAAGTGCACGGAGGAAAAATTTTAACAGATTGGGATATGTGCTCTAGCCGGAACAACTTGACCTACCACACTTACAACTTCACATTCTAACAGATTGGGATATGTGCTCTAGCCGGAACACAAGCAGGCCACAACTTCGGGCGCATGGCATTCTAACAGATTGGGATATGTGCTCTAGCCGGAACATGATTGCAATGTATGAGCCGACGTATGATATTCTAACAGATTGGGATATGTGCTCTAGCCGGAACTGTCAAGGTGGGAAGTAGCACGACTACGCTATTCTAACAGATTGGGATATGTGCTCTAGCCGGAACCGCAGGTCGTATGCGTATTGATTCCGCAGGATTCTAACAGATTGGGATATGTGCTCTAGCCGGAACTTGCAATTGCTTGATATTGTTCGCAACGTAATTCTAACAGATTGGGATATGTGCTCTAGCCGGAACGAATAAAAATGGCACCTCTAATCACGACAGATTCTAACAGATTGGGATATGTGCTCTAGCCGGAACCCAAGTGTGGGGCAGGAAATCGGCACAGTAATTCTAACAGATTGGGATATGTGCTCTAGCCGGAACTGAAATGCAATGTGTCACGCTTGGGTGGTAATTCTAACAGATTGGGATATGTGCTCTAGCCGGAACAACATCAGGCGATTACATATTCCATCCTGAAATTCTAACAGATTGGGATATGTGCTCTAGCCGGAACGCTAGATCCATCGGGGTCTTCCTGTACCCCCCAGCGGCGTCATTCACGCCTTAGTTATGTATCGCCACCGCAATTTGTTGAGAACTTCAGCAAGCAAACGCTGGTAGCTCGAAACGGAAGTGTCCATCATTGACAGTGCACCTCATCTACCAATACACGTTCATTCATGAACATCCCTTTGTTCACGGTAGTATACCAAGTAGGGAACAACGACAATGTGCTTCAGCTCACTCCACTCTGAAAGCTCGGGAAGCGATATAACTCTTCCGACTTTAAGGGTCTGCCCCGCGAGTTTGTGACAACTGGGCTGACCTTTAGCCTTGGCTTTAACTGGTTCCTGGCACGCTCCGCATATTCCACATACAGTCCAGCCACATCCTGCGCATATAATGTCTAAGAAGTGAGTTTCTTTGCAGTCCCAACATTGATGTATCTCGCGCTCATCTCGACTCGTAACTGAGCGGATAAAATTCGACTTGTGAAGAAGTTGCTTAAACTCGTTGACTTTTAAGTCGAGTGCAATAAACCGCCGTGTCTTCTCTATTATTATTTCAGAATTATTCGTAGCCCAAGCACTTAATAATGAGTACGCTGGCCCAAATCTATTGTCTATAACGAAGCTCTTGGGGATTCTCTTCGTGACCCCTGTTGACCGGCTCATTGCATATCCCTGAATATAAGACAGCGCCGGAACATAAATGCTCCGGCAAGGAAACCGATATTACACTCCAGTTATGTTTATGTAAACATCACGACTGCTGTGCTGTCACTAAGGTGTTCATACCGCCCAGTGCCGCGCCAGCCATCGAACTGTACGCGTTAGCCGCAGCAATCACACACCCAGAGCCGAATCTACACAAGTTAGCCTACATGCCTTTAAGTGCTTCGTGTGCTAAGTAACATCGACTCAAGCTGCTCGCGTAAAGTCCCCTATCACCACATTCCCACGTTCAATCTGCTCCAAATAATCTGCAAAATGCTGCATCATCAATTTACGTTCATCCAAAAAATCCTCGCGGTCATATGATCCACCATAGGCCTCACCAGACGCATGGGATAGCTGGCGCTCAATGCGGTCGATTGGATAGCCGAGGGTTTTCAATGTACCCTTTGCAAGTGCCCTGAAGCCGTGCCCAGTCATTTCGCCGCCATAGCCCATACGCTTTAACGCCTGTAAGATCATCCCATTACTGAGCGGCTTCTCGTGATCCCGACGATTAGGAAAGAGGTATTTGCCACCGCCAGTATATTGATGTAACTCACGCAGCAATTCCCAGCCCTGGCACGGCAAGAAAGGATGGTGATCAACCATGCGCGGGGACAGTCGCTTCTTGCCCATCTTCATACGCTGCCAAGGGATGACCCATTGTTCGTTTTCCAAGTCTATCTCGCTCCACGGCGTTTCGATAAGTTCGCTAGTACGAACAAAGGTCAGCAGCATGAGGCGTAAGCCGATACGGTTTGGTGGGTACATACGGCCTTCATTTTTAGTGATGGCTTTGAGTAAGTCAGGTAATCCTGCGACCTTGATGGCTGCATGATGCCCTTTCACACGTGGCTTCAGCTCCGTCTTGAGTGCAGCGATGGGGTCATACTCCATCAAACCCTTGACTGTCGCATATTTGAAGATGGCACTAGCAAGCGTGGCCAAACGCCTTGTAATCTCTAAAGCGCCCCGCTTCTCGATCTGCTGCAATACGTCTAGCATCAAGGGCGTCTTGATCGTACTAATCGGTAACTTGCCAATGTAGGGGAACAAATCGCGCTCAAGAGAGCGCATGTTCTGCGCTGAGGTCTGAGGCTGCCAAGAGCTCTCAGTTTTCCGTTGATGCCATTCACGAGCGATTTTCTCAAAGGTATTGACTGAGGTGGCATTGGCGACATGCCGTTTCTGATCACGGTCTTTAGCTGGGTCAATACCAGCATCCAACAATTTGCGAGCAGCCAGGGTCTTCTCACGCGCATCCTTGAGAGTCACGACCGGATAAACGCCCAGCGCCAGCGTCTTTTGCTTGGTATCAAAACGATAAGCAAGACGCCAGTATTTGTTGCCATCTGGATTCACCAGCAGATGCAGGCCACCGCCATCGCTTAATTTGTAAGGTTTATCTTGAGGTTTGGCATTTTTGACTTTGACGTCATTGAGAGGTGTAGCTAGTTTAGGCATTTTGTTGGTATCTATTTTGTTGGTATTTAATGTACCAACAAGATTACCAACAAAAAGTTTGGATGCCAATGGACACTAAAAAGCATTAGGAAACAAAAAACCCGCGTATTCACTAGGAAATCGCGGGTTATTTGTACAAACTTGGACAACTTTAAACATGTTCTTGGCGGAAGGTGTGAGATTCGAACTCACGAAGGCTATAACACCTCGCCAGTTTTCAAGACTGGTGCATTCAACCGCTCTGCCAACCTTCCAAGCCCTCTATTATAGCTGGGCTTGGAGCTGCGGACAAGTACTCGAAAGACTTTTACTATAAAAATGGTGTATTTAGCAGTGCGGGTATAGCGTCTGCCCGAACTGGGCGTGAAAATAAGTAGCCTTGGATCTCGTCACAACCAGCATTTTTTAAATAATCGAGTTGCGACTGCGTTTCAACGCCCTCTGCGACTACGTTGAGATTTAACTGCCGTGCCATCATAATGATGGCACTCGCAATGGCGCAGTCATTGGCGTCATTGGGGATGCCTTGAACAAACGAGCGGTCAATTTTGAGGGATGCAATTGGAAATCGCTTGAGATACGATAAGCTGGAATAACCCGTACCAAAATCATCTAGAGCCAAACTAACGCCAAGCGCAACGATTTTTTTCATAATAGAAATCACGCCCTCAACATTTTGCATCAGCATGCTTTCCGTAATTTCCAATTCTAGCCATTGCGGAGATATCTGGTACTTAATTAAGACCGTCTCAATTTGGTGAGGCAATGCTTCGGTAAAATCGCGTGCCGACAAATTGACTGCAACTTTAAAAATTGGCAATCCTTGCTCCTGCCATTGCTTCGCCTGGCAGCAAGCGGCATCCAATACCCATGCATCAATTTCCTGAATCAATCCGGATTCTTCAGCGACGCCAATGAATTCTGCTGGAGAAATCAATCCGCGCTCCGGGTGATTCCATCGAAGTAACGCCTCAACACTGATTAAGCGATTCGAATTAACATCAATTTTAGGTTGATACTCCAGAAAAAATTCTTGGTCTTGCAAAGCTTTGCGAATCGCTGATTCAAAGAATAGCTTTTCTGCGATGTGAATATTAATTGCCTGATCATAAAATGCATAGTTTCCGGCAAGTGAGTTTCCGGTCTTCTTTGCCTGGAACATGGCGATATCGGCGGATTGCAATAGTGAATCTGCATCCATCCCATCATTAGGGAAAACACTAATGCCGATACTGGCTGACACTCTGAGATCGTGACCTTCTACAGAAAACACATTTTCAAGGCAATCAAGAATTTTTTGTGCAACCAGACTCGCATCCGAGTGCATGGCGATTTCTGGCAAAGTGACTGAGAACTCATCACTCCCAAGTCGTGCAACGATGTCTTGATCACGTAGGACACCTGCAAATCGCTGACCGACTTCCAGCAGTATGGCATCACCGACGCGATGGCCCAACATGTCATTAATGGGCTTAAAGCGATTAAGGTCAATAAACAAGAGCGCTGAACTGACCTGTTTACGTTGTGCTATTTGTAGTGACTTATCAACCAATTGGATATACAAGCTGCGATTCGGCAAACCGGTCAGCGTGTCGAAATATGCAAGCTGATTAATCTTTTTTTCTGCATCTTTTCGATGAGTAATATCACTGAGGTAGCCAACGATACCAACTGGTTCGGCGCCTAATCCAGAAATCACAGAAAGCGTGAGACTTGCCCAAAAAATATCACCGTTTTTTCGTCGACGACGAACCTCCATTTCGTTGGCGCCATTCGTGAGAAAATCATCGAGAATATCTCTCTCATGACTCGCTGTGGCGCCCTCGTCTTCGTATAAAAACAAAATATTCTTACCAAGGACTTCATGGGATGAATAACCAAACATTTTTTCAGCGCCGCGGTTCCAGCTGAGGATAAACCCAGCAAGATCCATAATAATCACGGATTCGTGGATCTGATCCAATATTTGCGTTTGCAACATATGCTCGCGCAAATTTAATGCGTGCTTTTGGATGACATCTTCACGCAGCTTAAAAAGCCGCGCTGTCATTCCGGCTATGATATTTAGTTGCTGTAGGTCGGACTCAGAATACCTTCCGTTTCTACCTGATAGCAGATAATAAGTATCTGCTGAAATCGGACAGGCAATATCATCGTCACTCAATGTTTGCGCATCAATACGTCGCTGAAAACTGAGATCATCGTGATTAAAGAAGCTTCTGATTAAACGATTAATTTCGATATCAAGTGTTTCACCGTCAAAGCGTAATATCGCTTCGCTTAAAGAAACACCGAAATGAAGATCGTTCAATGCAAAAACCATTTGTGTCATTAAGCTTCTCGGCAAACTTGATTGACCCAGGCGTAGGCTTGCACCAGGGATTCTTCAAAAACATTTATCGACACTTCGGCGCGCCTTATAGCAGTCTCAATTTCTACTGTGTGCGGGCGATCCGCAAGCTCAACTAGGCGCAAGTGACTGCCTAGGATACCGGTTCTATGGAGCAAAGCAGCGAGTACTTCATCCTTTAAACTGAGTGGATGTAGTACTTCGCCTAAATCACTGCCAAACAATTTATCAAGTAAAGAGAATATCCCGACCATAAACGCAGCATCTTGTTCATCTTTACTCCCGCCATTTTTTTGGCATAAAGCTTCCATCATACTGGCGCGAAAAGCCGCACGCGTCATCAGCGGATTGAGCGCACCGGCGGCATCTTGCGACCGCGCATAAAGCAAGAGTTGCAACCAGCGCTGTAACTGCCGACGACCTAATAAATTGATAGCCTGACCAAAACTCGATACACGGACTGTTTGCGCAAACGCTGCAGAGCTCACCAATTTAAACAGCATAAATGACAAACTTGGATCTTGTTTAAATAATTCTTCTAATTCGTGAGAATCCGCATCACGAGAAACCAACCCAAGCAGTTTTAAAAGACGAGTACGTGCCGTACCGTCAGCGGATTTGTTTGTTGCAGGTGGGTTAAACGGATATTCACCTGATAGCATTTTAAAACCAGCCTGCACCGCCTGATCGAGCGACGCATGGGTAGAAATATTTTTTGCCCAATGCTGCCCGCTAGCCAATCGTGTAGTCCACGATTTGGCAAAAAACGGCAGCGTGTTGCTTGCATCCATTGCGAAATACTTGGTTTCGCTCCACGCCAACTCTAAAGAAGACGCGAATTGGTCTGTGAGAATTTTGAAACCGTTAGTCGTGAAATGCTTCAGTAGCGTCTGATTTTCTTTAGTCGCACAAACAGATTCTGGAATGCACAGAAAAATCTTGCTCGCGGGTAGACGCGTGTGCAAGTCTGTTGGCACTTCATGAATGTCCTTCACAGCCAGCATCCACACAATAGAACCTAACGTATCGAAAAACTCTTTCTCTTTCCAAGATTGCAATACCGCAATCCACTCACTAGTTTGCATTGCACCAAAGTCTGGTTGTATTGCCATAAGCTTCTGGCATACGTTCATTACGGGTAAAAAAGTAGGTACCCCAAAATCTTTATTCATCATTTTTTTATTTTAAAAAATTCTATTGACGGCATAAACACGTTCTTTTTTTTCTATTGTAACGCATTGTATATTCGAGTGCGGAAACATTCTGACCGCACTGTTAACCTCGAATCCTTAAGGTAACTACTTTACACTTGATATATCGTCAATGTAACTAGTTTAAAAATTATTTCTCGTCTGATTCACGTAAAAAAATCTGTTGCAAATCGTTCAAAAACAACTTACCCATGCTTGTTGGTTTAATAGTCTGGTGATCACGAATTAATAAGCCCTTGCGTTCGGCTTCTAACAATTCTTTTTCGATTGAGTTAATCAACAAACCCGTGCGTTCCTGAAATAAATTAACAGGGAAGCCGTGGTTGAGTCTTAATGCGTTCAACATAAACTCAAATGGCAAATCATTCACTGCAATTTCTGTCGACTCTTGTACGGCGTTACCAGACATTGCTGCATCCATGAATGCTTTAGGTTGTTTATAGCGCGCTTGCCGCACAATCCGATGAGGAAATGAAAGCTTGGAATGTGCTCCTGCGCCGATACCGAGGTAATCGCCAAAATTCCAGTAATTCTGATTGTGCTTCGATTCACACCCACGACTTGCGTAAGCCGATACCTCGTAGTGACGATAACCAGAGGCCTCCATTTTTCCATGGATCACATCCTGCATCTCTGCGCTTAGATCATCATCAGGAATAACAGGTGGAAATTTCGCAAAATACGTATTCGGTTCAAGTGTTAAGTGGTACAAGGATAAATGCGGGGGTGCAAAAGCCAACGCAGTCTCAACGTCAGTTTTAACTTCCTCAAGCGTCTGTCCGGGCAATGCGAACATTAAATCGAGATTGAAATTATCAAAATGGGTGCGCGCTATTTCTATCGCGCGCTTTGCTTCATCCCCATTGTGAATCCGGCCAAGTTTTGCCAAGTGCTGAGAATTAAAACTTTGGATACCAATCGATAATCGGTTAATCCCGCTCTCTTTGTAAGAGCGGAATTTTTCCATTTCAAAGGTACCAGGATTTGCCTCCATGGTGATCTCAGCAGCACCGTCAATCGGCAGTAGGGTACGGATATCCGACATTAACCGATCCAATCCAGTTGCAGACATAAGACTTGGTGTGCCACCACCGATAAACACTGAATAAATTTTTCTACCCCAGATCAACGGCAATGATGATTCCAGATCCGCACGCAAAGCGCGTAGATAACCATCTTCATCAAAAGTTCCTTTGACTTCATGCGAATTGAAATCGCAATAGGGGCACTTTTTTACACACCAAGGGAAGTGAATATAAAGAGCAAGTGGTGGCAAAGCGGTTAAATTAAGTTTGCCGGGCGCAAGAAATTTACCAGCAACATCTAATGGAATATGTGACAAATCGGGCGCAGATTTGGTATTGGGCACCGCGCTCGAATGCATTGATACAGGCTTAATCGGAATCATCGCAACTTCTCAAACAACACACGCAACGCCTGCCCGCGGTGTGATAACTGATTTTTTTCTTTAGCGTCCAACTCGGCGACTGTCTTTTGCAGCGCTGGAATCAAGAAGTAAGGATCATACCCAAAGCCATTGGTTCCACGCGGCTGATCAACAATTTCGCCTTCCCACACACCATCTGCAATCACAGGCTGTGGGTCGTCAGCAGATCGCACTAATACCAGTACGCAATAATAATATGCAGACTTATCGCTCTTATCGGCTAAGGCCTGAACTAATCTCTGATTATTACGCTGATCAGATTTTGGTTCCCCTGCATAGCGAGCTGAAAAAACTCCTGGCGCACCACCCAAGGCATTAACACAAATCCCTGAGTCATCTGCTAATGCAGGCAACCCTGTCAGACGTGATGCGTGTCTCGCTTTGGTTAGTGCGTTTTCTACGAACGTGTGGAAAGGCTCTTCTGCCTCAGGGACATCAAATTCTGCCTGTGCATGCAAACTAATATCCAACGGCGCCAGAATCTGACGAAACTCATTGAGTTTGCCTTGGTTATTGGATGCAAGAACGATTTTTTTTGTCATAGGTTTCCTAATCAAGCTTCCAACAAACCTAACACTTGTTTTTGCAAAACGATCAAATCACTGATCCCCTGCTGTGCCAAATCAAGCAGTTGATTCATTGTTGCGCGATCAAACGCTACTCCTTCTGCCGTTCCCTGCACTTCAACAAAGTGGCCATCTTCGGTCATAACGACATTCATATCGGTATCGCAAGCAGAATCTTCTGGGTAATCAAGATCCAATACCGGCAAACCCTGATAAACACCAACAGAAATGGCTGCTACAAAATGTTTGACTGGAACCCGGCTAATTGCCCCCTTGCTGACTAGTTGAGTAAAAGCATCGTATGCGGCAACCATGGCACCAGAAATAGCGGCAGTACGTGTACCACCATCAGCTTGGATGACATCACAATCAAGATGCAGCGTACGTTCACCAAACGCTTCCAAGTCAAACGCAGCACGTAAGGAGCGTCCAATCAAACGTTGAATCTCTTGTGTGCGGCCAGACTGCTTTCCTTTCGCGGCCTCTCGATCCATGCGCGTATGCGTTGAGCGTGGCAACATGCCGTATTCAGCCGTGAGCCAACCCTGCCCTTTTCCTTTTAAAAATCCAGGTACTTTATCTTCAATACTGGCTGTACAGATAACGCGTGTATCGCCAAACTCAATCAGCACAGAACCCTCGGCGTGTTTCGTAAAATGGCGACTGATAATGACAGGACGAAGTGCATCAGCGGTGCGACCGCTAGGACGTAAAATATTTGACATAAATTTAATTTTTGGAGGTGATGCGTGAAGACTTGTGAATCGCATTACGAATTTCCGCAATTGCTTTTTCTATCTCTGCATCGTTAAAAATATCTTGCTCACCACTCTCTGCAGCGGCATCACCGTCTAGAGGAGCTTGAATTGTCGTCGTAATAGAACCAACTGGCAACGTATTAGTGGTAATAATCGAACCATCTTCAAGACGGTCATCCCCTTCCCACATCATGGCCAAAGCGGTTGTATTGTCACTGGTCTTACCTGCGATACTGACTGCTGAACGTATCAATTCAGGAATCGCCCTCACAATCGTATGTTCATGCAATCGCTGAGCAAGCATGTGGTCTGGAAGCATCGACCAAAAACCATCAGAGCACAACAAAATAATATCGCCGGGCTGCAAAGCAGCACGACGCGACAATTCTACAATCGGAGAATTTGGCGCACCCAGACAATTGAATAATTTATTTCTGTCAGGATGGGTATGCCTTTCAGAAGGATCAACTTTACCCTGCGCAATCAATGTTTCGAGTCGAGAGTGATCTTTTGTGCGTAACAGTATTTGCCCTTGACGCATCCAGTAGAGGCGCGAATCGCCACAATGGGCCCAATACGCGTATCCGTTTTGAATCAGGCAAGCAACAATAGTAGTTCTTGGTGTTTCGGGCAAATGATTGATCGTACGATACCGATGAATTTCTTGGTGTGCAGCTAAAAAACTATCTTCAAGAAAACGCTCAGGACGACCGACCGTAGGATGGGCCTGCTGTTGAAACAGAGAACCGATCGTTTGCATAGCAATCGCAGCAGCCATCTCGCCCATGATATGCCCGCCCATTCCATCAGCCAACAATAGCAAAATCGCATCACGGGTAAAGCTGTAACCCATGCGATCCTGATTGATCTTGCGACCACCAATATGACTCTCTTGATAAACGGAAAAACGCATGAACTATGTGACTTCGTTGACTTAATCAATTAGCGATGAAATAACGTTGAGGTATTTCTATACCCAACAAATTTCATCACTACCCTCTCTGTTTAAGGCCGTATATCTAGCCCTCAGTATTTTCTTGTATTGTTGTATTTTCACTATTAGAACTCTTGCTTTTCTTATTGAGGAGACTTGATATTTTTACTTTCACTTTTTCAAGCATACTCAATTCAGGTTGCGGCTGTGCCTTGGTCGCTAACGCCTTTTGAAGGGCGAACACGCTCTGCGGCCGCTCAAGCGGATCTAATTTCAAACACCACCGCACAACCTCAATCAACTCGGCAGAATACACGCCTTCTAGTTTTCGGTAATGAGACTCCATTTTATCGTTGACTTTACGCTGATCTGATGGCTGAGGTGGAGCACCAATCATACACGCAAAAATAGAAGCGCCAATGCTGTAAATATCAGTCCACGGACCTAAATTTCCGTTCTTTTGGTACAACTCCGGTGCGGCAAAGCCCGGCGTGTACATTGGGTATAATTTAGGTATATCCGTCTTTAGCGTCTGCCGGGCAGCACCAAAATCAAGCAGGATTGGCGTGCCATCCAGTCGTAAATAAATGTTGGCAGGCTTTAAATCGAGGTGAAGGAGCTTATTGGTATGCACCTCGCGTAGACCATTCATCACCTGATTGAACATGCGACGAATAAAACGCTCTGACACCAACGGCTTTTCACCTTTATCGCGCCGACGTAAGATATGTTCTTGTAGCGAGCGGCCAGATTCATAGGCCATCACCATGTACACAGTCTCATTCGCACGAAAGAAATTGACGACGCTCACCACATTTGGATGAGAAATGCGCGCCAAAGCACGCCCTTCTTCAAAAAAGCACTTCAGCCCGATGCGATAAATGGGTAAATTTTCACTTGAGATCGCTGGAACTAACTCTCCCTGTTGGCGCAAAGCCAAGGAACTAGGCAAATATTCTTTTATTGCAACTGCATTTCCATCTTCGTCAGATGCCAGATATACGATACTGAAGCCACCGGACGCAATTTTCTTTACAATGCGGTATCCAGCAATCTCCAACCCGTCAGGCAAAGGAGCATTATTTTGTGCGGCCATTGATCTTCCAATCCTTTATACAGAAGTGATTGTGTTGATAATTGCGGTATTTGTAAAGAATATCCTGCTCTAGGCCAACTTTTTAACTTCTTTTGCATCCAAGACAACACGGAGCTCTACAATTAAAGGACTTACTTTGAGCATCTACAGCATGACTGGTTATGCGACCAGCACCCTTGAAACAGAATCAGGAACAGTAACGATCGAGATAAAAAGCGTTAACTCCAGATTTTTGGATCTGCAATTCCGTATCAATGATGATTTCCGTTCTGTTGAGTCCTTGTTCCGTGACGCAATTGCACGACGCATCGTCCGTGGAAAGGTGGAGTGTCGCTTTAGCTTTGGCAAAAAAACAAGTGAGGCAAATAGCAAGGCGCTCAATGACAAATTGCTAATCCAGCTCGCGTCATTCCAGGCACAAGTGCTAGAAAAATTTCCAACAGCAAGCCCGCTCAGCACTAGTGACTTACTGCGTTGGCCTGGCGTTATCGAAGAAGCAGAGATCAATGCCGAAAGCTTACAAACTAGCATCACAAGTACAATCAACAATACGTTGGATGCCTTCATCGTCAGTCGCGAACGCGAAGGTGCCGCGTTAGCTCAGGTGCTGCTCAACTGCGTTGGCGCGATGGAAGGCATTGTTGAAAAAATCAGGCCACTGTTGCCCCAAGTTCTGCAGCAGTTCCAGCAAAAGGCAATTTCACGCCTTGAAGAAGCACTGGGACTTACTACCGCAACTTCGGGCAATAATCCAACTCAAACGGTCACCCGTGAAGAAGCCCTCGACAGAATACGCCAGGAAGTCACTGTGTATGGCATTCGCATCGACGTTGCCGAAGAGCTAGCACGCCTTTCTGCACACTTGGGCGAAACTCGTCATATCATACAAAAGGGAGGGCAAGTCGGCAAACGCCTCGACTTTATGATGCAAGAATTAAATCGCGAAGCTAACACTTTAGGATCCAAAGCAGCACTCAAGGAATTAGCCGATGCCTCAATGGAATTGAAATTATTGATCGAACAGATGCGAGAACAGGTCCAAAACCTTGAATAAGATGTGACATTTGCTTATACTCGCGCGTTCTTTTTCTGATGGCAAATTGACGCAAATGATTTCTATCAATTTGCCACCTCACAAATCGACAAAATTCATCGACATCCACGATTAATCAACTAAACAAAGGCCAGATAATGAACCCAATTACTTCCACGGCAGGTAGTCTTTTCATTGTCGCTGCGCCATCTGGGGCCGGCAAGTCCACTCTGGTGAATGCCTTATTGGCGCAAGAGCCACAAATCAAGCTCTCGATTTCATTCACTACCCGCGCGCCGCGTCCGGGCGAAGAAAACGGCCGCGAATACCACTTTACAACACCTGAAGATTTCTTGGAGCGTAAAGCACAAGGTGAATTTCTGGAATCTGCGGAGGTCCATGGAAATTACTACGGCACTTCACGTATCCTGATCGAGCAACAAATGCTTGCCGGCACTGATGTTTTACTAGAAATTGACTGGCAAGGCGCTCAACAGGTTCGCAAACAATTTCCTGGTGCTGTCGGTATTTTTATTCTGCCACCATCAATTCCAGCACTAGAAGAACGCCTAAAAAAACGTGGCCAGGATGAGCCGCACATCATTACACGTCGAATTTTGGCCGCGGGCGGCGAAATGGCCCACTCTCCCGAGTTCGAGTATGTTATTATTAACCAAGACTTTGCAATCGCACTAGCAGAACTCAACGCTATCGTCAAAGCAACACGCTGCAGATTCACGCAGCAGGCAACACGCAACAGCGATTTGTTTGCCCAACTAGGCATTCATGCCAACCCAAATTAATTCAACGCATTACCGTATTTAGGAAAAAAATCATGGCACGTATTACCATTGAAGATGCATTAAAGCAGATCCCTAACCGTTTTCAATTAACGTTGTGCGCAACTTATCGTGCACGCCAGTTATTGCAAGGTCACACGCCAAAAGTTGAATCAAAAGACAAACCAACGGTAACAGCGTTGCGCGAAATCGCCCAAGGTAAAATCGGTATTGAAATGTTGAAAAAAGTTCCAGTGTAATTGCATTGCGACCGAAGTATCACTTTAATCGGCCGGGAGTAACAGAATGAGCGTTACAGAAACTATTTCAACTCTGAAAAGTAACCCGGCTGAATTGACGACTAGCCCGACAGTTGGCGCGCCAGACAAACTGAGTGCAGACCATCAAAAAGCAGCGCCTAAAAAACACCCGATCATTACAGGTGAAACCCCGACTGCCCGCAGCAAACAACCCAATATTAGTGTTGCATCAACCACCGGACTTAGTGAGCGACTGGCTCAATACATGTCCGCGAGTGATCTCAAGCTAGTCAAGGAAGCGTACCGTTTCTCGGATGAAATGCACCTAGGTCAGGTGCGAAAATCAGGCGAGCCCTACATCTCACACCCTATCGCAGTCGCAGAAATTTGCGCAGACTGGAAATTGGATGTACAGGCTATCATGGCGGCACTGCTGCATGATGTCATGGAAGATCAGGACGTCAAAAAAGAAGAACTGATCGAACGCTTTGGTGCGCCGGTGGCAACTTTGGTTGATGGCTTGTCTAAGCTAGAAAAAATCGAATTCCAAAGCCAGATCGAAGCACAAGCAGAAAACTTCCGTAAGATGTTGCTAGCAATGGCACGCGACGTTCGAGTTATTCTGGTGAAACTCGCTGATCGACTGCATAACATGCGCACCCTCGGTGTCATGTCATCAGAAAAGAAACGCCGAATTTCCCGTGAGACGATGGATGTATATGTGCCCATCGCCCACAGGCTGGGTCTAAACAACATTTACCGCGAGTTACAAGATCTCGCCTTCTCGCATTTGTATCCAATGCGTTACCGTACTTTATCAAAAGCGGTAAAAGCAGCACGCGGCAACCGACGCGAAGTGGTTAACAAAATACTTGAGGCAGTAAAAGACACACTCAAACAAGCTGGGCTCGAAGCCGAGGTCTATGGGCGCGAAAAGACTCTGTACGGAATTTATCGCAAAATGCATGATAAGCACCTCAGCTTTTCTCAGGTATTGGATGTCTATGGATTCCGGGTGGTTGTCGATAACTTCCGTGAGAGCTACTACGCGCTTGGTTCACTGCATGCATTATTCAAGCCAATGCCAGGCAAGTTTAAAGATTACATCGCCATTCCTAAAACGAATGGCTATCAGTCTTTACACACCACCTTAATTGGTCCGTATGGGACGCCCGTCGAATTTCAGATTCGCACCCAGGAAATGCACCGCGTTGCAGAATCTGGCGTTGCTGCACACTGGCTCTACAAAAATGAAGAAGGCAGCCTCACTGACTTGCAGCAACGCACACATGCATGGTTGCAATCCTTGCTCGATATTCAGAAACAAACCGGCGACTCCGCCGAGTTTTTGGAGCATGTAAAGGTCGATTTATTCCCGGATTCTGTCTATGTATTCACGCCCAAGTCAAAAATTATTGCCTTGCCGCGTGGTGCGACTGCACTTGATTTTGCGTATAGCATCCATACCGACATCGGTGATCAGGCCATTGCGACACGAATTAATCACGAGCCAGTACCATTACGCTCTGAATTGAAAAATGGCGACATCGTCGAGATTGTCACGTCGCCGAATTCGCGCCCAACACCTAACTGGCTGACTTACGTGCGCACTGGCAAAGCTCGTTCTGCGATCCGACACTATCTGCGAACGATCAATCTCAACGAGTCAACTGAGTTAGGCAAACAATTATTGGCACAGGCGCTTGTGGCAGTTAACCTCAATCCTGAACTCCCATTATCCCTAGTCGATAAGCTACTGAATGAATCCACGGCAAAAACCATGGATGAAATTTATACGGATATCGGCATTGGCAAGAGAATGGCACCGTTGGTCGCAAGACATATCCTGGATCTGGTCGAAGACGACTCATCGTCAATTCCATTCCAGCAGTTTGGCGACAAGCATCAGTACAAACCAGACCCGGTCATTATTTATGGCAGCGAGGGATTATCCGTACAACTGGCGCCATGCTGCCTACCTATCCCTGGTGACGGCATCGTCGGTCAATTAAAACGTGATCAGGGCTTAGTTGTCCATACCGACGATTGCGAGCACGCTAAGCGACTCCATATCAAAGAGCCAGATCGCTGGATTGATGTAATGTGGGGTGATGAAGTCAATCGTAATTTCGATACCCGCATCGAAGTCACTGTGACTAACGAACGCGGAGCACTTGCACGTATAGCAGCAGAAATTGGTGAATCTGAAGCCAACATCTCTCACGTCAATATGGAAGATGGCGATGCCAATGACATGACGCATATTCACTTCACCATTCAGGTCGAAGATCGTGCTCATCTAGCTAGAATCATGCGAAACATAAAACATCTCAATGGTGTTACCCGGATCTCACGCGAAAGAGGCTAATTTTTCTTCGCCTGCACATAAAAAAAGGAGAGTCTGAAACTCTCCTTTTTTACATCCTGCATTTATCGAAACGCAATTAAACTGCCTCGCCCCACAAATCATGTGCGTCGGCAGCAGTAATGCAAACATCGACAAATTCACCAACTTTTAATTTGCGATGCGGCTCAAATGGTGGTTTCACATACACCACACCATCAATTTCTGGTGCATCTGCTGAACTACGTCCGACACCACCACTGCGATCAAGACTATCAATCAAGACGCGCACGGTTTTGCCGATTTTGGCTTGCAGACGTTGTTTCGAGATACCTTCTTGCAATTCCATCACACGGCGACGGCGATCTTCTCTGACTTCATCAGGCAATTGGCCTTCGATCTCATTGGCTGTTGCGCCTTCGACTGGCGAATAAGCAAAACATCCTAAACGGTCAATTTGCGCTTCTTTCAAGAAGTCGAGCATGTACTCGAACTCCTCTTCCGTCTCGCCTGGGAAGCCAGCAATAAATGTCGAACGGATCGTGATGTCTGGGCACATTTCACGCCATGCCTTGATACGTTCAATATTTTTTTCACCGCTCGCAGGGCGCTTCATGCGCTTGAGCACATCTGGGTGCGCATGCTGCAATGGAACGTCGAGGTAAGGCAATACATGTCCATTATTCATGAACGGGATAATTTGATCTACGTGCGGATAAGGATAGACATAGTGCAATCGCACCCATGAGTCGTACTGTTTTGCCAATTCACCCAGTGCCTCAACCAACTGCGTCATGTGCGTTTTGACCGGCTTACCATTCCAGAAGCCTGTACGGAACTTAACATCAACGCCGTACGCGCTCGTATCCTGAGAAATGACCAGCAATTCTTTCACGCCGGCTTTAAACAGATTTTCGGCTTCCAGCATCACGTCAGCGATCGGACGTGATACAAGGTCGCCGCGCATGGATGGGATAATGCAAAAACTACAACGATGGTTACAGCCTTCAGAGATTTTTAAGTACGCATAATGCTTAGGTGTCAATTTAACGCCTTGAGCTGGGACCAGATCAATAAACGGCTCATGCGGCTTTGGCAGGTGTTTATGTACGGCAGCCATCACCTCGCCCACTGCGTGCGGCCCTGTCACTTCCAGCACCTTGGGATGAATCGACTGAATCATGTCCTTGCCATTAGCATCTTTTTTAGCACCGAGACACCCAGTCACGATAACTCGCCCATTTTCTGCAAGTGCTTCGCCAATGGCGTCCAATGACTCCTGAACAGCAGCGTCAATGAAACCGCATGTATTTACAATCACCAGATCTGCACCATCATAAGACTTCGCAGTGTCATAGCCTTCAGCCCGCAACTGCGTCAAAATTTGTTCAGAATCAACTAAGGCCTTCGGGCAACCGAGGGAGACAAACCCCACTTTAGGTGAAGTGGGAGTTTCTTGGCGGCGTATTTCAGTAATAGACATAGAGGGTGCGTAAAAACAAAAAGGTACAAAAGCGAATCCGCTATTGTACCCTTTGACAAGCCTACTTGCTTTAGCTTCAGTGAAATTTCCTGAAAAATCAGCAGCTTAACTAAAATAATTATAAATTTTTGATTATTTCTTATTTACATCTTCAGGATTAAATGGGAATACGTTGAAAATATTTTTTGCCTGACTTTGCATTTGCTCTTGCATCTGCACAAATAAATTCTTACTTTGCTCGATATAATTTCCCATCATACCCTGCATCATTGGCCCCTGAACATTCATGAACTGAGTCCACATTTCAGGACTAAATGGCTTACCTTCGTAGATGCCTTTTGAATTTTCTGCCAGTTTATTCTGAATATCGATGAACGCCTGAACGTTTTTTTCGAGGTAATTACCCATCATGCCCTGCATTGCATGACCGTAATAGCGAATGATCTGCGACAGAACAACACTGGAAAACATGGGCGTACCGCCCGCTTCTTCTTCCAAAATAATCTGCAACAAAATGCTGCGCGTTAAATCCTCACCTGATTTCGCATCAATGACTGCAAAGTCGTCATTATCGAGCACGAACTGTTTCACATCGACCAAAGTGATATAGCTACTGGTCTGCGTGTCATATAAACGACGATTAGGATATTTTTTGATCAAATGCTGCGTGGTTTTTTTTGCGCTATTCATTGAAATCTCAATTGATAACTTCTACATCTTGCTCTGCCATGATACGCACAATGGACAAAACACAGACTCACTCAAGCAAAGATGGCGTTTCAAATTTCTTTAAAACAACCAAATTTGTTTGTCCCCTTTTTTGCATTGCGTTGCAATTCTTGCCGCAATTTTTTATAGTTCACCGAAATGATATTCATCTCGGCGAACCCATTTTACTGCATTGCAGAAAAAAATCACCAAACATTCTGCTTAAGCTTACCAGTGGCTACACAAGCTTGCCTAATTGCAATACTATGCCGCAAATGTGGACGACGACAAAACAGTAAATGAAGCCAAATCTGACCTCGATTACCTTAACCCATATGCAGACCGCCGTTAATGGAGAAATCGGAACCAGTTGCGTATCCACCTTCATCCGAGGCGATCCAGGCAACGATAGAAGCGATTTCTTCTGGCTCTGCAAGGCGCTTAACTGGAATGCCACTCACAATTTTCTCCAAGACATCAGGACGAATTGCTTTAACCATGTCTGTACCAACGTAGCCAGGGGATACTGTATTAACTGTCACACCCTTCGTCGCGACCTCTTGGGCAAGCGCCATTGAGAAACCATGAATACCGGCTTTTGCTGTCGAGTAATTTGTCTGACCAAACTGGCCTTTTTGGCCGTTCACAGATGAAATATTAATAATGCGACCCCAACCGCGATCAACCATACCTTCGATGACCTGTTTGGTGACGTTAAACAAGGAGTTGAGGTTGGTATCCATCACCGCATCCCAATCCGCCTTACTCATCTTACGGAACTGACCATCGCGCGTAATACCTGCATTATTAACTAACACATCGACTTCACCGATTTCTGCTCTGACTTTATCAAAAGCAGCTTTGGTTGATTCCCAGTCAGACACGTTACCTTCGGAAGCATGAATATCCAGACCTTCCGCACGCATGTCAGCCAGCCATTTATCTTTACGAGTAGAATTTGGGCCACAGCCAGCAACCACTATGTAGCCTTCCTTGCACAAACGTCTGCAAATTGGAGTCCCGATTCCACCCATACCGCCAGTTACATACGCAATACGCTTTGCCATACTGTTTCTCCTGTTTTAAATATAAAACCCAACACAACAACGTTTAATCTGCTCTCACTTTGACGTAACTACCTGGTGCTGCCTCAAACGGTGCAAAATCTTTATTTCCTGCCACCGATGGTGCTTTTACCATGCGTCCGCCGTGCTCGGCCAAAAATTCAGCCCACACTGGCCACCAGCTTCCGGCATGCTCAGTGGCACCCGCCAGCCAAGCATTCGCATCCGTTCCGACTGCACTCGGGTTAATCCAATAACTTCTTTTCTTCTTCGCTGGCGGGTTGACAACACCCGCAATATGCCCAGATGCCCCAAGGACAAAACTATTTTTATCCTTATTCGTTGGATTGAGTAACTGCGTGGAGGCAAATGCAGCTTGCCACGGAACGATATGGTCTTCGCGCGACCCATAAACAAACACCGGCGCATCAATTTTTCCGAGGTCCACTTTATTGCCAGCGACAGTCAGTGCGCCCGGATTTTTGAGTTTGTTTTCAAGGTAGGTATTTCGCAGGTACCAGCAAAACATCGGACCTGGGAGATTGGTACTATCTGCATTCCAGTACAAGAGATCAAACGGCGGTGGAGCCTCACCCTTGAGGTAATTAGACTGCACATAGTTCCAGACCAGATCGTTTGCACGCAAACTCGAGAATGTGCTGGCGAGATCACGACCTGGCAGCAACCCTCCGCCACCGATTGTTTGTTCGCGCATCGCCACTTGCATCTCATCGACGAATACATCAAGCACACCGGTATTTGAGAAATCAAGTAAGGCAGTCAGCAACGTCAGGCTACGGACAGGATGAACTCCCCGATCGGCTAATACGGCGAGCGCAGTTGAGATAATAGTGCCGCCGACACAGAAACCGAATGCATTAACTTTATCTTGCTTACTGATCGCACAAGCAACCTCGAGGGCTTTAATCGCACCCTGTTCAACGTAATCATCCCAGGTTACATCGGACATGCTTGCATCTGGATTCGCCCAAGAGACCAAGAATACCGTATGCCCTTGTTCAACGGCATAACGTACTAGTGAGTTCTCTGGTTGCAAGTCAAGAATATAAAATTTATTAATGCATGGTGGCACCATCAGCAGTGGCCGCTGATGGACAGTCTTTGTGAGGGGCGTGTACTGAATCAACTGGAATAAGCGATTCTCAAACACCACAACACCTTCAGTTGTTGCGACGTTTTTACCCACTTCAAACGCAGATTCGTCAGTTTGACTGATACGCCCTTTTTGCATATCAGCGAGCATCTGGGTAATACCCTTAGCTAGGCTTTCGCCTTTTGTTTCAATAAGTTTTGATTGTGCCTCGGGATTCGTCACCAAAAAGTTAGCTGGCGATAACGCATCAATCATTTGCTGCACTGCAAAACCAATCTTTTGCTTTATCTTCGCAGGCGCCTCAACAGACTCAGCCAAGGACATTAAAAAACGAGCATTAAGAAGATAACTTGCCGCGCTATAGGAGTGCATTGCGTGATTATGCCAATCCTTGGCAGAAAACCGCTTGTCGTTGAGCTCTGGTAACTTTGAGACTGTGAAGCTTTGCCATAGCTGACCAAATTCCCGCATATAGTCAGCCTGCAATTGTGCAAGAGCAGTCGGGTTAATTGTTGCCCCAGCCTCTTTCAAGACATCCAAGATCGGTAAATGTGCTACGGAAGTAGCAGGCTTCATCCATTCCTGCCAGGGGTTGTGATTCACTAGCTGTGACATCCATTCGGAGTACATAGCTTGAGGATCAAAAGTCTTCATGCGTGCCTCCTGATTTTCGCGTATCGTTGTGGATTAATTTTTAGCTTTCATGCTTTAAAATTATTAAAACTTCGATTACTTCCAACTAACTTCTATGTACATTATTGCTATTGCCTGGGTCTATGTTGTTTTACTGATGGCAATCACAGAAACCTCAATCATCGCAGGAGCGATGACTTTTGCCTTCTACTGCGTTTTGCCGCTCACGGTACTTTTATACCTGATGGGCGCCCCTCTGCGCAAGCGGCAGCACACCGAAAAATTAGCTGCACTGCAACAAAAACAACTGGATAGCGATTCTGCGACGCAAGAAACAGAAGGTCATTAACTTATTCCGTCGGATCGATCCAAATCAAACTTGCCATCCTTCCGGTAACACGATCTCTTCGATACGAATAAAATTGCTGCGCATCATTGACGGTACAACAGTCTCCGCCAGTCACCTGCATCACACCAACGTTGCTTAATACGTGACGCGCCAACTGGTAGATATCGGCCAGATATTTCTGTTGCAAACCGCTACCACCCTCTGATGCAATTTTAACAAAGAAACGTCTAACTTCCTTATCTTGCGTAGTAAAAATATCATAAACATCTTGACCCACCTCAAACTTCAGCGGGCCAATTGCGGGCCCCATCCATGCAGAGATTTTTCCTGCTCCGCATGACCGCATCTCTCTGACCGTATTCTCAAGAATGCCGGCAGACAAACCACGCCAGCCAGCGTGGGCTGCGGCCACAACGCCACCATCTTCATCGCTGAATAAGACAGGCAAACAATCGGCGGTCAGTACTGCACAAACCACCCCCGGCGTCGATGCCACTACAGCATCAGCATTCAATCCAGAAGGCATCCCCTCGGCCCGAGCAACAATATTGCCATGAACTTGTGATAAGAATATGACATCAGACGGCAAACATGCGTTCAAACGCTGCCGATTACTGGCAACGGCCAACGGATCGTCTGCAACGTGGTCACCGAGATTGAAACCATTGACGCCATCAATTCCACCAAAGGGGCCAACACTAACGCCACCTGCACGCAAGGTTGCAAACGCTTTGACACGCGACGGCATCCCCAGCCAATCTGGTTGCAATACGTCAAACGGCAATCCAGAACTGGTGTCGATCATGGAAGCGATATTCCGGAAGTTGAGATGAGCTCCTGAAAATCTGCGGCAACAGGAATTTCCCATTCAATATGCTCACCCGTTTCAGGGTGAATCAAGCCCAACCTACGTGCCTGTAGCGCTTGACGCGGGAAAAAACGCGCCAGATGCTGCTTCCCGTACAAGGGGTCACCGACCAAAGGAAAGCCAAGGGATAACATATGTACCCGGATCTGATGCGTGCGACCAGTCTCCAACTGGCAGGCAACGAGGCTATTTGGAAATTTCTCTAACATACCAGTCGCAATGCGCTGGAAATGCGTAACAGCTGGCTTTGCTAATATGCTGCGTGATACCGCCATCTTGATCCGATCGCGAGGATGCCGCGCCATTGGCGCATCGATTGTTCCTGAGACGTTTGGCGTACCCCATACCAATGCATAGTATTCACGCTTTACGCTACGATCTTGCAATTGACGAACCAAGTCAGTATGCGCTACGAGAGTTTTAGCAACGACCATCAGACCCGATGTATCTTTATCAAGACGATGAACAATACCAGCACGTGGCACACCCACCAAGTGCGGCCACCGGAATAGCAAGGCATTGAGTAAGGTCCCAGTCCAGTTCCCAGCCGCCGGATGAACGACCATCCCAGCAGGCTTATTAATTACAACCAGTGCATCATCTTCATATACAACATCCAAAGGAATATCTTCAGGCTCATAGGCGCCCTCATCTGGTGCTGCCTGGGGAATAATGATAATTTTTTCATCACCAAGCATGGTCATTTTCCCACGCCCTGGCTTACCATCTACAGTGACAAATCCATTTTCGATCCATTGCTGGATTCGACTTCTCGAATATTGGGGAACCAGTTTAGAGATAGTCTTGTCCAATCGTTCGCCACAGGCAGCAGAAGTCAATTTTAGTTCGATGTTTTCGACCTCAGAAACGTATTCCTCATCGATATCACCATCCTCATTCACTACTTCTGCTTCCGTGTCAAGGTCAGAATCTGACAAAATCACTGTTGTAGTTGGTTTCACATTTTTTGTCATCGGCTATAATCCGTAAATTGTTTTCATGCTTACGCACACATTTATGCACATTAAATCTTTGAAATTGCTGGTCCTGGCTCTGGCCGCGTCGCTTACTTTAGGCGGCTGCGGTGTTTTTGGTGACAAAGCTGATGAGACCAAAACATGGTCAGCATCAAAATTATACGCTGAAGCAAAAGACGAACTCTCTAACGGCGGCTACGAAAAAGCGGTCCAGTATTATGAAAAACTGGAATCACGCTTTCCATTTGGCACCTACGCACAGCAAGCACAGATGGACACTGCCTATGCTTATTACAAGCAAGGTGACCAAGCCCAAGCACTTGCCGCAGTTGAACGGTTTATTAAGCTACACCCAAATCATCCAAACGTTGATTACATGTACTACCTGCGCGGACTAATTAATTTCAACGATCAGTTAAGCATACTGAATTTTATCGCGCGCCAAGATATTACAGAACGCGACCCAAAGGCATCACGCGATTCTTTTGACGCCTTCAAACAACTGGTCACCCAATTCCCAGATAGTAAGTATACGCCCGATGCGCTGGCGCGTATGAAATACCTCGTCAATGCCCTTGCTAAGTACGATGTTCACGTCGCCCGCTATTATATGCGCCGTGGCGCTTATCTGGCAGCAGCAAATCGCGCCCAGTCATCAATTAAGGAATATCCTGATGCACCGGCAAACGAGGAAGCATTATTTATCTTGGTAAAAGCCTATAACGCGATGGGCATGAACGACCTAAGAGACGATGCGAACCGAGTATTAGTGAAGAATTTCCCTGATAGCAGTTTTGTTACTGGTATCGACAAGAACAAGAAGGACTGGTGGAAATTCTGGTAATCCGTCTCTTTTGATGTTAAACACATAAAAACCGATCATGAGATCGGTTTTTTTTCTAGATACAAAAATAAACATTACTATTCAATGCGTCGACGAAAAACCCATTTTTTATCAGTAGATTCTTCTTCGCAATAAGCGTACTGCTCCACATTAAACTCTTTGATGTCTTCGACATCAACAATGGCCCGCTCAGCACAAAAATGAGCCATAAGCCCTCGAGCCCTTTTTGCGTAAAAAGAGATAATTTTATATTTACCATTTTTCCAATCCTGAAAAATCGGCGTAATAATTGTGCCATTTAACAACACTGGCTTCACAACCTTAAAATACTCTTCTGAAGCTAAATTCAACAATGTTAATGAAGCATTGATCTTCAATTGCTCATTGAGAGCCTCGGTCACCTTAGCACCCCAAAATGCGTATAAATTTTTCCCGCGCGGGTTTGCTAATGCCACGCCCATTTCAAGTCGATAGGGCTGCAAAATATCAAGCGGCCTTAAGACCCCATACAAGCCAGACAATATTCTTAAATTCCTCTGCAAATACTCGATTTGTTCGGAATTAAGACTCGTTATCTGAAGCCCTTCATAAACATCGCCATTGAACGCAAAAATGGCTTGTCTATTTGATTTGCCTTTTGGCTTTTTTTCCCATGCTTTAAACCTGTCAACGTTAAGTTGCGCCAGGTCTGCCGAGATATCCATCAGTGCACTCAAATCAGGCGCTGAAAGCTGCTTCGCAATCCCAACGAGCTGTTGGGCTTCCTCTAAAAATTCAGGCTGTGTAAAAATACTTGTGTTAACGGGTGTTTCGTAATCGAGACTTTTAGCGGGAGATAATACAATGAGCATAGTTATTGACTTCTTCAAACATAATGAACTCCATCATACCCAAGCGCATCATCATTGACACGAATGTTTGTCTCGATTTATTTGTTTTTCACGACAAACGCTGGAATAAGCTCCTAGCAGGATTGCAAAATGGCGAATTAAAAGCCTATACCCGACCCGAATGCAGAGATGAATGGCTCGCGGTTCTTAAGTATCCACACCTTCCTGTCACACCTGAAAACGTCAACGACATCAAAATACAATTTGATGAACTCATCGAATGCATATCTCCTGAAGACAAAAGCCATATCAAGCTTCCTGTTTGCAGTGATAAAGATGATCAGAAATTCCTTGAAATTGCCCGCGATATTGAGGCACATTTTTTAATTACAAAAGACAAAGCCCTGCTTAAGCTGGCTAAACGTATCCGTAAGTTAGGATTATTTTCCACCCTCACGCCAGAGGTATTTTTAGCAGCTGAAAATGAAATTTGACTGGGATCTGTATTTAATCAAGCAAAACAATGACAAATTTCAACAGCATAGGTTACTCTTTTCAAAAGTCCTGATAGTATAGAGCGAGACGAAGTTTGTGCATTCCTTGAAAAAGAACGCCTCAAGTTGATGAAAATAAAATTTCAAAATTCCCGTTACTTTTAAATTTGCACGTGAGAGAATCTTTTCTCGTTTTTTTTGCTTAAAAGTAACGACAGACCATGATATTTGTGGAAAAATTGCACAAAAGTCACAGCGATTATGGAGAATGAAGAACTATGACCGATTCAGCAGATGATCTGGATGCTTTGTTTGAAGAAATGGCAAGTCAGCGCCAGGAAACAACTGCCCCCCCTGCCTCAATTATCCAATCTGCGCCAGAAGCAGGCGCCACTACTTCCAAACCAGTTGGCGAGCCAATTGCGAAGTTAAATCCCCACAATACGGACGAAGATGCGACTAAACCGATGTTTGACCGACTCGGTAATGTTGTTCGAATGTTGCATGATTCAATGCGTCAGTTGGGCTATGATCGTTCGTTATCAGATGTCGCCATTCAGGTAGCAGACGCTAAAGATCGCCTTGAGTATGTTGCTACACTCACTGAACAGGCTGCGAACAAGGTATTAAATGCGACTGATCTTGGTATGCCAGAGCAAGACGAATTGGCAAAAAAAGCCAAAACCATGGATGCGCGCTGGAACGATCTGTTTGCAGGAAAACTCAGCATAGAGGAATTTAAATCCCTTGCTAACGACTCCAAAACATTTGCCAATATCGTTTTGACTGCAACTGATGCCGAAAAAGCGCGCCTACTCGACATCATGATGGCCCAGGACTTCCAGGATTTAACTGGTCAGTTAATTAAAAAAGTAGTTGCCATCAACAAAGCCGTTGAGCGTGAACTCGCACAAATTCTGCTCGACAATGCGCCGACAGAGTTAAAAGAAAAAGCAGTAGAATTGATGGAGGGCCCATCCGTTCCTAATGCCGCACTGGAGCAGGATGACGTCGATAATCTTCTTGATAGCTTAGGTTTCTAATGGATGACATGCTCAAAGAATTTGTCGTCGAAGCGCTCGATCTGGCGACAAATGTAGAAGAACATCTGCTTTCACTTGAGCGCAACCCTGGTGACATGAACACGCTCAATGCGGTGTTCAGGTCGTTTCATACGATTAAGGGTGGTGCAGGTTTTATGAACCTGACAGCCATGGTCTCCGCTTGTCACCTGACGGAAAATTTATTTGATGCACTAAGAACTGGGCAGGTTGCCGTCACACCTGAGGCAATTGAAGCAGCATTAGAAGCAAGTGGATTCGTAGCAGATCAATTGACAGCGCTCAACAACGGCGTTGCACCCGATCAGCTCTCAACGATGCCAAAATCGCTGGAAACAATGCTCACGGATGCGATCGAAAGCAAAGGCGTCAGCAAAAAAGCCGCTAGCGCTGCCGCCCCTGCTGTAAAAAGCCCTACAGCACCAGTCCCAGTCGAGGTCGCATCTGCGCCTGCACAAAACCAAGATGGAAATATTGATTGGGCCGCCTACTACAAAGCAGTGACACCAGCGGGTTCATTGCCCGAGGTGGCAGAGCCAGCGCATGAGACACCGCAACCAGCAAGCGTGCGCGAGGAAACAGAAGCGATCAAAACTTCTCTATCCAACGCTGACGTTAAACAAAATGCACCAGCAAAAGAAGAAAGCATTCGAATCGATGCTGTGAAACTCAATGTCTTGCTTGAGGTCGCCGGTGAATCTGTACAAGCAGCCAATCAGGCGGCTGTACTGTTAGAAAAACTGGGGCAGTTCAAGTTTGATGGCCAAGCCGCACCATTAATGGCAGCGCTGACGGAGACATTAACGCGCGCATCACGCTACTCAACAGAGTTACAACGTGCAACGTTGGCGACGCGGATGCAACCGGTGGGAAGACTGTTTCAGAAATTTCCACGATTAGTCAGAGAGTTGGCACGCGATTTAGGCAAAGAAGTCGATTTAAATATCACCGGAGCAGAAACTGAGGTCGACCGTGTCGTTGTCGATAGCCTCTATGACCCACTTGTTCATATGCTCCGCAATGCGCTAGACCATGGCATTGAAACATCCGAGGAGCGTTTGGTCGCGAACAAGTCGCCGCGTGCCACCATTTCACTCAAGGCCTGGCAAGAAGCAAGCAGCGTCATGATCGAAGTGTCCGATGACGGCAAAGGGATGGACGCACAGCGACTCAGGGATAAAGCAATATCAAAAGGCCTGATCAATTCTCACGATGCCCGCACTGATGATGAGGCATTCCAGCTCGTCTTCTTACCGGGATTCTCGACAAAAGATGTCGCGTCAAGTGTGTCGGGTCGTGGCGTGGGGATGGATGTGGTGAAAACAGCGGTTGAGCGCCATCGGGGTGCCATTCGTATTGCTTCTGAGCTTGGCAAAGGGACCACCTTTCTGATTCGCCTGCCAATCGAATTATCTATCGTACCAACTATGGTGGTTCGCACCGACGGTGCATCACTAGCGTTACCAATGGCAACGGTACAACGTGTCGTTGAATTACCAGAAACGTTTGAAAGTGTTGGTGGCCAGCCTGTTTTACGCGATTTAGGCCGACCATTGCCAGTCAAATCACTCGGTAAAACGCTGGGATATTCACCATCGTCTGAGCGCGTTGGTATCGTTATCGCAGCACCCAACCCTTACATCCTATCGGTTGACTCGGTTGATGGCACCGCTGACCTTGTTATCAAACCACTGACTTGCATCAGCACGCCGGGGATAACAGGCACTGCCCGCTCCGCTGAGGGTGAGTTAGTTCTCGTCATTAGTCTGTCTTTCCTGATTGACGGCTGTAAAGTCCGCGAACTAATGACAAACTAAATAAGAACCAACGCTAAGTCGCACAGATAAGGGTTTATTTCTTAGGAGATAAACCCTTATTTTTTTACAATAACTTGTTGCACTCCTCTTTTTCGCCTCAATCAGCACCACAGAGCAACGCTTTGCCATCAATGCGATCTTCGCAACAAAATACAAAATAAACATAAAGACGCATACTCTGGCAGAATGAAGCCCATTATTACTCAGCGTATTCTTTCATGTCAGTTTCAAATGATTTCATCCCAGATGGGATATCAAGCATTGAGCATTTTTTGCAAATAAGTCAATTTGCAAATCTTCCACCCAGTTTCTTTACACATTTACGCCCTACGCCGCTACCAGAGCCTTATCTCGTATCTGTGAGCCCTTCACAAGCAGAAGCGTTAAATATCAAGGTGGAACAATTTAATCAGCGCGAAGTCGTCGCATTTTTTACCGGCAACCAATTACCCGCCAATGCCACACCACTTGCCACCGTCTATTCCGGACATCAATTTGGTGTCTGGGCTGGTCAGTTGGGTGATGGTCGCGCTATTTTATTAGGCGATACGGTCAGCAAGGATCTACAGCGTCTGGAAGTACAATTGAAAGGTGCTGGTCCAACACCCTATTCAAGGTCAGGTGATGGGCGTGCTGTACTCAGATCATCCATCCGTGAATTTTTATGCTCAGAAGCGATGCATGCGCTTGGAATACCTACATCAAGAGCACTTTGCATTACTGGGTCAGATCACTACGTTTTCCGTGAAGCCCCCGAAACAACGGCGGTAGTTACCCGCTTGGCACCGAGTTTTATTCGTTTTGGGTCGTTTGAACATTGGTATTACCACCGACGCCACGATGAATTAAAAGTATTAGCCGATTTTGTGATTGATGGTTATTACCCGGAATGCAAAGAGGACAAAAACCCCTACCAGAGCCTGCTTACGATTGTGACACGCAAAACAGCCGAATTAATGGCGCTATGGCAATCTGTGGGGTTCATGCATGGCGTCATGAACACCGATAATATGTCAATACTGGGGCTGACGCTGGACTATGGACCATTTGGTTTTATGGAAGCGTTTGACGAAGCACATATTTGCAACCACACCGACCAGCAAGGACGCTACTCCTACAAGATGCAGCCAAGCGTAGGCAACTGGAATATGCACGCACTAGGACAGGCAATGCTTCCCCTTATCGGAACAGTAGAGGACACACAGGCGGCGCTATCCGTCTACGCTAGTAGCTTTACGGACAAATGGGCGTCTTTGATGCGTGCCAAACTCGGATTCACCACCAGCCATGAAACAGATAAGCAGCTCGCTGATGATTTTTTTGCTTTATTACAAGCCAACCATGCAGACTTCACGCTCAGTTTCCGGAATTTGAGTCATTTGGAAAACGACATTAGCACTAAAGACATCGCCCTCCTTGATCTCTTCATTGACCGAGAGGCATTGAAAGCTTGGCTCGAACGTTACAGAGCACGCCTAAAACTGGAATCAAGCAATGCAGCCATTCGCCAGACGGCAATGCTAGCCACAAACCCGAAATATATTTTGCGGAACTATTTAGCCCAAAATGCAATCGAAAAGGCACAAAATAAGGATTTTTCTGAAATAACTACATTACTATCTGTATTGAAGAATCCCTTCGATGAGCAACCAGATAACGAGGCGTACTCTATACTTCCTCCGGATTGGGCGAAAACCTTGGAAGTCAGCTGTTCGTCGTAAGCACCTGCCAACGTGCGTCGAAAACAGGTTCTGATGCATGACTAGCACAAAAATATTGTGTACCATCTGCGACGATTTTCCATGTAGCATCAGCGTTGTCGGTGCCACTACAATGAGAGAGTCAGGCTAGTGCGTCACTATGCCTGCCTTATATTTAACTTATCGATTACGTCTGTTTTTAATGAAATTTCTTTTTGATTTATTCCCCGTTATTCTGTTTTTTGTCACGTTTAAATGGGGTGAAGGGCATATACCCGCCGCCCAGTCTTTGGTTGAAAAGTATCTATCAACCTTCGTTTCTGGTGGTATGAGTGAGACGGAACTTGCGCCCATTCTGCTCGCGACTGCCGTCACTCTGGTTGCCTCTATCGTTCAAATCACATCACTTCTCGTGAGAAGAAAAACCGTCGATGCGATGCTGTGGATTTCCTTCATTATCATTATGGTATTTGGCGGCGCCACGATTTACTTTCATAGCGACACATTTATCAAATGGAAACCCACCGTTTTATATTGGTGCTATTGCGGTGCATTTTTACTGGCGCAATTTATTTTCAGAAAAAATCTTATCCGTACTGTTATGGAGGCGCAGGTCAAATTACCAGAGCAAGTGTGGTCGTATTTAAGCCTCGCTTGGGCGACTTATTTCTTTGTAATGGGCGCTCTTAATATTTGGGTTGCATTTCATTTTTCGACAGACACGTGGGCGAACTTTAAGCTTATTTCTATGGTGGGAATTACGCCTGCGTTCATTGTTGTGCAAAGTTTATTTTTATCAAAGTACATGGAGGAAGCGGAATAATGACACGCTTAGATCAACTGCAATCTCGCCTTACAGCAACTCTCAGCCCAGTCGTCTGCGAGCTCCACGACGACTCTGCCGCACATGCCGGTCACGCTGGCGCAGCATCGGGAGGTGGTCATTACAATTTGAAAATAATTTCTCACCAATTTGAAGGCCTAAATCGCATTTCTCGCCATCGTCTGGTGTATGATGCCATTGGCGATATGATGCACACGGAAATTCACGCGCTAGCGATTGTCGCGTTGGCACCGTCAGAGATACCGACCTAAGCAGTTTATTTATAATCCGTTTTTTTTATTTTGTTATTTAGGAACAGACAATGACTTTTAAACCTGCTCTTTTGCTGGTAGCACTTCTTGCAACTGCTTTGCCAGCAATGGCCCAAAATCTCGCAGTAGTGAATGGTAAAGCGATTCCGTCCTCACGCGTTGATGCGCTGGTAAAACAATTGACATCCCAAGGACAACAAGACACACCTGATCTGCGCGCAAAAGTAAAACAAGAACTCGTCAATCGCGAAGTATTGATGCAAGAAGCCGAAAAATCAGGTCTGGCATCCAATCCTGAAGTTAAAAACCAATTAGAAATTGCACGTCAATCTTTGTTAATTCGTGCCTTAATGGTTGAACATATCAAGAAAAACCCTATCACTGATGCTGAAATCCAGGCTGAATACGATAAAGCAAAAGCACAGGCTGGCGATAAGGAATACCACGCTTTCCATATTCTGGTTGATAAAGAAGATGATGCAAAAGCAATCATCTCTAAATTGAAAGCTGGCGCTAAATTTGAAGAACTGGCCAAGCAATCCAAGGATACAGGCTCTGCAGCCAAGGGCGGCGATCTTGACTGGGCAACACCAGCAACTTTTGTCCCTGCATTCTCCGAGGCAATGGTTGCACTGCAAAAAGGTCAATTTACCGAGACACCGGTGAAGACACAGTTTGGCTTCCATATCATCAAATTGGAAGATGCTCGTCCGTTGAAGTTCCCTTCCCTCGAAGAAGTGAAACCACAAATCATCGATGGCTTGCAACAACAGAAGGTTCAGAATTACCAACAGGCATTGTTGAAAAAAGCAACAATCAAGTAATTTGACCGCACAAAAAAAGGGTGTACGTTTCGAACGTACACCCTTTTTTTATTATCACCACGCCAATTCAACGTTAAGCGGGTTCACTACCCCCGCCTATCTCTGTTTAGCGATAGCTATATCTGAATTACAAGCCTAAATCAGGCCAGAGTTTATCTACACGCCCTTTGACCTCCTGACTCATCACGATTGTCGTGCCCCACTCCCTGTCAGTCTCTCCTGGCCATTTATTGGTCGCATCAATACCCATTTTGCTACCCAAACCGCTCACTGGCGAGGCAAAGTCCAGATAGTCGATCGGCGTATTATCAACCAGCGTTGTATCACGGCTAGGGTCAACTCTTGTCGTGATAGCCCAAATCACTTCTTTCCAATCACGGATATTCACATCCTCGTCGACAACCACGATAAATTTGGTGTACATAAACTGCCGCAAGAAGCTCCAGACGCCAAACATGACTCGTTTGGCATGACCAGCATACGACTTCTTCATCTGTACGACAGCCATCCGATAACTACACCCCTCCGGAGGCAGATAAAAATCAGTAATTTCACTAAATTGTTTTTGCAACAAAGGAATAAAGACCTCGTTTAAAGCAACGCCCAGCACTGCGGGCTCATCGGGTGGTTTGCCGGTATAAGTTGAATGGTAAATAGGGTCACGACGCATGGTAATGCGGTCAATCGTGAAGACCGGAAACCAATCCTGTTCATTGTAATACCCAGTGTGATCACCATAAGGTCCTTCCAGCGCATGTTCGTAGCCAGTTGCATGCGATTCATCTGGGTAAATATGACCTTCGAGGACGATCTCGGCGGATGCTGGCACGCGCAACTCACTACCTATGGCTTTAACCAATTCGGTTCGGCTACCTCTCAACAAACCCGCAAACTGATATTCAGACAAGCTGTCAGGTACTGGCGTCACTGCGCCTAAAATAGTGGCAGGATCAGCCCCTAATGCAACCGCAATCGGATACGGCTTTCCTTTATTGACGATACAGTGCTCACGAAAATCCAATGCGCCGCCTCGATGTGCCAGCCAACGCATAATAACTTTATTGCGACCTAACACTTGTTGACGATAGATCCCTAAATTCTGCCGCTTCTTATTGGGCCCTTTGGTAATTACGAGGCCCCATGTGATTAACGGCGCAATATCTCCTGGCCAACAATGCTGAATAGGTAATCGCGATAGATCAACATCGTTTCCTTCCCAGACAATCTCCTGACATTTCGCCCCACGCAGTTCTTTGGGAGCCATATCCCATACTGCTTTTACCAAGCTCCCCATTCCCAAAAGATCCTTGAATCCTTTCGGTGGCTCAGGCTCTTTGAGCGCCGACAAGAGATGTCCGATTTGACGTAACTCGGTCACATTATCCGCCCCCATTCCCAACGCAACACGACGCGGCGTACCAAATAAGTTTGCCAATACAGGAATGGTATGCCCTGTCGGTTTATTGAATAGCAGCGCAGGTCCTTCAGCACGTAAAGTACGGTCGCAGATCTCGGTCATCTCTAGATTCGGCGATATCTGAATATCAACCTGTTTTAACTCATTTATTTCTTGCAATTGAGAAATAAAATCTCTCAAATCGGAATATTTAATCATTTTTAGCTTTTTTGTCTGTCTGAACTAGTTAGTGGAGCTTATTTACCTAAGTGTTTGATTTCATTGATTTTGATGTACTCCAACACAATTCTTTAGATTCATTAGTTATAGCAATTCGTTTTGATAGTATTGACGTGATATAAAACCCCCCCTACAATTCGCCCAACTTGATGAAGAGACGAACGGTTCAATCGCTATAGATGCGAAGAAGGTCTCACCAATAACGGTAACATCATTCACGGGGATCGGGCCCCACATGACATTGTAAGGATTGTTTTCAAAAGGCGTCTGCCTTAACCCGAAAAAAAGTTATTTATCGCTGGAGACTCCAGTACCAAGTGTGACGAACTTAAACAGATAAATAGCTCCGGCGTCCTTTGATCGCGCCATGCGACGAGGGCGATGTTTCTGATTCGTGAAGTAGTTTTTGTATCGCGCTTGAAATTGAGCAGATACATCGCGATGATTCAGGAGGTTACATGATTCAACGTTTTATTTTAGCTGTACAACAAAGCGGATTATCCGCTGAACAAAAACGCGCCGCACTCAACACAGTAGCGCGCGATACAACGAGTGGTTTCATTACCATCGTACGCCACCTAGTGATGGTTACAGGTATTACCGCCATCTTTTTACTAGCACTAATGTTTATCAAACCTGCGCTAGCTGATAAATTTAAAAATTTATCGCCCTTCGCGGAACAACAACTGGTAGCGCCAGAAGTACCACCACCAAGCTTGGCAATGCTGATGCAGGCACCAAACCAAGGCAATCAATCTGCAACTGGCCACAATGTGAGCACGAGCGAAGAGGATCTCAAATTAGTCGGCAATCAGCGCCAACAGCAATGGGTAACAAATTGGCTCTCCAAACGCTATCGTGTAGCAACTGACGCGACGAACATGCTAGTTTCTGCGGCATACCTTACCGCTAAAGATATTAAACTTGATCCTTTGCTGATTTTGTCGGTGATGGCTATTGAGTCAGGCTTAAATCCATTCGCTGAGAGCCCTGTTGGCGCCCAAGGTTTGATGCAAGTCATGTCTAAGGTACATCAGGAAAAATTCGAGGACATGGGCGGCGTCAAAGCAGCATTAAATCCAGTTGCCAATATCAAAGTTGGCGCGTTGATTCTGAAAGATTACGTATCGCGTGCTGGCTCGGTCGAAGCTGGCTTAAAGCTGTACGTTGGTGCCGGTGCATTTGACAATGATGCTGGATACGGTGCACGAGTAATGACTGAGTACAAACGATTAAAGGATGTATCGGCTGGGAAAAACGTTCCGACTGTTTTTGCAAACCCAGTGGTATCAGCTCCTGTCGCACGTCAAAATACGCCTGTACCAGAAATTAAAACTGATACTAACGAAGCAAAACTCAAGACCGAAGTAAAAGACCAGGTCGCTGCACTCTGATTAACGTTTGAACCGTTCGAACCGCTCCATCAGTAAGGATTAACAAAAAGCTGCCATTACGTGAAGTAGTGGCAGCTTTTTTCTTTATTGTCGACTTAAAAAACTAAAAGCCCATCAACAGTAAACCTTGAATTTGATTTAGGCACGCAACTGCAAAAAGTTTTTTAAGCGAATAACCGCTTCCTGAAGATTCTCAAACGAGTTAGCATAAGATAAACGCACATAAGAAGTGGCGGTTGCCGGACCGAAATCCAAGCCAGGAACAATCACAACCCCTGCTTCTGTCAACACTTGCCGCGCAAAGGCATCGGCATCATCAGTGAATCGCGAACAATCTGCATAAACGTAAAAAGCGCCATCGGGCATGACTGGGATACCAAACCCTAACTCCCTGAGCGCGGGAACAATGAAATCACGACGGCGTTTGAACTCCACTTTTCTTTGCTCGTAGATTGCCAACACCTCGGGAGAAAAGCAGGCTAGCGCCGCATATTGCGCAACGGAAGAGGGACAGATAAATAAATTCTGCGCTAGTTTCTCTAAGGCAGGAACGATCCGCTCCGGAACCACCAGCCAGCCAAGTCGCCAGCCTGTCATATTAAAATATTTACTAAAACTGTTGATCACGACGACATCGTCATCCAACGACAACGCTGAAAATGGTGGTGCGTCATAAGATAGTCCTTGATAAATCTCATCAACGATTGTAAAGCCGCCACGCTCTTTAACACTGGCAATGATTTTTACCAATTCATCCGAATCGATCGAGGTACCAGTTGGATTCGACGGAGAAGCGAGCAATACCCCAGCCGTCTTTTCAGTCCAATTTTCACGCACCATTTGATCTGACAATTGAAAGCGATGCTCGGGGCCGCTCGCTACAAGCGTCGCCTTTCCTTCAAAAGCAGCAACAAAATGACGATTACATGGATAGCATGGATCAGGCATTAACACTTCGCTCCCAGCCTCAACCAACGTAGCACATGCCAATAGCAGTGCAGCGGAGGCACCTGCGGTTACTACGATGCGTGAAGCAGGTACATCCAACCCAAACTTATCACGGTAATGCCCAGAAATTGCCTCACGCAAGGCTGGTACGCCTAAGGCTGAAGTATATTGCAGACGACCGTCCGACATCGCTCTGGCTGCAGCATCAATGACGGGTTGGGGTGCCGTAAAGTCTGGCTCCCCTATTCCCATATGAATCAGATGGCACCCCTGAGACTCAAGGTTAGCAGCCATTTTCATCAATTCCATCACGTGGAAAGGGGCAATATGGTCCAAACGGGACGCGAGTTTATTTTCCATAAGATTTTTTCAATATCAGAACAAGAAAGGACTCAAAAATTTTGTCATAAAAAAACCGCCAGATTTCTGTCAAAGAAAAAAGGCGGCATGACTTGATGCTGAGAGCGCAATTATTTTGCGGCGACCTCATTGGGACGCAATTTGACTGCCAACTTATCCAACACACCATTCACATATTTGTGGCCGTCAATTCCACCAAATGATTTGGTTAATTCAACGGCTTCATTGATCACTACGCGGTACGGGATCTCAATATGATTTTTGAGTTCATAGGTACCGATCAGAAGTGCTGCGTGCTCAATGGGAGACAATTCCTTGATACCACGGTCAATTAAAGAGACGAATTCTTCTCGCAACGCGATAGAGTGATTGATCGCACCATGCAACAGCGCGTCAAAATGTTCACGATCAGCCTTGTCAAATCCGTGAGCTTGACGGATATGGGCGTCGATCACGCCAGAATCTTCGTTATTGAGCAGCCATTGATATAAGCCTTGCAACGCAAATTCACGAGCGCGGTGGCGCGGTGAACGGCTTTTACTTGGGTTGGCGTGTTGCGTTTTATTATTCATTATTTTCTCTTACTTAATTTTACCTGGTAAGCATACTTTCTTTACTGAGCACCATTGGTTGGCAATGGTAAGCATGCCTACGTTCTATCATTACAATCCTCTCAGGCGACCGGATGAGTGCCTGCAGAGCTGACGACTAAGCTTACGCGTCGTAATCCACATCCTCTGTCGCTTCAGCCAACTCTTCTAAGGCCAGCGTCAGATTCGCCATTTCAACCGCAACACGCGCAGCATCAGCACCTTTTTCTTGCATACGTACTTCGGCTTGTTCATCGTTCTCGGTTGTCAGAATTGCATTGGCAATAGGAATGCCAGCATCCAGACCAACGCGCGTAATTCCCGCACCGGACTCATTAGAGACTAATTCAAAATGATAAGTCTCGCCACGGATCACAGCACCCAAAGCGATTAAAGCATCAAACTGATTTGTCTCTGCCATTTTTTGCAATGCCAATGGCACTTCTAACGCGCCAGGAACGGTAACGTGCAAAATATCTTCATTCATTACACCAAGACGAGTGAGCTCTGCCAGACAAGCAGACAATAAACCATTGCCCACTGTGTCGTTAAAGCGAGCCTGTACGATACCGATACGTACGCCTGCTCCATCCAGATTTGATTCGTAGTGTCCAACTGTCATCATGTTCTCTCTTGCGCCTGTGCGCCTGATCATATTCAAAAATACTTTTGTTCTTTATTGATAACTACGAAAACACGAGAAGGCAAAAACTCCTTTACCTTTTGATCCTCATGCTTCATTCGCAAGCAATCTTTTATTGATTGCAGGGCTTATCAAGATAGCCCACGACTTCCAGATTAAATCCAGCCATCGACGGCATTTTGCGCGGATTCGCCAATAACTTCATTTTACCAACGCCGACATCTTTTAAGATCTGCGCACCAATACCGTAGTTACGTAAATCCATGCTGGCTGCGCGACCAACAGGTTTTGTTTCTGGTGCATTAAGTGCTTTAAACTGATCAAACATCTGCTCAGCAGTCTCTTCGCAGTTCAACAAGACAATCACTCCAGAATCCGCTGCCTGCACCGCCTTCATCGCGGCAGCAATATTCCATGAATGTGTTGTAGCCTTGCTTTCCAGCAAATCTAAAATGGATACAGGCTGATGGACACGTACTAATGCCTCTTTTTCAGGCGTAATATTTCCGTGAATCAATGCCAGATGGGCAGAGCCACTAGGTTTATCACGATACACAACCGCTTTAAAGCTGCCATGCACTGTCTGCATATCGCGTTCAGCAACACGATCCACAATACTCTCAGTTTGGCTGCGATAGTGAATTAAATCTGCAATCGTGCCAATTTTCAACTGATGTTCTTTGGCAAATTCGATCAAATCAGGCAGACGTGCCATCGTGCCGTCATCCTTCATGATTTCACAAATCACGGACGCTGGTGTCAGACCCGCGAGCTCGGCCAGATCACAACCGGCTTCGGTATGGCCAGCACGCATCAGTACACCGCCTTTTTGTGCCTTGAGCGGGAAGACATGACCAGGTTGCACAATATCATTTGCCGTTGATTTTTTATCTACGGCAACTTGCACTGTACGCGCACGGTCGGCGGCAGAAATACCTGTCGTCACGCCTTCTGCAGCTTCAATAGAGACCGTAAAGTTCGTACCAAATGACGTACCGTTACGAGTGGTCATCATAGCAAGATTTAATTCATCGCAACGCTCTTCGGTCAGCGTCAGACATATCAGACCACGACCAAACTTAGCCATGAAGTTAATTGCTTCCGGAGTCACGAACTCGGCGGCCATAATCAAGTCGCCTTCGTTCTCACGATCTTCTTCGTCAACCAGAATGACCATGCGGCCAGCCCGCAATTCTGCGACGATTTCTAGGGTATTAGACATGCTCATAGGGGATATCCTGAAGGGCTGGCTCTGGTGCGTTGCACGAGCACTGCCAATTGCATTTGAATGAATCCGCTATTTTAATGGATTTCGCCCTAGACTTCCCATGCTTTCTGCGCTTTTAAAGCGTTTTTCCTAGATTTGGATCACACCACGCCCTATTTCGACGACTTTACCACCGACTTGTATGGTTTTGTTACCCAGCAACGCAAGGTATAACTGACTTGGCCGATTAATTTGCGCCCCCTGCGCCACCTCGATGCGGGCTGGCACAGGACGCTTGCTTTCCAACCACCAACCACCCAGATTGGCGCAAGCCGAGCCAGTCGCGGGATCTTCCCCGATACCGCCTCCCGCCCGAACAAAAAAATAGCGCGCAGTGACGTGAACCGTTGCGGGTTCCTCAGCGTTGCTTTCTTCAAAGGCAAACACATACCCAGTCTGCCGCCCAAGACTGCTCTTTGGCCATTTATCCAACAAAGCACCATTTAACTTTGCGCGCCTTACTGCCTCGACACTCTTGAGAGGGATAAGCAACTGATCAGAGCCCGTGTTCATCCATTGGGGTTCCGCCAGCAGATCGCTACATTCAAGGCTCAACATCCTTGAAATTTCGTCTGCATTTAACTGGCACGGTGCGGCTTTCGGTGCCTGTGGCGCAGCAAACGTCCAGACCTCATCCTCGAGGTGCAAGGGAACAATCCCAGCCTTACATTCCAGCGTGAGCCGCTCGCCAGTTCGATGTACATTTTGCACGACAGAAGCAGTACCTATACTTGGGTGACCAGCAAAGGCCATCTCTGTATCAGGTGTAAATATACGCATTCTTGCGCTCGCTTTATCCGATGGCAGGATGAAGCATGTTTCAGATAAATTAAACTGCAAAGCAAGTGCCTGCATTTCAGCATCAGACAGACCTTCCGCATGCTCAAAAACGCATAAAGGGTTACCGCCAAACACCGACTCGGCAAAAACGTTAAGCAAGCGATAGGGATAGGTTCTTTTTAGTTGCATGTGACGGGTGATAGTGGGTGCATCGAGACCAAAAAATGCCAAGCGGGTCATGCGACTTATCGGCAAACCTACATAAAGCGATTCTTCACTAAACACCTATTTTAATTGAAGAATGGAAGTGAGCAGGACTAACCATCCCCCAAAAACGCACTACGGCATTCCGTTTGACTCAACAAAATACAATTTGCATTGCGTCAAGTGGGTTAGCTAAGCTGCAAGTTTCGCGTAATCATTCGGCTGCATAATGGTGCAAATTGAGATAAAAAATACAAACTCTTCTAATAAAACACGGACAAAACAGGACAAAGTCTCGTCAATTGCCACGCCTTTCGATCAAAGTACAAATGAACGTTGTACAACTTAGGCCACTTTAAACTGTTAAGCTAAGGCTAACGATATCCTCCTGAGACGACACACCATGCCTGAGAAAACGCTGAATCCACGCCACCTATTCACCGCCATGATCGTGATTCTTTTGTGGGGAATGAATTTTGTGGTGATCAAAATTGGCCTAAAAGGAATCCCTCCCTTTTTGATGGGAACACTCAGATTTGCACTTGTTGCCCTTCCTTCGATCTTTTTTATTCCACGCCCCAAAGTGGCTTTAAAACTTTTAGTGACCTATGCAGTGACCATTAGCTTGGGGCAATTTGCGTTTTTATTTTCAGCAATGGCAATGGGAATGCCCGCCGGCCTCGCTTCACTGGTGCTGCAGGCGCAAGCTTTCTTTACTGTCGGATTGTCAGCATTTGTGTTTGGCGACAAGCTGCGCCCCAGCAATCTCATTGGCATGTTGGTCGCTAGTTTTGGCCTGGCTTTACTAGGTAGCGTCAGCATCAACCAAAGTGGTGGCCAGGTTACTTTGGCAGGATTTGCGCTAACGATTTGCGCTGCAGCGTCTTGGGCGACAGGAAATGTCATTAGTAAAAAAATCGGCCCGACGGTAGTTCTCAGTCTGGTTTCATGGAGCGCATTAGTGCCCATCATCCCTTTTTTCTTATTGTCACTCTGGTTCGAAGGTGCGACGACAATTACTTACAGCCTCACCCATATGAGCTTGCCATCCGCTTTCTCTATCGCTTACCTAGCATTTGCTGCAACGCTGATTGGCTACACCTTGTGGGGCAAACTGCTATCTGCCCTACCTACCCATACTGTGGCACCACTGACCTTACTAGTGCCGGTAGTGGGATTGACTGCCGCTTGGATCATACTTGGTGAAGCACTCACCTTGTTGCAGGTCATTGGCGCATTAGTCGTCATGGGCGGTTTATTAATTAATGTGTTTGGCCAGAGAGTATTTCATTCAATGAACAAGAAATTACGCTTTGGGACCAACAAACAATCCTAAACGCTGATGAAAAACCCGCGTAATCATGTCTACGTATAACTACCTAGCCTATGATTGATTCATCGCATCATGAGAGACAAGTAAAGCAACATACTAAAAAAGCAACATTATCCCACCTCGTTACATCTGACTCTTGCAAAGGAAGAATTGCATGCAAACATTAGGTTTAAGTCTTGCCACTGGAAGCACAGAACAACCGCTCATTGAACAGGTATTGGGTCGTTTTTTTGATGACATGGTCGAGCGACATCCTCAACGTCCCGCACTGATTTCGTGCCACGAACATATTCGATGGAGTTATCGCGAATTACAACAGGAATCAAATCGTTTAGCGAGCGCGCTCCTTGCGTCAGGACTAGAACCAGGAGACAGACTAGCAATTTGGTCCAATAACAACTCGCAATGGTTATTGACACAAATCGCCACAGCTAAGATCGGCGTCATTCTGGTCAACATCAATCCAGCCTATCGGGTCTCCGAGTTGGAATATGCATTAAATAAAGTCGCCTGCAAAGCGTTGATCAGTATGTGCGAATTCAAGGGAAGCGATTACCTTGGCATGATTACTGAGTTAGCCCCTGAGTTATCCCAAAATGATCCAGGAAAATTAACAGCAGCGAGGCTGCCAGAACTAAAAACGGTGATTCATTTAGGCGAACAACACGTCGCTGGCATGCTCCGTTTTTCCGATCTCATGGCACGCGGCACTACAGATGACCCGCGGATCAATGCAATTGGTCAATCACTGAGTAACAACGATGCGATCAACATTCAATTTACCAGTGGCACCACCGGCTTTCCAAAAGGCGCGACGCTGACGCACCGGAACATCCTCAATAATGGCTTTTTTGTTGGCGAAGCAATGCACCTGACAGAGAATGACCGACTGTGCATTCCGGTCCCTCTGTATCACTGTTTTGGTATGGTGCTGGGCAATCTGGCATGCCTGACTCATGGTGCGTGTATCGTTTTCCCCAATGCGTCTTTTGATCCACTACTCGTCTTAGAGGCAGTACAAAACGAAAAATGTACCGGCCTGCATGGCGTTCCCACAATGTTTATTGCCGAACTTGATCATCCACGTTTCGCAGAATTTGATCTTTCAACTTTACGTACTGGGATTATGGCAGGGTCACCATGCCCGATCGAAGTCATGAAACGCGTGGTACGCGATATGCATATCAGCGAAATCACGATTGCCTATGGCATGACGGAGACCAGTCCGGTGAGTTGTCAGAGTGACGTTGAAACTTCATTAGAAAAACGTGTTTCAACGGTCGGTCAGGTACAGCCACATTTGCAGGTCAAAATTGTCGACCCCAACACAGGTGATGTCGTCGCCAGAGGAGAAACAGGCGAACTTTGCACCTTGGGCTATTCCGTCATGAAGGGCTACTGGGGAGACCCAGGAAAGACAGCAGAAGCAATCGACATTAATGGTTGGATGCACACCGGCGATCTCGCCACCATGGATGAGGAAGGCTATGTGAATATTGTTGGCCGCATCAAGGATATGGTGATTCGTGGTGGAGAAAACGTCTACCCACGTGAGATAGAAGAATTTCTGTACCGTCACCCCAAAATTCAGGATGTACAGGTCATTGGCGTTCCTGATAAAAAGTATGGAGAAGAATTATGTGCACTGATTATTCTCAGACCCGGCGAACAGGTGACTGAACAAGAGCTGCGCGATTTCTGTAAAGGCCAGATTGCCCATTACAAAGTCCCTCGCTACCTGCGCTTTGTTAACGAGTTTCCTATGACAATCACTGGCAAAGTACAGAAATTTAAGATGCGCGAGATGATGCGGGACTTACTGAATCTGGAAGAAAGTAAAACTGCCTGAACTCAACAGATAGGCGAGAAACGAATCCATTCCTTTCTCGCCCCCTCAGAACTCCCGTCTCCGGCGGGAGTGACTCATATCAACGTGGCACCAATTAATGCGCGTCACAGGCAACCAAACTCTCCCAGGGCATATATAAAGCACCAGGGTGAATTGTTACACAGACAATCGCTCCCTTCGGCGTCGTGTCATAGATAGAACGCGCCACTTTGAATGACGTATCTCCCCGATAAGTTTCATCCGTTGTACCAACAACAAGGTAATTTGCAGCACCCTTGCCTGTTGTCATATACTTATTGACGACAACTAAGCGATAACTGGCTGCGTCTTTGTGGTCCAGTTCAGTATTAAGTAAGATGGACGAGCCACCTGCGTAGACAATTAACGAAGGCAGAACACCAAAAACACCGACCCACGTTAATTTGGCGCCACGAGAAAAACTGATCACTACCACCAACATTAATAAGCCCCCTAATAACGCTAACACAAAAGGCTTTTGCCAATGTAGCGGAAAAGTCGCGATTTCAGGGCGTATCCCCAGTAACACCATGTAAAAGCTCACCGACGAAAAAATCATGAGCGGCTGCAAATTAAGCTTACGCAGCAAACTCACTTTATCCAATTCAATCAAGGTGAAATGGCGGGACTTGGCGAGCAACGCAACACAGATCCATGGGCCAGACAACAAAAATACCGTGAGCCAGAAAGGCTTCACTGGCAAGAAAAATAAGCCTACACTGGCAGCAATATACGAATAGCCAGCAATATTCAATATCCGGCGCCATTTCTTTAAAGTCTCTGTGCGCTCTTCCGGCGTTGCGCCCAGTTCTATATCCTGCTCGATCACTTTTTTTGCGGCTAATTCATCGATTTCATCAAGATTACGTATGTCAGACAACCAGACCACAAACTGTGGATCTTCAGCATATCGCTTGATGACCGTCATTTTCTTTTGCGCGGAATGACGAGCAATGAGATCGATCAAAGTCGAATTCTTGACTACACGCTTGCGGAAACCATCAATATCGCGACGATATAGTTCACGTTGACCAAACGCGCTCGATTGCTCAATCCTGTCCTGGTACAACACAAGCTTTGACGTAATTACAAATAGCGGCACCAAAACGCCCGCTAGCAACAATAAGCTACCAACTAACCATCCCCCGCTACCATTACTTCCGGGTAACGAGAACATCACCGTCCCCATAAAACATAAAAGAATACCAATGCAAATAGTGAGCAATCTCTGCCAGACAGGAATACGGAATGTGATGGGGTAGGAAAATTGGTTCATAAAAAAAATTCTGAAGGGACTCCCAATTATGCATGGGAAGCGTTGTTCGAAGTTCGAGGAAATGCCGGATCATAATAAAAAAGGCGACCAACGTCGCCTTTTTTCATCACTTACCCACATTAAAACGTCAAGCGTTAGGATGAAGCTTATAACCCAGTATGTTGCGCGATGAATGCTTTCATTTTCACGACGTCGGTTGTCATGACCTCAAAACGCTGCGGCAACGATTCGATATTCTCAAAACCCGCTGGACGCTCTGCATCTCTGCCGAGGGCTTCTTTGATCGTCTCATTAAACTTAGCTGGCAATGCAGTCTCCAGCACGATCATAGGAATGCCTGTCTCGATATGTTCAAATGCGACCTTAATACCGTCAGCGGTATGCGTATCGATAGTAATGCCGTAATTTTTTTCGACATTTCTGATTGTCTGCAAGCGATCAGCATGCACAGACTTGCCAGAAACGAAGCCAAATTGAGCGACCTTTTTAAATTCATCACCATCACTACCTGGCTGACCGGACAAATCAAAACCACCTTCTTTTTCGACTTTATGAAACAAGGCTTTGACTCGTTCTGCGTTACCGTCTAGCAAATCAAAAATAAACCGTTCAAAATTGGATGCTTTTGAAATATCCATTGATGGACTAGTTGTGTGCCAAGTTTCTGCAGATTTGCGGACGCGATAAACGCCACTGCGGAAAAATTCATCAAGCACATCATTCTCATTGGTAGCAACAACCAGCTTAGCAATGGGTAAGCCCATCATACGAGCAATATGACCGGCACAAATATTACCAAAATTACCAGAAGGGACCGTAAACGAGACACGCTGAGTATTGTCGGTCGTTGCACTCAGATAACCACGGAAATAATACACAACTTGGGCAACGACACGCGCCCAGTTAATTGAATTGACGGTACCAATTTTTTGACGCTGCTTGTAGTCCAGATCATTGGATACCGCTTTCACCATATCCTGACAATCGTCAAATACGCCATCTACCGCAATATTGAAAATATTCGGATCTTGTAGGCTGAACATTTGTGCTGTCTGAAACGCGCTCATTTTTTTATTCGGCGACAACATAAACACACGAATGCCCTTTTTGCCACGCATGGCATATTCAGCAGCACTGCCCGTATCGCCAGACGTCGCACCAAAGATATTTAACTCTGCGCTGTTTTTAGCTAAGGTATATTCAAACAAATTGCCCAACAACTGCATCGCCATATCTTTGAAGGCTAAAGTCGGACCGTTAGACAGTGCCTGTAACAGGAGAGTACGCTGTCCATTTGATTCAAGCGTACGCAATGGTGTAATTTGAGCGGCATCTTCACCGGCACGGGCATTGCGATATACATCTGCAGTGTAAGTCTTGTCTGTAATTGCTTTCAGATCGGCCGTCGGAATATCGGTAGCAAATTTGCTTAACACAGCAAACGCCAGATCAGCATAGGATAAGGTGCGCCAGGTGTTCAGTTCTTCATTCGTAACTTGAGGGTACTCTTGAGGCAAATACAAGCCGCCATCTGGAGCCAAGCCACCTAACAAGATTTCAGAAAAAGACTGTGCTGCGGTATGCCCGCGTGTAGAAGCGTATTGCATAAGATGACAGAGAAGAATGAAGGTGAAAGTCGAATATTCTTTCTATTATATCGCCCTTAACGCCTCAAAACCAACGCAAATTCGGCGCAATCCGAGTAAATTGCACGTTTCATTCGGCAATGAGCCGCTCAGGATGGGTATAGACAACAAAACCAGCACGCCGCACGAAGCCAATCAGGCAAATACCTGCATCACGCGCGATCGAGATAGCGAGACTAGTTGGCGCTGAGACTGTCGCCAATACGCGGATCTGCGCTCTGGCGCACTTCTGAACTAGCTCATAACTAGCACGACTACTCATAATGACAAAACCTGAGCGTTCAGCGAATACTGTTTTTTTGGCCATCGCACCGATGAGTTTATCCAATGCGTTATGTCGGCCGACATCCTCACGGAGCAATTCAATCTCGCCCTTCAAATTAACCCATCCCGCAGCATGCATTGATCCCGTTAAAGCATTGAGAACCTGCTTTTCAGTCATGGAAGAAAATGCCTGTTGAAGCACCGTTTTTTTTATCGAAATCGCTTCGGTTTTCATCTGACAAGTGCCCGGCGCAAGATCGAGTGCCTGTAAACTTTCAATACCGCACAAACCACAACCCGTCGGACCAGATAAGGTCCGACGTTTCTCCTTGAGACGTACAAAACAAGCTTGTGCGATTTGCAAATGTACTTCAGTGCCTAGCGGCTGTCCGTCGGACGCATTCTGTATGACTTCAATATCATAGATCTGAGATATCGAATCAACGATATTTTCAGAGAGTGCAAAACCAAAAGCAAAGTCCTCCAGATCAAGCGGACTCGCCATCATGACTGCATGTGAAATTCCATTGAACACTAAAGCCACTGGGACTTCTTCAGAGACTACGTCTGATTCCACAGCGAATTCAGGAATTGAAAAAGAATGCCTTTCTATGCCGACAGTGGTAATCGCGATTTGCTTGTCTATCTCTGACATCATGACTTAATTTTCCTGTTATTAACGATTTCGCTGCATACAAGGCGTCCCTGCTCAGACAGGGTCAACAACAAACGGTCGCCATCTTGATGCAACTGCACCCAGCCTAACGCTGAATATCCGCCAATATTACCATCTCCCAGAAAAGCAAGGCATCGCAGCAACGTACTCATTCTTATCCCAAGACGCTTGCTAATTCGCAGAGCAGAAACAGGTTCTTGGCGCAAAGCCAATTCACACAAAACGGATTCTGCCAGCGCCATTAGCGCAGAATCATTCGCTAGGATCTCTATAACGGACATCACCCTCATCCCTCAAGATCAAGCCGGTTGGTGAGGTGCCAGCACCACTGGAATCGACTTTGACGTTGGGGTCCGCGCAAAATCAGCATAACTAGACAGCGGGACCAAGCCGTTTGTTTCCGGAAAATACGCTGCCAGACATCCTTGTGGAATATCATAAGCCACTAACATGAAACGCTTCACAGTGCGCTTAACTTGATCATCGGTCACACTCTCTATATCGACCCAATCACCCGCCTGCAAGCCCAGTTGGGCAATGTCACTCTCGTTCACAAACAAAACACGACGTTCACCGAACACCCCGCGGTACCGGTCGTTCAGGCCATAAATGGTTGTATTGTATTGATCATGAGAACGGATTGTCGCCAGATTAAAGACGAGTGACGTACTTCTTTGACGGGCTTGATGTACCGGCAAGTTTGTTGGTACTGGCGTGGCAAAAAAATTCGCTTTACGTGTCAGCGTATTCCACACCCGTTCCCGTGCCGTGTTTCGTAAATGAAAGCCCCCAGGAACATGAACCCGGGTATTAAAGTTTGCAAACTGAGGAAACACGTCGGCGATCTTATCGCGGATCCTGTCGTAATTCGCAACTAGCCCCATCCAATCGGTTCGCGTTTTAGCTTTCAGTGTCGCCACTGCAAGGCGGGCAATAATCATCGGCTCGGATAGTAAATACTCTGACGCAGGAGGATTAATGCCGGACGACAAATGCACCATACTCATCGAGTCTTCTACAGTTACAGCCTGAGGACCTGATTGCTGCATATCAATCTCTGTACGTCCAAGGCAAGGCAATATCAACGCTTGCCTACCATGCACTAAATGACTGCGATTGAGTTTGGTGGTGACATGTACCGTCAATGCACAGTTGCGCAAAGCACGCTCAGTCACGTCAGTATCTGGCGTAGCAACCGCAAAGTTACCCCCCAGCGCGAAGAAGACTTTATCTGGAGCAGCCAACATTGCCTCGATTGCGCTAATCGTGTCATGGCCATGGTCTACTGGCGGGTTAAAATCAAACACCGCGCCTAACCGTTTTAAAAAATCAGCTTTCGGTTTTTCATCGATGCCCATTGTACGGTCACCCTGAACATTGCTATGCCCCCTTACTGGACAAAGACCGGCACCTCTGCGACCGATATGACCGCGTAGCAGCAGCAGATTCGTGATCATCCGTATCGTCGCTACGGAGTGTTTGTGCTGAGTGATTCCCATCCCCCAACATGCGATAACATTCCCTGCTCCCAGATAGGTCTTTGCAACTGTCTCAATGTGCTGTCGATGTAAACCAGATTCAGTCGTGATGACATCCCACGACTCCGCAAAAACATCTTCAGCAAATGCCGAGAAGTGTGCGGTATGTTCTTCGATAAATGCAAGGTCAATCAGGCGTGGCAAACCCTGCTGTTGTGCAACGAGGTCTTGCTCGAGAACGTATTTGATGATGCCCTTAACAGCCGCCAGATCTCCGCCAATGTTGACTTGTAGGTACTGAGACGAAATGGCTGTCGACTGTCCTACCAGCATTTCTTTAATGTTCTGAGGATTCTGGAATTTCTCAAGCCCGCGCTCACGCAAAGGATTAAATGACACAATCGCAGCGCCACGTTTTGCAGCAGCTCTGAGTTCACCCAACATGCGTGGATGATTAGTCCCTGGATTTTGCCCGAAGATAAAAATCGCGTCCGCCTGCTGAAAATCTTCAAGTAATACCGTTCCCTTACCAACACCGACTGCTTCGCGCATCGCATAACCTGAAGGTTCGTGACACATGTTTGAACAGTCGGGGAAATTGTTTGTACCAAATTCCCGCACAAACAATTGATATAAAAACGCGGCTTCGTTACTAGTTCGTCCTGACGTGTAAAAAATCGCGTCATTTGGTGATTGAAGCCCGTTCAAGTGCGTAGCAATGAGTTCGAATGCATCGTCCCAGGAAGTGACCTGGTATTGATCCATAGCCGGATCGTAACGGAGAGGATGTGTCAGACGCCCTCGCCCCTCAAGCCAATGATCCGTTTTTTCCGTTAGTGCCTGAACCGTCATTTCCGAAAACAATGCCGGTGTAGCCCGCCGAGCAGTCGATTCTGCTGCAACCGCTTTGGCGCCATTTTCACAAAATTCAAACGTAGACGTATGGTCAGCATCTGGCCACGCACAGCCGGGGCAATCAAAACCATCTGGCTGATTTGCGGCAAACAAGGTACGTACACCCTTTGCCGGAATTCCTTGCTCAAATATCTGTTGAGCCACACTTTTCAGCGCCCCCCAACCACCAGCTGGCCGGTTATAGACTTCAATTATCTTTTTACTCATCACGCCCTCCTGCTAATCCCTTGATGTAAGGCCCTTGCCCGTGGCAAGGATCATGGATGCAATAGGCAAAAAGTGCAATACAGGCAACAAAAAAATATTACCTTTGACATAAGTTATTTGTGAGTAGATGTAACAGTACCTGCTTACTCACCACATTAACGATCCCAATGTACAACAAGCTGCCAACCACATAGTCAACAAAAAATCAATTCCTGCCTCTTGCCAACAACGGCTGATACTCATACACGAGATCAATTAACGGTGAATAACAACCAGCAGTGCTTTGGCCTCGGTTTTACCCGTATTGCGAATGGCATGATTCTTATCAGCTTCATAGCGAGCAGTTGCGCCTACTTTGACCTTTTTCCGACTTGCTTCGACTTCTACCTCGACACTTCCGTGCAATACCGTCAGATGTTCAATGGCGCCAGGGTCATGAGAATTCGAAACCAATGCTCCACTAGGTGCGAGCGTCAGTTCGTACCATTCATATTTTCCGGCTAACTCCATGGGTCCGAGAATACGTAAGGTATATCCAGCATGCTCACCGGGCAGCGTCGGTGTCTCATGGGCTTCTAACAAGCGGATGTCGTCCAGCTTGGGCCCATCTGAAGATAACAATTCCGCAATTGAAACGCCTAATGCGTTCGCGAGACGCCAGGTCACTGCAATCGTCGGATTAGCCTTCTCTCTTTCAATCTGAGACAACATCGATTTAGAAACGCCTGCCGTCCTCGATAAGTCCTCCAGAGTAAGTCCACGTTCGAGCCGCATCTTTTGCAAAGTAGCACCCACTTCCGGAGGCGTATTTGACAAAACTTTTTTCATAAAGACTATTGCACCATTAAAAAAGTACGATTAATATTCGATATATCGAACTTTAGTTCTCAATATCGAATTTTTAAGAATTATTGAAATCATTTAACATTAGTGTAACAGCAGATAGTTCAGACACCTACACTCCGGAGACAAACATGAGCGCAACGACATCAAGACAACAATTTATTTGCAACCTTACAGGAAACCTTGATCAGTTGCGCGATCAGGGATTGTTCAAAAAAGAACGCGTGATCGCTTCCCGTCAAGGTGCAGAAGTTGTCTGTGATGATGGTCGAAAACTGATCAATCTGTGCGCCAATAACTATCTCGGTCTATCTGGCGATGAATCCATGGTGCAGGCATCAATCGAAGCCACTGAAAAATTTGGCTATGGTCTCTCATCTGTGCGCTTTATTTGCGGTACACAAACCGTGCATAAACAATTGGAACAAGCAATTGCCCATTTCCTCGGCACTGAAGACTGTATTTTGTACGCAGCTGCTTTCGATGCCAACGGTGGCGTCTTCGAACCTTTGTTTGACGAAAATGACGCCATCATCTCAGATGCCTTAAATCATGCCTCAATCATCGATGGCATCCGTCTGTGCAAAGCGGCACGCTTCCGCTATACGCACAACGATATGGCAGATCTGGAAGTGCAATTACAGGCAGCAGCAGATAAGCGCCATCGCATTATCGTGACTGACGGCGTTTTCTCAATGGACGGCACCATTGCTCAGCTAGACAAGATCTGTGCACTCGCTGAGAAATACGACGCATTAGTAATGATCGATGAATGTCATGCATCTGGCTTCATGGGCGCAACAGGCCGCGGTACGCACGAACACCATAACGTCATCGGCAAAATCGATATCATCACCGGCACATTAGGCAAAGCACTCGGTGGCGCGATGGGTGGTTTCACTGCGGGACGTAAAGAAGTAATCGATACTTTGCGCCAAAAATCTCGCCCTTACCTCTTCTCCAATACACTGGCACCGTCCATTGCTGGTGCATCTTTGTCAGTATTGCAGCGTTTATCCGCATCAACAGAGTTACGCGATCGTCTGCACGCCAATACAGAACACTTCCGTCACGAAATCGTGGCCCTCGGCTTTACGATCAAACCTGGCACACACCCAGTAGTTCCAGTAATGTTATTTGATGCTCCAGTTGCGCAAAAATTTGCAGCACGTCTGTACGAACTCGGCGTCTTCGTTACGGGCTTTTTCTACCCGGTCGTACCAATGGGACAAGCACGTGTACGCGTGCAGTTATCTGCTGCGCACAGTATCGAACAACTCAACACTGCCTTGGCGGCATTTGCGCAAGCGGGTCGCGAACTCGGCTTAATTAAGTAATCAGCAAAAATTAACGCATTATCGTATTAACGAAATTTCAGGAATGAACATGGAAAAGATTTTAGTCATTGGCGCTAACGGCCAGATCGGCAGCGAACTGGTTGAGGCACTTGCTCTGCAACATGGCGCTGCAAATGTCATCGCAGCAGACATTACGCCACACAGCCTGTATGGTGCCAGCATCTACGAAGTGATTGACGTTCTGAACGCGCAACGTATCACTGAAGTGATTGGAAAATACGAAGTAACGCAAGTCTACCAACTGGCAGCACTTCTCTCTGCCACCGGCGAAAAAGCACCATTAAAAGCGTGGGAGCTGAATATGGATGGCCTGCTCAATATTCTCGAGCTGGCGCGCATCCGCAAAGAAGCAGGTAAGCCTCTCAAAGTATTCTGGCCCTCATCCATTGCTGCATTTGGTCCAAATACGCCAGCCATCAACACCCCGCAATACACCGTGATGGATCCAAGCACGATCTACGGCATTAGCAAACTCGCCGGCGAACGTCTGTGCGAGTACTATTTTGAAAAATATGGCGTCGATGTCCGAAGCATTCGCTACCCAGGCATCATTAGCTTCAAGTCCCCACCAGGAGGTGGCACAACAGATTATGCGATCGCGATTTTCCACGCAGCCTTAGGCGGTGAAAACTACAGCTGCTTCCTGGAATCAGAAACAACCTTGCCGATGATTTACATGCCTGACGCCATCCATGCGACGATTTCTTTGATGGACGCACCTGCAACCAAACTTTCTATACGTTCTTCGTATAATGTCGCCGGATTAAGTTTCAATCCACGCGAATTAGCTGCTGCAATCAAACAAAATTTGCCTGAATTTGAAATACACTACGCACCGGATAGCCGTCAGGCAATCGCAGCGTCATGGCCGCAAAGCCTTGATGATAGCCAGGCACGGATTGATTGGGGCTGGAAAGCGCAAGTCGGCTTACAACACTTAGTGACGGACATGTTAAAAAACGTTCGTATTGAAACTAAGGAGTTACATAAAGCAGCCTGATGCCCCAAAAAAGGCCCATTTATCGCTGCAAAAATAATTTTAATCTGAGACAAAAAGGAACCAATGATGGACATGCGTGTATTCGATTTATTTAAAATAGGCGTGGGTCCATCTAGTTCCCATACGGTCGGTCCGATGCTTGCCGCTCGTCGCTTTTTGCTGGAATCAAAACATCTGGGGCAAGCAAAAAAAATTCAGGTCGTTTTATACGGATCATTAGCACTCACTGGTACTGGCCACGCGACGGACAAAGCGGTGATGCTTGGACTGATGGGCGAAACCCCGCAAGAAGTAGCACCTGAGAGCATTGACGAAAAACTCGCCAATCTTAGTCACACCCATCAAATGCGTTTACTGGGCGAATACCCCGTGACATTTGACCCATCAACAGACATTCTCTGGCACAAACAAGAAGTTCTCCCAGGACATCCGAACGGCATGAAATTTATCATGACCTATAACGATGATACGACAGAGGAACAAGCATTTTATTCCACAGGCGGTGGCTTTATCTATTCTGCCGAAGAACTAGAGCATCCTAATACCGTCAAGGATACCGAGAAAAAGTCGGTACCTTTTCCATTCTCAACAATGGCAGATTTATTAGCACATGGTCGACGCACAGGTTTATCGATCACGACGATGTTACGTGCCAATGAAATCACCCATTGCTCGGACGATGAATTAAATACGGGTATAGATAAAATCTGGTCAGTGATGAAAAGTTGCATCGCACGCGGATTGCAACTGACGGGCGAATTACCCGGCGGACTCCACGTCCAGCGACGCGCAGCAAAACTGTGGCGCACCGCGAATGAAACAGCAGATGTGCTACCGCACGATGGTTTGCATCGTGTCAGCTTATATGCCATGGCTGTCAATGAAGAGAATGCGGCAGGCGGCCGCGTCGTGACTGCACCAACCAACGGCGCCGCGGGAATCATTCCTGCAGTATTGCGTTACTATGCAGAAGACTGCAAGCCAACCAATCCTGAGCAAGGGATACGTAACTTTCTATTAGCGGCGTCCGCGATCGGTATGTTGTGTAAGAAAAACGCCTCTATTTCGGGTGCAGAAATAGGTTGCCAAGGTGAAGTCGGTGTTGCCTGCGCGATGGCAGCGGCTGGCCTTACGGCTGCGCTCGGTGGTAGCAACGAACAAATCGAAGCCGCTGCTGAAATTGGAATCGAACATCATCTTGGCATGACGTGCGATCCTATCGGCGGCCTGGTACAGATTCCTTGTATCGAGCGTAACGGAATGGGAGCGGTCAAAGCAATCACTGCAGCTTCGTTATCTCTGCGCAGCGATGGAACACATAAAGTCACTCTGGATGACGCCATCGAAACAATGCGTCAAACTGGCCATGATATGCAGGCAAAGTATAAAGAAACATCACTTGGTGGCTTGGCTATTCACGTTGTAACGGTGAACTACGCAGCCTGCTAGACCCCGACGAAAACGGCGAGGAAGTGCACATCAACTCCATGCATTTCCTCACCCTAAAACCGATCTAATGACAAGCTAGATCTTAATTGATGTTCTAACATGGCCCCTCACTTGGCAAGGATTTTTTGCGATTGCAACGCAAAACCCCTCTGACCCATTTGATACAAAAAGAATCCCCAGCGCTTTGCAGTATGCAAAGCAATCTCCTCTTCGGTCGCGTTGGGAGGCAAGGTTCCTAACAAAACAGGCTTACTCTTGTCCGCATTGAGAATCTGCAGTCCCGCCGCAAGCTTCGCGGACATCCACATTGGCGGCACCTTACTTTGCTCATCTGCTGTAATTAACATCGCAGGATAAGCTACTCCTGCCCGTAAATCTTCGTACGCAGATTTAATCGTAGGATCTCTCATTTTCTGATGCAAAGTAGTGGGTATCGTCTCGCTGGCAACATTATGTAGCGAGATCGCAGCAAACAAATCTGGCTGCTTAAGAACGGCTTTGATTAACGCATTATTGCTATCTGTCAGCTCTTCGGCGGCAAGCATTCCAGAACCAGCATAATTTTCCTTCATCAAATATCGGGCGACTGATAAAACGTCTGCGGCCGCGTCTGGGACTTTACTATTTTTTTTATCTAAAGTAGTCCGTAATGGCATGTCTACCACCACGCCATGTTGCTCAACCCACGCCTGCAGAAGCACATCTTCTGCGACAGAACCACTTTTCAATACCCGCAACAATACAGGACGCTGACGATCCAAAACTAAACCTGGTTCAACGTTAACGCTCACAGTGATCATCCCGCCATCAGCCGCAGGAATCATTAAGGATTTTTTCTGAACGAGATTTTTTTCAGCTAGCGGTTCACTTTTCAGTGGTTTACTTTCGGTGATGACAGCAACTTTTCCCTGCGAATCGACAGAATACCTACCCAAGGTCATATTTGATGCTGCAATATTGAACACCACACTGTCAGTATTCATATCAGCCTGCAACTGACTCACTTTCCCAAATAAAGGCAACGCCACTTCTTCTCTGGTATTTGTTGTGACATCGAGCTTAAATAACTTACCAATACCATTGATGTCCGACGACCAGTACAGGCTACTCTTTGTCGTTGCAATTTCCTTAATCTGAGCCTGACCGCTTTTTACGAGTTCTTTAAACTGTGGCAACTGCAACTGCGTAGTCGAGGCGCTTAGGTCAACCTTCAGAATTTCACCATTCTGACTCTTTTTAGTCGAAAGCAAAAATAGCTTATTACCTGCTTGTAGCAACGTCTGAGCTTTATCAGAAGGCAAAGCAATACTTCTCCATGCCGTAGCCGCCCCCTTTAATTCGGACTGACTGATATAAAAATAACGTTTAGCATGATCATCTTCCTGCGAGATCGTTAATAAAACTAACGATGTCCCAGCAATGCTTGTTAGCTTGGGACTATCAGAAGACGTCAGCTTCAGAAGCTGACTTGCGGCATTGCGTACATCAACGGCAATCACTGGGCGATCGAATTTATCTGGCTGCTCAATACCATGCATCCAAATCTCTGATTTTCTGAATATACTTGCCTGTAAGTTGCGACTGTATAGCAATGAATTGCTGTCCCCCGACCACACCATAGAAAAATCAGCCCAATTACCCATTGGCAAAGCATTTACCCCATCCCGCAATAACTCTCCGTCACCACTACGAACAATCCGAATCGTCATACCAGCATCGCCTTGCGCGAGCAGGATCGCGATTTTTTTCTTATCAGGCGACGCCAGAATCTGACCTATCGACTCACCCCGCGCGCCAAGATACACAACACGTTCATTGCCCACCATTTGATTGCGCATCAACAACCGAGTCTGTTGATCCAAACCAACATCGGTATAAAACAAATTCTCAGGTGTTTGAAATTCTAGGCGCTGATTCTTCGGATACCCAGAAGACCTTGTTACTGCTTTAAGCGGCAAATTTGTGCTTACCGTCTGACTCATGCTGTTTTGCGAAATGCTGGTTTTGTTAAGCGCACTCCTATTGAGATCACGTAAGCGTGACGATAAATCATTAACGCCTTGCATCCTACCCAACAATTGTTGACTCAAGTCATTTTGCTTTCTGATCCACGCCTGCACACTTGCATCATCCAGCCGCTCAAGCCCGCGTAAAGGATCGATTTGACTGACGCCATGAAGATTCAGAGGCAAAATCTCTGTCTCAATACGTGGAATCGGTGGATACTCCCCCCACGTCTGCAACTGGGCATGCACGTTCAGACTCGTACAAAGTAAAGGCAGCAAAAGAAACAGTCGGAACAATTGAGAGAGTGATTGCATTCAAATCCTTAATGAATCATAGTAAATTGATCCAGATCTCTTAGGCGTGCCAACTGATGCAGTTTCCTATCTGTGCCGCAGCAACTGGCTTTAAGCAAAATTAAATCGCAGAAAAAACGCACTGGACCAATTAGTAGCAACCATTCTAGCTGCAACACCGCAGTTCAAATGAATGAAGAAGCAGGCATAAATGCATTACAACGGCGTTTTACTCAATTTCATGCCATCAATTATGCATTTCATCGCATAACTATCGATCAATAAACCACTTCCAAGTAAAGTAATCGCATGAAAACCGCTATGAAAAGTAATTCGAATCAACGCAAATATATCAACTATGATAACAATTACTGGTAATATTGGCGTTGTGCAACTTTGCCGATTCGGTGGTCTTCCGTGAAATCGATCCTCTCAATGCGAGAAAGTTTGATAGAACCATCGTAAAAGCACGCAGTACTAGGACGGCGTCATGAGCATACAACGTCGCAAAACCTACCGAATTTGCGCGAGAGAAATACTCTAGGTCAGAACAAAACCTTGCAAACAATCCGGTTGATAGTAAAATCAGGTACGAGAAAATCCAAAAGAGCAAAAACGCTGCTTTCGTTGCTTGAAGAAGGTGTCGATCTAGCGTTTGATCAACAAAGCATCGCGATTAACATTACATCTTTTAGCCTTAAGGGGGGGTAGAGAGTGAATAAGCCAACGTCGTCTAAGTTCGATGCCGCGCCTTCTACAATTAATTTGTCTCACATTTGAAAACCCAAATAATCATGCACAACAAAACGACATTCTTGAGCATCGCATCTACCGCTGTATTTATGGCATCAGCATTATTTTTTGGCAATGCTTGTGCGATGGCGTCTCTTTCTATTCCTCAAGGTCAACATGAAAAAAGTCCAGCAGAAACGGCACAGAGTACGACAGTTGCTAGCGACAACCAGCAATCTGTGTCTTACAACTGGGACCGAAGCGGCGTTGATCGCGCATCCGTGCATTTGCAAATTTTAATGCAATCAAGCGCGCTATTTAACGAGAATACTGCTGTTGCTAATACTCAAAAAAAATCGAATATTGCCGCAAAAAAGAATCCTCCCAAAGCAGCTAGCAGCACCTGAGTAATCTGAAAAATAAGAAGAAACATTTCTCTCAGGAGAAACATGGTAAAACCGAATTTTCCTATTGAGCAAGTAAATCTGGGCTTGATCGCGCCCCCTGCTTACAGGGCATTCATTGTTACACGAGCACAGTAGTGAGCATACCAACGAAAAGCATTTATTTCATTGCAACGCGCCTCGATCGATACGCTTACTTAAAATAATCGAAGTCGACGTCTGCCTAACGCCATCCATTGCGCCAATAAGATCCAACAAACTATCTAATGTATCTGTCGTATCACAACGCAATGTCAGCATGTAATCAATAGCGCCACTTACTGCGCACAATGTTTCGGTTTCTGGCAATGATTGCAGAAATTTAATCAGTGCCGATGCGTAACGCGCCTCAACTGACAATCCAACATAAGCACGCACCGATGGTTGAACCATTTTTTGATTGAGTTTGACGCCGTAACCAGCAATTACTCCACGCTTTTCAAGAGCGGCGATGCGCGCGATCACAGTCGTTCTTGCAACCCCAATATGTTTAGCGATTGTTGTTACTGGCAGACGGGCATCATCCATCAATAAGGCCAGCACTTTGTTGTCCACTTCATCGAGTTCAGGCTTCATACGGTCACTTTGTCGTTTAAGTTAGTCATATTGTAGTTCGAGACAGCATTTTGACGATAATTTTAGCGCTATTATCTGACAAAATTTCAGTCTAGACTTGTTTTAGGAACACGATTAAAAACATTACTTCCGGAGACAACTCATGGCAACTAAACTTATCCTTCTCGGTGCAGGCAAAATCGGTGACGCAATCCTTAATCTCCTATCACACACAGGGGATTACGAAATCACTGTTGCGGATCGTGATCCTGAGCGCCTTAAGTACGTTGAGCAGGCGGGATTTCCAAGTACACGCGTCGTTCTGGCGGATCTTGGCGATAAGACGACGGTGACTGAACTGATTCGCGGCCATAAAGTGACATTATCGGCATGCCCTTATTTCCTGACACCGATTATTGCCGGCGCTGCACGTGAGGCTAATTCTCACTACTTTGATCTAACGGAGGACGTCGAAAGCACCAGAGTTGTAAAACAGCTCGCAGAAGGTGCGGACTGCGCCTTTGTTCCACAGTGCGGCCTTGCACCTGGGTTCATTTCTATCGTCGCCAACGATGTGGCAAAAAAATTCGATTCACTGCGTGATGTCAGTATGCGTGTTGGTGCCCTGCCCACTTTTCCAAATAATGCCCTCAAGTACAATCTAACTTGGAGTACCGATGGTCTAATCAACGAGTATTGCAATCCTTGTGAGGCAATTGTTGACGGTCAATTGCGTGAAACAGCGGCGTTAGAAGAAATCGAACACTTTTCACTGGATGGGATCGATTACGAAGCCTTTAATACCTCCGGTGGTCTAGGTACACTTTGCGAAAGTCTGGAGGGCAAAGTACAAAATCTGAATTATAAAACAGTGCGCTATCCGGGCCATCGTGACATTGTGAAAATGTTGATTCGCGATTTAGAACTAGGGAAATTAGAGCGTCGCCCTATTTTGAAGGACGTTCTTGAAACATCGATTCCAATGACAAAACAGGATGTCGTATTAGTGTTTGTCAGCGTCGTTGGTATGCGTGCAGGACGATTGGAGCAAGAGTCTTACGCAAAAAAAATCTACGCACAAACCGTCAACGGCCAACTGCTATCAGCGATTCAATTAACGACCGCATCAGGAATCTGCTCCATGGTTGATCTGGTTGTAAACGGCAAATTACCTCAGCACGGCTTGGTTCGTCAGGAACAGACCAATCTATCCGATTTCCTAGCAAATCGTTTCGGCAAATATTACGCCGTATAATAAAAAAATAACTGCTCAAATTCATTCTAGGAACAAGGCTTATCAAAAATAAGCCGCGTTATATAGTCTTTGATTCGTACGGATTTATTTATTCTAACGTGGCAAAGCACACAAACTGTAATCAACCTGTGCGTTTGCCATCTCACTTTCTGAAGCGATGACCATGGATAACTCCACACTTCACACATTACTCGTAGACCTCGGCGTTCATATCAGTGATTACCAAGGCAACGATATCTTAAGCATTTCCCCCATTGACGGCAAAAAACTTGCCAGTCTGCGCGCAGACAGCGCTGATGAAGTCAAGACGCGTATTGGGCGCGCGCACGCCGCATTCCTGCAGTGGCGCCAAGTACCTGCACCGCGCCGCGGCGAACTGGTACGGCTATTCGGGGAAGAGTTGCGGACACACAAAGAAGCACTCGGAAAAATCGTCACACTTGAAGCTGGAAAAATTTTGCAGGAGGGATTGGGAGAAGTGCAAGAGATGATCGACATCTGCGACTTCGCCGTTGGTCTTTCTCGTCAACTCTATGGTCTAACGATTGCCTCAGAGCGCCCCGGTCATCGCATGATGGAGCAATGGCATCCGATTGGCGTCGTTGGCGTTATTTCTGCATTTAACTTCCCAGTAGCCGTTTGGGCTTGGAACGCCGCACTTGCTTTTGTCTGCGGCAATAGTGTCACCTGGAAACCGTCCGAAAAGACACCATTAACCGCGCTGGCCACGCACGCTTTATTCATGAAAGCGGTTGCCAGATTTGGCGCCGATGCGCCAATAGGTCTATCGGAATTGATTATCGGTAGCCGCGAAACCGGCGCACAAATGGTTGATGACAAACGCGTCGTCTTAGTCAGCGCTACAGGCAGCACCCGTATGGGACGCCAGGTTGCTGCAGCATGTGCTAAGCGACTTACCCGCACAATCCTTGAGCTCGGCGGTAATAACGCCATGATCGTCGCACCAAGCGCAGATATCGAAATGGCAGTCCGTGGCATCACTTTCTCTGCCGTTGGCACAGCGGGTCAACGCTGCACAACGCTGCGCAGACTGTTTGTTCATGACAACATTTACGATGCGCTCGTTCCAAGGCTTAAAAAAATCTATGCAGGACTGCCGATCGGCAACCCACTTGAAAAAGGAACCTTGGTCGGACCACTGATCGATCGCGCTTCTTTTGATGCCATGCAAAGTGCTCTCGCAATCGCAAAAAGTGAAAAAGGTCAGGTATTCGGCGGCGAACGTGCTTTAGTCAGCGGCTGTGAAGATGGCTTCTACGTGCACCCAGCACTAGTTGAAATGCCAACCCAGACGCAGGCGATGCATCACGAGACCTTTGCACCGATCATGTACATCGTCCGCTACACCGATTTACAACAGGCAATTGATTGGAATAATGAAGTACCACAAGGGCTTTCCTCCTCTATTTTTACAACGGATCTGCGCGAAGCCGAAAAATTTGTTTCGGCTGTAGGGAGCGACTGCGGAATTGCGAACGTTAATATTGGCCCCTCAGGCGCTGAAATCGGAGGTGCATTCGGTGGTGAAAAAGATACAGGGGGCGGTCGAGAATCTGGTTCTGATGCCTGGAAAGCCTACATGCGTCGTACCACAAATACCTTCAATTACAGTAACTCCCTCCCCTTAGCGCAAGGGATCAGCTTCGATATTTAAAACGTAGCAAATTAATTGAAGCCAAAAATCATAAGCTGCCAGAATACGCTGGCAGCTTTTTTATTTGACGCTTGATGAATAATTTATGGCATCTTGGGCTAAAATCAAATCGACATTTTAGTTAAAACTGCATACCAGTTGCCAATGTATAAATACTTTTTATCTTCTTGTCTTGCGGCAGGCGCACTATTGATCGCCGGACTAAGCAATCACGCCTACAGTAGCGAGGTGATTTATTATCCAAGATCAACCGCCAAGATAGACCCGCATATCGACTTCATTTTGGAAGTTCTAAACGCAGCTTTGCGTCAATTTCCTAACAAATATCTCCCACAACCAAGCAACGAACACTACCCACAATCACGTGCCATCAATGAGACCACTTCGCCAACAGGCAGACTCGATCTTCTCTGGACAATGTCAACAAATGAACGTGAAAATAATTTGATTCCCATCAGAATCCCGCTTGATAAAGGAACACTGGGTTGGCGAATATCGTTCGTAACAAATAAAAAAAGAGATCTGCTCAAACAAGTTAAAACACTCATTGACCTGCAAAAATTCGATGCTGGTCAAGTTCATGATTGGCCAGATACTGAAATACTACAAAGCAACAATTTGAATGTTGTGTCATCATCAACGTACGAAGCATCATTTAAAATGTTAGAGGTCAATCGATTTGACTATTTTCCGCGCGCAATATTTGAAATCTGGGGGGAGTTAGCAGCGCATTCTGCATCACCACTGGAAGTCGAGCGTCATATTGTGCTTCACTATCCTACTGCTTACTATTTTTTTGTGTCACCACGAAAATCGGCGTTTGCGAGAGATCTTAATTCAGGAATGGAGCGCATTGTCGCCGACGGTCAATTCGAGCGTATTTTTCAAAAATACCACCGTGAATCGATTCAAAAAGCGAATATTAAGCGCCGTACAATCATCGAGTTAAGCAACCCCTTACTCGATAGCCAAAAATTACCGCTCAACCGACAAGAACTCTGGTTCAAACCATAAAAACGAAAATATAAAAAATGCAAAAAAAAACACTTGACGGCGTCACTCTCGAAACGATCCTGTCGCAATTAGTAGATCAATACGGCTGGGAAGACCTTGCGGCAAGAATTCAGATCCGCTGCTTCATCAGCGATCCTAGTATAAAATCGAGCTTGAAATTTTTACGTAAAACCCCGTGGGCAAGACAAAAAGTGGAACAGTTGTTTTTGGAATCTTAATCATCGCACAACATCAAGCAACACCTTAGTTATTCTTCGCCATCTGATATTCCCTCTCATAAACCGAAAATACCGAGTACCTGACAGAATCACTCAAGTTTGCTATACTTGATCAAAATGCTCAACAACTCAGGGCATAGGATTTTTTGCCACAGGCACCGGAGCAACAACATGCGCCTTACAACCAAAGGACGATTCGCCGTCACAGCAATGATAGATCTGGCATTACGCCAAGATAAGGGGCCCGTCACGCTCGCTGGCATCAGCCAGCGCCAAGACATTTCCTTGTCGTATCTTGAGCAGCTGTTCGGAAAACTGCGCCGCCATGAAATCGTGGAATCTGTGCGTGGTCCGGGTGGCGGCTATAATCTCGCCCGTAAAGCACAAAACGTGACAGTGGCCGATATTATTATTGCTGTTGACGAACCCCTTGATGCAACGCAATGCGGTGGCAAAGGAAATTGTCATGGTAGCGATATCAGCAATGGCCTGCACTGCATGACTCACGATTTGTGGGCCACACTAAACGCTAAAATGGTTGATTATCTGGATTCAGTCTCATTACAGGATCTGGTCAATCAACAAAAACAAAAAATCTCGGAAAACCAAGTCATTGTCGTGCATCAGGCGCATGCCAATCACACTGCTTCTTGAATATTTGGAGTCTTGAATGAACGCACCACTGGAACAAAGTCTGTTGGACACACTGAAGTCCCCACACTTCCCTATTTACATGGATTATTCCGCGACAACGCCGGTTGATCCGCGCGTCGCAGACAAAATGATTCCATTTTTACGCGCACAATTTGGCAATCCCGCCTCACGTAGCCACATGTACGGTTGGGATGCAGAAGCCGCTGTTGAAGAAGCACGTGGCAATGTCGCGGCACTTGTGAACGCTGATCCACGCGAAATCATCTGGACATCTGGCGCAACCGAAAGCAACAACCTTGCACTCAAGGGCGCAGCGAATTTTTACAAAGCCAAAGGCAAGCACATTATCACCGTAAAAACCGAACATAAAGCGGTACTCGATACGGTGCGTGAACTCGAGCGTCAAGGCTTTGAGGCCACCTACCTGCAACCGCAGGACAATGGTCTGATCACGATTGAACAGTTAAAAGAAGCGATCCGCCCTGACACCATTCTGGTCTCAGTCATGTGGGTTAACAATGAGATTGGCGTCATCCAGCCTATCGCTGAAATTGGCGAACTGTGCCGTGAACGTGGCATCGTATTCCATTCCGATGCGGCGCAAGCAACCGGCAAAGTTGAAATCGATCTTGAAAAAGTTAAAGTCGATCTGGTTTCTTTCTCCGCACATAAATCATATGGCCCTAAAGGTATTGGCGCCCTCTACATTCGCCGCAAACCACGCGTACGCCTGGAAGCACAAATGCACGGTGGCGGTCATGAGCGCGGATTCCGCTCTGGCACATTAGCACCACATCAATGCGTTGGCATGGGTGAGGCGTTCCGCATCGCAAAAGAAGAAATGGAAAGCGAACTGAGCCACGTCCGCGCGATGCGCGATCGTCTGGCAAATGGTCTCAAAGAAATTGAAGAGACTTACGTCAATGGCGACATGGATCACCGTGTACCGCACAATCTGAATGTCAGCTTCAATTATGTTGAAGGTGAGTCGCTAATTATGGCAATCAAGGACATTGCCGTTTCTTCCGGCTCTGCATGTACATCTGCCAGTCTGGAGCCATCTTATGTCTTGCGCGCACTCGGTCGCAGCGACGAATTGGCACATAGCTCGATCCGCTTCACCATCGGCCGCTTTACGACAGAAGAAGATATTGACTTCACCATCAATTTATTGAAAACGAAAGTCGAGAAATTACGCGCTTTGTCACCTTTGTGGGATATGTACAAAGACGGCATTGATATCTCCAGTATCCAATGGGCGGCGCACTAATAACACGTTCAGGGTGAATGCAAATTCACCCTGACAATCGCTGATAAATCAGCAGCACACAATTTCAGGAGCATCAAAATGGCTTACTCAGACAAAGTTTTAGATCACTACGAAAATCCACGTAACGTTGGCGCGTTCGAAAAAGGCGATGACAGCGTTGGTACTGGTATGGTTGGCGCACCTGCTTGCGGCGACGTGATGAAACTGCAAATCAAAGTCGGCGCTGATGGCGTCATCGAAGATGCAAAATTCAAGACATACGGCTGCGGTTCAGCCATCGCCTCCTCCTCTCTGGTAACAGAATGGGTCAAAGGCAAAACATTGGATCAGGCGTTAGAGATCAAAAATACTGCTATCGCTGAAGAATTAGCATTGCCACCAGTCAAAATCCACTGCTCTATTTTGGCAGAAGATGCGATCAAGGCAGCAGTACTGGATTACAAAAATAAACACAACGCAGCATAATAAAGCAGCGAAGAATTGACGCAACAAGGATGGGGAGCAGTATGGCAATTACACTGACAGAAAAAGCAGCGAAGCATGTCACCCGTTACATGGAACGACGCGGCAAAGGCATAGGCCTGCGCTTTGGCGTACGCACCACGGGCTGCTCCGGTATGGCGTATAAGCTCGAATATGTGGACGAAGTAGGAAATGATGATTCGGTATTTGAATCCCATGGTGTAAAGGTATTTGTTGATCCGAAAAGTTTGCCATACATCGATGGCACGGAACTCGACTTTGCACGTGAAGGCTTAAATGAAGGTTTTAAATTCTACAATCCCAACGTCAAAGATGAGTGCGGTTGCGGCGAAAGCTTCCGCATCTAATCGATCAGAATACTGTTATGCAAAACCATTTTGAGCTATTCCAGTTACCTCAGCAATTTTCGCTGGACATGCAACAGTTGGATCGTGCATACCATGAAGTCCAGAATCAAGTTCATCCAGATAAGTTTACGCAAGCAAGTGAAGCGGAAAAACGGGTTGCCATGCAATGGGCAACCCGGGCTAATGAAGCATATCAAACGCTGAAAAAGCCACTCAAACGCGCTACTTATCTATGTGAACTGCAGGGTGTTGATCTGGAAACAGAATCCAATACCAGCATGCCAGCACAATTTCTGATGCAGCAGATGGAATGGCGCGAAGCCTTCGATGATGCGCGCCAGACAAACAACCTCAGTGCACTGATCGCTCTTGAAAAAGAATTACATCAAGCACTAAAGGAACAACTTGCCTTTGTTACACAATCGCTGGATGCAATGAACTACGCCTCTGCTGCACAACAAATAAGAACTTGCATGTTTCTAGAAAAATTTATTGCTGATATTGCGGCACTAGAAGAATAACGTCGATTAACCTTACGCATTACTGCGCTTACCAGATGGCTTGCCATCCTCCTCAAATACCATGGCTTTATTGCAAATTTCAGAACCAGGCATGTCCACCGCCCCACACCAACATCGTCTGGCAGTCGGCATCGATTTGGGCACGACAAATTCATTAGTAGCAACTGTCCGCAATAGCATCCCAGAAGTGCTGAACGACGAAGAAGGCCGCCCACTGTTGCCGTCAGTCGTTCGCTATTTGCCAAATGGACATGCACATATTGGTTTTAAAGCACAAGCTGAGCAAAGCAACGATCCAAAAAATACCATTGCTTCAGTCAAACGGTTCATGGGGCGCGGCCTCAAAGATATCGCCTATGCAGAAAATTTGCCTTACGATTTTCATGATGAGCCTGGCATGGTGCAACTCAAGACAGTAGCTGGCATAAAGAGTCCGGTTGAAGTCTCTGCGCAGATATTAGCAACACTACGCCAGCAGGCAGAAGACGCATTAGGTGATGATCTCGTCGGTGCAGTTATTACGGTTCCGGCATACTTTGACGACGCACAACGCCAAGCAACTAAAGATGCCGCCAAACTTGCCGGCTTAAACGTATTACGCCTCTTAAACGAGCCAACTGCAGCAGCGATTGCGTATGGACTCGATAACGCATCTGAAGGTACCTATGCCGTCTACGACTTAGGCGGCGGCACGTTTGACATCTCCATTTTAAAGATGAGCAAAGGCGTGTTTGAGGTTCTTTCTACTGGTGGCGACTCGGCATTAGGTGGCGATGATTTTGACCATCGTCTGTTTTGCTGGGTATTGCAAGAGTCCAAATTAGCCCCGTTATCAGACGAAGACACGAGCTTATTAATGATGAAAGCACGTGAAGCGAAAGAGATCCTCTCAAGCAAACCGAGCACCTTCATCGATGCAAAACTGGGATCGGGCGAAAGCGTCCATTTGCACATCACTGCAAGCCTCTTTGCTGACATGACGCAGAATCTGGTATTGAAGACAGTCACCCCATGCCGAAAAGCGCTACGTGACGCAGGTTTATCGAGTGACGATATCGATGGCGTAGTCCTCGTTGGCGGCGCGACACGCATGCCACATGTCCGTAAAGCAGTTGGTGAATTCTTTGAAACAACACCGCTGGCAAATATTGATCCAGATAAGGTCGTCGCACTCGGTGCCGCCATCCAGGCCAATCTTCTTGCCGGCAATCGCGCGCCCGGCGACGACTGGCTACTACTGGATGTCATTCCTTTATCCCTGGGTGTAGAAACGATGGGCGGACTGGTCGAAAAGGTCATTCCACGCAACTCCACCATTCCTTGCGCACGGGCGCAAGAGTTTACGACGTTCAAAGACGGACAGACCGCAATGGCAATCCATGTAGTTCAAGGAGAACGTGAATTGGTCAGCGACTGCCGATCATTAGCTCGCTTTGAATTGAGAGGAATCCCCGCGATGGCTGCCGGTGCGGCACGCATACGGATTACTTACCAGGTAGATGCAGATGGGTTGCTTTCCGTCTCTGCCCGTGAGTTGCGTTCAGGAGTTGAAGCGGCAATTACGGTAAAACCGTCCTATGGTCTAGGCGATGATGACATCACCCGCATGCTGCAGGATTCCTTCAGCTCGGCGGACGCGGATATGAAACAACGCGCACTTCGCGAAGAACAGGTAGAAGCCGAGCGTATTTTACTTGCAACACAATCTGCTTTAGATGCTGACCGGCACCTCATTTCAGAGGCTGAATTCGACGTCATCACTCGCTTAATGCAAGCTGTTAAGACGCAAATGCAAGAGGATAATCACGAGAAATTGCATAGCGCAATCACCGATCTTGCAAATGGCACTGAAGATTTTGCCGCCCGAAGAATGGACCAAAGTGTGCGTAGCGCCCTAGCGGGAAAAAAACTCAATGACATTGCCTGATAGCCGCCCATAGAAGATCGACTATCACAAAGATGGCTTAGACTAAAGACAAGACTTTCGCATCAAGAAGATCTGAGAGTGCATCTTGAGCAGTACAAACTTGAAAGAAAATGAGACTTACATGCCTAAAATTATCGTTCTCCCCCATCCTCAGTTATGTCCACAAGGAACCGTGATTGACGCCGAAGAAGGAAAATCCTTGTGTGAAGCACTCGTCGAAAATGACGTTGAAATCGAACATGCATGCGAAATGTCCTGCGCCTGCACAACCTGTCATGTCGTTATACGTGAAGGTTTTCGCTCTTTAAATCAATCAACCGACGACGAAGAGGATTTACTTGATGCCGCATGGGGACTAGAAGCGACATCTCGCCTCTCTTGCCAAGTAAAATTAGGCCAGCAAGACATTACCATTGAGATTCCAAAATACACCATCAACCACGCAAGAGAACATCATTGACGCGAACTTTCGCCAACAAACATGCGTTGGCGAAACAAAACCCGCTGTCAGTTCGGGATTGTACGCTGCACACCGCATCAAGATAAAAACATCACCATCAGCAAGATATAGGGAATCGATAAATTTTTTGATAAAAATAGAGGGCGACGATATTTTTATTGTTGCATGTAAGTATAAAGGCAATCATCTTCTTGCTCTAAGAGAAAAAAACTCTTAGTATTTACCGGTTGTCCGCAATTTACATTCAAATCAGTCAATAATATGGGCAATTCTCGGCAGGACGGTTAATAGCAAAGCGCAAAGCTTGCCTTACAGCAGCACCACACAGAACAGCGACGCACAAGGATATGCAATGCGGTTTAGATATATTTTCTCTGCCATTCGCCGCCGTATTACGCTCAGATTAGCGATCATCCTAGCGGTTGTCTTTGGACTTACCGTCCCTGCTGCGCTGCTGATTCCTTACCATATCAATAGTATCGAAATCGCCGCGCGCGCGCGAAATGCCGAAGATCACAACCGTCTTGTTGAAATCCTGTCAGTTATTCTGAGTGAGCCTCTGTGGCAAATCACACCTGAAATCGCCAATATTTCGATTGAAGTTGTCTACTCCGACCCTCGGGTTGCGACCATTGAAGTCATTACCTTACCGGATAAAAAAGAATTTATTAAAAACAGTATTCGTCGCCAAACACAAAAAGGCCCGTTTACAACCATGTCGAGAGAAATCAAACATGGCGGTCAGGTCATCGGTGAAGTGCGCCTCACACTCGCTGAAGATCTACTGCAAGAAAGTCTACGCTCTGATTTCCGCCGCTACGTTACGACTGCGGTGCTCTCGCTACTTATGGCGATTTTCTTTATTCTACTTGTTCTCCAATGGCGCCTGGTTCAGCCAGTTCGACTATTGATGGACGAATCCGACAGACTTGCAAACGGCGAGCTCAATGATCCTATTGCCCTCAATCGCGAAGACGAGCTCGGCCATTTGGCCAATAGTCTGGAAGCGACGAGACAGGCTTTAAAGAGGTCATTTGGTGAACTTGAGGTAAAAAACCATCAATTACTTGAGTACTCTGGCACGCTGGAATCTAAAGTACGTCAGCGCACCCAAGAACTAGAAAGCGTCAACCATAATCTGGAGGCAGCTCTCACCAACGTCAACTCTGCTCAGGCGGAGCTCGCCAGAGTAGAACGTATGGCTGCACTTGGATCAATGGTCGCAGGCGTTGCCCATGAGCTCAATACCCCATTGGGTAACTGCCTACTGGTTGCCAGCACCCTAGAAGAAGAAACACGCCACCTTTTACAAATGGTAGAAAGTGGTCAAATCCGGCGTTCAGATCTGACCCGTTATGCTGTGACGGCACTCGACTCCACTAAACTACTACTGCGCGGACTTCAACAATCTGCACATCTCGTTGGCGATTTTAAACAAGTGGCAGTAGATCAATCAAGTGCGCAACGTCGTAAATTTGGACTCTTGGTGATGCTGCAAGAATTGAGCGCCTTACTCCATTCCAGCTTGCGCAAAACACCGTTCACACTGGAACTAGATATACCTGAGGATATTGAGCTCGATAGCTACCCCGGTCTGCTCGGACAAGTTTTTACCAATTTGGTGAACAACTCTGTCATTCATGGGCTGGAAGGTCGAACCGAAGGCCACATGCTGTGCAAAGCATTAAAGATGGGCGACTATGTCATGGTTATTTTTAGTGATGACGGCAAAGGCATTCCTGCTGAAATCGTTAACCGCATTTTTGAACCGTTTTTTACTACTAAATTTGGCCAGGGCGGCAGCGGATTGGGGCTGAGTATTACCTTCAACATCATTACAAATGTCTTGGGTGGTACCATCCACGTTTCCAGTGTGCCCGACCGAGGATCAACATTCGAAATTAAATTACCCCTCATCGCGCCTGGCGACCCTGAAACAAAGGATCCACTCTTTAATAGTCGATAGTAGTCCTTTTTATGCACGACTTCTGCGCTGCTTTCTGCTTGAGCCACATGGGCTATCGATTGAGTGACGACCATGAGGCTCTCATAGAATAATGGAAAACACTTAGATCAGGAAGCTCAGCAGCAAATCAAGTCTCAAAATAAAGGAAGTCTGGAAGTTGCATTGAAAGAAAAAATATCGTAACGGCTTCTTTTTGCAACCAATACAACAGGCTTCTTCCCAAGGATAAGGTATACTAGCGCCTCATTTTTCGTACCAAACATTTCCAAAAAGCAAGCAATCATGCGCCAATACCTCGACTTCATGCGTCACGTCCAGCAACACGGAACAAAAAAAACTGACCGAACAGGTACCGGTACCGTGTCTGTATTTGGCTACCAAATGCGCTTTGATCTGAACGAAGGCTTCCCTTTAGTTACGACAAAAAAATTGCACTTAAAATCAATTATTCATGAGTTAATCTGGTTTTTAGCTGGCTCGACCAATATCAAATACCTCAAGGATAATGGCGTTTCAATCTGGGATGATTGGGCAGACGACAATGGCGATTTAGGTCCCGTATATGGCTCACAATGGCGCAATTGGCCTACACCTGATGGTAAGCATATCGACCAGATTTCGCAGTTGCTCGACCAAATCAAATCCAACCCTGATTCTCGTCGTTTGATTGTCTCCGCTTGGAATGTCGCAGATATTCCACAAATGAAGTTACCACCTTGTCACGCATTGTTTCAGTTTTATGTTGCTGATGGCAAGCTATCTTGCCAACTTTATCAGCGCAGTGCGGACATATTTCTTGGTGTTCCTTTCAATATCGCCTCTTATGCACTACTGACCCATATGATCGCTCAACAATGTGGGCTTGGCGTCGGCGATTTCATCTGGACAGGCGGTGATTGTCATCTCTATTCAAACCACATGGAACAAGTCGCAGAGCAATTGTCACGTGCGCCTCACCAGTTACCGACTTTAAAAATCAAACAGCAACCAGCGAGCCTGTTCGAATACCAGTTTGATGATTTTGAATTCATTAACTATGAATTCCATCCTCATATCAAAGCTCCCGTTGCAGTTTGATACAAAGGATCCGTTACTATGTCATCATTAAGCATCATTGTCGCCTTTGACGGGCTACGCGGTATAGGAATCAATAATACCCTGCCATGGCATTTACCGGAGGATCTCGCACATTTTAAAAAAATGACAAGCGGTCATCCTATTATCATGGGGAGAAACACCTTTGAATCGATTGGCCGAGCACTACCAAATCGACGCAACATTGTAGTCACTCGCAATCCAGAATGGCATCACGAAGGCACCGAAACCGTGAACTCTTTGGAAGAAGCGCTGTCTTTAACCAGTGATGAAGACACATTTATTATTGGTGGTGCGCAGATTTACCAACAAGCGTTAACGTTAGCTGACAGGCTTGTTGTAACCGAAATAGAAGAGAAGTTCGCCTGCGATGCGTTTTTTCCAAATATCGACGCGAAAATTTGGAAAGAAACCGCACGCGAAGTACATACATCGGCAACAAATCAACTGAAATACGCATTTGTTATCTACGAAAAAAAATAGGAATTATTATGTCCAGCGATGAATTTCACGTACACGGCCCCCATGATCACGAAGTAGAGCATGCTGCAGCCCACGGCAACGACCAATTCGCAAGCCGCATAGCGGTAATGACTGCCATTTTGGCAACAATTGGTGCCTTGTTTGGCTACCAAGGCGGCGCCACGCAAAATAATGCAGCAATGTACAAAAATGAGGCCGCGATTAAAAAAACAGAAGCATCCAACCAGTGGAACTTCTACCAGTCGAAATCAAATAAACAAAATCTAGCTGAACTGGCGATAAGCCTACCTGGCACTGATGCTGAAAAATATAAGACTGAAGTTGCGCGCTACAAACTAGAAAAAGAAGAAATTAAGAAAAAAGCAGACGAACTTGAGGCTGAAGCAACTAAATGGGAAGAAGCCTCGGAATTAGAACTTCACCAACACCATCGTTGGGCTCAAGCAATGACGGCGGTACAGATTGCCATCTCACTCGCCGCAATCACGTTACTGACCAAGAAAAAATGGCTCAACGTAGTCTCTTATGGCGTAGCTGGAATTGGCGTTATACTAGCTGGACTTGCTTGGCTTCACATTTAATTAGCGAGAAATCAAATGAAAAAGCTTTTAAGTATCTTGCTTCTTGTGAGCTCTTGCGTAGCGCAAGCGCAAACCTCAGAATTTGTTCAAACAATTCCTGAGTATTACCTACCAAAAGAGATCAACTTTTCTTTGGGTGGCGTCGTTTTATTCAAACCAAGATATTTTGGTTCTGACGACCGTCAGGCGAAGGTATACCCGTTATTTGACGCCCAATGGAAGAATGGCGCGTTTTTCAGCTCCATCAACGGTTTAGGCTACAACTTCTCCAAAGATCCTGCGCTTCAGTATGGTGTACGTTTAAGTCTAGAAGCAGCACGAGATGAATCTTCATCGCCAAAATTGCAGGGCTTAGGTGATGTAGATACGGCCATCGAACCAGGCGCTTTCCTAAATTACAATCTAAACCAGAATTACTCTTTACTGTCCTCAATCCGCTACGGTTCAGGCGTAGGACACAATGGTTTGCAGACAAGCGTTGGGGCACGCTTTACGACGGCAATTAATGAGCAACATCGCATTACTGCGACATTGCGGGCAAATTGGGTCAATGGTTCTTATATGCAGTCATACTTTGGCGTGACCGAGCAACAATCGATGGCAAGTGGCTATTCTCCGTACACCCCAAGCTCAGGACTGACTGATATTAAATTGAGCACAAGTTGGCACTGGACAATTGACGCAAATTGGTCATTAACTACCGGCGCCTCGGTCAGTCGATTTTCCTCAGACGTCACCAAGAGTCCATTTGTTTTTGAAAAAACGCCTATTAGTATCTATTCTGCTGCGAGCTATCGCTTTTAAAGACAAGCTTAATTTGTATGTAATAGGGAACAAACAAAAATGAGCGCATAATGCGCTCATTTTTTTCTTCGCTTTCCCACAAAAAATACAGATAAAAACCTAAATAAAATTCGCTTACAAAGGGATTTTGCGATGCAACATACGACACCCGTGACAACTTGGTGACAATCGCATGAAATTATCATTTCAATGCAAAAAAATGGCTGTTTTTTTTCACATAGAGCCCCAGTTATCTGAGAGAATTCGGTTCGTTTAAGATCAGTATAAAACCGGACGCTTTCAGATCACGCTCAGGTCTTTTTACCTATCTTTTTTTGAATTTTTCGGCGCGCAAGCGGTTGATTTAACTTGCCCAGGCGTCTCCCTCGTACCAAGTCTTTTGGAGACCACCATGAAATTCCGCTTCCCCATCGTTATTATTGACGAAGATTTTCGTTCAGAAAATACCTCAGGCTTGGGCATCCGTGCTCTAGCAGATGCCATCCAGACTGAAGGCATGGAAGTACTCGGCGTTACCAGCTATGGCGACTTGTCTCAATTCGCGCAACAACAATCACGCGCCTCTGCATTCATCCTGTCTATTGATGATGAAGAATTTGGTGCCGGTAGTTTTGAAGAAACCGATCACGCACTGAAGTCGCTGCGCGCTTTTGTGGAAGAGATTCGTTACAAAAATGCGGATATTCCTATTTATCTGTACGGTGAAACACGCACTTCACGCCATATTCCCAATGACATCTTGCGAGAACTACATGGCTTCATTCACATGTTTGAAGATACGCCAGAGTTTGTTGCCCGCCATATTATCCGTGAAGCGCGCTCTTACCTCGATAGCCTAGCCCCACCGTTTTTCAGAGCACTGGTTCACTACGCTAACGACGGCTCCTACTCATGGCATTGCCCAGGACACTCCGGTGGTGTCGCGTTCTTAAAGTCACCTATCGGACAGATGTTCCACCAGTTTTTTGGTGAAAACATGTTACGTGCCGACGTTTGTAACGCGGTAGAAGAGCTAGGACAGTTACTTGACCACACAGGCCCAGTTGCTGCGTCTGAACGTAATGCCGCACGCATCTTCAATGCTGATCACTGCTACTTCGTGACCAACGGTACGTCCACGTCTAACAAGATGGTGTGGCACTCAACGGTGGCGCCCGGCGATATCGTTGTCGTCGATCGTAACTGCCACAAATCGATTCTGCACTCTATCATTATGTGTGGCGCGATCCCTGTATTTCTGATGCCAACACGCAATCACCTTGGCATTATTGGTCCTATCCCGCTGGAAGAATTCAGCATGGAAAGCATCATGAAGAAAATTGAAGCAAATCCATTTGCCCGCGAAGCGAAGAACAAAAAACCGCGCATTTTAACGATCACACAGTCCACCTATGACGGCGTTTTGTATAACGTTGAAGTGCTCAAAGACTTGCTAGATGGTCAGATTGATACCTTGCATTTCGATGAGGCATGGTTGCCACACGCAACTTTCCACGATTTCTACAAAGATATGCATGCAATCGGCAAGGATCGTCCTCGTGCGAAATCCTCAATGATTTTCTCGACCCAATCGACACATAAATTGTTGGCGGGTATTTCTCAGGCATCACAAATTTTGGTCCGCGAATCCGAGACGCGCAAACTCGACAAAGACAGCTTCAATGAAGCCTATCTGATGCACACGTCGACATCGCCACAATACTCAATCATTGCTTCATGTGACGTCGCTGCAGCGATGATGGAAGCGCCAGGTGGCACAGCACTGGTTGAGGAATCTATTCTGGAGGCACTCGACTTCCGTCGTGCAATGCGCAAAGTTGATCAGGAATGGGGTAAAGACTGGTGGTTCCAGGTCTGGGGTCCAGAAGAGTTTGCAGAAGATGGCATTGGCTCACGTGAAGACTGGATTATTCGTGCAGAAGATGACTGGCATGGCTTCGGTAACTTAGCCGCTGGTTTCAACATGCTCGATCCGATTAAAGCAACCATTGTCACGCCAGGTCTGTCACTAGAAGGCAAATTCGGCGAAACCGGTATCCCTGCGTCTATCGTAACCAAGTATCTGGCCGAACATGGCGTTATCGTTGAGAAATGCGGTCTCTACTCATTCTTTATTATGTTTACCATCGGCATTACAAAAGGCCGTTGGAACACATTGCTGACGGCGCTACAGCAATTTAAAGATGACTACGATAAAAATCAGCCAATTTGGCGCATTTTGCCGGAGTTTGCAGCAGCGAATCCACGTTACGAAGGTGCTGGCCTGAAAGATCTGTGCCAGGGCATCCACGAGGCGTACAAAGGTCACGATGTTGCTCGCTTAACGACTGAGATGTATCTGTCTGATATGCAACCAGCGATGAAACCATCCGATGCGTTTGCGATGATGGCGCACCGTGAAATCGAACGCGTATCTATCGATGAACTGGAAGGTCGCGTGACCGCTATCTTGTTGACACCATATCCACCGGGCATTCCACTGTTGATTCCGGGCGAACGCTTCAATCGTACCATCGTTGATTATCTGCGATTTGTCCGTGACTTTAATGAGAAATTCCCTGGCTTCGAAACAGATTGCCATGGCCTCGTAAAAGCCGAAGTCGATGGGAAACGTGGTTATTTTGTTGACTGCGTTAAATCTGAAGCTGAAGGCTCCAAATAAATAAAATGTAATTAAAGCGATGCGTTGTAAAAAGGTCTGAAATATAAAAAATTCAGACCTTTTTTACATTTGAGCCCGACCATAGTTACACATAAATTATCATTGATACAAGCGAGCTCTATTAACTATGCTAATGTTGCTACAATTTTGAATAGCATATACTGAGAACAAAAGATTCCGGCAAATAGATAATGGATAAACAGATGGATGAAGTGTTGGGCTTAATGCCGTTAAGGCATACTGAGATAGCTGTTGGCCAAACAATCAATTGGACTATTTACAATCAGGATGGGCAGGTATTATTCGAACCCGGCCTAAGAATCGAAGATCAGCAGCAACTAAATCATTTAATGGACGTTGGATTTTGCGAGGCAGACATGCTGTGGGACAGCATTCCTTCCAAAATCGAAATAACTGAGAAGCCGGCCTCTGAAACGATCACAAATACGACTACTACACCTTCACCAAAATCTGCAGACGAATTACACAAAGAGACAATCATCGAATTAGACAGTGTTCGCTGGACCGTTGGAGAAACCTTTTACCTTCAAACCCATGACCAAGCTGCAACACGTTACACAGTTAAGCTCATTGGCTTTGTCAAAAATAAATCATTATTGCTTACGGCCCCCTTTGCGAATGGCAAATCAGTCATGCTGCGTGAAGGACAGACTTTTATTATCCGTGCATTTCCGGGAAAAAAAGCCTATGCGTTCACAGCATCCCTAATCAAATACGTCTATTCACCCCAAGATTATTTACATTTAAGCTATCCGAAACAAGTCCGCGTAACGACAATTCGGCAAGGCGCTCGTGCCACGGTGAAGATTATCGCATCAGTTACTATCGGCAATCCTGAGCAGACCGCCGCAGCGACACTAGGTGATCTAAGTATGGGCGGTACATCAGGTATTCTCAAAAAACAACTCGGAGAAAAAGGTGACATTGGCGTCATTAAATTCAAAGTCAACGCCGCTGGTTCAGACGAATTCCTCACACTTAAGACCATCTTGCGTTCGATTGCGCCCACTGACAATAGTGCAGAATTTCGCCATGGCTTCGAATTTATTGATGTGCCACCCCAAGCTAGATTGATTTTATCGGCCTTCGTACATCAAACACTGGCTGAAATGAATTAAGATCAAGACTAAATCATCACGTCCCGACGCAAAAAAAAAGCAATTCAACTGTCACTATTTTTAGGGTTTAAACTTTGCTGTGCATTTAATGCGCGAAGTTTGTCTTTTTTACTCGGACGACGTCCTTTCACTCCTCCATTGACATCCAGAGGTACTTCAATCGATGGAGCGACATCCTGGGCCTCAAAGCCGAGAATCGTTTCTAACTCCACCCGTATGTGATATTTCCTGGAAATGATTGTAAAGTGAGCTAACGATTCAGCACTAACAAAATTGACTGCCAATCCACTCGCCCCTGCACGACCAGTACGGCCTATACGATGAACGTAGTCATCCGCAGAACGTGGCAAATCGTAATTAACGACTACATCCAAATCAGCCACATCAATACCCCGCCCTGCCAGATCCGTTGCTATCACGACTTTTACACGGGAGGCCTTAAAATCAGCTAGGACCTGCTCTCGCTTCCCTTGACTCAATTCGCCATGAAATGGCTCTGCCGCAATATCAAGACGACGTAATTTTGTTGAAATCAAATCCGCTGAATACTTAGTTGCAACGAACACCAGCACGCGCTTCCAACCTTCCGTTTTAATCAAATGGCGTAACAATTGCGTCCGCCGTCCGACATCGACAGAAATAGACCGCTGTAAAATATCAGGCTTAGCAATTTCAGTTTCAGGCACATCTACTCGAACAGGGTTTTGGGAAATTTGTTGCGCCAGCGCTTCTACACGTGGCGCAAATGTTGCAGAAAATAACAAGGTTTGACGTGATGATGGTAGAAACGCCAAAATACGCTCCAATTCTTCCGCAAACCCCAACTCCAGCAACCTGTCCGCCTCATCCAACACCAATGTATTAACGTTAGCAATAGATACTGCGTTGTGGGCAATCAGATCGAGCAACCTTCCTGGCGTGGCAATGACAATATCTGCACCACCACGCAGATGCATCATCTGAGGATTAACTGATACGCCACCAAATAAAACCGCCATTTTAAATGAACGCCCAAGACTATCTGCCAGCGAGCTAATCGTTGCCGCCACCTGCGCTGCCAACTCGCGCGTAGGAACAAGAATCAATGCCTGCACCGTGCGTGGACGAACTCCCAGTTGCAAAGATTGCATCAGAGGCGCGCTATATGCGAGTGTTTTACCCGATCCGGTTTGTGCCTGTGCGATGAGGTCCGATCCGTGCAAAATAACTGGAATAGCCGCTACTTGAACCGGCGTCGGCGTTACATAATTTAAAACTGCAAGAACAGATAAGGTTTCTGGCGACAGACCCAGACTAGTGAAGGACATAGTGAAATTCTTTACAAATGATCAGAGAAAGATTTCCGCCTTTTCAACAACGACGCGGAAGAAATAAGGGCAAACTCAAAGTAGCAGGAACCCAATAAGATGAAGGGTAATGTTCGTAACAACTACACACGATAGATCATTAGAACCTCAGTAATGATCTGTCGTGTGAATATAAACATAAGCAAACACGGCAAAGAAGGCAATTACTTTGATTGTTTTTGGGCGGTCTCCCGATCACGTTCCATCACTTTGATTTGCCGCTGCAATGCTTTCGCCTCCAACGAAATACGCTGCAATGTTGGCAAGTATGCACGACGTTCAACTTTAATCTCTTTTAAACAATCATTAACAAAGAACGTGTTGTAACAATGATGCTCTGAAACCACATACCAGTTTTGCAATCTTGTCTGTGCGTCGGCACTTTCTTTGATCGCAACTTCTGCGGCATCGTTTGTCTGAATACTGCCCGCAGGGAATCGCTCATCAAGGGCATGCACGAGAGCTGAAACCTGCATAAACTCTTGCTTACCATCCTCCGCAAAGACGCATAATGATGCAGACATCGAAGAGGTCAAGAGGCAAATACACAGGAATCTCCGAGAAATAATTTGACGAAAAGTTAGCATCAGGTAAGTGACTCTGCGAGTTGACGTTGATCGGTTTCCATATATTCTTTGGATTGCATCTCGATGATTCGGGATACCGTACGGTGGAATTCATTCGACAATGTACCTTGAGTATAAAGCAACTCAGGAACAACTTCAGCCGACATAATGAGCTTCACTTTATTATCGTAGAACACGTCAATTAACCACGTAAAGCGACGTGCCTCTGAGGACATGGCAGCGGACATTGCGGGTATCGACGACAAAACAACGGTATGAAACCGACTAGCAATCTCTAGATAGTCGTTTTGGGATCTAGGACCAGCGCACAAAGTATTAAAATCAAACCAAATCACGCCACCAGCACGTCTTAAGGACTTCAGCTTACGGCCCTCAATATCAACGATAGGATCTTCATCTTTTGTATCAGCAATGCGCGCAAAGCTGTCACGCAACGCCTTATCCGTTGCTGCGTTCAACGGCGTCAGATACGCCTGCACTTGCTCTAAAGCCCGCTTGCGATAATCGTTACCAGAATCCACATTGAGAACATCTAACCGCTCTTTGAGCAATGCGATCGTGGGCAACATGCGATCACGATGCAATCCATCTGGATACAACGTTGATGGCTCGTAATTGGATGTCATGACAAACGAGACACCGTTATCAAAAAGCGCCTTGAGCAAGTTGTAGAGCAGCATCGCATCAGCGACGTCAGACACATGAAACTCATCAAAGCAAATTAAACGATGCTTTTTAGCTATTTGGCGCGCCACTTCATCCAAGGGATTCGCAACACCCTTAAGTTCGTCCAACTGACGATGAACGGAGCGCATGAATTCATGGAAGTGCAAACGTGTTTTTCGGACGACAGGTACCACCGAGTAAAAGCTGTCCATCAAAAATGACTTACCACGCCCTACTCCGCCCCACATATAAACGCCCCGAGGCACTTCGGGACGCGTAATCATACGTGTCAACCGGTTGGCCCGTTTGCCTTTATAGAAGACCCATTCTTCATAGGCTTCTTGCAAGCGATCGACTGCACGCCGCTGCGCCTCGTCGGCTTTAAATCCGCGCTGCGTTAACGCGTCCTGATAAAACTCTTGAACATCCATGATCTACTTTTTTCAATCCGTTCCCTGCAAGAGTAACAATCGCTCGAAGGGTCCGACATCATTAGTTTGCGTTTATACGCTATGTTGGCCTCGCCGCACGATGCCTATCTTGCAGCACATTAAAGGAGTCTACACCGTTAGCCAATGTCCACATCCTGCTTTAGGGTTTATGTTTCAAAACAAAAATGGACGAGTACCCGACTCGTCCATTTCACCAAGACTTAGTATCTTGAACTCAGCATGCGATCAAACAGCATCCAATTAGAAATTCAATGAACGCTTATCAACTGCCAATGCTGCTTCTTTTGTTGCTTCTGACAGCGATGGATGTGCATGGCAAATACGTGCGATATCTTCAGAAGAAGCACGGAATTCCATTGCAACAACCGCTTCGGAGATCAACTCAGAAGCCATTGGACCAACGATATGGACACCCAGAATTTCATCCGTTGTCGCATCAGCTAGGAACTTTACCATACCAGACGTATCACCCAAAGCACGTGCACGACCATTGGCCATAAATGGGAAAGTTCCTGCTTTGTATGCTACGCCATCAGCCTTCAATTGCTGTTCAGTACGTCCAACCCATGCGATCTCTGGGGATGTGTAAATAACCCAAGGAATTGTGTTGAAATTGACGTGACCGTGTTGTCCAGCGATACGTTCAGCGACTGCAACACCTTCTTCTTCGGCTTTGTGTGCCAGCATTGGACCACGGACCACGTCGCCAACTGCCCAAACGTTTGCCAAGTTAGTTTTACAGTCACCATCGACAGCGATAAAGCCACGCTCATCCAGTGCAAGGCCAACACCTTCAGCATTTAAGCCGTTAGTGTTTGGCGTACGACCAATAGAAATGATCAGCTTGTCAAAGACGGCTTTATGTTCTGCACCTTTGTCGTCCGTGTAATTGACAGTAACGTCTTTACCGCTATTAACGATTTCACCGATTTTTACGCCGAGGTTAATTGATAAGCCTTGTTTGACGAATAGTTTGTGCGCTTCTTTTGCGATCTGTTCATCAACAGCGCCCAAGAAAGTTGGCAATGCTTCGAGCACAGTCACTTCTGCACCCAGACGACGCCATACGCTGCCCATTTCCAGGCCGATGACGCCTGCACCGATCACACCCAATTTTTTCGGTGTTTCAGCAATATTCAGTGCGCCTTCATTGGACAAGACGTTAACTTCATCAAACGGCGTACCTGGCAATGCACGAGCATTGGAACCAGTTGCAAGAATGATATGCTTACCTGTAATCGTCTCTTCAGTTTTACCAGCAACTTTGATTTCGTAACCAGCGGCATCGGCTTTCACGAAAGAACCATGACCGTGGAAGAAAGTCACTTTGTTCTTTTTAAACAAGAACAAAATACCGTCGTTATTTTGCTTAACGATGGTGTTTTTACGACCGAGCATTTTAGCAACATCCATACCCAGACCAGAGACCTGAATACCGTGATCAGCAAATGCGTGACCAGCATGCTCAAAATGCTCGGAAGATTGCAATAATGCCTTAGATGGAATGCAACCCACATTGGTGCATGTACCGCCTGGTGCCGGACCACCCTTGTCGTTACTCCATGCATCGATACATGCAGTAGAAAAACCAAGTTGTGCAGCACGGATTGCTGCGATATAGCCGCCAGGGCCGCCGCCGATAACGACGACATCAAATTGTTTACTCATGAAATTATCCTGAATTTTATTTAAAGCAGACTATCTTTTTATTATCCGTAGACCAGACCCATGTCTGGTCTACGGATAAAAGAACATCACTCTTCTTCGGGCACAAAAATCCATGCCAATAGGTAGGCAAGCATCCCTGTACCAACGCACATTGCAAAGAACACAAAAATCAAACGCCAGATCCAGGATTCCAAACCAGTGAACTTTCCCAGACCACCACAAATACCGCCCAACCATCGGTCGCCCTTCGAGCGACGGAAACGGTTTAACTGATTGATTGCATCTTCATCCCTTGCATACGACGAAGACGCGGTTTGATTAAAGGAAGCGCCCGATCCTGTTTGACCGAGAAGCTTTTCTTTCGCTTGCGCAAACTCTGCATCAGTCAGAGCACCCGACTGATGCAACTCGTGCAAACGCTGAATGTCGTCAGCGATGTTCACGTTGATAGCCATTGATCAATGATTACAGATCTAACAACAGACGGGATGGATCTTCCAACGCGTCTTTCATTGCAACCAATGCCAATACTGCTTCGCGACCATCAATAATACGGTGATCGTAAGACATTGCCAGGTAGTTCATTGGACGAATAACGATCTGACCATTCTCAACCACTGCGCGATCTTTAGTTGCATGCACACCCAAGATTGCAGATTGTGGAGGATTGATAATCGGTGTCGACAACATAGAACCGAAAGTACCACCGTTAGAGATAGAGAAAGTACCTCCAGACAAATCGTCCAGAGTCAACTTACCATCTTTTGCTTTAGCGCCGAATTCGCCGATTTTCTTCTCAATGTCAGCGATAGACATTTGGTCAGCATTACGCAGAATAGGTACAACGAGACCACGTGGGGAACCAACCGCGATACCAATATCAAAATAGCCGTGGTAGACGATGTCGTTACCGTCAACAGACGCGTTAACGATTGGGTATTTTTTCAATGCAGCAACAGCAGCTTTGACGAAGAACGACATAAAGCCCAGCTTAACGCCGTGTTCTTTTTCAAATTTGTCTTTGTATTTATTGCGCAATTCCATCACTGGCGCCATGTTGACTTCATTGAATGTCGTCAAGATTGCGTTAGTAGATTGCGATTGAACCAGACGTTCAGCGATACGTGCACGCAAGCGGCTCATTGGAACGCGCTCTTCGGGACGATCACCGAGGCTAGCCAATGTTGGCGCTGCAACTTGTTGCAATGCTGGCTTGCTTGCGACAGGCGCAGCTAATGGTGCAACAACCGGTGTCGCTTTACCAGCAACAGCGGCTAACGCATCACCTTTAGTTACGCGACCATCTTTGCCTGAGCCATCAACCTGACCAGCAGACAAACCATTTTCAGCCAGAATTTTGGCAGCAGCTGGCATAGCAACGCCAGCTGACGATTTTGCATCGGCGGCAACTGGAGCGGTAGCAACAGCTGCGGCAGGCGCTGCAGCTGCACCGGCAGATGCAGTTGCTTCTGTGTCCACAATAGCGATAATTTCACCAGCAACAACAGTGCTACCGTCGCCTTTGATGATTTGTGTGATGACGCCAGCTTCTGGCGCTGGCAATTCCAGCACAACTTTATCTGTTTCCACGTCAATCAGGTTCTCGTCACGAGCCACTGACTGACCAACTTTTTTGTGCCAAGTCAACAAGGTTGCTTCTGCTACGGACTCAGATAACTGAGGAACTTTTACTTCGATAATTGCCATTTTTTACTCTCCGATTCGGGTAACTACATGCTGCATCAATCTATGATGCAGCATCACGTTATTTATTTAGTGAGGACAAAGCCTTTGAGTTTGGAAAATGCGGTTTCCAACAACGCTTTTTGTTGTGCATAGTGTTTGTCGTAGTAACCGACAGCTGGCGATGCACTTGCTGGACGACCTGCGTAGGCCAATTTTTGACCGTCTTCCAAGCTTTCAAAGATGTTGTGCTGAATCTGGAACCAAGGTCCTTGATTTTGCGGCTCATCTTGCGCCCAGACCAATTCCGTCATTTCTGGGAACTTCTTGAGTTCAGCAGCGAAGCTCTTGTGTGGGAACGGATACAGTTGTTCCACACGAATAATCGCTGTGTCAGCCTGACCACGTTCTTTACGTGCATTCACTAAATCGTAATAAACCTTACCGGAGCAAGCGATGACGCGTTTCACTTTTTTCGCGTCAATTTTCTCGTCCACTTCACCGATCACTGTATGGAAACTGCCTTTCGACAATTCAGACAATGCTGAACCAGCGTCCTTGTTACGCAACAAAGATTTTGGCGTCATGATCACCAAAGGTTTGCGGAACTGACGGATCATTTGACGACGCAACAGATGGAAAATCTGTGCAGCAGTTGTCGGCTGAACGACTTGCATATTGTTATCAGCGCACAATTGCAAGAAACGTTCTGGACGAGCGGATGAGTGCTCTGGTCCTTGACCTTCGTAACCGTGGGGCAACATCATCACCAGACCAGATGCCCGACCCCATTTCACTTCACCAGAGCTGATGAACTGATCGATAACAACTTGCGCGCCATTGGCAAAGTCACCGAATTGCGCTTCCCAGATCGTCAATGTGTTTGGTTCTGCAGTTGAATAACCATACTCAAAACCTAACACGGCCTCTTCAGACAACACAGAATCAATCACAGTAAATGGTGCTTGATTATCAGAGATATTTTGCAGAGGAATATATGTACCCGAATCCCAACGCTCGCGGTTTTGATCATGCAATACAGCGTGACGATGAACGAAAGTACCACGACCAGCATCTTGACCTGTCAGACGAATTGCGTAGCCAGAAGAAACCAGAGACGCATAAGCTAAATGCTCACCCATACCCCAGTCAAGATTCATTTCACCGCGACCCATTGTTGCACGATCACCCAAGACTTTTTCCACCAAGCTATGTGGTTTAAACCCTGCCGGAATGGTTGTAATACGTTCAGCCAAACGCTTAAGTTCCGTAGTTGGAATAGCCGTGTCAGCAGCATCAGTCCATTTACGGTTGAGGAATGGAATCCAATCCACAGCGTATTTGTTTTTGAAGTTAGAGATTACCGGATCATGGGTATGCTTACCAGCATCCATTGCGTCACGGAACTCTTTTACCATTGCATCGCCACCATCGGCAGGAATCGTACCTTGGGCAGACAATTTGTCCGCGTACATTTTACGTGTGCCCGGGTGTTGACCAATTTTTTTGTACATCAGCGGTTGTGTCAATGCTGGCGTATCTTGTTCGTTATGACCTAATTTACGGTAGCAAATAATGTCAACAACGACGTCCTTCTTGAATTCCATACGGTAATCAAGCGCGATCTGCGTTGCTAGAACAACCGCTTCTGGATCATCAGCATTAACGTGCAACACTGGTGCTTCGATCATTTTAACAACGTCGGAGCAGTACAAAGTTGAACGTGAATCACGTGGATCAGAGGTAGTAAAACCAATCTGGTTATTGATCACGATATGCATCGTACCACCAGTGCCATAACCGCGAGTTTGTGCCAGATTCAGGGTTTCCATGACAACGCCCTGCCCTGCAAACGCTGCATCACCGTGTACCAGGATTGGCAATACTTGTGCGCCATCCTTATCGCCACGACGATCCATACGGGCTTTAACAGAACCTTCAACAACTGGATTAACGATTTCCAGATGGGATGGGTTAAACGCCAAGGATAAGTGAACTGGGCCACCTGGGGTGGAAACGTCAGAAGAGAAACCTTGGTGGTATTTAACGTCACCCGCTGGTAAATCATCACCGTGCTTACCTTCGAACTCAGCAAACAACTCTTGTGGCATTTTGCCCAAAGTATTCACCAAAACGTTCAGACGACCACGATGAGCCATACCAATAACGATTTCTTGCACACCGCGTTCACCAGCGCGTTGAATCGTCTCATCCAGAGAAGCGATGAAGCTTTCGCCACCTTCGAGGGAGAAACGTTTTTGACCAACATAACGTGTGTGCAGATAACGCTCCAAGCCCTCAGCCGCTGTCAGGCGGTCAAGAATATGCTTTTTCGTTTCAGCATTAAAACTTGGCGTAGAGCGAATAGATTCTAGCTTTTGTTGCATCCAACGCTTTTCAGTCGGATCACTGATGTACATGAACTCAGCACCGATCGAACGGCAGTAAGTATCACGCAAAGAGTTAATCAGATCACGTAAAGAAGCTGTTTCAGTACCGAAGTAGGTATTGCTGATATTGAACTGAATGTCCATATCTGCATCTGTGAAGCCGTAAAAGCTTGGCTCCAGCTCTGGCAAGCTTGGACGCTCCTGACGTTGCAATGGATCGAGGTTCGCCCAGTGACTACCAAGGAAGCGATAAGCTGCGATCAGTTGCTGAGCAGCGACGCGCTTGCGACCCATTTCGGCATCAGCAGTCGCGCTAACGGTACGAATAGGACCTTGCTTAGCACGTTCGGCAAAAGAAGCGATGACAGGAGCGTGAGCCACGTCAGGCTTGGAAGATCCATCGACTGCTGGCACATGTTGCATCGCATCGAAATACTCGCGCCAGTTTTCAGGTACGGACCCAGGATTATTCAAATAGGCCTCGTAAAGTTCTTCTACATACGGCGCATTGCCGCCGAACAGATACGAGTTAGCGTTATATTGTTGCATCATCTTGCTCACCTTTCTTCGCGTTTCGCGAGATTAGCGGGTTAATCTAACCTTCCGCGACACGGCCTGACCGGTTAGCGGATTGCACATCAAGTTGTGGGGAAGGGCTTGTTTCAAACTATTCTCGCTTCAGAATCAAAACACACATTCAAAAACAATATACTTTTTGAATCTAAAACGAAAAAACCATCTAAAATTTACTTTCGAGCAGAAGCATAGCATATTTACCGTAGAAAAAAAAAGCGAGTCGCCATGACTCGCTTTTTTTTCAATGCTGCAGTGCGCACATAAATATGAATAAATTCAGCATCTCCAGCATTTTTTTCTTAACGCTTGTCGATCGATACAACATCACGTTTCTCGGCACCAACAAACAATTGGCGTGGACGACCAATTTTTTGTTCTGGGTCAGAAATCATTTCTTTCCATTGTGCAATCCAGCCAACGGTACGGGCTAGCGCAAAAATACCAGTGAACAACGCGGTTGGAATACCAAGGGCACGTTGAACAATACCAGAATAGAAATCGACGTTCGGATACAGCTTACGACTCACGAAGTAATCGTCTTCCAGAGCGATTTTTTCCAATGCCATTGCCAGCTTGAACAAAGGATCATCTTGCAGACCTAATTCTTGCAGAACTTCGTAGCATGTTTCGCGCATCAATTTAGCGCGTGGATCGTAGTTTTTGTAAACGCGATGACCAAAGCCCATCAGCTTAACGCCAGAGTTTTTATCTTTAACCTGAGCGATAAATGTAGGGATATTATCAACACTACCGATCTCCTCTAGCATACTCAAAGCAGCTTCGTTCGCGCCGCCATGTGCAGGGCCCCACAAACATGCAATACCAGCAGCAATACATGCAAATGGATTTGCGCCGGAAGAACCAGCCAACCGTACTGTCGAAGTAGACGCATTTTGCTCGTGATCTGCATGCAAGATCAAAATACGATCCAAAGCACGAACCAGAACGTCATTCACTTTGTATTCTTCACATGGTGTGGAGAACATCATGTGCATGAAGTTCGCGCTATAGGACAAATCATTGCGTGGATACACGAATGGCTGCCCAATAGAATATTTGTACGCCATCGCAACTAGGGTAGGCATCTTAGCGATCAGGCGAATCGCAGATACTTCACGGTGATGCGGATCATTAATATCCAAAGAATCGTGGTAAAACGAAGACAACGCACCAACCGTACCAACCAACACAGACATCGGATGCGCGTCACGACGGAAGCCACGGAAGAAGAATTGCATTTGTTCGTGTACCATCGTGTGCTTGGTCACTGTAGAAACAAATTCTTCTTTTTGGGCCGCATTTGGTAATTCGCCATTCAACAATAAGTAGCAAGTTTCCAAGAAGTCGCCGCCATTCACAGCCAGTTGTTCGATAGGATAACCACGATACAGCAACTCGCCTTTATCGCCATCAATATAAGTAATCGAAGAATTACATGCCGCAGTCGACATAAAACCCGGGTCGTAAGTGAACATGCCAGTCGCACCGTACAATTTACGAATATCAATTACATCAGGACCGATAGATCCCTTGTAAATTGGCATTTCCAATGATGGGGAACCATCGGAGAATGAGAGGGTTGCTTTAGTTTCAGAATTAGTCATGGCTCTTCCTTCAGATAAGAGGTGAGTCGTTAATCAAAAAAACACAAAAAAAACTTTATTAATCAGGCTACGCGCAGACGGGATAGCAAAACATGCACATGAGGTAAGTCAACCTCGTCAGCAGGCTCCTTCCTCTCCATAATCAAATCCATCAGGACATTGTCAGACAATTCCATCAGGCGACTAAACGCATCTACTTCTTCGTCACTAAGATTCTCTTCATTCGCATCCAGGAACCGCGTCAATATCAGATCATTTTCTAACAAGCCACGTCTTGCACGCCAGCGCAAACGAGCGCGCTTTACCGGATCACTTTGGTGAGACTCTTCCACTAGCTTTGACATATTAATTTCTCTTTTAATGCTTTCTATTTCATGCAACTCTTCACATAGCAATAAGAGTTGCATGAAATAGAAGCGGTACGCATCGCACCGCCTCTTTTCAACAATTACACAGCGCGACGAACCATCAACTCTTTGATTTTGCCAATTGCACGGGTCGGATTGAGACCTTTTGGACAAACATCAACGCAGTTCATGATTGTGTGGCAACGGAACAAACGGTACGGATCTTCCAGATTATCGAGACGAGCTCCAGTTGCTTCATCACGAGAATCAGCAATAAAGCGATACGCCTGCAGCAAACCAGCTGGACCGACAAATTTATCCGGATTCCACCAGAATGATGGACAGGATGTTGAGCAGCATGCACACAAAATACACTCATACAAACCATCCAACTCTTCGCGCTCTGCTGGAGATTGCAAACGCTCTTTTTCCGGCGGAATAGAATCGTTCATCAAGTATGGTTTAATCGAGTTATATTGCTTGAAGAACTGCGTCATATCAACGATCAGATCGCGAATAACTGGCAGGCCTGGCAATGGACGCAAAACGATAGGTTCAGTCAACTCGTTTAAGTTTGTTGTACAAGCAAGACCATTTTTACCATTGATGTTCATTGCATCAGAACCGCAAACACCTTCACGGCATGAGCGACGCAAAGCCAACGAATCATCCACATCTGCCTTAATACGCTGCAATGCATCCAACAACATTTTGTCGGTATCTTGCAACTCGACCGTCAAGTCTTGCATGTACGGTTTAGCATCCTTGTCCGGATCATATCGATAAATTTTAAATTTCAGTGTACGTGCCATGATATCTTCCTTGTGCGTCCTCCCGGACACACGATAAATAGACTGCCTGGCAGCACCAGACAGCGCATTTTCTCAATTTAGAATGTACGAGCTTTTGGCTTGAACGTCTCTACCGTCAGCGGCTTAGTGACGACAGGCTTATAGTCAAGTCGATTACCTTCGGAATACCAGAGTGTATGTTTCATCCAGTTTTCATCATCACGTTTTTCATAATCACGGTGCGCATGTGCACCACGTGATTCTTTACGAGCAGCAGCCGAAGTAATCGTTGCCTTAGCAGTTTCGATCAAGTTATCCAATTCCAACGCCTCTACACGCGCAGTGTTGAATACTTTGGACTTGTCTTTGAAAGAAACATGCTTACGTCGCTCATCGAGCTCCATGATTTCTTTGTAACCTTCTTGCAGCAGCTCATCAGTACGGAACACGCCGCAGTGATGCTGCATCGTTTTACGGATTGCGTTAGCAACGTCCTGAACACGTTCAGAGCCAGTGCTGCTTTCCAGCTTGGACAAACGGGACAAGGCCAGATCAGCTGCATCAGCAGGCAAATCTTTATTGCTACGTGCTTTGAGATTGCTTGCAACGATGTGGTTACCCGCAGCGCGGCCGAATACCAGCAAGTCGAGCAAGGAGTTAGTACCGAGACGGTTCGCGCCGTGTACGGATACGCAAGCGCACTCGCCAATCGCGTACAAGCCGTTAACTACTTCACTAGAACCATTTTTAGGCGCAACAACCTGACCATAAATGTTGGTTGGAATACCGCCCATTTGGTAGTGAATTGTTGGAACGACTGGAATTGGCTCTTTTGTAGCATCAACGTTAGCAAACTTATGTGCGATTTCCAGAATCGATGGCAGACGTTTTTGAATCGTTTCAGCACCAATGTGACGCAGATCGAGCATAACGTGATCCTTATTAGGACCACAACCACGACCTTCTTTAATTTCCTGATCCATAGAACGGGAAACGAAGTCACGTGGCGCCAAATCTTTCAGCGTCGGCGCATAACGTTCCATAAAACGCTCACCCTGGCTATTGACCAGAATGCCGCCTTCACCGCGCACACCTTCAGTAATCAAGACACCAGCACCTGCCACACCAGTTGGGTGAAATTGCCAGAATTCCATATCTTCCAGCGGCAAGCCAGCACGAGCAGCCATACCCATACCGTCACCGGTATTAATAAATGCGTTCGTGGAGGCTGCCCAAATACGACCAGCACCGCCAGTTGCGAAAATTGTTTGCTTCGCTTCTAGCATCATCACTTCGCCAGTTTCCATCTCAAGCGCAACAACACCAAGGACATCCCCATCTGCATCACGAATCAGATCGATCGCCATCCATTCAACGAAAAAGTGCGTACGGGCACGAACGTTACGCTGATACAGGGTATGCAACAATGCATGACCAGTACGATCAGCTGCAGCACAAGCGCGCTGAACTGGTTTTTCACCGAAGTTTGCAGTATGACCGCCGAATGGACGCTGATAAATAGTACCGTCAGCATTACGGTCAAACGGCATACCAAAGTGCTCCAACTCATACACGACTTTTGGTGCTTCACGACACATAAATTCAATCGCATCCTGATCACCGAGGTAATCAGAGCCTTTGACTGTGTCGAACATATGCCAGTACCAGTTATCTTCAGACATATTGCCCAAAGATGCACCGATACCACCTTGCGCAGCCACTGTATGTGAGCGCGTAGGGAAAACTTTAGACAGTACAGCGACATTCAAGCCAGCTTCAGCCAATTGCAGCGAAGCACGCATACCTGAACCACCTGCACCAACGATAACCGCATCAAAACGACGGGTAGGAATTGTGGATTTAATCGCAGCCACTTTTATACTCTCCACAAAATTTGTGCGGCATAGCCAGCACTAGCAACCAGCCACAAAATGGTGGCAACCTGAAAAACCATACGTGCAACGACGCTATGAGTTACATAGTCCATCCAGACATCACGCATACCGACCCAAGCGTGATAGAGCAAGCAGATCACCACAGAAAAAGTGGCCAATTTAAACCATTGATGAGCAAAAACTCCCGCCCAGCCCTCGTAGGTAAAATTACTCCCTGCCAAAAACAGCACCAGCAACAGGACGGTATATACCGCCATGACGATCGCTGTCACACGCTGAGCTAACCAATCGCGCAATCCGTAATGCGCGCCAACGACCAAGCGCTTAGGTCCAATATTGTTGTTTGCCATTTAAAATACTCCAAACAATTTCAGGGCTACTAACGCTGACAACACAAGACTGACAGTCAGCACGCCGACTGCAGACTTACGTGCAGTATGTTTGTCAAGACCGTAGTGAAGATCCATAATCAGATGACGAACGCCTGCGCAAAAATGGTGCAAAAATGCCCAAACTAACGCTAGGATTACCAACTTAACAAAAACACCAGACGTCAATGCCTGCAATTCCGCAAACGAAACCTCCGAAGTCACACTCTTATCCAACAAAAACAAAATGAAGGGTAACAGCAAGAACATCAGCATTCCGCTTATACGATGCAAGATGGACACAATACCTGCCAGCGGCAATCGGTATCCTGTTGCATCAATCAGGCGCATCACACCATAGCGTGGCCTGTTTTTCACTACTTCAGACATAAATAATCTCCCCATTAACTAGTCTGTACACAAAATCATGCAATTTTCGCTCATTTTGGTGCATTGCACCAACAAAAATTGACGCCATTCCTTCAAAATACCGTCATCTTAATACCAAATCTGAATATGTGCCGACAGTTGACCAGCAAAAGAGCAGCAAAACAGTTCAGGCACAAGTTCAATGCAAACCCATCTCGACAATTTATGTGCTTCCGCACAAACAACACAAGCACGACTCAACTAAGCTCATTGCGATAATGATGCTGCGAAGTCAGATAAAGGCCGCGCCGCAACTCAACTGGCTTATCACCATAGGTGTACGAAACCCTTTCGACGTTCAATAACGGAGCACCCAACGAAATACCCAACAACTCAGCAACGACAGCGTCCGCACAAACAGCTCTAATTTGCTCAGAAGCGCGAATCATGTGCGTACCAAACTCCGTCTCAAACAAGCCATACATAGGCCCCTTGTATTCATTCAGACGCTCGGCTGTCAACCCTTTAAAAATGACGCCAGGCAGCCACAGGTCATCCAGAATAGTCGGTACCCCGCTAAAAGACTGCACACGACGAATGAAAACAACCGAGTCACCAGACTTTATTTCCAATAGACGCGCCACCTCTGCCGGCGCACGCATACGCCGAACTTCGATAATTTTATTTTCGGGATAGTGCGGAACTCCCTGATCGGGCGCCAGACGCAAAAAACGGAATTGCGCCCTAGCCTCATGATGGGTCGCAACGAAAGTACCCTTCCCTTGGCGCCGCACCACAAGATTTTCCGCAGAAAGCTCATCAATTGCCTTACGAACGGTACCTTGACTCACTTTAAATCGTGCAGCCAATTCCATCTCGCTCGGAATAAGCTCACCAGGCTTCCACTCGCCAGATTGCAAACTCTGAGTAATCAGAGATTTAATCTGTTGATACAAAGGACTGAATGTCGGAGACACACTGACGGATGAGCCAACAAGCCCCCCACCAGAACTCGGCGAGTTCGCAGGTAAGATATTTGTATTTGGCGTATTTGAATTCATAGGTCGTAATTTCACCACAAAAACACCCGCGCCGTCTACAACTAAAGCTAACTAATATGTCTTATATAAGACATAAGATAGTCATTGACACATAAGACCGCAGCCCCTAAACTTCTTAAAAATTATGAAAAGTGCGCGGCAGTTGATGAGTGCGACCTCGTCAACCTACTAAAGTAATATAGCGTGAACTTAAGCAATGTAAAGTTGAAAAATCAAATATATTTGATTTTACAGAAAAATTCACTTCAAATATGGCTGACGAGCAGAGCGTTAAACGCTATCATTCGACATCGATCGCTGGCGTTCCAGACTCAATCAAATTTGAACATCGTTTTTTACCTCACTTCGGAGATGCATCATGGCAAAATCCCCTATGCGCGTAGCTGTAACTGGCGCCGCTGGTCAAATTGGTTATTCACTGTTGTTCCGCATTGCTAACGGCGACATGCTGGGCAAGGATCAACCAGTCATTTTGCAATTACTCGAAATCCCTGACGAAAAAGCGCAAAAAGCGCTTAAAGGCGTCATGATGGAAATCGACGATTGCGCATTCCCATTATTGGCTGGCATGACTGCTCACAGCGACCCAATGACAGCGTTTAAAGATATCGACGTAGCGCTGCTGGTTGGTGCACGCCCTCGCGGCCCAGGAATGGAACGTAAAGATTTGCTCGAAGCTAACGCACAGATCTTCACCGTACAAGGTAAAGCACTGGATGCAGTTGCATCACGTAACGTTAAAGTTTTAGTTGTAGGCAACCCAGCCAACACTAACGCTTACATCGCAATGAAATCCGCGCCATCTTTGCCAGCAAAAAATTTCACAGCAATGTTGCGCTTGGATCATAACCGCGCGTTGTCACAAGTTTCCGCGAAAATCGGCAAACCAGTTTCTGCAATTGAAAAATTGTGCGTTTGGGGCAATCACTCCCCTACAATGTATGCAGACTATCGGTTCGCAACAGCTGACGGCGCAGCAGTAAAAGATCTGATCAACGATCAAGTCTGGAATAAAGACGTGTTCCTGCCAACAGTTGGCAAACGTGGTGCAGCTATCATCGAAGCACGTGGCTTGTCTTCTGCAGCTTCTGCAGCGAACGCAGCAATTGACCACGTTCGTGACTGGGTATTGGGCACTAACGGCAAATGGACAACCATGGGCATCCCGTCTGACGGCTCATATGGCATTCCAGAAGGTACAATGTTTGGCTTCCCAGTAACAACAGAAAACGGCGAATACACGATCGTTCAAGGTCTGGAAATCGACGAATTCTCACGTGAACGCATCAATGTCACTCTCAAAGAATTGCAAGAAGAGCGTGATGGCGTCAAACACTTGGTAGGCTAACAAACAAGGCAAGGGCGGACAGGAGATTTTTGACCGCCCTCCTTTACTGTATTTTAAAAACTGATGCATCCATCCCGCGCCTTATTTCAGGATCAGTTAACACCGGCTTTTTTACCGGTTTGTGATCACTATGCGGGCTCGGAAAAATTAATGCGCAAATCCATGGATCTCCAGCAAACACTGGGACCTGTATTTGACATTACTTTCGATTGCGAAGACGGTGCCGCGACTGGTAGCGAAGCAAATCACGCGAAAATGGTTTGTGAACTTCTCAATAGTCCCGAAAATCAATTTTCTCGAATTGGCGTACGCGTGCACGACATTCAGCACGACGCTTTTGAGCAAGATTTATCTCTAATTATTCCAGCAACCGCACAACGGCTTGCATACATTGTTTTACCAAAAGTTAATTCTGCCGATCAAGTCGCTAATGCGATTTGTCAAATAAATGACTATGCATTTTCGTCCGGAAGAAATAATTTACCCATCCACGTTTTAATTGAGACGCATGACGCACTCGCTGACGTAACGGCCATTGCCGCCTTGCCCCAGGTTGAATGTCTGTCGTTTGGAATTATGGACTTTGTTTCATCACATTACGGCGCAATTCCCTCGTCAGCAATGCAGTCACCAAACCAGTTTGAACACCCTCTTGTTGCCAGAGCAAAGCTTGAGATTTCAGCGGCCTGCCATCGATTCGGTAAGGTACCGTCTCATAATGTGACCACCGACATTCAAGATTTATCTGTCGTCACCAACGATACCCTGCGAGCAAAAACTGAATTTGCTTACACTCGGATGTGGAGCATCCATCCAGCCCAGATTAATCCTATTGTTCGTGCAATGGCACCTCAGCATGATGAAATATCTGCTGCGGCTGAGATTCTGTATTGTGCCAAAGAAAACAATTGGGCACCTATTCAGTATGCTGGGAAATTACACGATCGCGCCAGTTATCGTTATTTCTGGACAATTTTAAAACGCGCTAAATCTTGCGCCATTACGCTGCCTGAAATGGCAAATGCTTTACTTGAAGGAGACCTCGAATGAATCAACTTTTATCCCGCGTCGCGAGCTTAATGATCGTGGGCAGCTTTATGTTAGCGCCGCTCGCTGCGCGTGCTGAAAATACACCAGTACAAAGCAAAGCCAAGACGTCGATCAAAGCGAAAAAAGTAGCAACACCTGTACATCAAGATCCCGATGAAATTGAACCTGACGTTCATGAGGATAAAAATTACGACTACACGTGCGAACTCGGCAATTCTTTGACGATGTACACACACGGCGATAACATTGACCATATTGCGATGCGCTGGAAAAAGCGCTTATACGCAATGCATCGTGTCGATACAACCACAGGCGCTTATCGTTTTGAGAACCCAAAAGCAGGATTTATCTGGATTGGTATCCCAGCAAAAGGCTTGCTGCTCGACTCACGCAAGGGTCAGCAACTCGCTAACGAATGTACCAGCGCAGTACCTATGATGGCAGATGCAACACAAGCAGCAAGCAAGGTAGAAGCGCCAGCTGAAGCCACCCCGGTAACAAAATAAATCCCAGGTTGAGCAAGGGAATTGACGCCACTTACCGAGAGCATTGCTAGGTATGTTGGGGTCTAGCTCAAAATAAAGAAGCAGTAAGCATATATTTGATCATTGATTTTTGTAAATAAGGAATAGCCATGAGCCAAAATGCGTATCAAGATGCATTCAAAACCCTGAAAGATTTTAAAATTTCAGAAACAAAGAAAGGTAAATTCTTTTCTTTGCCTGCACTGGAAAAAAATCTGGGAGTAAAAATCTCTCGCCTACCAGTTTCCATTCGGGTAGTTCTGGAATCTGTTCTGCGTAACTGTGACGGTAAAAAAGTTACTGAAGAACACGTTAAACAACTCGCAAACTGGGGCGCAGTTGCAACACGTACTGATGAAATTCCTTTTGTCGTTTCCCGTGTTGTATTGCAAGATTTCACAGGCGTTCCACTCCTGGCAGATCTGGCTGCGATGCGTAATGTCGCCGCTAAAGAAGGCAAAAATCCAAAAAATATCGAACCATTAGTGCCAGTTGATCTAGTCGTCGATCACTCGGTACAGATCGATCATTTCCGCGAAAAGAAAGCGCTTGATCTGAACATGAAACTGGAATTTGAACGCAACAACGAGCGTTATCAGTTCATGAAATGGGGCATGCAAGCATTTGACACTTTCGGCGTAGTTCCTCCAGGCTTTGGTATTGTTCACCAGGTTAACCTGGAATACTTGGCACGCGGCGTACACAAAGTTAAAGATGCGAAGAAAAATGAAGTTTACTACCCTGACACACTGGTAGGGACAGACTCCCACACAACAATGATCAACGGCATCGGCGTAGTTGGCTGGGGCGTTGGTGGTATTGAAGCTGAAGCAGGTATGCTCGGCCAACCAGTCTACTTCCTGACACCTGACGTTGTTGGCGTAAATCTGACTGGCGCACTGCGTGAAGGTTGTACAGCAACCGATCTGGTCCTGACCATTACTGAATTGCTGCGTAAAGCAAAAGTAGTTGGTAAATTTGTTGAATTCTTTGGCGAAGGTACACGCTCCCTGTCACTGACAGACCGCGCTACAATCGCTAACATGGCGCCAGAATACGGCGCGACAATGGGCTTCTTCCCAGTTGACGAAGCAACTATCGATTACTTCAAAGGTACAGGCCGCACTAAAGCAGAAATCGATGCATTTGAAGGCTATTTCAAAGCCCAAAAAATGTTCGGTATTCCGAAAAAAGGCGATATAGACTACACCACAGAAATCTCTCTGGATCTGTCTTCCGTTGCTCCATCTTTGGCGGGCCCTAAGCGCCCACAAGATCGTATCGAAATCGGCAATGTAAAATCCACTTTCGCTGACCTGTTCTCCAAACCAACATCTGAAAACGGCTTCAACAAAAAAGCTGAGGATCTGACAGCGGTTTACACCAATAGCGACAATGTTAAAGTTAAAAACGGTGACGTGCTGATCGCTGCAATTACTTCTTGCACCAACACTTCCAACCCAAGCGTACTGCTGGCCGCTGGTTTGCTGGCAAAGAAAGCCGTTGAAGCAGGTCTGAAAGTTGCTCCACATATCAAAACATCTCTGGCTCCTGGCTCCCGCGTTGTAACGAAGTACTTGGAAGCAGCTGGCCTGTTGCCATACCTCGAAAAGCTCGGCTTTGGCGTAACCGCATACGGTTGCACCACTTGTATCGGTAATGCTGGCGATCTGACTCCAGCAATGAACGAAGCCATTGTTGCAAACGATATCGTGGCATCTGCCATTTTGTCTGGCAATCGTAACTTTGAAGCACGTATTCACCCGAACATTCGCTCCAACTTCCTGGCATCCCCTCCATTAGTCGTGGCTTATGCTATCGCAGGTAACATGACTAAAGATCTGATGACAGAACCAGTTGGTCGCGTTAAAGGCAAAGACATTTTCTTGGGCGACATCTGGCCAACCAGTGCAGAAATCCAAAAATTAATGAAGTTCGCGATGAACTCCAAAACGTTCAAAGATAACTACGCTGACGTTAAAGGTGCACCAGGCAAGCTGTGGGAAAACATCAAAGGCGTCGCAGAAGGTGAAGTCTACAACTGGCCAACATCCACGTACATTGCCGAACCACCATTTTTTGCTGACTTCACAATGGAACCAAAAGCAGCTGCGACAGGCATCACTGCCGCACGTGCATTGGGCGTATTCGGCGACTCCATCACGACTGACCATATTTCCCCAGCAGGTTCGATCAAAGAATCCAGCCCAGCAGGTAAATGGTTGAAAGAAAACGGCGTTCTGAAAGCAGATTTCAACTCTTACGGCTCACGTCGTGGTAACCACGAAATCATGATGCGCGGCACTTTTGCTAACGTTCGTATCAAAAACTTGATGATCCCAGCGAAGGAAGATGGCTCCCGCGTAGAAGGCGGCGAAACATTGTTCCAACCAACTGGCGAACAAATGGCCATCTACGATGCAGCGATGAAGTATGTTGCTGAAGGCACACCAACCATGATCTTCGGTGGCGAAGAATATGGTACTGGCTCCTCCCGCGACTGGGCAGCAAAAGGTACGCAATTGTTGGGCGTGAAAGCGGTTATCGCTAGATCCTTCGAGCGTATCCACCGCTCTAACTTGGTTGGTATGGGTGTATTGCCACTGCAATTCATCGGTACAGATAGCGTTGATTCTTTGGGCATCACAGGCAATGAATCGTTCGATCTGAAAGGCATCGAAAACGAAATCAAACCTCAACAAGAAGTAACACTGGTCATTCACCGTGCAAACGGCGAATCACAAGATGTTAAAGTTCTGTTGCGCATCGATACACCAATCGAAGTTGACTACTACAAACATGGCGGTATTTTGCCGTTCGTATTGCGTCAATTGTTGTCCGCTTAATCAGAGTCAATCAGCCAAGCTGTATTAACCATTGCGTGCCGCTCGATAGCGAGCACACAATGGTCTGTACAAGCAAAAAAAGGGAAGTGACTTCGTCAACTTCCCTTTTTTATTTTCAACTATTTATTAAATAAAAGCACTTTCTGATCACTTCGTGATTGGAGCAGACATGCCGTCTAACGCCTGACTAATATCGGCAATCAGATCTTCCGCATCTTCAAGTCCGATATTAAAACGCACTAGCACTCCAGACTCATCCCAATTTTTCCGCATCTTTTCGATTCTGTAAGGCACACACAAACTATGCGCCCCACCCCAGCTAAAACCGATTTTAAATAACTTCAGACTCTCAACAAAGCGATCCGTCTGTACCTCAGAATACTGGGGATCAAATAAAACCGAAAAAAGGCCTCCCGCACCACTAAAGTCGCGTTTCCAAATCTCATGTCCAGAACAATCGCTAAGGGCTGGATGCAATACTTTGTTGATCTCGGGTCGCGTGGATAACCATTGAGCGATTGTGCGCGCAGACTTGTCATGCGCATCAAAGCGGAGTTTTAAACTAGGAAGATTGCGTAGCACCAGATACGCGTCATCCATTCCCACGCCCAAACCTAGACGCATATGAGCCATTTGTAGAGTGGCATATAAACCGGCATCCCTAGTAATGACCGCCCCCATCAAGACATCAGAACCACCACTCTGATATTTGGTCAACGCCTGCATCGAGATATCAACACCTCGTTCAAAAGCGGGGAATGCAATGCCACCAGACCACGTATTATCTAACGCAACCAGAACCCCTTTATCATGTGCTGCAGCACAAATCGCCGGAATATCAGGCACCTCCATGGAGACTGAACCCGGCGCTTCCGTCCAGATCAGCTTGGTATTGCTTTGAATGAGATCCGCAATCCGCGCTCCAATCATCGGATCGTAGTAGCGGGTACTGATGCCAAAACTTTGACTCAGCCAGTTTGCAAGTTCGCGATTAGGGCTGTACACATTATCCGGAATCAACACGTCATCACCACTTTGCAACAGCGCCAGATCAATTAAGGTGATGGCAGAAAGTCCGCTCGGCGCGAGCAAACAATGGCGCCCGCCCTCAATATGCGCCAGACGGGCTTCAAGCGTAAAGCTGGTTGGAGTACCATGCAATCCATAAGTGTACGAGGACTTTTCTAGCCAACTTCGATCTCGCATCGCTTTTACGCTTTCAAACAGAACCGTTGATGCATGATGAATAGCAACCGGAAACGCTGAAAATCCAGCGGGTGCTGTATACGAGTGATGAACCAACTGCGTGTTAGGTCCAATTGGTTTGCCTACCGGGTCTTTCATCATTATTCTCCACATTATTTAACATTACTAACAAGCAAATCACATTAAGATATGTTGATCACAGGGTGCATTTCATACAATTTTTCTTTTAATCAATGAAGTCATGTACCTGACATACACAGCAGGCAACATCACTAATAATCGAGATCAACTCACTGAATCGAATACTGTATTAGTCTAAAACAAAACACTGTTCTTATCGTTCTCAATCTATATTTAATTATTTTTCCATCATTGTTGTCTAAATTAATGCGTCGACTAAAAACAGATATAGGAATAGATTGTTAATATCATGCGATACGGCGCGCTCATCAAGTTGACGATCACCATCACCATCCTTACCGCTTCCCTGCAAGGAAAAGCGACGACTACGGTAATCTATTCAGCCGGCGACATTGAGAACGATACAAGATTCAACGATGTCATCGAGATTTTGCGAACGGCATTGGAAAAAACTAGATCGAAATATGGTGATTTTGAATGCCGACCAAGCGAAAGCATCGTTCCCAAGAAACGTACGATAGAAGAGCTCAGCCGGGATACACATAGTATCAACATCATTTGGAATCCCACCTCCGAAGAACTTGAGAGAAAGTTTGCCGTCATCCGCATTCCTCTCAGAAAAGGCTTATTAGGCTACCGGGTTGCACTCATACGAAAAGAAGATCAAAGCAAATTTGATCAAGTCAAATCAGAAGCGGACCTGAGACAATTTATCATTGGACAAGGAATCGATTGGTTCGATAACAGTATTTACAATGCACATAAAATTAACGTCATCCAGGCTCCCTATGCGCAACTGAGTAAAATGTTGGCAGGACAGCGCTTTGATCTGTTCCCAAGGGGAATTGGCGAAATTCTTGGCGAGTATGAGCGTTTCCATGCTACCTACCCAAATTTGGTTATTGAAAAAAATCTTCTGCTCTATTATCAGTTCCCGTACTACTTCTTTTTTAATCAAAAAGATCAACAATTGAAGGAACGGATAGAAACGGGCTTACAAATTATGCGCAAAGATGGCAGTTTCGACGGGATCTTCTATAAATACAATTTGGCGGCGATTGAAAAACTCAATTTAAAAGGAAGGCGACTCATTAAGCTAAGTAATCCTTTCGTCCCAAAAGATACACCGACTACAGATCAATCACTTTGGTACACGCCGCTAAAACCATAGCGTCCCTCGAAGCAAGCCAATTAGCGCTCAAATTAAATTTTCAATCGACGTTTTAATTAACGTACAAATTCACAGCTAACTAGATCCAAGCGTAAAACGCTTTAATATCAACGCCAGGCTCAACATACCATGCCTTTCTCGCCATATCAAAGCGAGCACCAAGTGCTTTTGCGTGGTCCTTTTCATGAAAAGGTACTTTGAGATACTGACGCGCCGCGGCTGATGGTGGCGGTTCTGCGGTTACAGTATTTCGTGCAACCGCTTTATTTGCTTCGGCTTTGAACTGCGCTAACTTCATCGCGTTAATAAACGGACTCCTTTTGGCATCATCGGCAGGCACTAATAACGTCAAACGAGTCTTTGTCCTTGTCGCGGCAACGTAAAATAAATGACGTTCGTCCAGCGTATCAAATAGCGGGTTTGGAAATACCTTCATTTCCATTCTTGGAATGATGACATGGTCAAATTCCTTTCCTTTGACATTGGCAACGACATCTAATGTCACGACATTTTTTTCACGTTGCCGCGTTGCGAAGGTTTCTGCGTCATTTAGTATTAACGCAAATTCTGCAAGACTCACATCCACCTCGCGCGCAAACGACAGTAGTCCAGTAATCGCTTTTTCTACGACACTAGCATCATAAGGCCGCAAAAAGACACGGCGGGCAACTGCACGTAAGTTCATCCTGTCGACAACACGGGCCAACATATCAGCCGCCTTCATTTCTGGTCCAAGATCACTTAAATCAGAAAGAACATCAGCCAGCACACGAACATGCGGAAGAGCAGATTGATAGATATATTTTTTTGAAAAATCAAAAATAAGCTCGGGATTTTTGGCGACCGTATATTTAGCGCGCTCGAGATCTCCATCGGGAATTCTCAAATCGCCAAAAATAGCCAATGCATCCAACACACCATTGCGCACTTCGTAACTTTTTATGGAGGATAAATCATTAAGAATGATCGCCATGACACCGCGCAGGAAAAGTACCTCATCCCACTGCAAATAACTCGCCATTGCTGGCGTTTTATAGGCCAGCTTAGCGATCCTTAAGGCATTCTCAATTTCAATCGACTGATCGCGGTCACGCATTAAAATTGCACACTGATCAAGCGAATTTCCATCTGCCATCCATTTCTCAAGACTAGCAATGACAGTCTGCGCTGCGGAATGCGGTTGGGCATCGTAACTAAGCAGGTGAATATCCGTTTGCTTAGAAAGGAATGATTCAATACGCTTTCCAGTAAATTCACGCATAGCATATGCCAGATGCGGACCATGTCTGTAAGTAATCGTCAACGGTAAATGTTTAAGATTCGGGAAAGTCGCCTTAAAGCGCGTCTCTAAAAATTGACGACTTGCGCCCAGCGTTGCGTGAATCACTTGATGCTCATCACCCGCACCAACAAAATAACACTTCCGCTCTGCTGCAATTAATTTACTTAAAATACAGAAAGCCGCTTCATTGAGATCATGTAATTCATCACAGACGACGAGACGGTACTCCGGCAAATGTTGCTCGATCCCTGGGTAAGCTAGCAAATATTGGGCAAGATCGTAGGTTGCATCAAATTCAGCACGAAAAACCGGGCTATCTTTTTTTCCACGACGAATTCTTTCGTACTCAATTGCAGTCAGATATTCGGTTGCCGTCACTCCCCATACACTAAACACATTTTCGATCTCATCAAGGTCAAAATAAGGATCTAAAACCATCATCGCTTTTAGCTTTAACTGCGCCTCGAGAAATTGTGCAATTGCGAGGTTATGTGTCTCTATCTGGAGAAAATCAAATTTTTGCGCGTACTGCTGTGCGACGTGATTTAAGGCCTGCAACGCATAGGGCTTCGCCTGACGTGTATGCGCTATCTGACGCACTGCACCACCCTCGACTTCCCCTTCAATACTCAGCAGTATTTTTTGTGAGAACTCTTCGAATGTTGATATTTGAATTTCATTAACAATTTTATAATTCACCCCGAGCTCGATCAAGCGCGCGCGTATCACTTCGCGGGCGGCACTTGTGAAGGTCAAGGCAAGAATTTTTTCTGGTGGAACATGATTCGCTAACGCTTCACCGATACGAAGAGACAACGTCGTTGTTTTCGCTGCACCAGCATTAGCCTGCACCAATATGACACGATTTTTAGCTACCTGAATCTCAATTTGCTCTTGGTTTCTTACAATTTTTCGTGGGAAAAACTTTGAGACAGTGTTATCGGTCATAGTTTGCCATTGACAGGTATTGAAAAAAACGACAAGTCTATCTTACCCGATCACTATAAACGTAGTTTGTGCAAACTAATGTGACAATTAGTTTAGAAGAATAACAAACGTCTGACCTATAATGTGCGCCACATTTAAAACACCAATAACATTGTAAATTCATGCATCGATATAGCTATGAATTGCAAAATGTGACGACTTGTTTATTTTTTTGAGCTTATTTATATTATTTAAAAAGCATTAAACTTTTTGATAAAAAATCAACTATGCAGTTTAGACATGTATCTTATGTCATCAACAAGTCAACTTCTTATTCTACATTGGCGACAAGATGCAATATTTTCCTATCTGGCATTGTATCCAACAGATAGCGAGCAACAACAATTCGGCGTCATCCTTATTTCTGCTTTGACGCGGTGAAGAATGATAAGTAAGACAAGCATTTAACCAGGAGCAATTGCATGAGCAATATTGCAATCAAAGCCATAAAAGCAACCCTATCCTCTCTCAGTGCCCATCCCCGTCAAAAGTATATCAGCATGGCGACCTTAGCGACTTTACCGGCGTTTGCAATATGTGCTCTCCTGACTGTTTCATCAGCAACTGCGGATGGTGGCAAAGGAACTGCACCCGAAGCAATGCTAGTACGACATGGTGAACAAATCATCGTCCCTGAAAAATCACCATTCCGGAACCGCTTAAAAGTCGCGTCAGTGGCTATGGCAGACATCCCTCACATATTGAATTTTCCTGCCGCTGTTGAAGCAGACTCTAGCCGTACCGTTTACGTATTACCGCCACTAACGGGTCGACTTGCAGAAGTCAAAGTAAAATTAGGTGACACGGTCAAAGCGGGGCAATTGCTCGCAGTTATCAGCTCCGGGGATCTTGCACAAGCTTATGCAGATGCTGAAAAAGCGAAAGACGCTCTGGAATTAGCACGTTCCGCATTAGCACGCGGCAAAGGTGTGAATGCAGCTGGTGCCAATGCAGCAAAAGACTTAGAACAATTAGAAAGTAGCGTCGTACAGACATCTGCAGAGATGAAACGTGCAGAAACAAAGTTAGCAGCTCTGGGCGTTGACACTAAAACGAACGATAAATCGCACACATTAAAAGTCCTTGCACCAGTCGCTGGGACCGTCACAGCGATAAATAATGCCGCTGGCGCCTACATCAATGATGCCACTGCTCAGATAATGACGATTTCCAATCTCGACAGCGTCTGGGTAACCGCCGCTGTACCTGAGTCGCAGTTACAAGCCATCGCCAAGGGACAAAGCGTTGATATCCGCCTTGCCGCCTATCCCGGCAAAGTCATCAAAGGTAAGATTGATATCGTCAATTCGATTTTAGAACCAGACACCCGCCGCAATAAGACACGTATCATTGCTTCAAATAAAGACGGTTTTCTCAAACCAAATATGTTTGCGACAGTGTCCGTTTCTGTACCACAAACGAAACAGATTCGCGTTCCAACATCAGCCTTGCTGATGAATAACGACAACATCACCGTTTTTGTTGAAATAGCACCTTGGACCTTTGTGCGCAAAACTGTCATCGTCGGCAATGAAGAAGCTGACTCTGCCGCTATCGTAAGTGGTTTATCTCAAGGCGACAAAATTGTGGTCAGCGGAGGAGTGCTGCTCAATGATTAATCAGTTAATCGCTTTATGTTTCAGACGTCGCCATCTGGCATGGGTCATCGCTATTTTGGTCAGTATCTATGGCTATATCTCATGGACAAAAATGGCCGTAGAGGCCTATCCGGACATCAGTGACGTTACTGTCCAGGTAACAACGCAGGCGCCAGGACTAGCCGCGGAAGAAATTGAAGAGCAAATTACCGTTCCACTCGAGCGAGCACTCAGTAATACACCAGGTGTTGTTGCGACGCGCTCGAGCAGTACGTTTGCGCTATCATTAATCACGCTGGTGTTTCAAGATGGTACTGAGGACTATTTTGCACGTCAACGCGTTAATGAGCGTATAGCACAAGTGACATTACCAACCGGCGTTCAGGCTACGCTTGCCCCCGTATCGAGTCCCGCGGGCGAGATTTTTCGCTACACCCTCGAATCAGACACCAAAAATCTGATGGCGCTTTCAGAAGCGCAAAAATGGATTGTTACGCCAGCGTTTAAACAAGTTGCAGGTGTTGCAGACGTCAATAACTTTGGTGGTTTCACAAAAGAATTTCAGTTAGAACTCGACCCGAATCAATTGCAACGATACAACGTGGTATTGAACGACGTCGTCAATGCCATCAATGCCAATTCTGCCAACGCCGGTGGGGGGCGCATCTCGCGCGGAGAACAGAGTTATGTCGTGCGTGGCATCGGACAGGTTCACTCATTAGATGATTTAGGCGCCGTCGTCGTCACGCAAAGTAATGGCGTGCCGGTCTTGGTCCGTGATTTGGGTAAGCTTCAGTTCGGACATCAAGAGCGTGAGGGCATCTTAGGAAAAGATGCCAACCCCGATACGATCCAAGGCATCGTATTAATGCTCAAATATGAAAATCCGTCCAAAGTGCTGGAAGGGGTACACGCCAAGGTAGAATATCTACAAAAACGTCTGGCACCAATGGGCATCAAGATTGTGCCTTACATAGACCGTGACGACTTAGTTAAATTAACAGTACACAAGGTCTCTCATACGGTAATCGAAGGCATTGGATTAGTTTGTATTGTTCTGATTCTGTTCCTCGGCAGTCCTCGTAGCGCCATTGTCGCAGCAGTTGCTATTCCAATCGCCTTGGTGACGGTATTCATCATTATGTATGCAACTAAAATGCCTGCCAATCTGTTCTCACTAGGAGCAATTGACTTCGGTATTATTGTCGATGGCGCAATTGTTGTGATGGAGGCGATTCTACGACGTCGAGAAGAAGCTCCTGATGTAGAACTGAATGAAGAAGATATTCTGGAAACCGTGAGTCAGGTAGCGCACCCTATTTTCTTTGCGACGCTGATCATTATTACCGCGTATCTGCCTTTGTTTGCATTCCAACGCGCTGAAGGTAAATTGTTTACACCAATGGCGTACACAGTAGGTTATGCACTACTGGGCGCCTTAATTTGCTCTATCGTGTTAATTCCGGGGTTGGCATTCGCAGCCCTTCGCAAGCCGCAAAAGGTGTTTCATAACCGCCCCTTAATCTGGCTGACGAATAAATATAGCGCGACACTAGACGCGCTCTTACATCGTCCTTTCATTGCCTATACTGCCGCTGCTGTCGCGTTAGTTGCGGTTGTTGTTCTTGGCGCAAGCGCAGGTCGAGAGTTTTTACCAGAATTGGATGAGGGCGCGTTGTGGTTACAAGTACAGCTACCTTCTGGCTTGTCTCTGGACAAAGCCAACGATATGGCGACTGAATTGCGGCGCGCTCTTCATGAATACCCTGAAATTTCTTATGTCGTCACCCAGCTTGGCCGGAGTGACGATGGGACAGATCCATGGACGCCATCCCATATCGAGATGCCTGTTGGATTGAAGCCATATGATCAATGGCCTGATCACGAAAGCAAAGCGGAGTTAATCGATAAACTCACAAAACGCTTTACCCAAATGCCGGGCTTTTCGATCGGTATTAGTCAGCCAATCATTGACGGCGTAAACGATGCGATTGGCGGTGCACATAGCCCCTTGGTATTACGTGTATATGGCACAGACCTCAAAGAAAATCGTCGTATCGGCAATCAAATTGTTGATATTCTACAAACCATCAAAGGTACCGCTTCTGCATCACTGTTCCAAGAACCGCCGATTCCACAAATGGCAATTAAAATCGATCGTGAGGCAGCTGCACGCTTTGGGATTAATGTTCAAGACATCGCCAATCTTATCCAGACAGGCATTGGCGGTGCGCCAGTGACGCCCGTGTTTGTTGAAGACCGCACCTATAATGTCACGGTTAGATTTCCTAAAGAAAATAAAAGCAATATTGAATCATTAGGTAATTTGTTTTTGAACAGTTCAACTGGCGCAAAGATTCCGCTATCACAAGTGGCAAAAATTCAAATGCAATCCGGTGAAAGCACAATCTCCCACGAATTTAACGAACGTCAAGTGACTGTACGCATTGATAACCGTGGGCGTGATCTGACGTCTTACTTAGCTGAGGCACAACAACGCATCGACACTGAAGTCAAATTCAATAAAGAAAAAATCCACCTTGAGTGGGCGGGACAATTTGAAAACCAACAGCGTGCACAACAGCGGTTGACGGTGATTTTAGGCGTCGTATTGCTGGTCATGGGGGTTCTTTTGTTCTTCCAATTCGGCAAACTGCGCCAGGCAATTTTGGTATTAGGTGTAGTACCACTGGCCGCGCTAGGTGGGCTAATCGCAATTCATCTGACGGGAGAAACACTCAACGTCGCAACAGCGGTTGGATTTATTGCCCTATTCGGCGTATCAGTTCAAAACGGTATTATTATGGTCGCTAACTTCCGGCGCGTCCGGGGTAGCGGTTTTTCACTACATGACACCGTAATCAAAGGCGCTGCCGAGCGTTTACGACCCGTATTAATGACTGCCACCGTGGCATCATTTGGTATGCTGCCAGCAGCTTTGGCGACCGGTGTTGGTACAGACGTTCAACGCGATCTAGCAACCGTGGTTGTCGGTGGCTTGATTATCTCTACCCTATTGACCCTATTCATTTTGCCGACATTTTATTTCGCGTTAGAGCGCTTTGTCGAAAGCAAAGAAAATAAAAATTCAAGGCATAGCAGATAATGAAGACGACATCTTTCCACACATTCGATTGTAAACGTACGCCCTGCTCACTTGCTTTAGTGAGCGCCTTAGTGGTCGGCTTAAGTGGTTGTGCGGTTGGTCCTGACTACCAACGTCCGGCACAACCTTTACCAAGCGAGTACGTTACAACTAGCGCTACATCTAACACCACGCCAACATCGGGCGTCGATAGCGCACATCATGTTGAGCGCCAACAACTAGTTCAAGGCAGGGATATTCCAGCTGAGTGGTGGGAATTATTCCACAATAAAGCATTGAACGATTTGGTTGAAGCAAGCATAAAGAATAACCCGACGATTGAAGCAGCCAGAGCGGCCTTACGCGGCGCGCAAGAAGCGACCGCTGCCCAGCAAGCCGCTTACTTCCCTACCATATCCGGATCCTATTCCCCTACCCGTCAACGGGTCGCTAAGCCACTGGCAAGCCCTGCCGCATCCGGTGCAACTTATTACAACGTACAAACAGCTGAGATTTCCGTTTCGTATTCGATGGATGTTTTTGGTGGAAATAAACGCCAAGTAGAATCGGAAGCAGCGTTAGAGGAAAACCAGCGTTTTCAGTTAGAAGCTGCTTATTTGACCTTGGCAAGTAACGTCACGAATGCTGCGATTCAGGAAGCAATGTTACGCGGTCAGATACACGCCACTCAAGAGGTGATTCGCAGTCAGAGACAACTGTTGGACATGTTTGAACATCAACTCGCTCTAGGACAAGTTGGTCAAGCAGATGTTGCAGCACAGCAAGCCGCGCTCGCCACCAGCGAAACACTACTTCCCCCGTTGGAGAAACAATTAGCGGTTCAACGTGATTTGATCCTAGCTCTTGCCGGACGTTATCCCAATGAGAGCGGCATCGCGACATTCGAGTTGACTGATCTCCACCTGCCTACGGAGTTACCACTATCGCTACCATCAAAACTCGTCGAACAACGTCCAGACGTGCGTGCTGCAGAAGAGCAAATGCATGCCGCTAGTGCTGGAATTGGTATTGCGATCGCTAATCGGCTACCGACTATTTCGATTGGCGCAACCAGTTACGGCAGCGCTGCAGAAAACTTTTCAGACCTACTCAAAGCCAGTGGCGTATTCTGGAATCTGGCAGCTAATATCACGCAACCAATATTTGATGGTGGTGCGCTGAAACATAAACAAGCTGTAGCACAAGCGGCCTATGACCAGGCAGCAGCACAATACCGCGCAATAGTTCTTGGTGCGTTCCAAAACGTCGCTGACTCTTTGCAAGCGATTCAGCACGACACCAACGCTTATGCTGCCGCATACAAAGCCGAGCAAGCCAGCTTGAAGAGCGTTACTATTGCGCGTAAGCAGTTTGCTTTAGGCGACATCAGCACTGCAACGTTATTGGTGGCGGAACAGATCTATCAGCAATCGACGGTCAACTTAGTACAGGCACAGGCAAATCGCCTAACAGATACAGTCGCACTGATTCAATCACTAGGTGGCGGATGGATGAACAGAAACCGTACATCTGAAAAACAAAATGCAACGTCTTGATCAACGGTAGTTGTCAACAAAGAACAACGGAGAATGTATGGAAATTGCCAGACATGAAGTAGGGCCGCGTTTCAGCGAGATGACCGCTGTGCATCTGGGGACCGCGAAATTACTCTACTTGTCAGGACAGGTTGCAGAAAACACCTCCCTCGACATCACTGGTCAGACACGTGAAATTCTCATGTTCATCGAGCGGCTATTAGAAAAAGAAGGCGGCGACAAAACGTCGATCGTATCGGTACGCATTTTTCTTGCCTCTGTCGGCGATTACGCGTTGATGAACTCTGTCTGGGATGACTGGGTTGTTCCTGGCCACACCCCATCCCGAACAACTATTGGCGCGAAATTAATTAGACCCGAATACAAAATTGAAATTGAAGTACAAGCAGCGATAAAAATGTGAAAGAATGATTGAATGGAAGAAAATAAGACCATCGTGAGTACTGAGTTTAGCTGGGATTTTCCGTCGCCTTTTTTAATCCACTGCACCCCTGACGCCACCCACATTGACGGATTACATCACACAAACAACGCAGTCTACGTTCAATGGTGCGAAGTAATCGGCTGGGCACACTCTGAGGCTTTAGGGTTAGGATTACCCGATTACCAACGCCTTGATCGCGCAATGGCGATCCGGCATGCCGAATATGACTACCTCCTACCGTCAACCCTTGGCGAAAAACTTCTTCTTGCTACTTGGCTTATCGACACAGATGAAAAGCTAAATATGCGACGCCGATTTCAACTTATCCGTGAAACCGATCAGTCGGTTATTTTCAGAGCACAGTGGGACTTGGTTTGCATCGAGATCAGCTCAGGCAAAGCACGCAGAATGCCTCCGGAATTTTGCCAAAAATATCTACCCGCAGTAACACGCGTCACATATCGACGCTGAAATGAAGAGTTACATTTTGTGGCGCTTTGCGGTCTGTAACAATTGTTTCCGAAAGAATATATATAGTACCGATGTAGTAAAATACAAACTAACTATAGCGTGGGAGTTACCTTCGAAGCAGAGTAACATACTCTTGAAACTACTCGTTCGCGTTCAATTCGACCCTTTATTAGATCCATGATTATGTTCAATTGGTTTGATGCCTCAGCGGCAAAGGCGTTTGGCATTTCACTCGCCGATTTCATTATTGAAAAAATGCCACAAGAAGCAGCTAAGAATAAAAATAAATTAATGCCAAAACGCAAAGAAGTACTAGTGAAAATTTTGGCAAAAGTCGATATCTTTGGTCAAACAAACAAACTGAATATTTATAAAAAAGCACAACTTGGCAATGCTTTTAAATGGCGACTCATTGAAGCCAATTTTGATCGCGAGTTTGCGGACGAGATGACGACAATGATTATGACCAGACTCTAAGAAAGCACACTGCTGCCATGTTTAAATTTCTGAAGAATCTTCTTCCCGCAACAAATCAGACATCGACAACAGATAAAGCACTGCAAAAAAAAGATGCTGCTGCAATTAAGCATGAAGCTGATGTTGCCATCCGCGCTGGCAACACGATGAAAGCGCTTGATCTCTACAAACAAGCGATTGTATTAGAACCAGAGATAGCTACAGCACACGTAATGTGTGGGCATATCTATTGCGGTTTAAAGCAATATAAACTAGCTGAGACTTATCTTAAAACAGCAATCGATTTAGCACCTGAGATTGCAGACTCGCATTACCTTTTGGGGACTATAGCGTTAGCTGATAAGAATTATGAAGGTGCTGTTCAATACTTTGAAAAATCTCTAAAGATTAATCAAGACCAACCGTTTGTCTATCGCGATCTTTGTCTGGCACTTTTTTCATGTCGACAACTTGAAAGAGCTGAGACTATCGTCCGACAAGGTATCAACTTATACCCTGATTTTCCTGATCTCTACATGCATTTGGGGAACACATTAGCCTATTTACTAAAAGCTGACGAAGCACTGACCTGCTATGACAAAGTAGAATCGCTGATTAACGAAAGTCCGGAACTATGTTACAACCGCGCGGCAGTGCATTTATCTGTCAACCATTTCGAAGAAGCACTCCGACTCCTTGAACGCGCTCAGGAGATCAAACCCGACTACATAGCCGCTAGGTTTGAAGAATCAATCATCAGGCTTTTAAGGGGTGATTTCCGTCTTGGCTGGCAAAAATTCGAGAGTCGCTGGCAATTGGAACGCTTAGGTCTCGGCAAAATTAAGACGACTAGTCCAAGGTGGAACCGCCTTGAAAGTCTCAATAACAAGACAATCATGCTTGTTGCTGAACAAGGTTTTGGTGACACATTTCAATTTATACGCTACGTCAAGCTCGTCTCTGATGCAGGACCAAAGAGCATTATCGTAGTGGTATTAGCGGCTCAGGTCGCGCTAATGCAACAGCTCAAATCAATTCCTGGGGTGACACATGTCATCGGCGAATCAGGAACTCCGCCTCCCCACGATTATCACTGTCCATTAATGAGTTTGCCATTAGCGTTTGGGACGACCGTTGACACCATCCCCAATACCGTTCCATATTTAAACAGCGATCCTGAATTACGTGAAAAATGGAACAACACAATCGGACCCAACCATCGTCCTATGCGTATTGGACTGACTTGGTCAGGCAATCCAAAACATACAAACGATCATAATCGATCAATCGGTGTAGAGCACTTGAAAACTATTTTAGAGTTCGACGCTGAATTCATTGTGTTACAAAAAGATATGACGGAGGCGAGTGCCCATTTTATCAACTCAATCGAAAAGACAGTTATTCATCGTCCCGAGATAAAGTCTTTTAGCGATACTGCTGCATTAATTGACCTTGTTGACCTTGTTATCTCCGTTGACACTTCTATTCTCCATCTTGCGGCTGCTATGGGGAAACCGACGTGGGTCATGCTTCCATTTTGCCCAGACTGGCGTTGGATGTTTAATACAAACAAGAGCCCTTGGTATCCCACAGTGGAGTTATTCAGGCAAACAAAACAGGGCGACTGGACAACCGTGGTGAATCCAATCCTAGAAAAATTGCATCAATTCAAGAACTCAAATTAAATAGATGCAATTAGGTACGTGCAAACTCTGGGATAAACTTCAACACTTAAACTTTTGATTAAAACGATGTCCTTATTCTGATTCAAAAAGAATACTGAAAAACGGCACCACATATACACCGAACTCATTATTACTCGCCGATGTGCGACATATTTTCACTTTCCCCACGCATTAAGAATCGTCGAGCCATGAACACAACCCCTATCCTACAAGTAAACAAAGTGACTTTTCACTACCCAGAAAAAACACTTTTTGATACTTTATCTGTCGATATTTATCATGGTTTAACGATATTAACAGGGGGAGATGGTTGCGGTAAAAGTAGTTTTCTTAATATCCTTGCAGGAGAATTGCCGATTCTCCATGGAGATGTTGCAATCAATAACGTCAGTCTGAAGGCAGGTCGTCTTGAATATCAAAAAAACATATTTTGGGTTGACACTAAAAAACAAATTTTTGATCAGTTCATCGTCAATGACCTTCTCTCGACTCTATCGATAGCCCATCAAAATTTTGACCAAGACTTGTTAGTCGCTGCAGTCAATGGCTTGGGTCTATTGCCACATCTTGATAAACAGTTTTTCATGCTATCAACAGGAACCAAACGTAAAGTCTGGCTTGCTGCTGCGCTATCTGCCCGACAACCAGTCACACTGCTTGATGACGCTTTTGCGGGGGTCGACAAGCTTTCAATACAATTTTTTACGACCACGTTAAACCAATTACTGTCATTGAGGAATCAATCATGGGTCATCTCGACTTATCATGAATTAGATGCCATACACCCAACGAAGATAATCGATTTAGGGAGTTAATAATGAATTGGAGTACCTTAAGCAACACCAATTCATTCATAACACCACATTGAAATCACGCAAGGCTTCTCAATTGAGTCAACCTACTGCCGAGGCCGGAGCTGGCTCATCGGTATGATGCTTCTGTCCGTGGATACGGAGTACCATCACGGCGGCAACAATACAAGCTGCACCCATCATCATTGACGATGCGGTATAGCTACCTAAACTATTACGCATATAACCTGCTAGCAATGCCGCACTGGCTGCACCAAGTTGGTGTCCGACGACGACCCAACCAAAAATAATCGGTGCAGCAGCCCTTCCGAAAACATCGTTGGCGAGGCGCACCGTCGGCGGCACAGTGGCAATCCAGTCCAGACCATAGATGATCGCAAAGATCGGCAAGCCGAAATAGCTGAGTCCAAATGCCTGCGGCAAGAAAATCAAAGCGATACCACGCAAGCCGTAATACCAAAACAATAAAACTCTCGCATTGTAACGATCGGATAACCATCCAGAGAGTGTTGTACCAATTAAATCCAAAACGCCCATTGCAGCGAGAATACTTGCACCACCAACGGCCAAAATGCCATAGTCATTGCACATCGCAATAAAATGTGCACCGATGTATCCGTTAGTACTCATTCCACAGACGAAAAAGCTAAAAAACAAAAGCCAAAAATCTCTAATCCCAACTGCTCTTTTTAATGCGCTCAACGCGGCCAGAAAAGGATTGCCACCCGTCATGGATCTTTGCACTACGTCATCAAGCTGACCGTAGCGTTTCATTCCTACGTCCTCAGGTTTTTCAGGCAAAAGAATAGCAATCACCGGGATCGCTATTGCCGCAACCGCTGATACCATCAGTGCGACAGAGCGCCACCCGACGTGATCAACCATATACGCCATCAACGGCAAAAATACCATTTGTCCAGTTGCTGCGCTCGCAGTCAACACGCCCATCGCTAACCCTCGACGAGTCTCAAACCAGCGACCGACAATCGTCGCCGCTAAGGTATTGGCTACGACACCGCTACCAGCGCCGACAACAACGCCCCATGCCACCATCATATGCCAAGGCATTGTCATGAAAGTACTGAGTAACGTTCCTATTGCAAGCAATCCCATCGCACCAAGGATCATCCGGCGAATACCGTAACTTTGCATCGCAGCAGCTGAGAAAGGGCCTATCAAACCATACAAAGCGATATTGATAGAAATAACCAATGATATCGTGGTTCGACTCCAGCCAAATTCATGCTCCAGCGGCAAAATCATAATCGCTGGAGTTGCCCTGATTCCAGCGGCTGATAACAGCGCAAGAAACACAATGCCAACAATAATCCAAACGTAACTAAAAGGTATACGACGAGAAATCGCATTCACAACTTTATTCATATCAAGCTTCTTTCAATCAACCCTTAGGTCATTCAATACCATACATTGTCTTCGACAGACAAAGGTAAGTGACAATACACACCAGTTACCGTCAATTTGACTCCAATACCGAAACTTATCACATTTAAAATTTATCGACAGACTGCGCAACGCCAATATTTTCAAAGTCCGCTAAACAATTTTTGCTTTTTTTAAAAGTTTCTAAAAATTTTCAAACAACTAAAAATACCTGAAAATACCTAAAGTCAGACCAACAACATATCACCCCAGGCCTAAAACGAAAAATAATGCTGGGCATGATTATTTTATTACCTTGCGCTAGAAAGACGACACCACGTTTATAGTGCCGTACCAATTCCATTTTCCCAGTCACGAACTTCGGTCAGCGTAACGTATAACATCGCTGCTCTGCACGACGAATCAATTTACCTTATGATGGTTAGCTATCTCGCCCCTCTCACGCGCAGATTTCAACATAACAGGAAAATCAACGATGAGTGCACTCTTCTCCCCAATTTCATTGGGAAAACTGAACTTAAAAAACCGGATTATCATTGCGCCGATGTGCCAATATTCAGCGGTGGATGGCAAACCAACTGACTGGCACCTAATCCATCTTGGCGGCCTAGCCCTCTCTGGCGCAGGCTTATTGATCATTGAAGCAACTGCCGTTGAACCTATCGGTAGAATTTCACCCACCGATCTCGGCTTATGGTCAGATGAAACGGAAGCTGCATTTGCGAAAGTCCTGTCTTCCATACGCCAATACGCAACGATGCCGATCGCCATTCAGCTAGCTCACGCTGGTCGCAAAGCATCCAGTCAGGCGCCGTGGGATGGTGGTCAGTTAATTTCACCAGAAAATGGCGGATGGCAAACTGTTGCGCCATCGGCGATTGCGCATGGCGCCCATGAAGCGCCACCAGTTGCGCTAGATGCCGCAGGACTTGACCGGATCAAGCAAGCATTTGTCGATGCCGCACTTCGCGCTCACCGTCTGGGGATTGACGCCATTGAACTGCATGCAGCGCATGGCTATCTACTGCACGAATTCCTATCCCCACTCTCGAATCACCGCGAAGACAGTTATGGCGGCAGCCTTGAAAATCGGATGCGATTTCCATTAGAAGTGTTTGACGCCGTTAAGGCAGCCCTTCCGCAAGAGTACACATTGGGTGTCCGTATTTCCGCCAGCGACTGGGTGAGCGGCGGCTGGGACGTCGAACAAAGCACAACCTTTGCCAAGGAATTGGAGCGGCGCGGATGTTCTTTCCTGCACGTCTCCAGCGGTGGCGTTTCGCCTTTGCAACAAATACCGTTAGTAGCAGGTTACCAGGTTGCATTTGCTGAACACATCAAAAAATCAACATCAATGCCAATTATCGCGGTCGGCTTAATTACCGAAGCAGAGCAAGCAGAAGAGATCGTCGCAAGCGGACAAGCCGACATGATCGGCATTGCACGTGGCATTCTGTACGATCCGCACTGGCCGTGGCATGCAGCAGCAAAATTAGGCGCGTCTGTTGATGCACCAAAGCAGTACTGGCGCTCTCAGCCACGTGATCAGAAAGCACTCTTTGGCGAAACAAAAATCGGTGGAAGATAACCATCCACCTCTCTGAACGACGTCCGTATCAGTGATGCCAAAAAAAGAGCGACGCCTGGTTATTTCTGGCGTCGCTCTTTTTTATTACCACCGAAGGCACATTATTTAACTAATGCGTTTCGGCGCCTCACTGACACTGCCTTTTTGCGACTTAGCGACTTGCATCGCGGTTGCGATCAAACCACTCATATCGCCAAGGTTAGCCGGTACGATGATCGAATTATTCGTTTTAGCGAGATTTGCAAATGCAGCAACATATTGCTCAGCAACTTTTAAATTCACTGCATCTTCACCGCCAGGAGATTGAATTGCCGCAGCCGTTTTACGAATAGCCTCAGCACTTGCCTCTGCAATCGACAAAATTGCTGCTGCCTGACCTTGAGCCCGATTAATGGAGGCCTGTTTTTCACCTTCCGACTTTGCAATCGAGGCCTCACGTTCGCCCGTCGCAATATTAATCTGTTCCTGCTTACGCCCCTCTGACGCAGCGATCAGCGCACGCTTTTCACGTTCAGCAGTAATTTGCGCCTGCATTGCATGCAGAATTTCTTTTGGCGGCGTCAGATCTTTAATTTCATAACGTAAGACCTTCACCCCCCAATTCGCGGCTGACTCGTCAATTGCGCTGACAATCGTCGTATTAATATGATCGCGCTCTTCAAATGTCTTATCAAGCTCCATCTTACCAATCACAGAGCGTAAAGTTGTCTGCGCCAATTGAGTGATAGCAGCAATGTAATTAGACGAGCCGTACGATGCACGCATTGCATCCGTAATCTGGAAATATAAAATACCATCCACCTGCAATTGCGTATTGTCCCGCGTGATACACACTTGTGGCGGCACATCGAGCGGAATCTCTTTGAGCACATGTTTGTAAGCAATCCGATCGATAAATGGCACAACGATATTGAGCCCTGGACCCAAAGTACTATGATATTTACCCAAACGCTCAACCACCCAAGCGTGCTGCTGTGGCACGACATTAATTGTCTTAAAAACGAACACGACTGCCATCACAAACAACACTAACGCAACGCTTCCTATACTTTCCATATTCCCACCTTAAAAAAATTAAGAATCACACGCAACATCAACTTATCTACATCATTTCTTTCAAATCGTTGCAGGTCTAACGATAAATTTACTTCCCTGCACTTCCAAAATCACAAAACGCCCTGGCTCTCCAGCGCCGTGATGTAACTCAACATCCCACATAGCTCCTCGATAGGCAACACGAGCCGACGGCCTACCACTTCCATGCGCATGCCATTCTCCAACCTCAATCGTCTGTCCGATATCCATATTCACGTTAGGATCTCGCGCCGCATTTGCATTGGCTTTCCAGCCATATTTACTGCGATGTAGCCATATCGTCGCAAGACTTCCGACAATGGCTGCGACAAGCAATTGCGCTGAGATACTTAAACCAACAGCCGCAACGACAACACCAGCAATCATGCCAACAGAAATCATCAACAAATAAAACGTGCCGGTAAATAACTCCAGAATCACGACTACACCTGCCATCACCGCCCATATTACCCACGGATTCATTTTATTGTGCTCCTGTCATTGTTATTTCGTTCATGCATTGTGATCTAAATAAAACCGTACGTCATCGGTAAAATTAATTATATTTAGCCGCATCACTATCACCACCTACCAACAACATGTTCTATCCATTGCCGCCAAAGAAAAAGACCTGTAAATCATCGATCTACAGGTCTCGTATTGAATGATGGGGCAAGCTAATGGTACGCCATTGAAATAGCTCAGCGATCAGGCATTCGTACTGAAAAGACTGCCGATGGAAGTACTACCCGCAACATTGGCAGCAACGAGTTTCAAAAAAGATTGCAAATTAGCCTGCGTTGGATTGCCACCACTGCTAGTCACAAGGCTATTAAACGACGATTGCAATGCGGACGTCGATGAGTCAACAGAACCCGACGAGTCACCAAACATACTACTTAATGAATTCGCGTTACTACCTAAGGTGGTAATTAATTGCTGAATGCTCGATTGGAGGTTAAACGTCGCACTGGACTTATTCAACTGCACTGGTGCTGGCGCTGCTGAACTTGATGATGACTTCCCTAATGCCGTTGCAAGTAATTGATTAATGTTATTGCCGGATGAGGCAGTACTGGTGGCCCCTCCAGATGAGTCATTAAGCATCGAAAATAAGTTTGAAGTTGTCGCACCGCTCGCATTAAGTCCTGTCAACGAACTCAACAAACTACTCGCAAAATTGGATGAAGATTGTTGTCCGCTTGCGGACAACAATTTGGTTAAATCTAGGTTAGGATTGATTTGTGACAACGCTTGCGTTATTGCTGTGTTCAACGCACTGGTATTCGATGATGTTAAGCCAGTTGACATTGAAGATGAGGTACTACTTACCCCTGCCGCTGCCGCTGCCGCACTCACATCAGGCGTTGCAACCGGCGTAGCAATTACATTGGTTGTAGACGCTCCCAACGAACCTACAGTCTGATAACTACCAGCACCGAGTGAAGTAATTGACATGGCTAACTCCTGATTAGTAAGGACAATAGTAATTGAACGCTTTATTTTGGTCTTATTACCATACAAATGAAATATCATTCTGTCTACTTTTTACATAGACGTACAAATTTCAAGCAATCTTGACGACAATCACACAAAGAACGTCAACATACGCAGATAGTGCTTAGAATTTATTACTGGATCAGATGTAAAAATTGCCCTACATGTCGGCTACTTTGCTTCGGATCCTCAAGCATAGGCACGTGACCAATCCCATTTAGAATGACCCGCTCACTACCACGGAGCTTTTCATGCAAATAATCAGCGTCAGCGACACTTAGCACTTGGTCACCGTCTCCCCAAAGAATCAGCACTGGCAATACCAACTGCCCCAAATAAGCACTTTGATCAAGATCGGCCATCATGTCACCAAAGATTTTTTTATCAATCTCAAACCGAGCAATCTTTTTATCAGCGAGCAAGTTAAACACCATCCGTGGCATGTAAGGCGGCTTACTCATGCATATATCCAACAAGCGCTGGAAATCATCTCGGTTTTGCACATCGATCAAAGGATTTAACTCACGAGAATCAACAACTGCTTCAACCCTACCTGGTTGAATTTCCGCCCCGGCTGCACTGATCAGAACAAGTGACCGAACCATTTCTGGATACAGATGCGCGAGCCTTAAGGCGATTGCACCTCCCATAGAGTGCCCGACGACATGAACTGATTTAATCCCCAAGGTGGTTAGCATTTGGTACACACGGTGCGCCTGGCTATGAATCGAGTAATCTTGATCTGCGTCCCAGGAACTCTCGCCATGCCCTGGCAAATCTGGAATGATCACCGGATATGGTAAGTCCAGCAGTCCGGCAAACTGGATCCACGTATCTTTTTCAGAGCCAAATCCATGTAAAAGAAGAATCACTGGGCCCGATAGCTGTGACGACGTCGCGCCTTTGCTGGTCAAATACGAAATTTCCCCAAACTCAATGGAAAGTTTTTTCTTTTCCAATCTTGCTTGTTGGTAGGAAAGCCGAATAGCATTAAGGTAAATATTCGCTTGATATTGCCGGATTTTTTCTTTGATTATGTCAAACATAGAACTCTTTTCACGTTAAAAACCAACCATTCAAAAGCCAACGCCTTCCCCCATCCTAAAAACACCCAACACGAAACACGAGATGAAAGATGAAGCAGATCAGGTCAACTATTAAATATCATACAACTTTAGTCTAAACAAAATATGATCTGCAACAGGTAGAATCCAAGTCACATTAGAAATTGATATTTTATTACTAATTTTAAAAGAAAAATAGGATAAACATGCCCTCACACCACAAACAAGAGGACTCCTTTTCAGACACCGATTGGTTCGCGTGGTTTGATGGCTCCGCGAAACCCAATCCTGGCAGATGTCATCTGGCATGTATTTTAAAGGGTAAGGATGGTGCCATTTACACCCATACAGAGTACATAGGCTATGGCGATAGTAGCGATGCTGAATATCAGGCACTCATATCAGCACTTAAATTGATTGCGCAAAAAACTGAACATCCTGACCGCGTCCGTATTTTATTGCGCGGTGACAGCCAAGTTGTCATCAACGATGTACTTGGACCAAAAAACAAGGCTTCTCAAAAGCTAAGTCAGTATAGGAACGATGCGCTGGTATTGATTTCTCAGCTTCCTGGCTTAACCCTAAAATGGATTCCACGACACAAAAACAATGAAGTCGATGCACTCATGCGTAACGATATTGGCATTAAAACAGAAGAAATTTCTCTCTAAAGCAAAAAAGTTCGTTTTTTTCATTGGCGTTAAGATATGGTTTTCACGCAAGCTTTTGATTATTCAGCATAAATTCATATCCCAACAAGCAAGATGCGCGGCTTTCCGGTAAAATCCTGTCTATGAATCCTTTGCCAAAAAATCTTTTTTCGTTCCCTCGCTTCCGTACGGATGTCGGCGGCAACCACACTGCGCCTTTTCTTCCAATGTCTCGTGCCGAAATGGACAAACTTGGATGGGATAGCTGCGACGTTATTTTAGTTACCGGCGACGCCTATATCGATCATCCAAGCTTCGGAATGGCATTGATCGGTCGCTTGCTTGAACACCACGGCTTCAGAGTCGGCATCATCAGCCAACCAGACTGGCACTCAGCAGATGCGTTCCGAGTTCTCGGAAAACCCAATCTCTACTTTGGCGTCACTGCCGGCAATATGGACTCGATGGTGAATCGATATACCGCTGACCGCAAAATCCGTTCAGAGGATGCCTATACGCCAGATGGTGATCGCACAAAGCGACCTGACCGAGCGCTCGTGGTATACGCCCAACGTGCACGTGAGGCATTTCCTGATGCGAATGTCGTTATTGGCAGCATTGAAGCGAGTCTGCGTCGTATTGCACATTATGACTATTGGTCCGATAAGGTACGCCGCTCTGTTTTACCAGATTCAAAAGCGGACATTCTGCTATTCGGCAATGCAGAGCGCGCACTGATCGACCTCACGCATCGACTTGCGCAGGGAGAACACATCAAAGACATCCGCAATCTGCGCGGTACTGCTTTTATGGCACCACAAGGTTGGTTGCCTGATGAAGAATGGACGGTCATTAATTCAGTCAAGATCGATACCCCGGGCAAACTAGAAGCACATACCGACCCGTACGCAATGACGCCAGAAAAAGATGCGAAATGCGCAACCGGTGAAGAGTCCAAAAACGCGACGCCTGAGGCACCCGCTGCCGATGTTGTTCAGCAACAGGCAATTCGCATCATGAGCCGCGAAGAGCGTCAACTCATGCTAAAAAATAAGCAACACAAATCCGCCATCCGCTTGCCGTCTTTTGATGAAGTCAAAGATGACCCTGTGATGTACGCCCACGCGTCGCGCGTATTTCACCTAGAAGCCAATCCAGGAAACGCCAAAGCCCTGGTGCAAGGTCACGGCGACCGTGATGTCTGGCTCAATCCACCACCACTGCCGCTAGCAATGGACGAAATGGATGGGGTGTATGATCGCGCCTATGCGCGCGCGCCACACCCTTCCTACGGCAAAGCCCGCATCCCAGCTTGGGAGATGATCCGCTTTTCTATCAATATTATGCGTGGCTGCTTTGGTGGTTGTACGTTCTGCTCGATTACAGAGCACGAGGGTCGGATTATTCAAAGCCGCTCTGAGCCTTCTATCCTGCGTGAAATCGAAGAAATTCGCGACAAAGTCAAAGGCTTTACCGGCACGATTTCCGATCTCGGAGGCCCAACCGCGAATATGTATCGCCTGGCCTGCAAAGACAAGAGCATCGAAGAATCATGTCGTCGTTTATCTTGCGTCTACCCATCAATTTGTTCCAATCTGGGGACCGATCACAGCAAGTTAATTTCTATTTATCGCAAAGCACGGGCCATTCCTGGTGTAAAAAAAATCCTGATCAGTTCAGGCTTACGTTACGACCTCGCTGTCAGATCACCAGAGTATGTCAAAGAACTGGTAACACATCACGTCGGTGGTTTGCTAAAAATCGCCCCAGAGCATACCGAGACAGACACCCTGTCAAAAATGATGAAGCCAGGCATCGGCAGCTACGATGAATTCAAACAAATGTTTGAAAAATACTCAAAAGAAGCCAATAAGGAACAATATCTGATTCCTTACTTTATCGCAGCCCACCCTGGCTCGACCGATGAAGACATGGTCAATCTCGCGATCTGGCTCAAGAAAAACGATTTCAAATTGGATCAGGTGCAAACGTTTATGCCAACACCAATGGCATTAGCGACCACCATGTACCACACACGCAAGAATCCGCTCAAGAAAGTCACAGCGGATTCCGAAGTCGTCGAAACGGCACGCTCTGGCAAAATTCGCAAATTACATAAAGCATTGTTGCGTTACCATGCGCCTGAAAACTGGGAAATCATTCACGAAGCATTGATACGGATGGGCCGAAGGGATTTAATCGGCAGCGGACCTCGTCACTTGATCCCTGCACGACAACCATTAATCCCCATCACTATTGATGAGAGCGGCGTTGCCAATGGTAAACGTGTAGCGGCACCAAAGATCAATACTTATGGTAAAAAACCGGCTGCGCACAGCAGCCCCTCTGCAACAGCTAAAACAGCGGCCACCCCTGCTCGTACGGGACTGGCATACAAGTCCGCCAAGCCAAAAACTACCACGGCAAAATCTGGTAGACGTTAATCTTTAAGCATGCCTTTAAGCGCAATAGTTAAACTACATTAAAAGCTGCGCAATCTGCGCAGCTTTTTTTTATCGTGCATTACTCTGGGAGTTTTACTGATGTAAAATCAGCTAGGCGGTGAATGACATTTTTACGTAGTTACCCTCTGGAGGCACTATGAAACACATGAAAACCGTTTTAATCCTCGAGCATACCGAAGAAATCTTCGATAAACTCACTTGCGACGTCTGCGGTGCTGAGTCCCTTTGGGATGAAAACTGGAGCGACAAGGAACACGAGAAAGTCAACACGACGATTTCTCTCGAAGAAGAAGAATCATTGCCGAGTGGCGGTTCAGTCAAAATTACGCAATATCATGTTTGCCCTGACTGCTTTAAAAATCATTTGGCAAAATGGCTAGAAAGTCATCGCGACGTTCACCCAACAATTACAAAATCAGTCTGGTAAAGGAAAAGATGACGGTTATTTAAGTGAATTGATGGCACATATTGACAAAACAAACGGCAGCCGAATCACTACTAAGGTGCGGCTGCGGTTATAATGCAAGGTTTTATTGCATTAGAAAAGCGACATTATGGAAGCCGAACGCCTCAATAGCCTGTCCTCCCTGCTTGCCGACCTGACGGTCCGCGAAGCCGAACTTCGGAGGTATCTTTGACTTCGATATCAAGTCAGAGAAGCTCGAACAAGTCAATGCCGAATTAGAAGATCCTAAAGTTTGGGACGACCCTAAACGCGCCCAGGATTTAGGCAAAGAGAAAAAATCCCTTGAAGCCATTGTCGACACACTCAATAAAGCAAATTCCGGATTACGTGACGCGAATGACCTATTTGAGATGGCTCGAGAAGAGTCTGATGACGACACCTTGGAAGCGATTGAGATCGATGCTCAAGGATTGCAAGGCTTAGTAGAAGGGATGGAATTCCGTCGGATGTTTAACAATCCCATGGATCCGAATAATTGTTTTATCGACATTCAAGCTGGTGCGGGCGGTACCGAGGCACAAGATTGGGCGTCGATGTTATTGCGTCAGTATTTGCGCTATTGCGAGCGTAAAGGCTTCAAAGTCGATATTCTTGAACAGTCCGATGGCGATGTTGCGGGCATTAAAACAGCAACCCTGAAAGTAGAAGGCGAGTACGCCTATGGCTTTTTGCGTACTGAGACTGGCGTGCATCGTCTCGTTCGCAAATCTCCGTTCGATTCCAACAATGGTCGCCACACCTCGTTCTCGAGTCTGTTTGTCTACCCGGAAGTCGATGAGTCATTTGAAATCGACATCAACCCTGCGGATGTGCGTACCGATACCTACCGTGCATCTGGTGCGGGCGGTCAACATATTAACAAAACCGATTCAGCCGTGCGCTTGACTCATGGCCCTTCCGGCATCGTTGTGCAGTGTCAGAATGACCGCAGTCAACATCGTAACCGCGCTGAGGCATGGGAGATGTTGAAAGCGAAGTTATTCGAGCTCGAATTGCGTAAGCGCATGAGCGAAAAACAAAATCTGGAAGATTCCAAGACGGACGTGGGCTGGGGCCATCAGATTCGCTCGTATGTACTTGACCAATCACGCATTAAAGATTTGCGCACCGGCTTCGAAACAGGCAACACCAAAGCCGTATTGGATGGCGACATCGACGAGTTTATTGCAGCATCACTAAAGCAAGGTGTCTAAATAACTTAGTGCATCATTGATGAGAAACATCAGTGATGCACACATTAAGCTATTCATCAACATTTGACGAACGCGGTTAATCCATTTTGTTCGAATTTTGCTACGCAGACGTTGATCAGAACCAACAACAAACGGGCACACCGCCCGCAACACTGAGAGAAATCTTATGTCAGAAACTAATAACCAAAACGCCGCCAGCGAATTGCCGGTTGATGAAAACTCCATCATCGCAGAGCGCCGCGCGAAGCTTGATGCGATTCGCGCCAAAGGCATCGCTTTTCCAAACGATTTCCGTCCAACCCACAAAGCTGCTGATTTGCAAGCGCAGTATGGTGATATTGGCCGTGAAGAACTCGAAGAACTACATGTCGAAGTGAGTATTGGCGGCCGCATGATGTTGAAGCGTGAAGCCGGTAAAAAAGCAGCATTCGCCACCTTACAAGATGCGTCCGGCATCCGCGCAGATGGCCGTATCCAGCTGTACGTCACAACAGACAAAACTGGCGAAGCGGAAATGGAAGCGTTCCGTCACTACGACTTGGGCGACATCCTCGGCATTGAAGGTGTTTTGTTCAAAACAAAAACCGATGAACTGACCATCAAAGTCACGACATTACGTTTGCTGACCAAATCCTTGCGCCCACTGCCAGACAAGTTCCATGGCTTAGCAAATCAAGAAACCAAATACCGTCAGCGTTACGTCGACCTGATCATGAGCGAAGAGACACGTCGCACATTTAAAGCACGTACTGCGGCAATGACCTCCATCCGTAATTTCATGGCAACCCATGAATTTATGGAAGTGGAAACGCCGATGTTGCACGTCATCCCAGGCGGTGCAGCGGCAAAGCCTTTCATTACCCATCACAACGCACTGGACATGGAAATGTACCTGCGTATCGCGCCTGAACTATACCTCAAGCGTCTGGTTGTTGGTGGTTTTAACCGTGTGTTTGAAGTTAACCGCAACTTCCGCAATGAAGGGGTATCACCACGCCACAATCCAGAATTCACGATGATGGAATTCTATGCAGCCTACGTCGATTACAAATGGCTAATGGACTTTACTGAACAAGTTATCCGTAAAGCAGCTGAAGATGCGCATGGCACAGCTGTATTAACGTATCAAGGTAAAGAGCTGGATTTGTCCAAACCGTTTGAACGTCTGACAATTGTTGGCGCGATCAATAAATATGCGCCGCAATATACCAATGAACAATTGCACGATGCTGAGTTCATCAAAGCAGAATTATTGAAATTCGGCGTCAAACCATTTGCAACAGCAGGTCTCGGCGCATTGCAATTGGCCTTGTTTGAAGAAACAGCAGAAGCGCAGCTGTGGAATCCAACCTACATCATCGACTATCCTGTCGAAGTGTCACCGTTGGCACGTGCATCAGACACCGTTCCTGGCATTACAGAACGCTTCGAATTGTTCATGACTGGTCGCGAAATCGCTAACGGCTTCTCCGAGTTAAACGATGCCGAAGATCAGGCAGCACGCTTCCAAGCACAAGTTGCCGCCAAAGAAGCAGGCGATGATGAAGCGATGTTCTACGATGCAGACTACATCCGCGCACTCGAATATGGCCTACCTCCAACCGGTGGCTGCGGTATCGGCATTGACCGTCTGATGATGTTAATCACCGACTCACCAAACATCCGTGACGTCATTCTGTTCCCGCATTTACGTCGCGAAGATTAATTGCAAAGAGCAGATTAACTGCAAGTATGATCAGCGTTAAAATAACACTTTAATGATCATCAAAAGCAGAACTAAAAACACCCGTGGCATCTATTTTGATCCTCGGGTGTTTTTTTATCCCTGCTGCATTAATCGCTTTATGGATGGCAAATCGCACCATCTGCGTATAAAGGTCCGCTAAGGTAGAATCCTCACCACTTGATTGAACCACAATGACTCCAGACGATCTCCTCCGACTACTATGAACACAACGCATCCGCTAAAAAAGCTCCTGCATTACGCACAACAATACCGCTCCGATTTTCGCTTAGCGGCACTTTATTCGATACTCAATAAATTCTTCGATATCTTGCCGGAAGTATTGATTGGTGTTGCGGTAGATATCGTCGTCAATGGTGACAAAAGCTTTCTCGCCAAACGGGTGTTAGGGGGCTTTGGCATCACGGACACCTGGCATCAACTGATTGTACTGGGTGCGGTGAATACGTTGATCTGGGGTGGCGAATCCTGGTTTGAGTACTTGTTAGAATTGAAGTGGCGCAAACTGGCGCAGAACCTGCAACACGATTTACGACTCGACACGTACGATCATGTACAAAAATTAGACATGGCGTATTTTGAAAATCAACGCACAGGCAATCTAATGTCCATCTTGAACGAAGATATCAATCAAATGGAGCGGTTCCTCAATGGTGGAGCCAATCAGATTATCCAGGTTATCTGCTCATCCGTTATGGTCAGTGCAGTTTTCTTCGCGTTACAACCGTCGTTGGCCATCATTTCATTACTACCAGTGCCGGCGATCTTGTTTGGCGCATTCTGGTTCCAGAATCGCCTCGCACCCCGCTACGCAGAGGTACGTGAGGCAGCAGGCGATGTCAGTGCTCGACTCAATAACAATTTGCTTGGATTGGCAACAATTAAAGCGTTCGCTACCGAGACTTTCGAGAAAAATCATATTGCTGAGGCCAGCAATCAGTACCGAGAAGCGAATGCTCGAGCCATTGCCATCAGTTCTGCGATCACGCCTGTGATCCGCATGGCAATTTTAGCAGGGTTTACTGCCACACTAGTGTACGGTGGCTGGCTGACCTTGCATGGCGAGTTAGCTATCGGGGCGTATTCTGTCTTGGTCTATTTAACTCAGCGCTTATTATGGCCAATGACTGGCCTTGCTGACGTCGCAGACATGTATCAACGCTCAATGTCAGCAATTGACCGTGCAATGAATTTACTCGATACAAAAATCAACATCAACTATGAGGGTAAACACCTGCCACTAGCAGAGGTGCAAGGAGCGATTAGTTTTAAAGACGTAAGTTTTTCGTACGGCAATCAAACGACATTACATGCCATCAACCTACAAATCCCTGCCGGTAAAACTGTTGCATTCGTTGGTTCAACTGGCTCAGGCAAGTCGACGCTAGTCAAATTGCTGCTCCGTTTTTACAGTCCGCAACATGGACAGATCATGCTTGATGGCATCCCGACTGACAGCCTGAATCTGCAAGATTTACGTCGAGTGATCGGCTATGTTGCCCAAGATAGCTTCCTGAGCGACGGTACCATTGCTGACAACATCGCCTACGGGATGGTCAATGTCAGCGACGAAGCTATTGCGGCTGCTGCCCAAGCTGCTGAGGCGACGGAGTTTATTCAGAAATTACCTTTAGGTTTCGCGACGCGAATTGGCGAACGTGGTCAGAAGTTATCAGGTGGACAGCGTCAGCGGCTGGCACTCGCACGGGCAATTCTTAAAAATCCGCCCATCCTGATTCTGGACGAAGCCACCAGTGCCGTCGACAATGAAACAGAAGCCGCTATTCAGCGCAGTCTGGATATCGTCAGCCGCAACCGCACCACTATCGTCATTGCCCACCGACTTTCCACAGTAAGACAGGCAGATTGTATTTATTTGCTTGAAGCTGGCAACGTTATCGAAAGCGGTACACATGAAGAGTTACTGTCATTAAACGGGGGATACGCGAGTTTGTGGCGGCTGCAAACTGGAGAGCGACAAGGGTAATGCAAATTGTGTGGCATAACGCTAATTTTTTATATACTATGTCACTTTAATATACGCTCTGTTACGCAACTCATGAACGCAAGACTAAAAGCAACGATAAAAGCGACTATTGCCGGCGGAATTGCCAGTGTGATTTTATTTCTTTCCTATAAAGCCGCTCTTCATACTTATCACATGCCAGCAGCAAGCACTGAGGCAACCCAGCTGCATTTGAAACCATTTAACGTTAATCCCGCCTGGATTAAATCAGGCACACCTAACTTCAGAGCAGACGAGTTTTTCAAATCAGGTGATGGTCAGACGAGTTCTGGCATTTTCGAATGTGACGCCGCCACATTTGAATGGCATTACCAGTTTGATGAAGCCGTATACATCCTCGACGGTAGTGTCACCTTAGATTACCAAGGCAAGCAATTCACCCTACATGCAGGCGAAAGCGCCCTATTCAGGGCGGGCACTACCGCCGTCTGGCATGTACCAGACCATATCCGCAAAAGCTGGACGATTTACGATGCTGGCAAGCCCGCACGAGGACTTGCCAAACTCCTGCAATGATGACTAGCCGATTGTTTTTGCCAAGGCTACAGCGCTGAGAAATGCGTTTTCAACTCGCCCACCACCTTCAAGACCAGCAGCAAACCAATCCCCGCAGACACCGACTTTGCGATTGACGTCCCACAGAAAATCAAATGGAAGCGGATGCTCAGATTGCGCAAAACGCCAACGATGCACAACCGCATGGATTGGTTGTATCCAGGATCCCGTCGCCTCATGAAATGCCTTTAGCAGCTTTTCTTTTGCGCGTTCGGGATCTTCTTCCAGATGCTCAATACTCCACGCTGGGCTTGCTTGCGCAATCCAACGCTCGCCTGATCTGCGCAAAGGCTTAGAATTATCTCTAGCGATCCATGATAAGCGCGACTGATTGACCCATGCGCCACCATAAGGCAATTCGAGCGAAGTCTGAAACCCGAGCATCAACGTCCAGCATGGCAGCATGATCGATTTTGTCGCCTCAACTGCGAAGGCAGGAAACTCGCCCAACAAAGGCGCAGCCTGATCTGCCGGAATTGCCAGCAATACAGCGTCAAATGGACCGGCTGATGCAGCGATGGCCACCGTATCGGCCTGCACTTTCAGCAACCACTGGTTTCCATGCGCTTCCAGCCCCACGATTTGCTGCTCTTTTCTAACATCCAGTCCATGTGCAAGTTGTTTACCTAGCGCGTTCATTCCTGGTGTTGCTACGTACCGCGTCGCACTCTTTCCTGCAGGCTTACTTTGACCATGATCAAGACTGACCAGTTTTTCTTCCCACGGCGCGACCCAACCCAACTTTTTCCAATCGTTAATTTCCTTCTTAAATCGGTCGGAACTAGCAGTAAAATACTGCGCTCCATGATCAAATCCACCCAGTTCCGTCTGGCGGGTACTCATACGACCACTGACCCCTGCACTCTTCTCATAGACCGTCACATGATGGCCCTGAGATTGTAATTGGCGCGCTACAGTCAATCCTGATAAACCTGCCCCTACGACGGCGATATGCATGTTTGTTCCTTTTTAAAAAATAAAAACGCCCGCAATATTTTTTGTGCGGGCGTCATCTTAAATTAAGTCAACATTGTTTGCTTATTCTTCATTCTGTTCTGCAGGCCAATCGCGGATATACGCTTTGAGCATTTTGTTTTCAAAACTCTGCGCTTCCAACACTGCTTTAGCAACGTCATAAAATGAAATAACACCCAGCAACGTCTTCGCATCCATCACTGGCAGATAGCGGGAATGTTTTTCCAGCATCATGCGACGTACTTCGTTGACTTCTGTTTCTGGTGTGACGGTGATCGGATGATCATCCATGTACTTGCGTACAGTACCGTTACCCAGTGAACCATTGTTGGAATGAATCGCGCGGATCACTTCGCGGAAAGTTAAGATCCCTGCCAAGTCACCATATTCCATGACCACCAGCGAACCGATATCTTTTTCTTCCATCACGCTGACAGCATCAATAATCGGCGTGTCGGGTGTAATAGTAAAAAGGATATTACCCTTCACCTGGAGTATTTCTGAAACTTTCATGGCATGCCCCTCCTGTTATCTGTATTTTACAAAACTGTATTCCAATGTATCGTAAGCGATGCAAAAAATCCAGCATGTTCACACTTTTTCCTGCCGAAAACACAATTTCATTTTGTGACGTTAATGGTAGCATTGCATCATTACAATACGGAGATACCAGTTTATGAGCGGCCCACATTACCCTGGCTTTGATACGCTGTCGTTGCACGCAGGTGCAGCACCCGATCCCGCTACGGGCGCGAGAGCAACCCCGATTTACCTTACATCATCCTACGTTTTCAAAGACTCTGACCACGCAGCATCCTTGTTTAATATGGAGCGTGCGGGTCATGTTTATTCCAGAATTTCCAATCCGACCAATGCTGTTCTTGAAGAGCGCATTGCAGCATTAGAAGGTGGCGTTGCAGGAATTGCTGTTGCCAGCGGACAAGCGGCATTACATCTGGGCCTGGCAACGATTGCCGGCGCGGGATCGCATATTGTTGCTTCTCGCGCACTCTATGGCGGCTCACAAAATTTACTCGCTTACACCATGAAACGTTTCGGTATCGAAACGACGTTTATTGATCCACGTGACATGGACGCATGGCGCAGTGCAATAAGACCAAATACAAAGGCGTTGTTTGCTGAAACGCTTGGCAACCCTGGGCTGGACGTATTGAACATTCCTGAAATCGCTGCGATCGCACATGAAAATTTTTTGCCATTGCTGGTTGATTCAACGTTTACTACCCCGTATTTACTCCGACCATTTGATCTTGGTGCTGATCTGGTCTTTCATTCAGCAACCAAATTCTTGTGCGGCCACGGTACGGCAATTGGCGGCCTGCTGGTGGACGGCGGCACCTTTGACTGGCAGGAAGCCTATGATAAAACCGGTCGATTCAGTGAGCTCTGCGAACCCTATGAGGGCTTCCATGGCATGGTGTTTAGTGAAGAATCCACTGTTGCTGCTTTCTCATTGCGTGCCCGTCGCGAGGGCTTGCGTGACTTCGGCGCATGCATGAGTCCACACAATGCGTTTGCGATATTGCAGGGAATCGAAACCTTAGGGTTACGCATGGACAGACACGTTGCCAACACCCGAAAAGTCGTCGAATTTTTAGTATCACATCCTGCGGTCGCCTCAGTCTCCTATCCAGAGCTACCAACGCATCCAGACTATGAACTGGCAAAAATGCTGTTACCAAAAGGCTGCGGTGCCGTGTTTTCATTCAACATCAAAGGTGATCGCGCTGCAGGTCAACGCTTTGTCGAATCACTCAATCTCTTTTCGCATCTCGCCAATGTCGGCGACGCCAAGTCGCTCGTCATCCATCCAGCTTCTACGACCCACTTCCGCGTTCCGGCTCAACAGCTCAGTGCATCAGGCATTACGGAAGGCACCATGCGTTTGTCGGTTGGCCTAGAAAATGTCGACGACCTGATTGAAGACCTGAGCCGTGGGTTAAAAGCAGCGCAGAAAGGAGCCTGAGATGCTATTCAACGTCAACCAACATGAAGCCTATTGCTACACCGGTGGCAAGCTACTAAAACCAGAATTACCGACGGTCGTTTTTATCCATGGCGCGCAAAACGATCACTCTGTCTGGGGACTGCAGAGTCGCTATTTTGCGCATCATGGTTATAACGTCCTCGCCGTTGATTTGCCTGGACATGGGCGCAGTAAAGGACCGGCGTTAACTTCCATCGAAGACATGGCGCACTGGCTGCTTGCCTTATTGGATGCGGCACAAATTCAACAAGCCACACTCGTTGGTCACAGCATGGGATCCTTAGTTGCACTGGAAACCTGCGCAAATGCGCCTCAGCGGGTCAGCAAGCTCTGTTTAATTGGTACTGCATATCCCATGAAGGTCTCAGACACCCTGCTTAACGCAGCGCGTGATGAAGAACAGACTGCCATTGATATGGTCAACATCTGGTCACACACGTCGATGGCGCACAAACCATCCTTTCCTGGGCCGGGGTTTTCTGTACTAGGAGGCAGCCAACGTCTCATGCAAAGACTGTCTAAAATCAACCCAGACAAATTGTTCTATACCGATTTTTTTGCATGTAATGCATACGCAAATGGTGAAGCGGCGGCGCACACTGTGCAATGCCCAACCTTATTTGTAATTGGCAAAAAAGATATGATGACACCGCCCAAAGCGACAACGACGCTCACCAATATCATTACTCGTGGAAAAATCACACTCATCGAAAACTGTGGTCATTCGTTGATGTCAGAACAATCTGATGCAGTGTTAAACACCTTGTTCCAGTTTGTGAAAGCATAAGTGCATGACAATGACGTTTGAAAGCTGGGCATTGTTTACAGCAACAGAAGCAGCCATGTCCTTATCACCAGGTCCAGCGGTGATGATGGTCGTGGCTTATGGCATCGCACGTGGCTGGCGAAAATCACTGTTTGTGAGCTTGGGCATTTTGTCTGGAAATGCGATTTTTTTCGCCCTATCCGCCACTGGACTGGGTGGTGCATTGTTAGCATCGCCAATGATCTTCATGGGGATTAAATATCTTGGGGCTGCTTATCTGGTTTATCTGGGATTATCAGCTATTTTTGGCAGACCTTCGCCAATCACGCTATCCCGCGTCGACGGACAACCTGAAGCAGGAAAAAAGATCTTCTCAAGAGCCTTGATGCTGCAGTTAACAAACCCTAAAAGTATGCTAACGTTCGTCGCGATTCTTCCTCAATTTATCAATCCATCCCAACCGATTGGTTTGCAAATGCTGATTCTTGCGGCCTGCTCCATCATTCCGGAATTTTTTATTTTACTTGGTTACGGCATGCTAGCAAGTAAAGCGAGCCATTTAGCAACGCAGGAAAAATACGCCCTAATTACGGAGCGGATTGCAGGAGTATTAGTACTAACTGCTGGTGTACTGGTTGCCGTCGTGTAATTTTTCTGGAACGCTCAATTGACCATATTGAGCGTTAATCGCCGTACATACAACACAACCCTCTTGTCACAGCGCAGCTCACTGACTCGATGCTACCTCGAAGAAATCAAAAAAACGCTGTATAAACGAGGCAACATCCTTTTCATCCAAATAATTAATCCCAGCTGCCAATCGTCGCCCTCCCCCACGTGGGAACCCGGAACAAAACTCACTCGCGGGTTTTGTGTCTGGTTGTGCGGATCGTATACTCACGAGATAACCACCAGTTGATTTAGGGGTAAGTACAGCAAATGAAGAGTCTCGCTGCTCATCAACCAATTTGTTTGCCAGCAAACCGGAAATCCTCCTGGACCAAGGCGCATCCGGCAACACATACACCTTACTTTTGTATCGGGTTTCTACAGGGCGAAGGTTATTGAGATACGTCACTTCTTCTGCGTAAGCAAACTGCAAGGCGAGAAAATGCGAAGAGCTACGAATAAAATCAAAGGGATTGACAAACCTGTGGACTTCTCGATAGAGATCCGCAGGGTGAAGATGCAAGTCAGATAGTTGCTCACCATATGCGTTGTAGTTTAATAATTTACCCAACTCTTGCAAGACAGCACGATCGCTCCACCCCAATCCCTGCTCCATGCACATACCGTTGGCAACGTTGGTTAAGTTATCACCAAATGCCGCCACAATTGCCCACATGACATAACGGTGATCCAAAAAACGACTCACCAGAATACTGGTACAAACATCTTTTGCATCAGACCAATGAAATTCAAGGTGAGGATGTTGAAAGATACTACGGGCTTCGTGATGATCAAAGTAACTGACAAAAGCGCCTGCATCAAGATGCCCTTTTAAGGCTGCGACATTCGCATCGAGAGAAATATCAAGCACTGTTAGGCGATCCCCCGGAGAGGTCTGTATTTTCTCAAGTAAGGTAATATCTCTTTTTACACCAGTTACTTCGATAGCCTCGCGCGGAAAAGCCATCCGCAACTGGTGGAGCGCACAGATGCCATCCGCATCGCCATTAAAGATATCAAAATATTTGTGCTGATTACCAGAAACACTGTCCATGACACGCCTCACTTTGCAATCGAAATAATTTTGCTTCTTTTAAAAGCTACAGGGTAACGTCCCTTAGCGAAATATACGCACTGCACTCACCTCAAGAAAACTGGTAAGCCATACAAATATGCGCAATACCTGCTTCCATAAAGATCTCGCCATCTCTGGCAAAGCCTTCTCGTGCGTAAAACGGCTCTGCAGACTGCTGGGCGTTAAGCTGTACCAGTTTATCTCCGCGCAGTTTTGCTTGCTCCATCAGGGTACGAAGGATGGCAGCGCCAACACCCGAACTACGGGCGCTGGCTAACACCGCCATACGACCTATATGACCGTCCGGCAATAAACGCCCCGTACCAATCGCCTGTTTATTATCGTCATAAGCAACTGCATGCAAACACTGGACGTCCATCACATCCCACTCAAGCTCGGCTGGAATTTTTTGCTCTTGTACGAACACCGCATAACGGACTGCGTGCGCATCTTTTTCGAGCGTAGCCCAGTCCCCCAAAACAATGTGAGCGCCTGATTTCAATGTTGCCATATCAATTAATCCCTAGCGGTTTGATTTTTTCTAAGTCGCCTATTATCTCACGCCAATCTAGTGGAACAGGAACCCCTTTGGGAGTCACGCCGTCCGCCCCCTTACCAGCGTAGACATAAACCAACTCACCCGAAATTAGATGCTGGCCATCACGAAATATTTCAAGTACAAACTGTATCGATGATTGTCCTATGCGACTGCATCTGACGCCAATATCCAAAACATCATCAAACCGTGCCGGAGAAAAATACTCGACCGATGACTTCCGTGCAAATAGCTCTTTTCCTTCTGCCGCCTGCGCCACTGCATTCGGTAAGCCAGTCGCACGCCAGTACTCGGTGAAAGCAACGTCGAAATAGGTCAGGTAATTCCCGTTAAACACAATCGCTTGCATATCGACTTCAGACCATCGAACCCGCAAAGAATGGGAAAAAACAAAATCCTCAAACGCCATGGATCAACTTTCAATCATTCAAAAAGTCTCGTATTAATCGATTCACGCGTTCTGGCTGTTCATGAATCACCCAATGCGAACCTTCAGGAATCCGTTGAATTTTGACATCATCGATAAAATCTTCGATGCTATTTAACAGTGTTTTTGGTAAGGCTTTATCATTCTCACCCCAGATAATGCGTGTAGGCACACGAACCTTGAAGTCGTCAGGATTCAGATTTAATTTTGATGGCCCAGCATGGCCCTCAGTAGCAGGATGCAATGGTGATGCGCGGTAATAATTGACCCCGCCAGTTAAGCCACGCTGCCAACATGCATGGTATGCGGCTCGGGTTGGCTTGTCGTACCAAGAGGCATCGCCCTGCCCCATACCATTAAAGAATCCATCCATCAACGCGAAATTGTCTTTGGAGAGCGCATCTTCAGAACCCGGATTGCGCAACCAGTTCATGTATTGACTAGCAGTTTGTTGCTCTGGGTCGTTGCTCAAGGCATCCATAAACAAATACGGATGCGGTGAATTGATAATGATCAGCTTCTTTACCAGAGATGGTAGCGCAATAGCCATATTCCAACATATTGCACCTCCCCAGTCATGGGCGACAACAATCGCTTGCTCATATCCCAGATGAGAAACTAACAAACGTAGGTCATCAACAATATGCTTTGCCTTGTATTCACCCAAATCAGCGGGCATATCGGATAAATTAAAACCTCGTAAATCCGGGGCAACCGCAAAATAGTCTTGCCCAAACTCAGCCAACTGCGCTGACCACTCGTACCAAAACTCTGGAAAACCATGGACAAATAATATCAATGGCCGCCCCACTTCACCCGCACTGGCGAAATGCAATCGAGTGCCATTGTCTAATTGGGCAAATTGGCCAGGTTTAATACTTGCAGTCATTGCAGCGTCTCCTTCCTAAGTTACGCGAGAAATAATCTAAGTTTGAGCCGCTGAGGCTTAAGCTTTTAATTTTGCGCGTAACATATCGCGAATGTGTGGCGCGGCTTTGTAAGGATCACCAGGATTTCTTATCATCACGACGTCCTCCATCCGTTCCTGCACATTACTTAGCGCACCTGGATGAGAAAATATATAAAATTGTTGCTCACTGATCGCCTTAAACGTATTTTCTGCAACTTCCTGCGCTGTCACTTTTCCAGAGGTAACCGCTTTATCGGACATCGCCTGCGCTGCACGCTGACTAGCCGTTGGTGCGTCGCCTTTGACATCTTCCGGACGGTTTCGATGCGACTGCGAAATACCCGTCGGAACAAAATATGGACACAAGACGGATGCACCGATCGGCGCCTCAACCAACTGCAAGTCCTGATACAACGATTCAGACAGGGATACCACTGCGTGCTTTGAAACATTATAGACACCCATTGTCGGGGCATTTAAAAGTCCCGCCATCGATGCTGTATTAACGATATGTCCCTCGTATGCTGGATCTGTTTTGGCGCAGGCAAGCATCAGATTGGTAAAAATCCGCGTGCCATGAATCACACCCCACAGATTAACGCCTAACACCCATTCCCAGTCAGCTTGCGTGTTTTCCCAAATCAGTCCACCAGAGCCAACACCGGCGTTATTAAAGACGAGATGCACGGCACCGAAACGTGCCATTGTCGCATCGGCAAGCGCCTGCACCTGCTCGGCATGACGTACATCGCATAGCATAGCCAACACCTGCGCACCTTGCTCTTCAAGCTCAACTTTGATTTTATCTAAAGCGTCCGGCTGTACGTCAGCGAGAACGAGCTTCATACCTAGACGGGCACCAATGAGCGCAAACTCTCGACCAAATCCACTGGCAGCACCAGTAATCACTGCAACTCTGTCTTTAAAAACTTTCATTATGTCTCCTGTTGGATTTTTTTATTTGGTAAAACGACGGATTGACTGACACGGCGTTATTTTCGTTCTTTGCAGTTGAAACAGATCTCACTTGTTTCAAGTCAGCTTAACTAACTGTTTGCCAAAATTACGCCCTTTCAGCAGACCGATGAATGCATCTGGTGCGCTCGCAATACCCTCTGCAACTGATTCTCTGAACTTGAGCTTCCCGCTCGCTACTTTTGCGCCCAATTCCTGCAAACCTTGCGGCCAGAGATCCATATGTTCAGACACAATAAAACCACGCAACGTAACGCGCATTGTTAAAAAGACGCGGGCATTTTTGATACTGATCTGCTCCCCGTTATAACCAGCAATCATGCCGCAGAGCGCAACCCGGCCAAACGGATTCATACGCGCCAGACTCGCGTCAAATACTTCGCCGCCAACATTTTCAAATACAGCATCAATGCCATTCGGGGTGGCCGCAGCAAGATCGGTTTCGAGTTGACCAGCTTTATAATCAACGCAAGCATCAAAACCTAACTCATTGACCACATAAGCACATTTTTCAGCGCCGCCAGCGATCCCGACCACGCGACATCCCAATTGCTTCGCTAACTGACCAACCACACTACCAACAGCACCACTTGCCGCAGACACAACCACTGTTTCACCCGCTTTAGGGTTCATGATCTGCGTCAGACCATACCAGGCCGTGAGACCTGGCATACCGACGGCACCCAGATAGGCCGAAAGTGGAATATGGGTTGTATCAAGCTTACGCAACAGTATGCCGTCGGACACGGCAACTTCCGTCCAACCTAACATACCAAGAACCTTGTCGCCTACCGCAAAACGTGGATTCTTGCTGGCAATCACCTCACCTACTGTTCCGCCAATCATGGTCTCATCCAAGGCTTGTGGTGCGGCATAACTCTTCGCATCCTCCATGCGCCCGCGCATGTAAGGATCGAGTGATAAAAAATGATTCCGAACCAACACCTCGCCCTCTTTGATATCAGGAACAGGCAATGTCTCTACACGGAAGTTTTCGTTAACAACCTGACCTTGTGGGCGTGATGCCAAAACTATACGTTGATATTGATTCATGATTTTTTCTCATTTTATTAAAAATTCGCGAGTACTGAAACCCCGCGATACGTCCTCGCATCAATTGCGCCACTTGCCACGATAAAATGCGATGAAATGTTAACGATCACCATGTCAGCAACTAAATGAAGATTAATCGCTTCCGTACAATTTTTTCATATTTTCACCTGACGTCAGTCGACGCAGATATTTAAACGTTCCCATCGCCTTTGCAACAAGACGCTCACCATTCCACACTTCCCCTTCGCAAAAACACATGGTGGACGACTGATGAAAGGCATTACCACGCGCTTCAATCCGCCCACCAGCGACGCCACCTGGCTGCAAAAAGCTGGTCTTCATTTCGACCGTCACGACGCCTTTTAAATCTGCATGCAATGATCGTCCAGCCATCGCCATTACAACATCTAGCATCGTCATAATGACGCCGCCGTGCGTAATCTGCCAGCTATTCATATGCTTCTCAGACAGATCCAGTGATAGTTTTGCTGTGCCGTTTTCCATTTCAAGAAATTCGACACCCAGGTCATGTAAGAAAGGATTAATGGTTGGTGATGGCTGCTGCAACGCAGCCTGAGCAGGTGTGGTTGGCTCCATGATTACACCGCGGATACACCACCGTCGATTGCCAAGGTCTGGCCAGTAATATGCTTGCCTGCATCAGAGGCAAATAACAGAGCGGCGCCTTTTAAGTCTTCATCATCGCCAATTCGTTGCAGCGGCGCTTCTTTAGCGAGTTTTTCTTCACCCAGATGATCCAAAATTCCTTTCGTCATTTTAGAAGGAAAGAATCCTGGTGCGATCGCATTGACGGTAATGCCATGCACGCCCCACTCTCCGGCCAGTGTCCGCGTAAAATTGATCACTGCAGCCTTGGAGGTGTTATAGGCGATCGTCTGCATGGTTCCTGGTGCATTACCTGCCAAACCAGCAATCGATGCAATATTGATGATGCGACCAGAACGACGTGGAATCATGCTACGTTTACCAACCGCCTGCGACAACAAAAAGATACTGCGGATATTTAAATTCATGACCTTATCCCATGCTTCAATAGGATGATCCTCAGCTGGCGCACCCCACGTCGCCCCCGCATTATTGATTAGAATATCGATGTGCCCGAGTTGCGCTAAAGCGGCATCAAGTAACGGCGTTACAGCAGACTCTTTGGATAAATCAGCGGCAACGGCACTCGCCTCAATACCACGGCTCTTCAAATGAGCAACGGCTTCATCCAGATCCGCTTGCTTACGAGATGAAAGAACTATCTTTGCTCCCTGCTCACCTAGCGCTTCCGCCATTTGCAAACCAAGACCACGTGAGCCACCTGTAATCAGCGCTGTTTTGCCACTAAGGTTAAATAACTGTTGAACGGTACGTGCTGCTTTCATATTTGTCTCCAATTCTTATTTTTAAATGTAATTATTTTCGTCTAAATTTATTGCATGCAATAAACCGCTAAAAACATGCGGGTACAGTTGCCACTTTGCTGGTAACACCATTAGATCAAGAATGGCATTGAGCAATGTACCCACCGCTTTAAAACCAGTTATCCTTCATTTCGTAAGTCGTTGTATCGATATTGCCGAGCAAATCTAACTGCGGATGAACTTTTGGCAGCTCCCAGTTAAAGAAATATTTGCACGCCTGAAGTTTACCGGCATAAAAATCGGCATCGTGATGCTGCTCTTTACCGAGGCAAAGCAACGCTTGCTCCAGCCATACCCATGCAACAATAACATGCCCAAACACCTCTAAATAAGCAGACGCATTTGCCAAAGTTTTATTGGTATCTCCGCAAGCATGTAGCTGCTTAGTGACCAGCGCTAAGCGCTGTAAAACACGTGCTAGTGATTTGCCATAGTCGACCAGTTGCGGCTGATTGGCAGCTAGTCTCAATGTCTTATGCAACAATTCGCCTATCGCTTCCAATGCAGCGCCATCATGCATCACCACTTTTCTTCCGAGCAAGTCCAGCCCCTGAATGCCGTGCGTCCCTTCGTGTATGGGATTGAGGCGATTATCACGATAGAACTGTTCAACGTTGTATTCGCGGGTATATCCATATCCTCCGTGCACCTGGATTGCGAGATTATTAGCCTCCAGACACCATTGTGAAGGCCATGACTTAGCAATGGGCGTCAAAATTTCCAAGATCAACGATGCATGTTCACGCGCTTCGGAAGTCGTTCCAGTACGCTCTTCATCCACCAGTTTCGCGCAGTAAAGAGTGAGCGCCAGTCCGCCTTCGACATAGGCTTTCTGGGCGAGCAACATCCGTTTAACGTCAGTATGCGCAATGATTGGCACTTGCGGTGCCGCTGGGTCTTTATTGAGCGGAGGTCGTCCTTGTGGGCGATTGCGGGCGTAATCTAGCGCATGCAGGTAGCCCGTATAACCTAACATAACAGCACCTAAGCCAACGCCAATCCGCGCCTCATTCATCATGTGGAACATATTTGCCAGGCCGCGGTGTAAGGTACCAACTAGATACCCAACAGCACCTGCCTTACCTAATGGTTTAAACTTGCCTTCACCAAAATTAAGTAAGCAGTTGGTTGTCCCGCGATAACCCATTTTATGGTTCAACCCCGCAAGCACAACGTCATTACGCTCGCCGCAGGAACCATCCATATTAAGCAAATATTTAGGGACAATAAATAAAGAGATTCCCTTCACACCAGGAATCAGCTGCCCGTTTTCATCGGGTACTTTGGCAAGCACAAGATGCACGATATTTTCTGACAGTTCATGTTCGCCTGCCGAAATCCACATTTTATTGCCAGTCAGCCGGTAACTACCATCATCTTGCTGCTCGGCGCGGGTCACGATATCGGACAAACTCGAGCCAGCTTGTGGCTCTGACAGGCACATCGTCCCAAAAAAACGCCCCTCAAGCATTGGCTTGACATACGAATTAATCTGTTCTGGCGTTCCGCACTTGAGCAGCGTATTGGCATTGCCAATTGTCAGAAATGGGTAGGATGCAGTACCAACGTTTGCCCCTTTAAAATAGGCAAAGCCCGCTTTTTCAACAACGCATGGTAACTGCATGCCACCAAATTCATAATCCTGCCCTGCAGCAAGCAGACCCGCATCGCAAAATGCGGTCAACGCTTGCTTTACTTCAGGAATCATATGCACGACTTCGCCGTCAAAATGCGGCTCATTCTGGTCGTTCTTTTTATTGTGGGTAGCGAAAAGATCAGTGGCAATTTGCTCGCAGGTATCGAGCGCAGCGTTGAAGGTTTCACGATTGTGATCTTCAAAGCGCGAGCGCTGATTCAGAGATTCAACATCAAGCCATTCATACAGTAAAAATTCGAGATCACGGCGGGAAAGGATTTTTGATTGCATGGCAGTATCGAAAAAATGTGAGAACTCAAAAAGAGCTTCAGGTGTCCGACCATTGAGTCATTCCACGCATGAAGCTCTTTTTAAACCAGGACTTAAGTGTACGTTAGACTACTTCAAATAAGCCAGCTGCACCTTGTCCACCACCAATACACATGGTCACCACTACAAATTTGACGCCACGACGTTTTCCTTCAATTAACGCATGTCCTGTCAAACGTGCACCGGATACGCCATACGGATGACCGACGGCAATCGCGCCACCGTTCACGTTTAAGCGATCCATAGGGATGCCCAGCTTATCCGCGCAATACAGAACTTGTACCGCAAACGCTTCATTCAACTCCCACAGGCCAATATCCTCTACCTTTAGACCGGCCTTTTTAAGCAGTTTTGGAATCGCATACACTGGACCGATACCCATTTCATCAGGTTCACAACCGGCGATTGCAAAACCACGGAAAATACCTAAAGGTTGCAAGCCTCTCGCCTCAGCAAGCTTGCTATTCATCAATACGGCAACGGATGCTCCATCAGAAAACTGACTCGCATTACCCGCAGAGATCACACCGCCTGGCACCGCAGAGCGAATTTTTGCGACAGCCTCAAGAGTTGTATCAGAACGAATCCCTTCATCAGAAGAGATAGTGACCTCACGTGTCACCAACATGCCAGTCGCTTTATCGGCGACACCCATCACCGTAGTCATTGGCGCGATCTCGGCATTAAATAAACCTGCAGCCTGCGCAGCGGATGCACGGAGCTGACTTTGCACGCCGTATTCATCTTGTCTGTCGCGGGAAATGTTGTATCGTTTAGCGACAGTCTCCGCCGTCTGGAGCATCGGCCAGTAAACTTCTGGCTTATGTTGTTTTAACCATGGATCGACCAACATATGCGTATTTGCTTCATTTTGTACGCATGATATGGATTCAACACCACCTGCGGCATAAACATCGCCCTCACCAGCAATAATCCGCTGCGCAGCCAACGCGATTGTTTGCAAACCGGAAGAACAAAAGCGATTAACGGTCATCCCTGCAGTGGTTACCGGGCAACCTGCACGCAGAGCAATCTGGCGCGCAATATTGCTGCCAGTGGCGCCTTCTGGCGTCGCACAGCCCATAATCACGTCTTCAATCTCACCAGCATCAATACCAGCACGAGCAATCGCAGCGGCCAACGCATGTCCACCCATCGTTGCACCATGGGTCATATTAAATGCACCCTTCCAAGATTTAGCAAGGCCAGTACGCGCGGTAGAAACAATGACAGCATCAGACATGTGGGTCTCCAATATATTAGTATGAGTGAAAATAAAATGAATTCTGTACTATCTTTTTTGCATTTCGCAGATCGCTGATGCTTTCCGAATAAGCGACGAAATGACAGTCATGCGGCACACACCTTGCCCAAACCAATAAATCATGCGCGATGCAAAAAAACATAATATAGCACGACCGTTCGAAAATAATTATTTTTTTTAAAAAGACGAAAAGTTTTCGTTGAATCAGTCTATCGCGTCAATCAAATTGAAGAAAAAGTTTCCAATGATAATTGTTTTACTATTTAAGCGACCCAAGCAAACACCGCTGTCAGAGAAAACAAAAAATGAGACTAACTCAGTGGATTTTTTGTAGGCCAGCGATATTGACGATAAAAATTTGGATGATTTCGTGGTTTTTTCACAAATAAATGTCAAAGAAACGCTCGTATTGTTGTTTTGTAAGGTTCTGTAAGTTTCAAGACAGTATTGCGTAAGCTTTGGCTCGCACACTCAAGTTGTGCAAAAAATGCAGTCGGTATTTTTAATAAGCACGCTTTGCCAACATACTTTAAAACATAATCAGGAGACAAGCATGGCGACAGCACCTCAAGCAGCGTCAAGCGGAATGACCGCGGAGGAACGCAAAGTAATTTTTGCATCCTCACTCGGAACCGTTTTTGAATGGTACGACTTTTATCTGTACGGCTCTCTAGCAGCCATTATTGCCAAGCAATTTTTTGCTGGCACTGACCCAAACACTGCTTTCATTTTCGCACTGCTCGCGTTTGCGGCAGGTTTTATTGTTCGTCCATTCGGCGCGCTGGTATTCGGTCGTTTAGGCGACATGATCGGCCGCAAATATACGTTCTTGGTCACTATTCTGATCATGGGCGGCTCAACGTTCTGCGTTGGTTTGCTGCCTAACTTCGCAACGATCGGCATGGCCGCTCCAATCATCTTAGTCACTTTGCGTATTCTTCAAGGTCTGGCACTGGGTGGTGAGTATGGTGGCGCCGCAACGTATGTTGCAGAACACGCACCACATGGTAAGCGTGGCGCTTATACTGCATGGATTCAAACAACAGCAACAATGGGCTTATTTTTGTCCTTATTGGTGATTTTGGGTACTCGCCAAGCAATTGGTGAAGAAGAATTCGGTGCCTGGGGATGGCGCGTGCCTTTCTTGGTATCTGTATTTTTGTTGGCTGTTTCTGTCTGGATTCGTTTGTCTATGCACGAATCGCCAGCTTTTGCAAAAATGAAAGCAGAAGGTAAAACATCTAAAGCACCTTTGACAGAATCATTTGGTCAATGGAAAAACCTGAAGATCGTTATTCTCGCTTTGGTTGGTTTAACAATGGGTCAAGCAGTGGTCTGGTACACAGGTCAGTTTTATGCACTGTTTTTCTTACAGCAAACACTGAAAGTCGACGGCGCAACAGCAAACTTGCTGATTGCTGCATCACTGATCGTCGGCACACCATTCTTCCTCATTTTTGGCTCTCTCTCTGATAAGATTGGTCGTAAATCAATCATTTTGACGGGTTGTTTGCTGGCCGCAGCGACATACTTCCCAATCTTCAGCGCATTGACACACTACGCCAATCCTGCATTGGAAGCCGCATTGAAAAATGCACCAGTTGTAGTTACTGCCAATCCAGATGATTGCCAATTCCAGTTCAATCCTACTGGCACTAAAAAGTTTAATTCTTCATGCGATATCGTTAAAGCTAAGTTGGCAGCAGCATCGGTTAATTATGCAAACGAAGTAGCTCCAGCAGGCGCATTTGCAACGGTCAAAATTGGCGACAAAGTACTGACTTCTTACAGTGCTGTAGGTCTGCCAAAAGAAGAAGCCGCTGCTAAGGATAAGGCGTTCTCTAAAGAGCTGGCCGACGCAATTAAGGCTGCTGGCTACCCACCAAAAGCAGATCCAGAGCAAATAAACAAACCAATGGTTCTGGTACTGCTGATCATCCTCGTGATTTATGTAACGATGGTATATGCGCCAATCGCAGCGATGCTGGTCGAAATGTTCCCGACACGTATCCGCTACACATCAATGTCTTTGCCATACCATATCGGTAACGGCTGGTTTGGTGGATTATTGCCAACAACTGCCTTCGCGCTGGTTGCATTCAAAGGCGATATTTACTATGGCCTGTGGTATCCAATCATTATTGCGTTGGCTACCGTTGTCATCGGTGCACTGTTCATTCGTGAAACGAAAGACAATGACATTTATGCTGGCGACTAATCCAACTGATTAGTTTAAGCAAATAAAAAAGCGGCTTACAGATAAGTAAGCCGCTTTTTTTACACCTAGATTTATTGCGCTCTTCCTACACTTACAACAATAAATGTAGCAAGACGCCAATTCCGGAGCAAGTTACGCAGGACAACCCAAAAACAAACGTCTAGCAAGCTGTCTGGCGCCGATATGTTGAGAATTACCAACTTCCGCCGATTGCAGCAATGAAAGCAACGCTATTGGCATATTGACGATTTTTGACGTTCCACAAACTGGCTTCTGCATTAATCCGTGTAGTTTGCGCAGTTAAGACATTAATGTAGCTGACGGTGCCGGCTGCATACTGATTTTTAGTAATCAGCTCAGAACGCCGTGCAGCCGCTACAGCACCATTCTGGAGCTTCTCTTCCTGCTCAAGCATGCGCTGGGCAATCAGGTCATCTTCCACATTCTGAAATGCACCGAGTACTATTTGCTTATAGCTGGCAACGCTTTGATCATAAACAGCCACTGCCTGTGCCGTTTGCGATTTACGTACACCCGCATCAAAAAGTGTACCAACTAACTGCGGCCCTAAAGACCAGAGGCGATTCGGTGTACTAATCAAATTAGACCAAGCATTGCCGGTATAGCCGCCAGATGCAGATAAAGTAATCGTTGGGAAATAAGCTGCCTGTGCAATACCAATTTGAGCGTTGGAGACAGCCATATTCCGTTCTGCTACCGCAATATCAGGGCGCCGTTCTAGCAATTGCGACGGCAACACGGTAGGCAATTGTGGTAAGTGAGGGACCGACTGAGACGCATCTAGGCTAAGGCTTGCTGGTGGCTTTCCGAGTGCCACCGCGATGGCATGTTCTAGTTGGGAACGAGTCAATGCTTTATCGACTGTCGCTGCTTGTGCGGTCTTTAACTGACTTTCAGCGGAAGCAATATTCGCATCAGAAACGATACCGGCCTTGAATTGGTTTCGTGTTAATGTTAGCGTCTCTTCGAGTGCTTTTTCACTTTCACGTAATTGCTTTAACTGTACATCTGCTACAACCAGTTGCAAATACGCTGTGACCAGTTGCGCCTGACTACTTAATTTAATGGCCGCCAATTGCGCAGCACTGCCCTCTTCCTTCGCTAGACCCGCCTCGACCGCTCGTCGAACACTTCCCCAGATATCGACCTCCCAACTGGCGCTAAGACTGGTTGTATATTGTTTTGAAGCAGGTGCACCTGCATTAATTTCACCACGCTTTGCACCGGCATTCACGGTAATTTGAGGAAATAAACTTGCCTCAGCCTGATTGAGCAATTCTTTTGTCTGCCGATACTGCGCCTCAGCCTGAGCAATCGTTGGACTTTGCTCGTTCAACTCTTTGACCAGCCGGTTCAGTTGCTCATCTTGATACACTTCCCACCATGGGCCACGCGGACTGACATCCATCGGCTGCGCGGTTTTCCAACTGCCATCTTCTTTGAAACTGACTGGTGCATCAATCTTTGGCTTAACATAATTTGGACCGATAGCACATGCGGACAAACCTAACGCTAGCAGACTGACCATCAATTTAGGGTGAAACATTTTTTTTGACATAACAATGAATCCTAGTATTTTTCAACGATAGCCTGACCACCGTTGCGGAAAGACGAACACCACAAACGGAAGCGATCCAAATACACATAAACGACGGGTGTTGTGTATAGCGTCAGCAACTGACTCAGAATCAAACCACCAACAATCGAAATCCCCAATGGCGTGCGCATTTCCGATCCATCACCATGCCCCACCGCTAGCGGCAACGCGCCGAACAGAGCAGCAAGCGTTGTCATCATAATGGGCCGGAAGCGCAGCAAACAGGCTTGCAGAATAGCTTCTTCTGGGGGCAAATGCTGTTCACGCTCTGCAGTGAGAGCAACGTCGATCATCATGATGGCATTCTTCTTCACAATACCGATCAACAACAAGATACCGATTAAAGCAATGATATTAAATTCGGAATCAACCGCCATCAATGCTAATAAAGCACCAACACCCGCCGATGGCAAAGTGGATAAAATCGTCAATGGATGAACAATACTTTCATATAACATACCTAACACGATGTACACCGCAATCAATGCCGTTAAAATCAGAAACGGCTGGCTACTGAGCGAATCCTGGAAGCCTTTAGCACTACCTTGGAAGCTTCCCTGAACAGACGTCGGCAAACCTATTTCTGCGAGCGCCACATCAATTGCTTTTGTTGCATCGGATAGTGACGTGCCGGGCGGCAAATTAAACGAAATTGTCGTCGCTGCAAACTGACTCTGGTGGTTCACTGCAAGTGACGTCGTCGTCGGCTCCCAGCGCGCAAAGGCGGAGATGGGAATTGGCTGCCCACCAGGCGTTTGCATGTAGATACTCTTTAACCCATCAGGATTTTGCCAATACTCAGGAGCGACTTCCATGACTACGTGATACTGATTGAGGGCATTGTAGATCGTCGATACCTGACGCTGACCGAATGCATCGTTGAGGACTGAATCAACCTGATTTTGCGTCAACCCCAGGCGTGCCATGGCGTCACGATCAAATACCAGATTAGTCTCGAGACCTTTAGTTTGCTGATCAGTATTTACATCCGCAAGCATAGGTAATTTACGCATTGCTGCCTCAACTTTTGGCGACCACAAGCGCAACTCATCTAGACTATCCCCTTGCAAGGTATATTGATACTGGGCGTTGCTGGCACGACCACCAATACGAATATCCTGTACTGGCTGCAAGAATAAACTTGCACCTGGTTCTTTAGATAATGTCTTTCGCAGGCGCGCAATCACCTGATCAGCAGTTTCTGTGCGTACACCGCGCGGCTTCAAAGAAACGAACATATTCGCCATATTTCGTTGACCTCCACCCGTAAAACCAATGACTTTATCAACGGCAGGATCAGCGCCGACGACATCAATAAACCTTTTCAGTTTTTGCTGCATCGCTTGGAACGAGATACTTTGATCAGCCTGAATCATGCCGTTAAGGCGTCCCGTATCCTGCTGTGGAAAGAAACCTTTAGGAACAATAATGTAGAGATACACATTGAGCACAATCGTCGCAAACAACAAGACCATCATGATGGGGCCATGATTCAAGGCCCAGTGGAGCGATCGACGGTATAAGGACAGCATCGAATCAAATACGCGCTCACTTAACTGGAATAATTTACCGTGTTTCGCCTCAGTATGCGGTTTAAGCCAAAGTGCGCTGAGCATTGGCGTCGTCGTTAATGACACAACGAGTGACACCAGAATCGCTACGGATAATGTCACTGCAAATTCTCTGAACAAGCGACCAATAATCCCTCCCATCAGGAGAATCGGAATAAACACCGCGATGAGTGAAATGCTCATCGATAATACGGTAAATCCAACCTCTTTCGCACCTTTCAGCGAAGCATGAAATGGGCTCATGCCATTTTCAATGTGGCGCGAGATGTTTTCAAGGACAACAATGGTGTCATCCACAACAAACCCTGTTGCAATGGTTAATGCCATCAGGCTCAGGTTGTTGAGCGAAAAACCTGCCATGTACATGACCGCAAAAGTACCAACCAAGGAAACCGGCACTGTGATTGCCGGAATGGCCGTCGCACGACCATTCCGCAAGAACAAAAACACCACCATAATCACCAATGCGATGGAGATCACCAAAGAACGCTCCACTTCGCGCAACGATGCACGAATGGTCGGTGTCCGGTCCATGACAACATCCATATTAATCGCGGCGGGAATCGAAGCTTTTAGGCTCGGCAATAAAGCGCTGACGCGATCAACTGTTTCGATAATATTCGCCCCAGGTTGTCGGAATAAAATCAGCATGACGGCTGGTTGTTTTCCATACAGCCCCGCATTTCTCACATCAAGAACAGAGTCATTCACGGCAGCGATATCGGAGATACGAACCGGATTACCTTTGCTATAGCTGACGATGAGCGGCAAATAATCTTTTGCCAGCTTGGCCTGATCATTGGCCTGCACTTGCCAATGATGCGTATCATCCTCGATAAACCCTTTGGGTCGATTTGCATTAGTCGTGGTAATAGCAGCACGCACTGTCTCCATACCAATGCCGTAATGATTCAGCTGCAATGGATTCACTTCAACGCGAACAGCAGGCTGAGAGCCACCACCGACAATAACGTTACCTATTCCATTGACCTGAGCTAATTTTTGTCCGAGGACAGTATCTGCAGCATCATACATTTGCCCCCTTGTCATAGAGTCAGACGTCAACGCAATGATCATAATGGGAGCATCTGCCGGATTGACCTTACGATACGTTGGATTGGCAGGCATTCCCGTTGGCAACAGCGAGCGCGCGGCATTAATGGCGGCCTGCACATCACGCGCGGCACCGTTAATGTCTCGCTCCAAATCAAACTGCAATGTAATATTGCTCGATCCAAGTGAACTAGAAGAAGTGATTTCGGATACGCCAGCAATACGACCAAGTGCACGTTCTAACGGCGTAGCAACAGTTGCCGCCATCGTTTCAGGACTGGCCCCCGGCAATCTGGCACTGACCTGAATCGTCGGAAAATCGACCTGTGGCAGCGGTGATACCGGCAGCAACTTAAACGCCAGCATTCCCGCCAAAAAAATCGCCAGTGTGAGCAGCGTCGTTGCAATCGGACGCCGGATAAACGGCCCCGACGACATCATACTTCGACCTCATCACCAACGATAGGAGCAGATACCTTACCAAAGCGACGCGCCAGACGATCAAAAGCGAGATAAATGACTGGCGTCGTAAAGAGCGTCAATACCTGACTAACCATCAGGCCACCAACCATCGTGACACCCAAAGGTGCGCGTAGCTCTGACCCCATTCCACCACCAAGCATCAATGGCAATGCGCCTAATAACGCTGCCATGGTCGTCATCAGAATCGGTCGAAAACGTAATAAACACGCCTGATAAATGGCCTCGCGGGGTGTCATACCATGATCACGCTCAGCTTCCAGCGCAAAGTCAATCATCATAATGGCATTTTTCTTGACAATACCGATTAGCAAAATAATGCCGATGATTGCAATCACACTGAGCTCAGTACCACTCACCAATAGCGCCAACAATGCACCAATACCTGCCGATGGCAAGGTCGATAAGATAGTGATTGGATGAATATAGCTCTCATACAACACGCCCAGCACAATATACATCGTGATGATCGCAGCCAAGATTAGCCACAACGTATTACTGAGCGATGCCTGAAAAGCCATGGCAGCACCCTGGAACCGTGTTTCAATACTGGCTGGCATACCCAATTGCGCTTCCGTCTGATGAATCGCTTCGACTGCCTCACCCAATGACGCATCTTTCGACAAATTAAATGAAATAGTCGCAGTCGGAAATTGACCCAAATGATTAATCGTCAACGAAGTCGAGCGTTGTTCGATGGTTGCGACAGTATCAAGCGGGATTGGACCTCCGGTCAGAGTCGGGACATAAATCCCTTTCAGTGACAATGGCCCCTGTTGCGCTGAAGGGTCCGCCTCAAGAACAACGCGATATTGATTTGTCTGCGTAAAAATAGTCGAGATCAAACGCTGACCAAACGCATCATACAAAGCGTTGTCAATCGCCGCAGTTGTCACACCAAGGCGTGACGCAGTATCGCGGTTAATTTGTACATAAGCTTGCAAGCCTTTATCTTGCAAATCACTGGCGACATCGGCCAACGCTGGGAGTTTTTGCAACTCGTTAATGAGCTTTGGTGTCCAGGCTGATAAGTCTTCAGGATTCGTCGCTTGCAACGTAAATTGATATTGCGTTCTACTTACCCGCGCATCAATACTTAAGTCCTGAACAGGTTGCAGATACAACGACATACCAGGAATCTCACTGACCATTTGTTGCAAACGGTTAGTGACCACACGGATGTTATCTCGGCTTTCTTTTGGTTTAAGATTGATCAGTAAGCGACCACTGTTAAGAGATGCATTCGCGCCGTCTACGCCGATGAACGAAGATAAACTTTCCACTGCTGGATCCTGCAGAATTTTTTTCGCCAACGATTCTTGTTGTACTGCCATCGCAGAAAAGGAGATCGACTGAGACGCTTCACTAATACCTTGAATCGCCCCAGTATCCTGTAACGGGAAGAATCCCTTGGGAACCCACATATACAGCAAAGCAGTCAACACTAAGGTTCCCAATGCGACCAATAGAGTCAGATTCTGATGATCAAGAACCCACTCTAATTTTCTACCGTAGTAAGCGATAATATTATCAAAAAATTGTCCGCTGGCATGATAAAAACGACCTTGCTTTTCTTCTGGTACATGCTTGAGCAAGCGTGCGCACATCATCGGCGTCAGCGTCAGAGAAATGAAAGCAGAAATCAGAATTGACACTGCCAACGTAATCGCGAACTCACGGAATAAACGACCAACAACATCGCCCATAAACAGAAGCGGGATCAACACGGCAATTAACGAAAAAGTCAGAGAAATAATCGTAAAGCCAATTTGCTTAGAGCCTTTCAGCGCCGCAGCCATTGGCGCCTCGCCCTCTTCAATATAACGGGCAATATTTTCGATCATCACAATCGCATCATCAACCACAAACCCTGTCGCGATTGTCAATGCCATCAGTGTCAGGTTGTTGATCGAAAAACCTGCAAGATACATGACCCCAAACGTACCAATCAAGGATAAAGGCACTGCGACAGCAGGAATAATGGTTGCTGGGACATTGCGCAAAAATATAAAAATCACCATCACGACCAGTGCCACTGACAACATCAGCTCAAATTCCACATCCTCGACAGAAGCTCGGATAGTAACGGTACGATCTGTCAGCACTTCAACATCAATCGCGCCAGGCATACCGGCTTTAAGCTGTGGCAACAAGGCCTTAATTTTGTCGGTCACTTTGATCACGTTGGCGCCAGGCTGACGCTGCACGTTCAAAATAATCGCCGGTGTTGCACCTGCCCATGCCGCCAAATGTGCATTCTCTGCACCTTCAATAACGTTTGCGACATCCCGCAACCGGACGGGCGAGCCATTTTGATAGGCAATCACAACATCTTTATATTCTTCAGCAGACTTTAACTGATCGTTACCATCGACGGTTGACGCTTGCAGCGGACCATCGAAACTACCTTTTGCCTGATTCACGTTAGCATTACCAATTGCCGTACGAATATCCTCCAGCGTTAAACCGCGATAGGCGAGTGCCTTGGTGTTTGTCTGTACCCGAACCGCAGGACGTTGACCACCACTAATACTGACCAGCCCCACGCCAGGAACCTGAGAAATTTTCTGAGCGAGTCGTGTGTCGACCAAATCTTCTACTTTGGTCAGTGGCAAGGTTGGCGAACTAATCGAGATTGCCATAATTGGCGTATCTGCTGGATTGACCTTATTATAAATTGGTGGATTCGGAAGATCCGTTGGCAGCAAATTACTTGCTGCATTGATCGCCGCCTGCACTTCTTGCTCAGCCACATCTAAGGTTAAATCAAGACTGAATTGCAAAGTAATAACCGAAGCACCGCCAGAGCTTGACGATGACATCTGTGACAGTCCTGGCATCTGACCAAATTGACGTTCAAGCGGCGCTGTCACCGATGAGGTAATGACGTCAGGGCTGGCGCCAGGGTACAGCGTAACAACCTGAATCGTTGGATAATCGACCTCAGGTAACGCCGACACTGGCAACAAACGCCAGGCCAAAAAACCTGTAAGCATAATTGCGATCATCAATAATGTGGTCGCAACTGGCCGCAAAATAAACGGGCGGGACGGATTCATGCAATTTCCTTGCGTTTAATTTGAAGCGGAAGCAGGACGTCCAGCGGATGCCGAAGACGGAGCTGAAGCAGAAACAGCACCCTTTCCATCGCCTTTTTGCCCTTTGTGACCACGAGGAGTATCGCCACCTGTTGCATCGGCTTTTGCGTTACGATCAACCAATTTCACTTTCGCACCATCACGCAACTTATCGAGGCCATCAATCACAACTCTTTGACCTGGCTGGAGCCCACTCTCGACCACCGTATTGTCGCCTGAAACAGGACCGAGAACGATTTTGCTGATGCTGACACTAGAATCCTCATTAACGGTGTAGACATAACTCCCGCCTTTGCCGAGTTGAATTGCAGCGGTAGGAACAACGATTACATTCGCTCTTACGCCTAGTTGCAAATGAACGTTGACGAATTGATTCGGAAACAGAGTTTGTTTTTCGTTTGAAAATTTCGCTTTCAAGTTCACCGTGCCTGTGGCCGTGTTAAGTTGATTATCGATGGCTAAGAGCATCCCGTCTGCAACTTTGTGTTGATTATCACGATCCCACACTTCTACTTTCAACTGTCCTTTTGCATCTCGTGACGCCGTAAGGACGTTCGTCAAACTCGTCTCGGGGACCGAAAAAACGACGTTAATTGGATCAATTTGCGTGATAACGACAACGCCACTGGCATCACTAGCATGAACAATATTTCCCGGATCGACCTGACGCAAACCAACGCGCCCCGATACGGGCGCCGTGATCCTGCTGTAGCTCAATTGCAATTTGGCATTGTCAACAATACCCTGATCATTTTTCACTGTACCTTGATATTGCTGCTCCAAGGCCTCCTGCGTATCAACTTGCTGTTTAGCGATAGAATTTTGTGCTAACAACTGGCGATAGCGCTGTAGATCCAACTGCGCATTTTTCAGCAATGCCTGATCGCGAAGCAATTGCCCTTCAGCTTGAGTCAAAGTCGCCTGATACGGACGGGGATCCAATTCGGCTAATAGTTGTCCTTGCTTGACCAATTCACCTTCATTGAAGTGCACTTTATCAAGCTGACCATCAACACGACTATGTACTGTCACAGTGTAGGTAGAATTAACCGTACCCAACGCTCCTATTTGCATAGGAGCATCCTGCCTCAGAACAGGCGCAACACCAACTGCTGTCGCCATACCATTTTTCCCTTGCCAACCACCAACTGCTGCGGATTGCTTATGTGTAATCCACCAAATCCCTGACGCAACACCTGCTACCACAACCGCTGCAACGACATAACGCACGTTGCGAGAAAATTTATTATTAGAATCTGACATGATGATTTTTTCAGAAAAAGTAGTTTTCATTTTGTTGTAGCAAAATGATTAATTAGCAGATATTTAATGCACGTGACTAAAGACTAAAGCGAATGACGGAATATTAATTTTCAGCAATTCCATCAAATAAGGGCTTACATCATAGGGGAGCCCTTAATCGAATAGCAATGGGGCGTTTGTATAGATTTTGTTTCAAATGATCGACTGGGATCATACTTTTATACAAAATACCTTGAACCAAAAAAGTAATAAGGACATACAAAAATAAACGTCTATTTTATGTATGTCCTCTAAATAACAATAACATCTTGAATCTGATGCGATGAAGTCAAAAAAGTTCAAAGTAAATATATCATCTCCAGGACGACACACCCCTGCTCTACACGTAGCGTCGCCTCACTTCCGACAACCAAGCTCGCCCGATCCGGAATATGACCAAAAGGCAAACCCGTTAACACTGGAATTGAGAGAATACTTCGCAGATAGGCCAGCATCTGCGAGAAATCATAGCCATTATCATGGGGTGCCAACCGATAACCAGAAAAATCGCCTAAAACGATGGCCTTTTGCTGTTCTAGTACACCCGCAAAATGCAGTTGCAACAACATGCGCTCTACTCTGTATGGGTGCTCGCCGATGTCTTCAATAAATAGAATACCTTCATCAAGCTGAGTCCAGTAAGGGGTACCTAAAGTACTGACCAACATTGCCAGATTCCCACCCCATAGCCGCCCATGAACAACCATATCCAAGGTATCCTCGGACAGAAATTCAACACGATGAGTGGGCCCTGACAAGCATTCAGAAAACTGCTTGAGGGTATAGGCAGACAGTTTCTCTGAATGGCTAAAATCGCCTAACATAGGCCCAGCAATACTGAGCACATTGCGCGCAAGCAGCGCCTGATGCATCAGCGTGAAATCACTATAACCGACAAAAATTTTGCCGCTTTGCGCGAAAAAATCAAAGTCCAGATGCGGCAGTAATCTGGAGAAACCATAACTACCCCGAAGTGCCATAACGACGTCAACGTCAGGATTCGCAGCCGCCGCATACAAATGGTCAATACGCAATTGATCGGTAGCGCCAAAGCGCAGAAACTTTTCTTCTGGATGATAGTAATTATGAACCTGATGCCCTAATTCACGAAGGAAAGCCAGACCTTTGACAACGGCATCCTCATCAAGAGGCGCTCCGCTCGGCGCCACGATGGCGATGCTTAAAGGAGTCGTCCGGTCAAAGCGTTTTGGATTAGCGGAATGCATGAAAGAAATTGAAGAATTAAGTGGCGGGAATATCCAAATTTAACAAACGCTTTTTTTCTGCAACCTCACGCCGACGGTTAGCAAAAAAATCTTTTAATAATTGAGCGCACTCATCAGCAAGAACACCCCCAACCACCGCAGTATGGTGATTCAACTGCGCATGGTCAAAGATATTCAACACCGAACCAGCGACGCCGGTCTTTCGATCGGTAGCACCAAACACCACGCGTGCCAGCCTAGCATGCATCATCGCCCCAGCACACATTACGCAGGGTTCAAGTGTCACATACAACTCACATCCCGGCAGACGGTAATTACCCAACACATCCGCGGCACGCCGCAAAGCCATAATTTCAGCATGAGCGGTAGGATCATGGTCGATGATAGGACGATTATATCCGGTTGCGATAATTACACCATCTTTTACCACCACCGCACCAACTGGAACCTCTCCGTCAGCCCAAGCCAGTTGTGCCTGAGCCAATGCCGCGCGCATAAAAAAAAGATCTGAAGCTGCCTGATCAATATCACCAGGAACAGCATTCAGATTATTCATTGGCACCACAGGATTATCCGTCAATCTCTGCCCAGCAATTGGGCGTTTCATATAACGTCACTTTTGTCAGTGCGAGTGAACGTCCAAAGCGGTCGTGATAGACGTCTTTCAGAATATCAAAGGCAATTTTCGCCAAATTCTCAACCGTTGGAACGCGATCAATCACCACAGTTTTGTGACCAGGCAACTTCTCCAGGAAATTCTTGATGATGTAATCCTTCTCATAGACAATGAAGGAGTGATCCCATAAATTCACCAAATGCTGATTAGCAAGTGCTTTGATGTCACCAAAGTCCATAATCATGCCATTATCGGACTCGCCGTCTTGCTGCACCACCTCACCTGTTAATGTGATTTGCAACGTATAGCGGTGACCGTGTAAATTACGACACTGGCTGCTGTGATCGGGAATACGATGACCTGCATCGAATTCCATTTTTCTGGTAATCGTTAACATGAAAAGCTTACGGAATTTGTAGGAGTTTATGTGTTTGCAAACTTAACTTCCATTGTGGATGCTGTTTGCAAAAGTCTATTGCGCGGCGTAGATTATCATCTCTCAATGGGCCATCCATCGCCTGCACAAAGTAATGTTCAAAATCAAGATTCGCATATGAAGCCATATCCTGACCAATTTGTGGGATGACTACTTTAATTTCGCTCCCTTTACGCACGAGAAGCTCTGAACCCATTTTAGGACTGACGCAGACCCAGTCAACGCCTTCTGGGACAGGCAACGTGCCGTTTGTTTCAATGGCAATTTCAAAACCGACGGCGTGCATCGCCTCGATCAACACATCATCGAGTTGCAACAGAGGTTCCCCACCTGTGAAAACCACATATTTGCTCGCCACATAAGACGCTGGCCACAAAGAATCAATCTTCGCCGCCAATTCATGCGCCTGCCTGAATTTACCACCACCAACACCATCGGTGCCAACAAAATCGGTATCACAAAACTGGCAAATTGCCGTTGCTCGGTCTTCTTCGCGGCCAGACCACAAATTACAGCCCGCAAAACGGCAAAACACGGCCGGACGACCAGCGTGATTTCCCTCGCCTTGCAATGTATAAAAAATTTCTTTGACGCTATAGGTCACGCCTGATTCCTGCTATGAGTAAGAGTTGTCTTTACCTAATCAAAATCAGAGAAACGCCCGATTTGCAATGGACGACAGCACAATGTGATTAAGGCAAGATGAAGTAATCCGCCTACGGTATTTGAGGTAAATTACGATTAACCGCCTATCATACCATAGCCCGCAAGTAAACATGACTGAGGCGAATAACACAGCATTTCAAATAATGCCTCATCTAATCAAAACATCTCCTCGGCAAGCTACAGAAAACACGTAATCAGCTAACCATCATTGCGCAACGCAATATATCTAACTCTTTTGCTACAAATACATCACCAGCCCGCCCCATAAAAGGCATCGCAATATTAAATTATCACTAACAAAATATCTATTTTTCACTTAACATAGTGTGCAACGCATCATTTTCTAATAGGTATTTTTTATCAACATCCCAAGACTCAGATGACAACCAAGGGCATGATAAAAATAGATATGCATAAGTTAATATTTACCGGCTTTCATCCAGCCTCACTGAAGAAGGCGCTCGCACCTTCCTTGAGCACATCCACGCCGGTCCAGTTCTAACTCTGACCATCATCAGAGATGGCAATGCAGAACATCCCTATCTGATTGCGGAGCTTGCGATTGATAACATGCAAGCATTCAACATTACCACGCGCATCAAAGACTATTGGTACGACACGCACCATGTTTCGGCTTGTACAATATGGGCAGGCGATTAGTCACTATCAACACAACTCAATCTGAGCAAAGCAAAAAAGCCCGCAATGACGCGGGCTTCCGGGCTTTTTCTGCCAATCAATGCCTGGCATTGCCAGACATCAAATCACTCCCACTCAATTGTCGCAGGCGGCTTCCCTGAAATATCGTACACCACACGATTAATACCACGGACTTCATTAATGATGCGGTTGGAGACCTTGCCCAGCAATTCATGCGGCAAATGTGCCCAGTGTGCCGTCATAAAATCTTGCGTTTGGACCGCACGCAATGCCACAACGTAGTCATAAGTACGGCCATCACCCATGACGCCCACCGATTTCACCGGCAGGAAAACAGCGAATGCCTGACTTGTTGCGTCGTACCAGCTAACTGGCTTTTCGGCTTTACTTTCAACGAAGTTATTGCGCAGCTCTTCGATAAAGATCGCATCTGCCTTACGCAGCAGGTCAGCAAATTCTTTTTTCACTTCACCAAGAATGCGCACACCCAGACCAGGACCTGGGAATGGATGACGATACACCATACCGTGCGGCAGGCCCAAGGCTACGCCCAGTTTGCGCACTTCATCTTTAAACAATTCACGCAAAGGCTCTAACAATTTCAAATTCAAGGTATCTGGCAAACCGCCGACGTTGTGGTGGCTTTTGATAGTGTGCGAACCTTTTTTACCTTTACCAGCGCTTTCGATCACATCTGGGTAGATCGTGCCTTGCGCCAGCCATTTTGCATTACGCAACTTAGCTGATTCCGCTTGGAACACTTCAACAAATTCGCGGCCGATAATTTTACGTTTCGCCTCAGGATCAGTCACGCCAGTGAGATGTCCCATAAATTGTGCCGTTGCATCGACATGAATCACTTTCACGCCCAGATTTTTACTGAACATCTCCATGACCATTTTGCCTTCATCGAGACGCAGCAGACCATGGTCAACGAACACGCAAGTTAATTGATCACCGATGGCACGGTGAATCAGCGCAGCTGCAACGCTACTATCAACACCCCCGGATAAGCCCAGAATCACTTCATCTGTACCGACTTGAGCACGGATCGACGCTACCGCCTCAGCGATATAGTCCGGCATATTCCAGTCAGATTTGCAGCCGCAGATTTCATGGACAAAGCGACCGATAATTGCCTCACCCTGCACTGTGTGCGTCACTTCAGGATGGAACTGCACTGCATAAAAACGACGCTCTTCATCAGCCATCGCAGCAATAGGACAGTTGTCTGTCGACGCCATTAATTTAAAACCAGCAGGCATCTCATTGACTTTATCACCATGACTCATCCAGACTTTGAGCATGCCATGGCCTTCTGGGGTCACAAAATCGTTGATACCATTCAATAGCGCAGTGTGGCTACGGGCACGCACTTCTGCATAACCGAATTCACGCACCAGACCGTTTTCAACCTTACCGCCGAGTTGTTCAGCCATTGTCTGCATACCATAGCAAATACCCAGAACAGGCACACCTGCCTCGAACACAGCCATTGGTGCACGTGGCGTATCACCCTCGGTCACACTACTTGGACCGCCAGAGAGAATGATGCCGGCAGCGCCATATTCACGAATGAATTCATCACTCACATCGTAAGGATGAACTTCGGAGAATACACCCGCATCACGAACACGACGAGCGATCAATTGCGTGACTTGAGAACCAAAGTCAAGGATAAGAATTTTAGAATGCATAGTTCAAATTATCAGGTCAGGTTGCCCGGGCATAGCCTGTACAACAGTATTGTTTCCCGCACTCCTCGCAGATAGCAGGGCTTTTTCAGCTAAGCTGATTAACATTTCAGGATCCGCATCAGGATACGTATCCGTAGAGACAACACCAGCACAAATTGAGATTGTCATCTCTGTGTCTTGAATTACTTCAGGATGCGTCTTAATCGCCAGTCGGACGCGCTCCGCAACAGCTTTTACTACTAAATGTGAGGCGCCAGGCAACACAATCAGCAACTGGTCACTTCCAAATCGCCCCAGGGCATCAAAAGGACGAATGCACGACCTCACCCTACTCACAGTCCGAATCAACAACTGATCACTGACGGCAGCGCCATGCGCCGCACGCACCTCGTCAATCTGATCCGCATAAACAAATAAGAGGGAAAGCGGTTTTTGCGCTTTTGCACAACGCTCCATTTCAATCCGTAACGAACGTGCAATCGCGACTTTATTCCAGGTCCCCAACAGTGGGTCAATCATAGACTCACGCTTGAGATTTCTGTTTTGCTTGACCAGCTCAATCTGATTTTGATAGATGACCCCGAGCGCCAACTCGCGTTCAATAATGGTGGCAAAATCAGTCAGCAATAAATGTTCACTGTCCGAAAAGGTCTTCGGTTGATAATCGATTAAACGGATGCAAGCGACCAGCTTTGAATCTTGTCCATAGACTGGGTAAGAAACATAGAAGCGGATATAAGGATCGCCAGCAACAAAGCGATGCCCCGACAGTGCCTGAGGTTCAACCAAATCAGGGATAACGACAAACTCTTCAGTCAGAGGTAGGCTATCAGAAAAACCAGCCTCCATTTCAGTGATAGAGCGTCCGCTGCCACCAGAACGTCCACTAACATGTCCAAACGTGACAAAACAATTTGCTACCGAGAATAACTGCACGCCTAATCGCTCAAAACGACTTATTTTTACCTCAAACTTCTCGGTCAACAGCTGTTCAAAACCAGCGTTGACCAATAAGGTTTTGGTAGCACTAAATCCCTCCAAACTTTCGGACATGCAGCACTCCCGGTAAAGCTAGCAAATGTTAGTCGGCACGGTAATTTGGCGCCTCTTTTGTAATCTGCACATCATGTACGTGAGATTCACGCATGCCGGCAGAAGTAATCTCGACAAATTCTGCTTTCGTGTGCAAGTCATCAATCGACGCACAACCACAGTAACCCATAGAGGAACGAACACCACCAACCAATTGATAAAGAATAGCAAGAACGCTTCCTTTATAAGGTACGCGACCTTCAATACCTTCTGGCACCAGTTTGTCCGCATTATTAGCAGCATCTTGGAAATAACGATCAGCAGAACCATCCGCCATCGCGCCCAAACTACCCATGCCGCGATAAGATTTGTAGCTGCGCCCTTGGAACAGGATAACTTCACCAGGCGCTTCTTCAGTACCGGCAAACATACTACCCATCATGACCGTTGAGGCACCCGCCGCCAGTGCTTTTGAGACGTCGCCAGAAAAGCGAACACCACCATCAGCGATACAAGGAACACCAGTACCCTTGAGCGCGTTCGCAACATTCGCGATCGCAGAGATTTGCGGGACACCGACGCCAGCAACGATACGGGTGGTACAAATAGAACCAGGACCGATACCGACCTTTACGGCATCAGCACCATGCTCTACCAAAGCCAATGCAGCCGCGGCTGTAGCAATATTGCCACCGATCACCTGAATATGCGGATAATTGTCTTTTACCCAGCGAACGCGGTCGAGCACGCCTTTTGAGTGGCCGTGCGCAGTATCAACAACGATCACATCAACGCCTGCTTTTGACAACAAATCAACGCGCTCTTCATTATCAGCTCCAACACCAACTGCTGCACCAACGCGCAATTTACCCTGCGAGTCTTTCGATGCAAACGGATGCTCTGTTGACTTTTGAATATCTTTAACAGTAATCAGACCACGCAATTCAAAGGCGGAATTGACGACCAGCACGCGCTCTAAACGATGCTTATTCATTAAGCGTTTCGCTTCGGACAAATCGGCTGATTCATCGACATAAACTAGCTTTTCACGCGGCGTCATTTTAGCGCGCGCTTCTGCGTCTAACTCTTCTTCAAAACGCAAATCGCGGTTGGTGATAATACCAACAACCACATTACCTTCAACAACCGGAAAGCCGCTAATTCCGTATTGCTGGGACAAGGCGATCACTTCACGAATCTTCATGCTTGGCGGGATAGTAATTGGATCACGCAACACACCAGATTCAAAACGCTTGACCTTCGCCACTTCGCGAGCTTGCTCTTTGGCAGTCATGTTTTTGTGAATAATACCGATACCACCTTCCTGAGCCATCGCAATTGCGAGACGAGCTTCAGTCACAGTGTCCATCGCAGCCGAAATCAACGGGATATTCAAATGAATATTACGTGTCAATTTTGTGGCGAGCGAAGTGTCTTTCGGGAGGATGTCCGAGTAAGCCGGAACGAGGAGCACATCATCGAATGTGAGTGCTTTTTGAAGTAAACGCATAGCATTTCCTATAGGCGCAAAAGCAAATTATACAGAAAACTTGCGAACTCGTCTCGCTACGTGTAAAACTCTTGCATATTTTTATTATTCCTCATGAGAACGCCATGCTTAAGCCACGCTCTATCTTCGCTTTTATTCTGATCGCCACGGCCTGCGCAGCCGCGTCTGCTCAATATGCATGGGTGGACGAAAAAGGTGTTAAACAGTTCTCAGACACACCGCCACCTAAATCAGTGCCTAAAAACCACATCCTTAAAAGCAAAGGCACACAAGAGACCAGTAATGACATCAACACAACTGACAACGCGAACAAAACGATAGATGTTCCAGCACCAAAGCAAAACACCGTCGAGAGCCGCAATGAAGACTACAACAAACGTAGAGCTGAGCAAGCCGAAAAAGATAAAAAAGCCGCCGACGCTCAGCAAGCAGCAAATGAAAAAAATAAAAACTGCGAACGCCTAAAGTCTTACCTCAAAACACTGGAGTCAGGCATCCGCATCTCAAACACAGATATCAATGGCACACGTGCCTACCTGACGGATGAACAGCGAACAAAAGAGCTGGCAGATGCAAAAAAGGCAAGTAGCACCTGTCAGTAATTATCTATTTACGCTCAGGATTTCTGCTTTTTTGCTCGACGACGGCGCGCCTCCATCGGATCGGCAAGCAAAGGGTGATAGATTTCGATTCTGTCTTGCGGGTGCAGCCGAGCGTCCAAGGGTTTCAATTTACCAAATACGCCCACTTTCTGCTTCCGCAAATCAATATCTGGTAAACGCTTTAGGATGCCGCTGGATTGAATCGCCTCTTGCAAGGTGCTATCGGGAGCAACATTGACACTCAGGGATACCAATCCAGAGCCCCCCTGACAACAAACTTGTACCATCATGTCCGCACTACTGCGCATAAATTGCCTCCGCCCTTGCGCAAAATGCATCGACGAAGCTATTAGCAATTTTACTAAAGACAGGGCCAATTAATGTTTCAAGTAATTTACTTGAAAATTCATAATTCAGATCAAACTCTATCTTGCAAGCGTCGGCACGCAATTCGGTAAACTTCCAACGACCACTTAATTGCTTAAAAGGGCCTTCAACCAGATTCATCTCCATTGAATGGGGTGCTTGGTTAATATTTTTTGTTGTAAAACTCTGCTTAATACCGTGATAATTAATCGATAATGTCGCAATTAAATCAGCGTCAGTGCGCTCAATGAGTCTCACATCACCGCACCACGGCAAGAAATCCGGGTAATTTTCAACACGCTCTACCAACGCGAACATTTGCGCTGCGCTATAACCTATAAAAACTGTTTTATGTACGACTGCCATCCAGGGTAACCATTTGGTAGAATCACAAGTTCGCATTTTAACCGAGTCATCACCGTATCGAAATCATCAATCAAGAAATTGATACGGCAAAGTAACCTATTTTCATCCTAATGAGCATCGCTGATAACAAAAAAGCATTTCACGACTATTTCATCGAAGAACAATTCGAGGCCGGTGTCGTCCTCCAAGGATGGGAAGTCAAAGCCATCCGGGCAGGTCGGCTACAACTCAAAGAAGCCTATGTCATCGTCCGTGACGGTGAAATTTTCCTGTTTGGTGCCCACATAGGGGCACTGCCAACTGCGTCAACACACATCCACCCTGACTCCGTTCGCACCAGAAAATTATTATTACACGCCGCAGAGATCAATAAACTGATTGGTAAAGTTGAACGTTCAGGCTACACAATGGTGCCACTGAACATGCACTTTGTTAAAGGAAGGATTAAATGTCAGATTGGTCTTGCAAAAGGTAAAAAACAACATGACAAGCGCGATACTGAAAAAGAACGGGACTGGCAACGCGAGCAGCAGAAGATCATGAAGCAGCATCGCCGCTGATGAATGCTAATCAAATAAAAGTAGCCCCCTCTTATCGAAGCTCACGGCAGTCTTTATATGCCACCACTACATTAGCAGTTTATGTGAGCAGAAACGGCAAGCAGCCTACTTATTAGTACGATGCAACTCTTGTTCGACATCATGAATTTGCTGTCTGAGCGCCTTTCGTTCATCAGGACTGAGCTTCGATTTTCCATTGGCGCCCTGGCTTTTACCTACTGGGCCATCCAAGGGCGCTGAAATGGGCGCCGCGGAAGACTCTTTCTCACTGCGATTAGCGCCTACGAGTCCACTACCTCTTGCGCCGCCCACATTTTGAGGGTGTTTCGATGCATTTTTAACAATCTCACTTACTTCAGGCGCCCGCTGACCTGCGGTCGCTAAGCCCGAACTCGACAATATCAATAATACAATCAACAATCTGGATTCAACTAATTTCATTGGATTATCAATTTGTTCAAAACCCGACAATAAGGAACTGACATTCCACTAGGGACGCGGACAACCAGCAAAAATGCACGACCTCTGCGCGCAACACAGAAACATCAAAATATGTTGCCTAAGTCAATAAAATCGTACCAGAAGCAATAATTCCTAATGTCAACAATAGTCAATCTCCAAAATACGTTGCCAAATCGCAACTAACATCAATTAACTAGATGAACACAATAGGAAAACCGAGATGCGAGTTTAATCGTCCACTCTTACACTCATCTTTCACGAATTGAAATAGATGTAACAGTTTGTAAGTGCAATCAGTAACTAGTTTCCAAGCATTGACGATGCCAGTAAGATATTCCTATGAACACAATTCAAACAAACGCAGACACCACTGCCACGGCCGTCAATAATTCACCAAAGGCAAAAATTTTAGTTGTCGATGACGATTTAAGATTACGCGAATTATTACGTCGATATCTGACAGAACAAGGTTTTCAGGTCGTCGGGGCCGAAAACGCTCAGACCATGAATAAGTTATGGATGCGAGAGCGTTACGACATGCTCGTGTTAGACCTAATGCTTCCTGGTGAAGATGGCCTGACGATTTGCAGGCGCCTCCGCGGTGCTGGCGACCGCACACCCATCATCATGCTCACCGCCAAAGGGGAGGAAGTTGATCGCATCATCGGCCTTGAAATGGGCGCTGATGACTATTTACCTAAACCATTTAACCCCCGAGAACTCGTTGCCCGGATAAATGCAGTATTACGCCGAAAGGCGCCCGATGAAATCCCAGGGGCACCATCTGAAGGCCCGCAAAGTTTCTCATTTGGGGTGTTCACGCTCGATCTTAGTAACCGTACACTGAAGAAAAACAATGAAATGGTCGGCCTGACCACTGGTGAATTTTCTGTTCTCAAGGTGTTTGCACGTCATGCCCGCCAGCCTTTATCCCGCGAAAAACTTATGGAACTCGCACGTGGGCGTGAGTATGAAGTATTTGACCGCAGTCTTGACGTTCAGATTTCTCGCTTGAGAAAACTCATCGAACCCGATCCCTCCAATCCTCTTTACATTCAGACCGTGTGGGGACTAGGTTACGTGTTTATTCCAGACGGTCAAAAAGCATAACTACGTCTAACCCGATGCAAATGCGGTCCTATCTCAATAGTCTCGAATGGCTACGAAGCGGTCTGTTTTGGCGTACTTTTTTTATGCTGGCGATATTGGTGCTCGCCAGCATGGCCGTCTGGTTTATTAGTTTCCGGACACTAGAGCGCCATCCCCGCGCACAACAACTCACCGCACAAATTTCCTCGATCGCGAAAATTACGCGCGCTGCCTTAACTCATGCGGCAATAGAACGACGTAAAGAGTTATTACTGGACTTAGCCAATAATGAAGGCGTAAGAATTTACCTTTTAAACGACAGCGACAAAACCGAAGCACCAGACCCAAACGCATTTTTCACAGAACTCAATGAGCTACTGAAAATCAAGATGGGTAAAGAGACGCGTTTCGCAAAGTCCGTCAATGGTGTTGATGGATTCTGGATTAGCTTTGATATCGAAGGAGATCTATATTGGCTCCGCTTTGACAAAGACCGGCTCGAGCCACCAATCACCTTGCCAATTTTTAGCTGGTCAACATCAACACTGATCATTGCGTTACTTGGCGCAGCAGTGATTTCAAAACTAATTAACGGCCCTCTTTCGCGCCTGAGTAACGCTGCTCGGCTTCTTGCCCAAGGAAAACAACCTCAGCCATTACCAGAACTTGGGCCAAAAGAGATCCGCGAAACCAATGCCAGCTTTAATAGGATGGTAGAGGATCTGGCTAGAATCGAAACAGATCGCAATGTCATTCTTGCGGGGATTTCACACGATCTTCGTACGCCCTTGGCGCGAATGCAACTCGAAGTTGAAATGGCGTCACTAGATGAACAAGCTAGGATCGGGATGCAGTCAGACCTGACACAAATGGATGCCATCATCAGTCAATTTCTCGACTACGCAAAACCTATCGACAGCCTGCGATTTGAAAAAATCAATATCAGCGAACTCCTGCAACAGGTTATTCAAGAGTACTCACGGGTCAATTACCTTCACATCCGCTCAGTAATAACGCCAGGGCAAATAATTTCTGGCAACAGCACAGAATTGCGCCGCGTCTTTAGTAATTTGATCGAAAATGCTTGCCGGTACGGCAAAAATCCAGATCAGCTCAACACCGTGATTGAAATTCAGTGCAGTCTTAAAAACAAAGGAAGAAAACAAGGTATTCTGGTCAGCTTCCGTGACCATGGCTCTGGGGTACAAAGTGACGATCTAACGCGACTCCTCAAGCCGTTCACCCGAGCCGATGCGTCGCGGAGCCAGGCCAACGGCTCTGGGTTAGGACTAGCAATCGTCGATCGTATTGTGCGTCGACACCGTGGCCGTATGCGAATTTATAACCATGACTACCAGGGTTTTGTTGCTGTGATGATTTTTCCGGAAATCAAATTTAAGTAACAGGCAATTTCATAACATAAGTGTGTGCATTGAACCACCTTATGCCAACAAAAATCACAACACAACATCGATCGAAGTTAAGTTGGTAACGAAGGCTGGGTAACACATCAACAATGCGTCAATAATGATTGACTAGGCCGTCGACGAAGTTTCACCCTATCACGTCCCAAAACAAAATCCCGCTACGGAACTTCTTAGCGGGATTTGAGCAACGTTTTTTGACACGTTAGTTGATCTTTGATCCGACCAATGCAATCTGAGCATCGGGCTTTGCTTGTCCTTCAACATCGGTATTTTCAACAAATTTTTGCTGCAAAGATGCTTGCACTGATTTGACATCCGCGGTTTGTTTTGACTGAGTCAGACGAGTTGCGGGAGTTGTCGATATTGTCGAAGTTGCGTTGAGCGGCATCGCTAATTCATAGGTTAAACGCATATTTGCATTCACCTTTTGTGGCGCAACAACTTGAACAGCTACATCATTTTTAGGAACATTCATCGCATAAGCCGATGCAATCGGCAAATAACTACCAAATTCCACCACACCGACACCACCAACAATACCAGCGCATAGTAACAATCCAGCTAACACAGAGGGACGGATGCGAACACGTAAGCGTTCAGGGAGTTGAGGTGTAACCTTCTCAGCCATTGCGTCGACCAGATCAACTGCCACAGGTGCGCTCAATAGGATTTCTTGCGCCTGTTGGCGCCATTCCTGCACGTATTGTTGCTTTTGGCGGACCTTGCAAATTAAATCGTGCGCCAATTCCTCAGCCTGAGCGCACTCTGTTTCCAGACGCAAACGCGCTTGCTCCGCCTCCTTTTGCATAGCGAGCTCTTGCTCAGAGATGGCTTTTTGCAATGCGATGACACTAGGAAAATGCTGCTCTTCACGTAAGCGTTTTGTTTGCGCAAGTTGCTCTTGCAAAGTTCTTTGCTGCAATTCATCTGCCGTTAATTTTAGCGCCTGCTCCTCCGCTTGTCTCAAGGCGACTTGAGCAGCTGCGTGCTCTTCACGACGCTTCAATAATAAATCTGCAAACGCCGCCTCCGCTTCCTCTTGTTTAGCAAGGTCAGCCAACAATGCCTGCTCTTCTTTCATACGCAAAGCAAGTTCATCGGCCAATTTTTGTTCCTTAGCAATCCGTTGCTCTGCCAAGGTGAGCAACGCCTGTTCTTGCGCAAGCCTTTCATTCAGTGCTGTATTGGCTAACGCAGTTTGCTCAAGTTGCATTTTTGACGCAAGAAATAATGATTGCTCTAACTGCAGTTTTTCTTTCTCTGCTGCATTAGCCTGAACAGCTTCGTTCGCACGTCGCTTGCTTTGCTCGGCCAATTCCTGCTCAATTTGCAACCGTTCCTCAGCGGATTTAATCAGCAATTTCTCAGCGTCCATTTTGTCGTTGATCAACGTCAAAGCAAGTTGCTTCAATTCTACCGCCTCTTCTTCGCGTTGTTTTTGCTCAGCAATGGCCGCAATCTCCAACTGAACCAACTCTGCATTGCGTACCTCGGCTTGCTGCAATAACAGCAATTCATTCGCGCGGCTTTGCGCTAACTCTGCTGCCTCTACTTCGATTGCCACTCTTAAAAGCGCTAACTCTGTTGCTTCTTTTTCAGCAATTAATTTGGCTTGCATTGCGACATTAGCATCCTGCTCTGCCTGAGCGCGGATTTCAGACCGCGCCAAATACTCAACTTCAGCTCGCTGACGATCCTCGGCTTCGCTCACTGCAGTTTGCTCTACAACTAGCTTCTGCTGCGTTGCACTAAGCGTTTCCAGCGCTGCGGCGGCGCGACGATTTTCCAATGCAACCAAAAATTCAGTTTCACGCAATTGCTCTTCCATTGCTTCCGCGGCGATACGTTGAGCTTGTGCGTGCTCTTGCGCTTTCGCTAAAATTAACTGCTCCGCAGCCAACTGTTCTTGCGCTGCTACGCTCGCTAAATACGCTTGTTCGCTGCGCTCGGCACTGACTTTTGCCAATTCCTGCTCGGCAGCTAGGCGCTGCTGAACCGCGTATTGCGCCTGCATCTCGGACTGCAATTTTGCATCCAACTCGATACTTAGTTGTTGCTCAATAGAAAAACGTTTCTGCTCTGCACGACTGGAGGCCAGCAATAACGATGTTTTCTCCTCTAATGCAGCCGCAGCTTGCCGTTTTACCAGTGCTTCTTCGTTTGCTTTAGCCAACCACCGCTTTTCTGCAGCATTTAACTCTTCGACAGCATTTTTGGCAGCCTCATCACTTTTTTGGCGAGCATGAACTAATGCAACGTGCTCTTGTTCAACGGTGAAGCGGGCCTGCGCCGCTATTGCTGCATTTTTTTCGGCTTCCTCTTTCTCCGAAAGCATGACAATCAACGCTTGCTCGGCACCATTGCGTTCTTGTTGCGCTGCGACCAATTGTTGCTCATGTTGAAGCCGCTGGGTAACCAACTCTGACATCAATTTCTTTGCGTCAGCATGCGCGGCGAGTTCTTGGTATAACGCTGTTTGCGCTGCCAGAGTGGCTTGTGCCGCAAGACGGGCAACACGCTCAGCGTAAGCATTGGCCTCGGCATATTGTTTTGCTTCCGTCTCAGTGAGCAGACGGCTATTGACTTCTTGTGCAATGGACTGTTCAGCACAAAGTTTTTGTTTAGTAACTTCAAGCAATTCAGCATCAGCAGACGTGCGTTGCAATACGGCCTGCTCCAACTCGGAGATACGACGATTCTTTTCTATTACTAGCTGGTGGGCCTTATGCTGACTTGCAGCATAAGCCTGCGCCTGTTCCTGCAGTGCTTTTTCAGCTTTTAATTTCGCAGTGGCCAGCGCACTCGCTTCTTCCTCTGCGCGTGCTCGGGCTACCGCAATCATGGCCTGTGCCTGCCCGGCCTGCGCAGAGGCCAATGCAGCAGCATGAGCTAATTTTTCTGCTTCGAGTTTCTCTGCCGCTGCTTGCGCTTCTTTTCTTGCTGCTTCGGTTTTTTCTTCTTCCAATCGAGCTTGCAATATTAACGCTGATGCAGCTTGCTGCTGGGACTGCGCTTTCTCTTGCTCAAGACGGGAAATCTGTGCTGCCGCTTTCACACGTGCAGCGGCAGCCTCAGCCGCCAATTGTTCTGCCTCAGCTTTTGAAGCAGTCTCTTTTGTGAGTTTCTTCTCTTCCGCCAGTTTCAATTCAGTTGCATTGCGCAGACTCCGCTCGGTTTCCAACAATGCTAAATGCTGATTGCGTTGCGCCTCTTCCGCCTTGGCCTTTGCCTGTAGTTCAGCCGTCAGTTGTTTTTCTGCTTCGAGTTTTTGACGAATAGAATGCAACGCTGTTTGTTCGGACTCGGCACGCAACTTTAAGGTTTTACCCAGTTCCTCAGCTTCCAAGACTTTTGCCTGCGCCACACTAACCGCTTGCTTTTGCAATGCAGCATGCTCTTGCATTTTTTGCAATCTTACTTGTTCGGTCTGAATCATCGCAAGGCGTGTTTGTCGGGTTTCCGCTTCTTGCTGTTGTCGTGCTTGCAAAATCGCTGTGTGTTCGCGATCAGCATGCGCCCTAGCGATCACCTCTTCAGCCGTTGCCTGTTCGGCCTCGAGCTTCTCCTGTGCAGCGCTGACAGCCTGTTTTTCAGCTTCATTACGAACTTGCTCTGCACGGGTCAACTCTACTGCCTGACGACTTTTTAACTCTGCCAACGCAGCCGCTTTACGCTGAATTTCTTTTTGAACTTCAGCCTGTTCCAGGGCTTGTTTTTCAGCTTGTACTGCCAATTCTAGGGCAATTCTTTGCTCGCGCTCAGCCTGCTCTTTGGCTTGCGCCATCGACTTCATTTCTTCTTCAATACGTTTTTTGTTCTCAGCTTCTAACTGAGCAGCCTGCTCGATGGCAAGTTTTTCTTCTGCGGTTTTGAGCATTTGTTGAACGGCTTCTGCACGACGACGCTCAACATCTAGTTTTTCATCGAGCAGCCCCATTGCCTTCGCCTCATCCTGAGCAGACTGCTGTTGAACACGTAACAATTCGGTGACGTCACGGCTTTTTTTCACCGTTGCTTCTGCCATGCGCTGTTGTAACTCAGCTTGCTCGATAGCCTGTTCCAACGCAATTTTTTCAGCTGTATATTCCGTTTCTTGCGCAATTCGCGCAGCGCGTTCTGCTGCTTCTTGCATACGCATCAACGCTGCATGAGCTTGATCCGTTTTTGCGCGCGCATCGGCCTCCTCTGCTTTCTGGCGCTCAGCCTGCAATTTTTCTTCTAATGCAGCAACTGCTTTTTGTTCTGCTTCAGCGCGTTTTTGCTCGACCAAGATTAATTCTTGCGCGCGTTTTGCTTTCAGTTCGGAAGCGATATTTGCGCGTTTTAACAGTTCTGCCTGAAATGCACTATCGCTTAGCGCCTGCTGTTCTGCATCTGCCTGCTGGCGTGCCGCGTCTACTGCAACGCGTTCTATATCGATTCTTTCTGTGGCAAGCTTTACTGCTCGCTGCTCTTCTTGTACACGCTGACGCGCGATCTCAGTTGCTTCCTGATCGGCAATACGGCGCTGGCGAGCCTCTTCTGTGGCCTCTGCTTCAGCTTGCATTCTTGTTCTTGCCTGAGCATCCGCCTGCTGCTCGCTTTCGATCCGGCTCATTGCAGATGATTGCAACTCCCGTTCAGCTCGAATCCGAGATTCGGTAACTTGGCGGATTTTATCTTCGGCCTCGCGTCTTGCCTGGGCGGTGGCAGCAGCGGTTAATTCGGCTTGTTCTCGGCGGGTCGCAGCAAGATGTAATTCGTGTTCCGCTTGCATCCGGAGTTGAATCGCCTCCGCAGCACGGCGCTCTGACTCTAGCCTTGCCTGTGCTATGGCATCATGCTCCTGCTCAATTGCGACCCGCGCCAATGCGTCTTCGCGGGCGCGAGCTTCCAAAGGTGCCCGGTTCAGTACGAATTCCAACGCCATTGCATCCGCTTGCTCTCGTTCCTTGCTAACTTGTAACGACTCTGTGCGAGCTTTCATCAATGCTTCAGATGTTTCACGGGCCTCACGATCGCGCCGCTCACGTTCGCGGGCAAGTTCAGCGATCCGCGCATCTGCACGTGCTCGCTCCACGGCTTGCTGACGCGCATCTTCAGATGCTGCAACACGTTCTACCGCCCAATTACGGGCAACTTCTGTTTCCTTACTGAGCGTTACCGCCGCCGCCTTTGCCTTAGCTGCGATTTCTTGCTCAGCCTTAAACTGTAGTTCGGCACGTGCTTTCGCTTCTTGCTCTAATTGTTGCCGCTGTTGAGCCTGAACACGCGCGCGACTCTCCATTTCCGCGCGTTCTTGCAATTCTCGTGATGCTTGCTCGTTTGCTGCTATTCTGGCAATACTTGCAGTTTGCGATTGTTTTTCTGCGATCAGTCTTGCACGACTGCTTTCGACAGCTTCTTGTTCGAGTTGTAGGTTTCGTTGTGCCAATTCGGCAGTTTCCGCTTCAACCTCAGCGCGGGATTCGGCCAAAACCCGTGCATGTGTTTCAGCTTTCAGACGGGATTCAGCGGCGACCGTAGCGCGGGCTTCAGCCTCAACGCGGGCAATGGCTTCACGGATACCTTTAACGTCGATACGTGAATTTGATTCGAGCCCATCAGGCGAAGATAAAAAATCTTCTTTCTGATCGGCGTGACGATCGAGGGAGAACCCTCCCAAAGAAAATTTGTTTAGCAGTGTCTGATTGCTGTCCATACTTCACTCCTGATTTGGTAGCCGCTCCCGTGACAGCCGGCCTAGCCGCCCCGGAACTTCTTACCCTGAATTATCAATCAGCAATAAACAAACAATGCCGCAAGCAAAGCAAGAAAAACCCTTCTATTCGTGATTATTCAAATTCAAAGCACACCATAAGTTGTCTGACAGTCGTAAAATAGCGGTCAATTTTAAATAAGCGGGAGAATGATCTTGAATGAATTAGTGACTGAAATTAAGCATCCGTTGGTACAGCACAAACTATCATTGATGCGCAGCAAAGATACGCCTACAGACAACTTCCGTCGCTTGCTGCGCGAAATCAGCCAAATGCTGGCGTATGAAGTGACCCGCGATCTTCCTATAGAGTTTACAAAGATCGAAACACCAATTCAGACTATCGATGCACCGACGATCAGTGGCAAAAAGCTGTGTGTAATCTCAGTCTTGCGCGCTGGCAACGGTATTCTGGATGGAATGCTGGATTTACTCCCAAATGCACGTGTTGGTCATATCGGCTTATACCGTGATCCAGCAACATTGGAGCCTGTAGAATATTATTACAAGGTACCGGAAGATATCGCGGAACGCTTGGTCATTGTTGTCGATCCAATGCTTGCAACTGGTAACTCTGCTGCTGCTGCAATTGCACGCCTTAAATTAGGTGGAGCCACTAGTATCAAGTTTGTCTGCCTGTTAGCGGCGCCAGAGGGAATCAAAGTAATGCAGAAGGCGCATCCGGACGTGCCTATCATTACTGCTTCGATTGACCAATGTTTAAACGAACACGGTTATATCGTCCCTGGCCTGGGCGACGCTGGTGATCGTTTGTTTGGCACTAAATAAATCGCCAAACTGGCTTTGTAGACAAACAGATTCGACATTCATAAAAAAACCCGACGGACATTTGTTCGTCGGGTTTTTTTATTCTCTCAGTGTAGATATCTATACTTATTTACGGTAAGAATACGACCTTAAGTTTTTGGCAAAGTAACGCCGTGCTGCCCTTGATACTTACCACCACGGTCCTTATACGATGTCTCGCAGACCTCTTCGCTTTCAAAAAACACCACCTGCGCACAACCTTCACCAGCGTAAATCTTGGCTGGCAATGGTGTCGTGTTCGAAAATTCGAGCGTCACATAACCTTCCCATTCAGGCTCAAACGGTGTGACGTTGACGATAATACCGCAACGGGCATAGGTCGATTTACCAAGGCAAATCGTCAGGACACTGCGCGGAATTCTAAAATACTCCATCGTACGTGCTAATGCGAAGGAATTCGGCGGGATAATGCAAACATCGCCTTTAAAGTCGACGAAAGATTTTTCATCGAAATTTTTCGGATCAACAATCGTGCTATTGATATTTGTAAAAATCTTAAATTCATCAGCGCAACGAATATCGTAACCATACGATGATGTGCCATAGCTCACGATCCGCTGACCATCACGCTCACGCACTTGTCCTGGTTCAAAGGGTTCGATCATCCCTGTTGATTCCGCCATGCGACGAATCCACTTATCCGATTTAATACTCATGTAAATCTCCTGCCGAATTAATCTTGGTGCGATTTTACGCGAAATTGGCTCTATAAATAAGCCAGATCAGCAAACATTAGCGCAGAATCAGGGCATCTATGACAATATCTTCGGATATAGCACAAGATGATAACAAGTTAAGATCGGGAAATAACAAAGGTACTGAATAATTCAAACGCCAGCCCGCATATCAGCGGCTGCCGTTTTTATTGCTGCTCTGATTCTGTTGTAGGTACCACAGCGACAAACATTTCCGCTCATTGCATTGTCGATATCAACATCGGTCGGATTCAAGTTGTTTGCCAAAAGCGCTGCTGCGCTCATTAATTGTCCGGATTGGCAATAACCGCACTGTGCCGCATCGTGGGTGAGCCAAGAGCGCTGCAGTGCCTTGTTGACACCAGTAGACAACGACTCAACCGTTGCTACTGTTTTGCCGGCGACCGTTTCCAGAGGAGTCTGGCAAGAACGCACAGGGGCACCATCAACATGAACAGTACACGCACCGCACAATGCAGCACCACACCCAAATTTGGTCCCGCTCAGTCCTAACTCATCGCGAATCACCCATAACAGCGGGGTATCAGCTTCAGATTGGCAAGTTACCCTGCGACCATTGATGCTTAATGTTGTCGACATGTCTATCTCCTGTTGGCTATTTTTTGCAGCAATATTTTATTGAAAACCAAAACCTATTCTTAATTAATCGGGGTAAAGCGCTGAACAGTGACACCATCGACTGTGATCGTTTCAAAAAAATTCGGTTTTGGTCGCGTCCAAACGCTACCATCATGCGAACGATAAACGATAACTGGAGTGAGATCTGATTCTTGCGTTGCCTCACAAATCAATTCATACATCCCGCCTTTATAATGTCTAAACGTCTGGGGTGCGTTGATTTTGTCGCGAGAAGTCATTTTTTCCACGGGAGGACTGGTCCAAGTTTTCAAAAATGGAGCGACTTTCACAGCGCTGCGCTTATTAATCTCAATTAACAACTGCGGGTCTATTTTTTGAATCCCATATTGATCACGCAGATGTGTTGCAGCGTGGAGCAACACATGGGAGGCCACCTCGGCATCGGCCTCTGCTCGGTGTGCTGCACCTTGAAAGCGAATCCCCAAAGACGATGCTAATTTCCCCAGCGAGTAACTCGACAAACCAGGAAAAATCCGTCGCGCCAGTTTTACCGAGCAAACTACGCCATCATAGGTAGGCCACACCCCCAACCGGTCACTCTCCGATTTTAGAAACTTTTCATCAAAGCTTGCATTGTGGGCGGCAAGTGTATCGCTTCCAATAAATTGTACAAGCTCCGGAATGACTTCCGACACTGGTGGCGCGTTATCCACCATCTGCTGGGTAATCCCCGTGAGTTCGGTAATGTAATAAGGAATATGCACATCGCAATTGATTAAAGAAACAAACCGATCGGCAATTTCACCCCCGACTATTCTCAACGCTGCCACCTCAGTGACTCGTCCACCTTGCTCCGGACTCATACCGGAAGTTTCGAAGTCGATCATTACTATAGGTTTTTCGAACATATTTTTTGTTTTTTTTGAACTATTTTTGAAACGATGTATCTTTTAATATATCGCTTAACTTTACACAAACAACCTACGCCAACCGATGTTATTTATTGTTCTACAATAGATTCACCGCAGACGGTTGCTCAACTATAACAAAACAACCTTGAAGCTACGAGGCGAAGCTGAAATCTGTTAGCTGCATTGTAAGCCCTACAGTCAATTCTCTCACGGTAAGTGGGATTAATCCGTGCTCAGTACCAATGCCGCAACGACAAGTAAAACGCTAAAGTGCAGTTAAAATTGAGTTCATGAAAAATCTGATTACAAAACGCCTTCAATTGTCTGCCAATGATTTACTGCGCGATTTGACCTATCGCCGCTTATGGAGTTCGATCCTCATTAGTTCGTTCGGAGCACAAATTACGATGTTGGCGCTCCCGCTGACTGCCGCCGTTATGTTAAATGCAAGTGCTAGTCAAATGGGGATCCTAACGTTCATGGAGACACTTCCTTTTGTCTTACTCTCTCTACCCTCAGGTGTGTGGTTAGACCGTGTGCGAAAATTACCTGTGTATATCGCCGGCGAAACAGTGATCGCTGTTGCCGTCGCAAGCGTCCCGGTCGCGTTCTGGATTGGTGCGGTCAATATGCTCTGGCTCTATGCCGTCGCTTTCATTATTGGCATGGTCAATACCAGCGCTGGCACAGCTGCACAAATCGTGTTGACCCAAATCGTTCCGCGTGAACGCTTGGTCGAAGCACATGCAAAAAATGCCTTGGCTACCTCAGGTGCTGAGATTTCGGGACCAGCCGCAGCGGGTGCGCTTATCAAATTAATGGGAGCACCATTGGCGCTGATTGCTGATGCGATGTTATTACTGAGTTCAGCATTAATCCTGCGAGGCATTCAAATAACAGAGCAAATCCCAGTCAATGAAAAGCCGCACTTCTGGCGCGATCTGAAGGAAGGAGTCCATTTTGTTTTCAAAAAACCGCTCCTATTAACACTCGCAGCGACAGTGGGAACTTGGCAACTCTGCTACAACGCAGCACTGGTGGTGCAGATTCTATTTGCAACCAGAGTACTCGGCTTATCAGAACAAGCGGTCGGCTTCAGCTATATGGGAATGGGTGCAGGCACGATTTTAGCTAGTGTGTACGGATACAGGATCAGCCGCTACCTCGGGCCTGGTCCGTGCCTAGTCAGTGGAGTTGCAGTCTGCGGCATTGGCTGGCTCTCATTGGCTCTCGCCCCCACCAATCATTGGGGTATCGCGGCGTTTGCATTCATGTTGATGTGTTTTGCGGTAGGCGGCGTCCTGATTTTTATTAATTTTCTAGCCTTGCGACAAGCGGTCACGCCCGAACCAATGCTAGGTCGGATGACAAGTACGATGCGCTGGCTTATCCTCATTCCTGCGGGACCTGGCGCATTAATCGGCGGCTGGATCGGCGAGTATATCGGCCTGCGCTACTCATTAGGGCTGGCAGGGCTTCTTGCGCTCACGCTAGCAATAATTGCATGGAATAACCCTATTATTCGCGCTATCAAAATGTTACCAAATTTACATAACCAAGATGAAATGCCACAATCCTGAATCGCTGATTGCAAATTGCCGCGCAAAAGCGGGATAATGCGCGAACTGTAATATATTTAAAATAAGCATTATTTGAAGTCAGATTCAGCTTCGCAGTTCGCTGAATCTTTTTTTTGAACAACTCAAGGAACACACATGGCAAAAGAAATGTCCCCGTCAACATTCAAGCCTTATATTCCTGCTTCGGCACAGTTAGCTGAGATGACCCCACGCGCATTAATCATGGGTGTGATATTAGGAATGATTTTTGGGGCATCATCACTATATCTGGTGCTCAAAGTTGGTTTGACAGTCAGCGCATCCATCCCAGTATCGGTCATTGCAATCACTCTATTTCGCTTATTCAACAAATTTGGCGCAAAAGATTCGACCATCCTGGAAAATAGTATTACACAAACAGCCGGTTCTGCTGGCGAATCCTTGGCGTTTGGTCTTGGCGTCACGATGCCGGCAATTATGATCCTCGGCTTTGATCTTGAAATCTCGCGCGTGATGTTAGTCGGTTGCCTCGGCGGCTTACTGGGAATCTTATTGATGATCCCAATGCGCCGAACCATGATTGTGGAAAATCATGGCGAGCTGAAATATCCAGAGGGCACGGCTTGTGCTGAGGTACTAAAAGCGGCAGCAACCGACAGTTCTCGAGAAGCCGCTGGCGAAGGTAGCGATCCCCACGCGCAGGACGATGCTAACAAACGCGCACGCATCATTTTTAGCGGCTTTGGTCTCGGTCTTCTGTATAAAATTGTCAACGTCGCGTTCAAAGGATGGAAAGATACGCCTGAGATCGTCTTTGGTGCCCCACTCAAAAGCGGCTCAATCGGCGCTGAAGTATCACCGGAGTTATTAGGTGTCGGCTATATCATTGGCCCAAAGATCGCCTCCGTCATGGCCGCTGGTGGTGTCATGTCTTATTTATTACTCATCCCGATGATCAAATTCTTTGGTGACGCGCTGAGCGTTCCTGTCTCGCCTGGAACAATGCTGATTAAGGATATGAGCCCACATGACATCCGCAGCGCCTATATCCTTTATATCGGGGCTGGCGCCGTTGCGACTGGTGGCTTGGTCAGCTTGGTGCGTGCGATGCCCACCATCTGGCGTAGTATGTCGACTGGATTATCTGGCTTAAGCAAAGGTGCCGGCATGATTACTAGCGGCGCCATCTTGCGGACAGATCAAGACATTCCAATGAAATGGGTTGTGATTGGCGCATTGGCAATTATTGCCGTCATTACGTTTGCCGCACCGCTACACATGAATTTGTTGGGTGCATTACTGATCTTGGTTTTTGGTTTCTTGTTCTCGACTGTATCATCTCGTCTCACTGGTGAGATTGGATCTTCTTCTAACCCGATTTCCGGGATGACAGTTGCAACATTGTTGTTTACGTGTCTGATATTTTTGCTTATGGGCTGGACTGGCGGTAAATACTACGTCACTGCCCTTTCCGTTGGAGCTATCGTTTGTATTTCATGCAGCAATGCTGGGACGACATCGCAAGATCTGAAAACAGGCTTTTTGGTCGGTTCTACGCCGAGACTGCAACAATATGCGATTCTGGCTGGCGCGCTTTCCTCCGCATTGATCTTGGGCCCAATCCTGCTGAAGCTAAATGACGCTGGTACAGTCTACGTTCCAGCTGCCCAAGTCGCGCCAGCATTAACAACGGACGCGTCGGCACTGAGCGAAACAGCTCAGTTGCAAGGACCCCAAGCAGAACAAGACAAATCCACTTATCGCGTCTGGCATAAAAACGACAGCATCGGCGGACCAATAGGCAAATACCTGGTAGACAATACTGGTAAAGTTGCTTATCTGGTCGACCCGGGCATCAATGGCGCTTACAAACAACGACCAGATGGCACCGTCGTCACTAAATACGACGCACCAAAAGCAGTCTTGATGTCATATATTATTAAGGGTATTTTAGATCGCCAATTGCCTTGGACGCTGGTTTTATTTGGCGTCATGATCGCACTTGTCCTGGAGATGGCCGGTATTCCGTCCTTAGCATTTGCCGTTGGCGTTTATCTTCCGTTGTCTTCTTCAGCACCGCTTTTTGTTGGCGGCATGATCCGCTGGTTAGTGGATCGTAGAAATAATAAGCTGGATCAATATAAAAATTTGAACGAAGAAGAAATGCAGGCAGCGGGCGATCGCAGCTCAGGCGTATTACTGTCCTCGGGCTACATCGCTGGAGGTGCTTTAGCTGGTATCGTTATTGCATTTAGTGCGGGCATTTTGACAGACTTCGACAAAGCGATTGGTGACTGGTCTACTGCTCACAATCCTTTATTTGAAGGACCTAACGCGGACTTATTATCTTTTGTTCCTTATGCAGTCATCGCGTTTCTTTTGTACTGGGTAGCTAGAGAGAAAAATATCGCTAAGGTCTGATCTCAGATGATGTAATTCTTAGCTCCCAAGAAAAAAGCTTACCCCAGCAATGGCGTAAGCTTTTTTTATTAAGCGCCATACACAAGTTTCTTGGAAGTTAAAATAGCAAGTACAATGATGTCTACTCTCAACGTTTATATCAAGTCATGTCAATTTCCCCAATTCCTGATTGCAAAAATCAACCTGTTGCCGTTGGCGACATCGTTCGGATCATTGCGTTAAATCCTCAATTTATCAAAAGCTTCCCTGAAGATGAAAGAATTCTGATCGAATCCATGATCGGTCAGTTTTTTAAAGTTATCGATCTCGATGAAGATGGCTACCCTTGCGTTATCCGCGAGTGGCATGATGAACGTGGTCAATTGCAAACCCACGTGATCGGATTAGATTCTGAGGAAATGGAAAGAGTTTAAATTGTCGATAGCGATTTTATACTAATCCGACATCGACCTATCAATCAAACCCGCAACCGATTAATGAAACGTTTGCAGGTTTGATCAACGTGAATTCTGTCAATTAATATAATTAAACAATGATAGAGCAGAAATTTTCACGAATGACTGCTGAGCAGCCTGTAGCGTCGTTTGTTGCTGATTCAACGATGTGATGGCTTTAGCGTAATCCAAGTCCTGAATTGAGGACAATGACTGCGAATAAGCTATTTTTGTGGTTGCGCCAACGTTATTCAAACTATCCACTTCCTGCAAACTCGAACCAACCTGTGCTGTCGCGGTAAGGACATTGTTCAATGAGGCGTCGATGTTGTTGTTGGCCTGAGTTAGCACAGCGGTTAAACTCTTTCGCGCGGCCGAATTCCCTGTGGGGGCACTCAAGGCATTGATCGCATCAGTCAAGGTCTCAAAAATATTTTGATTTCCAGGCTGTATTGTGTACTTATCACCGGGCGCTGGTGCAGTTGAAGGCGGACCACCCGTCACAACCACATTCATCCCGTCAAACTTCACCCCTTGGCCACTAACAAACGGCGCAGGCTGAGTTATCGCCGCGCCAGTTGTCGCATCAGTCAACGCAACTGCAGCGCCCGTCGTCGTATTAACAACACTAAAATTATTACCGGTGTTATCGAAGGTTACCGTGTAATTATCTCCGGTGAGATTTGCTGCAGTCGCAGCATCTATGGTCGCTGCAGTGGTTGCGCCCCCTGTGTTAGAGGGATCAGCCTGAACATTAAACTGGCTCGCTGAAGTGCGAATATTGCCGAAAATTTGATTACCTGGGGCGCTCAGCGGCAATTGTCGCGCTGTATCGACCTGCAGATAGCGTTGACCTTGGTCACCATTGTACGTTGCCCCAGAGGCTGTCTGCGCATACGGCATCGTTGTCGTTGAGAAACCGGAAAAAAGGTAATTTCCTGTACCGTCAGTTGAATTTGCAAGACTCACTAAGGATGCCAGATTCGCTTTTAACGTAGTGGCGATTGCAGCTCGATCACTGTCGGCCAAAGCACCATCCCCAGCACTGATAATTGAGGTCTTTGTACTCTGCAAAATGTTCGCGACATTGCCTAAAACACCGGATGTAATCCCCAAATTATCTTGAACATCCTGCCGATTGACTGCATATTGATCATTGATTGCTGCCGCTTGGGTAATAACGAGTGCGCGTGCAGAGCCAATTGGATCATCAGCAGGAGTCAAAATTTTTCGACCAGCAGAAACTTGTTGTAATGTTTGATTCAAAGAGGACTGCAAATCTGAGATTTGGGAGCCACTATTTTGGTAAATCATATTTGTACTGATACGCATGATTTTTCCTATTGACCGATAGCTAATAACGTAGAGAACAGTTGACTAGCAATCTGCATTAATTTTCCAGCAGCTTGGTAACTCTGCTGATATTTCAACAAGTTGGAGGCCTCTTCGTCCAGATTAACACCAGAGACAGATTGCTGCGCATTTACTGCAGTTTTTAACATGGATGCTTCTGAAGTGCTTGTTGCCTGCACCTCATTCGTTTTGTTGCCAACCAAACTAACAAACTGCGCATAAGCACCTTGAATCGTTGTCGTGCTACCAGCCATGATGTTTTGCGTCTGAATACTCTGCATGAGAAGCGCGTTTCGATTATCACCGGTTCCGGTTGTGTTTGGACCTACATTAAATACGTCACCGTTTGCAGGCGTTCCCGACATCGAAAAAGTCACCCCACTATAGCTATAAGTAGAACCACTCAAGTAAGGCACTGCAGTTCCTGCAGGATATGTTGTCGTAGAAGCACCGCTCTTCACTGTCACGTTCGAGGTAGCTGGAAAACCAGTTAATGTGTTGGCAGGAGAATTGAACGTAAGTTTAGTTGCAGCAACAGGAATCGATGGCTGTAAGCTAAATGTGTCATTATTTGCCGGCGGAGTACCGTTATCGCTGATGGAGAAACTCATCCCATTCAAACTGATTGTCGCACCGCTCGTGTAAGGAATAGTAGAAGAAGCCGGAGCAACACTAGAATAATTTGTCGTGACCCCAGCCACATTCACTGACACTGTCGCACCAGCCGGAAATCCAGACAGCGTGTTAGCAGGAGAGGCAAAAGTAAGATTCATGCCCGCAGCGAATGTCGAGGAATTAAATGATGTATCTGTTACAACTGGGCTAATAGTTCCACTCACGGAGTTACTGCCTGACGCGACCGATGAATTGATGGCACTGGGAGTAATCGCAGCTTTCCCTGTGTTCGTAGAAGGCGCGCTCGTCGAAAAAGGCGTCGCAACAGCCAATTTATTAGGGTCAGAGATCGCCACTGTCAGGGTTGCTGCCGCTGATGCAGTCGGACGAATCAGAAATTGATCGCCATTTCCGGGTACCGTACCTGCCGGCGGTGCAGCCAACTCAAACTTAACGCCATCAAAGTTGATCGGCAATCCAGTTGAAGTTTGTGTTGTGCCATCGGTGAGCCGAGTTACCGTATAGTTCCCCCCAGAGTACTGTAGGCTATAGTCACTTGTCGTCAGCGCAGATGGGTTCGTAATCGATGCCTTAATCTGCGAAGTACCGGTGTTGTTGCTACTAGAAGAACTCACAACAGGGTTGATTGTAAACAGGCTTGTTCCGGTAGCACCATTCAGGTCTTGACCCAAACTCTGTTGTTGATTGATCGCACTGGCGATAGTCACCGCAACCCGCCCAATCGAATTTTGCGTTGCGGTCAGCATATTGGCACGAAAATCCAATAAACCGCCCAACGTACCGCCGGGCAAGCTGTTTTCCGCGATCTGAACAACCTTACCTTTTGCTAGATAAGCAACTTCGTTACGACTTGGATCCGTTGGCGACTGTATCACCTGGAGAGGATTTTTCTGCGACCCCAACACGAGCGGCTGGCCATTGCCGATAAATACGTTGTACTGTGAGCCTTCCTGCACAACGTTGACCGAAGTCAATTGACTTAATTTTGTCACCAACAAATCTCGCTGATCCAGCAAATCATTTGGTTGCGTTCCATTTGTGGTGCTTTGCGCTTTACCGATAGCATCGTTTAGTTGTGCAAGTTGATCGGCATAACTATTGATAGAGGTTACTGACGATGCTATTTGACCATTCACATCAGTACTAATTTGGTTAACCTGATTTTGAAGGCCATTGATTCGACCAACCAATGACTGCGCAGCCGAAATAGTTGCCTGCCGTGCTGCGGCACCACCAGTACCATTGGGGCTCGCCGCTAGATTCTGTATCGACGTAAAAAATGTCTGCAAAGTAGGCGACAAGCCGGCAGTCGGATCTGCAATGACATTGTTCAAACCGGTAATTTGTGACAGGTATGAGTCAGCTTGCCCCTTAGACGTTGTTGCTGAATTAACCTGAAGGGCGATATATTGATCATACTGCCGCTGAATTTGGTTAACACTGACCCCTTGACCAATATACACACCGCCCACTTGCTGAGATGCAGAAGCGCTTTGAATCAAAACCTCACGACTATAACCTGGTGTGGATGCATTGGCGATATTTTGACCAGTGGTACTAATGCCTAATTGCGCTGCGGCCAGAGCAGACTGCCCAAGGTTAAGAATATTTGCACCCATGATAAACCTATATGTTTGTCAACTTAACGACATACCGAAAACCGGTGATCTACTAGGTTTTCGGTATAAAGCCAGAAAACTTTAATTTGAGTAATCCGTCTGATCAATATACTAAGCTGATAGATTTTGCTTGATAATTTTGCTCAACTTGTTTGCATATTGCGGATCGGTCGCGTAGCCAGCTTTTTGCATACCATAAGCAAAGCTAGACGCATCCTTTGAATTTGCAATGACGTTTCCATAACGTGGATTTTTAGTTAGCAAATTAGCATAATCTTTAAATGCTTCAGCATATGAATCGTATGCTTTAAAAGTCTCAACTTTTCTCTGTGCGACACCGTTTACATATTCTGTTGTTAGAGCATTAACAGTTTTACCCTTCCAACTGCTGTTTGCTTTAACGCCAAAAACGTTATGACTTTCGGAGCCATCGACTGTCTTGATCTGCTTCTTACCCCAGCCAGTTTCGAGCGCTGCTTGACCTAACATAAATTTAGCAGGAATGCCAGTTGCTCTACTAGCTTCTTCGGCATGGGCTTCCAATTTTTCCTGGAATTCTTTGACATGATTGGGCGTTGATATCGCACTCTTCGTCGTGGAAACGGATTGCGGCTCAAGTTTTAGGGTATCTTTGTAAGAATTAATACCACGCAGGTTAGATGAGACAGAAGATGATTCATCGCTATTACCTAAAGCCTGATTCATAGCGTTATTAGTCAACTGCTTAACCAAGGCATCAGCAAGACCAATTCCTCGATTAGACATATTCTGCGTCAATTGCTGATCTAACATCGACGTAAAGGTACGAGTTTGCTCGCTATCAAATGGTCCATTCTGACCGCCAGCCTGACGCATTGATTTGAGCATCATATTCATGAACAATGCTTCAAACTGTTTAGCAGCTGACTTAATTGACTCTGGAGAATTATCCTTAACGGACATCTTCAAGTTACCCAAACTGCGACTATCTATCGCAAGGCTTTTATCAGACGAGTCAGTAATTGGCGTCATCATCGTTCCTTAGATAATTTCAAGTTCAGCATGTAAAGCACCTGATGCTTTCATCGCCTGTAGAATCGCGAGCAAATCTTGAGGTGTTGCGCCAATTGAATTGAGTGCTTTCACCACATCAGCGAGTGACGCACCAGCTTTGAGCAGCTGTAATTGTCCGGCATCTTTCGCGATGGTAATGGTGGAATTAGCCACTGGCGTGGTCTGTCCGCCCGCGAGCGCATTAGGCTGACTTACCGCGTTATCAGTATTAATGACAACAGAAAGATTTCCGTGTGCGACAGCGCACGCATCAAGTGTCACTGCCTGATTCATGACAATCGATCCTGTTCGACCATTGAGAATCACCTTGGCGACATTTTGCGCAGGTGTCACGTCGATATTTTCCAGCATACCCAAAAATGCGACGCGCTGATCTGCGCTGGCCGGAGCCTTAACCTGAATGGCACGACCATCAATCGCCGCTGCAGTATCCGCGCCAAAACGACGGTTAATTGCCTCAACCACACGACTCGCTGTTGAAAAGTCAGAAGTATTCAACTCGAGCTGGATGCCGCCGCCTTGAGCGATAGAATTTGGTACAGCTCTTTCGACCGTGGCACCACCTGAAATTCTACCTACATCCAAGTGATTGACCTGTGCCTTGCTACCATTCGCTGATGCACCAACCCCGCTAACTAAGACGTTGCCTTGTGCCATCGCGTAAATCTGCCCATCAGCACCTTTCAACGGCGTCATCAAGAGCGTGCCGCCCCGCAAACTCTTGGCATTACCCATAGACGAAACAGTGATATCTAAAGTTTGTCCGGGCTGAGAAAACGGCGGAAGCGAAGTAGTTACCATGACAGCGGCGACATTCTTGAGCTGAAGACTTGTTCCAGTTGGTAAAACAACCCCCATTTGCTGCAACATGCTGATAATACTCTGCACCGTAAATGGCGTTTGTGTTGTCTGATCACCGGTACCATCAAGCCCGACGACCAAACCATAACCGAGCAACTGATTCTGACGCACGCCCTGAACGCCAGCCAAATCTTTAATTCGCTCTGCATGACAAAATTGAAAAAATAAAGTGCAGACCGCAACGACGCAAAAGCGTGTCAACATAGGTATACGTGATTCGGTAGGCATTTTCATCATAGAACCCAGTTTTGGCTTTTCATTCGTTTGCTCATATCACAGCGGAAGAAAACTAAGGAAGAATCGAGTCAACATTGAATTCGCTTCAGCCTTATCGACATGTGAAGTTGATCGGTATTCAAGTCGTGCGTCAGCAACCTGCGTTGAAGATACCAGATTCCCTGCAGCGATTGTTTGCGGGTTAACGACACCAGAAAAACGCACAAATTCAGCTCCCTTATCAAAGGCAAGCTGCTTCTCTCCGCTGACAACTAAGTTACCATTTGCCTGCACATCAATCACCGTCACCGTAATTGTCCCTGAAAAATTATTCCCTGAACTTTCCGCACCTGACTCGCCAAATTTATTTCCTGTCGTGGTTTTCAATCCACCTTGCAAAGCAGTCGCTGCTGGCATGCCGAATATTTGCGGCGTCGCAAATGAAACAGCACCTGTTTTACTGCTTGAACTTGCGGATGTTTTCCCTGCCGATGTTTTTTCACTCAAATTAATAGTAATGACATCACCCACCATTCTTGCTTTGACATCCTCATATAGTGGACGATACGAAGCAGTCTGGAAAATAGCGCCATTAAGCTCCCGCTGAGGCTTCGCAGTCTGTGGCGGTATTGTTAGCGGCTGATGCACGATCGTCGGCGGAGTAACAGCACAAGCCGTTAGCAACAGCGGTGTAAAACAAAGAAGGAAGGCAGTTTTTTTCATCACATCACCATTATGCTAAATCACATTTGAGACAACTTCTGTAGCATCTGATCCGACGTCGTAATTGCCTTACTATTCATCTCATAGGCGCGTTGAGTTTGAATCATATTGACCAATTCTTCCGCTACATTAACGTTAGAAGTTTCAATATAATTTTGTTGCAAACTCCCGGCACCGTTCGTACCTGGCGCATTGGTTGCGGGCGCACCAGACGCCGCCGTTTCCGCATAAAGATTTCCGCCCATCGACTGTAATCCAGCGTTATTAATAAACGTGGATAATTGCAGTGAACCGACTTGTATAGGATTGACTGACCCTGCCTGCGTCACTGATACCGTACCATCAACACCAACGGTAATTGTTTGTGAATTGGCAGGAATAGTAATTGCAGGCTGAATAACATACCCATTTGCAGTCACCAATTGCCCTTGGTTATCGGTCTGAAACGAGCCGTCTCGTGTGTAAGCAGTTGTACCATCCGGCATCAACACAGAAAAAAAACCATCGCCCTGAATCGCAACGTCTTTAGAGTTACCGGTTTGCTGCAGATTGCCCTGAGTAAAAAGACGTTCAGTGGCAACTGGACGGACACCAGTTCCTAGTTGCAAACCAGAAGGCAACTGCGTCTGCTGCGAACTTTGCGCACCTGGCTGTCTGATTGTTTGATACAACAAATCTTCAAAAACTGCTCTTGAGCCTTTAAAGCCAGTTGTACTGACGTTAGCCAGATTATTTGATATGACGTCCATCTGCGTCTGTTGCGCATCAAGGCCTGTCTTCGCAATCCATAATGAACGTATCATTTTTTTCTCCTACAAGCCACAAGGGCAAATTTTCATATCACTATTATTGCTTACTCAGGGTCAACCCAAACTGAGGATCTGCGTCGCTTTAGTAGCGTTGTTCTCGGCATTAGTAATTAACTTCATTTGCATTTCAAACTGACGCCCCAAATTAATCATCGTCACCATTGAATCAACGACACTGACGTTACTACTTTCGAGCATATTCGATGCAACAGAGACCGTTTCATCAAGATCGGTAGCAGAACCGTCTTTCGTCTTAAATAATCCATCATCCCCCCGTACCAAATTACCTTCAGGAGGATTGACCAATTTCAGACGACCAATGACTTGGATTGATTTTGGGGCAGAACCACTTGGGATACTAGAAATGGTGCCATCCTTCCCAATCGTGATCGGCGTACCTGGAGGTAAGGTAATAGGTCCCCCTTCCCCCAGTACGCTTAAGCCATTTTGTGTTTGCAAAACACCGTTTTCATCAAGTTTGAGACTGCCGTTACGCGTCAAGCCCTCGGTGCCGTCGGCCTTTTGTACTACCAGCCACCCTTTACCCTGAATGGCAACATCCAACTCGCTGCCGGTAAGCTGAAGACTACCGGGAGTAAAATTCGCTCCGACCGTGGAATCTACGACAAACGTTCTCGTCGGAAGACTTCCACCTATTACGGGGACGGCTCGAAACGAGTCCATCTGCGCACGAAAACCAGTTGTTGTTGCGTTTGCGAGATTATGCGATGCAGTCGCCTGTTGCTCCAGAATATGGCTCGCCCCAGTCATCGCGGTATACACCAAACGATCCATATCAGACTCCCCTCACCAATGAGTTATGCATCATCCAAATTTCAACCAACATAAGTCACTACCTCAGATTGACCAACGTTTGCAAAATCTGATCTTCCGTTTTAATGGTTTGGGCATTAGCTTGATAATTTCGCTGTGCAGTGATCATATTGACCAAATCCCCTGTCAAATCCGTGTTTGAGTCTTCCGTTGCTGAGGATGTCAGCGAACCGAGATTGCCTGATGTTGGAGGCCCAACCAATGATTGACCTGAAGTTGCGGTTTCTCCCCATTGATTATTACCCAACGATTGCAAACCGTTCGAATCCGTGAAGTAAGCCAAGACCACCTGTCCCAAGACTTTAGTTTGGCCATTGGTATAACTACCAACAATCGTGCCATCTTTGCCTGTATTAAAACTTGCCAACTTCCCAGATGCAAAACCGTCTTGCTTCATGGTGCTTACGCTATATGGCGATCCGTATTGCGTGGTATTGGTGAAGTCAAATTTAATCGCGAGAGGTGCTGTGTTAATTGGCGTGACCGCCTGGGAAGACACTGGAACAACCATTTTGAGTGCATTGGGACTAGCAGCTGAATACGCTGCAGAAGTACCAGTTGTGGTGTACACGCCAACCTGCTGACCGAGATTATTAAAACCCAGAACCCCAAGTGGCACCGGAGCTGCGGGCGATACAGTCAGGTTGCCCGTAGGATCAAACAAGTTACCATCGACAGAGCCATAAACCGTCCAAGCCGATGCTGGCGTCACGAGGGGCGCCGTTGAGGCTGGGATGGTTGTCGGATCAACTTTGACGTAATACGTTTGAATCACGTGTGAGTTACCGAGACTATCGTACACGGTCGTCGAAGTAGAACTGTTGTAAGTCGTTGCGTTTGTTGGATCAAACTGCGTCGGTGTAATGACTGGCGGCGTTGCGACTGGAAGCGCCGTCCCTGGCACGTTCAGGGTAGAGTTAAAATTCATGACCGCATTAACGGTTGCGGTTTGATTTGGCGCCAGATCAGCTGTATTGATATTAATTGGAACCGCTGCACCCGTTGCCAAAACACCGCTATTATTGGCCGCATAGCCAGTTAATTGGGAACCTTGTGCATTAACCAGGTAACCATTTTTATCTAATTGGAATTGACCATTTCGGGTATAAGTCACCGCACCATTAGTCGTCATGCGAAAAAAACCATTACCGTTAATCGCAACGTCGAGAGGATTTGTCGATGAAGAGATATTACCTTGCGTGAACTGCTGGGCAATATTGACAACGCGTACACCAATACCAACAGAACTTGCCGATGCACCATTTAAAGAATTTGCATAAACATCTGCAAATTCAGCTCTGGAATTCTTAAATCCAACCGTACCAGCATTAGCAATGTTATTGCCAATAACGTCAAGCTGCTGCGAAGAGGCATTTAAGCCACTCAAACCTTGTTGAAAACCCATGATTAACTCCCCTGCGATACCAAATAATTAAACGCCGAAACGTATGAATAACGTTGTTTGAAAATTAACTAGAAAATCTGAACGACAGTATTCATTGCAACGGACCCAAGATTCGCAAGATTTAAAGTCACGCCCTGCGAGCTAGTAGAAACACTAGAGACCATGCCAAATTCCAAGTTAGTCGGTGTCACAGAGGATGCACCCGATGCCGCTTTGACTGTGTAGCTATACGTCCCTGCAGGTGCAGTTCCACCGCTGTCAGTAGACCCATCCCAACTCAAGGTCTGCACCCCTTGGGATAAGGCACCGAGATTAATCGTCTTCACAACGGCACCTGCGGCATTGGTAATGGCGACTGTTCCTCCACTAATGTTTTGCGGTAAATTCAACCCGTAGGCACCGCCTGTTGCGCTCACACCTGCTGAGTTCGTCGTCGTGGTGAGTGCGATATTATTACCCGGCACCAATACCCCATGACCGATCATATTGGCAGCCTGCAAACTTTGACTCGCCTGAAAATTCGCATTCATTGCATTAATAGAGGCATTGACCTGATTAATCCCAGTAACGGTAGACAACTGCGCTAACTGACTTGTCACTTGTGCATTGTCCATCGGATTGAGTGGATCCTGATTTTTCATCTGCGTCGTTAGCAACGTCATAAACTGATCCTGCGCCGCTTGGATCGTATTAGTTGAGGCCTTTGTGCCATTCATCGTTGTCAACAATGTCGGATCAACTGAGTTTGTTTGTATAGTAGACATTTCAAATATCCTTTATGAGTATCATTGACCCAAAGTAAGTGTCTTGAGCAGCATTGCTTTTGCTGAATTCATCGTCTCAACGTTATCTTGATATGAGCGTGAGGCAGAAATCATGTTGACCATCTCCTCGACCACATTAACGTTTGGCGAGGCGACATAGCCCTTCTCATCAGCAAGCGGATGCGCAGGGTCATACATTAATTTGGGTGGCGTTGCATCTTCAACCACCTCAGATACTTTCACACCGGTGGATCCTGTACCGTTCATTGGCACGGCGGCAAACACAACCTGTTTAGCCTTGTACGTCGCCCCGCTGGTACTCGTAACACTGTCTGCATTAGCAAGATTGCTTGACACAGCATTGAGGCGCTGCGCTTGCGCACTCATCGCTGAACCAGCAACATTAAAAACATTAAAAAGCGACATAATAATTACCCCCGATCAATCATCATTAGCCCTGTATTGCCGCGAGCATGTTGCGAATTTGCATGTTAATCATTGTCAAACCCGCTTCATACCGCACACCGTTGTCCGCAAAGGCATTACGCTCAACGTCCATATCAACGGTATTACCATCCACGTTTCCCTGCACCATGGTTCGATACATCGGAGCAATACCATCTACAGAACCAGAGGGATCCATATGCTGATTTGCTGTTTTTGCCAGCGGTGTCGCTGACTGACTTGAATTGAGCTGTAATTTATTGGCAAGGACCGCCGTAAAATCAATATCGCGCGCTTTGTAGTTGGGCGTATCCGCATTAGCAATATTTGATGCAAGCAATTGCTGCCGTTGCCCGCGCACTGACAATGCCGTCTGCTGAAACCGCATGAGATCATCAAGCTTACTCACAATCACACCTCCACGACCGATTTATTCAATTGAAACTTCTCTGTTCATTACATCTTAGGCGACATCCCCCCCATTCAATCCGATAAGCAAAGGCAAGAAACCCCTCTTATTTGCACAATCAAACAAAACTGGGCGACATAAAATACAGCCATCGATTCGTTGTCATGCTGAAAGTCAAAAATGAACCATGTTGCTCAATCCACGTTTGCCGCCATAGGATCTTTGGCGATCGCAGGATGTGCAATGGCGGCAGACATTGGCGTCACCGCCCAAGATCACGACAAAATCAAGCAGGTAGCTACCGAGTTTTTACGGCAAACATCCATTGCGCAGCCAGGCGACGTTGAAATTACCGTCAATGCCATCGATAACCGACTGATACTGGCACCATGTCAGGCATTGGTTCCGTTCTTACCCACAGGTAGTAAGGCATGGGGAAAAACGACCGTCGGTGTCAAGTGCACAGCTCCCACCTCGTGGACCATTTATTTAAGGGCAAACGTTCAAATCACGGCTGAATATTATGTGGCAGCACATTCACTGACCAAAGGACAAGTGATAGCCATTGATGACTTGAGTAAAATCAAAGGTGAAATTTCCAATCTCCCGGTTGGCTTCATTAGCAACCCTGATCAGGCGATTGGCAAGGCAATTCAAAACTCTGTATCGTCAGGCACTCTCCTTCGTACGGATGCACTCAAAAGCCCCGCCGTTGTTCAGCAAGGCCAATCAGTTCGCGTCATCAGTATGGGCAATGGCTTTCAGGTAACAACAGATGCACAGGCAATGAACAATGCATCCGAAGGCCAAATAGCAAAGGCGAGGACGGCGAATGGTGTTACTCTGAGTGGAATTGCAAAAGCTGGTGGAATCATAGAAATCAGTAATTAAATTGCAATAATGCAGTTTTTTTGCTGGCATAATTAAAGTTTAAAAATACCGAGCCGATAACTGGATTGAAGAAGTAGATAATTCCCACTATCGAGGGTATCGCTGTGAAAATTGATGACACACTAAATAAAACTGCTGCGGCACCAGCATTAAATAGTCCCCAGCAAGCGCGTACTGACACGGCGCAAGAAGCGCCTGTGGCCACGCCGGCAGCACCAAGTACAACCGTCCAGCTTTCGCCACTGTCAACGCAACTTCAGGCGTTGCAGAGCACGCAGGCTAGCAGCTCAGTATTTGCAACAAAAAAGGTCGAGGAAATTAAACTGGCTATTTCCGAAGGTCGTTTTCAGGTCAATTCTGAAAAAGTCGCTGATGGCCTGCTTGAGTCTGTAAAAGATTTGATCAACTCCAGAAAACGTTAATAATGTTTCAAGAAATCGCGCACAATATGTCCATCCAACAATGCCTGACCGCAGAAGTTGCTGCAATGAGCGAGCTTGCCAGCTTGCTTAAATCAGAACAGTCAGCTCTCGCGGACGGTGACATGGATGCGCTTAGCGAGACGACATCCGGCAAAACTGTATTACTGCGAAAAATTGCAGAGCTTGAGAAAGTCCGTACAACTAAAATGACAGCGTTAGGCTTCAATGGCAAGCCGGAAGGCATGAAAGATTATTTCACGCAAAGCACTGACGATACCGAATACTGCGCGATGCTCTGGGAAAAATTACTTTCTATCTCTGAACAAGCAAAAGAAGATAACCGAACAAATGGGTTACTGATCAACCGTCGCCTTAGTCAAAATCAAACAGCACTGAATGTCTTAGGTCGGGGAGGCAGCACGGGCTCACTCTACGGCCCCACAGGACAGGCAACCGTCAACACCGGATCAATGAAAGGAATGGTTCCCCGCTAAGGAAATCCATTCCGTAAACATAGAAAAGATCCTCGATAACAGCTTTGGATCTTTTTTATTTTCAGCCAAACGTTGGCTCATTGACAAATATATTATCCAATCCATCAAGCAGCCGAATTTCAGTTGGCAGTCTGTTTATCCGCCCCTACTGGTACATCAATAACCGGCTCAGGCAATACAGCGAGTACGGTCACGGAAACTCGACGATTCCGTGCGCGACCTTCAGGAGTCTCATTTGAATCAACAGGCTGTTTGGAGCCTTGACCTACGGCAGTTACTCGGTTTTCATCAACACCATTTTCCGTCAACAAACGCGCAACGGTGCTCGCGCGCCCTGCGGATAACTCCCAGTTTGACGGAAAAATGGAATTCTTAATGGGAATGTTATCGGTGTAGCCTTCAACCTGAATTGCATGAGTATCTATTTTCAATACAGAAGCTATTGCAGTCAAAGCCTGGATAGAGTCTGGGCTAAGTTTTGCCTCCCCCGTTGGAAAAAGCAGACTGGCATTAATCTCAATGGTGACCCCGCGACTCGTTTGTGTCACGCGGACCTTACCCTCCCGAACCAAAGGCTCAAGCACTGCCATAATATCTTTGGCAACTTCGGTCATTTTTGCCCGCTCTTTACGCAATCCTTCGCTCGCGCGTTGCTTGACCAACGGCAGTGGTGCGAGCTTAACGACATCTTCTGTCGCAGCAGTGGTCAGCGCAGGAGAAATAGGCTTTGCATTACTGAAAGCACCGGTCAGAGAGTTCGATAGAACACGATATTTCCCCTCGTTAAGCGAAGAAATAGCATACATCACGACAAAAAACGCAAACAACAAAGTAATGAAATCAGCGTAAGAAACCAGCCAACGCTCATGATTATCAGGTTCTTCGTGATATTTTCTTCGTGCCATCGTCAATCACCTAGCCTTTGTGATTTGCAACGCGTTCCTCAACAACACGAGGACTATCACCTAACGCAATACTATAAAAGATATCGGAAAGCATTTCCCGACGAACAACTTCCTTAGCGATGATCTCTTTTAATTTATTACTGACGGGCAAAAAGAGTAAATTTGCTAATCCCACGCCATAAATAGTGGCAACGAAAGCAACAGCAATCCCCCCACCAAGCTTTGCAGGATCGGAAAGATTTTCCATCACATGAATCAATCCCAATACAGCACCCAAAATACCGATGGTAGGAGAGTAGCCGCCGGCAGACTCCCAGATTTTTGCGGCTTGGCGTTGCTCCATCTCAAACAAAGAAATATCCACATCAAGGATGTCTTTGAGACGAACAGGATCAACACCATCGATAACCAATCGTAAACCTTTGCTAATGAAAGGATCGCGGGCAGCATCCATATAACGTTCGAGACTTAAGAAGCCCTCTCTACGCGCAACAACACTCCAAACCAGCGCATCTTGGACATTTTTTCGACTATTGTCAGGCGGTTCAGAAATAATCCAACGGAGCATATTGATGCCTCGTCGGAAAGTGCTCATGCGGCTTTGCAGTAGGACAGCGCCGAGAGTGCCAATAACGACAATCACAAAAGCAGCTGGTTGAAGCAATGAACTGAGGCGCCCGCCCTCCATAAGCTGACCTGCACCGATACCGATGATGACCAGTAATAAACCCGCTACGCTAGCCCAGTCCACGCCTTCTCCCTTAAATATACCCTGAGCCTAGCTACCGCTTGGCTATGCAACTGAGAAACACGCGACTCAGATACCCCCATGACAGCACCGATTTCTTTGAGATTAAGCTCTTGTTCGTAATAGAGGCCCATGAGTAACTTTTCTCTCTCGGGCAAGCTGTCGATAGCACCAATTACGGCGTCACGAAAATCATCATTGAGCAGGTCCTGCAAAGGATCGCCAGAACTGTCCGAACAATAGTGATCTAAAAAATGCTCCTTGGTATCCGAGTCATGGAAATCTTCGTAGTAGACCAACTGATGACCGCCGTTGTCGCCGAGGATATCCTGATACTCACCAAGACTGAGCTTGAGAGACTTGGCCACCTCGGTTTCCGTTGGCGGTCTGCCTAATTTTTGCTGCAGCACATTCATTGCTGACTCAATTTTGCGCATATTCTGGCGAACACCCCTAGGCAACCAGTCAGTGTTACGCAATTCGTCAAGCATGGCACCACGAATACGCTGCACAGCATAGGTTTCAAATTGTGCGCCATGCGTATCTTCGTAACGATTAACAGCGTCGAGCAGGCCGATCATGCCTGCTTGCACAAGGTCATCCACCTCAACGCTAGGAGGCAGGCGTGCTTTCAACTGGTAAGCCAGACGCTTGACCAATGGCGCATGCTCCCTCAGGAGAAAATTTTTATCTGATTTTCCGCTAGCGGTGTACATAGTAATTAAATTCCGAGACCAACACCAAGCTCAGGCACACCCTCAAAAGACATCACAGAACGCGCTGATTCAACCAACTGCGTCGCCAAACGAGAAAAAGCTACTGAAGCACGTGCTTTTGGAAAAGCATCAATCACCGACTGCCCCAGACTGGCGGCTTTTCTGACGTGATCGTCTTCCGGTACATATCCAATATAGTTCAAAGGTACAGCCAGATAGCGACTGGCAGCCTGCGCCATATTTGTATAGATCAATGTTGCCTCCTTCTCGGACACACCAGAAACCAAGATACTAAAAGAACGCCGACCAAGTCTGCCACTCATTCGCTTAATCAAGCCGTAAGCATTTTTAATTGCTGCCGGATCTGCCGATACTTGTATTACTACCTCGCTATGATCTAGCGCTGAAAGCGGAAACCCATTATCGTCATCAAGATTAACGTCCACCACGACCAAATCGGCCCGCTGAGCAACGATATCAAACACCTTCGATAACTGTCTTGCCGTTTCAGGCGACAACTCCGACACCATACTTGCTTTTCGTGACAACATCGTCACTGATAAGCCAGAAGCCACTATTTTAATGGCCTCTTGCATTGTACGCTGTTGTCTCGCGACATCCAATAAGCTGATGTCATTTTGCGCACTTAACCACGTACCAATACTGCTCGGGGCGGATCTGGCATCCAACATCGTAATCTTCTGACCTTGGCGCGCCAGAGAAACACCAAGATTGACTAACATTGCACTTTTTTCTTCATCTTTAAGTGCTGACAAAAATGTGAATACACGTGGCTTTGGCACCGCCAACATGCGGCGCAGTCCTTCTGCTTGATCGACATTAGCCAAAGGACACCTCTCTCGCAGCGGAGGATGCTGCACTACCATTACCCACAGCAGCCGACATTAAGAGCGGCAATTCATCATCAAGATACTTAAATGCAGCGGTTTCACGTTTCAATTTAAAGGCGCGGTCAATCAAATACTGCTTATTAGCCACATGCAAATCTTCCGGAACGCGCTGACCGCTAGCGACATAATATAAAGTCAGTTTTTGACGAATTGCAATATCAAGGGCACCACCGATCGTCGCTGCCTCATCCAATTTAGTCAGGATACAGCCAGCTAAACCACTACCCTGATAAGCGCGCACAACCTCACTGAGTGTTTCACCCGTCGACGTTGCGTTTAGACATAATAAACGCTTGACACCTGTATCAGCACCGGAAAGCATCGCCACCTGATCGGTGACCATTTTATCGCGCTGACTCACACCGACAGTATCAATCAATACGGTATGTTTATTTTTGAGTTCGGACAAAGCAATACGCAAATCGCTCTCATCTTTGACCGCGTGCACCATAACACCAAGGATTTTTCCGTAAATACGTAATTGTTCATAACCGCCAATACGATATCCATCTGTCGTGATCAAGGCCAACTTCGATGGTCCGTGACGCATTACGCAGCGCGCCGCCAGTTTTGCTGTCGTCGTTGTCTTACCAACACCAGTAGGCCCCACCAATGCGTACACACCGCCTTTTTCCAAAATTTCACTCTCATTGTCGATCGCCGACAGGTTGCGAGCGAGAATAGATTTAATCCATTCGATACCGTTTTGAACGCTATCATTATCCGGCATTTTTGCAACCATAAAACGTGACAAACTGGCACTCAACCCTGTAGCCAGCATTTCTCTTAACACTTCAGCTTTTTGTGGCTGACGTTGCTGCGTGTTCGTCCACGACAACTCCGCCAATTGCGATTCAAGCATACTGCGCATTGAGCGAATTTCACTCATGACGTCAGTCATTTCGCTTGTGCGGACGAAGTCTGGCGCAGACCGAGGCTGCGCGAATCCTGAAGATTCAAAGCTAGAGCGATCTTGAGGCGCCTGAAATCCCGCTGGAGAAAATACTTTACTTTCAGCTCGAAAAGGTGGCGTGATAACAGCCGCTTCAGGTACGATCTGCGGGTTATGTTTAGGCATCGTCGATGGTGGAATGGCACTTGCCACATCTCCTTCCATGGCGAGAATCTCAACGTTACCATCGACATTGCGGTTCGACAAAATAACAGCATCCGCACCTAAAGCCTCTCTCAGCATGCGTAGCGCTTCGCGCGACGTTTTGGCAGTAAATTTTCTAACGTTCATGACTGACCTCCAACAAGACTGGTGACTTTAATCGTTTTCGTTTCTGGTAATTCCGCATGCGATAACACTTTCAATTGTGGCAAAGTGCGGCGCAGGAATCTGGACAACAATGCCCGTAATGGTGCTGGCACAAGTAAAACTGGCGTAACGCCCATTTGCTCTTGATGTTTAGCCGCGATATCGGCCTGGCTCGACAACGTATCAGCGAGTCCGGGCTCGATACCTGCGCCATCAGCCCCGCCAGTATTCAAGGCCTGCATCAACAAACGCTCAAGGCGACTATCCAATGTCATTACTGTCAATTCATTTGTGCCCGGGAAAATTTGTTGTACGATGGCTCGTCCCAATACGACTCGTACACGAGCAGTCAACTCATTTGCATCCTGGGTATGCATTGCATGCTCAGACAACGCCTCAATAATCGAGCGCATATCTCGGATATGAACGCCTTCCACAAGCAGATTTTGTAAGACTTTTTGCAGTGTCGACAATGGCAACAATTTAGGAATAAGGTCTTCCACCATTTTTGGCATTTCCTTAGCCAGATGATCAAGCAAGGCCTGAACTTCCTGACGTCCAAGCAAGTCAGCCGCATTTGTAGTAATGACATGATTCAAATGAGTAGCAATGACGGTACTAGCATCCACAACGGTATAACCCATTGTTTGCGCGTGCTCTTTCATGCTTGCATCAATCCACACTGCAGGCAAACCAAAAGCGGGATCCGTCGTTGCTGGACCAGGTAAAGGACCTGCAACCATACCAGGGTTAATCGCAAGGAACTGCCCATTCATCGCCTCACCAGCACCCACCTCCACGCCCTTCAGCGCGATCCTATATGCGGACGGTTTAAGCTCAAGGTTGTCGCGGATATGTACTGGTGGCGACAAGAAACCAACCTCTTGTGCAAATTTTTTGCGAACACCTTTGATACGGCGCAACAACTCCCCACCCTGCGACTTATCAACAAGCGGAATCAGACGATAGCCAACTTCGAGACCCAAAGTATCAACAGGCAAAACGTCTTGCCAGGTAGCCTCTTCCATTTCTGCCGCTGGTGGCGGTGGCGCGTCTTGTTTGACTGGTTCTTGCGCTGCAACCTCAATACGTTTGCGCACCATGTAACCCGCACCACCCAAGGCGGAAGCCAAAAGAACGAATGCAATGTGCGGCATACCAGGAATAATGCCCATACCACCAATAATTGCTGCGGTGATAAACATCACTTGCGGTTTGGCAAACAACTGACCAATCAACTGTCCACTGATATCCTGATCACTGGCAACGCGGGATACGACAACGCCGGCTGCGGTAGAAATAATCAATGATGGAATCTGCGCCACAAGACCGTCACCGATCGCCAACAAGGTGTAATTTTTCAGTGCATCTGCAAAGTCCAGATCATGCTGCACCATACCGACGACAAGTCCACCAACAACGTTAATCACCGTCACCATAATGCCGGCAACCGCGTCACCACGAACATATTTACTTGCACCATCCATCGCGCCATAAAATTCTGCTTCTTGGGCGACTTCTGTACGGCGACGACGCGCCTCTTGTTCTACAATCAAACCTGCATTCAAATCAGCATCAATCGCCATTTGCTTACCTGGCATTGCATCCAACGCAAACCGCGCACCAACCTCAGCAATACGTCCAGCACCTTTCGTCACAACAGTAAAGTTGATGATCGTCAAAATCACAAAAACGACAATACCGACGGCATAATTGCCACCAATCAGAAAATGTCCAAATGCCTCAATCACTTTACCTGCTGCATCAGGACCGGTATGCCCTTCGGTCAAAACAATCCGCGTTGACGCCACGTTCAAGGACAAACGCAGCATGGTACTTACCAATAACACAGTCGGAAAAACCATAAAATCTAATGGCTTTACGGTATATAAACTGGTCAGCAAAACAATCACAGCAATCGCAATATTGAAACTGAAAAAGATATCCAGAGCAAACGCCGGCAAAGGCAAAATCATCATGGACAACATCAAAATGATCAGCAATGGTGCTGCCAATGCCCGACCATTGAGCCCGTTTAACCAAAGTGGTAGCTTCAGGCTGTTCATTCGATAACTCCTATTTGATTATTTGGATCTAATTCTTCTGGCACGTTGAGTTCGCGGGGCACCTCTGGTCTGACACCACCGCTACTACGGAAAGTACGCAATTGATAAACATAAGCCAGAACTTCCGCTACTGCGCCATATAATGCTTCTGGAATCTCATCACCCAGATCAGTGTGCTTGTATAACGCACGTGCCAGTGGTGGTGCCTCCAATAGAGGCACATTGTTTTCTTTCGCCAGTTCACGAATTTTCGCTGCCACTTCATCCGCACCTTTCGCCACAACTTTAGGCGCTCGGTTGCCCCCTTCCGTGTATTTCAAGGCCACGGCAAAGTGCGTCGGATTAGTGACGACAACGTCCGCAGTCGGAATCTCTGCCATCATCCGACGCCGCGCCATTTCACGTTGTTGCTGACGAATCTTGGCTTTAATTTGCGGATTACCGTTCGCTTCTTTTGATTCTTGAATGACTTCCTGACGTGTCATCTTGAGTTTATTGGCGTATTGCCACATTTGGTAAGGCGCATCCACCGCTGCAATAGCAACTAGCGCCCCAACGATAGAGATAAAACTCATCAGCAGCATCCGGCCTACATGTGGAATACCATTGGCAAGGTCCTCAAGAGCCAAACCAAAAATAGCTTCTTTTTGATGAGAAATCACCATCCATGCAACCGCGCCGACGAGAATCGTTTTAACAATCGCTTTTAACAACTCGACTAAAGCGCGCACGGAGATCATATTCCCCAATCCAGAAATAGGATTAAGCCGCCCAAAGTTTGGCTGCAAGGCTTTAGCACTGAATAACCAACCACCGATCAATACCGGCGAGCCGAGTGCCACGATCACTAAAACTGCGGCAATAGGGGCAAATGCAATAACAACACTCAATAAGTGCGTCGCGACTTGCATAATCAAAAGATTAAAATCAAACGCTGCCTCACGCTCAAAACTCAGTCCAGAAATCAGATTTTGCTGCAACTGATTCACCATACCGCCACCCATCGCCCAAAAAGCACCCCCTGCAGCGAACAAAATGGCACATGTAGAAAGCTCACGAGAACGCGGCACATCCCCTTCTTCGCGCGCCTGCTCGAGGCGCTTCGACGAGGCCGGTTCTGTTTTTTCGAGATCGCTTTCTTCGGCCATTGCCGACTCCTGTCATTTCCATAAAGCAATAATTGCTTTATTTACGCAAAGATACAGGTGTGATTATTGAATATCAGAAGAGAGTTAGATGCGACGAATAAGGGAGTAAATACCCGTTTATTCAATCACTGAGCCATTTCAGAGGGAAAATGGCGGCAAAATTGATGCAGATCGTCCTGATCAGACCACAAAAAAACACCGCCCAGCGACGAAGAACCTGCAATGAATAAGTTACGCTGACTTAATCGCTTGCACAAGCAGAGGCCATACCGCCTGATGAGAACGGCGAAACCAATCGATATGTCCGAGCGATTTCAGACCAAACTGGGCTGGACGCACACAGTGAACCTGTTTTTCTGCACTTGGGAAAGTCGACATCAGATTATCAACCGTTTTCGCATTCGCAATGTCATCGTCTTCGGCATAGAAGGCAATAATAGGCATGCCAACATCCCGATGAAAATCCATTTCACTGCGACCACGTATCGCGTTAGTCGCATAGCCTCCTGCAGCACACCACTCGCCCCACTGCAGAGCGACACGCGAGGGCAGATTTTCACCCAATCCGATGACAGCGGTCGGACCATAACCAAGTAATTTGATTCCAATTGGGACAAACAACCTTAAACCAAAGCGGGCTTTGATAGAAAACGCCCAGCGCATACGAGAAAACCAACCCGTCGATACCGACACACCAACAACACGCGCGATTTTCGCGTGGTTAGGCATCAATCCCATCATCTGTCCGCCTGCGCTATGCCCTAGCAATACTACTTGCTCGCTCGCTGTACGCGCCAGTAAGCATTCAAGCGCCGCAACTTGGTCCTGGCACCCCCAATCCTCCAAACTGGCCTGTGACCGCTTTAACTCTCCTCTCAGGGATAAGCCAATTCCACGATAATCAAACACCAACACATCATGCCCCTGCTCGCTGAGCCACGATGCAAATCGAAAATAAAAATGCTGCTTAACGCCGGTCGCCGGACAAATCAGCACCGGCAACTCAGTACTCTCGACACTGCGACGAAAAAAATGAGCCACAAGCGATACGCCGTCGGCACAGTTGATTTCAATACGGTCAGGTTCTTGCGCAGCAGTATTCATATTGGATAAATTTTTCGACAAATAAATGAAACGACGTGACATGGATAGAAGAATTTCTCATGATAGTAACCCGAGAATTTGGTTCTTTCGTAGAGTTACAGTTCTAGTCTGACCTCATCGCAGCACGCCCGCCCATCTAGGAAGCCCTCTAAGCAGCGCTATCCATCAAGCACAAACAAGCAAGCAAGCAAGCGCGAGGTATAATTTAAGGATAGGACATGACCAAAACACGCAGGAGATGCAATGAAAAAATTACCCATCTTGGCAACCTTGTTGCTTACGCTCTTCGGCAGTCAAGCAAGCTTCGCCGATGAAACTATCGTCATGCTGCGCCACGGAGAAAAACCAGCTGCAGGTCTTGGTCAACTCAACTGCCAGGGTCTGAACCGCTCTCTCGCTTTACCTCGGGTACTGCAGCAAAAATTCGGGACACCTGCAGCGATTTTTGCTCCCAACCCAGGCATTCAAAAGAACGATCGTGGCACGCTCTACAATTACATTCGCCCGCTGGCAACCATAGAACCGACTGCCATCTCTCTACAACTTCCGATTAACACGCAATTCGGGTTAGATGACATTACTGAACTTCTGAAAGCCGTGATCACGCCTGACTACGCAAATGCCACCATCTTCATCGCTTGGGAACATCGCCTAGCAGAAGAGGCAGCGCGTAAAATGTTGACAACCAATGATGGCGACCCAACAAGTGTTCCGTATTGGGATGGCAATGACTTCGACAGCATTTATATCGTGACAATTAAAATCAATGAACAAGGCAAACGTGTTGCCAGCTTCCGCCTAGATAAGCAAGAATTAAACAATTTACCCGATTCTTGTCCGAAATAACGAGCAGATTGTTTTTTTGATAGTTTTCAGTGCGCGATGAGCACTATATAAGCTCGGTTTTGAACACGGGCTTTTTTATGCAAAATGGGAGTGAAAAACAAAAAACCTTGCAAAGCCTTGATTTCTCTAGCTTTGCAGGGTTTTCTGCGTTACGTCTGATGTCGATATGGTGCCCGAGGCCGGAATCGAACCGGCACGCCCGCTATTAACGAAGCGGCGGATTTTAAGTCCGATGTGTCTACCTGTTTCACCACTCGGGCCCATCACTACAACATGCAATCTACGATTGCTTGCTCTGCATAGACAGCGTCTGGGACACTCTCTTTAATATGGAGGCGGGGGTCGGGATCGAACCGGCGTCTACGGCTTTGCAGGCCGCTGCATAACCACTTTGCTACCCCGCCAAGGGTGCGATTAATCTTACTAACTATCTTAGCTTGATTAATGTGCGGTACAACAACTACTGTAACAAAAAAGGGAAGCTGTGCTTCCCTTCAGAATCTGGAGCGGGAGAAGAGTCTCGAACTCTCGACCTCAACCTTGGCAAGGTTGCGCTCTACCAACTGAGCTACTCCCGCAGATACTGCGATACTTCAGGTACTACGCCATTTTGGAGCGGGAGAAGAGTCTCGAACTCTCGACCTCAACCTTGGCAAGGTTGCGCTCTACCAACTGAGCTACTCCCGCATCTGTACAACTTATTTCGCTGAGAAAACTTGGAGCGGGAAAAGAGGCTCGAACTCTCGACCTCAACCTTGGCAAGGTTGCGCTCTACCAACTGAGCTATTCCCGCATCAACGAAAGACCAGAATTATATAGTATTTCGAAAAACTGTCAAGTAAGCTACTTGAGATTCTCTGTGGATTCTTTAATTAACGGCCACGCTTTACGTAAGTAATAAAACATCGACCACACCGTTAACACTGCCGCGATCAACAAAAGCCACGAGCCTGGCAACACCATATCAACTCCAAATAACGTGTCGTAATATAGGAGCATAGGAATCGCCAGCATTTGCGCCGCAGTTTTAATTTTACCCAGCGAACTGACTGCAACCGATTTGGATGCGCCAATCAATGCCATCCACTCACGCAACGCAGAAATCGTAATCTCGCGACCAATAATCACAAACGCAATAACTGCATTGACGCGATCCAATTGCACCAAAACCAATAGTGCCCCTGCCACCATCAACTTATCTGCAACAGGATCCAAAAAAGCACCAAAGGAAGAGGTCTGATTCCAACGACGCGCCAGAAAACCATCAAACCAGTCTGTCACCGCAGCGACGATAAAAATCAAGGTTGATGCCAACCCTTTTTGAAATGGATCCAACCATGTATCAGGCAAATAAAAAACACCGACAACGAGAGGAATTAACGCTACCCGTAACCAGGTAAGTAAGATAGGAAAATTAAATGGCATGACTTAATTATTTAGAATATTTCTCTGCATTATATTGATCTAACGGAGTCGCTTGTAAATTTCTTCTGCCAATTGGCGCGAAATACCTTCAACACTGGCAAGCTCTTCAACACTCGCATCGCTAACCCCCTTCAAACCGCCAAAACGCACTAATAATCGCTGACGACGTTTTGGTCCCACTCCTTCAATCTCTTCCAATTGCGATGTTTGCCTTGCTTTATCCCGCTTAGCACGCATACCCGTAATGGCAAACCGATGCGCCTCATCGCGAATATGCGCGATGAGCATCAGCGCGGCGGACTCTTTACCTAGTTCCTTTTCTTCGCGCCCATCAACAAATACCAAGGTTTCCAAGCCAACCTTACGCCCCTCCCCCTTGGAAACACCGACAATCAGACTAGTATCGAGCCCAAGCTCAACAAATACCTGCCTAGCCACCTCTACCTGCCCCTTGCCACCATCAATCAACACGACATCTGGCATTGTCGCCGAGGTCGGATCTTGATCCACGACTTTCTCATAGCGGCGAGTTAACACCTGGCGCATCGCCGCATAGTCGTCACCCGGCGTGATATCTTTGATGTTATAGCGTCGGTATTCGCTATTTTGCATCGCATGATGATGAAATACGACACAAGATGCCTGTGTTGCCTCACCTTGGGTATGGCTAATATCAAAACATTCAATACGCAGCAATTCAATCTTATCTGCGTCTAGTTCCAACACGGTGGCCAAAGTACGCGTTCTGGCTTGCTGAGAACCTTGCTCTGACAGCAGCCTCGCCAGGGCCAGCTCAGCACCTTTAATCGCCATCTCAAGCCAAGCCCGACGTTGCTCTTGCGGTTGAAATGATAAATGAATTTTATGACCGCACTGTTCTGCCAACACCAACATCAAGTCCGGCGCATCCAGTGCAACATTCATGACGATCGTTGAGGGAATGAACTGGTCCACATAATGTTGCGCAAGGAAAGCGGCGATCACTTCGGCCTCAATCGATTCATCAGTGACAGCACGTACGTCGTCCACGTGACTAGGAAAATAAGCTCTGTCACCCAAATGCCGCCCTCCACGGATCATCGCCAGATTAACGCACGCGCGACCACCCTCTACGACCACCGCAATCACATCCAGATCGGCGTTACCGGTCGTCTCCATGCTTTGCTGATGCAATACTTTAGACAGCGCAGACATTTGATTGCGCACCACGGCTGCCTGTTCAAACTTCAGTTCTGCGGAAAAACCCAGCATCTTTGTTTCGAGATTTTGCATGACTTCCAACTGTCGTCCGCGCAAAAAATCAGCGGCATTTTTGACATCCTGCTGATAATCTTCAGGCGTGATCAGATCCACACAAGGCGCACTGCACCGCTGGATCTGATGCAACAAGCAGGGTCTCGTACGATTAGCAAAAACACTATCCTCGCAACTTCTCAATAAAAACACACGCTGCAGAATCTGCATCGACTCCTTCACCGCCCAACCTGATGGAAACGGACCGAAATATTGGTGTTTTTTATCAACCGCACCACGGTAATAGGTCATGCGCGGTGTTTTTTCTGATGTAATTTTTAGATAAGGATAAGACTTATCATCCCGAAACAAAATGTTGTAGCGGGGACGTAACGCCTTAATCAGATTGCTTTCTAAGATTAACGCTTCCGCCTCACTGCGGGTCACCGTCGTTTCTAATCTGACGATCTTTTCGACCATCATCGCGATTCTGGGACTAGACAGGGTCTTTTGAAAATAACTGGTGACGCGCTTCTTTAAGTCTCGCGCTTTTCCGACATACAAGACCTGATCCTGCGCGTCAAAATAGCGATAAACGCCAGGCAAATGGGGTAACTGCGTAACTGTATCAACGACCTGCTGGCGAATATTTTCCGGAGTCTGTTCCATATCCAAGCTCATTTAAGTCCGCGCATTTTGTTCGACAATCACAAACGCCACCACCTGATCCACCTCATCACTAACGGAAACATGCGCACTCAAATAACGCTCATTCATCCAACATTGCAGATCATCACTCACCACCACCACTGGTCGCCCCTGATCACTGCTGAGCGTCTGCATATTGCGCAAGGTCATCGGCAACCGAACACCTGTACCGATTGCTTTTGAAAAAGCTTCTTTGGCGGCAAATCGGGTTGCAACATAGCGGATGCCACGTACCGGAGATTGTTGCTGACGCTCAAAAAAAGTCTGCAATTCCTGTTCCCCGAGTACTTTTTTGAGAAAACGATCACCACCGCGACTGACTGCGCGCGCTATTCGCTCAATAGAAACTATATCTGTACCAATACCGTAAATCACATGATCACCTAGCAGACAATCGGGACTTCACCAGCAATGCTTTCGTAGCACGCACTGCAACCTCCCAACCGCACAACAACGCTTGCGCCATGACAGCATCGTCAACATGCACCTGCACCACATCCTCAAGGTGTGCAATGAGCGCGATATCTTGCAACCGCAGGGACCCACCGACACTCACACTGAGACCGCGGCGTACGCATTCTGTCGCAACCGATGCGATCTGCGTCAGTTGCCGGGCACGCTGTGCATCATCCTTAGCCTCACACAACGAAGAACAATTCAGCCTGACAGCGGATATCCCCAATTGCGCAGCCGCTGCAATCTGCGCAACATCAGGCAACACATAGGCCGCCACTTGTTTACCGCAAGCATGCAATTTCTTCACAGCAGCGTCAGCTCCCAAGCATTGAGCGACGAGATCAACGACATCCACTGCGCCTTTCATCGGTGAACTTGAAACCAAACAGATCTGTCGTACTGATAACGTTGCAACCTGATCCAACATAACGTCCGCTGGCGCCACCTCTAGCTCGAAAGAACCGATCGAATTTCGAGATAGGAATTGCACGTCTGCTTCGATCGAAGACCATGTTGCCCCCTGAACAGAGAGCGAAATCTGATCCGCACCAGCCTCCTCTGCAAAGAGTGCAAGTTTGCGCAGATCGATCAGATCATTACCCAATTTTTCGCGCATCTCACGTACTGCATTCAAGCTAACACTCAGAGTAACTTGTTGACGCTGTTGATGGATATTCATAAGTTCTGCAAATCAATCAAAATTTGGCGGGTATTTAAAAATGCACCGTGCAAGTGGTGCGCGAGCAAGCTCCGCATCAGCATCTTGCTCTGAAATTGGGTTTGTAGATCTTGATAATCTCCAGAAACCATGTCGAGCAACGTCTTACCAATCACTACCGGCGCGGTGTCGGAGGCGGTTGATAGCCTGACACCTGTTTCAGGATCAACGACATAGCGAGCATCCGCCTGAACAGGCTCACGTTTACTCGTGCAAAAAGCGAGATCACTCAGCAAACCAGATTCACGCAACAACGATAACTCAAATTGGCGCAACACGGTCGTAGCGGGCTCATCATGCGCCAGTTGATTTAATGTGGAGACGTATTGATCAAACAGAATGGGATGCGCCTCATCACGCACCAGGAATTTCACCAGTAGTTCATTGAGATAAAAGCCGCATAGAAGCGCAGACTTTTCAAGAGGAAGCATCCCACCCACCCATTCAGCGGAAGTCAAAATCCGCATTTCAGACTTACCAGTCCAGGCAAACTGAAGTGGCTGGAAGGTTTGCAAAACACTCCGCAATTGAGAATGTGGACGCTTTGCACCCTTTGCAATTAAAGCGATCCGGCCATAATCACGTGTGAGCACGTCAACGATGACACTGGTTTCTTTGTAGGGCCAAGAGTGAAGTACAAAACCGGGTTGATTGGAAACCCGGCGTTCGCGTGCAGTTGTTTTTGCTGATAACAATTTGGTCTTGACGCTGCCTGATACCGTTTTGACGACAGACTCATCCACTCCATCCGGAGTAGTCTCATGGAGGCGTAAGACGACAGATTCCCCAGCACTCATGCTGTACTTATTCGTAACCGTATGCCCGCAAACCGGCTTCGTTATCTGCCCAACCAGACTTTACTTTAACCCAAATTTCAAGATAAACGGGGCCACCAAAAAGCTTCTCCATGTCAACGCGCGACTGGGTTGAGATATCTTTCAGACGAGCACCCTTATTACCAATAACCATGGATTTATGTCCATCACGATCAACCAGAATAGCGATGAAAATCCGGCGCAAATTACCTTCCTGCTCAAATTTCTCAATCAACACCGTACTAGTGTACGGCAATTCATCACCGACAAAACGGAACAGTTTTTCACGAACGATTTCTGTCGCCAGGAATTTTTCACTACGATCCGTAATGTCATCTTCAGCGAATATTGGCGGGTTCAATGGCAAATATTTTCTCGCCTCACCTTCCAGATTTTCTAACTGAAAGCGCAACGTCGCCGATACTGGAACAATTGCTGCAAAAGAAAATAAGGCTGCAATCTTTTGCGCGAACGGCATCATGACAGCCTTATCTTTAACGCGGTCAGATTTATTAATGACCAGAATGACCGGCACATTTTTTGGCAGCAGATCGATGACCTGCTGATCTGCAGGACCAAACGTTCCCGCCTCAACCAAAAACAAAATCACGTCAGCAGCGGTGAGCGTTGTTGTCACAGTCCGGTTCAATGTACGGTTTAACGCATTCGAATGGCGAGTCTGAAAACCAGGCGTATCAACGTACACAAACTGTGTATTGTCTTTTGTCTGAATACCTGTAATACGGTGGCGTGTAGTCTGCGCCTTACGCGATGTAATACTAACCTTCGCGCCAATCAACGCATTCATTAACGTCGATTTACCAACGTTAGGACGACCAACGATCGCAATGTACCCGCAACGAAAATCGGGATTATCTAAAAGTTCATTCATGGAGTACTCAAGCTATCTTTGGGTGATGATTCGGGTTTGCTGGATTTTCTGACGCTTTTTTTGCATCAGTGTCTGGCGCATTTTTTGACTTCTCGGAAGTAGCATTTGCGTCAACCACGACTTCATTCTGTGGGGTCGCAATGCCAGCCAATTTCAACTGAGCCGCGCGCGGCTTCGATTTTCTGGAGGCCGGCGTTCGCGACAACACTTCAATTGCGGACTCTAATGCTAACTTCGCGGCCGCCTGCTCGCCTGCACGGCGACTACCACCAGTGCCAAACACCTGAATATCTAGCTTAGGTACCAAACATTCAATTTCAAACTCTTGGTTATGAGCTGCGCCATGGGTTGCAACGACGTTGTATTGCGGCAGTGCGATTTTTCTGCTCTGCAAAAACTCTTGCAACAAGGTTTTGGCATCCTTGCCTAAGGTCGTAGGGTCTACGGACTCTAATATTGGCGCGTAAAGAGCACGGATAACCTCTTTTGCAGCATCAAAGCCAGCATCTAAAAAAACCCCGCCAAATAAAGCTTCCAAGGTGTCAGCCAATATAGATGGACGTCTAAAACCACCAGACTTCAATTCCCCTTCACCCAAACGAAGAAATTGTGACAGCTCTATTTTTTGCGCAATCTCATACAAAGTCTGCTGCTTGACAAGGTTTGCCCTTACCCGTGACAGGTCTCCTTCGTCGATATCTGCAAAACTTTCAAACAGCAAAGACGCGACAACACAGTTCAAAACGGAGTCGCCAAGAAATTCCAGTCGCTCATTATGTAAAACGCTATGACTACGGTGAGTCAGCGCCTGCTGCAATAAAGCGGAGTTACCAAACTGGTGACCCAGCCTCTTTTGCAATAATTGAAGATTCATACGTCAATCTAGTTATTCTGGCTTTTGGTGGAAAAACCACTTTTTGCCGTTGTACCTTCGTATTCCAGCAATAATGTTGCTGGACCAAACAAAGGTATCTTTTTCTGATAAGAAAAACTAACATCCACATCATCACCATTTCTGGCGATGACCAGATCTTTACTTGTGATAGAAGTGATGTAGCCAACTTCTGCCTGCTTATCAAACGCAATCTGAATTTCGCGAACCGTCGTCCCCGAATTTTTCGCTAAGACAATTGCTTTTTTGATAGAAAAATATTCAATAGCTGTTGGAACGACTTTCATCGCTAACATCGCAATCAGTACGAGTATCCCTAAAGACAAAATCAAACCAATCAGTGATATTCCACGTTGAGATTTCAATTGACTATGGTGATGTTTATTCATTGCTACTTAGCTCCAAGTTGAATAATTTGATTATTTAAAACTCCCGACACGCTTGATATTGCCGAGATTCATCCAGATAAAGAATGCTTTTCCAACAATATTTTGATCAGGAACAAAACCCCAATATCGACTGTCGAGACTGTTATCGCGGTTATCGCCCATCATGAAATATTCACCTTCGGGCACTACACAAGAGAACCCATCACTATTGTATGTACAATTTTCGCGCTTAGGGAAATTATGCGGGTCACGTACAAAAGAGGGTGACTGATCGTCATTCAGAATACTGTGAGTAACGCCCGTCAGATTTTCAGAGTATTGCTTAAAATAAGTCAGATGCTCATCATCCAGAAAATCAGGCTTAGCCTGATATGTTATTTCATTTCCATTAATGATTAAACGTTTATTTTTATACACAACCTGATCACCTGGAACACCAACCACTCGCTTAATGTAATCGACTGACGGGTCCTCCGGATACTTAAATACCATCACATCACCACGTTGTGGATTTCCAACTTCAATTACTTTTTTGTTCAAAATTGGCAAACGGATACCGTAAGTATATTTATTCACCAATATCAGATCGCCAACAAACAGCGTAGGCAGCATTGAACTCGATGGAATTTTGAACGGTTCATACAAAAATGAGCGCAAAAAGAAAACTAAGGCGATAACGGGGAAAAAACTGCCCGAGTACTCAACCCAAAGTGGCTGACGCAAAATACTCGCTTCGATTTCTGCGCGTTTATTTTCTTCAACGCGAATCCCTTCGCTAGCAAGCTTTGCATTTCGCGCATCATAGGCAGCCAACGCAGCATCCGCTGCCGCACGGCGCTTTTTTGCCAATACAAATACATCCAAAAACCAGATAACGCCCGTACCCAAGGTAAGAACGAACAAAATCAAGGCAAAATTTCCTAAAATCGACTGAAAACTCATTTTTCATCCACTTGTAAAATTGCCAAAAATGCTTCTTGAGGGATCTCTACTGAGCCCACTTGTTTCATGCGTTTTTTACCTGCTTTTTGCTTCTCAAGCAATTTGCGCTTACGACTGATATCGCCGCCATAGCATTTTGCCAATACATTTTTACGCAAAGCCTTGACGTTTTCGCGAGAAATGATATTTGAACCAATCGCCGCCTGAATCGCCACATCAAACATTTGGCGTGGAATCAATTCGCGCATCTTGGCGGCAACTGCGCGACCGCGGTAATGACTATTCGCACGATGAACGATAATGGCCAAGGCATCCACTTTTTCACTATTAATCAGCATATCGACTTTAACGACGTCAGCGGCGCGGTTTTCTTTAAACTCGTAATCCATTGACGCGTAACCACGCGACGTGGATTTGAGACGATCAAAGAAATCCAGCACAATCTCAGCCATTGGCATTTCATACGTCAGCTTCACTTGCCTGCCGTGATAGCTCATATCAAGTTGTACGCCACGCTTCTGGGTACACAATGTAATCACTGAGCCAACATATTCTTGTGGCATATAGAGGTTCACGGTCACGATTGGTTCGCGAATCTCTTCAATCTTGGATGGATCCGGCATTTTAGATGGATTATCGACCATCAAAATACTACCGTCAGCCATCACCACCTCATATACAACCGTCGGCGCGGTTGTAATCAGATCCATGTCAAATTCGCGCTCGAGGCGCTCCTGCACGATTTCCATGTGCAACAAACCAAGGAAACCACAACGGAAGCCAAAACCCAACGCCTGCGAAACTTCCGGCTCGTACATCAACGCCGCGTCGTTTAATTTCAACTTCTCAAGAGAATCACGCAAGGCATCATACTGGTTCGCCTCTACCGGGAATAAGCCAGCAAACACCTGTGGTTGAACCTCTTTAAAACCTGGCAATGGTACTGCTGCAGGCTTATTTGCGACCGTTATCGTATCGCCCACCTTCGCAGATTTCAGCTCTTTGATGCCAGCAATAACAAATCCAACCTGCCCAGCCGATAAGCTCTCACGACTCAATGACTTAGGAGTGAATACACCAACACTCTCAACGAGATGCTGTGCTTCTGTCGCCATGAACAAAATTTTATCTTTCGGCCGCAGGGTACCATTCACAATGCGTACCAGCATCACAACACCAACATAATTATCGAACCAAGAGTCGATAATCAAGGCTTGCAAAGGCGCATCAGGATCACCTTTTGGAGGTGGCACCTTTACAATCAATGACTCGAGAACATCGAGAACACCGAGGCCAGTTTTAGCAGAGCAATGAACAGCATCAGTTGCATCAATACCAATAACCTCTTCGATTTCAGAGCAAGCATTCTCAGGATCAGCGGATGGGAGGTCAATTTTATTGAGCACAGGAACAACTTCCACACCCAACTCAATCGCGGTATAGCAGTTAGCGACCGTTTGCGCCTCTACCCCTTGAGATGCATCCACGACCAGCAAAGCCCCCTCACAAGCAGACAACGACCGACTTACTTCGTAACTGAAGTCAACGTGACCAGGCGTATCAATCAGATTCAAGTTATATATCTGACCGTCTTTCGCCTTGTAATTCAGGGCGGCAGTTTGTGCTTTAATGGTAATTCCACGTTCGCGCTCAATATCCATAGAATCAAGGACTTGCGCTTCCATTTCGCGATCGGAGAGGCCGCCACATAATTGAATAATGCGATCGGCCAGCGTGGACTTGCCATGATCGATATGGGCAATAATAGAAAAATTCCGGATGTTATTCATTGAAATTACAAAAAAATACTAAGGTGAGGCGAAGACCAGCTAAAAAAAAGCGCTCCAGTCTGGGCAACGATCCCCAGGCGAGCGCCTTCAGTTTGGGTTTTGCAAAGCGCCATTTTACCGGATTTCAGAGAGGAATTCTGAGAAATCACGCTTCTCAACAATAAAGCACTACAAAAGAGACAAGAACCCTGGCAATTCAACGAGATCAGATTGAGGCAAACCCCACTTTTCCTCATAATCAATTTTGGCAAGATATAAGCCATCGGGCATAAAGGTCGGCGCAGCGATACTTCTATCCCTGCTCTCAAGGACTTGCGCCATCCAATCAGGTGGGCGACGTTCAGTACCAACGAATAGCAAAGAACCAACGATATTTCGAACCATATGATGGAGAAATGCGCTAGCCCTTAACGTAAACACAATCAATTCGCCCTGCTGACGGATATTAATTTCATACATATGCTTGATCGGTGTTTTGGCTTGGCAACCTGAAGCTCTGAACGCAGAAAAATCGTGCTCACCCAGTAATTTCTCAGCAGCCTCCCTCATCAGATCAACATTGAGTGGACGAAATACCCATCCAGCACGCCCAGACCACATTGGCGAACGAATTTTGCTGTTATATAAAACATAATGATATGTGCGAGCTCTGGCACTAAACCGCGCATGAAAGTTATCCTCTGAGGCCTGATCCAGCAAGAGTTCTTTCGCCCATTGAACAGCAACACTATTCGGCAAAAATGCATTCACGCCATTAATCCAAGAGTAAGCTGCGCGGTCTAAGTCGGTGTCAAAATGAACGACCTGCTCAATGCCGTGTACGCCCGCATCAGTACGACCAGCACAGACTACTTTGACATCCTTACCGCAAAACTCAAATAACGCACGCTCCAGCGCATCCTGAACGGTATTCCCAGACGGCTGGGTTTGCCACCCCTGCCATCCACTTCCATCGTATTGCACTCCCAAAACAAGACGCTTCACTTATAAATCCATTCATTCAAAAAACAAAAACGGGCGCCAATGAATGACGCCCGCATAATCTAACACATTAGATTCAAGCCATCTGCGTCAACATGGTACCGGCCCGTTCTTTTTGATCAGCGGTACCACCTTTAAGTACCTCATCCAATAGCTCACGCGCACCTTCCTTGTCGCCGATTTCATGGTATGCAACTGCGAGATCCAGTTTGGTTGCCATTTCCGCATTAACCTCAACAACAGGCTCCACAGCCTCGGCAACAGGCGCGACGGATGGTGCATCAGAAGGGAGATCCAAACTAATACCAGAAAGATCAAACTCAAATGCTGAGGCGGCTTCTGGCAGCAGCCGCTGTGACTCAGGATCCATCTCACCGTCAGGCAGGGAAATCTCGTCAGAAGCAACAGGCATCTTTGCAGCCAAATCAAGATCAAAATCACCAAATTCTGCGTTCGGCACATCAAAGTCCATCGATTGCAACTGGTCAGCGTGAGGCTCATGCTGCTCAGGCACCAGATCAACAGAATTTGATGATTCTGCATCCAACTTCCCATCACCAAAGTCAAAGTCAATCGAACCAAAATCAAGCTCTGAAACCTCTGCTTCAGGCAATGGGGCATTGACGGGCGACTGCGGGATTTGCGGCGCAATATGATCATCCATACCAAGATCAAAATCCAAACCAGTATCAGCAACAGGTTCAGCTTGTTGCGCTGTCGGCGTCTCAACACCAGTCCCTTCAACTTCATCGTGCGAATTAATATCAATGATACTAATTGCCTCCAGCATATCTTTTGAGAGCGAATTACCTAGCAATGCATCCGGATCAAGATCTTCCAGCGGCTGGGTAGGAGAGCCAAGACTCGCGCCATAAAAAGTATCAGTCTTCGCCTTACCACCAGCATAGAGTGGGTTGCCGGGCTCCAACACAATGCCCATCGAGGCAACCTGCGCCCACTCATCCCCCTGACCACCAGTCATGCCATATAATTCACTAGCCAGACGCTCAAACAACTTTGCATCTTTACGAGCGAAATAAATTTCAAGCAACTTAACTCGCACCGCGTGACGATCCGGCTGCGTCCTCAATGCTTCTTTGAGAATCTCCTCAGCTTGGGAATCACGGCCATAAGCGATGTAGACGTCCGCCTCAGCAACTGGATCAACTTCGTTTGCATCCAACTGACTTGCTGATGGTGCAAAGTTAGAATTGAAGACACTGTTATTGGTATCAACACTCTGCCCTCCAGTGGAGCCAAACATGGAATTGGCTTTCATACTCGAGCCAGTCAAAATACTGTCTTCAAATTGCTGTAGTTTCTTTTTACGACGATTAACTAAGACGCCAGCCCCTGCCAACAGAGCAAGAACAACACCGCCACCCGGCAACAAGAAGTCAGACATATCATCAAAGAAGCTTGGCTCTGGCGGAGGCGGCGCTACAGTGCGACGTTTGGCAATCGGTTTAGCGGATGCAGAAGCAGCATTACTTGCAACACTCTCACCAACAGATGACACAACAGCTGGCGACGAAGCTGGCGCTGCCACAGGAGCACTTGCTGCCGCATTTGTAGCAACAACCGTGCTCGCAGGCAGCGATGCTGCAACAACAGCAACACCCTTAGCAGCCGCTTCTGCAGCCACGCTCGCAGCGCCCCCCGCTACCGATTTAGCATCTACTTTTGCTTTGTTTTTATCTGACAATTCTGATTCTTTTGCCGCCAGATCTTTATTTTTTACGTCAAGCAAACGCTGCAAATCACCAACATTTTTCTCCAATTCTTTCAAGCGACCAGCGGCTTCGTCAACCGCTTTCTTCTTCGCCAGCTTATCCTCTTCAATACCGCCCTTAGCACTGCCTGCCTTATCATTTGACGTCGGCGCCGCCTTCGACAACTTCAACTTATCGAGCGACTCGGTTGTCGCGGTCGGCACTTCTTTAACATTGGTAACAATAGAACCGCCAGCACTCTGCTTACTGGCCATCGTTTTTGAGGGCTGAGAACGATCGACATAGTCAGCCAAATGATTGCGATAAGCATTAAAGTCCGCGGCATGAGCAAGAACTACGGAATGCGCCCCAACAGCACCTCCGGCACTTTCCTTAACCGTGGCAGCATCAGGCACATTCAGAATCTGCCCTGCCTTCAGACGATTCATGTTTTTACCAATAAAAGCTTGTGGGTTTGCACGATACAAACCGACCAGCATTTGATCAAGGGAAACACCTTCCTGCTGATAGGCCGCAGCAATTTTCCCCAGTGTGTCACCAGACTTAACGGCAACCTCATCCGCAGTTTTACGAAGACGAGGTGTTTCTTTTTTTTCAGCGCTTTGATTTGCTGTTACGGCAATTGGCATGGAAGATGCAGGTCTACTAGCTGGTTGATTAGATGCTTGACTATTAGACACTGGATTATTAGGCGCAGACTGTGCCTTATTTACAACAGCATTTGGACTCGCTACTTGTGGGGACTGACTATTTCTGAGTTCAGCAGGATCCAGCAGGAACGTATATTCACGCAACAATTTACCGTTAGAAGAAGAAATCTCCAATAACATATCAACGAAAGGCTCATTCATTGCCTGCGAAGAAGACACCTTGATAACGTAACCCGCCCCCTTGGGCTCGATTGCAAAGCGTAACGCTGACAATGCCGAATTAAATTCAATATTAGCTTGGCGAAAGGCCTCTACCGACGCCAACTTAGGCATCAAAGTGTCGATTTCTTCTCTATTTGGAGAGGTAAGTTCAATCTCCGCCTTGAGAGGCTGCCCAAGCGAAGAAAGTACCGTTAATCGCCCCATACCAGTGGCGTTGGCATTTGACATGAAAAGCAAAGCTGAAGTGACAGCAACGCTCAAGACTTTATGTCCCAGAGAAATCACAGATGTTCTTTTTTGTTTATGCATTTTGTCAGACATATTGGGAATTTTTGCGAACTAAGTCCGCTGGGATAGGCTAGTCGCATCGCCGCACTAAGCGCCATATTATTTCACGATAGCATTACAAACTAGGCGCTGCAAGCTTAACGCTATTTGCCACCATGGTAAATACATTCAGACAACTCCAAGCACTCAATCTTATATAAACGTTGTTACCATTTAACAACTTAACTCACTTTTACATAATAAAAAAACTTTTACAAAAAAATAGGAGGCATCAGCCTCCCATTCTCACCACGAATTATTAATTAAACATTAATTTAATCAATTAATATACGCAACATACGGCGCAGAGGCTCAGCAGCACCCCACAATAATTGATCACCGACAGTGAACGCGCCAACATACTCGGGGCCCATTGCAAGTTTACGAATCCGCCCAACAGGAATGGTCATTGTACCCGTTACTGAAACTGGAGTCAGATCTCGAATACTCGCCTCCCGCGTATTCGGTACAACCTTGACCCACTCGTTATCGGCAGCAATCATCGCCTCGATGTCAGCGACTGGTACATCTTTTTTCAGCTTGAATGTCAATGCCTGGCTATGGCAACGCATCGCACCGATACGAATGCAAAATCCATCAACTGGGACAGCAGTGGTGCCATAAGCAGCGCCCTGGCCAAGAATCTTATTAGTTTCTGCCATGCCCTTCCATTCTTCTTTAGACATACCATCGCCCAGATCTTTATCAATCCATGGAATCAGGGAACCGCCAAGAGGAACACCAAAATTTGCTGTTTCGATGTCGGTCAATGAACGTTGCTTCGCGATCACTTTACGATCAATTTCAAGAATCGCACTCTTAGGATCGTCGAGCAAATCTTTGACTTCGGCGTTTAAAGTACCATATTGAGTCAGTAACTCGCGCATATGTTGCGCGCCACCGCCAGAAGCAGCCTGATACGTCTGGGTACTCATCCATTCAACGAGACCAGCTTTATACAATGCACCGACACCCATCAACATGCAGCTCACTGTGCAATTGCCGCCAACCCAATTTTTCTGGCCCTTGACGAGTGCGTCTTTAATCACAGGCAAATTGACAGGATCCAGAACGATGACGGCATCATCATTCATCCGCAAACTAGACGCCGCATCAATCCAGTGACCGTTCCAGCCAGCAGCGCGTAATTGAGGAAATACAGCATTGGTATAGTCACCACCCTGGCAGGTAATAATAATGTCGCACTTCTTCAGTTCGCCAATATCATTCGCGTCTTTCAGCGTCTTTTCATTTTTTGCCATCGCAGGCGCAGCACCGCCCGTATTCGACGTTGAAAAGAATACTGGTTCAATATGAGCAAAATCGTTTTCTTCCTGCATACGCTGCATCAGAACCGATCCAACCATTCCACGCCAACCTACCAAACCTACCAGCTTCATCATATTTCCCTTTTATTTTCCCTCTTACTATGCGGGACGTCCCCGCCCTACTACGACAACTTAACTTGCCAACGCACGCACGACTGCCGCACCCATCTCCGCCGTTCCTACTTTCGTTGTACCGGCAACATAGATATCCGGCGTGCGGAGGCCCTGCGCTAATACTTTCTTCACTGCATTTTCAACGCGAGCTGCCTGCTCTGCTTTATTTAGCGAGAAGCGCAACATCATTGCTGCAGACAAAATCGTCGCCAGCGGATTGGCGATGCCTTTACCAGCGATATCAGGTGCTGAGCCGTGTGAAGGCTCGTAAAGACCTTTATTATTTGCGTCTAACGAAGCGGATGGGAGCATACCGATTGAACCCGTTAAGCTTGCAGCGGCATCCGATAAAATATCACCAAACAAGTTGCCTGTAACCACGACGTCAAATTTCTTCGGCGCGCGAACCAGTTGCATCGCTGCGTTATCGATATACATATGATCCAGTGCGACATCCGGATACTCTTTACTTACGTCAATCATGACGTCTTTCCAGAACTGCGACGTTTCTAATACGTTTGCCTTGTCGACGCTGGTTAAACGCTTGTCACGTTTTTGTGCCGCTTGAAATGCAACGTGCGCAATACGGCGCACTTCACCTTCAGCGTAACGCATCGTATCAAAACCCTCGCGCTGACCTTTGAATGGACCGTCCGGGCATTCACGCACACCACGTGGCTGGCCAAAGTACACGTCACCCGTCAGTTCGCGGATGATCAGCAAATCGAGACCGGAGACAACTTCCGCTTTGAGCGTCGATGCTTCTGCTAGCTCTGGATACAAAATTGCTGGGCGCAGATTAGCAAACAGGCTCAGACTCTTACGCAGGCCCAAAATTGCTTGTTCTGGACGCAGTGCGCGCTCCAAGCTATCGTATTTCCAATCACCGACAGAACCAAACAAAATGGCATCTGCGTCTTTTGCAAGCTTTAAAGTCGCTTCAGGCAATGGATGACCTGATGCCTCATAGCCTGCACCACCAACTGGCGCCGATTCCATTTCAAATGATTCACCGAGCGCATTGAGGACATTTACTGCTTGTTCGACGATCTCGGGACCAATGCCATCACCTGGCAAAATTGCTATTTTCATTTATCTCTATCCTAACGCTGGATTAAATTGTGTTTGACAGCCAAGGCTGAGCAGACAGATGGCGCTCTTCAAAAGCGCGAATCTTATCGGACTGACGCAACGTCAGACCGATATCATCCAAACCATTGATCAAACAGTATTTACGGAACGCGTCTATCTCAAACGGATAGCTCTCTCCGCCATTCGTCACCACGATCTGATTTTCTAGGTCAATCGTCAGGCGATATCCAGGAAATGCCTTAACTTCATTAAAAATACGCTCGACCTGCGCTTCAGTCAAAACAATCGGCAGCAATCCATTTTTGTAGCAATTATTAAAGAAAATATCAGCAAAACTTGGTGCAATCACCGCCCTGAAACCATACTGATCCAATGCCCACGGTGCATGTTCACGCGAAGAGCCGCAACCAAAGTTTTTACGCGTCAACAAAATAGACGCGCCTTGATAGCGCGGCTGATTAAGAACAAAGTCTGGGTTCAGTGGACGCTTGCTGTTGTCAATACCAGGCTCGCCATGATCCAGATAACGCCACTCGTCGAACAGATTCGGACCAAAACCAGTGCGTTGAATCGATTTCAGGAATTGCTTAGGAATGATGGCATCCGTATCAACGTTTGCTCTATCCATCGGGGCAACCAAGCCATTGTGTAAATTAAATTTTTCCATGACTTGATTATTTTCTACCGACACTCTCAACAGCTTCACCCGCTTTTTGAACGTCTTTACCAATACCTTGAACGGTATTGCAAGCACTCAGAATGGTGACACAAGCAACACAAGACATGATTGCGAAGATTTTTTTCATTACATTTTCCTTTTGCAAAAATTATGCGAGTGCTCGCACATCAACGAAATGACCAGCAATCCCAGCTGCCGCAGCCATCGCAGGAGAAACAAGATGGGTGCGACCACCCTGACCTTGCCGACCTTCAAAATTACGGTTAGAAGTGGACGCGCAGCGCTCACCAGGCTCCAGACGATCAGCATTCATTGCCAGACACATCGAACAACCAGGCTCACGCCATTCAAATCCGGCATCGCGGAAAATTCGATCAAGACCTTCACGCTCAGCCTGTTCTTTCACAAGGCCAGATCCTGGCACTACCAACGCCAATCTGACGTTTGACGCGCGAAACTTGCCACGCACGACAGCAGCAGCTGCACGCAAATCTTCAATGCGAGAATTGGTGCAAGAGCCGATAAATACTTTATCGATACGAATGTCAGAAATCGCAGTATTTGGCTTCAATTCCATGTAGACCAATGCTTTTTCAATCGCATCGCGCTTGACTGCGTCTTTTTCAAGATCTGGATCAGGAACCCGACCATCCACGGCAACGACCATCTCTGGCGATGTTCCCCAGGTGACTTGCGGCTTGATTTCAGCGGCATTCAGCGTGACAACCATATCGAACTTCGCACCAGCGTCAGAATGCAGCGTTCTCCAGTACTCAACTGCACGATCCCAATGTGGACCCACAGGAGAAAATGGACGACCTTTAACATAATCGATCGTCGTCTGATCAACAGCTACCATGCCTGCGCGGGCACCTGCCTCGATCGCCATGTTACAGACCGTCATCCGGCCTTCCATCGACAAACTGCGGATTGTTGAACCGGCAAACTCTATTGCATAGCCCGTACCACCAGCGGTACCGATTTTACCGATCACAGCCAAGACCACGTCTTTCGCAGTTACACCTGCTGGTAAGACACCGTCAACCTGGACCAGCATAGATTTTGATTTTTTTGCAATCAGTGTTTGGGTGGCCAACACATGCTCCACCTCGGACGTTCCGATACCGTGGGCTAGACAACCGAAAGCACCGTGTGTAGACGTATGTGAGTCACCGCATACGACGGTCATACCCGGCAGTGTGGCACCTTGCTCAGGCCCAATCACATGAACAATACCCTGACGTTTATCATTCATACCAAAGTAAGTCAGCTTGTATTCTTTTGCATTACCGTCCAACGTTTCGACCTGTAAACGGGAAGTTGCATCATCAATACCGTTAGCACGATTAGTTGTTGGCACATTATGATCAGCAACCATCAGATTAGCCGAATCTCGCCATGGACGACGACCGGATATCTTCAATCCCTCAAACGCTTGCGGACTAGTGACTTCGTGTAGTAGATGGCGGTCAATGTACAAGATTGCCGTACCATCATCTTCCGAGTGAACTACATGAGATTCCCACAATTTATCGTAAAGCGTTTTAAGCATAATCTAAAGCCTGAAAAAAGATCGTAATAAATATACTACGTGTCAATGTAATGAAAAGTATGCCAGATCGTCGAGCAAGTCGGTTCTAAGAAAAATTTTGCATTTGATTATGCCACAATTGTGCGACGCAAAACCAGCAACTCGACCAAAAACCAGATGAGTACATCAATATAAAAGTTAGCTTTTATCTTTTAAACCAAATTTACCACCACTTTTAAATCGAAGAGACTGATTTTACCGACAATAATTTTGAGTAATTTTGGATCGTGAAAACGAGATCAATTAACGACATCCGCCATGAGTTACCGATGACACCGAAGAGATCGTTATCTTATAAATGATCAATTTAATATTGACGATCAAAATAACATCCTCTCCTTTGAAGAGTGCCACCTACTTTTGTCACGAGAGCATCAATCCAGTATTAATTCGAAAATCCCGAGGAATTTTGCTGCACGTCACCACATTGTGCGCGGTGCCGCAAAGCATGGTCCATCAGAACTAGTGCCAGCATCGCTTCAGCAATCGGTGTCGCACGAATACCAACGCATGGGTCGTGACGACCAAACGTCTCAACGATAACTGGATTACCATCTTTATCGATGGAATTACGAGGAGTGCGAATGGACGAAGTCGGCTTAATTGCCATTGACACCGTAATGTCCTGTCCCGTTGAAATCCCCCCCAAAATACCCCCAGCGTTATTTCCAACAAAACCGGCGGGCGTCAGTTCATCACCATGCTCCGAACCGCGTTGAGCTACGCTAGAAAACCCCGCGCCAATCTCGACGCCCTTAACCGCGTTAATCCCCATCATTGCGTAGGCAATTTCGGCATCCAATTTATCGTAAATCGGCTCACCCAGACCGACGGGGACATTCGTTGCCACCACATCTATCCGGGCACCAATGGAATCCCCATCCTTTCTTAGGGCGTCCATGTAATCTTCCAGCTTAGCGATCAATCCGGCATCTGAGGTCGGCGCGAAAAATGGATTGCCAGCAGCAAATTGCCAGTCTTCAACGGGTATAACAATATTACCTAACTGCGTCATCCCTCCCTTGAATTCTGTACCAAATTTCTCTTTCAGCCATTTTTTTGCAATGGCAGCCGCACCGACAACTGGCGCAGTCAAACGTGCAGATGAACGCCCTCCACCACGTGGATCACGGATTCCGTATTTATTCCAGTAGGTAAAATCGGCGTGACCAGGACGGAAGGTTTCCGTAATATTGCCGTAGTCTTTACTGCGCTGATCCTGATTGCGGATCAGTAAGGCAATAGGTGTGCCCGTTGTTTTCCCTTGGTAAACGCCAGAGAGAATTTCAACCGTATCAGGCTCCTGACGTTGGGTTACATGGCGTGAAGTGCCTGGACGGCGCCGATCGAGTTCTGGTTGAATGTCGAGCTCAGACAATTCCAACCCGGGAGGGCAGCCATCAATCACACATCCAATGGCCGGACCATGCGATTCTCCAAATGTTGTGACAGTAAAGAGCGTACCAAAAGTATTGCCTGACATAATATTTTGCGATAAAGATTAAAAACGAAATTTAAATCATTTTAACAGCGTTACGACTGATACTCTATGTATTCCGAGATAAACGACACAGAGAATCACCTTATAATATGGCCTACGATGGATAACATACTTACCATTCTTATTTCCGAATATTGTTTTATTCTTGCCAAAGAAGAACAAACGGCGCTTGGCTACTATCACTTTTAGTGTCATAGTTCCGAAAGACATAAATTAACGTAGGTCTTGCACAAAATATATGCCAAGTATGGAGCCGTAATTCAGATGAATCCAACGATGCACTCTTCCGAAGACGATCTGGTTTTTCTTGATGAGCCAGAACATGACGAGTTTTCGGGAGCGTCTAAGTCTCATTCAAGCTGGCGCGTCATGATCATCGATGATGATCCAGATGTCCACTCGGCAACGACGTTCGCTCTCGGCAGCCTCGAAATTCAGCATAGGCCTCTGAGCTTTTTGCACGCCTATTCCGCAGAAGAGGCGCGGAACATCCTAAAATCTGAGACAGACATCGCGATTATCCTGCTTGATGTCGTCATGGAGCAAGAAGATGCCGGCCTTCAGCTTGTAAATTACATCCGCAAAACATTAAAACTAGCCGATGTCAGGATCATCTTACGGACTGGGCAGCCAGGATACGCCCCTGAAATTGACGCGATTCGCGATTACGATATCAACGACTACAAAACCAAGTCCGAATTAACAAGAACCAAACTTTATACTGCAGTCACCTCAGCGATACGCTCTTATGAGCAAATCTGCTCAATCAGTGCCAGTCGTCGTGGGCTTGAGACGATCATCAATGCAAGCACAGAGCTAATGGCCACGCATGGTCTAAATAATTTTGCATCTGGCGTACTATCACAAATTACAGCACTTCTAGCACTCACAACCGAGGGCTTTATTTGTGCCAGACAGACGCCGCTTGGCAAAGACACCGATACAGAAGAGCTGCACATTATTGCGACAACTCCGCAATTTTCAGCTTTACTAAATCAGAGCCTCCCTACTGCCAATAATCCAGCAATGCTTAGCGTAATCGGCAGATCTCTGTCTGAGCGCAAAAGCATCTTTGATCCAACGGCAACTGCAATTTATTTCAATAATGTTGCAAAAAAAGAATTTACACTCTATCTCGACACGGGGTTACACCTTAACGAGATGGATAAGCGTCTACTCGATGTATTCTCGGGCAATGTCTCTGTAGGGCTAGATAACATAGTCTTAAATTCAAGACTGCACAATTATGCGTTTTATGATTTGCTGACCGGCTTATCAAACCGACTGAAATTGCTGCAAACACTCAATGAAACGCTTGAGTCCCATTTAAAAACAAAAAGCGCACTCTCACTGATCGACATCGACCATTTTGCAGAGACCAACGATGCGCTTGGCCACCAGTTTGGAGACCTGCTGCTGTCATCTGTCGCTCAGCGATTAATGGAGACGTTTGGCCAACATTGTCATCTTGCACGGGTTGGTAGCGACACCTTCGCACTCTTAGGAGATCAGAACCTCGTCTGCCCCGATAGAATCTTAGCCCTGTTCAACACCCCTTTTGATGTCGATCGCCAAGAAGTGCAGCTGACCGCAACAATTGGACTGATCAAACTAGACGAATGCGATGGTGATGGATCTGAGGCACTTAAAGATACAAATATTGCACTAAAACGCGCAAAAACTCATCAGCGAGGCGGTTACGAATATTTCACCCGCAATATGGGCGTTGAAATACGTGAACGGGTGCTACTCATGCATGCCTTACGTGCTGCCTTTGAACATGAGCGCCTATTTTTAGTCTATCAACCCCAGATTGATATGGTAAGCGGCAAGGTACTGGGCGCAGAAGCACTACTGCGCTGGAAAACGGACGAAGGGAAATTCATTCCTCCCGATCAATTCATCCCGATTGCAGAGTACTCCGGATTAATCGTTGATATTGGCGAATGGGTTTTACGGAGTGCTTGCCATGAATTAGTCCATTTACGTCGCTTGGGGTATACGGACTTTCAAATGGCAATCAACGTCTCCCAGGCACAATTCTCGCATCCATTATTTATGGAGACGCTGCATAAAGCGCTGGAAGAAACTAAGGTCCCGCCACAATTTGTCGAATTAGAAATTACCGAATCAATGGCAATGAAGGATCCAGATCTGCTGATCAAGACACTGCATCAGATCAAACAACTTGGCGTTAGCATTTCTATTGATGATTTTGGTACTGGGTTCTCCTCCCTGAGTCATTTACAAAAATTGGATGTCGACAAATTAAAAATAGATAGAGCCTTTGTTAATGATATTCGACTCGACGCCAACGAAGGCAGCATCGCAAAAATGATCGTGCAACTCGGACAAAATCTGGGGCTTGCCATTATTGCCGAAGGTGTCGAAAACAAAATGCAAGCCGACACCTTAGTGAGCTTCGGATGCCATCTCGCACAAGGGTATTTTTATGCAAAACCACTGACACGAGATGATCTGCACGTTTGGCTAAAGCAAAAAGACAACCAATGATCTTGCTTTAATCATTTAAGTTCACATCCGATTGAGTAGAGCTTACAGATAGGCGCCGCGCTAATACCGCGTCGCCTATTTTTCATTCTATGCCGCAGATTTTGCCGTCTATCGCATCGGTGTGGAATTTCAAATGAAAATTACTTAAAGTACCAATACCGAGCGTAAATTTACTGGATGACTTTAATAAAACATCAGTAAAACACTCAGGCTATAGATCATCAAATAACAGAGGCTAATTAATGAATCCGAGCATCATCCAGACACTCAAAGATGTACTCTTAGATTTTCGTCTGTGGCTTAGTCGAAGTTTTGACCATACGGCAGCATGGGTCAGCAAGCTCTCATGGTGGAAGTTTTTTGTTTTTACTTTAATTACGCTGACTGGCGGTGCTATCGTCCAGGATACCCTTTTTCCAACTGAAGAAAACGTCGTTGTAACGAAGAGCAAGCACAACCCCAAATCGAAAATCAATACCCAAGCGCTCGATGGAGATACCAATATCGAAATCGATAATACTGGCATCCATATCAAAAAAACAACTGCAAATGGTAAAACCCGACAGATTGAAATTGAAGGAAACAACAACCAAGGTCAAACGAATCCAAACGATACACCTACCCCACCAACACCCGCTGACTCTAATAACGAAGCAACAATCAATGTTGGCGCATCCGAAAAAGATATTCATATCGCGTTGCCACCAGATGTCGCCAAAGAAATCGGCGACGACATTAATAACGCCGTGGCCGATGCAGCGGATGAAGAAGTACGTAGCTACAAAAAAACCTCATCCAAGTGGTTTATGAACTTTGTATTGCTAGCGGTCTTTGGTCTCTTCGGTATGAAGATGCTAATGGGAGGCAAATTCAGAGCAGAAGAAAAGGCGAGGACGGCAGGTTTGGCCGCAGAGCGAGAGTCACTACTACGTCAGGTAAGTGAGGCGCAAATGCAAATGATGCAAGCTCAAGTGGAGCCACATTTTCTGTTTAACACCCTCGCATCCGTCGAATACCTGATCGAAACCAATCCTCCAAGGGCTGCTGAAATGCAACGCAGTCTGATTAGCTATCTGCGCGCTGTATTGCCGCAAATGCGTGATAACGCGACAACGACCAATCTTGGCCGCGAGGCAGATATGATCAATGCCTATCTTGATTTACTAAAGATGCGCATGGAGGAACGGTTGAATGTCGACTTTGTCATGCCTGAGGGCCTGCGGAGTGCTTCATTTCCGCCCATGATGTTACAGTCTTTAGTTGAAAACGCAATCAAACATGGGCTGGAATGCAAAGAGGATGGCGGCACCATTCGCTTCCGCGCTGAAGTGGCCCACAACAAGCTGCGCGTATCGGTCAGCGACAATGGCCTGGGTTTTGGTGCAATGCCAAGCAATGGCACTGGTTTAGGTTTGCAAAATATTCGTGAAAGATTAAAGCTTATTTACAAAGAAAAAGGTCAAATGATTATCACACCTAATCAACCCAGCGGTGTTTGCGTTACCATTGAAATCCCTTACGAATTAGCCAATTAAATACGACTATGCCAACCGCAATCCTTGCTGACGATGAGAGACTTATGCGCGATCAACTCAGATCACGCCTTGAACAAGTTTGGCCGGAACTGACTATTCTCGATGAGGCCAAAAATGGTGACGAGGCTATCCAGCTAGTAGAAAAACATCATCCCGATTTCGTCTTTCTGGATATCAGGATGCCCGTTAAAACTGGCCTTGAAGCAGCGAAGGAAATTGTCAACAAGGCCCACATCATCTTTATTACTGCTTATGATCAATATGCCATTGAGGCTTTTGATCATGGAGCAGTGGACTATGTCCTTAAACCGGCTGATGTTGAACGACTAACCAAGACTGTCGAGCGCCTAAAATCACGACTAAATAGCCAAACTCAACCAAATGATATGAGTTTGCTCTTGAATCAATTAGCAAAACAAATGGGCATCGTGAACAAACCCAGTTACCTCCAATGGATTCAAGCTTCCATTGGGCAGGAATTGAGAATGATTCCCGTCGAAGAAATTCTTTTTTTTCAGTCAGATGAAAAATATACACGAGTCCAAACCGCGACCTATGAAGCATTAATACGAAAACCCGTAAGAGACTTATCTGAGGAGCTTGACCCTGCTCTATTCTGGCAAATTCATCGTTCAACGCTCGTCAATGCCAAAGCGATTTCTGGCGTTGTACGTGACTTGCGAGGCCGACATTTGGTTCAGGTAAAAGGACTCAATGAAAAACTTGAAGTATCAAGAAGCTTTGTTCATCTGTTTAAACAGATGTAGTTTAAGCAAATATCAAATTTTTCTTCTAGTCCACCTCTGACGATAAAAAACCGCACAGACTCAACGTTTTATGCGGTTTTTTTCAACGGATTTGCAGCTTTAATTAAAAAGACCTACAGGATGTGGTGACCAAGCCACCAAGCAATTGCTGCTACAAATGCGGATGCAGGAATCGTTAAAATCCAAGCCCACACGATATTACCGGCAACACCCCAACGCACCGCTGACATCTTCTGAGCCGATCCAACACCAACAATCGCACCAGTAATCGTATGCGTCGTTGACACAGGAATACCCATCGCTGTGGCGATAAACAACGTAATAGCACCACCAGTCTCAGCACAAAACCCACCAACTGGCTTGAGTTTTGTAATTTTCTGACCCATTGTCTTCACGATCCGCCAACCACCAAACAAGGTACCCAACCCAATTGCGGTATAACAAAGGGCAATCACCCAAGTAGGAATACCTTCGTTAGGCGCCAAGTGGCCACTGGCAATCAACAACATCCAGATAATACCAATCGTCTTTTGCGCATCATTACCACCATGACCGAGGCTATACATCGAAGCAGACAACAACTGCAAACGACGGAACCAACGATCTACCTTACTTGGTGTGGAACGGACAAATAACCACGACACAATCAACATCATGATTGAGCCCAGAACAAACCCCAATAGAGGAGAGACGACGATAAATACAATCGTTTTTACCAGCCCTGAAGCGACCAAACTACCTGTACCGGATTTAGCAACTGCGGCACCTACTAGGCCACCAATCAGCGCGTGGGAGGACGATGAGGGAATACCAAAGTACCACGTCACGAGATTCCAGAACACTGCGCCCATTAAGGCACCGAAAATCACATATTGATCGACAATCGCTGGGTCGATAGTACCCTTACCAACAGTCGCAGCGACAGTTAGTGGGAAAAATAACACTGCAATAATATTAAAAACTGACGCCATCGCAACTGCAGTTTGTGGCTTGAGTACGCCAGTGGAAACAACCGTTGCGATTGCATTTGCTGCATCATGAAAGCCATTCATGAAGTCAAACAAGATTGCCAGAGCAATCAAAAAACCAAGTACGTATATGCTAATCTGGAAGGTATGCATAGGGGGAAATCACTTCTCTTTTAATTACCCTCCGTAGAGGGTAAATTTTTTACGATAATGCAACGCCAACGATAACGTATTACAATAATGTCAGCGCATCGACACTACTATCAGGCGTTCTCAACAATAATGCCTTCGATAATATTGGCGACATCCTCGCAGCGATCAGTGACTGTTTCTAATATTTCGTAAATCGCTTTCAATTTGATCAGATTACGTACATCCGGTTCATCACGGAACAATTTAGACATTGCAGCACGCATCACGTGATCCGCATCAGACTCCAAACGATCAATTTCTTCGCAAATCGTTAAAATTTCGCGAGAATTGCTCATGTTATGCAACAAAGCAACTGCCGCCTTCACTTTTTCAGAACATGCAAGGCATAACTCTGCCAGACGCTTTGCCTCTGGCGTAATCTCACGGATATCGTAGAGAGAAATCGTCTGCGCTGCGTCTTCGAGCAAATCCAAAATATCATCCATACGCGTAATGAGCTGATGAATGTCATCACGATCAAGCGGAGTAATGAAGGTTTTGTGCAACAACTCTATTGTGTTGTACGTCACTGTATCAGCCTGCTTTTCGATCGTTTCGATAGCATGTACGCGAATCTCAAGATCATCAAAATTCGTCATTAAAGCAAGCATTTCTTTTGAACCTTTAACGCACAATTCCGCATGTTGGTTAAAAAGTTCAAAAAATTTGCCTTCGGTAGGCATCAAGCGTCCAAACATTTTTTTCTCACTGAAAATAAAAACTAATCGGGTTATTACCAGCACACACCACACTAACAATCATGTGCGCAAAAATCACGATGGAAATCATCCATCAACAAACACTCAATTAAGAGGATTACTCGTTGTCACCAAATACAGACAAGGAACCAACATAATTATCAAACTTCGTATATTCACCAAGGAAAGTCAGGCGAACACTGCCAATCGGGCCATTACGCTGCTTACCAATAATAATTTCAGCAGTTCCTTTATCCGGCGAATCTGGGTTATAGACCTGATCACGATAAATAAACATGATCACGTCAGCATCCTGCTCAATCGCACCCGATTCACGCAAATCCGACATAACCGGACGTTTATTCGGTCGCTGCTCCAATGAACGGTTAAGCTGTGACAAAGCAATTACTGGGCAATTCAACTCCTTTGCCAGACCTTTTAAGTTTCGGGAGATCTCCGAAATCTCTGTCGCACGATTCTCACCTGACACGTTCGCCGACATCAACTGCAAGTAATCGACAATGATCAGTCCTAGCTTGCCGCACTGACGCGCAAGTCGACGTGAGCGCGCACGAAGTTCAATCGAGCTTAGTGCCGGCGTCTCGTCAATGTACAATTGTGCTTCATTCATTTTTTGAATAGCATGAGTCAAACGAGGCCAATCCTCATCGCTCAGCTTACCAACCCGCAATCGGCTTTGATCAAGACGTCCAACTGAACCGAGCATACGCATAGCTAACTGCGCACCTCCCATCTCCATCGAGAAAACAGCCACTGGCAAACCACTGTCAATTGCAACGTTTTCACCAATATTTAATGAAAACGCAGTTTTACCCATCGACGGGCGACCAGCGACAATAATTAAGTCGCCCGGCTGCAAGCCAGAAGTCATTTTATCAAGATCAACGAAACCAGTTGGAACACCCGTTATATCATTTTGATTGTCACGGTTATACAACTCGTCGATACGCTCCACCACCTGAGTCAATAACGGCTGAATTGCTTGGAAACCTTGCGCTCCGCGAGAACCTTCCTCAGCAATTGCAAAAATTTTAGATTCCGCTTCATCCAACATTTGCTTCACTTCTTTCCCTTGGGGATTGAAAGCATTGCCAGCGATTTCATCGGAAACGGTAATTAATTTACGCAAGACGCCACGATCACGAACAATTTCCGCATAGCGGCGTATGTTTGCAGCTGAAGGCGTATTTTGTGCAAGCGCATTGAGATAGCTAAGTCCACCAACATCATCTGCCTTACCTGCGCTGCTGAGCGCTTCATAGACAGTAATAACGTCAGCTGGTTTTGAGCTATTGATCAGCCTCACCATGCACTGAAAAATAATGCGATGGTCGTAACGATAGAAGTCATCCTCACCAATGAAGTCGGCAATTCTATCCCAAGCGGCATTATCTAGCAGTAAACCACCCAAGACAGATTGCTCTGCTTCAATGGAATGAGGAGGAACGCGAATAGCGTCAAGTTGGGGATCAGAAGCGGCTTTCATGGCGCGCATTATACCTGCTAAATTGAGTTACTATAGGACACAAATAAAGGAGATGAAGTGATGTTTATTCCGCACAACACAATACTAATAGTATAAATCACTTTGCCTCCACATAAAAAAAGCCGGGCGAACCCGGCTTTTTTTTAAACAAATCTGAAGCCTATTAAGCTTGCTCTCCAACAACGGAAACTGTTACATTAACAACAACGTCTGTATGCAAAGCAACAGAAACAGAGTGTTCGCCAACAATCTTCAATGGACCTTGTGGCAAGCGAACTTGCGATTTTTCAACTGCAACACCTTGCTTAGCCAATGCTTCAGCGATGTCAAAATTAGTAACAGAACCAAACAAACGACCATCAACACCAGCTTTTTGGGAAATTTGAACGGTAGAACCTTCCAATTTTTCGCCTTGAGCTTGAGCTGCTGCCAATTTAGCTGCTGCTGCTTTTTCCAACTCAGCGCGTTTCGCTTCGAATTCAGCGATCGCTGCTGCAGTTGCACGGCGAGCCATGCGTTGTGGAATCAGAAAGTTACGTGCGTAACCGTCTTTCACTTTAACTACATCACCGAGGTTGCCGAGATTAACGACTTTATCCATCAGAATAACTTGCATATTTTTCTCCTAGTACTTGTCGTCAATTACGCTGTGTGCAGATCAGTGTAAGGCAACAACGCTAAATAACGTGCGCGCTTGATCGCTGTATCAACTTGACGTTGGTACAAAGCTTTAGTACCAGTCAAACGTGCTGGCATGATTTTGCCGTTTTCTTGCACGAAATCTTTCAAAGTGTCGATATCTTTGTAATCAACTTTTTCTACATGTGCTGCTGTGAAGCGGCAGAATTTTTTGCGTTTGAACAAAGGATTTTGTTGTTGACGCTTTTGCTTCAATTTGCTTTTATCAAATTTTTTACCGAATGCCATGTCAGGCTCCTAATCTAGTAAATGTGTCCCGATTTCATTAACGTGAAACACGAGACTTTTGCTGTTGCGATTTCTGCGGGCTAAAAATCCAGTGAATTCAATTTCGACATCTAACGGCAAGTCATGAAATGCTCTTGAAATATTCCCAGCTGCCTGGGCATTCATCTCTAACTCAACTATTCGTTCAATGTTAGCTTCATGCTGCAACGACCTATGCATCAATACTGCTGCTGCAATCGGCACTCCAGCTGGCGTATATCGCAATGCTGACTTCTCAATAATGCGCGCCACAAGCTTTAATTGGTTCACTCTTTTTTAGACGACCTTCTTCAAATCAAAATTAAGCAGCTGGTGCTTCGACGCGTTGTGCTTTCGCTGCGTCTTCTTTCTGAACTGCTTTCATCATTGGAGATGGAGCTGTTTCAGCTTTTTTCATTTTGACTGTCAGGTGACGCAGAACGGCATCATTGAATTTGAATGCTGTTTCCAGCTCAAGCAATGTTTCTGCATCGCACTCAATGTTTAAGCAAACATAGTGTGCTTTAGCCAATTTTTGAATCATGTAAGCCAATTGACGACGGCCCCAATCTTCGACGCGATGAACCTGACCACCACGTGCAACAACGCTAGCTTTGTAACGTTCGATCATTGCAGGAACTTGCTCGCTTTGATCGGGATGTACGATAAATACGATTTCATAATGACGCATATATTCTCCTTGTGGACAATAAAATAGCCTGCCTCGGCGTCAAGACGAGTGCAGGAAGAGGAAAGCCGATGATAATAACCCACTTTCTCATTTTATTCAATTACTACAAGCACCTAGATGACCAAAGACGGCAAAAAAGTAATATTTTAAAAATTTCCTTGCACATCCAGCTGCACTGTATAAAAATACAGACTGTCTATACATACAGCGCTATTTTCGGCGCCGCTCGCTTATGCTGAAGCTCACCACACGTCAAGAACAAATCTTAAATCTGATCAAAGATGCCATACAAAACACAGGCTTCCCTCCAACGAGGGCGGAGATTGCGACAGAATTAGGGTTTCGATCCACAAACGCAGCAGAGGAACACCTTCAGGCCCTCGCGCGTAAAGGGGTGATCGAAATTGCCGCTGGCACATCGCGCGGCATCAGGCTATTGGAGTCTGAGTTATCAAGCCATATTACCGGCTCAACTTTTAATCCACCCCATCCAGCCAGCGCTCAACTCAACATTCCATTGATTGGTCGGGTTGCCGCAGGCTCCCCAATTCTCGCCAGCGAACATATTGAGGCGAGCTACCAGGTCGACCCCGCTTTATTTTCTGCCAAGCCAGACTTCTTACTAAAAGTGCGCGGCATGTCAATGCGCGACGCGGGCATCCTAGATGGTGACTTGCTCGCAGTAAAGAAAACTGATAGCGCACGCAATGGACAGATCGTTGTCGCCCGTCTTGGTGATGACGTTACCGTTAAGCGCTATAAAAAAACGGGCAATCACATTGAGCTCATCGCCGAAAATCCTGATTACTCGACGATCAAGGTGGACGACCAAGATGCGGACTTTTATCTCGAAGGTCTTGCTGTAGGGCTAATGAGAAACTGGGTGTAAGCCCATCAACACAGCCCCCCCCCTCACCTCAATACCCCTCTTGAAATACAGAGAAAAAATCGTCCCCCCAAAACAATCATTTAGTCCGATGAACTGATAAAAAAAAGCCCGAACTATCGGGCTTTTTTCACAGCATGACGGACTCTCTGACTTAATGCTTTACGACAGTCAAATCAACCGCAGGATCAACAGGTGCAGCAGCAACAGGAACTTCAGGCTCAACCAAAGGCTCTGGCTGACGCTCCAACGCAATCTCAAGTACTTTATCAATCCAGCGCACAGGAACAATTTCCAACTTGTTTTTGACGTTATCTGGAATTTCCGCCAGATCTTTTGCATTTTCCTCAGGAATCAGAACAGTCTTAATCCCACCGCGATGAGCAGCGAGCAACTTCTCTTTCAATCCACCGATCGGCAACACTTCACCGCGGAGCGTAATCTCACCAGTCATCGCCACATCAGCACGGACTGGAATACCCGTAAATACAGAAACTAAGGCAGTCGTCATCGCAATACCAGCAGACGGACCATCTTTCGGCGTCGCCCCTTCCGGTACGTGAATGTGAATATCACTCTTCTCAAACACATCAGCTTTAATACCAAGACGCTTAGCACGACTACGCACCACAGTTCTCGCTGCCTCAATGGATTCCTTCATCACGTCGCCCAGTGTTCCCGTACGGATCACACCGCCTTTGCCAGGCATTGCTACCGCCTCGATGGTCAAGAGGTCACCACCAACTTCCGTCCAAGCCAAACCAACGACCTGGCCGATTTGATTTTCTTTGACAGCAACACCAAAGTCATAGCGACGTACGCCTAGGTATTTATCAAGATTCTTCGACGTGATTGTCGCTTTTTTCTCATTCTTCTTGAGCAAAAGCATTTTCACGACTTTACGGCAAATTTTGGAGATTTCGCGCTCAAGTGAACGGACACCCGCCTCTCTCGTGTAATAACGAATGATGTCGCGGATAGCACTTTCAGCCACGGTAATTTCGGACTCTTGCAAACCGTTATTCTTGATTTGCTTTTGCAATAAGTAACGTTGCGCAATACTTGTTTTTTCATCCTCGGTATAGCCGGACAAACGAATCACTTCCATACGATCCAACAAAGCAGCTGGAATATTGTAGGAGTTGGAAGTCGCAACAAACATCACATCCGACAAATCAAAATCCACTTCGATGTAATGATCAGAGAACGTATGGTTTTGTTCGGGATCAAGCACCTCAAGCAATGCTGACGACGGATCGCCGCGGAAGTCGGCACCCATTTTATCCACTTCGTCCAACAAGAACAGTGGATTGCGAACACCAACTTTCGCCAAGCTCTGCAAAATTTTACCTGGCATGGAACCGATATAAGTACGACGATGACCGCGAATCTCTGCCTCATCACGCACACCACCCAAGGCCATACGCACAAACTTACGGTTTGTTGCACGGGCAATGGATTGACCGAGTGAGGTTTTACCCACACCAGGAGGCCCAACCAAGCACAAAATTGGCGCCTTGAGCTTGTCTACACGCTGTTGAACTGCAAGATACTCAAGAATGCGCTCTTTCACCTTATCTAAGCCATAGTGCTCATCTTCAAGCACCTTTTCAGCATTCGTCAGGTCATTATTGACTTTGGATTTTTTCTTCCAAGGCAAACTTACGATCGTGTCGATATAATTTCTCACCACGGTCGCTTCTGCAGACATTGGGGACATCATTTTCAGCTTTTTAAGCTCATTGAGCGCCTTGTCACGAGCTTCTTTAGGCATTTTGGCTGCGATGATCTTTTTCTCAAGCTCATCAATATCCGCCCCCTCTTCACCCTCGCCTAATTCTTTCTGAATTGCCTTCACTTGCTCATTGAGGTAGTACTCGCGTTGAGATTTTTCCATCTGACGCTTCACGCGCCCGCGGATGCGTTTCTCTACCTGCAAAATATCCAACTCACCTTCAAGCTGACCGAGCAAATGCTCAAGACGCTTAGCGACACTGAAGATTTCCAAGATAACTTGTTTTTGCTCGAGCTTGAGTGGCAAGTGCGCAGCGATTGTATCCGCCAGGCGACCAGCGTCATCGATACCCGACAGTGATGCAAGAATTTCTGGAGGAATCTTTTTGTTTAACTTCACATATTGATCGAACTGCTGAACGATCGCTCGGCGCATCGCTTCCACTTCAGAGTCATCCTCTTCCACAGCTGCAACGGGCGTCAAATCCGCAGTAAAGTGAGATTCTGAATCATGGATCTTATGAATACGGGCACGTTGCGCCCCTTCCACCAAGACTTTGACCGTGCCATCTGGCAACTTCAACATTTGCAAGATGTTAGCGACGCAGCCAATTTCATAAATATCATCAGCCGACGGTTCATCTTTTGCTGCTGCTTTTTGAGCAGCGAGCATAATACTTTTTCCTTGATCCATTGCTGCTTCCAAGGCCTTAATTGACTTTGGACGTCCGACAAACAGCGGAATAACCATATGGGGGAATACAACCACATCACGCAACGGCAGCAGAGGCAGTTGGATTTGCTCGGAATTCAGAGTAGTCGTCATGGCGCACCTTTCGTAAATACTAGTTGTTAATGTTGGCGCACAAGGCTAAAACACAAGCCCATCATTAAAAAAAACAATAAAAAAAAGCCACTCAGAGTGTATCTCCGGGTAGCTTTGCGATTGAAGCTGTGAATTATTTGTCTTTATTTTACTGCGATTCAAAAAAAATCACACAATACCTATAAAAAAAAGGGAACAAATCCCCTTTTTCCAACGACGCATTGCAAAAGCAATAGGGCTTATGCGCCCGATACTTTTGGCTGATCTTGGTAAATCAACAAAGGCTTAGCGCCGCTTATGATGGTCCCCTCATCAATGACAACCTTCTCAACATTTTGATGACTTGGCAAGTCATACATCACATCAAGCAGCGCATGTTCAAGGATAGAACGCAGGCCACGGGCACCTGTTTTACGCGCAATCGCCTTTTTCGCAATCGCTTGCAATGCAGCAGGACGAATTTCTAGCTCAGTGCCTTCCATTTCAAGCAATTTTGCATATTGCTTGATGAGTGCATTTTTTGGCTCAACAAGAATCTGAATTAACGCAGCTTCGTCCAACTCATTCAACGTCGCGATCACTGGCAAACGACCGACCAACTCTGGAATCAGACCAAATTTAATCAAATCCTGCGGCTCCGCATCCTGCATGACTTCACTAGCGCTTTTCTCAGTCTGACTCTTCACGCTCGCTGAAAACCCGATACTACTTTTCTCGGAACGATCTGCGATAATCTTGGCCAAGCCATCAAACGCGCCGCCGCAGATAAACATGATGTTTGTCGTGTCAATTTGTATGAAGTCCTGATTTGGATGCTTGCGGCCACCTTGTGGAGGCACAGACGCCATCGTACCCTCAACGAGTTTCAACAACGCTTGCTGAACACCTTCTCCAGAAACATCGCGGGTAATTGAAGGATTATCAGATTTACGTGAAATCTTGTCGATCTCATCGATATAAACAATCCCTTTTTGCGCGCGCTCAACTTCATAATTGCAGTTTTGCAGCAACTTTTGAATAATGTTTTCAACGTCCTCACCAACATAACCAGCCTCAGTTAATGTTGTAGCATCGGCAATTACAAACGGCACATTGAGCATTCTAGCCAGTGTTTGCGCAAGTAAAGTTTTACCCGAACCCGTCGGTCCAACCAGCAAGATATTACTCTTGGCCAATTCGACATCATCTTTTTTACCCAAATGCTTCAAGCGCTTGTAGTGGTTATACACCGCCACCGAAAGAATGCGCTTTGCATTCACCTGACCAATCACATACTGATCAAGCAGGTCAGTAATTTCTTGCGGAGTAGGCAGTTCAGTTTTTGCGCTGGCAATATTATCGATTTCAGACACTTCATCACGAATAATGTCATTGCACAAGTCGATACATTCGTCGCATATAAAGACCGAAGGCCCAGCAATCAGTTTTTTAACCTCATGTTGACTCTTGCCACAGAATGAGCAATAGAGCAGCTTTTCACCACTGGAGGATTTTTTATCGGGCATAGTACGAATATGAAAAAAACAAAATTAATTAGGTAGGAATTAAAAGCATATTACCCGCAAAAACAGTTTTCGTCATTGCGTGCTCTCAGTTTGCACTATATTCCAAGATCTATAATACTGAATAAAAAAACGCCCGACCTTTTTAGGAGCGGGCGTTCATCCGATTCTGAACGTTTAAGCGCGATGAGTCAGCACCTTATCAATCAAACCGTACTCAACTGCAGCGTCAGCTGACATAAAATTATCGCGATCAGTATCTTTTGCTATCTGATCAAGGCTCCGCCCTGTCTTTTCAGCCAGAATTCCATTTAGACGTTCACGCAAATACAAAATTTCACGCGCTTGAATCTCAATATCTGATGCCTGACCTTGTGCGCCACCCAAAGGCTGGTGGATCATGACGCGTGAGTTTGGCAACGAGAAACGCTTACCTTTTGCACCCGACGCCAACAAAAACGCTCCCATAGATGCAGCCATGCCAGTACACAATGTCGATACATCTGGCTTGATAAACTGCATCGTGTCATAAATTGCCATACCAGCAGAAACTGAGCCACCAGGGGAATTAATGTACAAAGAAATATCTTTGTCTGGATTTTCGCTCTCTAAAAACAGCAACTGAGCGACGACCAAATTGGCAGTCTGATCATTAACGGGGCCAACCAAGAAAATCACACGCTCTTTAAGCAGACGGGAATAGATATCGTAAGAACGTTCTCCGCGCCCACTCTGCTCTACCACCATAGGCACCATGCCCAGCATATTAGTATCCAACGCCGAATTACGGATGATGCCTGTCATGTGTTTTCCTTTTTTCAAACTTACGCTTGTGCGTTGTTACCCATTAACTCGTCAAATGGCAGAACTTTGTCTGACACTTTTGCCTTACCTAACACATAGTTAACGACGTTTTCTTCTAAAACAAGGGCTTCAACCTCTGCCAGACGATTACGATCACTATAGTAGTATTTTACTACTTGTTGAGGATCTTCGTAACTTTGAGCAAAATCTTCAACTTGCGCTTTGATTTGATCAGCAGTTGCTTGTAGGTTATTAGCTTTTACCAACTCAGCAAGGATCAAACCAAGACGTACGCGACGCTCAGCTTGCGCAGCAAAAAGTTCGGTTGGGAATGGAACGTCTTTCACATTCATTCCGCGCTGTGCCATATCTTGGCGTGTCATTTCAGCCAAACGTTCACCGTCCTGAGCAACGAGTGTCTTTGGTACATCGAATACGACCGCTTTTACCAATGCGTCCATGACGCTTTCTTTAGTTTTAGCTTTAACGCGACCTTTTACTTCACGTTCGAGGTTTTCTTTGATGTCACCACGCATTTTAACCAGATCACCATCTTCAACGCCGAGCATCTTTGCGAACTCGGCATCGACTTCAGGCAAATGCGCCCACTCTAACTTAGTCAATGTGATTGTGAATTCAGCTGTTTTGCCAGCAACGTCTTTACCATGGTAGTCTTCTGGGAATGCCAATGGAAATGTTTTAGATTCGCCAGCTTTGAGACCAATTGTTGCAGCCTCAAATTCAGGCAACATACGACCTTCGCCCAATACAAAAGCAAAACCTTCTGCTTTACCGCCAGCAAACTCAACGCCATCAATCTTACCAACGAAATCAACGGTTGCACGATCACCACTTTGAGCAGTCTGATCTGCACCACCATTGCCGTGCGCACCCTCTTCACCTTTAACGTGGAAGTGTACGCGCTGCTTACGCAGGATATCGATTGTTTTGTCGATTTCAACGTCAGAGACTTCAGACTTCACCTGCTCAACTTCAGCAGCAGACAAATCGCCAACAACGATCTCTGGATAGACTTCAAAAGTAGCATTAAAAGCCAATGTACCTTCAGCAACACCTTCTGCTGTACTTGGCTCAATGCTTGGATAACCAGCAACGCGCAGGCTATTTTCGTTAGCCGCAGCAGCAAATGCCTGACCAACTTTGTCGTTCAACACTTCGTTTTCGACTTGATAGCCGTGTTGCGCAGCAACCATCTTCATTGGCACTTTGCCTGGGCGGAAGCCAGGAGCTTTTGCTGTACGTGCACGCACCTTCAAACGCTTTTCAACCTCTGATTTCACATCAGCGATTGGAAAGGAAATCGTGAGGCGGCGCTCCAATTTATCTAAAGTTTCGACTGCAGTTGCCATGAAAATCGTCCAAATAGTAAAAATTCTGTGGTGCGAGAAGGGGGACTCGAACCCCCACACCATTGCTGGCGTCAGGACCTAAACCTGGTGCGTCTACCAATTTCGCCATCCTCGCGGGATGAGTAAGTACATACCGGAACACATCCGACACGACCGTCACAAAAGCAAAGGGCGACCCGAACATCTATCGTCGCCCAAAACTTATGTATGTGGCATTACAACTCCAGCCCGATATTCTACTGGATTTTGAATCGGTATGCCTTATTTTTTTTATGCTTTTAGAAAAATACTCAAAAATTTTCCTAAATCAATCTTTTAAGTTCATTTTTCAATCTTTTAAGTTCATTTTTATATATCAACGGCACGATATGGTACCTCGCAACGACCGTGACTACAATCAAATCACGGTCGCTATCTCACCGATTTACCACGAACTACATTGCACGAGCTACATTGGCAGCGATGTCGTCGCTTGTGAGTTCGACTTACGAACCTTAAACCACGCCGCGTACAAGGCTGGCAAAAACAACAACGTCAATCCGGTTGCGATGATCAAACCACCCATAATCGCGACCGCCATTGGCCCCCAAAAGACAGAACGGGACAAAGGAATCATTGCTAGCACCGCAGCTGCAGCGGTTAATATGATTGGACGGAATCGCCTTACAGCAGACTCAATGACCGCCGTCCAAGGATCAACCCCCGCTTCAATATCGTGCTCAATCTGGTCAATCAAAATAACAGAATTACGAATGATCATCCCGAAAAGTGCAATCACCCCCAATTGAGCAACAAAACCAAACGGGCGCTGCAAGATGAGTAATGCCATCGCCGCCCCAGCCACACCCAAAGGCCCAGTCAAAAATACCAGTAACGCACGTGAAAAGCTATGCAGTTGCAACATCAGGAGTGTGAAAATAATGAAAACGACCAACGGCACATTTGCGGCAATTGAATCCTGCGCTTTTCCACTATCTGCTGCAGCACCTGCCAATTCAACTTTGTAGCCTGGCGGTAACGCCGCAATGATCGATGATAATTTTGGCATAATCTGACTCGATACCGTTGGACCTTGAATGCCATCAATAACATCTGATTGCACGGTAATTGCCCACTCACGCCCGTAACGCCACACCACACCTGGCTCCCAGACAAGTTTAATTGTTGCCAATTGGGACAACGGCACAGATTTCCCACTGGCAGTCGGCATATTGGCATTACCAAGCGCTTCAATTGTCGAGCGCTCATCAATCGGCTGACGCACTACCATATCAATTAATTTATTGCCGTCACGGAACTGCCCTACTGTTGTACCAGTTAGAATCGTATTCGCTGTTCGCATTACTGATTGCGAAGTCACACCCAACGCGCGCAATTTATCCTGATCGAGGTCAATGCGCACGACTTTCACAGACTCATTCCAGTTGTCGTTGACGCCTAACGTATTAGGATTAGCTCGCATCACCTCCTTCACCCGATCGGCAATTCCACGCACACCATTCACCTCCAGACCAGTAACACGGAACTGCACTGGATAGGGAACCGGCGGCCCATTTGGCAACAGTTTCACCCGACCACGCACCTCTGGAAAATCCGCTTTGAATAGTTGTGCAATTTTTAACCGGAGCACCTCCCTTGCCTTCAAATCTTTTGCGAGTACAACGATCTGCGTCACATTCGTTTGCGGCAAAATCTGGTCCAGCGGCAAATAGAACCGAGGGCTACCATTACCGACATAACTCGTGTAACTCTCTACCCCATCCTGCTTTTTTATAAAGGCTTCAAATTTTTTTGCTTGCGCCTCGGTTGCACTAAACGAAGATCCCTCCGGCAACCACATTTCAACCATCAACTCAGGCCGACTGGAGTCAGGAAAAAATTGCTGCTCAATAAATTTAAATCCAAACACACCTAGACCAAAAATAATCAAGGTAATGACAATGGTCGTCTTACGCCACTCCACACACCACGAGACCAATGCTCGGAATCGACTATAAAACGGTGAATCAAACAACTCATGCGCCTCTCCGCCTAAGGAGTGCGGCTTAACCTTCAACAATAAAAATCCAAGATAAGGAGTGAATAAGACTGCAGCAAACCAAGAGATCAACAATGCAAGTGCATTGACAGAAAACATGGAAAACGTATATTCACCCGCAGCTGATTTCGCTAAACCAATCGGCAAAAATCCTGCCGCGGTAATCAGTGTTCCCGTCAACATTGGCATGGCTGTTGAGGTATAGGCGAAGGTGGCAGCATCAAAACGCGAAAAACCTTCCTCCATTTTTCGCACCATCATTTCAACCGCAATAATGGCATCATCTACCAGCAAACCAAGAGCGATAATCAGCGCTCCGAGCGAGATTTTATGTAAGTCGATGTCAAACATCCGCATAAACAGGAAGGTAATTGCCAACACCAAAGGAATCGTCAAACCCACCACCAACCCAGGCCAAACATCGAGACGAAACGGTTTAGTATGCAAGCCAAGCGCAAGGAAGCTGACCGCAAGAACAATGACAACGGCCTCGATTAAGGTGTGAATAAATTCACCGACGGAAGCTTTCACCGCATCGGGTTGATTGGTGACCTGCTCAAGCTGTATACCAACGGGTAACTTCTGCTTGATAACAGCAATCGTTGACTGTAAGTTTTTACCCATTGCAACGATATTGCCACCTTTCTCCATGGAGATACCAAGTCCGACAACCTCTTTGCCGTTAAAACGCATTTTATCCTTCGGCGGATTTTGGTATTCACGCTTAACGGTCGCAAAATCACCCAAACGGAAAGTGGTACCGTTCGCACGCAACTGCAGGTTTTCGAGATCCTTCACCTTCAACAAGGCCCCGGAAACCCTTACTTGCAAATCAGCCGAAGACGTTGTTAATTTACCTGTACCTTCGATTCCATTTTGCGAATTAATCTGCGAAACAATCACATCAAAAGAGATGCCTAATTGCGAGAACTTTTTTTGCGAGAATTCGATATTGATCTTTTCGTCCTGAACACCGAACAATTCAACCTTTGATACCGTAGGAATCCTCAGAAATTGCTGACGAACAAAGTCAGCGTATTCCCTGACCTGCTCATAGGTGAAACCATCCCCGGATAGGGCAAAAATGGAACCATATGTATCGCCAAATTCATCATTAAATATTGGGCCAATAACACCTGGTGGCAACGTACTACTCATGTCACCAATTTTCTTACGAACCTGATACCACGCTTGCTGCACCTCTTTTGGCGGGGTCGATTCCCTCAACTCTAGCGTAATCAATGTCTCTCCGGGCTTTGAATAGCTTCGAATTTTGTCGATGTAGGGTGTTTCCTGAAGTTTCTTTTCCAGTTTATCAGTGACCTGATCCGCCATTTGCAATGCAGTTGCCCCAGGCCAAATTGCCTTAACAACCATCGCCCGGAAAGTGAATGGCGGATCCTCATCCTGCCCCAAGTTACCGTAGCTAAAGATCCCACCCAATAGCAAAGCCACCATCAGGTATCGCGTCAATGGGATATGCTCCAGCGCCCACTTCGATAAGTTAAATCCACCAGATTTTCCGCTCATTTAACGTCTCCAGTCGCCGATGGCTTTACAGCATCATTCAACGCCTGATCTACGCCGAGGACAACAACCTTCTGACCTTGCTTGAGAAAATTAACACCAGCCGTTACCACCGTCTGACCGCTCGAAACACCACCAGCAATTAAAACATCCTCCCCTGAAGCGCCACTAATTTGTACCGAAACCAACTGCACCGCGCCCTGATTAACAATCCACACCGAAGAACCAGTTTTACTTTGCAATAAGGCCGTCATCGGCAACTTAATCACTTCGTTTGAATTGCGTGCAATAAAAGTGACATTTGCAGTCATACCTAAACGAACGTCCGAGGCATCCGACGGCAGGATGACTTTAGCTGTGTACGTCCTCGTCACAGGATCGGCAATCGGCGACAGTTCACGCAATTTGGCGGACAAAATCTTTGATGGCTGCGCCCACAAAGTAACGTTAATATCTGACATCTGTCGAATGACGTTAATTTTATTCTCAGGCACACCAACCACCACATCCATCTCTCCGGTTTGTGCAACACGGATAACCGGCGTGCCAGCAGCGACCACCTGTCCCACTTCCGCATCAACACTGGTAACCACCCCATCAACATCCGACTCCAGATTCGCATAGCTAGCCTGGTTGCTTTGATTTTTGTATGCAGCCAAGGCTTGCTCATAACCTGATTGCGCAGCCTTAAATGCAACATCTTTCGTGTCAAGCACAGTCGCTGCAACGAAGTTTTTTGTACGCAACTCCTGATAGCGCTTCAGTTCTGCCAGCGCCAGATCGCGGTTACTCTCCGCAGCGACCAGCCCAGCTTTAGCTTGCGCTTGCGCCAACGCTAGATCCTGCGGATCCAATTGCATCAGGACCTGACCGCGCTTGACTACCGTACCTAACTCAACTTTACGGCTCACAATTTTTCCACCAACTCGGAAGCCTAGACGCGACTCAATACGCGGCCGGACCTCGCCAGAAAGCTCAAGAGCAGCATCAGCAGTTCCACCCTTAACAACAATGGCACGAACAGGTCTGACATCGTCCGATTTTTCTACCACCTTTGAGCACGCACCCAATGTAGCAAGCAATGCAATTACCACGACGGCCTCGAACGTTCGCATCACAGCGCATCGTGACTCACTGAAATTCGCCTGAATCAGGCTAGTAGAAACTGGTTTTAACACGGATATTTCCTTTAATATGCTAGCTGCGAATAGTCAGACAGATACAAACAAAGTCGCAGCAACTTTACATAACTGACTCATTGGTTAGTTATTATAGATAAGCACTCTTTTTTTGCCAATGACTTTTCAGTCATTAACATTCTTAAAAACAAATTATGTCGGTAGAGCACTACGAAAACTTCCCTGTTGCATCTTTATTACTTCCAGGCCATTTAAGACAAGCAGTCAAAAATATCTATATTTTCGCTCGCACTGCGGATGATTTTGCCGACGAAGGAACTGCAACACCAGTCGAGCGATTGACCGCGCTAGAAGATTACGACGATGAGCTACGTCGTATTGAGCAAGGCGAGCCAAGTGCTTCACCTATCTTTCAAGCACTTGCCAAAACAATTGAGCAGCACAACTTACCACTATCACCTTTTAGAGATCTACTTTCCGCATTCAAACAAGACATTACCACCGCACGCTACAAGACTTACTTTGAGCTGGTCGATTATTGCCGCCGGTCAGCCAATCCAGTTGGGTGCCTAATGCTACATCTTTACGGCAAAGCAACGACCATTAATCTGCAAAAATCAGATGCAATTTGTACGGCATTACAGCTCATCAATTTCTGGCAGGATATCGCCATTGATTTAAAAAAAGACAGGATTTATCTACCATTGGAAGACCTGCGAAAATTCGACGTACAGGAAAACTTATTAGAAAGCGTCACAGGGAGTGACAACTGGATTATGCTGATGCACTTTCAGTCCCAGCGCGCACGCGCGTTAATGCTTTCTGGAGCTAGCCTGCATAAGGAATTACCATGGCGCTTTGACTGGGAATTGCGCCTAGTCATCCAAGGCGGCTTGAGAATTATAGAAAAAATAGATAAGGTACAAGGCGATATTTTCAAGCAACGACCCACATTAAAAAAATGGGATTGGATGATATTAATGTGGCGAGCAATGTGGATGTAAGCCGCATGCACAGGGAAGATCAACCTCAGCTTGCTGAGATCGAATTAGGCAGCAAGGTACCAGATAAATTAGTGCAATTTATCCAAATCAAAACAAGATAACAACATCAAAGTAAAAATTGAAGCATAATACGAACTATCGATTTTTGCGCCTTCTCGCGCCATCAATCCTCGACAGAAGTCGATCACCGCTAAAAAATCCATTGACATCTAACCGGGACAGCATCGTGCGAATTTGCGTAAAACCATTGTCTTTGCTCTTATGCATTCTATCCTTGAGTGGTTGTACGGTATTAGCAATCGCTGATGCTGCTGTATCGACAACCATTCATGTTGGGAGCGCCGTTGTCGGAACCGCTGTTGATGTTACCAAAGCAGGTGTCAGCGCAGTCACCAGCAGCAAATAACCAATTTCCCATCGGAAATTAAATTAAGCAAACACATGCCAACCGCACTGGAAATCGATCAGCATCGCGAGGTGCAAAATGCCGCAAAATCGGTTCTTGCCAGGCTGGGGCAACTCATTACAGCAAATGACACCGAAAAATCAATCACTGAAAAAGCGCAACATTTGCTCGCGGAACACGGCTACACAGAAACTTGGTATTACAATTGCCCCGCCTTGGTACTTTTAGGATCACGCAGTTGCGTTTCGATCTCAGGTAAAGATTATGCGCCACGGGAAGAACGTGTCGGCGCATCCAACCTAGTCACCATTGATTTAAGCCCAGTGAAAGATTATTGCTGGGGAGATTGCGCCCGCTCATTTGCAATCGAGAATGGCAAAGTAACTGAAGCACCAACCTTGCTTGAATTCAAAAATGGCATGGGTTTTCTAGAACAAATGCATCAGCAAATGATGAAGCTCGTGAGACCACAGACAACATTCGGAGATTTGTTTAACTGGTCCAATATGCGCATCAGGCAAAGTGGATTTGTCAATTTGGATTATCGTGGCAACGTCGGACACAGCATTGCAACAAACAGAGACGAAAGACAATTTATCGAATCCGATAACGACGCGCTCTTGATTGATGTGCCTTTTTTCAGTTTCGAACCTTTTATTCGACTAAAAGGTGGCAAATGGGGTTTCAAACACGAAGGTATTTTCTATTTCAATCATCAAGGTGCACTGGAAGAGCTCTAAGACGACTTTAGCTCGGCGACTATGTGTCTGAAAATAAAATAGGGCTATTTGCATTAAGCAAACTGCCCTATTTTCTTATTAAAAATCAGCTTACACGCAATTGACCAGAATGTTTGCAGCGCCAGCTGGATTGGCCAAATTAATAACTCCTGTACCATTCTGCACGGTGCAAGTTTGGTTTGTTGGCTGCGTCGTGATAGTTACCGCATAAGGCATACCAGTCAACAAGCTCCAAGAAAAGTTATACGTACCGATGGTCGTGACAGTTAACGGATCAACGCGTGCAGTGGAAGTATTCGTTAAAGTTAAAGAATTTCCTGCAGTTAATCCACTTACAGTAAAAGTTACTGGAACAGCGGCTGTGCAATTGATGTCAATATTAACAACGCCCTTCACTACGCCGTTTACCAATATATTGTTTAAGTTTGATGCAACACCAGCACCATTCACAACAGTGCAATATTGACCCGGCGGAGGCAATGCAACCGATACGTTGTAATTGTAACCATTGACAACCCATGTTGGCAGCGTATAGCCACCGTTGCTTGATATAGCACCTGCGGTTGTATTGTCAGCATTAAGGTTAATGTTCGCTGCAGCATTTGTGATATTGTCAATCAAATACAATTTACCACCGTCGGCAAGGCCACTCAATTTCCCACCCACAGGAACATTTGGAACGCAGGTAACATTAACGTTTGCAACACCAGACGAGCTATTCATCGTTCCGGTTCCGTTGGCTACGGAGCAATTGACATAACTCGGTTGCTGATAAACGGAAATGGCATAGTGAGCATTACTTGCCTCAGAAAATGAAAATGAGCCATCGGCAATGAGAGTTTGCTTGTAATTTCCTTCATTTTGCATTATCAACACGTTGGTGCCCGTCGTGCCCAAGCCTGTAACGGTACCACCTACCGTCGTGTAGACGAAGCCACCACAACCAGCAAGAACAATTGCAACGCCACCTAAAATTCCAGCAATTTTCGATTTATTCAAGATATTTGTCCAAATTTAGAGTTTTGTACCAAAAGCAAGCTCATTTTTTAATAGAGCAATAATATAATGCGCCCACTATTATACGAGCTAGTGCATTTTGGATTCATAATTCTGTGATCCGATTACATTACGATACTTGCAACAGATCGCTTGTTGCAAGTAATTCATAGTTGCGCAAAGTTTGCTAGCATAACGACTTTACTTGGCTTTGTGCCGATTACTTACATAAAAAAGCATGTCTCCTGACGAATATTGCCAGCAAAAAGCAGCCCAAAGCGGCTCCAGTTTTTATTATAGCTTTCTCTTTTTACCGCTAGAAAGAAGAAGAGCAATTACTGCCCTTTATGCATTTTGTCGCGAGGTGGACGACGCCGTCGATGAAAGTAGCGACGACATGCTCGCCCGTACCAAATTAGTTTGGTGGCGTAAAGAAATTCAAGCTATGCTGAACAACGAGCCTACCCACCCTGTGACCAAAGCATTGCTTCCGCACATGGCAACTTACCAGTTGCAAGGCGAACATCTACTGGCCATTATTGACGGCATGGAAATGGATCTTAACCAGACGCGCTATCTGGACTTTACGGCACTACAAAAATATTGCTGGCACGCAGCCGGTGTAGTCGGAATTCTGTCAGCAAGCATTTTTGGAATCAGCCAGCCGCAAACACGCATATTTGCCGAAAAGCTTGGGCTTGCTTTTCAAATGACCAACATCATCCGAGACGTTGGCGAAGATGCGCGAAAGGGGCGGATTTACTTACCCGTCAATGAATTACAAGAATTCAAAGTCACCGCGGCTGATATTCTCAATGCGCGGCATAGCCCGCAATTTGAAGCATTAATGCAATTTCAATATGAACGTACGCAAAAGTTGTATGACGAAGCGTTCGCCCTACTCCCCCCTGAAGACCGTCGCGCGCAACGAACGAGCCTGATCATGGCATCAATTTATCGGGCTTTATTGGTAGAAATTCAGCGTGACAAGTTTCAGGTTCTGAATCAACGCATCTCTCTCACGCCGATACGTAAGTTATGGCTCGCGTGGAAAACTTACGTACGTGGTTAAATCGACGCAAAAACACATTGCCGTCATCGGCGGTGGCTGGGCAGGCTTTGCCGCCGCCGCTCAACTAACTCAATTTGGGCATCAGGTCAGCGTCTTTGAGGCGGGACGCACCCTTGGAGGGCGCGCACGTCGGGTTTCGCTACAAGGGGTCGATGTCGACAACGGCCAACACATCTTACTTGGGGCCTACCGCCAAAGCCTGCAACTGATGCGAGCTGTTGGCATGGATATCGACGACGCGTTTCTCCGACTGCCACTACAAATGATTTATCCACCTGCTGAAGATGGAATGCAGTTTTCAGCGCCTCACTCTAAGCTTGTACCAGCGCCGCTACATTTAGTCCTTGCGCTACTCAAAGCACAAGGACTCAGCGGCGCGGATAAATTATCGTTAGCACGCTTTTCATCGACGGCGCGCTGGATGGGCTGGAAATTATACGAAGACTGTAGTGTCAGCGAGCTATTACAACGTTTTGATCAGACCGCACGCTTATGTAAGCTCATGTGGAATCCGTTGTGCGTTGCCGCTTTAAACACACCACCTGAACGTGCTTCGGCACAGGTTTTCCTGAACGTTCTGCGCGATAGCCTTGGTGCCAGTCGTGCCGCATCTGACATGTTGATCCCAAAGCACGATCTCTCTGCGCTTTTTCCGGAACAGGCCGCCTCGTTTATACGAACTAAGGGCGGTAGCATTGTTGTCGGCAACGCGGTCACCGGCCTTAGCAAAGATCCGCAGCAATCTGGAAAATGGCGGCTAACACTGACAAACGAGACTGCTTTAACCGCACAGTCGATACCTTACGATGGCATCGTGATTGCAACTAACAGCAGCAATGCGAAGCGACTGTTAAAAAGTGCGCAAAGCGATACAGTGATACCGGCGTTTGAATTTGAAGCTATCACTACTTGCTATTTGCAATATCCAGCATCTGTACGTCTGTCGCGACCGATGTTTGCGCTCCTTGATGACCCAAGCCAGAATAAATGGGCGCAATATGTCTTTGATCGAGGGCACTTGCATTCGGAACAGGCGGGATTATTAGCAGCAGTCATCAGTGCACCACAAGAATCTGGCGACCTTGACCATGCCGCGTTAGCACAGGCCATCGCAGACCAGCTGGCACAAAGTCTGCAACTCCCCGCACTGAATCAACCTGTGTGGCATCAGATTATTACCGAGAAGAGAGCTACCTTCAGTTGCACCCCAGGACTGCAAAGGCCACAAAATGCTACCATTGACACAAATCTGGTATTAGCCGGCGATTACACAGCAGGCGACTATCCGGCAACCATCGAAGGCGCCGTCAGAAGCGGTATGGCTGCCGCAGATTTACTCCGCTAAAGTATTGAAGATTTACCGCGCTGGGGTTGCATTAGACTAATTAGGATGCGTCATCGACATCGCGAATCTTGCTCATTGCCTCATCAATTCGATCAACCGCAATAATGGTCAACCCATCGATTTTCTGCTTGGGTGCATTCGCTTTTGGGATCATTGCAATCTTAAAGCCTAACTTAGCTGCTTCTTTTAAACGCTCCTGCCCCCGTGGCGCGGGACGAATTTCACCTGCCAAACCAACCTCACCAAAAACGACCAAACTGCGAGGCAGCGGTTTATTACGCATCGAAGAGTTAATCGCCAGCAGTACGGCCAAATCTGCTGCGGGCTCGGCAATTTTAACGCCCCCTACCGCATTGATAAACACATCCTGATCAAATGCAGCCACACCTGCGTGCCGATGCAACACAGCGAGCAGCATCGCCAGACGATTTTGCTCCAAGCCGACTGATAGGCGCCTTGCATTGGGTGCATGAGAACTATCAACCAACGCCTGAATCTCGACCAACAATGGCCGAGTCCCTTCCTGCGTCACCATAACGCACGATCCGGCGACTTGCGCATCGTGCTGCGATAGAAATAAAGCAGAAGGATTGGACACCCCACGCAGTCCACGTTCACCCATCGCAAACACACCCAACTCATTAACGGCACCAAAACGATTTTTAATCGCCCGCACCAGTCTGAAACTTGAATGGGTATCACCTTCAAAGTACAGCACCGTATCAACGATATGCTCGAGGACACGCGGACCCGCCAATGCCCCCTCTTTGGTCACATGCCCGACCAAGATCATAGTGATATCCATCGTCTTAGCAACACGTGTGAGTTGCGCAGCACATTCACGGACCTGTGCCACCGAACCTGGCGCCGAGCTCAGTGCATCCGAATAGATGGTTTGAATCGAGTCAATAACGACGACTTGCGGCTTATGCTCAGACAAGGTATTGAGAATTTTCTCTAGCTGAATCTCAGCCTGCAACGCCAATCCTTTGGTATCAAGTCCCAAGCGATTGGCACGCAGTGCAATCTGCGCACCAGATTCTTCGCCACTGACGTAGAGGACTTTCTTTATCTTGGCAAGATTGGATAACGCTTGCAATAACAATGTCGACTTACCAATACCTGGATCACCACCAATCAACACTACACCACCTGGCACCAAACCACCACCCAATACACGATCAAACTCTTCAATACCGGTTCCAAAGCGAGGCACATCCGACGCCTCAATATCAGAGAGATTAAGGACCGGCGCGGTTTGCGCCAAACTTTGATGCTTTCCGGAAAAACGATTGCCTGCCGCTTCGACGATCGTCTCGACTAGAGTGTTCCATTGCCCACAAGAAGGGCATTGTCCCGCCCATTTATTAACAATGCCGCCACATTCAGTGCAGGTGTAATTTGTTTTTGCTTTCGCCATCTTTTTTCCAAAAACCAGGTAAACACTGGTATTTTACTCAGTATTCACGCAGAAGCTTGCGTTAATTCGCATGTAATTTCAGCTTTTCATGGTATAAAGCTCTCCGATAACACTTTGTATTAGGCAAATCATCAGCATGAAACGCGGTTTCTATACGATTATGGCGGCACAGTTTTTTTCATCGCTAGCCGACAACGCATTGCTCATCACTTCGATGGCCTTACTTGCAACAATGAACTCACCGAGCTGGATGACACCGCTCCTGAAATTGTTTTTTGTATTGTCCTATGTCTTACTTGCAGCGTTTGTAGGTGCCTTCGCCGATTCTCTGCCTAAAGGCAAGGTCATGTTTATCACTAATATGATTAAAGTTGGCGGTTGTGCACTGATGTTTGTCAATGTTCATCCGCTCATTGCTTATGCTGTCGTGGGGTTTGGCGCTGCAGCGTATTCACCAGCAAAGTATGGCATTCTGACAGAACTTCTACCACCCGAGCACCTTGTCGCCGCCAACGGCTGGATTGAAGGACTCACAGTAACTTCCATTATTCTTGGCACGGTACTTGGTGGCGCACTCGTTACACCGCATATCTCTGAAACACTTCTGCATCTTCAGTCATCGGTCATGGGCTTGCCGATACACACAGGCACTGAAGCAGCCCTGACGGTGATCACCATTCTCTACGCATTCGCAGCCATCTTTAATTTGAGAATTCCTGATACTGGCGCTCGGTACGAGCATCAGCAGCATCGTCCAGGGCAACTAATCATCGATTTTTCTCATTGTTTTGTGAAACTATGGCAGGATAAGTTGGGACAGATATCACTCGCGGTCACCACCCTGTTTTGGGGCGCAGGTGCCACGCTGCAATTTATCGTTCTGAAATGGGCCGAATCATCACTGCATATGCCGCTCAACCAAGCAGCGATATTACAAGGCATCGTTGCCGTTGGCGTTGCACTTGGTGCATGTGCCGCAGCAAAATTTATCCCTTTAAAAAAATCTCTGTCGGTAATGCCTATGGGCGTTGCTATGGGTGGCGTCGTGATCACGATGATTTTTGTGCACAGCAAAGAAGTTGCTTACCCTCTGCTTATTTTAATCGGCGCTCTGTCTGGATTTTTTGTTGTTCCGATGAATGCCTTATTGCAACATCGGGGCCATGTTCTGATGAGTGCGGGGCACTCCATTGCAGTGCAAAATTTCAATGAGAACTTATCCGTTCTGACGATGTTGACAGTCTACGCGATTATGGTTTCGCTCAACCTCAACATACAGATTGTGATTGTATTATTTGGTGGATTTGTGATGAGTACGATGTTCATGGTGATGAAAAAACATCAGGCAAATCAGCGTGAGCACGATTCATTGGCACTCATTGGCGAGCATAAGCACTAGGCAATAAAGCCTTTGTTACGTTAGCGTTGCGCGTGACAATTGTGGACTCATTGCAGGCGCCAATCTTTTTTGCGCCAATGCCGCTTGCGCCCACCAGCCATCGGGAACCACCATGCCACGCATGATTTCCCTCGCATCGCCATCATGAACCACAACGAGCACGAGCATCACAGGAGCATTAACAAGCGAGAACAACTCCCTGATCTTTTGCAGCACCACTTGCTTTCCTATCGCCTCCTGCTCTGGCACCTGAGCAGGTGCCAGCCACATCAGGCGATCAAGGATGACAGCTAAAAAATCCCCCATCTGATCTAGGTCACTCATACTCCATATATAGCCGCGACAGTGATCCATTGCGACGCCATCAACCAGCGCCGAGGAATCGGTGACACATGGATTACGATAAAATAACCAGCCTTTGATCAGCGCCTGCGCTGAAATAACCTGCTGATCAAGTGCAGCCGCAGCTTCGGGATGCGCACTTAACCGTAACTGCTGGTAGATAATTTTATGCATCTTGGCACCCAAAGTATCTGCCAGATTAGGCCCAAGATAATGATACAAATCTCGTTTCGCAGAACCACACTCAAGCGTCTCATCGAAAAAAAGATAGAATTTCGTCGCCAACTCCCAATGGACCAGCCCATCAAGATGACGAATTAAAAAATCAAACTCACCAATAGTTCTCGCCCGGGCGTCATGAATTTGCAACCCATGAGCGTACAAATCATAAAAATCAGCAAAGAAGAATGCCAGCAACATTTCTGCATACAAACCCAATCGCTTGGTCGGAGATCGCTGCAAAGCAAGGTGAAAGTGACCTGGAGTTAGATCCAATGACGTTAGATACACATGAAGTAGGGATGCGGACGGCAACGATGGGGCAACAATCGCCCCGCCCCACACCTGCGAATCCTGTTTGAGCAGGTGTGGGGAGGTCAGCAACCAGGCTAACGCGCGGACATGAGGATCACGCAAATGCCCCCAGTCTTCATGGAATCGCTGTTGCGGGGAAAAGTCCACTACGAATTACCATCCAGCGCCTGTTGTGCCAAACATAAGTCCTGCCAAGCTTTACTTTTTTCCAATGGCTTGCGAAGCAGATAAGCAGGATGATATGTCGCCACCATAGGGATACCTGAAACAGTATGAATTTTGCCGCGCAACTGGGCAACCGGCGTTTCTATATCGACGCCAGACAAGGCAATAGCAGCAGTCTTTCCCAAGGCAACGATGACCTTTGGCTTTATTAACGCAATCTGGCGTTCCAAATAAGGCAGACAAGTGGCAATTTCTTCTGCGGTCGGCGGGCGATCTTTTCCTGCATGGTCAGTCGCACGACATTTCACGACATTCGCAATGTAAGTACGATCTCCACGTCGCACACCCAGTGCGAGCAACATGTTATCCAATAACTGACCCGCCGCCCCCACAAACGGCTCCCCCTGAAGATCCTCGTTATATCCCGGTCCTTCACCGACAAACAACCACGTCGCTGTTGGTGCACCAACACCAAAAACGATTTTTTGGCGACCTTCGCACAAACCACAGGCGCGGCAAGCGGCAACAGACTCTTCAAGCTCGCTCCAGCTGAACGCGGAAACCGCCCTTACAACGGCGTTTGATTCAGGCAGAATCATCTTATCATGATGACTATATGCCTGCTCAGAGACCTGTTCAGCCGACATGTCAAAAGGATAATCAGGAACTGAAGATGCCGCATTTAAGATGTCAGACTGATCGTCATGAGCAGGCACAGATACGACTGCAGCTAATGGGACGACAGGGGCACCCTCCGAAACGGCACCATCGGCCACCTGCACTGTATTATCTGCATAGCGCTGGGTCCAGACTGGCCCCAAACCCATTTCATTCAATATAGCGACACGTATGGCCGACTGATTCATCGCATCAACTGGATGCATTAGCATATTCTCCGCATAACAATCGCATCTTCACGTGTATCGTCACCGGCCGGGTAATACGCTTTCCGGCGACCAATTTCATGAAATCCGCCCTGAAGATAGACTTCAATGGCACGATAATTACTACAACGTACCTCGAGCAAGATTGATACAAAACCACGTTCTTTGGCATAGTTACCCATGAATGTCAGCATGGCACTAGCATAACCTTGTTTTTGACTTTCTTTTCGAACAGCAAAATTGAGAAGATGCAGTTCATCCACAACAGGCATCAGTAGAAAATAGCAAATAATTTGCTGTGCTGAATCGCGCAGACCAAACACGTCATATCCATTCATCAGAGAATCCGAAAAGTTCCCTCGAGACCAAGGATGCGAATACACCATCTCTTCGATGGTCAAAATCTGATCAATATCCGCAAAACCCAGACTTACAAATTCATACATATCGTGTCCATCCGTCAAATTCCTGCACCAACATCTCAACAGTCGATTGAAAGTGCGCTTTTTAGCAAAATCAATTCTTGCTTACAAATCAGGAAGAGGCCTTAACCATGGTCCGTTCAGCAGTAGTTAGCGCGATTTTATTGCGCAAGTAAAGAGGTTGCGCCTCTTCGGGAGCAACAGACAAGCCCGCCTGTAATCCGTGCAGACCTATTTTTGCTACCTGGATAGCATGAGGCATCAAATTAACATGAGCAAAACCTCGCAATTGCTCAGGCAACGCTAGCCCATTACCCAGAACAATTTGAGTGCTGTCCGGCGGAGTTGAAACCAACACCTCATCGAGTCGGGACAATGCAGGTGGACTTAGCTCGACACAATCATTGCCGGAAAAATGGTAATGCGCCCAATATACTTCGTTCATACGTGCATCCAGCACACACACAAAATCGGCCATACTAACCCGCTCCGCCGCTGCTAACGCCATCGATTGCAAACTCACCACAGGCAAAACTGGCAGGTTTGCGCCAAACGCAAGTCCTTGCACCACACCACAAGCGGTACGAATACCAGTAAAGGCGCCCGGGCCACAGCCAAAGGCAATGGCATCACAATCCGATAAAGCGAGTTTAGCCTCGGCAAGCAAGCTCTGAATTGCCGGCAAAATCCCTTGCGAATGTGTCTGGACACCGGATAATTCACGGGTGAACATCTGATCTTCAACAAACAAAGCTGCTGAAGCAAGTTCGGTTGTAGTTTCTATTGCTAAAATCGTTGTCATGGACGTATTTTACCGTGTTCGCACATCAACAAGGCTGAATTTCTCAAGGCCAAGGATAGGTTAAAATTGAAAGATGACTGCATATATTCACACTGATGACCTGAAACAGGTACAAACACAACTACCCAACAAAAACTGGCTGATTGCTTGCCTGTGCGCAGCTTGGTGCGACACTTGCACGGCCTACTACACTGCGTTTAATCAGTTGGCAGCCCAACATCCAGATAAATGCTTCACCTGGATTGACATAGAGGACTGTGCACATCTCATCGAAGACATAGAAATCGAAAATTTTCCAACGATTCTTATACAGCATCTCGATCAAGTGGCATTTTTGGGCACCATGCTGCCAGACACCGCGCAATTACATAGACTTATCAATTCGCTTGATGACAGCATGAAAGCCGGCCCCATCAAACGTAGCACCCTGAACCAAGCAGCCCCTGAATCATGGAGTCTCAGACAGCGCATCCTTTCGGAATAATCGATGTCCGCGCCATCAGCTTATGCAGCAAATCTGATTGGCGCATCTTATCGAGTCGATGATCACATCAAAATATAATAAACAAAAGAAAAAAGGGACTAGATTTGCATCTAGTCCCTTGAATCTGGTGCGGCTGGCAGGAATCGAACCCACGACCCCTTGGTTCGTAGCCAAGTACTCTATCCAGCTGAGCTACAGCCGCGAAGAACAAAATTATAGCAAACCCAACCCATAAAGAGAAGCCCCCAGCCGAAAAAACTTTAGCAGAGAAGAGTTGGCGCACATTTCCAACCAGCGCCGTCACCCAAATTACAACAAGAGTGACAGCGCCCGAGCTATACCTTCAAGGGAGAATAGAGTACATCACGTTTGGAGTCGGGCACTGCACACAGACAAAGCGGCGCAATCACCGTCAAATTATCAATTTGAGCCTTGTATAACACGCCCATTTAATGGCTGAACTGGTCGGGCGTTCATTTTGTAAATTGCATGAAATGCCTCAATTTGCGCTTTTGAAATTTCGGCGGAAGCACTTAAAACCTGCCACGCAACACCCTCGCTGCATGGCGGCGTCGTCAAGGAGCCAGTAAAGGAGTAGTAACCGAGCGAGGATGGCAAAATTGAACTTACGTCAAAACCAGATGCCAACGATACCTTACCCTCTTTTGCCGGCATTGCAGCAAAAATAGGAGCAAGCGCAGAGTTTTCTTTACCCTCTTTAAAGAGCACAGCAATCACTGCCAATTTACCATCCGAATTTTTATGAACCAAGTGGGCGACCAATGGGAAACTCTTACCATTAATCATTTCCTCGCTAGGGGTATGAAAATGAAACTGGAGCAATCGATACTGACCACTTGGAACCGTTGCTGAACCCGCATCTGCCAAATTAACCTGAATCGTGTGGCCATTATTGACAACCTCAGCAGCAGACGCCTTATAAGTGGTTTGAATTGGACTTAAATTTGCCTTTGAACAGCTTGTGTTTGAATATCAATCGGTGATTGCGCCTTACCAATACCACATTGTGCATACGCAGGAGTCAACTCACCCCACTCCTTAACCTCATCATAAGTCCAATGGGGCGCCGGACCATCAGCAAAACTAGCATTGGCAAAGGCAGAAAAAACCGCAAGTACTAAAAGTCTCTGTTTCATCATCTCGCTCCATTTACGTAGTTGATCGACAAAAATTACTCTACAAGGCTTAGCATTGTTTAACACTTCAAATCCAAACACCACCAACTCAAAGCCTGACGCCCTCAGCGCTTACGCCCTGACATTCCAAGGACTGACGCCACATTTATTCTTACAGCGACCGCTCAGCCGCGCAATATAATTTGCTTCTGCCGTTGTTTCTACTGTTGTTTATAGAGGCAAACTTAACATCGGAACAAAAGCACAAACGAGCACAGACAACATCCCAAAAAAGAATGAAGGCAGCAATGTTTATTAAAGGAAACTTTGCTACGAATGTCAATGCCAGCTCAGCAAAATGCCACCGCAAGTTTCAAGAGAACAGCTATCCCAATGAAAAACTTGCGACAAAGAAGCCAACAAAGACGCTAGAGAAAAAGAAAAAAGGGACTAGATTTGCATCTAGTCCCTTGAATCTGGTGCGGCTGGCAGGAATCGAACCCACGACCCCTTGGTTCGTAGCCAAGTACTCTATCCAGCTGAGCTACAGCCGCGAAAAACAAAATTATAGCACAGGGGTTTTGATTTGATAAGCCCCCATGCCAAAGTTTTAGATTTCGACCTGAGAACCGACCTCAATCACCCGATTGGTAGGGATACGATAGTAGTCGGCAGCATCGCGAGAGTTTCTCGACATCGTGACAAATAACCACTCGCGCCACAAAGCCATGCCACGCTCCGGCTTGGACACAATCGTCTGCCTAGAAATGAAATAGGACGTTTCCATAGGCTCAAAAGTTAGACCTTTAGATTCACACAACGCGAGTGCCTTAGGAATATCCGGTTCGTTTTTAAACCCATAACTAACATCAACTTGGAAGCAGTTATGACCAAGATCACTCACATGCACACGGTCGGTCACGGGCACCCAAGGAATTTCCTGATTGTGCAATGTCAGAAAAATCACTCTTTCGTGCAAAATCTTATTGTGCGACAAGTTATGCAATAAGGCATGCGGAACACCGTCTGCCTCACCGCGCAAGAAAATGGCGGTACCAGCCACTCGCAGCGGAGGTGACACGAATAAAGAATCAAGGAAGTCACTTAATGGAATCGCATGCTTCTTCAAGTTATCAAACACCAATTCACGACCGCGCTTCCAGGTCATCATGACAACAAACATGATCACACCCAACACCAACGGGAACCAACCACCATGGAAGACCTTCACTGCATTTGCAGAGAATAGCGCAAAGTCGATAGTAACGAAGAAACCGGTCGCCAGAAAACACAACGCAGGGTTGTACTTCCAGCCGTAACGAATAACAAAGAACGTCAACAATGACGTAACTAGCATCGTTCCAGTCACAGCAATACCATAAGCCGAAGCCAAATTAGACGAAGAACCAAAACCTACTACCGCAGCGATAACGACAACCAACTGCGCCCAGTTCACTGCAGGAATATAAATCTGTCCAATTTCTTTGGCTGACGTATGGATAATCTGCATCCGCGGCATGATGCCGAGCGAGATCGCCTGCTTCGTCATCGAGAATGTGCCAGAAATCGTCGCTTGAGAAGCAATCACGGTAGCAATTGCAGAAATAATCACCAGCGGGTAGACACTCCATGCACCTAATTGCTGGTAGAACGGATTACTGACCGCAGCAGGATTAACGATGAGCAAAGCACCTTGACCAAGATAATTTAAACCCAAAGCAGGAAAGACACAAAAAAACCAAGCGGTACGAATTGGCTGACTGCCAAAGTGCCCCATATCCGCGTACAAAGCTTCAGCACCAGTAAATGCCAATACAACAGCACCCAGCGCTAAAAAAGCCACCCAACCATGGACTTGCATAAACCGGAATGAATGAATTGGATTCAATGCGCCAACGATCGCAGGATTTTTAGCGATGTTGTAAACACCCATGACTGCCAGCGCAACAAACCAGATCAACATAATTGGACCAAACCATTTACCAATACCAGCTGTGCCTTTGTACTGCACAGAATACAGCGCAAAAATAACCACAACAGTAATTGGTACGACGTACGGATCAAAAGCTGGCGTTGCCACCTTTAGTCCCTCAATTGCAGAGAGCACTGAAACGGCAGGCGTAATAACGCCGTCGCCATAAAACAAGGCAGCGCCAAATAGTCCAAGCACAAATAACGTTAAATGAAGCTTAGAAGACTTACCCACAGACTCCAACGCCAGTGCCGTCAGAGCCATGATACCGCCCTCACCGCGATTGTCTGCACGTAAAATCAACGTCACGTATTTCAACGCGACGATGATAATTAAGCCCCAACAAATTAAAGAAACAACCCCAAAGATGTTGAATTCATTTAATTCCAGACCATGCTCTTTAGAGAAAACTTCTTGCATGGTGTAGAGTGGGCTGGTGCCGATATCGCCATAAACGATACCGATAGCAGCCAAAGATAAAGCAGCGAGACTGCTTTTAGTATGATCTTGATGATTTTCCAATTGCGTACCTTATTGTTTTTGGTGCATTGCACAGTAGGCGAATAAACCTATTATTTCAATAGCGCACAACAAAAAATCCCTTTATAGAATTTTTACACAACAGATCAACACACGAGCGATGCCTTTTGTGATAGAGAAAATTAAGCCACGGCAAAGAAATTAACTAACGCCGTGAGGAAATTCGATCCATGAAGCATAAAGGGGCGCAAACCGAACCGCGCCCCGAACAATTAACCATCAGCATTGATCCTGTGAATTAACACTGACAATACATTTTCAACCAAATCATTTCCGATTTGACAAGTCCCGGCATTTTCATGCCCGCCACCGCCATACTCCAGCATCAAAGAGCCAATATTCGTTCTAGAGGTTCGGTTCAGGATAGATTTTCCGGTCGCCAGAACGGTATTTTGATTTTTTAGCCCCCACAACACATGGATAGAGATATTGATATCAGGGAAAAGTGCGTAAATCAAAAATCTATTTCCTGCATAGATAATTGACTCGTTTCGCAAGTCAAGCACAATCAGATTGTAATGCACCGTCGAACAACGAAGAATCTGCTCCTTACATTTATCCTGCTGTTCAAGGTATAAATCTACGCGTTCTTTGACATCCGCATTCGCCATGATTTGCTCAATCGCTTGTGTTTTACACAAATCAATCAATTCCATCATTAATGCATAATTCGAAATACGGAATTCACGGAAACGTCCCAGACCAGTGCGGGCATCCATAAGAAAATTCAATAAATCCCAACCGTGCGGATTAAGCACTTCGTCACGATTAAATTGCGCTGAATCACCTTTATCAACAGCCGCCATCATCTCACTCCAAGACTCGGGAAACACCTTGGGACCACCATAAAAATTATAGACAACGCGAGCTGCCGACGGCGCATCAGGCTCGATGATGTGATTACGGTGCTCGCCAAAATTACGAATCGCCTCGGATGAGTGATGGTCAAACGCGAGGTGAACTCCTTCAACATAGGGTAAATTAGTACTAATATCATTATCCGTTACTGCAATTTTGCCATCCTGCATGTCTTTGGGATGAACGAATAGGATCTCATCAATCATATCCAGATGTTTGAGCAGTACTGCACACACCAACCCATCAAAGTCACTACGCGTAATTAGTCGAAACTTTCTGTGATTGACAGACATAAAACCCCCTTAGCAATGAACAATTCAAAGTGCGGAAGAAACAACGCAAATAAAATAGAGTAGTACCACCCCATCGATGATGCGTAGGTTACGGCATTACACGTTCACACTTACCTACTACACACCAATAAAGCTCATATTGACTTCAAGTAAGCTGCATTTAATGTAGTGTGTTTTATCGCATCTGTCTACGCCACTCATTTCTTTTATATCAGGCAGTTATAAATGTTACACATTGTTGATGTAATGACGCTAATGAAAGGCGTCACTATGTAAGTGAAATGTGTTCCACAGCATCCTCTGAAACTGCATTGAATTTTTCTAGCACGGACACCAGTTCATTCACCGCATCTATGCCAAAGGTTTGCTCTATATGTTTATATTGCAAATCAATCAAAGGGGCCATTTCCGTCATAAGCTGATCTCCTCCAGTCGATAGCGCAATCAACACTCTTCGCTGGTCACCCTTTACTGCACTGCGTTCTATAACATCAAGCTCCTCCATACGTTTCAACACGCCCGCCATACTCGGACTCGAGATCTGACACAAGTCGCACAACTCCCTTGGCTCAAGACTGCCCTGCTCATCGAGTACACGCAAAATCCGCCACTGTTGATCCGTCAAGCCAAAATGGCTAATGATAGGTTTGAAATGCGCCATCAGGTTTGCGCGCGCTTTTAAAAACAATTGCGGCAAGTTGCGATAGGCAATTTTGTGACTCATTACAGCTCCTAGTTCTAGTTAATTTGATCATGTTTGCATCGCATCGCATTCATTTGAATTACTCAACGTCAGACTGTTATTGTACAGACATGATCGCTCCCTCATTTGACTTACTAACATATTAGTGATTTAATTCGTTAATATGTTAGTAAATATGGAGAAATTTTGAATCATTTATTTTCTATGGGTTACACATGATCGTCCGCGATAGACCCTCAGGCTTTCGCCTGTTTTTGCTTTTACGCGGCTCAGTATTGCCACGCATACTCCCTGCACTAACCATCAATATTCTGATCGCCACGCTCGTCACGATCTCGCACGGCGATCTGTTCGAACTCAAAATCACACTGACAACAATTCCGTTTACCTTAATTGGTCTACCTATCTCGATTTTCTTAGGATTTAGGAACAATGCCGCTTATGACCGATTCTGGGAAGGACGAAAACTATGGGGCGAGCTTCTTTTACGCGCCCGCAACTTATCTCGCCAGTGCCAAAGCCTGATCAACGACCCATTACCAGCAAAAGCAAACAACGGACTTAGCGATATCCGCGTCCGGATGATTTTCAGAACAATTGCTTATTGCCATGCATTGCGTGATCTCCTACGCAATCAAGAAACAAAACCCGAAATGCAACGCTGGCTCACCGCCGCGGAGATTAAGCAGTTAGACACGAGCAGAAACAAACCGGATTTTCTCATGCTTAATATGGGGCAGGATTTGCGTCAATCGCTCAAAGAGAACCGGATTGAAGCCTGCCTCGCGGCCAATATCGACAATACTTTATCGGCATTAACCGCGGCAGGAGCCTCATGCGAGCGTATTCGCAATACACCGATTCCATTCTCTTACACCCTCTTACTACACCGTACTGCTTACATTTATTGCTTCTTGCTTCCATTCGGCCTAGTTGACTCGATCGGCTTCATGACGCCATTCGTCGTTGCTATTGTTGCGTACACCTTTTTTGGTCTAGATGCTTTAGGTGACGAAATCGAAGAACCATTTGGCACCGAAACCAACGATCTGCCACTTGATGCGATCTGCAGAACAATCGAAATTGAGCTGCGCGAATCATTGCAAGATACAGACATTCCTGAACCACTCACGCCAGTCAACTACTGCATTAACTGAGTTTTAGATACCAACAAGATACAAAATAGAACATAACAGATCACTGATCACCCCTGACAAAACCATCCATTTTCAGAGACAAAGGATTTACTATGCATGACATGCATCACTCGCATCAAGCACAAGATTCAACTGAGTATCAGCAAATCGAAAAGCAAAGAATTCGCCTACCGGAATTAAGAAATCGCATCACCACCGCGGCGCATGCAGCATCCTGGATCGAAGATGGAATGACCATAGGAATGAGTGGTTTCACGCGGGCCGGTGATGCGAAGGTCGTTCCCCTGGCCATCGCAGAACGCGCCAAGACAGAAAATCTTAAAATTAGTCTGATGACAGGTGCGTCGCTCGGCAATGATGTCGACAAAACACTTACAGAGGCTGGTGCGATGAGTCGTCGCATGCCATTTCAAGCCGATCCGACTTTACGCGCTGCCATCAATCGCGGAGAGGTCATGTATGTCGATCAGCATTTATCAGAGACCGTAGAGCAATTGCGTACACGTCAAATCAATGCAATTGATATCGCCATCATCGAAGCCATTGCCATCACAGAGACTGGCGCCATCATCCCGACAACATCCGTGGGCAACAGTGCAAGCTTTGCCATTCTGGCAGACCAAGTGATTGTTGAAATCAATCTGACCCAATCGATGGACTTGGAAGGCCTACACGATATTTTTATTCCAAAGCATAGACCGCGTCGGGAACCCGTACCAATCACATCGGTTAGCGATCGTATCGGCACAACAGCGATTTCGATCCCACCAGAAAAAATCATCGCGATTGTCATCACAGAAAAAAAAGACAGTGCCTCTACCATTCTACCGCCAGACGAAGACACAGCAAAAATTGCAGCACACCTCGTCAACTTTTTTAAAGAAGAGGTACGTGATGGTCGCTTGAGCAACAACCTGATGCCCTTACAAGCCGGTATCGGCACGATTGCCAACGCAGTGATGACCGGATTTATCGATAGCCCATTTGAACACCTGACCATGTATTCAGAGGTGCTCCAGGATTCGACATTCGACTTGTTCGATGCAGGAAAACTTGATTTTGCTTCCGGCTCATCCATCACGCTTTCAGCGCAAAAAAGCCAAGAAGTATTTGCAGAAATCACCAAATATAAGGATCGCCTCATTCTTAGACCGCAAGAAATCAGCAATCATCCTGAAGTGATCCGACGATTGGGATTAATCACGATCAACACCGCCCTCGAAGCCGACATATACGGCAACATCAACTCTACCCACGTCCTGGGTACACACATGATGAATGGCATTGGCGGTTCGGGCGATTTTGCACGTAACGCCTATCTCTCAGTCTTCGCTACTAAGTCGATCGCTAAAGATGGAAAAATCTCGAGTATTGTGCCGATGGTAACCCATGTCGATCATACTGAACACGACGTCGATATTATCGTGACAGAAATCGGCTTAGCTGATTTGCGAGGCCTTGCACCGAGAGAACGGGCGCAAATAATCATCCAACACTGCGTTGCCCAACCTTATAAACAAATGCTCATTGATTACCTCGCTGAAGCAGAGCAACGAGGCGGACACACACCACATATACTTGAAAAAGCATTTGAATGGCATACTCGCTACCGTGAAACGGGCAGCATGCTTGACGTAACGAAAGCGCTTAAAGTAGCTGCGTAATAGTGAATATGAACAAGGTGCATAGTTAATCAAACGCTCATTTTCTATAGCACCTTGCAGCCGGTTCAGTGATGCTCTCGCTGAGCTGCAAGGCACCGCCCCTCACCGCAACTTTTTTAAGGCATCATTTAGTCTTATCGTAGAAATACATCTTCCTCACTTTGGTGGCGGGCAGTGGTGCCTTGTTAGACACAACATGCTTAACATTTATTTACCTGAGGACGTAGGATTACGTTTCTCTTGTCATCACTCATCTCTGCTGCTGGGCAGCAGTCATCTTGCCAGACGGTCATTGATTCATCGCAATCACAAGATAATGGGTAAACCGTTTCCGCTATTCGTTTCTGGAAAAATGAAGTACGCTATCCGTAGCTAGCCTTGAATATAATTATTTTAAAAGATGCGATATGGGACTCTTATCAAGGATATTGCCGCAAGCAATCAAACAATGGATCCTCGCCGAAATCGGTGATGCTGAAGAAAAATTTACGCGAGTTTTTCATACCAGCGCGGACTGGATCGTTATCACTCGATTAAGTGATAGTAAAATCATCGAGGTCAACAAGGGATTTGAAACAATTAGTGGCTACACCAGAAGCGAAGTACTAGGGCATCCGATTCGCGATTTCAAGGTATGGGCCATCCCCGAGCAGCGAGATGAGCTCGTGGCTGAGTTAATGAGTAATGGCCATGCGCGTGACTATCTCGCCAAAATGCGCACACGTGATGGCACAATCAGAGATTGCCTGGTCAATTGCAGCCTCATAGCGCTAAAAGGAACAGAGAAGACGCATGCCGTCTGGATAGCACGCGATATCACTGACCAACTAGCAGCCTCCGAACAATCGTCCGCCGCCTTCAGGCTAATGCCAGATTGCATGACAATCTCTCGCTTAACAGACGGTACCTACATAGAAATTAATTCGGCATTTGAACGCCAGATGGGAATGGCACGTAAAGACATTGTAGGTAAAACAGCCCATGAATTAGAGGTATGGAAAAATCCCGATGACCGCGGCAAACTGGTTGCACTCCTGATGGAGAATTCCACGGTCACCGATTATCCCACTCAAGTTAACTTAGGCAACAATGGCGTGCGAGAAATGCTAGTGAACTGCACCCTGTACAACTCTCGGGGCGAAGATCTTATGATTTCATTACTACGAGATGTGACCGAAATCCGCGCCGCATCACATGAAATCCTGAACTTAAACGCCAACTTAGAAAAACGGGTTGCTGACCGCACCGCAGAATTAGTCACAAAAAATCTTCAACTCAACAATGCGCTTGAGACCCTTAACATCGCCAAAGATCAAATCGTTCAGTCTGAAAAATTAGCTGCATTGGGCTCACTGGTCGCGGGTGTCGCTCATGAACTCAATACGCCGATAGGTAACAGTCTAACTGTTGCGAGTACACAAGAAGAAATACTAGAGCAGATTGCTGAACAAATTGACACAGGCCTAAAACGTTCTGCATTAAGAAAATTTATCGCAGAAATGAAATTAGCGACTGAGATCTTAGTACGCAATCTGACGCGCGCTGGCGATCTGGTAACTAGCTTTAAGCATGTCGCTGTTGATAGGACCAGCTCAAAACGAAGGCAATTCTCGTTAGCCGATCTTACCGCAGAAATTTTACTAACAATGAACCCAACCCTTTCACAGGAGCAATGTTGCATAAAACAAGATATTGATAAAACGATCAATATGGACAGTTTTCCTGGCCCACTAGGACAGGTATTAATCAACCTGATCAACAACGCGATCATTCATGGAATTGATGCGTCTAAGGACGGGTTAATACACATCAGCGCTCAACGTCTTGATGAGAACAATATTCTGCTGCAAATCAAAGACAACGGCAGAGGAATCCCAAGTGATCATCTACGCCGGGTATTTGAGCCCTTCTTTACAACACGTCTTGGCCAAGGAGGATCCGGAATGGGTTTGCACATTGTGCACAACCTCGTCACTGGCTTGTTGGGTGGGAAAATTATTGTAATCTCTGAACGAGAATATGGTGGAACAACATTCCAGCTCACACTACCAACTACGGCACCGGAGAGCGAAATGACGAACGATGCAGGAATAATGCACAAGTAAGATTAGAGAGAGTGTGTGTGATAGCAAAAAACGATAGTGATGCGCTTAGCAACGCTAACGACGAGAATACCCACCTAGATCTTATAGCGAACTCAATAGCTAAAAAAGAAAAAGCCCCTGACGAATCAGGGGCTTAATCAGAATTACTGGCGGAGGCGGTGAGATTCGAACTCACGATACAGGTTTAAGCCCATATGCTTCCTTAGCAGGGAAGTGCCTTCGGCCACTCGGCCACGCCTCCACACTATTACCAACCTTACCCGAGAGCTCGGCAGTAATCGAGATCAAGATAATAGCGGTTCAACTGCCTTTGGTCAACTATTGCGGCACACAAAAATAGTTTTTTTCAAACTGTATTGCCTCAAACGAATAAAACAGGACCAAATTGAGCACAATCCCGCCATTCATCCTTTGTTATGCGCTTTCGAGACCAAATGCTTTATGCAAGGAACGTACCGCAAGTTCCATATATTTCTCATCAATCAACACAGAGATTTTGATTTCCGACGTAGAAATCATCTGGATATTGATGCCCTCTTCCGACAAAGTACGGAACATCTGGGATGCGATACCGACATGGCTACGCATCCCAACGCCAACCACGGACACTTTCGATACTTTGGAATCACCGGCGATACTTGCAGCACCGATGTGTGCTTTAACACTACCCTCGAGGACTTCCATCGCTTTTTGGTACTCGCCGCGTGGAACAGTGAAAGTAAAGTCTGTTTTTCCTTCAACAGACTGGTTCTGGATAATCATATCGACTTCGATATTAGCATCTGCAACCGGACCGAGAATCTGGTACGCGATACCTGGACGATCAGGTACGCCCAATACAGTAATTTTGGCTTCATCACGGTTAAACGCGATGCCGGTGATGGTAGCTTGTTCCATGTGTGTATCTTCCTCAAACGAAATCAGAGTGCCGGATTTTGCTTCTTCTTCCAGCGGCATTAGCGGGTCAGTCAATGACGACAAGACCCGGGTAGGCATGCGGTAGTTACCAGCAAACTCAACTGAACGAATTTGCAAAACTTTGGACCCGAGGGATGCCATTTCAAGCATTTCCTCAAAGGTGACCGTATTTAAACGGCGAGCATCAGAAACAACGCGTGGATCCGTCGTGTAGACACCATCCACATCGGTGTAAATCAGGCATTCCTGCGCCTTCAATGCCGCCGCGACAGCCACCGCAGAGGTATCTGAACCACCACGCCCAAGCGTTGTGATATTGCCGTGCTCATCGACGCCTTGAAAACCAGTGATGATGACAATCTTGCCCGCATCCAGATCAGCCCTCACTTTGGCATCATCAATCGATGCAATACGTGCTTTGGTATGAGCGGAATCGGTCTTAATCGCAACTTGCCAGCCAGCGTAAGATACCGCTTGCTTACCAATTGCTTGCAATGCCATTGCCAGCAGACCGACAGATACTTGTTCGCCTGTAGAGGCGATCATGTCGAGTTCACGAGGATCAGGTTGCGCAATAATTTCTTTAGCGAGACCGATGATACGATTTGTTTCGCCGGACATTGCCGATGGCACCACAACTATCTGGTGACCGGCATCATGCCATTTGGCGACGCGCTTGGCGACGTTCTTGATGCGTTCTGTTGAACCCATCGACGTACCGCCGTATTTGTGGACGATTAAAGCCATAGATATAGAAGACTAAAGGGTGAGAAATGAGGTAAATCAACCCCTTACTCTACATGCTGCTCTGCAAAATAACAAGAAGCTTTAAGCCACAATTTCTGAAGAATCCGCGGTATTGGCGAGTTTAAGAACAAATTTTCCGCAGAAAATAAGGCAAACCAACAAGAAAACTGAAAATAAAATAGACAGAATACGCTCTTACCAGTAATAGGCGGCAAATAAGACGACTAGCCAATTCTCGCGTAAGGTATGGGGGTATGTCGATTTTATATGTTTATACCATTGATTAATATAGACATATAAATATACTCCCCCGTAGTATGCAGCTTTACCAAGTTTCAATACAACCAAAAACCAGCAATAGAAGAAATAAATTCAGCCATTTTTCACCAATAAATCACTCAACGGCGTCATATGACTATTTCATCTATCGATATAAACAAGTAATTGCAATGCGTTGTCAGGCAAGCCTCTTTTTTTGCTGCAATTGCGGAATCGCACTGTGAGCCGATCTAAATGCGCGGCAGTTATTCACGCTACGGCATCAACAACCCACCAGCGAACACCTCCGCAAGATTATTATTTATTCAGGTAAGAAAGCGCCAATCCATCCCATCCTTCAAATCCCAAACCTTGCATAGTTTCGATATTTTTTTCATAAATCATCCCAGCATCCGGAAACGCTTCTACTGCGCGATCAATGCTTTCTTCGCGCAATAAATGCAGCGCCGGATAAGGGGAGCGATTAGTGTAATTTTCAATATCATCCAGATCTGTGCCGTCGAACTGGAAATCGGGATGAAAACTTGCCACTTGCAAAATACCATCCAATTCAAGCTCTTCTAATAACCCATCAGCAACCTCCATGAAGTCATTAAAGTCAAGAAAGTCGGTCAGAACTTGTGGATGAATTAGCAGCGTCGTATCGATTTTTTCTGCACTGGTTTCCGCCAGTAATTCAAGTTCGCTGTGAAGTTGTTCCAACAATGCCTCTGGTGTCGTCGCCTCACTCACCACATAACGAATTTGCTTCTTGACGTGGACGGCTTTTGCAAATGGACACAGATTGAGACCAATCACCGCTTTTTCCAACCATTCTTCGGTATGGGCAATCACGGTTTCAGGTGCAATAGGAGTAGTTTTTGGCATGATAAATGGCTTTCAGGTTACAACGCTATCCGGCGTCGTAGCACAGTGTAGAAAATAAAACGACAGTATGCCACCTCAATAAAAAACAGCCCGAAATTTTCGGGCTGTTTTTTTGATTTTAGACCATATCAGTGAAGATTTAAGCAATGTTCGCTGCAATCACCTCACCGAACATCGTCAGTTGACTCAGATTTCTTCGTACAAAGGTAATGTCAAAAATTCGGCAAAGTTTTCCGATGTCGACATTTCTTCAAAAATTACCGCAGCACGGTCATACGTCGGACCATTTCCAGCCACTTCTTTGACCTTGACCAGTTCTTCTGGAATCATGGCGCGCACCATCTCTGCAGTCACTTTACGACCATCTTCCAGATTGCCTTTGGCAGAACGGATCCACTGCCATACCTGAGAACGGCTGATCTCTGCGGTTGCAGCGTCTTCCATCAGGTTATGAATTGGTACACAGCCATTGCCTGCCAACCATGCACCCAGATAATGGATGCCAACGTTAATGTTATAACGCAAGCCTGCCTCAGTGATTGGCGTTTCCGGCTGAAAGTTCAGCAAATCTTTCGCTGTGACTTCAATGTCCGGACGTTGCTTGGAAATTTGATTTGGCGCATCACCCAATACCTTTTTGAATTCAGTCATCGCCAACTCGACCAGACCTGGATGCGCAACCCAGCCGCCGTCGTAACCATCAGTTGCATCACGGGCTTTATCATTGCGTACACCACCCATCGCGATGTCATTTTTTTCTGGATCATTTTTGATTGGAATCAACGCTGCCATACCACCGATCGCAGGTGCATTACGCTTGTGGCATGTTTTCAGCAACAGCAATGCGTAAGAACGCATAAATGGCGCTGTCATTGTTACTTTAGCGCGGTCTGCCAAGCAGAAGTTTTTATCGTTTTTGAATTTTTTAATGCAAGAGAAAATATAATCCCAGCGGCCAGCATTCAAGCCAGAACTGTGCTCACGCAATTCATACAAAATCTCGTCCATCTCAAAGGCAGCGACGATGGTTTCAATCAATACGGTTGCCTTGACGGTACCTTGTGGAATACCGACTTCATTTTGTGCCATCACAAAAATATCGTTCCACAAACGCGCTTCCAAATGGGATTCCATTTTTGGCAGATAGAAGTATGGACCTGCGCCACGTGCCAACTGCTCTTTGGCGTTATGGAATAAAAATAAAGCAAAGTCAAAAATACCACCTGAAACACGCTTACCATCAACCAGGACATGCTTTTCATCCAGATGCCAACCACGTGGACGGACCACCAACGTTGCGATTTTGTCGTTGAGTTTGTATGACTTACCGTTTTGTTCCAAGCTGATCGTGCGGCGCACTGCATCACGCATATTGATCTGACCGGTGATCTGATTATCCCAGTTTGGCGTATTGGAATCTTCAAAGTCAGTCATGTAGCTATCTGCGCCAGAGTTGAACGCATTGATAACCATCTTACGTTCAACAGGACCTGTAATTTCAACGCGGCGGCACTCCAAGGCTTTTGGAATTGGAGCGATCTTCCAGTCACCTTCACGGATATGCGCTGTTTCAGGTAAGAAGTCAGGTAACTCACCAGCATCAAGACGCTTCGCACGCTCCACACGCGCTGCCAGCAGCTCCTGACGACGCGGCTCAAATGCGCGACTCAGTTTAGCGACTAGAGCCAATGCTTCTGGCGTCAGAATTTGTTCAAAGCCTGGTTTAATTTCACCAGTAATTTGCATGCCTTCAGGTACATTCAATTGCGTCATTTCAGTCTCCGCGATAAAAGTTTACATCAAAAATAAAATTCAAAAAATTAACTGTGATATTGATCAACAAATCCAATCACGTCAGTCAGCGTGCTACCCACTCCATGTGGCGTCACACCCAATTCCTCCAGCGGTGCGCCAGCACGATTTACCCAGAACGTCGTGTAACCAAACCAGGTTGCACAACAAACATCCCAGCCGTTGCTCGACACGAACAAGATATTTTTTGCAGGCACGCCAAATACATCCGGCCCTAATTGATAGGCTTCTGGTGCTGTTTTATATTTACGCACCGCCTCAACCGACATCAAGTGACTAAATAGTCCCTGCATTCCTGCGGCATCCACCGCTGATTGCAACATAGGGGTTGTCCCATTCGATAGAATCGACAATTTATACCCTGCAGACCGCAACGCTTTTAGCGTTGCCAGATTTTCCGGAAACGACTCTAACCGGGCATACTGTCCCATTAATGCGTTTTGCGCATCGAGACTTAAATTCAGTGCCAATTTTTTACAGACAAAGATCAACGCATCTTGCGTGACTTCCCAAAATGGCTTGTACATACTGCACATCGTGCGCAATTGAGTGTATTCGATCTGCTTGGTACGCCACATTTGTGCCAACTCGTTACCACGCCCAGGAAAATATTTGTCTGCCAATTGACTGATTGAATACACGTCAAACAAAGTCCCATAGGCATCAAACGCAATTGCATGAATCGTCATGACATTTCTTTCCTGAGTGAAAAAACACAAATACAGGATTAATACAATGCGTTCCAAGCAGCACAGTCGTTTTCGCTTTACCATGCGCACACAACCCTAATGGGCTTGTGTATCAATTGTAAGAATCTGAAACATAGTATATTCAATAAAAATTACTAGAAATACCTAGTTTTATCACTTTATCTTTTACTTTTAGTTAAAAATAAAAGCATTTAGCTCATAATAGACCGCATAAAATGATGGCAATGACCTGCATTAGCAGATTGCACTCAATCCAAAGAGAAAAAAACAGATGGATCAATTCAAACAAATTACCACGTTTGTCGAAGTTGCCAACCGAGGCAGCCTCTCTGCTGCTGCCCGCGCAGAGGGCGTTGCGCCCGCAATGATAAGCCGTCGGTTGGATGCCTTAGAGGAAAGGCTTGGGGTAAAATTAATCCAAAGAACCACGCGCAAAATTGCACTAACCAACGAGGGCGCAGCGTTTCTCGATGACTGCATGCGCATTCTCGCGGATCTCGAAGAAGCAGAGTCCTCCGTTTCGGAACGCAGTTCGAACGCGAGCGGTACGCTGACCGTCTCTGCTCCAGCAGGATTTGGCAGGCGACATGTTGCACCGCTGATCCCCTCATTTTTAGCAGAGCATAGCGATCTTAAACTCACTCTCAGCCTGAATGACCGAGTGGTCGATCTGATTGGTGAAGGCGTTGACGTCGCTATTCGTATCGCTTCATTAACTGACTCGAATCTGATCGGCGTTAAGCTGGCAGACAATAAACGCGTTGTCGTCGCTGCGCCAAGTTATATCAAACGCCAAGGTACCCCTAAGAGTATCGACGAATTAAGCGCTCATAACTGCCTCGCTTTTAGTAGCGATGGCAGCCAACGCGGCTGGACCTTTCGCCAGAACGGTAAAAATGTCACGATCAAGGTCGATGGCAATATGGTCTGCAATGATGGCGAGGTTTTACATGACTGGGCGATGGCCGGCAAAGGCCTTGCCTGGCGCTCCATGTGGGAGGTGGGTGCGGAGATCGAATCTGGGAAATTAGTCACGGTTCTGGATGAATACACGGCACCTGGTAACGATATCTACGCTATTTTTGCGCAGCGACGTCATTTACCGTTGCGTATCCGCTCATTCATCGACTTTCTCAGGCAAGCCTATAGTGATCCGTTTTACTGGAAAAAAATTTAATCCTCATAAAAAAACGGGCATAAAGCCCGTTTTTTTATGGTGCATCGTCAGTTTAAAACTCCTCCCAATCACCCGCCTCACTCAAAGATGATGGTCTTGATTTTTTTCTTGAAGCTGATTTTGGCGCAACAGCACTTCTGATTGCTTTCACTGGTTTGATAGCTGATTTTGCTGCATATGACACAGATGCAGCACCAGTTTTCTTTGCAGCAGATGCTGCTACTGATGAGACAGGATGTTGATCAATGACGTTCGATATTTTAAAAATACCAACGGCCTTATTAAGATTGTGCGCCTCTTCACGCATGCTACCTGCAGCAGCGGCAGCCTCTTCGACTAAGGCAGCGTTTTGCTGTGTTGCCTCGTCCATTTTTGCGATCGCTTGGTTCACCTGTTGGATGCCATCACTTTGCTCAGCGCTAGCCGCTGTGATCTCAGCCATAATGTCAGCAACACTTTTAATCGACACCACAATTTCATCCATCGTCTTACCAGCATCATCCACCAAACGAGATCCTTCATCAACCTTATCAACGGAATTACTAATGAGTTCTTTAATCTCTTTGGCAGCGCCTGCAGACCGTTGCGCGAGATTTCGCACTTCCGTCGCCACTACGGCAAATCCACGTCCTTGCTCACCTGCCCGCGCGGCTTCCACCGCTGCATTCAGGGCCAGAATATTGGTCTGGAACGCAATACCATCAATCACGGCGATGATATCAACGATCTTCCGTGAGCTTTCTTTAATTGAAGACATGGTGTGCACCACATCGCCAACGACACGACCACCTTTAGTCGCCACCTCAGACGCAGTCAATGCCAAGCTGTTCGCTTGACGTGCATTATCCGCATTTTGCTGCACAGTGGATGTCAACTCTTCCATCGAGGAAGCAGTCTCTTCCAGGCTCGCAGCCTGCTGCTCGGTCCGCGTTGATAATTCCATATTGCCCGTAGCAATTTCTTCAGAGGAAACAGCGATCGAACCACTACTTTGACGGACCATCGTGACAGTTTGTACAAGACTCTGGCGCATTGTCTCTAGACCAGAAACCAATTGCCCCATTTCATCATTGGACTCAGGCGTTAATTGATTCGTCAGATCACCATCACCAATAGCAGTAAATTGGACCAGTGCCTGCTGCAGGGGGTGCGAAATAGCGCGCAATAAGAAATGCGCAGAAATAAACACGGCAGTCAAACCAGCAACAACACCCAAAATGTCGACCCACATAAAAATCGTTAAGTCGCTTTGGCTTTTTTTCAGCAACTCACTAGAGCTAACAAACTGATACTCGGCAAGCTCGCCAATTTTTGCTGAATATGGCGAAAATTTTACTGGAACAATCTCAGTATTAATTCGATCCGCCTCTTCTTTATTACCGGCCTTAATTGCTGCCAACATCGGTTGATGGGCTTCTTTTAAATAGGTATCACGAAGTGAAATGAGATCTGCTACTAATTTTTTTTCCGACTCGTCCAGCGGCAAACTAAGATACTTTTTAAAGTTCTCGTCTGACTTAACCACGAACTCTTCTGACTTACTGATCGTCGTCGATACACTGGCAGCATCTGGATGAGCGATCGCTCTATCAAGTGCAGTTCTAGAACTTAAGAGCCAGACCCGAGATTGCTCCAAACTATCAACTGAAGGCAACTGGTTGGCAAATAATTCTTGGATCACCGCATTACTATTGCGCACGCCGTAAATACCCATTAATCCACCAATAGTCAACAGGATGGCCATAAAAGCCATGGTGCCAATCAACCTCAACCTGATCGTTAAATTAATCATCACTACCCTCTTAATCAGTCTTTTTCAAATACACCAGAGTACAAAAAACACAGGCCTCAGTATTGATTAAAAACAATATTTTATGTTCACACTACAGCTCAACATAAAATTGTTTTACTAAAAAATACGAGACACATTTACAAAAGCTCAAAAAAAATCCCCGACAAAATCGGGGATTTTTTATTTGCAAGGCTGTTATATCAGCCCATCAAACCTCAAATTACAGAGGAGCGATGTTGGAAGCTTGCTTACCTTTTGGGCCTGTCGTTACTTCGAAAGAAACGCGTTGGTTTTCTTTCAAAGATTTGAAGCCGGAAGATACGATTGCGGAGAAGTGAGCGAACAAATCTTCGCCGCCTTCATCAGGAGTAATGAAACCAAAACCTTTAGAATCATTGAACCACTTAACAATACCTGTTGCCATTACTATTTCCTATTTCAGTTAATTTGGGCATATGCCCGATAGATCGTTTCAACCAAGTAAGAAATGACAGACTGATACTGCACTACCACTTTGAATCTCAACGACTAGTTGATTATACGCATAATCTATGGGAGAAAGTAAATAAAAAATGAAGATATCTGCAAATATATTCAACTTTCAGTCTTTACGTGTGCATTTAGCCGACATCAAACTGATTTTTTACGTAAAACATACCAATTTATTATTATAAATACATTATTTCTTTTGATTAGGGCTACTGCAACATTGTCCCAGCGTGTTAAACGTATTGCCGGATGATCAGGGTCTCTCATCGCAGCAACCAGTGATGCTGACCTTTCGGCCCACTCACGCTACAAAAACACCTTACCAGTCCAGGAAAAAGGAAGCTATACAGTAATATAGTGATGCCACACCCAACTCAACCCTCAGTTTTTACCTGAGCGGCAAAAGGAGCATCAATGACGATCGCGCCCTTTGCTTCTGCTACACAAGGCAAAATCCAGCATTCCGCTTTTTCTTCAGCACTCAGTCCAGGCCAATCGATCCGATACCGAATTTCGCCATCAACTAATTTACACATGCATGCCCGGCATGTGCCATTTCTACAAGAGTTTGGCAAACGTATTCCGGCCAAGAGAGACGCTTCCAGAATACTTTGCCCATGTAACACCGGATACTGCCATTCCTGAAGCAATATCGTCACACTCCCATCCTGAACGTTTTGTTCCATGAGTTTTTAAGCAGTCCTTGTTATTTGCGCTGAATTTTACTAAATTGAAATGAGCACTTGATCAAATAGGCAGGCTCAGGCGCGCAAGACAATTCAGGAGTTCAGCATGAATCATGCAAACATGACATTAAAAACACCTTCCCACCAACTGTCCAGTGATCGCCGCAACAACCGAGCGCCAGATTTTATTTTACTAGAAGTCGACCCTAGAGACGTCATAGAAGGCGCCATGGTTGACGGTATCTATTATGCTCAAGATATTCAATCCGTAGGCCACATGCGGGAACACTGTCCCTATTGCATGAGCACCAAACTGCAATTGGTTTTGCGCTACAAACATGTAAAACGTTCACATTTATTCTGCAACTCATGCACCCGCTGCTTCGATGCGCTATACCCTGACGGAACCTCTGCACTTGTCGTTGGTGCGATGTCACTAGTGTGAACGCTGCAGGCAATAAAAAACCGTAGCATCAATATTCTGATCTACGGTTTTTGAAGCCAGCCTTATCAGAAGGCAGCAACTGCTTTTAAACGACAGTTTGCAAACGCATCGCAATGCCCATATCACCAGCGACTTTGAGCTTACCCATCATAAATCCATTCATTGGATTGAGTTCGCCATTCAACAGCGCAGAGAGATCTTTCAAAGAAATCGTGATCGTACAAGCGGCATCCGTATTTTCATTAGAAACCGTATTAGGTGCTGAAACGGCATCAACGAATACAACGCCATCACTACCACAATCAAATTTCAAGGTTGCGTTGAGCCCGCTGTTGTCGCCAACTTTAGCGCGAATTGTCTCAGTACACGTTTGCAAATCCATGCCTACTCCTTTAAGTTATAAGACTTACGCAAAAATATCCCACTTGATCTCTATTATCAAAACAAACCAAGAATGAGAGATGTTTTTGCGTAAGTCACAAGTTAAAAACAAAATCACTTTAGCATGCATCCCTTTCGAGGAACAATACTAGACAACTTCCAATCAAAATCAATCCCAAGCGAAATGCGCAGGGTTATTTCAAGATACAGCTTAACAACCAGTAATGCTGATTTCTGAAAATCCGGATATCTCTGACGTTTGGACCAAACTTTTTACGTAACGCACTATCCGTCGGGAAGTTTTTAAGAATACCGACCCGTTCTCCATCTTGGCGGATACGGAACTGATAGGTATTACCTTCCGCATCTGTCCGAGCGATCGGCGTGCTGCTACCTTCAATATAGTTATTATCAATCAGTACCAACAAACTTCCTTTACCCGCGCCTTTACTTAACTTGGTTAATAATGCAGATTGCTCTTCACGTTTAACATGAGACCAGAAAAATCCTGCAAAGCAAGCTGAATACTGTCCCGCTGTCGCATCCGGCAATTCGTATAGATCGACCAAATCAAAAGTAGTGTTTTCTGAAGGGTAAGATTTTGTTTGGGCAATATTGAGCATCGACTGATTAATGTCAGTAGCAACCACTGATGCCGCATAAGGCGCGAACTTTTCAGTCCAATAACCTGTTCCACAAGCCACTTCAAGAACCTGATGATTTTTGAGTAACTCACAGATGCGATTCTGCATCTCTTGCAAATCGGCCAAGCGCTCCGGACGCTCGTACACTTGCTCTAAGTGCTGTGCGCGTTGAGCGTAATATTCACGCATTATTTCTTCAGTCATTTTGTTTATCTAATAAAAAGTTAATCAGTTCGACAAATCCGGCCCCACATTCATGCTGCGTCACAAAACGTGGATGGGTATCGAATCTATCCAGGTATTTTTTTACATTTGCCACACCGACCGACCAAAGGTAATGTGCAAACATACTGGCATCATTAGGAGAGTCGCCAATGAATACACAACAGTCAAGCGCAGCGTCATCATCAATACCAAAAATCTCTGCCAATAACCGCTGCGTCATCGTTTGTTTAGAAAACGGCATCACCGACGCGTGAGCATGGATATTACTCGTCGTCGAGTACAAGCCATGCTCCCTAATAAAGGTGACAATTTCTTTAACGCTTTCGACTGGCAAAGCAGGAATTTCTTCGCCAATATCAAACGCAAGATCGCCGATTCTCTGCTGCGCGTCCAACGCAATCTTTACTCCAGGAAAGCGCTGTTCAAGTTGCACCGCGAAGCGCTCAAGGCGCTGCCTGTGTTGCTTGCGCGTCTGTGCATCCGCATAAAATAAAGCGTGCTGCACACCTTTACCATCAAGCCAAAAGGCGCTAGCTCCGTTCTCGGCAATCACCGCATCAAAGTTACATAGGCGCAGTAATGGCAGTGTCCAATATGTGGGACGCCCCGTTACCGCAATCCTCAATAACCCTGCCCGTTTAGCCCTGTCCAGCGCATCCAAACTTGCAGCACACAGTTGACCGTTGGTCGTCAATGTATCATCAATATCCGTCAACACCACGCGCAACTGAGACCGCTGACCATGCGACCATTCATGCAGTGCCTTCATACTTATAAATCGTAATTATCTTTATTGCCTTGCAAAACACTATCAACCATCTTGCGAGTCAGTGTTGGATTTAAGAGTTCAATAAAGGTATAGACATAACTACGTAAATACGCCCCCTGCTTAATCGCTACGCGTGAGACGTTCATCCCAAATAAGTGACCTACCGAGATAGCGCGCAGATTTTTATCACGTTCCGCATCAAATGCCATCCCAGCAATAATGCCGATCCCCATCCCTAGCTCAACATAGGTTTTGATGACGTCTGCGTCAATAGCTTCAAGCAGAATATCGGGCTTAAGATTGCGAATCTGAAATGCCTGGTCAATCTTGCTACGTCCAGCAAAAGCAGCATCGTAAGTTACAAGTGGAAATTCGGCGATTTCTTCCAGCGTCACATTTTTCACCCGTAACAAAGGATGATCAACTGGGACGATCACAACATGCTCCCATTGATAGCAAGGCAGAGAAATCAACCCATCAAAACCAGCAATCGACTCTGTCGCTATCACAAGATCTGCCTGATCGCGCATCACCATTTCAGCAATCTGCTTCGGGTTTCCTTGCAATAGAGACAATCTCACCTTAGGGAATTTTTGCATAAACGCTTGAACAACCATCGGCAAGGCGTAGCGTGCCTGCGTGTGGGTCGTTGCAATGGTAAAACTACCACTATCCTGAGCCGCATATTCTTTGCCAATACGCTTGAGACCGTCGATTTCTTGCATAATCAGTTCAACCGACTTCAAAACAGCACGTCCAGGTTCAGTCAAACCACGAATACGCTTACCGTGCCGAGTAAAAATATCCACACCCAACTCTTCTTCTAACTCAATAATGGCCTTAGAGACGCCTGGTTGTGAAGTAAACAGCGCTTTCGCTGCCTCAGTCAGATTAAAATTCTGCCTGACGGCTTCCCGGACAAAGCGTAATTGATGTAGGTTCATGGGTCGCTAAAATAAGTTGGCTTATGCTATTAAACTTCGGTAAAACAAAGTTGATATACTTCTAGCAGTATATAGAGACCACGACAAGAATTCCATGCTCAATCAAAGATACCCAAGCCTGAAACCGCTTTTTTTTAACACTCTCAGTGTTTTGATGTTGTTTTCACATTGCTTTACAGCGACGGCTGAGACGATCACCGCACAAAAAGTACAATCCCGACCGATTAAGGTTTGCCTGGCACTATCAGGGGGTGGCGCACGAGGATTCGCCCATTTAGGTGTACTTAAACAACTGGAAGAGATGCACATTCCTATTGATTGCATTGCGGGCACCAGTATGGGCGCAGTAGTTGGCGGGCTGTATGCTGCAGGCATGTCGGCAACGGAGATAGAAAATAAGTTACAAAAACTCAAGCTCAACGACATCGCACTTGATCGCATTGATCGAAGGGAGTTACCACAGGCGGTGAGAGAAGAAGATGACCGTTACCCACTCGGTGCCACATTAGGATTGAGCGAAAACGGCGTACGACTACCTACTGGCGCCATACAAGCCAGTCAATTTCAAGAGTTAATTCAAAGCTGGACTGCGCATTTACCACCAGAGATCCGTTTTGATCAATTACCGATCCCGTTTAGGACAGTTGCAACTGATCTTGAAACGGGTCAAATGGTCGTTTTTGACAAGGGATCATTACACAAAGCAATTCGTGCAAGTATGGCAGCTCCTGGTGTTTTTGCGCCGACGGAAGTCAATGGCCGATTGCTCTCAGATGGTGGACTAGTTCGCAATTTACCAGTCGATATTGCTCGTAGCATGGGTGCTGATGTCGTTATCGCAGTCAATATTGGCACGCCACTGATGGCCCGCGACCAACTACAAACATTGTTTAATGTGAGTCAGCAGATGATTAATATTCTCACTGAACAAAACGTGCAAGCACAGAAGGCCTCACTCCGTAGTGGAGATATATTAATTGAGCCTGATCTGGGGAATATTGGATTCATGGATTTTTCTCGATCACAAGAGGCTAGTCTCATTGGCGAGGCGGCAACAAAAAAAATGGCGGACAAACTAAAGAGATTATCGTTACCAGAACAAGTCTTCATGAGCACTCAGCGCATGAGGCTCAACCCACAACTACCGCCGATCAAGATCAGCTTCATTGACATTAACAATGAGAGCAAAATTCCGGAAAAAGACATTCGGCGTCAATTGGGTATTCAAATTGGCAGCATCTATAACACGGATGACATCAATCGGAGATTGGCGGTGTTGAACAACGCCAGGGAATTTGACAGTATCAACCATGAACTGATACAGCGAAACGATGAATACGGCATCAGAATCGACGCACGAGGTCGCAATTGGGGCCCACATTTTTTACGTTTTGGCCTAAATTTATCAAGTGGTTTTGACGGTATCGGCGGCTTTCGTCTTCAGGTCGGCCATCGACGTCCATGGCTCAATGACAGCGGCTTAGAGTGGCGAACTGACGCTGAATTTGGAAATCAAATTAAATTACATACAGAACTACGCCAACCAGTTTTCGAACGTGAAGGGATGTTTGTCTCGCCATATATCGAATTCAATGATAGTACGATCAATCAATATGATGGAGACAGCCGCATTGCTGAACTCGATTTACGCACCGAAAAAGCTGGTATAGATTGGGCATTCAGGCTAGGTGAGCAAAGTAAACTAGGTGAAGCTCGGATTGGACTTAACTATAACCGCTTCAGTGTACACTCCAAATTAGCAGGCGTTATCTCTAATCCTGATGGGACAGTGACGAGTCCAACCTTCCCAAGCGGCAGCATTCAACAAGTTGGCATAAAAACGTCGGCGACAATCGATCAATTGAGCGATCCCAACTTCCCTAGGGATGGCTATAAAGTCGCTGGAAGTATCTTTTTTGGTCTCAACAGAAGTGAAAAAAACTATCAAGAACTCTCATTTAGCAGTGAATGGGCAAAAAGTTTTCAAAGCCATAGTATCAATCTGAAGTTCAGCGGCGCTGGCTTGCTCCAGACAAGCACCGAACTTCAAGGAATTGGCTCGACCTTAGGCGGCTTCCAAAAACTATCTGCCTATCAACAAGACCAATTCAGTGGCAACTACATGCTTTACGGCAGTGCCACCTATCTACTTCGGGCAGTGAATTTTGAAATGGCGGGTCAGAGCCTGTTTCTAGGCTCGTCGTTAGAGGCAGGCAACGTCTGGAACACGCGCAATCAGATAACAGTCCCCTCCCTACGAAAAAGCTTAAGCTTATTTGCTGGCTTTGATAGTTTTATGGGGCCGATTTATCTGGGATTTGCGGTTGGACAGAACGGTGCAAAAAATGTCTTCTTCCAAATGGGAAGGCAATAAGAACTACCACCCAAAAAAACAGACATTGATCTAATAATGGTCAGGAAGCGTCAGCGTAGCCTACGTAGAATATGTTATGAAATAGGATAACAACTGGCGCATTTCTGACGATAGGCATCACATTGATCAGGCTATCCGCCCGAAGCATACACAAATTTACCACCCTGAATCTTTGCCATTACGCGCGATCTTTGATCCAGACCAACGTGATCTGTCGGCGTCATGTTGATCACACCTTGAGGGACAGCTAAATCGTGCGTAGTTTCAAGACTCGCCCTTAAAGCAAGACGAAAAGCCTTGGTACCGGGTCGCGCCACTTTTACGGCCTCAGTAATACCGTGTGCTGTCAACAGATAGGCACCCCATGCATCGGCGGCAAATTGTGTAACACCATTCATCCCACGCTCTGAAGGATAAGCGGCCTGATATCGATCAATAAATTCGGAAGCCGTCTTTTTTACTGCATTATTGGTTGGCAATTGAGACGCGACGACCGCAGGACCGGTAGGAAATAAGGTCCCCTCCACTTCTTTCCCACCTAGCTTTAAAAATTCTGGACTGGCAATACCATGTGTTTGATAAATTTGCCCTTTATACCCGCGCTCAAACAGCGTTTTCTGAGGCAATATCGCTGGTGTGCCAGACCCAGCAATCAGAATAGCATCAGGCTGCGCTGCGATGAGTTTTAAAACCTGTCCGGTAACACTCGCATCGGTTCTAGCATAACGTTCAGTAGCAACTATCGTGATTTTTCTGATTTCAGCAAGCTTAGAAAATTCGCTCCACCAACCATCACCATAAGCATCTGCAAAACCAATAAAGCCCACTCTTTTGAAACCACGATCAGCCATATTCTGGGTCAGGATAGTCGCCATGTGGGTATCATTTTGCGGCATTTTAAATACCCATTTTCGCTTTTCGTCCATTGGCATCACAATGACGGCAGAAGCCGCCAGTGTCACCATTGGCGTTGAACTTTCTGCCATTACATCCAACATCGCCAGTGCCGACGAGGTCAGATTTGGACCAATCACAATATCAACTTTGTCTTCGGTGATCAGTTTGCGTGCATTGCGCACTGCATTACTCGGATCACTGGCATCATCGAGAATAATGTACTCAACGTGCTGCCCTGCGATTTCTTTTGGCCATAACAACACTGCTTTTTTGGAGGAAGCACCAATCGAAGCAGCTGCGCCTGTCATTGACAAATCCACACCGACTTTGACCTGCGCAGGCGCAGGGACACAGAGAACAGCAGTAAGGCCCACTAAAAGTGATCGAATTGCGTGCATCAATTTTTCCTCAATAACAGTAATAGCGAACAAACGTATCGTCAGATGCCTACTTTCCCTCAGTCTCAACGACGCTTTGATCAATCGCGCCAAAAATTGATTTGCCATTTTTATCCAACATCTCAATTTTGATACTGTCACCAAAATGCATAAATGGCGTCACTGCTTCCCCGGTTGCAATCATTTCTAACGCACGCTTCTCAGCAATGCAGCTAAATCCTTTGGCAGCATCTTTATTTGACACTGTCCCTGAACCAATAATAGTGCCTGCTCGCGCGTTGCGGGTTTTGCATAGGTGTGTAATTAACTGCGGAAATGAAAATACCATATCCACACCAGCATTTGGCTGCCCAACCAGATTACCATTCCAACTAGAACGCAGCGGCAAATGTACTTTACCATCACGCCAGAATTCGCCTAATTCATCAGGAGTGACTGCAACGGGTGAGAAACTGGTTGCAGGTTTGGATTGAAAGAAACCAAAACCTTTCGCTAATTCTGCCGGAATCAGGTTGCGCAGTGACACATCATTGACGAGCATCAGCAAGCGAATGTGCTCTCCGGCATACTGTACATTAACACCCATTGGCACATCGCCGGTAATAATGGCGATCTCACTCTCAAAATCAATCCCCCACTTTTCCGATGCCAACACAATATCATCGCAAGGGCCGATAAAGTCATCACTTCCCCCCTGATACATCAATGGGTCATGCCAAAAACTTTCTGGCATGTCTGCCTGGCGCGCCTTACGTACCAGTTCGACATGGTTAACATAAGAAGAACCATCTGCCCACTGATAAGCGCGAGGTAATGGCGCGAGACAATTTTGAGAAACAAATTCAAAGCTATTGGCTGCACGTCCCGCATTCAGACGGACATATAATTCTTCCAGTTGCGGTGCAATGAAGTTCCAGTCATCGAGCGCACGCTGTAGCGTAGGCGCAATTCCATTGGCGATACAGGCCGTTTTTAAATCACGGGAAACGACGATCAATTGACCATCACGCGAACCATCTTTCAGAGTTGCAAGCTTCATTGTTTTCCTCATTTGTCGTCATCATTACGATTTTACATGAATGAATTATTGAAGTTCACGATAAAGTTGTAGCGATCTATCATTGATTTGTTGCTGCAGTGCGAACCAGAATGATGCTTCATCTACACTTTTCAACGATTAACTCATTGCCCAATCTACAACACTGACGAGAATCAAGGTATAGAATTACTTTTGGCTCGCGTAAAATACGCCTAACTATTTTTGCCTTACCAAGGCATCATTTTTTCTCCGGAATCAGCAATGAACAAACATCGCCGTCTTCGTACTACCCTCGCTTTTTTTAGCCCTATCTTGGCCGCATTGCTCATCAATGCCGGTATCCACGTCAATAGCTCCGCCGCCGACGTTGCATCGCCAAAATCAGGCAAGACTGAAATGCAAGCAGACCATCGCGAAGATAGCCAACGGCTTCTTAAATTAGCAGACTATTATTACGATCAACAGGCTGAATTTGAGCCAATTTCTGCGACCTATATCGGCGACAATCGTTATGACGATCGACTCCCGCAAACACTGAATCCGGCAATCAAAGCCAAGCACACGTTGATACTGCAACACATCGCCAGACAATTAAACAATATTCCCCGTAAAAATCTGACTGCAAATGATCAAGTAACGTATGACTGCCTGAAGTACGAATTGGATGCAGCCATCCAGATGGCTAAATTCGATGACATGTTAATGCCCATTAATCAAATGGATAGCATTCCTGTCACACTAGCCCAGTTCGCCAGTGGTCAGAGCGCGCAATCACTAACGACGGTCGCCAACTATGAAGCCTATTTAAGTCGACTCAAACAACTGCCCATATGGTTAAAACAGGCAACAGTCAATATGAGGACAGGTATTCATCGTGGCATCGTGTTACCAAAAGCGCTGGTCATTTCCACCCTTCCTCAATACAAAGACTTATTAGCAGATAAAGCGGAGGATCAGGCCTACTATCAGCCGATCAAAAACTTTCCAAAAGATTTCTCTGAAAAAGATATGATTCGCCTGAGTAAAGCCTATCGTGATGTCATCAATCAGTTGACGCTGCCTGCTTTACGTCAGTTCAACCAATTTCTGAACAACGAATATCTTCCAGCGAGCCGCGCAACGACAGGCTGGAGCGCTTTACCAAACGGTGAAAAATGGTACAAAGCTTGGGTTGAAAACCAGACTACCACCCAACTAACACCAGAACAAATTCACGCAATCGGCCTAAAAGAAGTGGCGCGCATCCAAAATGAATACGCCACACTTGGGCCTCGCCTTGGGTACAACGGCGAGCCAAAAGGATTACCTGCATGGATGGAGCAGCAAACACAATACCGCCCATTTAAAACAGAAAAAGAAGTCCTGGATGCCTACCGTGTTATCGATGCACAAATACGTCTGAAGTTACCGGAACTCTTTGGACATATACCAAAGGCGCCACTCGACATCCGCCCAGAGCCAGAGATTAGCCGTGCTACTGCTTCTGATCACTACTCTGCACCAGCGATTGATGGCTCCCGCCCGGGTGTATTCTGGGCCGTCATCAACAATCCAGCCGACTACGCTACGACAGGGATGAAAACCCTGTTTTTACACGAAGGACAACCTGGTCACCATTTCCATTTGGCGACATTGCAAGAATTAGATGTTCCTAAATTCCGAAAAGTCGGTGGCAATAATGCCTACACAGAAGGTTGGGCATTGTATGCAGAAACGTTGGGAACCGACATGGGACTCTACCAGAATGACCCAAGTTCGTATTACGGTCATTTAAGTGATGAAATGTTACGTGCGACGCGATTAGTCGTCGACACAGGCATGCATACAAAAGGCTGGACGCGCGAACAAGGAGTCCAGTATCTCCAAGAAACCCTCGGCTATAGCGAAGCGGTTTCACGCCAGTGCATCGAGCGCTACATGGCGTGGCCAGGACAAGCTCTTGGCTACAAGATAGGCTCATTGAAGATTCAAGAATTACGCCATAAAGCAGAACTAGTACTCGGCAACAAATTTGATCTTCGTCGCTTCCATGATGCAATTTTAAGCGATGGAACCCTTCCATTATCGCTTCTTGAAGCTAAAATGCTGAAATGGATTGCGGAACAACAATCAGCAAAATAGTAACGACAGGCACTTTTATCACAAAGCGCGGTTGACCTTCGAGATTAAGTCAAGCAGAATGATCTAGCTACGTTTTTATTTTAATAAATCGTTTCATCAATATTGCCAAAGGGGCTGCCCTAACACAAGCTAACGACGGGGCAGTTTCTTTATCACTTTGGTAAGTGACAGTTTTACATGTACAGGAAACGCACTACTACTTAACCCTCAATGATTGACCTTTGCGATGAACAGATCTAAAGCCATCAAAAGCATAGTCGAACAGGCAAACCGTGGGGATTTGGTATTCCCAACCAATGTTGCTGCCTCACTCAAAATTCAACAGGCGCTGGACGATCCGGATTGCGCTGTAGATATCGCAACAAAACTCATCATGAATGAGCCCTTGCTGGCGGCACGTGTTGTTGCTATCGCTAATTCGGCTGCGTTTAATCGCGGCAGTGATGTTACCAATGTCAAAGCAGCCATTAACCGACTGGGATTTCGCTCATTGAAAACAGTCGTCGCCTCCGTCATCGTACGTCAGCTTGCAGGAACCAGTAAGGATTCACACATCCGATCAATGACCAATAAATTATGGGAGCATACTGCGCAGGTTGCAGCACTGTCACAAGTGATCGCCCGCAGAATTACAAAACTTGACGCCGACACTGCAATGTTTGCAGGTATTGTCCATGAAGTGGGTAACTTTTACCTGATATCACGAGCAGAAGAATTTCCAGCATTGTTACAACCAGAGGACATGCTTGATGTCGACGATACCTTGCCAGAATTTGCAGATACAATTATCGACCTAGAATCAAGTGAAGCGATAATTGGACGGGCTGTGATTAAAAATCTGCACCTACCTACGGCAGTCACTGAAGCTCTAGAGGCCCTGTGGTACGGCTTACGTGCCATGCCTCCAGAAACCTTAGGCGACACGATTTTACTTGCTAACGAATTGGCAAGTACACACTCTCCACTTGACTTTAACTCTTACGCTGAACATGAACGCTTTAGTTCGGAAATTGATTTTGTTGTGGGTGATGGCACACTCAATAGCATCCTCGAAGAATCAGAGGAAGAATTAAGATCACTCACTGCCGCACTAATAAGCTAGCGCATTCTTTTGTTGAGCGGTTAATGGAGGAGTCGTCTTGAACTTGCGAACACTCCTCAGAGCGAGGGATGTTCGCATCACCAGCGCCGTTGCGCAGTCAGCTAGCTAGAGCGTCGCGCTCAACAGAACCTTAAACCTATATCAGCCGACATGATTGCCAATTAAAAGCTACCACCAGGTATCCGCACCCAGCCTTCCATCAAAATGCGGGCACTACGACTCATGATCGCTTTTTTCACAACCCATTCACCATCGATCTGCGACGCTTCCGCACCTACACGCAAGGTACCTGAAGGGTGCCCGAAGCGCACTGCAGTGCGTTCACCGCCGCCAGCAGCAAGATTGACCAACGTCCCAGGAATAGCTGCTGCAGTACCGATAGCGACCGCGGCAGTGCCCATCATGGCATGATGCAACTTACCCATCGACATCGCACGAACAAGAAGATCAATATCCTTAGCCACAACTGCTTTACCGCTTGACGATACATAATCAGCGGATTGAGCAACAAAAGCTACTTTCGGTGTGTGCTGACGTTGCGCAGCTTCATCAATATGCTTGATCAACCCCATCCGCACAGCTCCGTGAGCGCGGATAGTTTCAAACATTGCGAGTGCTTTAGCATCACCATTAATAACATCTTGTAACTCAGTTCCGGTGTAGCCAATCGCTGCTGCATTAACAAAAATAGTGGGAATACCTGCATTGATCATGGTTGCTTTTAAAGTGCCGAGACCAGGAACTTCCAGATCATCAACCAAATTACCCGTCGGGAACATGGATCCACCTGCGCCCTCCTCGTCTGCTGCTGGATCCATAAACTCTAACTGTACTTCTGCCGCTGGAAATGTCACACCATCGAGTTCAAAGTCACCTGTTTCCTGCACTTCACCGTTGGTGACGGGCACATGTGCAATGATCGTTTTGCTGATATTGGCTTGCCAGATCCGCACAATAGCAACACCATTTTGCGGAATACGTTCAGCAACAACCAACCCTGCACTAATAGCGAATGAGCCAACGGCGGCAGATAAATTACCGCAATTTCCGCTCCAGTCAACGAAGGCTTTATCAATCGCGACCTGACCAAACAAATAATCAACGTCATGATCTGGCTTTGTGCTTTTAGACAAAATAACCGTCTTGCTTGTTGACGACGTCGCACCACCCATACCGTCAATTTGTTTGCCATAAGGATCCGGACTTCCGATCACTCGCAACAAAATTGCGTCACGCGCGGCACCTGGCACCTGCGCTGCCGGTGGCAGATCCTGCAAACGGAAAAAAACGCCCTTGCTAGTGCCACCGCGAATATATGTCGCGGGGATTTTAATCTGAGCTGGATGAGTCATTTATATCTTTCGTCTTTTTATCTTAACAATCTACACCTTAAAACTGAAAAACTTGCGTACATCAAAATAGCTCAGCGCAGAGAGTCGGAAGCACAAACTGAAGTAAGAACAATCCAATTGACGATCTTATCCTTCATACATTCTTTATGTGCTGCAGCACCTCTGTGTTGCATGACGTACGCAAGTCCGATACGGAGTTAAGCTGCCTTCGTTGATTCTAAAAAATCTTGCGCAAAACGTTGCAGCACACCACCCGCTTCATAGATCGAGGCTTCTTCCGCTGTATCGAGACGACAAGTCATCGCGACGTCAATCCGCTCGCCATTTTTACGATGGATCACCAACGTCAGATCCTGACGCGCCTTACGCTCACCAATGACGTCATAGGTTTCTGTGCCATCCAGATTTAGTGTCAGGCGGTTAACACCTGGTTTAAATTCGAGTGGCAGCACACCCATACCGATCAGGTTAGTACGATGAATACGCTCAAAACCCTCAGCAGCAATCACTTCAACACCAGCCAGACGTACCCCTTTTGCGGCCCAGTCACGTGAAGAACCCTGGCCATAGTCAGCGCCAGCGACGATAATTAACGGCTGTTTGCGCTCCATGTAGGCTTCAATCGCTTCCCACATACGTGTTACTTTGCCCTCAGGTTCAATGCGAGCTAACGACCCAGCTTTGACTTTACCTTCGGCATCGCGAACCATTTCATTTTTCAGAGTTGGATTAGCAAATGTCGCACGCTGTGCCGTCAAATGATCGCCACGATGCGTTGCATAGGAATTGAAATCTTCCTCAGGCAAGCCCATTTTGGCCAGATATTCACCTGCCGCACTGTCGAGCATAATCGCGTTGGATGGTGACAAATGATCTGTCGTAATGTTGTCACCCAAAACTGCCAACGGACGCATACCCTTCATCGTACGCTCACCAGCCAATGCACCTTCCCAGTACGGAGGACGACGGATGTACGTGGTCTGTGGACGCCAGTCATACAATGGGCTCACTGAATTTGCCTGTGTAGCCTGAATCGCAAACATTGGCTCGTAGACTTTACGGAACATGTCTGGTTTAACGCTCGATTTCACAATCGCGTCAATTTCTTCATCAGTTGGCCAGATATCTTTCAGACGAATTTCTTTGCCGTCAACGACAGCTAATACGTCTTTTTCAATATCAAAACGAATCGTGCCAGCAATCGCATAAGCAACAACTAAGGGCGGAGAAGCCAAGAACGCTTGTTTAGCGTAAGGATGAATACGACCATCAAAATTCCGGTTACCAGATAATACGGCGGTGGCGTACAAATCACGATCAATGATCTCTTGCTGAATGACTGGGTCCAGCGCACCTGACATACCGTTACAGGAGGTACAGGCGTAGGCAACGACACCAAATCCTAGCTTTTCCAGATCGGTCATCAAACCGGCTTCTTCAAGGTACATGGTCACTGCTTTTGATCCTGGCGCCAGCGATGATTTTACCCATGGCTTACGGGTCAGACCGAGACGATTCGCATTGCGTGCCAACAGAGCAGCAGCAATCACGTTACGTGGATTAGAGGTGTTCGTGCAACTTGTGATCGCTGCAATGATCACTGCACCGTCAGGCATTTGACCTGGTACATCATCCCATGCACCTGCAATACCTTTAGCGGCCAGATCTGCCGTGGCAACGCGTGCATGCGGATTAGATGGGCCGGCCATATTACGGACCACTGTCGACAAGTCAAATTTCAGTACGCGCTCATATTCAGCATTAACCAAGGTATCCGACCACAAACCAGCTGTCTTCGCATAGGTTTCTACCAACGCCACCTGCGCATCCTCACGACCTGTCAGCTTCAGATAATCGATAGTTTGCTGATCGATGCTGAACATGGCCGCTGTCGCACCGTACTCTGGTGCCATATTAGAAATCGTCGCACGATCACCGAGCGTCAGTGCAGCAGCGCCAACACCGTAAAACTCGAGATATGCGCCGACTACTTTAGATTTACGCAAGAATTCTGTGAGTGCCAGCACCACGTCGGTCGCAGTGATACCTGGTTGTGGCCTACCACTCAGTTCAACTCCGATAATATCCGGCAAACGCATCCAAGATGCACGACCGAGCATGACGTTTTCCGCCTCCAGACCACCCACACCAATGGCGATCACACCCAGTGCGTCGACGTGCGGTGTATGGCTATCAGTACCAACCAATGTGTCTGGGAATGCAACACCTTGCTGAGATTGAATCACTGGGGACATGCGCTCTAGATTGATCTGATGCATGATGCCGTTGCCTGGCGGGATAACATCGACATTCTTAAATGCCAGCTTTGTCCAGTTAATAAAGTGGAAGCGATCTTCATTACGACGATCTTCAATGGCGCGGTTTTTTTCAAAGGCATCTGGATCGAAGCCGCCGCATTCAACAGCGAGCGAATGATCAACAATTAATTGCACTGGCACGACAGGATTAACTTGCGCCGGATCCCCACCCTGCTCCGCGATGGCATCACGCAAGCCAGCAAGATCAACCAGCGCGGTCTGACCCAGAATATCGTGGCACACCACACGTGCCGGAAACCATGGAAAATCCAGCTCACGCTTACGTTCAATCAGCTGTTTTAATGAGTCAGTTAATGTTGAAGGATCGCAGCGACGGACCAGATTTTCAGCCAGCACACGTGAAGTGTACGGTAACTTATCAAAAGCGCCAGCCTGAATGGCGTCGACCGCCTCACGGGCATCGAAAAAATCCAGCTTAGTGCCGGGTAGAGACTTACGGAATTGTGTATTCATTGTGTGCTCGCTCATTGTTGAAGCAATTTGCAGTGCGAAGAAAAGAGGTTAACTCGTCAGCTGGTTAAAGTGCACCAGAGTGATGAATGACATGTGCATCGTCGCATCATCGCCCCGAATAAGGTACCCGCTTGAGCCATTCTATGGTTAAGCGGGTACGTCACCGAGTAGTATGCACACAGTCTTCAAAGGCGATATACGCGTCTTTTTGTGCGACTGTGGTGCGACGATTTCAATACTTACTTACGTTCGTTCAAAGGTACAAATTTCAAATCTTCAGGGCCAACATAGTTAGCACTTGGACGAATGATTTTGTTATCGATACGCTGCTCAATGATATGCGCCGCCCAACCTGAGGTACGTGCAATCACAAACAATGGCGTAAACATTGCCGTCGGTACACCCATCATGTGGTAAGACACTGCAGAGAACCAGTCCAGATTCGGGAACATTTTTTTGATATCCCACATCACTGTTTCGAGACGCTCAGCAATATCAAACATTTTTGTTGAACCCGCTTCCACGGACAAGTCGCGCGCCACTTCTTTGATCACTTTGTTACGTGGATCGGAGATCGTGTACACAGGATGACCAAAACCAATCACTACTTCTTTGTTTTCGACGCGTTTTTTGATATCTGCTTCTGCTTCATCAGGATTGTCGTAGCGCTTTTGAATTTCAAATGCCACTTCATTTGCACCACCATGCTTAGGACCACGCAACGCACCGATCGCGCCAGTAATAGCGGAATGCATATCGGATCCAGTACCAGCAATCACGCGGCCAGTAAATGTGGATGCATTAAATTCGTGTTCTGCGTACAAAATCAGCGATGTATGCATCGCTTTTTCCCAAGATTTGCTTGGTTTTGTTCCGTGCAAGAGGTGCAGGAAATGGCCGCCGATGGAATCATCATCAGTTTCTGTATCGATACGCTTGCCGTTGTGGCTGAAATGGTACCAGTAGAGCAACATAGAGCCGAGCGAAGCCATCAGACGATCAGCGATATCGCGTGCACCTGGCACATTATGATCATCTTTTTCTGGCAATGTGCAACCCAAGACGGATACGCCTGTGCGCATCACATCCATTGGGTGTGAAGATGCTGGCAGTGTTTCTAATGCCGCTTTCAGGTTGGCTGGCAAGCCACGCAATGCTTTTAATTTGGTTTTGTAGGCAGCTAATTCTGCACCAGTTGGCAATTTACCATGCACCAACAAATGGGCAATTTCTTCAAATTCGCAGGCATCTGCTACGTCAAGAATGTCGTATCCGCGATAATGCAGATCGTTGCCAGTTTTACCTACGGTACACAACGCAGTATTACCCGCGGTTACACCTGACAAAGCGACAGATTTTTTTGGTTTGAAAGTGCTTGTTGTTTCGGTTGTCATCGTCTTCTCCAGATTTTCAAAAAAAACACTCGCCGCGGAGACCCAGATACGCACAGAAAAGCAAAAGAGCAGATTGATCGTCCTTGCATTTCCTGTACCTTGGCTCAGCAAGAGAGGTTAAGGATTGATATGCGTTCACCCTCAACCAGAAAAGCGGTCACTATTATTTCTGTGTTGAGAGCGGGGATCTTCAAAATTTATTTCACTTTTTGCTGGGCAAACAATGCATCCAGTTTTTGTTCGAAATCGTGGTAATTAATGCGATCGTACAGTTCCATGCGTGTTTGCATTGTATCGACCACATTTTTTTGCGTGCCATCACGACGGATTGCTGTATAGACGTTTTCAGCTGCTTTATTCATTGCACGGAATGCCGACAGCGGATAGAGAACTAAGCCAACATCAGCGGATTTCAGCTCTTCAACCGTGTACAAAGGTGTCGATCCAAATTCTGTAATATTGGCCAGAATAGGTACTTTGACTGCGTTCGCAAATTGCTTGTACATCTCCAGTTGCGTGATCGCTTCTGGGAAAATCATATCAGCACCAGCTTCAACACACATCTGCGCACGCTCAATCGCCGCCTCGAGTCCCTCGACGGCCAACGCATCTGTACGCGCCATGATGACGAAGTTTTCGTCAGTACGGGCATCCACTGCCGCTTTAATACGGTCAACCATCTCTTGTTTGGTAACAATTTCTTTGCCGGGACGATGACCGCAACGTTTCGCGCCAACCTGGTCTTCAATATGCATCGCAGCTGCGCCAAATTTGATCATTGATTTGACAGTACGGGCAACGTTAAACGCGGAAGAACCAAATCCAGTATCGACATCTACCAGCAATGGCAGATCACAAACATCCGTAATACGACGTACATCTGTCAAAACATCATCCAGATTAGAAATACCCAGATCTGGCAGGCCCAGTGAACCAGCGGCAACACCGCCACCAGATAAGTAAATCGCCTTAAAACCAGCGCGCTTGGCAAGCAAAGCATGGTTAGCGTTGATTGCGCCTACGACTTGTAATGGTGATTCTTCTTGCATTGCCTTGCGGAAGGCAGCACCTGCGGAGTAATTACTCATATCGTGGTTATCTTTCAGGTTAGTGAGGCCTCAGTTTTGTCGCAGATGAGGTGCAACATGTTGCTATCAGCCCCGTATGTTGAACAGAATTCACTAAGCATAATGCAATCAGCGTGCCAATCCAGACTGGCTGCGAGATAGATTAGTCGTACTTTCATAAAAATCAAGGACTTAAAACATACCGACACCACATTAGCGGTTGCCTTCCCACCTCATTACGTTTCATAATAATGTTTCAAATGAAATCAATGAAACATCAAATGCAACAATTTTTGAAACGCAACACAAAACATGCCTGTCAATGCGATTTAACACCCCAGAATCCATGAAATCAAACACGCCATCACGCGACCCACAAGACAGACCCGTCATCTGGACAGTCTCAATTTCAAGATTATTTGACATGTTTCGGGACATTATGGTGGAGTACGATGCCAATGCAGACATCGTTCCTTTGTACATGGGATTTGAAGAAGCAGTGCAACACATCCGCGAGCGCCTGCAGACAGAGCGCTGCGATGTCGTCATTGCAGCAGGATCAAACGGTGCCTATCTCAAAAATCGCCTCCCAGTGCCGGTAGTGATTGCCAAAGCGAGTGGCTTTGATGTGATGCAGGGCTTAGCCAGAGCCCGCAAAGTCTCTGCCGAAATAGGTATTGTCACCTACCAAGAAACCATGCCAGAACTGGCAGACTTCAAAATCACCTTTGGTTTCGATTTAGAGCAAAGAACTTACGTCACTGAAGAAGACGCACGAGCTCAGATCAGCGAACTGAAAGCCAGCGGCATCCGTGCAATTGTCGGCGCTGGATTGATCACAGACTTGGCAGAAGAAGCAGGCCTGACAGGCATATTTATGTATTCAGCGACATCCATACGACAGGCATTTGATGATGCACTGGAGTTAGCCCGTCTGACACAACTGGAATCAAATCGCGGCCGTCGTCATGCAGCAACTGACTCCTTACGCGCTAGGCACGACATACGCGATCTGCGTGGCGAATCGCTTGCAATGCAAGCAACACGGCGCGCCATCTCACTGTATGCACGCTCACCCGCCACGGTTTTACTGCAAGGTGAGACAGGGACAGGTAAAGAGCTCGCTGCCCAAGCAATGCATAAAGAAAGTGCGCGCGCTCGATATCCGTTCGTGGCCGTGAATTGCGGCGCGATCGCCGAAAGTCTGCTGGAGTCAGAATTATTTGGTTATGAAGAAGGCGCTTTTACAGGATCTCGACGTGGAGGGCACGCCGGGGTATTTGAAGCAGCCCATCGCGGTACGTTATTTCTGGACGAAATCGGCGAAATGCCACTGAGCCTGCAAACTCGCCTTCTGCGTGTACTTGAGGAACGCGAAGTTGTCAGAGTTGGCGGCACAAGACCAATTCCAATTGATATCCGCATTATCAGCGCAACGCATTGCGATCTCGATACCCGTATTAAAGAAGGCCTTTTCAGGGCAGATTTATTTTATCGGTTAGCAGTTTTACGCTTACAGATGCCAACCCTGCGCGAGAGAACCGAAGATATTTTACCGCTCGCGGAGTGGAGTCTCAAACACGCCTTAGCTAGCATCGGTGCGCGCCCTCATCTTAACCTTCACGCTCAGATCAATTCGTGCCGTCATTTATTCGAACAATATAGCTGGCCCGGGAACGTCCGGGAAATGCGGAATATGATGGAACGTCTGGGATTATTTTTAAGTGCAGAGCCTTTACAGGCACTCACCGCCGCTTTCGCGCGAAAGATTCTTCCAGAACTCGATGCGCCTTCCATAATGAACAAAAATCCAACTCTGCAAATAAGCGACGAGATAACGGATATTTCCTTGGAGCAAGTAATGGAAAAATTCAACAATAACAGGGAAGCGGCAGCTGCATTTCTTGGAATCAGCCGCACAACCCTCTGGCGAAAGCTCAAGAAACACTAATTGAGTGGATTACATGTAAATTTTCTGAAACTGTAATGTAAAATGAGAATAGAACGGATTTATCACAAATAACATTGTCAACTTGCAACCCAATAAAACTCATGACAAAACTTCTCATCGTTGATGACAGCAAAGTATCACGGATGGTGATACGAGCCCATATAAAAGCAGCACAACCCGACTGGGAAATCATCGAAGCCAGTTGTGGCGAAGACGCAATCAAAATCACCGCAGAGCAGCATGTTGATTTTTGCACAATGGACATTAACATGCCCGGCATGTTGGGCACCGATGCCGCAGAATTGATACTACAAGCGCACCCGGCGATGCGCATCGTGATCTTCTCCGCCAACGTTCAGGATGCGATGCAAACGCGCGCTAACTCATTAGGCTCAATTTTTGTCTCGAAACCTGTCACAGAAAAGTCGATAGCTATTGTTACCAATTACTTCCTAAGCTAAAAATGATCTCTCTAACTGAACTTCATCTGGACGCATTGAGTGAGATATTCAATGTTGGCGCCGGCAGAGCTGCGGCAAGTCTCTCAGAGATTGTCGGAGATGAAGTTCTTCTTTCGGTTCCCTCTGTAGAGATTCGCAAATCGTCTGAAATTGACAAGGAGGTGATGGGTCTCAATAGCGAACGCTTTGGCGCTGTTCACCAAACTTTCACTGGCGCATTTGAAGCTGAAGCTATTCTACTTTTCACCGAAGCACACGCACTCGAAATTGTGCGCGACATGATGGGCTCACAAATCAGCCTTGAAGACCTCGCTGAATTCGAACAGGAAGCAATGTGCGAATTAGGTAATATCATCCTCAATGCCTGCTTGTCTGCAATGGCAGATATGCTAAGCATTCCTCTTAACTGCTCACTACCTGATTACACTGTGTCCACAGTTGAAGAAATTTTTCAACGTGTTAGCACCAACGAAGATGAGCCTTACTTACTACTGTTGCACATTGATCTCGCTATTGAGAAACGCCATTCGGAAGGTCATTTAATTTTCGTTTTGAGCTCAACGTCCTTGCGGGACTTGGTCGCACAAATCGAGCACTTTCTAGGGGCGATTTAATGTCTGTCTTAACACCCCCATCGTCACTGTTGATGGAAGAGATTTTCAACTCAATTAATCTGGGATTAATCGTTGTAGACAAGCATAAAAAAATCACCGTTTGGAATAACTGGGTTGAAAAACATAGTGGCACCAAGGCAGTTAACGCGTTAGGCAACAATATTGCTGACGTTTTTTCGGAAGCACCCAGCGCAGCGTTCATCACAGCGATCACCAACACGATCAATTATGGATTGCCAGTGGTACTTTCTAATGCGCTGCATCGCTCTCCCCTGGCCTTATTTGCGCGAGGGCATGAGCAAAACGAAAAACGGTTACCTCAATCTATTTCGCTCACGCCAATCAACATAGAAACAGAGCGCTGCTGCCTAGTACAGATCACAGATTCAACAACATCCATTAAGCGCGAAAAAATTCTCCGCACCCATTCTGAACTCCTCAAAAAAGAGGCAACGACTGATGGTTTAACAGGGATATATAACCGTCGTTTTTTCGATGAGCATTACAAGATCGCGCTCGGGCAGACACTACGCCAACATATCCCGCTCTCAGTTTTCATGATTGATATCGACTTCTTTAAAGAATTCAATGATTGCTATGGCCACGTAGTCGGTGATAACGCATTAATTGAAGTCGCCAACGTACTAAAGAAACAATTGCAACGTGTCGGCGATGTCGTCGCCAGATTTGGCGGAGAAGAATTCGTACTACTGCTACCAAATATGGACCAGGCATCAGCGACATTATTTGCGGAAAAAATCAGGCAAGCTGTTTGGAATCTGAATATCCCACATGAAAAATCTCGCATCGGTGGGAGAATCAGCATCAGTATCGGCCACAGCACACTGACAGGTAACACTGCCAACGATCCGAGACAGTTATTAAATACGGCCGATGCCGCCCTGTACAGTGCAAAACGAGGCGGGAGAAACCGATCCTTCTTTCTGAACCCTCCGCAATCAGAAGATATCGCCGAAACAAAGTCCTGATAATTTTTGCTAGACTCTGCCTATTTTTCAGTTTTGGTATAAGCTGTTTACTTTATTTTCTTCCAACGGAAATTTGATTTATGACCACATCAACTATGTCGCGTCGCGTTTTTAGCGCGTTGGTAGCAGCTGGAGCCCTGAGCTTAAGCGGCGTATGCACAATCAGCATGGCGCAACAAGCAACATCACAGCAAACATTGCGTGTCTCAGCGATTCCGGACGAAGCACCAACCGAACTACAAAGAAAATTCAAACCACTGGGTGCCTATCTGGAAAAAAAACTCGGCATGAAAGTAGAGTTCATTCCAGTTACAGACTACGCAGCATCCGTTGAGGGTTTAATTAATCACAAGCTTGATATGGTGTGGTTTGGTGGTTTTACGTTTGTCCAAGCGAATGTTCGCAGTAAAGGCCAAATCATTCCTCTCGTTCAACGCGAGGAAGATGAGAAATTCCAGTCCGTTTTTATCACAACCAAAAACGATATTCACAAGCTGGAAGATTTAAAAGGAAAGACGTTCACTTTTGGATCGGAATCCTCGACGTCTGGCCATTTAATGCCGCGTTCCTATTTGCTGGCAGCAAAAATTAATCCTGACACAGACCTCAAGCGAATCGCCTTCTCTGGTGCGCATGACGCCACTGTTGCTGCCGTTGCAGGTGGCAAAGTCGATGCTGGCGCCTTGAATATCTCCGTCTGGGAAAAATTAATTACCCAAAACAAAGTCGATACCAAGCAAGTGCACGTGTTTTACACGACGCCAGGTTATTTTGACTACAACTGGTCAGTCCGCGCAGATATGCCAGTTGAAGTGCAGAAAAAAATCAGCGATGCTTTTTTAGCGTTAAATCCGAACGATCCGCAGGAAAAAGAAATTCTGGATCTGCAACGGACCAAACGTTTTATCCCGACCAAAGCTGACAACTACAAAGCAATTGAAGCAGCAGCACACAATGCTGGGCTCCTGAAGTAATGAATCAAGTACTACCGCACCTCCAATTGCAGCAGCTCTATGTACAGCATCCCGCGAGCGGCAGTGTTGAGATACCGGGCAGTGCTCTGGATGATTTACAGTACTTAAAGCGCTACGCCCTGCAGAACATCAACATCAATGTTGAACAGGGCGAGCAAATTGCGATTATCGGCCCCTCTGGGGCAGGTAAAACCACGCTCCTGCATACGATGGCGTGCGCCTATCGCCCGCACTCCGGAACAGTATCAATCGATGGAGCGCAGGCTTGGGCGCTGTCTAATGGAGAAAGACATCACCTGCGTCGCAAACTCTTCCTTGCGCCTCAAACCCCACCACTTCCCCCGCGACAACGGGTCATTACCTCCGTCCTAGCAGGTAGACTACCCTTGTGGTCATTTGCTACCGCACTGCGTAGTCTGATAAAACCAGCTGATCCAATGGCTGCCTATCAAGCTCTATCGCGGTTTGATCTGGAAGATAAGCTGTACGCACATGTTGATCAACTGTCCGGAGGAGAACGTCAGCGATGCGGTTTAGCGAGATTACTTCTGTCCGACGCACAATTATTACTCGTTGACGAGCCTTTATCAGCGCTCGATCCGCGCCTGGCAATTCAAACCCTCGATACGCTGCAAGACGAGGCACAACGCAGAAATGCGAGTTTAATTTGCAGCCTGCATCAAGTAGATCTGGCACGCAGTAAATTTAAACGCATCATCGGCTTACGTGACGGCAAAATCTTTTTCGACAGTAGCACGGTCGACGATCAAATGATAGCCGACTTATACCAGCATGCCCGTGATGAGGCACCTACTGACCAAACACGCGAAAACCTGTATACAGCCACTAACAACCCTCGCTGTTTCTGACATACCGGCAACATGCTAGCCAACTCACATTCCTATTCATCCGACATCCTCCGCGACCCATCATGGCGCGGACGCATCACCGCTTGTTTGCTTGCTCTCTTGTTACTCTGGCCAGCACTCGTGGTGACAGAATTCAAACCATGGGAATTAATCGATGCACAAAGCTTGTCCGCAACGGCCGGCTTTCTCGTGAACTTTTTTCCACCTGCACATGATGTCGAGTTCCTTTATATCGTTTTGAGTGCGACATGGCAGACCATCGCAATGGCCACTGCGGGCATTACTTTATCAATACTCATCGCGATACCGATGACATTGATCGTGAATGAACAGTTATCTATTTCGCGACTAGGCACTAACCACATGCATTGGTCATCCTATCTGATCAGACAAAGTGTTCGCTGGTTGTTAGTATTATTGCGTAGCGTTCCCGAGTTGGTCTGGGCATTGATCTTTGTCCGCATCATGGGCCTAGGCCCTGCGGCTGGCGTGCTCGCCATCACCCTAACCTACAGCGGCATGCTAGGCAAAGTTTATGCAGAAATCATCGAATCCTGCGATCCACATGCCAGCAAAGTATTGTTAGAAAATGGTTGCTCACGCCTTACTGCATTTTTTTATGGCACATTGCCGAACGCCATACCGGAACTAATCTCGTACACGATCTATCGTTGGGAATGCGCAATCAGAGGATCCGTTGTCATGGGATTTGTAGGCGCTGGCGGCTTAGGTCAGCGGATGGATGAATCATTAAAAATGCTAGCGGGAGGCGAAGTATCAACCATATTAATCGTCTTTATGATTCTGGTTAGCCTGGCTGATTCACTGAGTCAGTTTTTCCGTAGAAATTTAAAATGAAAATTGATTCATCTCCATTGAGAGACACTCACCAATTACCGACTTCGCATCCGGTCATGCAAGTAAAAACGGTGATTGTTATCATTTTTCTGATCACACTCGTCATCAGTAGCTTTATCAGTCTCAATATCGACTGGCATAATCTATTCAGTGAAGAGGCTGCAAACAACATCAAAGAATTTATCAGCGGTTTTGTACCACCGGATCTCAGCGCACCGTTACTAAAGAAAGTATTTTTTGCCGCGCTCGAAACTTTAGCAATGTCAGCGTTAGGTACCGCTATTGCAGCCATCATTGCTATCATTCTGGCGCTACCGGCAAGCGGTCGATTTGGTCGCATCGCGAAATACAGCAATTATTTATTGTTTAATTTATGCCGTGCAATTCCAGAATTAGTGTGGGCGTCGATTATGCTTATTGCCGCTGGCCTTGGGCCCTTCGCAGGGACGATTGCCTTGGCTGCACATACTACAGGCGTATTAGGCCGCTTATTTGCAGAAAGCTTAGAAAACCTACCAGACGCTTGCGAATCAACATTACGAATCAATGGCAGCAGCACTATTGCCGCCTTTCTCTACGCAGCCTTACCCCAAGGCTTGCCACAAATGATGTCGTACACACTATATCGCTGGGAAAACAATATCCGTGCTGCAGCTATTCTGGGCGTGGTGGGTGCTGGTGGACTGGGGCAGATGCTAAAATATCATCTATCACTTTTTCAAATGCCCACCGCTGCCACCGTCATTATCGCAATGCTGCTGTTGGTGGCACTCGTCGATGCGTTGAGTTTTACGGTCCGACGTCGCCTGATGCATTAATTGTCGAATGAAGCGGGATGGTAGTGTAAGTCGGCCATTTACTCTTCAAGTAAGCTACGCAACATCCACGCTGTTTTTTCGTGTACCTGCAAACGCTGCGTGAGCAAATCTGCCGTTGGCTGATCATTGACTTCAGCCACAAATCCAAACAGATTTCTCGCCGTTTTGGCAGTTGCCTCCTGCGCCTTTACTAAATACCTCACCATATCCATCGCTTTGGGCTTTCCCTCAGCTTCCTCAATAGAGGATAAACGAACGAACTCTTTGTATGTACCTGGTGCAGGGTGCCCCAGAGACCGAATTCGTTCCGCAATTAAATCCAGCGCATTCCATTGTTCTGTGTACTGGGCCATAAACATGGTGTGCAGTGTATTGAAATGGGGACCAGTGACATTCCAGTGAAAATTGTGGGTCATCAAATACAGCGTGTAACTATCTGCGAGCAAGGCGGATAATCCCTGGGCGATTGTGGTGCGGTCTGCATCGTTAATACCGATATCGATCATTGACTGACGCGGTGCATTAGTTATCTTTTCCATCTTCATCTCCCTAAAAATTCTCACCATGACAAGAGGTCTGGCACGAGTAGAAGTGTGCTCTCGCAGCACATCAATTACCAATGGTATTTCACTATTTAAGCCATAGTTAAAAGTGATTTAAACGCTGAAATTAATAAATTTTTCAATATTTAAACTTCTTACGCCAATCTTTAAAAATAGAAAATTAAGTTCTTTTTTTATCAATACTTTACATATTCCATCTTGACAGAAAATCCACCAAAAACGATATTAACGACCTCTGACACCACACAACAGGTTTACCATGCCCACTATTGATATTGAACATTTAATCAACGTTTATCTCGTACCATTTGGATTAAAAATCTTCGCTGCGATCGCGATCTGGATTATCGGTGGCTTTGTCATCAGTATGCTGACCAATTTATTGCGTCGGGCAATGACATTACGCAAAGTCGATCCAACATTGATTACGTATAGCGAGTCGTCATTACGGGTCGCTTTAAGAATCGCACTGGTCATGGCGATTCTGGATGTCTGCGGAATTCAGACGACCTCGTTTGCTGCCCTGATTGCCGCTGGTGGCGTTGCCATCGGTGTCGCGTGGTCTGGACTGCTGTCCAACTTTGCAGCGGGCATATTCCTTGTTATTTTGCGTCCCTTCAAAGTTGGTGACGCGATCAGCGCTGGCGGTCAGACTGGCGAAGTGACTGAGATTGGCCTCTTTTCGACAACAATGACCACCGGAGATAACTTGCGTGTATATGTAGGAAACAGCAAGATATTCTCTGACAATCTGGTCAATTACTCTGCCAATCCACATCGTCGTGTCGACTTAAAGTGTCAGATAGCAAACGGTGTTAACCCGCTCGAAGCAATAGAAATGTTATCCAAACACATTTCAAAGGTAGCAAACATCACCACCTCGCCCGCACCAACGATAGAAATTTTAGAATTTAATGCTGCTGGTAGTTTAATAGCCGTTCGTCCATACTGCAGTAATCAGAACTATTGGCAAGTCTATTTTGACACCAACAAGGCTATCGCTGCTGCGTGTGCGGAAGCCGGATGGCCTGTTCCTGCGGTATACCAGGTAGCGGTTCATCAGAATCAAGCCTAAATACACAGGTATTGAAACATCTTTTTTGTTTCACTTTTGATAGAAGATGAGTGAGGCGCAAAATAAGCGTTTCACTCATCTTCAAAGTTAATAGCAGCATCATCTTTGCATTAAGTAAAAAAATTAACTAAAAATAAAGCAAGGCATACAGAACACCAATAAAAATCGCGATTTAACAAAAATTTACTGCATACGCTTCCGATTATTCGTCACACTGAAGATATTAAAAAAACGTACACTAATATCTTTTTAGACTTCAAGTCTGTGAAAAACGAAGGAATGCTAATGAAACCACTGTTCTCTCTCCAATTTCTGACTGCATCTCTCCTCAGCAGTATCATTTTGTCAGCATCAGCGCAGTCTGTAAGCCCAAAAAACAAACTTCAAGAAATCATTCAATCCAAAGAATTAAAAGTCTGCATCTGGCCTGATTATTACAGCATCACTTTTAGAAATCCAAAAACTAAAACATTAACCGGCATTGATATTGATATTTCTGCCGAATTAGAAAAAGAACTTGGCGTAAAGGTCAAATATATCGATAGTTCCTTTCCGGAACTGATTGATAATCTGGTCAAAAATAAGTGTGACGTTGCCATGCATGCCGTTGGCATTACGCCAGCAAGAAAAGCGAAGCTGGACTTCTCTCAACCATACTTGCGCAGTGATATTTACGCGATCACATCAAAGTCTAATGACGCTATTCAGACATGGCAGGATATTGACAAGCCAGGACGTATCATCGCAGTTCAGGAAGGCACGTTAATGGTAACCATCATGCAGGGTAGTCTCAAGAACGCCAAGCTGTTGGTCGTTTCGCCGCCCTTGACGCGCGAACAAGAAGTTGAATCCGGACGCGCCGACGCTTTTATGACGGACTATCCTTATAGCCGACGCATGCTAGAAACCACTGATTGGGCACGCATGGTAGCACCGCCCAAACCATTTCATATGACAGATTATGCCTATGCTGTAGCACCAGGTGAGCCGGAATTTTTAGCACGTATCAATGCTTTTATTGATAAAATGAAAAAGGATGGTCGTCTACGTTCAATTGCTGTCAAACACAGGTTAGATCCCATTGTTCTTACCAATTAGCAAACCCATCATATAAGAATGCCAGTCAACACAAAGATCATTCGCGTCCTGCGCCAATTTCCGCTATGGATCATTCTGGGTGTAATCTTCAGTTTTGGCATTCTACTGGGTACCGTTTTCTTACTTAATCACGATAAAGCATTAGCTATTCAGGAAGCGAACACCCAAGGTGAGCTACTGGCAAAAATGCTCGAAAGCCATTTAACCAGAACTTTATCGTCAATTGATAACTCCTTGAATGTCATTACTGGCATCCTCAACAACAACAGCAACAACAAAGATGAGATGTCAACGAATGACATCACCACCACAGAGGTTCGTCGTATCATCGAGGCGACAGTCAGCAACTCAACCCACCTCCGCTCAGTCTCCATTCTCAATCAAGAGGGTGATGTCCTTGTCAGCTCCAATCACCACGCACTGAACAAACATATCAACCTCTCGTGGTTGGGATTTAAAGAAACACTGAATACTACGCTAGAAGCGGGACGGCCCGTTTTTATCAGAGACATCAACGAACTCGACACGACAGGGATCGCCCAAGAAGACCAATCGAGTACAAACCATTGCGTACCTTTTGCCAAGCAAGTGCGTGTGCGTGATAAAAATTACATCCTACTCACTATGGTCAATCCCAACTATTTGCTGACTGATTTTAGCAACATGTTGGGTTCAAAAATGAATTTCGTCACCATTTTCGACTACGCTGGAAAAGTACTAAGTACCACACCGAATGAGAATTTCATTCTTGGAAATCTGTATCCTGAATTACCATTTTTCAAAGCACTTCAAAGTGAAACTGATTTTGGACGCGTGCACATCACCAGTAAAGATAGTTTTGCGCTACAGGATACGTTTGTCATCAATTTCCGCGCCCCGCATGCTTACCCTATCGTTGCGGTGAGTGCCATCTCGGAAAGTTATGTTGTTGCTCAATGGTCAGAAAGCTCGAGAAATCTCAAATGGAGCGGAATAGCTCTCGCCTGCTTTGTTATGGTATGCGCCTTTTTGCTCACCTGGCTTATGCGAATTCGTGACCATTTTGAAGCAGAACTAGAACTAGAAAAAATTCGAGCAGAGCAAGCTAATAATGCTAAAAGTGCATTTCTGTCTACCATGAGTCATGAGATCCGCACCCCGATGAATGGTGTAATTGGAATGACAAACTTATTACTCGATAGCGATCTCGGCGTAAAGCAAAGGGAATTTATCAAAGTGATTGATGAATCCGCGAATGGATTATTAGCGATTATTAATGACGTTTTAGATTTCTCGAAAATCGAAGCCGGGAAAATGAAAATCGAACATTCAGAATGCGACCTCCTCAACGTCATTGAGGCCAGCGCCGAAATTCTCAATGAAAGAGCAAACAGAAAAAATATCAGACTCATCACGACGATTGATCCAGCCTTACCCAAATTTGTTCACTCTGACGCAGGCAGGTTGCGACAGATATTATTAAATCTAATTGGCAACGCAATTAAATTCACCACCCAAGGCGACATTATTATCAAGGCAGGACGTAGCGACACCGCGGGTGATAAAGACATTGTTCGTTTTGAAGTTATCGATAATGGCATAGGTATTAGTCACGACGTCATACCGACTTTATTTGCACCGTTTATTCAGGCAGACAACTCCATTACCCGTCGCTTTGGAGGAACGGGTTTGGGTCTATCAATTTGCAAGCGATTGGTCGAGCTAATGAAAGGTGACATTGGTGTCGACAGTCAACTTACAAAAGGCAGTTGTTTTTGGTTTGAAATTCCACTGAAAGCTTGCGGCAAAAAGACGATATCTCTACGTCACCAACAACTAAAAAAAATTCAGCCATTGATATTTTGTGACAGTCAGCCCTTATCCGATTGCTTGACAGTTTATCTCGAGTCTTATGGGCTAGACCCTATTGTGATAAAAAATAGCGCAGCATTTGCACTCCACCTAGCACAAGTAAAAACGAATGATCTTTGCTTCATCGAACAACAAATAATTCAGAAAAACGGCATCAACATTGATGCTCACCTCAAAGAGAGGCTCGCATCAACCGTGCTCATTTTTGTTGGCAATGATGAAGCCAGCAAATCAGAATACCTAAAATATCCAGTAGCAGACACTCTTCCTGTGCCGGTTAAATACGATCAGCTATTTAATCTACTTCATAAAAATTTGAACCCACAAACACATACTTTATTGACGACTTCAACAGAAGCAATCCAAGAACCTGTTATCAACAACGCGACTATTGCTCAAGCAAATTTTGAAAAAGCGTCGAAAGAAAAAGAAAAAATCCTGATCGTAGAAGACAATTTGATCAATCAAAAGGTCGCGATACACATGTTAGAGCAATTAGGCTATACAGCTGATATCGCAAATAATGGTCAGGAGGGGGTCGCCATGGCCAATGCTGGAAACTATGGATTAGTACTGATGGATTGCCATATGCCAGTCATGGATGGTTTTGAAGCGACAAGGCAAATTCGTCACCAAGAGAAAGAAACGGGACAACACCTGCCTATCGTCGCGCTGACAGCAAACGCAATGCAAGAGGAAAAACCCCGATGTCTCGCCGCAGGCATGGACGACTACTTATCTAAACCAATTACGAAACCCGAATTAAAAGCAACATTAATACGATATCTCACAAAATCAACAATCTCCCTCAGTCCGAAAGAACCGACACCATCAAAACAGGAAGTAACTGAATCGGAAACGCTGGTTGATCACAGCCGCTTGGTGGATATGCTGGGCGATGACAAAGAGGCACATCTGGAAATTCTAGGTCTCTTCTTAACAACAATGCGACCTTTGGAGTTAAAAATCCATGCTGCACTAACGACGGATAACTTTGAGGACATCAAGGCTATTGGTCACCAAATCAAAGGAGCAAGTTCTAATCTAGGCATAGAGCAGTTAAGAATGATCGGTGAAAACTTAGAACTTGCCAGCAAAGAATTCACCACAGAAAAAATCGTTGAACTCCAGCGCTCAATGACGATATTCCTAGATAAACTGGAAGCGTACATCACCACAATTGAACTATAAACGATGGTTTATTGACGGCGTGATGGTAGCTGGGTATCGAGACTGAATTTGCCAGGACCAAACATGACCAATACCAACAGCGAGATACCCCAGTAAAAGTGGTCATTAATCGCCGCAGGGCATTCAAACTGAAACAACTGGGGGTAAGAAATCACCGCCATGGCATTGACCACAAACAAGCCCAGCGCGGCCGGACGAGAAAACAAACCAACGGCTAAAAAAATCGGGAAGACCAACTCTCCACCAGCGCCCATGACGGCCGCTACTTCTGGTGGCAAAACCGGCACCTTGTATTCATCCTGAAATAAAGACAATGTTGCCGACCAATCAGAAATTTTAATTAAGCCTGCCTTAAAAAACTGCCAGCCAACAAAAAAACGCAACCCAATACTCAGCAAACTACCACCCCAACGTTGTAATTGTTCATCAAAGCGCTGGCTTAAAGCGTGCAGACGTAAAAAGAAATCCATCAAGTTCTCCCTGTTTATAAATCATGACGACCTACTCCGTATCGCGAGTGCAATATACGTTTCACTCAATACTGGTGAGTCGGTGGCATCTCTGGATTCTTACAAGCAGTCACGAAAATTTTTATTTGGAGAACACGATCTGAGTGAACGTTTCGCTAGAAAACCAACGCTGCAACCCAAGACCGATGTCAAACGTGGCATCGTCACACAATACCAACTCCAAGGCATCGCCAAGGCTCTTTCGTTCAAACAGTGCCTGAAGTCCCAGGTAATCTGCATGGGTTAGTTGAGTGAGCGATGCATGCCATTGAGGACGCGTAATCAACCCTAGATTTTCTTTGAGTAAATCTACCGGAAACACAACATCACCGTGACCTTGATGCGCCTGCCATATATCAATGGCACTTGCTTGACTCCGAAACAAAGAAGTAGCCGGGTGAACAACAAGATATGCTGTAGCCAAATCACGACCAGAAGTCTCGGCAGCAAATAACGCCTCTCTCAAACTCAAGTGTGGAGCATCAGCAGCATAATAGGTGCGATGTAACTGCCACTCCAGCCTTGCAACATCGGTGAAATATGGATACGCATCAATGAAATCACTTCCCTGCAAAAACGTTGCGAGGTGCGCTCCGAACAGATTCAGATCACCCGACTGAGAAGGGTGAGCAATACCATACGCCTTCGCTATTTCCATAAAAAAATCTGCCCCGACAAGCTGTAGAAGAACTGGGTAAGCACCACTCAGGGCCGCGTTCCAGATGCCGTTCTGATTTCCTCGATAATAAGCGAAACGCTCTTGTAAGCGAGAATGCGTACTTAGTTCCTGGCTTAGCGACCCAAATGCAGTCGGATCCAGCAAGGCCTCAGAAAACGACTGCTGTATTTGGGCAAGCTTCATTTTTTAGGCGATCGAAAGCATTTGTTCATCAGCAAGTGCTTGCAAACGACGAACCGTTTCAACCTCATCCAGAAGCAGTGGCAGCGGAGGGATATCCGTATCCCATTCAACCAGAACAGGAATATTCGTACCGAACAGAGCGCACGCGTCTGAAAACAGTTGCCAGACGGGCGGGCTAACGCGGCTACCATGGTTATCAACTAGGCACTCAGGGGTTTCAAGATACCCTGCCAGATGAATTTCCCCGACAGTGCCAACCGACAGCGATGCAAACCCCCGCAAAGCAGCAAGCGCATCTTCACCATGATTGACCTGATTGACGTAAAGATTATTCACATCGAGCAGCACACCGCAACCAGTTCGTCGTGCTAATTGCTGCAAAAATTCAGCTTCAGACATTGTGTCATCAACAAACCGCACGTACGTCGAGACGTTTTCAATCAACACTTGCCGACGCAAATAATGTTGTAACGCGTCGACACGATCACAGACCAAATTTAAGGCTGCTTGGGTTAGCGGCAAAGGAAGAAGGTCGTTCATACTACGACCAGCAATCGCCCCCCAGCACAAGTGTTCTGACACCAGCGCAGGCTCAATGCGATCGATAAGGCGTTTTAATTTGGTGAGGTGTTCTTGGCGAAAGCCCTGAGCTGAACCCAACCCTAGGCCAACGCCATGAACACTCACTGGCATTTGCTGCCGCAATTGCTGAAGGACGAATAAGTCATACCCACCGTCAGCAAAATAATTTTCTGCATGTACCTCGATCCAGTCGACAGCGGGACGCTGCTCCAAAAAATCGGAATAATGCAGGGTTCGCAAACCCACACCGGCCCCCTCAAGAACGAGCGGTGGGTGGTGCAATTGAGCAGTTTGCGTCAGCATATGCGAGCATATCTCTTCAGATAACCCCCGGAATTAAACGGGTTTATTTAGCTTGATCCGTTTTACCGCCAGCCTTTTCGCAAGTACCTGCTGGTACTTTTTTCCACTCGGCTGGATCGTTGTCTTTTTTACCCTGCCCTGCGCAAGAATGAGAACCAGTTTTAGTAGCGCAGTCGTTTTGACCCGCTTTTGCAATGCCATAACACTTTTCTGTTTTTGGTGCATCTGCTGCCATTGCCATCGAGGATCCGACCAAACCTGCCAGAGCGACTGCGATCATTGCTTTATTGTTCATTTGATTCTCCGTAAATGAGTTAGGTACTTCAGTGAAAAACATCTTAACTACCAACGATAGTCGAGCTAAAAGGAATAACCTTACACGTGTTATAAAAAAAATTAATTTATCGCGTTCAATATATCTATGCAATCGTTGGCAACTGTTATTCGACTTCAACGTACCAGAAGTTTGCATCCTACTAGGAATCATTAAGTTTTCAAGTACTGCATAGTATTTTTATTAATAATCAAGAAATTTACTTGCAACAAGACTCTATTCAATCGCCGAGGTCCAAACAAAAATACGACGCAACACAACACCGCGGTCGATAGTCAAGTTAAACTTAATCACAAAACGGTGACTTTTAGTGTATTCTTCGCCCTCTTTTTGAATACTCGCGTCGGAGCGCACATGCAAACATTAGATTTCAGCCTGCAAGGCGAATTTGTAGAACTTAACCAACTGCTGAAGCTAGTTGGCCTATGTGATAGCGGTGGTGCGGGAAAAGCCATTGTGGCAAGCGGCGACGTTTTTGTCGATGGGCAGCAAGAATTGCGAAAAACAGCCAAAATCCGCGCTGGTCAGGTCGTGCAGTTAGGTGATATCAGCATCACCGTCGCTGCAGAATAAGGTGTCAATCAGGCTGGCAGAGCAAGCTCTGCCTACACTGAGGTCGCAACTACTACAATTGAGCAGTTAACTCAGAGATCGATTCCGTGCTTCTATGTGCAGCCATAAAACGTGCCAGCATATTATCCATGGTATCGACGTGATGCTCAAACCAATGAGGTAACTCTTCAGCTAGTCTTGGTGCTAAATCAGCATCGCCACTCAGAACACGTTGACGCACTTCTCGCATTACTTCCAGTACGGAATCATGCTCTTGCTTATGGCAGCCAGCAGGGGGGAAAGCGGTTTCTTCCATCCATTTGTTTTCTTGCTCGAAATGGTCGACAGAATGTGCGATTAAGGCATCAAGTCGTTGAATGAATGTTTCCGGATTGTCTTCCGACAATGCGGCACATAGCATGACAAACTCTTTGTGTGTCTCGTCCATTGGCTCGTAACTTAAGACCAAGCGATCAGACCATCCCCATGTATCTTGACTCATATTTTCGTCCTCTTGCAATAAAGTGCCAAGATTATGGCCGATTGGTAAAAACTTTGCTTGTTGAAGATCATTCTACAAACAAAAACAGCGCACCTCAGGTACGCTGTTTTCAGCATTTAACTGCCTCCCGCTGTATTTAGGACAGCGATCACTACGACATCAGAACTCACCACATCACAATCAGTCGCTTAAATACGCTTCGAATGGATCGGGTTTTACGCTACTACGTCAACATGACGCCCTAAGTGTGGGGGTAAGTTAGATGTAGGCGCATTCGCCGTTGGCGCTGTCGTCGGAATTGCAGCAATTAACGCTGTCGCATTTTCGGTTTGCAATTCATTCGCTTTTTTTAGGACTGCAATATTAACAGCCTGACTTGTGCCGACCTGTGCCAAGGTCGTTGCTACTTCAGCAATTCCAGTAACACTCATGATAATCCCCCTTATCTGACAACTACTTTAACGGCAGCCTTGAGACACTTCTTTAGTATTTTCTTTTAAAATCTGGATAGTTTTTCATTCTGCATCGCAGCAATTATCCAATCAACAATTGCTCTAGGCGTATTCAAATCCAGCCAAACGATGCCCTCTCGCAAATCACTGGGCGCCGCAATATCCGATGCGACGGCGATGATATTTTTATCATCCCAGAAATTCGCATCTCGCCCAAGATCGGGTCTGAACACTTCGAGTTTAGTGATCGCAGCCCATTTATATCCTTCAACCAATACAAGGTCCGCCTCCGCAAGTCGAGGCAACAAGTCTTCCAGTGATGGTTCGGGAGTATGATGCAGTTCATGCACAATCGCATATCGGTAAGGTGAAACGAGCATCACCTCACCTGCCCCTGCCGCCCTGAACCGCGCACTATCCTTATGTGGCGGCTCCAAAATCACGTCATGATGACTATGCTTGATGACATTGAGTTTTTTGCCGTGTTTCCCCAGCTCAGAAATAAGAAACTCAAGCAATGTCGTCTTTCCACTTCCTGACCATCCCACCACACCTAATAACTGCACAGACATTACGACCTCTTACACATCGGAAATGCGATTAATAAAAATATACTCTAGCACCCATGAGCATCCGGCCCATCACCATGATTTACCCAAGCTCGCCAACCAACATCGCCAGAAAAATACAGTTTCAGCAAGAGATGACTTAAACAGTGATAAAGCAGGCTGCGACTATGTTGATAATTTAATTTAGTGCAATATTTTTCTCTTGCATCACGGCATTTTATCGGCAATTAGTTACGCTAGCACAAGCGCCACCATATTGGCTAAAAAATAATGCAGATATTGAGCCTAAATTCACGGGTAAAACGCCGTGTGAGTAACTCAGCATCACACCTCTTTGACAACCACAATATCAGCCCACCCCCATCCATCGCCAATGTGTCACGAAAATTAAAAAAACCGCACACGTTGACGTGGTGCGGTTTTTTTTGCATTCATTGGCAGAGAATACTCAAAGAGGATTAACCACTATTACGCAAACCAGCTGCAATCCCGTTGATTGACAAGTGAATTCCGCGACGAACACGCTCATCCTCATCGCCGTTACGGAATCGTTCCAGTAGTTCCACCTGTACGTGATTCAGCGGTGACAAATAAGGGAACCGATTACGAATGGAGCGCGCCAACAATGGATTTGCCGACAACAACTCTTCCTGACCAGAAATCGCTGTTAACACTTTAATCGCTAAAGCATGCTCAGCAGCAATGCGGGGAAAGATACGCGCACGTAGCGCATCATCTTTGACCAATTCTGCATAACGACTCGCGATACCAATATCACTCTTCGCTAACACCATTTCCATGTTCGATAGAACGGTAGAGAAAAATGACCATTCTTTAAACATCGTTTGCAGGGTTTGGAGGCCATTTTCAGGGTGCGCTTGCAAATAATGCTGAACTGCCGCACCAAAACCAAACCATCCCGGTAACATCAGACGACATTGTGACCAGCTGAACACCCAAGGAATAGCACGCAAATCTTCGATCGCAGTAGATTTTTTACGTGATGCCGGACGACTCCCAATATTCAAGCCAGCAATTTCAGAAATGACGGTTGATTCCCAGAAATATTGCTCAAACCCCTCGGTCTCATACACCAGATCGCGATAGGACTTGAACGCATGATCAGACAATTCTTCCATCACCGATAAGAATTCAGGGCGTGGCGCCAACTCGGTTTCAGATAATAATGTCGCTTCTATTGTCGCCGCTGCTAACACTTCCAGATTGCGACGACCGACTTCAGGGTTACCATATTTTGCTGTAATGACCTCACCTTGCTCAGTCAGACGAATCTGACCTTGGACAGCACCTGCCGGTTGCGCAAGAATCGCTTGATAGCTCGGGCCACCACCACGACCAACAGAGCCACCACGACCGTGAAATAAACGCAATCTCACTTGATGGCGCGCGAATACCTGCACCAAATCCAACTCTGCCTTATATAACTCCCAACCAGAAGTCAGGAAACCTCCATCCTTATTACTATCGGAGTAGCCAAGCATTACTTCCTGTGCATTATTTCTGCTGGCAAGTAAACGGGCATACGCCGGAATGGCAAACAAGCGATCCATCACTGGTGCACTGTTTTGCAAGTCACCGATGGTTTCAAACAATGGAATGATATTAACGTCAAGGCGCCCTTCCGCTGGATGCAACAAACCAGACTCTTTTAGCAATAATGCCAACTCGAGCATGTCCGATACGCCATCCGTTTTAGAGATAATGCAGTTTGGAACAGCGCCATCGCCGTAACGCTTTTTAGCCGTTGCCGCCGCGCGGTAAATCGCCAGTTCAGATTGCGTCTCCTCGGAATAAACCAGATAAGGGGAAGCCAATGGTCGGGCTGAACTGATTTCCTGAATCAACGCCTCAATCCGCTGATCTTCGGTCATCTCCAGATAACGTACTTGTGGATTTGCCGCCTGCAACAACTCTGCGACAACGCGTTCATGCACATCAGAGTTTTGACGCAGATCAACGGGCGCCAAGTGGAAGCCAAATACTCGCACAGCACGGCGCAGATGACGCAAGCGCCCACGTGTAATTGCTGCAGAGCCATTCTCCAATAACGATTGGTGAACGATATCGAGATCCGCTGCCAGTTCTTCTGCAGTCTCATACACGTCAGCTTCACCGCTAGGAGGAATCGCCGGCAGAAAGCCTAACAACTTCGTATAAGTAGCAGCAACCCGCGCATAGATCCCACTGATGACCAGACGATACGGCTCATCAGAACGATGCGGAGAGTGATCAGGCGAACGTTGCGCCAGTGCTTGCAGATCATCCGACACTTTCACCAGCAAGGTAGCCATCGACAATTGCGACCCCAATGTATGTAATTCATCGAGATAAAACTCAAAGGCTCTCGTACTTTGCATCGCCAGCGTTTTTTCGAGAATCGTCGCTGTCACGAACGGGTTACCATCGCGATCACCACCAATCCAGCTGCCCATCTTCATAAAGCTAGGCAATTCTGTTTGCTTAAACGACGGATCTTTACTGACCAGCAAATCTTCCAGACCCGCATACAACTGCGGCAACTCGCGCAAGAAGGTGTAATCGTAAAAACTCAGACCGTTCTCGACTTCATCCAACACCGACAACTTGGATGTCCTGAGCATACGGGTCTGCCATAAAGTCAGTACTGCACGACCCAGCGCTTCTTCATTGGCTTCAGCCTCTTCTGGCGTCAGTTGCATACGATCGCGCTCATCTAACAAACGCGTAATCACCATCTGGCAATTCAAAATACTCTTACGCTGCACTTCCGTAGGATGTGCAGTCAATACTGGCGCCACCTGTGCTGTCTGAAAAAAATCGATCAGTTGCTCAGAGGTATGTCCTGTGTTGTACAGCGACTCGATGGTATGCGCCAAACTACCCGCACGTGGTGCTGATCCGGCTATCTGATGCGCGCGCGTACGGCGGATGTGATGCTGATCTTCCGCCAGATTGACTAAATGCGAAAAGTAGCTAAACGCACGAATCACCTGCGTTGTCTGGTCATTCGTCAGGCCATCCAGCGTTGCTTCCAGTTCGGAGCGGGCTGCTTCATCCGCGTCGCGGCGGAAACGGATCGAGTTTTGCCTTACTTGTTCAATCAGATCAAACACCTCGTCGCCGTGTTGATTGCGTACGGTGTCACCTAATAGGCGTCCCAGTCGGCGAATATCCTCGCGCAAACTTTGGTCTTTATCGTCGTCTTTATCGTTCATTTTAAGTTGGGGATGGAGGTGAGTATTCATGCTGACGAAATTCTACGGTATGGGTAAACAAAGAAAGATGAAAAATCTTGATGCGTTTTCCTGGATATCGCTATCCACGTTGAATCCTTAGGCATTTCAGCGTATTGAGCTTAAAACGAAGAAATGACATGAGGCTTACATACAACAAATTTCCTCATTGCAAAGTCAACAATCAGCCCAAACGAGCAGAAAGTAACATCAGGAAGCTACTTTCTTCGCCCTGAACATCTTTGCAATGAAGTGTGAACGACGAAAAACGGCCTAAGCAGCGTTTTTATATTTCTGACTACGTTTTACCGCCAGCAGCAAACCTTTGGTCGAACTATCGTAGTCTTCTTTGACCGCAGCAGGATCGAGGCTGATCAACTGTTGCGCCAGGGATTTACCCAACTCAACACCCCATTGATCGAACGCATTGATATCCCAGATCACGGACTGTACAAACACCTTATGCTCATACAACGCAATCAACGCGCCCAAGGAACGTGGCGTCAACTCATTAAGGAGAACCGTTGACGTCGGACGATTACCCTCAAACACCCGTGGCGCGAGCATTTTTTCTGGCAAATCGCCCAATTCTGCGCGCACTTCGTCAATGGTCTTACCCAGCGCCATCGCTTTAGATTGCGCAAAGCAGTTTGCGAGTAAGGCCTGGTTATGCCCAGGTAGACCTGCATCATCATCCGCGACAACAATAAAATCGGTCGGGATAATGGTTGCACCCTGATGCAACAACTGAAAGTAAGCATGCTGACCATTGGTACCTGCTTCACCAAATAAGATTGGTGATGTCGTGTAATCGACGCGCTGGCCTTCTCGGGTAACAGATTTACCGTTACTTTCCATTTCCAGCTGCTGCAAATAGGCAGGTAATCTTGTCATACGCTGATGATATGGCGCAATAGACAACGCCTGGAGACCCAGGAAATTGATATTCCAGACACCAATCAATCCCATCAGTACCGGCAAATTCTGTTCGAGCGGTGCTTGCGCAAAATGCAAATCCATCTCATGCGCACCAGCAAGCATTTCTTCAAAACGATCAGCACCCACATACAGCGCTATCGATAGTCCAATCGCACTCCACATCGAATAACGCCCCCCTGCCCAATTCCAGAACGGGAAAACATTTTCTGGAGCGATGCCGAACTCCGCTGCGGCACTGACATTCGTACTCAATGCAACAAAATGCTGACGAATCTGATCAACAGGACATCCATGTGCCAACATCCACTCACGTGCCGTGCGTGCATTGGTCAGGGTTTCCATTGTCGAAAAGGTTTTTGAAGCGACCACGAATAATGTCGTTTCAGGGTCAGCATTGGCGAGTGCATCAGCCACATGGCGACCATCGACATTTGACACAAAGTACAAAGAGAGATTTTTTTGTGACCAAGGCGCCAAAGCAATACAGGCCATCTGTGGACCGAGATCAGAACCACCGATACCGATGTTGACGATCGTGCGAATGGCCTTGCCTGTATATCCCAGCCAACGACCTTCACGCACAGCATCGCTAAAGGTACGCATTTGCGCTAACACTTGGTGCACATCGGCGGCAATATTGATGCCATTTAAATCAAACGATTCACCTTTAGGCAAACGTAAGACCGTATGCAACACAGCGCGATTTTCTGTGTGATTGATTGCTTCACCACGCAGCATCGCATCACGACGCTCTTCCACATTCTGCTGCCTTGCCAACGCCAGCAAATTTAACTTTGCTGTTGTATCGATACGCTGCTTAGAATAATCGAGCAAAATGCCACACGCCGACGCAGAGAAATGCGTAAAACGTTGCGGGTCAGCGCGGAATAATTCTTTTAAACTCGGTAAATTCGTTGCACGTTGCTGCAACAAACACCAAAGCGGAGTACGGGAAACAGAAGTAGCCATGATCTTGCTTTTACTCTTTGAATTTTGATTATTTGCAAAAAAAAGGGAGTACTACCATGGTCATCGGATCAGTACCTGAGTTGGCATGGCGTCTCACAAATACTCCCTCTCACATCCTAGAACACAACATTAGGACAACACTGAGACAATATTACTTCTTCGCTGCCTGTGCTGCTGCAGCAGCCAGACCAGCAATCGCTGTCCAGTCACCTGCATTGATCAGCGACGCTGGGCACATCCAGGAGCCACCAACACATAAAATGTTCGATTGCTGCAACAACGCCGGGGTCGATTCCACTGTGACACCGCCAGTTAAGCAAAAGCGTACGTCAGGGAATGGTCCGCCCAATGCTTTTGCCATTTTTGTGCTGCCAACGATATCCGATGGGAACAGCTTCACCACATCAAAGCCATACTCCAGCGCCAACATCAGATCACTTGCACCACCAACACCCGGGAAGTACGGCAGACCGGACTCAGCCGCTGCTTTTGCCAACACTGGCGTGATCCCTGGGCTAATACCAAAAGCCGCACCGGTTTCTTTGACTGCCTCTAACTGTGCTTGTGTCAGAATCGTACCTGCGCCCACGGTAACAGTCGGGCATGCTTTCACGACTTCACGCAAGACCGTCATTGCATTTGGTGTACGCAAGGTAATCTCGACCGCTGGCAAGCCGTTTTCTGCCAGAGTGGTTACACAACGAATCGCCTGATCGACATCATCAGTCACTAAAATTGGCAACACGCGCAGCTGTTCAAGTTGGGTAATGATATTTTGCTTAGTCAAGCTCACGGAACTCATATTGGTCTCTCCAAAATTAATCGATAAATCAATCTATAAACAGTGTTGATGCACCATGTTCAGGGGCAGTGACTACGCGGCGTTGCGCAGCAAATAAGTCACGACCATAACCAAAAGTGGGCTCTTTACTTAACTCACGAACAGAGCGCTGGCTCCATTCTTGCTCATCCACCAACGCTCTCAACTCGCCGGTGTGGACATTCAATTCCACCAGATCGCCATCACGCACTTTGCCTAAAGGACCGCCTTGTGCAACCTCTGGGCTGACGTGCAATGCAGCTGGAATGCGGCCAGATGCGCCAGACATACGGCCATCGGTGACCAATGCCACTTGGTAGCCTGCAGACATCAGGCTACCAAGTACAGGTGTGAACTGATGCAACTCTGGCATACCATTTGCCTGTGGGCCCTGGAAAATCACCACGGCAACAAAATCCATGTTCAGCTCGCCTTCCTTGTAGGCCTTGACTAACGCATCTTGCGATTCAAAGATTTTCGCAGGTGCTTTCACGATCCAGGCTTCTTCTGGTACGGCTGATGCTTTTACAATGGCGCGACCGAGATTACCTTGCAACAAACGTAATCCACCAGTTGCTGCGAACGGCTCGGTGACATTGCGGACTACTGACGTATCGGTCGATAAGGCTGGCAGCGCTTGCCATTGCACTTTGTTTTCTTCAGTCAATACAGGACGACCAGTATGCGAATGCAATCCTTGATCGCCGTACACCGTCATTACATCGCCATGCATCAAACCAGCGGACAGTAATTCGCGGATCACAAACACCGGGCCACCCGCGTCTTCAAACGCATTCACATCTGCTGTGCCATTTGGATAAACACGGGTGAGCAATGGAATGACTGCGGAGAGCTCGTCAAAATCCTGCCAGTCAATCAAAATACCGGCAGCACGAGCAACAGCAACCCAGTGAATGGTGTGGTTAGTAGAGCCCCCTGTCGCCAGTAACGCAATAATCGCATTGACGATGGTTTTTTCATTCACCAGCTGACCAATTGGCTTGTAGTTACCACTTTGCTCCGTCATTTGCAGAACACGCTCAACGGCGGCGTCTGTCAATACGTCCCTCAACGGATCATTAGGATGGACAAACGCTGCGCCGGGAAGATGCAAGCCCATGGCTTCGAGCAACATCTGATTACTGTTCGCAGTACCGTAGAATGTACAGGTACCTGCACTGTGATAAGCGGCGCTCTCGGCAGCAAGCAATTCTTCTTTAGTGGCTTTACCTTGCGCGTACCGCTCGCGCACTGCCGCTTTTTCTTTATTGGACAAACCAGAGCCCATCGGACCAGCTGGAATAAAAATCGTTGGCAAATGACCAAAAGCCAAAGCACCAATCAGCAAGCCTGGCACAATTTTGTCGCAGATACCAAGGCACAAAGTCGCATCAAACGCATCGTGCGATAACGCAACTGCTGTTGCCTGTGCAATCACATCGCGTGAAAACAAAGATAATTCCATGCCTGGACGTCCCTGCGTTACCCCGTCGCACATGGCAGGCACAGCACCGGCTACCTGCGCGGTAGCACCAAAACGCAATGCGGTCTGGCGGATTTGTTGTGGATACGATTCATAAGGTTGATGCGCAGACAACATGTCATTGTAGGCAGTCACAATCCCGATATTCGGTTTTTGCGCCTGATTCAGCCAGATTTTAGTGCTGCTATCCATGGCAGCGTTGGCATGCGCCTGATTGGCGCACGATAAGCTGGCACGACGTGGGCCGCGACCACGCATTTTTTCAAGCTGAGAGAGATAAGCACTGCGAAGATGTTTGCTGCGCTCAATAATACGTTGAGTGACCTGGCTGATTACCGGATGCAACGCTACGGAAGGAGATGTCGTCATAAACTCACCTGATACCCTAATGGGCAGAAATAATAAAGCTTGTCGAAGATACTGATTTAATACAATCAAAGATAGCATGAAAGATAGCATAATTCAGAAAATTTCCGTAACAAACTTTCAGAAATTTCTTTAAACGCTACTTTTTTATGCATTATCATCAAATTTCTCGTAATGAAACTACATTTCTGAAGTTTTTCTGGCATAATCAAACTGCTCGTAAATTCAGAATAGTTTTAAAAACATACCCTTACCGGAATTGAATAGAGTGCGGCAGACTAGGCAAACTCCCTTCTCGCCTTGCTTCGCGGCGCACCTATAGATTCAGAACAAAACAACTCAAAAAACATCACGGAGTCAGCATGACCACATTTGTTTTATTTGGCGGCACAGGCGATCTGGCAAAGCGCAAGATCATCCCAGCGTTATACAGCGCGTTTGTGAACGGCAGACTAGATAATGATTTCAAATTTATCGGTGCGGCACGTGAGAAGTTGACGGACGATGAGTATCGTTCACGAGTTGGTAGCAGTATTTCTGAGTACGCCTCTAAAGTAAGCGGCGCGACCGCTGCAACACTGGCCGCCTTTCTTGACTTAACGCATTACACCAAAATTGATGCACGTGTTCCTACAGATTTTGAAGCGCTGAAAGCATCGCTCAACACATCAGAAACAAACGCTACTCTGTTTTACCTGGCAACGGGCCCGGATATTTTCATCCCTGTCGTTGAACAACTGTCCAAGCATGGCCTGGTTGAAGGCAATGCACGGGTCGTTGTTGAAAAACCACTTGGCCGTGATGCACAGTCAGCACGTGACATCAATCAGTCCCTGCGTAATTATCTGAACGAAAACCAGATCTACCGTATTGATCACTATCTCGGCAAAGAGATGGTGCAAAATCTGCTGGCACTGCGTTTCGCCAACTCATTCCTAGAGCCGCTGTGGAATCGCAAGTGGATTCAGGATGTACAGATTTCTATTTCCGAACAAGTCGGCGTTGAATCACGCGGCGACTTTTATGACCATACTGGTGCCTTGCGCGATATGGTACAAAACCATCTACTGCAATTAGTCTCTATCGTCGCGATGGAACCACCGGTCAATGCCAATCCAGATGCGATCCGTGATGAAAAAGTGAAAGTCTTACGCGCCTTACGTAAGTTCACAACAGATGAAGTCAGCAAAAAAACAGTACGTGGTCAATACCGCGCCGGTGCGGTGGATGGTCAGCCAGTGATTGGCTATCAGGCAGAACCAGGTGTTCCACAAGCGACCCGCACTGAGACTTTTGTCGCGATCCGTGCAGAGATCGACAACTGGCGCTGGGCTGGTGTACCGTTCTATCTACGCACTGGCAAACGCATGGCAACGCGCTGCGCAGAGATCACGATCAACTTCAAGCCAATTCCTTACTCAATTTTTGGTCAGTCTCAAGGACCGATGCGCTCGAACCGTCTGGTGATTTCTCTGCAACCAGAAGAAAGCGTTCAACTGTTCATGAAAGCCAAAGAACCTGGCGAAGGCATTCGTTTATCTGATGTCGCACTGAATCTGGACTTTGCTGAAGCATCCAATTCACGTCGCGTCGAATCCTATGAGCGCCTGTTACTCGACGCGATGCACGGCGATCTGACCCTATTTGTCCGTGATGATGAATTAAGTGCCGCCTGGAGCTGGATCGATCCGATTATGAGCGCCTGGCAGAACGACCATGAAGGCTTGAAATCCTATATCGCTGGCAGCTGGGGCCCATCGGCATCGAGCTTCTTGCTTGCGCAAAATGGTGCCGCTTGGGGCGAAGAATACGTAGACAACTGATCGATATGGCACAAATGAATTATCACACTTTCGAGAACTTCAGCGCTCTGACTGAGGCACTCAGTCAACAGTGGCTGACCATCATTGAGACAACACCGGATAGCTCCAGCTTTGCGCTCGCTGGCGGCTCTACGCCCGCCCCCATCTATCAGCGACTCGATGAGTTGTTGGCAAACTCTGGCACCAAAAATCCAGTGAAGCTGGTGGCCACCGATGAACGCTGGGTCAGCGATGCCGATCAGCAAAGCAATGAAGGATTATTCCGCCGTTGCCTGCACACGTCGGCACTGAACAAAAGCTGGAAACTGGTTTCACTCAAAAACGCCAGCAGCTCGCCAGAAGTCGCAACTGATGCGATTGATGACCGCCTACAAATACAACTTCCACGCCCTTTCAGTGCAGTATTGCTTGGCATGGGAGCAGATGGTCACATTGCGTCCTTGTTCCCCGGCGCGCCAACGCAGCACGATCATCTGACCTGCCTGGCAGCGGTACATCCACAAACCCGCCAAAGCCGCATGTCGTTGTCATTGCCACGGTTATTGAGTACAGAACGCATCTGGCTAGTAATTACTGGTGCCGAAAAGCGTCAGGTGCTGGATAATGCCTTCAACGGGGACTTGCCGGTTGCCGCGTTACTCCGCGAGGCAAGCTGCACAATTGACGTTTTCTGGTGTCCCTGATTACTATACTGAGCTACCTCACCAAATAACATCAGCAAGCAACATCAGGGCTAGTGCACATGGCAGCCTGCCACCTATTTTATTGAACCAGTCCTGATCGCGAAACGTACACCATGGCCATTCCTTTTTCTGACAACAAATCTTCAACCCCTTCTGAAAAAGGGCTATTGGCGCGCATCCGCACCGCCAGCACTGCCTTAAGCCGCGCAGAACGGCAAGTAGCTGAATTTTTACTACAAAAACCGCACGATGCGCTTGAAATGTCGATCCGCGTCTTGGCGCAAGCATGCGATGTGAGCGAACCTACCGTTGCCCGTTTCTCGCAGAGTCTCGGTTTTGATGGCTTTAAGAGTTTTAAACTTGCCTTCGCCAAAAGTTTAGCGACCGGAATCCCGTATCTGCATCTGGACGTCAATCAAGCTGATCACGTACGAGACGTGTTGCCGAAGGTTTTTGATAGAACCATCGCCACCTTAATGGAAGCACGCAATAACGCCAACACCGCAAGCTTTGAAGCGGCAGTCAGTTTATTGGCGCGCGCACGTCGGATAGAATGTTATGGACTCGGCTATTCAGGCGCGTTGGCGATAGATGCGCAATTAAAATTTTTCCGCTTTGGCATCCCCACCACGGTCTTCTGCGATGCACATTTGCAAGCGCAATCCGCCTCATTGCTCAATAGTGACTGTGTTGTCGTGGCATTTTCCCGAACTGGCCGCACACGAGACCTGATTAACAGCGTACAACTAGCAAAACAAGCGGGCGCAAAAGTCTTAGTTTTGTGCGCCAGCGGCGGCCCCTTAGCTGATTACGCCGATGTGCACATCAGCGTCGACGTGGAAGAAGATCCAGATATCTACACACCAATGACCTCACGTCTGGCGCACCTGACCTACATTGACGCACTTGCCGTTGCCGTCACCCTCTTACGTGGCCCTGCCGCTATCGATATGCTCGAGCGCGCCAAAATCAGTATCAGCGAAAAACGCATCGACTCTAAAGTGTAAGTAATACCAACGTCTTTGACGACGTCAAGACCGCCACCATGGCGTAAATGCGACAAATACGTCCCACAAACTAATGTGGCGACACGCCTCGGCACGTTTTAGGCAATACTTAGACATGTTAGCGAGTGACATCATCCTTCATTCGCCATAAAGCACTGTACCCGCAAGTATCAGACGCACATTCAGGAGTAAAGCATGGCGCAGATTGCAATTCAGGAAATTATTGACGATGTAAAAGATTTACCTACGCTGCCCGCAGTGGTCATGGAGATCCTTAACAACATCGACAAAGAAAACCTTGATACGATGGAATTAGCAAAAAAAGTGACGCATGATATCGCTCTCACTGCAAAAACTTTACGCTATGCCAATTCTGCGTATTACTCGACCGTCATCAAGGTAACGACGATACAGCAAGCTATCGCCATATTAGGTCTCAATACCGTCCAGCAAATTATCGTTACCGCCTCACTAACAGGCTGCTTCCCAGAAAACAATTGCCGCGGCTTTAGCCATAAAGAATTTTGGAAACACTCAAATATCGTTGCCATCGTCGCAAAATCAATCGCCTCCCAATTAAATTTCAATCAGGATGTCGCGTTCACCGCTGGCTTATTGCATGACATCGGCATTCTTGTTCTTGTCACATACCACGGGGCTGATTACGAGCAAGTCCTGGCATGGCAAGCGAATCACCAATGCTCCCGATTTGAAGCAGAAAAACATGTCATTGGCATCACACATGCGATTGTAGGCGAAGCGCTGGCAAACCAATGGAATTTTTCAGAGCAAATGACGCATGCCATCGCTGGACACCATCATCCGGAAACGCCAGGGTTACGGTTTCTGGCCTCCATCGTCAACCTTGCCGACCACATTGGGCACATACTCAATACCCACGAGAAGCTCGACGATGTCATGCCAGATATTACGGCACTCCCCTGGGAAAAACTAGGACTGACCCATTCGTCACTCAACCAAATATTGACACATGCCAGTAAAGAATTTCAGCATCTCCAAGAGAGTGTTGACTTGTAGAAAATGGTAATGATTAAAAACTGCTAGCGAACTTTGCAAGCCGCTAACAAAAGGAGCTAAAAAAGCTTTAATCCGGCAAGACCTCTTTTTTAACTCAAACCTAGAGGCTCCGAGAAATTGAATCAGGGCCTCTTTATTTTTAGTCGGAAAGAGTTTGTGAAGAATTAGCCAATAGTTAGTAACCCAAAACAACTTTCTTTTTGCCACCAATTTGACTTCAATAAATAGCGCGCGATTTCGGATGAAATAAGCCATCGAATGGCCTTTCAAAAAGGTCACCCAGACGCATTTAAAGGAGCCAGTGATTGGCGCCAAAAACGACAAACCCACCTACAAAGTTGATCTAATTGAGTCTACTCAATTGAGCCACAGTCCAACGAATATTTTTTATTGATGACTGACCGGTGAACAACAGTTTGTAGTCATTGATATTTTTCTGCGACTGCCTGCTTCGTGCCAATAGCCATCATTGGATTTTTGAAAAGCAAATAGTCAGTTCGCTGGATAGCAAGCAACGAAGTTGTTTGTATTCACGTTGAGCTCAACGGAACTGCGCACTAAGCGCAGCAGCCAAAGAGCAGATGGTTGAAATAATGCTGAACATCGAAAAATCCAGATGCGCAGATCCCGCGTTGAGTGTCGTGTTAAAAGTCATAGTGCGATGAAGTCTCCCGATTCAGCATCATCTTCAACCGTAAGTATTAATGCCAATGGCGTGCCATCATTCGAAACACATTTCTCAATGGAGAAAAAAACCACCTCATGTGAGCCTAGCTGCTGAGGTACCCAATCAAGTGGTAGCGACTCCAACTCGCGATCTGCTCGAACAATGAGGGCAGTACTGCTCATGATTTTTAACTTGAAGATAACCGAACCACCAACACAAGCGGCGAAGCCGCCTCATACTGTTGTGGGCCCGTGTCGATTGATAAGTTATCCATCTTGCAGTAGCTTCTTGATCATGTTCTTCCTCGCCGTATCCGAACGATATGGGACAAATTTCTCAAGCAACTCGAGCAACTCCAGCCAGCTTGTGAGAAACACTTTATCCTTCGCGAGATTAGTCTTTGAATCTTCCCACTGTTCCGCGCAGCCGACTAGCTCCTTACGGATTTCGAGAGACTGGCGCCAGCAATCGTTGCAGAGAATTCTGCGCTGATCGATTGACGCCTTTTTCACTTCAAAGACGTGCTTCTGATCTTGCGCCGTAAATACAGCCGGTGAGCTACACCGCCAGCATTGATATTCGATGTCGCGGTATTCCTTCGTCCAAAAGACGCTGACGAACCTCTGACTTTGCTCAGACCAGAGATTTGTATCAGCAGGAGCGACGTCAGACCGAATTGGTGAGGTCATGGTGATGGATGCTGCCTCTAGTTAACCGGCGCCGGGGCGCGAAGCGCGGAGGGAATTGTTAGCGAAGTCATTGACTGATTTGGAGATGGCTTTACGAGCCTATTTTTCATAATTGTTCTTTGCGCGGGCTAGTTCGGCCGCTACGTAGGCTAGTTCAAAGTTTCTTTCTACAGGCTCAGGAGGATTGAAAGCTTTGGTATCCGGCGCCCGTTCTTCTCCGACTTTGAAGCCGGCTCTATGAATCGAGGATGAGTGCGTTAGTAAAACACGACCGCCGCCCAATCTTCCGGTTAACCTTTCACATAATCCCGTCATTAAATGGCGTGCGAGCAATGGCTGACTGTTGTGTGTGACAGAGCGTTGGTTTACTTTGATGATACCCAATCTTCTAGTTCGCACTTTTTGTTATAGGGCATAGCTGTGTTTTCTTGAATTACAGCACTTCGGACGGAGTTTCCTTTTATCATTACGGCTACCAGCATTTGATATGGCATTGTGGTCATGCCTTGAAAATTAATCCGAATAACCGCTGAGCGCTCAGCTCCATATTGCCATGCTCGATCCCAAGGTGTTGCGACCACATCCGTTTGCCTGAATTTCGCCGTTCGGTGATAGCAAGTTAGTATTCCCTTGGAAAGGTCTACGAGGTTCCCTTGCATCTTTTCGACATCGACTGTTCCGGGTTTGAGGACGGCTCCGGCGGCTGATGCAGCGAGTTCGGGATTTTTGGCCAATGCCATTACAAGAAGCGAGACCGGATCCATTTTTTCTCCTTTGCGCTGGGATGTCCAGCGAATTTGATTGTGATGCCTAACTTTAATTAGGCGGACAGATGCCGTCCACCTAATTCAACTGGTTACCACCTAATTCAACCAATCAAATCCATGAATAGGCTTGTCACACGGTCATTTGAACAATGTACTGTATAAAAAAATAGTACTAAATAACCATGAAAAGCGTTACTCCCAATGTACAGCCTTCAGACACGGCTTTAAAACCAAAATTGCTCGAAAAACTTAAACATTACATTCCTGATAAGTACTATAGCTTACGTACCGAAGAGGCCTATGTCTAGTGGGCGCGTTGGTTTATTCGTTTATTTTCTCAATGACTGGTGACGCCGAAAGGCCGCGAAGTGCCGACAACCGCCACTCTCCCCGAACGCCAACCGACTCTTCGCCACATATTGCAGCCACGCATCAACGAGAACAGTAATTTAAATTTTTAAAATAGCAACTTCATTGCAGGCACATTTCAAATAGAGCATAGCAAAACTTTCACTATGCGCACTAGAGTTACTGAGCTATATGGTTAAACGCCGTGCGTAGCATTGTCATGATAATCAATGGCTTATTTGATATGTCAAACAGCGAGATATTTTATGCGCATAGGCATGTTGAGATGGAGGTGCAACTTGACAAGGTGCACGAATGGCTAAAAAGCTTTGTAGACTTGGACTAATGGCAGGCATTTTCCTAGGCTGGCCATTCCATTGGCAAGCCCAGTATTTTCTTCGTCAGTGGAGGTCAAGCAGTGATCGGTTGCGAATAACGTACCCTACCGAGACCGAATCCTTACGATCTTCGGTACGCTACCCCGATTTTCAACGGCTTCTTTCAACAGCTTGCGAAATTTTCTGGGATTTTTAAGTCAGTTATAAACCAGCCTCGATGAGGTGTCCCAGTTTTGTGGCTTTCGTATTCAAATAGCGGTTGTTGTATTGATTGCGCTCGATAATGAGTGGTACATGCTCTGCTACTGTCACATTCAGGCCGGCCATGGCGGCGAGTTTGCGCGGGTTATTAGTCATCAAACGCAACGCATGAATCCCGAGATGCTTGAGCATCGGATCACACAAGCCGTAGTTGCGCATATCAGCCGCAAAACCTAACAATTGGTTCGCCTCAACGGTGTCTGCCCCCTCATCTTGTAAATGATAAGCGCGGACTTTATTGAGCAAACCAATGCCGCGCCCTTCTTGGCGCAAATACAGTAGAACACCACGACCTTCCTGTGCGATTTTCTGTAAGGCCATTTCAAGTTGCGGACCGCAATCACAACGCTGGCTGAATAAGGCATCGCCAGTGAGACACTCAGAATGGATACGCGCTAGCACTGGTTCGCCGTTCGCAACATCACCCAATGTGAGCGCGACATGCTCCTTCCCTGTTGCCGGCTCAAAAAAAGCGTGCATACGGAAATTAGCCCAAGTGGTCGGTAATTGACAGGAATCGACAAATTCCAAGACCTGCTCTTTATTTTCAGCAGGCGAGTTGTTGCTTGACATACGTTTCTCGCGAATTCTTTTTATAACAGGCCTTTGGCAGTCAACTCACTAACAACAAAGCAATGCAGAAGCCTGAAAGAGGATGCTATTCAATTTTAAAATGGCAAAGATGATAACAAAATGTATCATCAAAAGGGAGAGTATAAACGACCTGCGAAAAACATACCGGAATCGCTGTTACTTTTACCAGAAACCAGCGTGGTAGATTGACATTCAACGTCCCATTGACGGGGGACGTTGAGTTCTTATTTTCTTGCAGTGATGGCTACAACGTTGACTAAAATAAACGTTGTAGCCATTTCTTGAACTTATTATTTCCGTTTTAATTGGGAGATATCACGCACCGCACCACGATCAGCAGATGTTGCCAATGCAGCGTAGGCTTGCAAGGCCTGCGACACATAACGTTCACGATTCACCGGCTGCCATGCTGCATCACCACGTGCTTCCATCGCAACGCGACGTGCAGCAAGATCAGTATCACTCACTTTCAGATGAATACGACGTTCAGGAATATCGATTTCAATGATGTCACCCTCTTCCACCAAACCGATAGCACCACCCTCTGCGGCTTCCGGCGAAGCGTGGCCGATGACCAGTCCTGATGAACCGCCTGAAAAACGACCGTCAGTAAATAAAGCACACGCTTTACCTAAGCCTTTGGACTTGATGTACGAGGTCGGGTACAGCATTTCTTGCATACCAGGGCCACCTTTAGGGCCTTCGTAACGGATAATGACCACATCACCTTCATGGACCGTATCACCAAGAATCGCTTCCACTGCAGCATCTTGACTTTCAAAGACACGCGCTTTACCAGTGAATTTCAGGATACTTTCGTCTACACCTGCAGTTTTAACGATGCAACCTTTTTCTGCCAGGTTGCCATACAACACCGCTAGGCCACCGTCTTGTGAATAGGCGTGCGCTTTATCACGGATGCATCCCGCTGCGCGGTCTGTATCTAAACTGTCAAAACGTTTGTTTTGCGAGAATGCAGTTTGCGTAGGAACACCACCTGGTGCAGCCATGAACAAGGTTCTCACTGCCTCATCGTTGGAAACAGCAATATCGTTTTGCGCAATCGCCTCTGCCATCGTTGCACTATGCACGGTTGGTCTGGTGGTATCCAACAGACCGGCACGCGCTAATTCACCCAAAATAGAAATAATGCCACCAGCGCGATGAACATCTTCAATATGATATTTATCGGTCATCGGCGCTACTTTACACAGACACGGTACGTTACGCGAAATGCGATCAATATCGGCCATCGTAAAATCAACACCGGCCTCATGCGCTGCCGCCAGTAAATGCAAGACTGTATTGGTTGATCCACCCATCGACACATCCAGCGCCATCGCATTTTCAAACGTCGCTTTTGTGGCAATAGAACGCGGCAATACCGAGTAATCATCCTGCTCATAGTGGCGTTTCGCCAACTCAACGACCAAGCGACCAGCGCGCAAGAATAACTCTTTGCGATCAGCATGCGTTGCCAGAATCGTGCCATTACCTGGCAGGGACAAGCCGAGCGCTTCGGTCAGGCAATTCATGGAGTTCGCGGTAAACATACCAGAGCATGAACCACAAGTTGGACATGCAGAGCGTTCTATGCGACCGATTTCTTCATCACTGACGTTGCTGTCACCTGCTTTAATCATGGCATCGACTAAGTCAATTTTCATGATCTTCTGCTCACCCGTTTGCTTAGGATGCAGCGTTTCGAGCACTTTGCCAGCTTCCATCGGACCACCCGACACAAATACCACTGGAATGTTCAAACGCATCGCCGCCATTAACATACCTGGCGTAATTTTGTCGCAATTGGAAATGCACACCATCGCATCGGCGCAGTGTGCATTGACCATGTATTCAACCGAATCAGCAATCAACTCGCGCGATGGCAATGAATACAGCATCCCACCATGGCCCATCGCGATGCCATCATCAACAGCAATCGTATTAAATTCTTTCGCAACACCACCCGCTGCTTCAATCTCACGCGCCACCATCTGCCCTAAATCTTTCAGATGTACATGACCTGGCACAAATTGGGTAAATGAATTTACGACAGCAACGATTGGTTTATCAAAGTCACCATCTTTCATGCCGGTAGCACGCCAAAGGGCGCGAGCACCGGCCATATTACGGCCATGGGTGGTAGTGCGTGAACGATATACGGGCATGTCTGACTCCTGTTTAACTTTGATCGGCGAACAAATAATAAATGACTTTGCCTTGCAAATAACGATATGTCAAATATGAATATAATCAATAATTAAGTTTTTTTGCATATTAATCATTTTTTCATCATTCATTGACGATCATCGGATTGGCAGATACACCTCTGTCACCATTTCTGGCTCAAGTACGCTCGGTCCAACATTGACGTAATGAAAAAACAGCGGAAAGCCTCTTAACGCCTCACCACTTGCAGGCAACCAGGTGTTGCATAAGTAGCGTGCAGCGCTGATATTTTCACGAGAGCCAATATGTCTCACCTTAGCGCAACGGCCGCCCGGAATCGTCTTGTTGACGACGCCAAACGCGTTAACCGCTACTTCGTGCTCTACCGAAATGCAGAAGTCAGCACGGTACAGCTCAGGCTTTGTATTAAAAGGATCATCGTAATGCACGCCATAAGTGCGATGACGTTCTGGTGAATACCCAAATTCAATCCGCCAAGCAATCAAACGGCGCACACTATCATGCTCAACATCGGGCGGGCCACGATGCTCAATCGCAGCGACCAACGTCTCAGGGAAATCGATAATTTCTACGTGCATTTTTGATCGGGAAAATTGAGTTCCATAAAATGCCATTGCGCCTGCAAGACGAGTGGCACTTCAGTACCAGAGTAAGGTGCACGATCAACAAACCCCGCGGAACGATAAAGCTGTTGCGCAGCCTTCATAAAGGGGGCGGAATCAAGCCTCACACGCGCATAACCAAACGCTTTGGCATCGCCAATGACTTTATTTAAAAGCATCGTTCCCACATGTTGCCCGCGAAAAGCTTCGCGTACGTAGAGTCGCTTAATTTCGGCAACGTCATCGCAGAGCGAGCGCAATCCGACCATACCAATGACTTCATCGTCTTGTCTGAGTAGATAAAAAATACCGCGCGGTGGCTTTTCGGCACAAACTTTATCAACGGATCCCTCGACATAATCTGCTATAGACTGGCCATTCACGGCAACGATAGAAACGCCGCAGCTTGCCTCCATCCCAGTAGCCACCCACTCCATATATTCAATATTGATGCGGACAATCATCTCACGATCAACTATCGCATCGGCCACTTTAAAATGGAGTACGGTCATGTTTCTCTTCTTCAATCTCTGATGTCATTGATACAAAAGCTATTTTGGTCGACGTACTTTTTCTATCAATTCAAACAACAACATACCCGCAATCATTGCAGCCACAAATATGAATGCCGAAGACAAGCCCATGCCAGCACCGACCAGTGCAGGGCCAGGGCAAAATCCTGCCAGTCCCCATCCGATGCCAAACAAAGCACTACCAGCAACCAATCGAACATCGATCTTAGTCCCGTGGGGCAAATCGATTTTTTCACCAATAAAAGTGACCGCTCTCTTTTTTGCGATAGTAAATGCCACCAACCCGACTGCTATTGCACCGCCCATGACTAACATTAAAGAAGGATCCCAAGCGCCAGCGAGATCAAGAAAGCTCTGTACCTTACCCGGATTAACCATACCGCTGACGATCAATCCTAAACCAAACAATAAACCGGCAAATAAAGAAGTTAAATAAGTCATTTTTTGTTCTCACCAATTAAGTATGTGACGCACGACAAATACGGTGACAAAACCAGCACCCATGAAAGTCAGTGTTGCCACCAACGAACGCACAGAGAGTCTCGATAAGCCGCACACGCCGTGGCCGCTCGTGCAACCTGAACCATAGCGCGTACCCAGTCCGACGACAAGACCAGCTAATAACAAGCGACCTACTCCCGCGTCTATCTGCAGCACTGGCAAGGGACTAAAGCAACCATATACTGTCGGCGCAATCAACAATCCGAGTAAAAAACTCAGACGCCAGTATCCATTACGATTAAACGGCTTAAGAACGCCTGCCAGTATGCCGCTGATACCGGCAACTTTTCCGTTCATTAGAATCAAGATTGCAGCGGCGAGTCCGATCATGACTCCGCCAGTCAAAGCAGACCACGGGGTAAAAGCATTCCAAGCGATGGACATTATTTTCTTTCAACAATAATCATAAAAAAACGTGCCGATATACACTCTGGCACGTTTTTATTCTACAGCACAGGATTTTGTTTAGCGACCCACGAAGCCAACCTCATGAGGTCTCGTGGGGCAATTTTTCAAGATTCGGTAAAAAAGCAGCCATTAAACCGATCAATGGCAAGAACGAGCAAACTTGATAGACGAAATAAATATCCGTCATATCAGCCAACTTACCCAGTGCGGCAGCACCAATCCCACCCATGCCAAAAGCAAAACCGAAAAACAAACCAGAAATAGTACCCACTTTACCTGGCACCAACTCTTGTGCAAAAACAAGAATAGCGGAAAATGCCGATGCGAGAATGACGCCAATGATCACCGATAAGACGCCTGTCCAAAACAAATTAGCATAAGGCAGCAGCAGCGTAAATGGAGCTACACCAAGAATAGAAACCCAAATCACGAGCTTGCGACCTATTTTATCGCCGATAGGTCCGCCTAACACGGTGCCGGTGGCGACAGCAAATAAGAAAATGAATAAGTGAATCTGCGCATCCTGCACCGACAAATGAAACTTACTCATCAGATAGAACGTGAAATAACTACTTAAACTTGCCATGTAAAAGTACTTTGAAAAAATCAATAACAACAAAATACCGATAGAAAAGATCACTTTTTGGCGCGGCAAAACAGCATGTGAATGGCCAGATTTAGTTGGTTTTGCCTTCGCTTCACTGCGTATGCGTTTATACCAGTTACCGATCTGCCACAGGATAACAATCGCCAACAACGCGGCCAAAGAGAACCAGGCAATACTTGTTTGACCATGCGGAATAATGATCCAAGCAGCTAGCAATGGCCCCATCGAACTCCCTGCATTCCCCCCAACCTGAAATATCGACTGCGCAAGGCCATGGCGACCACCAGAAGCCATCCTGGCTACACGGGAGGATTCTGGATGAAAAATAGACGACCCAGTCCCCACCAAGGCGGCCGCAAGTAACACCAACGCATAGTTTGGCGCAACCGACAACAGCAATAGACCAACAAGTGTAAAACCCATCCCCAGTGCCAAGGAATAGGGTTTTGGATGCTTATCGGTGTAAATCCCGACCACCGGTTGCAGAATGGATGCCGTAATTTGATAGGTCAGTGTAATCAACCCGATCTGAGCAAAGTTGAGATTAAAATTCCCTTTGAGCAATGGATAAATGGCGATAATCAACGATTGAATCATGTCGTTGAGAAAGTGGGCAAAGCTGATTGCACCTAAAACTCGAAATCCTGTTGCCTCAGTTGCAGTGGGTGCGGCAGTGACATGTTCAGTGGCTGTTTGCATAATATGATCGAAAAATGAAAATAGAGCGCTTAATCAATATTTACGTATCAATTCGAGCGAATACACACAGTGTAGAGAAATTCGCATCGGCAGTACTGCGACATTTAGTCATTATTTGTCGCCAATACGCCATTACGCCACTATGTCGTTCAGTAGCATTTGCCCGAATAAAGAACGACAGCAAAAAACCATCATCTCAATGGTTCAGTATTACGGCGCACACAACGTTAATTAAAGGAGAAAGTGTAATTCACATCAACCGCCGATTCGCTCCCTGTCCGGCCGATAATGGTGATCCGTCGTGTCAATTGCCAACTCAATTTAACTGCGCCACTCGCATCTCCCAAACCACGCTCCACTGCCAACACCAGTCCAGGCATTAAATGTTTGCCGACACTCACCACCTGATCGTTGCTAGTGGCCGTGGATGATGCTGTCGATGTGTTACCAGCAACTGTCTGCCCAGGGACATGAGATGTAGGGGCGCCACTCGAATTACCAATTGAAAACTCGTCAAAGCCCAGCCCTTGAACAATGTCTTTTGGCACGTTACGACTGCCGTCTCCACCAAAAATTGCAGTCGCAGCAGACATCAATAATGAGGCATCACCACCCGCTAATTGATCAGAGCCACGTCCCAATACCAACCACGTTAACTTCTCGGCATCTGGCACGTCTGGCTCTGATACCAATCGTACTTGCGGAGCTACCACCGTACCAACCACTTCAACACCCGCCTCAACGGCAAGTCCCTGACGCAGAGCGCGAATATTCAAGCCAGGATTGGCGGGAGGCCCCTGAAAGTTCAATATCCCCCGATCAATCGTCAACTGTTGACCGTAGCCTTCATAAAATCCTTTGACGGTATTAATTGAACCGGTTGCTTGCAAAGGACTTCCATCGATGGATCGTAGCCGCAGACTTCCGGTTAAACCAGTATCAAGTCCACGTCCGACAAAAACAAAGCGAGAGCCCATGTCAAAACTAACATCAACACGCGTTTTAAGACCTTTTTTGGTCGTAGGCGTATCAGCATTTTTTGCCGCAAGCTTGCCTACCTTACGGGTCACATGCACATCACTGGACAAACTAGGCGGTGGAAGTTTTGGCAATTTAAAATAAGCGCCGTCGGCCAACACTTTACCATTCAGGCTCCAGATACTGTTCGCTTCAACAATACTTGCCTGCCCTGAAATTTGCAGCCATCGGTCTTTCCTCTGCAGGAGTGGGAACTGTTGCCATTGTGCGGTAATCGATCCGGTTTCTTTTCCAATATCAAGCTCACCGCTGGCGTTAAATTCACCACGCTGACCAATGGCATCCCACCCTTTAAATTGATCGTGTTGCGGCAACATGCTGACTTTGTTTGAAAACTGCAAACGATTGAGCTTTAAATGTGCGTCGTCAATTTGTGCATCTAAGACCCCATTGGGTAGTAACAAGCCTTCTGAGGCGAACGCCAGCTCAAGCTCTCTACCAGCAAGATCGACATGATAATGTGGCTGTCGCAATTGACCCGCGACAGTAGCATCCAGATTTAACTTCCCCTTCAAAACAATGCCGGGATTAATCCAAGAACCAACCCATTCCAAGTCGGGCAATACCGCGCTGACTTTGGCATTGAGTGGTGCGCTAGATAAAACAGTCCAAGCACCATCTTGTTTTTCAAGTAGCGTATCGCCTTTTAAATGCAGCTGACCCAAGCGAGTACCATCAGCATCCAAGGTGAGCGCCATACGTTGTCCATTTGTACCAGCGACCAGACCGCCGATACGCAATTGCGCTTGCATATGACTGATCCCTAACGGAATCGGCGTTCCTGTGCCATCAGGGTCATTAAAACGCAAATCACCGCTTTGCCTTTGAATATTGACTTCGCCGCGAGCGATGTCACCTAGCTGAATATTCCAATCCGCATTTAACTTAAGACCACCTGTCAACGCATACTGGGGCTTAAAGAGATTGACGAGATCAGTCACTTTTGCGCCATTCACATGTCCGTTTGTCTTGAGTGCCTGAGGCGTCCATTCAAGTTGCTCCAGAGAGAAATTACCTAGGCTACTCTCTAGGTACATACTTCCCATACTGACCTTGTCGGGGGAAATACTCACGACACTGGAATTCATTAAACGGGCGTCGGTCTTCCCATGCAAAAGCAAAGACTGCAACCGGCCATCCCAACCTTGAGGATCCGCCTTCCCTGCGGACTTGGCCCGTAATCCACCGCTGAACTGCGCTGAGATAGTACGCTGCTCAGGGAGTTGCAACGCGACTGAAATTTGATGCGCAGTACGGTGACCGTTAACATGCAATGTGAGTTGCTCAATTTTATCCTCAGGATCCGCGATAGAACTGGCATCGGCGCGTAAATGTCGCGCAACAATGTCACCTTCAACCACACCATCTGCCGCCGGCGACAAACTCACCTTACCAGCAACATCACTGACCGAATAAATTTGCCGTAACTTCGAGACTTGCAGATGACTAGACTGCATCGTTAATTGACCAGCAGGCTCAGAAATTGCCCCCTGCAAAACAAGGTTAGCTTTGACATCGCCATCCAATGCTAATTGGTTATTGCTTAGCAATGCGGTTAATTCATTGAGTTCAGCGAGTTGCGGTGCATCCAACTGCACTTTCATCGCATCGTTAACACCGCCCCATGCGCCCTGCATATTCACGGCGTTACTTCCCCAATGCAAATCTAACTGATGCACCTGCACTTGCCGAGCATGCCATTGGAGGTCCATATTGCCCTGCACTGTTTTACCAGCGTATTGCCCCATCAAATGTGGCACGGTCGCAGATAAACTAAGATCAGGAAGTAGCTGCCCGGTCGAGCTAAAATCCGCATTCAAGCGACCAGATGGCACTGCCAGCCATTTAGCAGGATTAAAATTACTTACGACGCCTTTTAAATGAAAAGCCTGATTGCCGGCAAATGAGATATCCCCTTGGCTGTCAATATGTGAATCCTGAGAAACCAATTTGATTTGTTTTAAATTCAGCAGTTGCTGATGCATATCGTAATTCAGATCAATATTGAGCTGCGTGCCGACATCATGCAGTTGTGCCTGAACCTGAATATTTTCTTTCTCGTGTGTCTGGGCCGTTACCTCGCCAGTAATTTTTGTCTGCCGCAAGTGCTCGTCGATTTTCACTAAATCAACGTTACTTACTTCAATTCTGGCGTCAGCGCGGGGGTCTGCAGTTTGCCAATCGATATGCGCCACACCTCGCACTGAACCATTTCCCGCCACGGCAATCTGCAGGCCAGATAAACGTAAATCAGTGCGTTGCAATACAAACTGCGTATCAACTTGAGTCAGTGGCAAGCCATTCATATTGAACGGTGCAGCGGCATGATTAACTGCGTGCAACTGACCGATCAGCAGATCCGTTTTGTTTTTTTGCCCTGCATCAGGATGAGCACTGAGGACCACGTTTAAATCAGCTGAAGGTGCGAAAGCGGCCCATACCGCTGGATTCAGATGGTGAATATCAATATCTAATTGCGTCACAACTTGTTGGCCGAAGGGTGACAATGTAGCACTTGCACTCCCTCGCAAAGCGCTCGTATCAGTGCTGATGCGGTGATCTTTATTCTGCCCATCTGCCACGACTAGCTGCGCTAACTGTGCTTGCAATTTCAGCTTCAAAGACTGCAAATTACCACTTGCAGCAACCGCCACGTCGACAGCAGGCTTATCTACCAACACCTGCCCCGACCATGTGGCGTCACCTTGCAGTGCGTAGGGTAATGTCGCATCCAGATTTAACGAGCGTACTTTGATATCTCCCCAAGGAGACTTGAGAGACACATTCGTCTGATATTGTCCTTGATGAAAACTGAGTTGTCCCGTTAAAGCACTGAGTTTCACCACGTCCCTCTGCTGATCATGCTCCAGCAAGTCAGCAACCACCAACTCACCAAGTGCCATGTCTTTCACCGACAGATCCAATGGTAACGCCAGTCGTTGCGGCATCGTTGCTGGTGAATTATCAGACTTACTGGCAACCAGAAGCGAAGTCACATAAAAACGATCGATCAGAAACTGTTGATGCCACAACGCAAGCGGTTGCCAAATGAGATGAATACCACGTGCTTCTATTTTAATCGTCGCAGTATGAAATGAGAGTTGCGCTACCTCTAGATCGTCGCCTACAGAGCCATGTATATCGTTGGCAGTAAGACTTCCCGCCGTCAGGTAATGTAATGCAGAGAATAAGACCTTTGTCCCACTTTCAGTTTTTCCAGCCCAATAGACGACACCAGCCAGCAATAGAACGAAGCCCAATAAAACGGAAAACAATAAGTTCCTGAGACGAAAACCCTGACGCTCCTGAACAGGCGTCTCGTTGTCGGCGACTGGCTGTGGCGAATGATTTTCCATATCAGAACGCAATCGCAATAGAAAAGTCTAACCGTAATTTTTTGGTTTGACGGCCATAGGCAAGATCAAGGGCAATCGGCCCTGCCGGTGTCCGGTAACGTCCACCCACACCAACAGACTCAACCATTTTGAGACTTTTCCAGTTATCGGATGCGTCACCTGCATCGACAAAAGTTGCCACACCCCAGGTGGTATCAAGCCAATGCACATACTCGGCACTAGCTGCCGTCATGACACGTCCGCCTGTCACTGCCGTCCCCTGCTCTACGCCCAGACTCTGGTAAGAATAACCACGAACAGTTGAACTACCGCCCGTTCGAAACAGATAATCTTCTGGCACACCATTACCCCCTCCCGAAAACACCTGACCAGCCTCAGCGCGCAAGATGACATTGTCAGCGTGTCCTACTGGTATCCAGCGCTGATATTTTGCATACACGCGTAAAAAGCGCTGATCTGAGAGCAAGGCTTTTTCCGAACCTGCCAAATCTAATTGGTAAATTTCCCCCTTGCGCGGCGCGAAGGTGTCATCCACATCACGCCATGTCCACCCGACGTTCGCAACGAGAGCTTTACTTACCTGTGCACTTACACCTTCGATGGTAATTTTTTCGTGGACTAAATTAATTCCTAGACGCTGCTCAACATGGCCGTTGGTGGTAGTGCGTTTGACACCAACCGCCTGTTTTACAGTCAAAACACCAGAGAGATTTTCTCGATCAATAATCACACCAAATGAATCAAGTTTATTGTCATGCGGTGGCAAATAAATATCTGCGTAGCCCACTTGGCGTTTTTGCTCTATACGAATTGCACTACGCAAATCCCATGCTTGACTCAGGATATCGCGATCGCGATACGCGATTTCACTACGAAAGCCGGTATTAGTGCTGTAACCCAGACCAAAACTGAGATCACGCGGTTTGCGCTCTACTAGGTTTACGTCAATCGGCACACCTTGCGCCTTTTCTGGATCGGCTTCAATAGCAACAGCAACAGAGGCAAAATACGGAGAGTTTTGTAGTGCACGCTGAAATTCCAATAACCGCGCACGCGAGTAAAGGTCACCCTCACGTGGGGGCTGATAGCGATCTAGAATCCAACGCTGATAACGCTTTAAACCTGTGACCTGCAATGGACCAAAACTAAACACGGGCCCACTGTCGACAGTGACATCTAGTAACGCTGTCGCAGAATCAGCATCAACATTGGCATCGCTCTGACTTAATTTTGCAGCCGCGTAGACATTTGTACGCAATGCTTCTGTTAATTGATTTTTGGATTTACTCCAGTCATCTTCTCGGAATGCATCGCCAGTGTTGAGGCTCCACGCTTTGAGTGCGTCATTGCGTCTCTGAATCGCCGGGGACTGATTTGCATCAACCGCCTGTTTTAGCGCTCCCTCGAACTGAATATTGACGCTGGTAATTTTTGTCCGAGGACCAACATCAATATTGACATGAATGATTTTATCAGCATCGGATCGCGCATCACGCAATGCGACTTCATCGACGTTTTCAAACTGAATCTGTGGTGAAAAGTACCCCTCTGTCGCCAAAATATCGCTGATATCCTGGCGCATTCGCCTGATCAGCGATGGCGTTATATTTTGTGGTTCGGGGTTAGGTGCAAATTCCGGTATATGCTCTCTTAGCAACAAGGACCAGTCAGTCTTTGCTGCTTGCAAACGAAAGCTGCCACTCAACCTAGCCGAACTACCAGAAGAAGATGTGGCTTCCTCAGCTTTTTCAGACGAAACAACATCCGATTCAGCAACCGATTTAGCAGCCGACGTTAGCACGGGCGTAAATTGTCCTGATGCGGTCACTTGCGCTGGGTCTGACGTCAATATCTCCCCCGCCCATCCAGATGCACTCACCAGACCTACAATCAGGAGAGTCAGAAGCGAGGGGAGAGTTACTAATGCCATCAGCGCTATTTGGTCGCTAAACCAACGCGACTAAAGCCAATTTTTTTGGCGTCCGAAATGACTTGTACTACATTGTCGTATTCGACTTTTTTATCTGCCGACACCAGCACCGCCATATCCGGTTTGGCAGCATGATATTCACGCAATTTCTGCATTAACTTATCGCGATCCGACGTCTCTTCTTTGTCTTCAGCAGCATTACTTCCGCCAGCTTCCGCTTTCGTTTTGATGGCAATAGCCCAAGTATTATTTTTGACAATGGAGATCTCTATGTAAGACGATGGCGGTTGTGTTGACTGACCTGCTGTCGGTAAATTAATCACGCTCGGATTTGTCATTGGTGCACAGACCATAAAAATGATCAACAGCACTAACATGACGTCAATGTAAGGAACGACGTTGATTTCCGCCTTAAATTTGCGTTTACGTTCGCCACGCAGATAACTCATGCTCACTCACTACTTAGCGTGATTGACGTTGAAGAATATTAGAAAATTCCTCAATAAAAGTTTCAAAGCGGATCGCTAAACGGTCAATATCATGAGAATAACGGTTATACGCTAGCACAGCAGGAATTGCTGCAAACAAACCAATCGCCGTCGCAATCAACGCCTCTGCAATACCCGGTGCTACTGCAGCCAACGTTGCTTGCTGGACATTTGCCAAACCACGGAAGGAATTCATAATCCCCCAGACAGTACCAAACAACCCGATGTAAGGAGAAACCGAACCGACCGACGCTAAAAAGGACAGATGCGACTCTAATAAGTCCATCTCACGCTGATACGCAGCCCGCATCGCACGACGTGCACCGTCAAGCATCGCACCAGCATCCAACGATACTTTATTGGCATTTTTGACTTTTTGGTACTCGCTCATACCGGCTTCAAAAATGCGCTCCATCGCTCCCATTTTGCTACTGGCATTCCTACGATTGCTCACCGCTTCTTGGTATAACTCAAGCAGATTGCCACCAGACCAGAAGTTACGCTCAAATTGCTCCGTCTGCGCACGCGCCTTTTTGATCGCGAACATTTTGCTAAAAATATATGTCCAACTCGTCAGAGACACCCCTAACAAAAGTACCAACACCAGTTGCACCAAAATAGATGCGTTGCCAATCAGGCTTAAAAATGAAAGATCTTGTGTAGCAGTCATAAAATCGAAAAGAGAACAATAAAGAAAAACAAATAAAGAACGACATGAACAATCAATGACAAGACAAAGGCCCTTACATCACTGACGCACCCCTGAACTAGCTGGATTAGACAGAGATGCTTGCCAATATAACACCAGGGATCGGTGCCGGGCGCAAACTCTCTACCCCAACACACCCCACCTTGATTTTTCCGGTTGTCAGCAAACGCTCACCACACCACGCTTCTTGAATAAATTGCACCGACGCTCTACCTAGCTTTTCGACCACAACAGTCAGTCTTAGTTCATCGTCGAGCCTGGCGGGAGAGTGATATTCAACAGCAGTCGACTTAACGACAAACATAAGCTGATGCTCTTGACTCATTTGTTGCTGACTAACACCGGCGGCTCGCAGCCATTCGGTACGAGCTCGCTCAAAAAATTTCAGATAGTTGGCGTAAAACACGATACCACCCGCATCGGTGTCTTCGTAGTAGATCCGAGCATTCCAATTAAATATTTCTGACATTGTTTGGTATTTTGCTACTAAAAAGGAGTATCAGTCATTTTACTTCTAAATCCATGACAGATAAATGATCTTTAAAGATACTCCCCGTCAGTATCAATAACTATTGTTATTCATCACTGATAAAAAACACGAATCCTCAGACAGCTTGACGCTTAATAGTCAACGGACCAAAACCCTGACAAGTCGGCATCATTTCGATGTAATTGATATTCACGTGAGCGGGTAATGTCGCAATCCAGTACGCAGTCTCGGCAATATCAACTGCTGTCAGCGGTACGGTACCTTCGTAGACTTTGGCTGCCGCATCATCATTGCCCCGGAAACGCACATTTGAAAACTCAGTTCCCCCACACAGTCCAGGTGCGATATTTGTTGTCCGTACCCCTGTACCGACCATATCGGCACGTAAGTTCTGAGTGAACTGGTCAACAAACGCCTTTGTTGCTCCATAGACGTTACCGCCTGGATACGGCGTTGAACCAGCAATAGAGCCGATATTAATGATCATTCCCGTATTACGCGCCACCATCTCAGGCAAAATGGTACGCGTCATCGTTACCAAGCCTTTACAATTCGTGTCGATCATCGTATCCCATTCATCTTGAGATGCTAGATGCGCGGGTTCAGTCCCTAATGCAAGGCCGGCGTTATTGACCAAAACATCAATGTTTTTCCATGCCAGTGGCAAACTAGCAAGTGCATTTGAAATTGATACTTTATTGGTGACATCGAGCTCGACTGGCAATAAGTCATCACCTAACTCTACATGCAAAGCAGCCAGACGGTCCTGGCGACGCGCCGCAGCAATGACACGATGCCCTCCACGCACGAATTTTCTTGCTATTTCTTCGCCGAATCCTGAACTTGCGCCGGTAACTAATACGATCATACAATTTCCTTTAAGACAATAATTAACAAGCAATGAGCATTTAACTGCTGCTATTCTAAGTGCTTTTTGGTATCGCAGCTAAATTGGAGCACCATTACTTACGTCAACGGCACACCAATCCATGCGTCACCCACGCAAAAAAAAGGCAGAAAGAAAGCAATCACGACACATCTTCCGATCACGTTTGACAATTTCCCCCATGCTCGTTCACTAAGTAGATTCCACAACCAAAGAAAAGATCGTACGCCACACTTGCCCATTCATAAGGCATCACGTAAAATCTACGCACCATTTCGTCTCACGTGACTGGCGAAAACGATGACCGATCTATATAGATCGTCAACAAAAGATGGATATCCATCGGGAAGCGTGAGATTTCGAGGTCGAAAGACCTCAGCCGTGCGCCTGGGTAGCCTGATGGTAAATTTGTGAGGCTGCCACTCTACGACCACGTCCGACTGACACCTCATAGAAAACAATCACCAATCTCGTTTTTTACATTAACAGGAAAATCAGGAAAGCCATGTTTGCTAAAAACCATACACTCGCCAATATCGATCCAGAATTGTTCGCAACCATCCAACTGGAAAACCATCGCCAGGAAGAGCACATCGAACTGATCGCCTCTGAAAACTACACGTCTCCAGCAGTCATGGAAGCCCAAGGCTCCCAGTTGACCAACAAATATGCTGAAGGCTACCCAGGCAAACGTTACTACGGTGGCTGCGAACATGTTGACGTCGTTGAGCAACTCGCTATTGATCGTCTGAAACAATTGTTTGGCGCTAATTTTGCTAACGTTCAGCCAAATTCCGGCTCCCAGGCAAATCAAGGCGTATTCTTCGCTTTGCTGAACCCAGGCGACACCATCATGGGCATGAGCCTCGCTGAAGGCGGTCACCTGACACACGGCATGCCACTAAATATGTCAGGCAAATGGTTCAATGTTGTTTCCTATGGCTTAGATGCGAATGAAGACATCGACTACGATGCAATGGAAAAACTGGCCCGTGAATCCAAACCAAAACTGATCATCGCTGGTGCATCTGCATTTGCACTGCGTATCGATTTTGAGCGTTTCAGCAAAATCGCTAAAGAAGTTGGCGCGTACTTTATGGTTGATATGGCGCACTATGCTGGCCTGATCGCTGCTGGCGTGTACCCTAACCCAGTTCCATTTGCGGACGTCGTCACTTCAACAACGCATAAGAGCTTGCGCGGCCCACGCGGCGGTATCATTTTATCTAACGACGAAGCGATCGCAAAAAAAATCAACTCTGCGATCTTTCCAGGCTTGCAAGGCGGCCCACTGATGCACGTGATTGCTGGTAAAGCAGTTGCTTTCAAAGAAGCACTAACACCAGAATTCAAAGCATATCAAGAACAAGTCGTTAAAAATGCTGCCGCACTGGCACAAACACTGACTGAGCGTGGTCTGCGTATCGTTTCCGGTCGTACAGAATCACACGTGATGTTGGTTGATTTGCGTCCAAAAGGTCTAACTGGTAAAGAAGCTGAAGCAATTCTGGGTTCTGCACACATGACTTGCAACAAAAACGGCATCCCGAACGACCCACAAAAACCAATGGTCACTTCTGGGATTCGCCTGGGTAGCCCAGCATTTACGACACGTGGTTTTAAAGAAGCCGAAGCGATCAAAGTAGGTCACCTGATTGCTGACGTGCTGGACAATCCAAACGATGCAGCGACGATTGAACGGGTGAAAGAAGAAGTCAAAAAATTGACATCTGCTTTCCCTGTCTACGCGAAGTAAAATAACGCTACACGAATCAAAACGCCACTCATTGAGTGGCGTTTTATTAAGTTCAACAGATCGTATATACTGAAAAATAAAACTAGAAAGACACCAGTACCTACATGAAATGTCCCTACTGCCATCACGACGACACTCAAGTTATCGATACCCGCGTTTCCGAAGAAGGTAACGTTATGCGCCGCCGTCGCCGTTGCGCGCAATGTGATAAGCGCTTTACGACCTATGAGCGGATCGAATTGATTATGCCGGTTATCGTCAAAAAGAATGGTAGCCGTACAGAGTACGAATCCGCAAAATTACGCGCAAGCTTGATGTTGGCATTACGTAAACGCCCTGTATCAGCAGAGGCGGTCGATAATGCCGTACAAAGTATCGAAGAGAAATTGCTCGCCAGTGGTGAGCGTGAAATCATGTCCGTACAACTGGGTGAACTGGTCATGCGCGAACTCAAACGCCTCGATAAAATCGCTTATATCCGCTTCGCTTCTGTCTATAAAAGTTTTGAAGATATTTCAGAATTTGCCGAAGCAATACAAGAAGTCGACATAGAAAATCGCGCATCAAGTAAGAACAAAAAGTAATCAAAGCGCATCCTCGGGCTAGACAAGAGACCTCTCGTGAGGCCACTACTTGTAAGACCGAGGAAAATCTTGATATAACTTACGACCCAGTAACATCTTCAGACAGCCATCGTTTTTTATTGCCCTCAATAAAGGCAAAAGTTACGTTCGAAGTGGCATCATCACTGTTATTGACTGCATTGTTAAAGTTTGTTTTACCTATGCACTCAACTAGTTGCATCAAGTGCCGTTAATGATAGAAATCATCATTCGGAGAATGATATGAGCACGTCAACTATTCCACCTCTGCAACCAACAACCCCGGTTAGCAGTGTCTCACTAACGCCGTCACCTCACGCTCTGTCGCAAGCCATTCATCCGACAACAGAAGCGGGAAGCGTGGTGGAGTTGTCTACGCTGGCACGCATCCAAAGCTTGCTTCAACCCAACACACAAACTCAAATCAATGCGGCAAACACCCTACAAGTAACGACACAAGAAAACGCGTTAAGACAACTCGACGTAGTCGCCGCGACAAAGAGTGCAAACACGCCGATCAATTATCCCGCCACTGCTCCGCTACAAAATACAGCGCTACAAAATGCAACTGAAACCCTACTTAGTGCCGAATTTCAGACCACATTGAGTAGCGAAGCACTACTGAGTGCAATTGCGGTCGAAAATGCCAATTCAGTGACAAACGAAATCAACCAAGCACAACTTGCACAATCAGCGCCCAGTGCACCACCTTCTATCACTCAGAATAACATCGCCCAGACAGGCTCTAACAATCCGCCGCAAGCACCAATAGCAACCAACTACGCCACAGACATGTTGAGCAACCCCGCTATCACCGCAGCCATTGCCGCGTATCATTTAAGTGATGGCATGATAAGTCATCAGACTGAGCAAATAACCAGAAGTCACGACGACGATGAATTGACAGTCAAAGGGGTTCCCTTGCTTGATCCAACCGAGAAGATCAAAGAAGAAGATGCAAAACGGCGCGCTGGCCGCCAAACATCGTCGCTCTGGAAACGCGTACTGAAAATCACAAACAAATTAATTCAACGCTTCCCCAACCAAAATAAACGGACCAAACCAACTCGCTGACCGATGCAATAAAGAGCGAATGATCTGGCAAATACGTTTTCGATTTAAATAAGGATAAAGTGGCCGAGAAACGGAACATGGAAGATACTGCTATGGCCAACCTACTCGGTTGCAAAATAGATCAGCGCGATGATGGGCAATGAAAACCCAAAACACGACGCCAACCACCAGCCACCATAGGCATACGCCCAAGCACCTACCGCTGAGCCGGCCGCGCCCCCCATGAAAAACGTCGCCATATAAATACCGTTCAAGCGTGAACGATGTTCAGCCCCCAGTGCAAAGATAGTCCGCTGTCCCAAGGTAAGATTCCCTGACACGCCAAAATCGAGCACGATCGCGGCAACGACTAGCAGCCCCAGCGCCCACGGCGAACCATAAGGAGCAATATGCGTCATCAAAAAAGCCACCGCCACACACAGCATCGCCACGCACGTAGCGGGACGCGTCCAGCCCTTGTCTGCGAGACGTCCCGCAATCGGTGAAGCAACAGCACCAGCAACACCCGCCAACGCAAATAAAGCAATGCTTGCCTGCGAAAGATGGAATTCTGGCCCCGCCAGTAACAATGGCGTTGTCGTCCAGAACATGCTAAACGAAGCAAACAGGCATGCATGATAAATCGCCCGACGGCGTAATGGCGGCGTGTGAAGTGCTAGGTGCCACATTGATTTTAGCAAATCAACATAGTGCAACCTGGCAACTGGAACTCGTTGTGGTAAGGCACGCGACAAGACGAGCGCTAACAAGACCATGATCACGGTAGAGACATAAAACACCACGTGCCACGACGATATCTGCGTAATGAAACCAGCCACCGGACGGGCCAGCATGATACCCATCATCAACCCACTCATGACGTTACCGACGACTCGCCCGCGAATCGCCTCAGGTGCCATATGCGCCGCCAGCGGCACCAAGATTTGTACCGCAACGGAGCCAACACCAATACAAAAAGCGGAAGCCAAGAAAAGTAACGGCGTGCTCGCCGTCGCTGCAGAGATCAGCGCTAAGGTACCTATGACCATCGTTCCAAGAATTAACTTGCGATTTTCAATTAAGTCACCCAGCGGCACGATTAAAAGCAATCCGATACCGTAACCAATTTGCGTGAGTGTCACAATTAACCCAGACGCTTTAGGGTCAAGACCAAGCGCCTGACTAATCGGACCAACTAATGGCTGCGCGTAATAAAGGTTAGCGACAATCAAACCGCAGGAAACTGCAAGCAAGAAAGTCATCCAGGTGCTAATCATTGGCATGCTGTGGTGCGCGCCATTTGATATGGGCAATGGTGCTGACTGCGCAACAGACGTTGACTCTGTGGCATGAGAATGGTTTGGTGATACTGACATTACTGACCTCAATTCGGGGAATGTGACTTCCCATATCTATGAACTTCATGCAGAGGGCATCAATGAATAGCAAATAGTGCCAGAATGTCCTCTCTGAATGAAGATTGAGGGCAATTCTAGAGCAAAATGAAAATTAATTCTGAAAGGACAAATTTTGGGGCATTCTTATTCGGAATCGGCTAAGGGCTGAACCCTATTTATCGCATTACCTCTTACGTCCTCTACAGCAATTCATACGTGAGCTCACCCAGCAATTTCAAGCCTCGCTCCATGTCTCGCCCCCAAGGTCGGGCAATATTCAGACGTAAATAATGTGAGAATTTGTCCGCATTCGAAAATAATACGCCCGGCGTAAATGACAAACCAAGAGCAACTGAGCGACGCAACAAGATCAACGTATCCACCTGTTTAGGCAACGCCAGCCACAACCACCAACCACCCGCACCACTGATGAGCTGCGTCCCTAACGGAAAATACGTTTTAACAGCGTTGACTGCTAAGGGAACATTTGACGTCAGGCGTTCACGCAACTTTCTCAAATGGCTATGCATTGCACCACTTTGCATAAACTCTGCCAGCACCGCCTGCTCAAACAATGGCGTGACCAAGGAATGACTCAGCTTGAGCGCAGCGACCCTCGCATGGAACCGACCACCCGCTACCCAACCGATTCTAAATGCAGGAGCCATGCTTTTACTACATGAACCACAATAAATCACTCTCCCATGCTTGTCCCACGCCTTTAAAGGTTGTGGACGTTCTATGCGTGAAGAAAAAGGGGAGACATCGGCAAACACATCATCTTCAATAATGCCAACATCAAATTGCTCGGCAAGACGCAATAAGCGTTTTTTATTTTTCTCCGGCATACAGCATCCCAGCGGATTCTGAAAATTCGGCATGACCACAATTGCTTTGATGCCAGACTGATGGTCAAGGACATATTCTAAGGCTTCGATACTCATTCCCTGATCCTCAGTGCACGGCACGGCAATGGCGCGCATACCCAAATTTTCGATTACTTGCAGCAACCCAAAATACACTGGCGACTCAACAACAATGGCATCCCCCGCCTGCGCTACGGCACGCAAGGCAATACTCAACGCCTCCGTAGAACCATTTGTGACCAACAAATCCGCTGGCTGCACATCAACACTCAAGGTCGCCAGCCATTGCACTAATTGGTCCTTAAATGCGGGCAAGCCAGAACCTGTTGGATATGCACCAAGCATTTCAGGCTGTTGCCGGAGCAGGCGTTGCGCAATTTTTGCCAACTCCGTGGTCGGATACCACTCTGGCGCTGCACTAGCGAGATGCAAACCCCAATGCAAGGGCTGCTCAGTAAGCGAATACAGCTCCGACATTCTGTGCTGCAATGAACGCAACTTATCGTAAGCAACGGGTCTTGGCTCATCCTGATCGCGTTGCGGTAGCTGTTGCTGTGAGTGTTGTTTTGAATGTCGCTGCAGATTCATCCCTGAACGACCCGACTGTCGCATTTTCCAATCCGAGACAAATATCCCAGACTTAGCACGCGCCTCAACCAATCCCTGACCTTCAAGGTAGCGGTAGCAACGAATCACCGTCGATACACTCACACCGTGCAGCATTGCAAATGACCGAACAGAAGGCAGACGTTCTCCAATGTGATATTGGGACGTTTGAATAGACTGCGCCACCTGCTCCGCAAGCTGACGATAACTGTACTGCATAACAGATCCATTTTTGTAGAATCTGTACAGCATAAACTACAGGTCGGCTGTGCGCAAACAGCAATTCACCGTTACCTATACTGTCGCTATGAAAACACCTCCCTCCCCCGCCGTCGATGCGAACGTAAGAAGTACGCATTTTTCTTATCTCATCAAAGACTACTTCCCAGCAGTTGTGGCAGGGATGATTGCTGTCTTAATTTCCTATGCTGGGCCCATGCTACTCATGCTACAAGCAGCACAAGCGGCGCATCTGAGTAACGCATTGAGTAGTTCATGGCTATGGGCGGTCTCGGTTGGGTCAGGACTATGCGGCGTCGGTTTAAGCTATCGTTACAAGATCCCCGTCATCTGCGCCTGGAATACGCCCGGCGCAGCATTGCTTGTGACCGGACTAATGACGGTTCCCTACCAAGAGGCAATTGGCGCCTACGTCGTCGCAGCGGCACTGGCCTTCATTATCGGTATAACGGGTGCATTTCAAAAGATCATGTCAGCGATACCAAAGAGTTTATGCGCGGCGATGCTAGCAGGAATTTTATTCAGATTTGGTGTTGATATTTTTGCCAATGCACGCAGCGAGGTCTCAGGAGCGCCGATACTGACTGCGACATTATTTCTCGCTTACTTACTTTTTAAGCGTCGATCAACGCGTTACGCGATTGTACTAACACTGCTAACAGGCATCTTGCTCAGCATCCTTTTTGGATGGGGCAACCCGCCTATCATCCATCTCGGCAACGAAACCAGACTATGGTCGTTAGCACTCACCACGCCTGTCTGGACTACACCGCAGTTTTCATTCAACGCCATCATCAGTCTCGGGTTACCTTTGGCGCTGTTATGTCTGACGGGTCAACAGGTCCCAGGGATCGCCGTCCTATGCGCTGCAGGGTTTGAAAAAGCACCTGTTAGTCAATTAATTAGTATTACCAGCATCACTAGCCTCTTACTTGCACCATTTGGCTCCCATGGCATCAATCTGGCTGCGATTACCGCCGCCATTTGCACTGGGCCAGAGGCGCATCATCAAATCCAGAAGCGCTGGATAGCAGGTATCGCATGTGGGATTTTTTATATCTTGATTGGCTGCTTTGCTGGCTCACTCAAAAGCTTGTTTTTACTACTACCACACGCATTAGTGACGACTATCGCTGGACTAGCGTTGTTGGGCGCAATACAAAATGGCCTGAGCAACGCGATGGAAAACCCTACCGAAAGGGAACCAGCACTCATTACTTTTATTGTCACGGCATCCAATATCACCGTAATGGGGTTAGGCGCTGCGTGTTGGGGAATTATTCTCGGCATCTTGAGCTACCTCTTACTACGCCAACCTAAGAAACAGGCAAGCTAACAAGCGCGAAAAGTAATCATAGCCAAATAAAAAACCCGCGAAATCTGATTTTCGCGGGTTTTTTAAGGCCATCTGTTTAATACGGTGTCAGTCCAGTTTAAAGACAGCAACAGTACTCGCTAAATTCTGTGCTTGCTGTTGCAAACTTTGCGCTGCGGCAGCGGCCTGCTCAACCAATGCTGCATTTTGCTGAGTCATATCATCCATGTCAGCAATGGCGCCGTTCACCTCACCAATGCCAGTACTTTGCTCTTCACTGGCAGACGCAATTTCAGCGATGATATCGGCAACGCGCTTAATCGCCTGAACGATCTCTTCCATGTTTTTACCTGCATCGTCCACCAATGCGCTACCTACATCAACTTTCGCAACGGAATCACCGATCAACTCTTTGATTTCTTTTGCGGCACCAGCAGAGCGTTGCGCCAGATTACGCACTTCAGAAGCAACGACAGCAAAACCACGGCCCTGCTCACCCGCGCGAGCCGCCTCAACAGCAGCGTTGAGCGCAAGAATATTGGTTTGAAACGCAATACCGTCAATGACGCCGATAATATCAACAATCTTCCGTGAGCTATCTTTAATCGAGCCCATGGTTTCCACCACGCGTGCCACGACTTCACCGCCAGATAACGCGACTGAAGAAGCAGCCAGTGCCATTTGATTTGCCTGACGCGCATTATCGGCATTATGTTTAACAGTCGACGTTAGCTCTTCCATGGTGCTTGATGTTTCTTCCAACGATCCCGCCTGCATTTCAGTACGCGATGACAGATCAGCATTGCCAGCAGCGATTTCGCCAGAAGCACCCTTGACTGATTCACTGGCGTGACGAATTTCGAATAACACAGAAGAGATTTTATCGACGAAGCGATTAAACGCACTTGAAATTTGCGCCAACTCATCTTGTCCATCTTCATTCAAACGTCGCGTGAGATCGCCGTCACCCGATGCAATATCAATCATCGCGTCTCGGACAGTTTCCATACGCTTGAGAGACTGAGTGATCAGGAAAGTCAGAATAACGAAAGCAGCAATCGACAACACAATCGCCGTAATTGCGGAGGAGACTAACAACGCATCAAGCACATGCGTCGCCTGCGCTTTATCCAACACAATCACTAACATCCAATCAGTGCCGTCGATCGGTGTCATGTACAACAAGCCAGCGCGTCCATTGAGGCGCATTTCTTTACCGCCACCCGATTTGGCAATATCTTCCAAGCTATCAACAGACAAGCCCTCATCGATATCTTTCAAAGGTTTTAATATCAAATCCTTGTTCGGATGGGCAATGATATTTCCTTTACTCTTATCAACGAGAAATGAAAAGCTGTCAGGTGTGGGTTTAATCGCATTCACACTATTAATGACTGAATCAAGCAATACGTCCGAGGCAACAACTGCACTCGCTTGACCACTAATACCGACTGCTTCAGCAAAAGTAACCAATAATTTACCTGTACTCGCACTGGTATAAGGTGCAGTCAAAACGGGACCAGCAATCTGCGAAGCTTTTTTGTACCAAGGGCGGGCAGTCGGATCATAATCGGCAGCACGCTTACGCTCCTCCGAAAAAACAAAGTGCTTGTCTGCATAGCCGATGTACGACAAATCGAATCCCCCCGCCATTTGCGCCGCTTTGACTGCAGGCAAGGGATCAGGTGACTCTACGGCCAACTTTAACGAAGAAACCACCGTCTTTTGTGATTTGGCCCAATCGGCGATAGATGCCGCACTCTTTTGCGAGAGCTGCGACATTTGCGCATTCATAGACTCCAACATGCGCGACTTGGTGGTATAAAAATTGGCAATAACGACGGCGATCATGCCGAGAATCATCGTTGACACACAGATTGCGATGAGTTTTTGGCGTAAGGACAAAGAATTCATAGTTAATTCCTAAATTAAAACGTTTTCCACTCGCTTCACATTACGTAAAACCAAGACCATAGCGCGAATATAACTTCTATCTTGAATCATTTCTATTACAGAAGCATATTGAAACATCTCATCGATACACACAATGAAACAAAGCAGGCGATCTTTGCGGTATTGCAGGAGACTGTCAAATAAGAATTTAGCTACGATTTATTGCCATTGAATGACTATTTGATTGATAAGCTAGACAGAATCGTGCATCACATGCAATGCGAAGAAGGCAGCACTGATGCGCAGCGAAATACAATTACAGTATTGAACCGTCTTTGCGACCATCTTGTCATTCTGCATTGAGATATAACATTGCTACGATCATTGGCGTCAGCGTTTTGTCTGCATCTCATACATCGCAGTAAATACATCGCAGTAAATACATAGTAGTAAATACATAAGCATGCAGCAAGTCAAAAAAAACAGCAAAAAGCGACCGAATGACTATTTAAGAATTACAGAATAACACGGCAGAGAAAAGCTTGCCGAAAACCAATAAACACTCCCCCCTTCAATGGGTGCAGGTTTCGCTCTAGGAGAGATACGCGCATCAATACCAACCGCCCCCAAGTGCTTTATAGAGGGCAATCAAACCACTCAAGCTTTGCATTTGCGCTTGCAAAATTTGATCTTGCTGTGACGCAATAAGCTTACGGTTTTCGATGAGAGTAAGTCGACTGACTTCACCTACCGTTAATTGCCTCTGGATTCTATTCAGTGTCTGCTGCTGAAGATGTAAGGCGGCTAATAATTGCTGCCGACTTTCCTCACTCCGCCCCACCCGCGACAAGGCAAGCTCAACATCACCGACCGCATTCAAGACGACTTTCTTGTAATTTGCAGATGCGCCATCGAATACCGCTTGATTGGCTTTGATCTGATGTTGCAAACGCTGGCCATTCAGAATCGGTAACGTGAATTGCGGCCCGATACTCCAGCCACGGCTGGCATTCTGGAGCAAGTTATCAGACCCAATAGATGACCAGCCCGCATTGCCACCGAGGGAGAAACGTGGATAAAGATCACTCACAGCCACGCCAACGTCGGCACTTGCCGCCGCCAAGTCACGCTCTGCGGCCTGTACATCGGGACGATGCACCAGCAAATCCGCTGGGATACCAATAGCAGGTGGCGGAGGCACTGGCAAGAGATCGCTTGTATGACTTAAACGCTGCTCAAGCTCAGTCAGTGATAAGGTCGTCAAATTACTTAACGCGACGATATTCTGGCGCATCGTCTGATGAAAATTTGGTAAGCTTGCCTGAAAATTGTTTTTTTGCGCCTGCACTCTTTCAACATCCAACTGGTTCAACTCCCCATGCTGACGGGCGAATTGTGTGAGGCGTAGAGATTCATCGTAATTCCGACCATTCTCAATGGCGAACTGCAAACGCTGCTGTGCAGCACGGAACTCAATATAATTTCGCGCTACTTCAGCCACTAGCACCAGCTGCACATCGTGCATTCGGGCCACACTAGCTTGGGTCCGCGCACCCGCCGCCTCAGATAAGCGTTGTTGATGTCCCCAAAAATCTATTTCCCATGATGCGTCAAAGCCAATTTGACGGTTCGTGAACTCGACCAGTGGATGCTTTAGCGGCACGTTTGCAAACTGTTCACCGTTCTGACTTAACGTATCTTTTGATACTCTGCCCGTCGCATTAACAGTTGGCGCTGTCGCCGAATCCTGGATCGACTGAAATGCCCGCGACTGGCGTAATCTAGTATCTGCCATGGCAACATCAGGATTTTGCGTCAAGGCATCTGCAATCAGTGCGCTCAGTTCGGCATCTCCAAAATGCCTCCACCACTCTTTGATTTGCTCGGACCCAGCGTCATTACCCGCTGTCGTCGCGCTAAACGCTTCTGGCAAACGGCTAGCAGGAACGACGTAATCAGGCCCCACCGTTTTGCAACCAGCAAAGGTAAAGCAGATGCTTATTGTACTGACAAGTAATAAGTTATGTTTCATGGCTGGTTTCATTTAAAGAAGCAAATAATAAAAAAAATGGTCAATCAGGATCAATCAGGATCAATCACGCTATGTGACGACGGAACAGATGCAAGGCAGAAGTCAAACTACCAAAGGCGATAAGTAGCAATGGCCAGATGTAGGGCCATGCGCCAGCAAAACCCAGCCCTTTCAAAAACACACCCTTGAGTATCAAAATGAAATACGTCAATGGATTGAGATGCGCAATCCATTGCAGAACCAAGGGCATATTTTCAATCGGCGCCACATAACCGGATAACATCACGGCTGGCGTCATAAAACAGAACACACCCAAAAAGGCCTGCTGCTGCGTTTCAGAGATCGAGGAAATGAATAGCCCCACACCTGCCAGAGCGAGTCCGTAACCAATCATCCCAGCGAATAACAACAACAGCGATCCAGTAAAAGGCACGCCATAGACCCAGTGTGCTACCGAAGCAATAAAACTCCCCTGAACACATGCGACCATCACGCCAGGAATCGCCTTGCCAGCCATGATGTAAGCAGGTGTTAAAGGTGACACCAGAAGCTGATCAAAGGTCCCCTCCTCGCGCTCACGTGCTACTGATAACGCAGTCACAATCAAGCATCCTATTGTGGTGATAATGGCCACCAGACTTGGCAAGACATGCCACTTGTACTCAAGATTTGGGTTGTATAAGTTCCGTAAGACGATGTTAGCAACTGGCTTGGCACCAACCTCGACACCATAATCATTCACCACCTGCAAGGCATAAGCACTGGCAATTTGCCCGCTATTGGAGCGTCGTCCATCGACGACCATCTGTATCTTTGCTGGATGATGTGCATTGAGTTGGCGCGATAAATCCATCGGCAATATCACCGCCAGCAAGGCACTTTGGGCATCAACAATCTGATTGAGCTCAAGCTGACTGTGCACCATGATGATGTGGGTAAAAGCGGCGGTATGCGACAAACGCTCCACAAGCTCACGCCCCGCTTTACCGTCATCCTGATTGTAGATAGCCAGACTGGCGTTCTTTACTTCCAGCGTTGCCGCAAAAGGGAAAATCGCCGTTTGCAGAATCACTGGCATCATTAACATCATACGACCTTGCTTACTACCTAGGAGTGCCTGCAGCTCTTTACGAATGAGCCTAATCAGTCGATATATCATCATTTAATCCAAAGTCCGTTTGGTTTTGACTGCTGTTAAACCAACCCAAAGTACGCCAAGCAAGCTCAGATACAAGGCATTCAAATACAACGCTGAAGTCACCAGATCGGTTTGAAATAGGGTCTGCAAAGAATTCGCGAAATAGCGCGCCGGAATAATCCTCGTCAGCCATTGTAAATAGCGTGGCATACTAGAGATTTCAAAGACAAATCCAGATAACATCATTGCTGGCAAAAAAGCGATCGTCAGCGCTGCCTGCGCTGCATTGAACTGATTTCGCATCACTGTCGACAGATATAAACCCTGCCCCAGCGCACACGCCAAAAATAAACTTGAAATGCCGAACAGTGCCAACAACGACCCACGAAACGGCACTGACATAACAAACACCGCAACGAGCAGACATAACAGCATTGCAGCCATACCAAGCACGTAGTACGGAATGATTTTGGACAACAGTAGTTCTGTTTTAGTCACTGGCGTTGCCAGCAGTGCCTCCATCGTTCCACGCTCCCATTCGCGGGCCACCACCAGCGATGTCAGCAATGCGCCAATAATCGTCATCACTACCGCAATCGAACCTGGCACTAAAAAATTACGACTCACGCTAGACGGATTAAACCAGGTACGCGTCTCGACGGCGATCGTCGTCCCCATCTGCAATCCACGATTTTGCGCTAGCATTTGCTGCCATCTCGCCCATGCACCGCTGACATAGGCAGAAACGAATTGTGCCGTATTTGGCTCAGAACCATCTGCCAGCACCTGTATCGATGCCGCGCCCTGACCTTGTTGGACTTTAGAAGAAAAATCGCTGCCAATGACAATCATGCCTCGGATCTCACCACGCACCAACGCCGCCATCAATGCCTGACGACTATTGCCGCTATGAATCTGAAAGCCATTTCCGGCACGTAGCGTTTGTTCAAACTGTAAAGCTGCCGTACCCGAGTCTTCCACCAATAAACCCACGCGCAGATAATTGGCATCCAAATTAATGCCATAGCCAAAAACAAAAAGCAAAATAAGCGGCATGACAAAAGCGATAAGAATACTGCTAGGGTCACGTACAATCTGGTAGGTCTCTTTGCGACACAATGCCAATAAACGACGCGTTGAGATAGCACTAAAAAAATAGCGGCTCATCGATCAGCCTCCAGTACTAATTCGATAAACGCATCTTCCATCGTCGGATTGGGACGCTCAGGTGTCACCACTTTCCGCTTAAGATCATCTGGTGTTCCGAGCGCCAATAACTTGCCACGATAAATTAAAGCGATACGATCACAATATTCAGCCTCATCCATAAAATGGGTCGTCACCATGATCGTTACCCCTTTATCAGCTAGACCATTAATGTGCGTCCAGAATTCGCGACGAGTGACCGGATCAACCCCAGACGTTGGCTCATCCAGAAAAAGCACTTGTGGCTCGTGCATCACAGCGCAAGCGAGTGCTAAACGCTGCTTAAAACCCAGCGGCAATTTTTCAGTTGGGCTATCCAAATAAGGCTGCAAGGCAAATGCTTCTACCATCTGCGTTATTTTTTGTTTTTGCACCGTCCCGGACAAACCATAAATACCCGAAAAAAATTCCAGATTTTGCTGCACGGATAACTGCGCATACAGCGAAAATTTTTGCGCCATATAACCTAGTAACTGACGCGCTTTAGAAGGACTGTCTTTTAAATTATTACCCATGACCAACGCCTGACCCGATGTCGGTTTTAACAACCCACATTCCATCTTGAACGTCGTCGATTTACCCGCACCGTTTGGACCGAGCAGCCCAAAAATCTCGCCGCGCGCAACTTTAAAACTGACGTGATCGGTCGCAACAAAATCACCGAAGCGTTTCGTCAACTCGCGAGACTCAATGACGGGGATAGCCGCCTCGCCACGATCAGGGTGCAATTGGTACAAGTTTGGCATCAATGAAGCCAGAACAGACTCGCCACCGGGACCGCCGCCAAGCGCACTGATGAATGCATCCTCAAGGCGCGGTGCGACTTCTAACAATTCAGCGTCCGGCCCCGCATCGAGCGACAGCATGTCGGGACGCTTCTCTTTATCGCGCAGAACAATTCTGACATGACGGCCTTGAATCACGCCATCCATCACTTCTGGCAAACGTAAAGCCCTGCGCAGCACGTCACGTCTGTGACCAGCGATACCAGCAACATGCAGACATCGCCCCTGCATCTGATTCATTAAAGTTTGCGGTGCGCCACTTGCCAGAATCTGGCCATTACTCATCAGGCGCACATCGTCGCATAACTCAGCTTCATCCAGATAGGCGGTACTCCACAAAACGGTCATCCCCCCTTTGGCTAACTCGCGCACCATTTTCCATAATTCACGCCGTGAAATAGGATCAACACCCACCCCTGGCTCGTCAAGCAACAGCACTTGCGGCGTCCCTAGCAAAGCACAAGCAAGCCCTAGTTTTTGCTTCATCCCGCCTGACAATTTACCCGCATGGCGATCAGTAAACTTACTCAAATCAGTGAATGCCAACAATTTAGTAAAGCTCTCGTTACGTTCAGCGCCAGTGACATTACGCAGATCAGCGTACAACGTCAGGTTCTCAATCACACTCAAATCTTCATAAAGACCAAATTTCTGGGGCATATAACCGACATGCTCATGCAACTCATCACTTTGCGTGAAGGGATCGAGGCCATTGATATTGATCTTGCCGGAAGTCGGCTGCAAAAGTCCCGCCAGCAGCCTTAGAAAGGTCGTCTTACCGGCGCCATCTGGCCCAACCAGACCAGTGATCGTACCGCGTGCAATGTTGGTATGAATTTGTGCAATCGCATCCACATGCTGCCCTTCAAACCGTTTCACCAGATCAGTAATCATGATGGCGTCGCGGTCTGATTGGGCAACTGGCACAGCCTGCGCGGACGATACCACGGTCATTGTGCAGACCTAACGGTGACTGGCATCCCCTGCCGCAATTGCGTGTCAGCATCTTCTACGACGACGCGAATACGATAGACCAGCGACGTGCGCAGGTCTGTTGTTTCTACTGATTTTGGCGTGAACTCAGCAGCAGGCGATACAAATCCGACTGTCCCATGATAGGGTTTCCCTGGACGAGAGTCCGTTTCTAATGTGACGTGCGTCCCAGCAGGATAGCGGCCCAACTGCGGCTCAGGGACATAAGCCCGTACCCAGACGGGCTTGGTCAACGACAAATTGAATGCAACGGTGCCGCTTTGCACCATCGTGCCAGCCTCAATAGCTCTTGTGAGCACAATGCCGTCACTGACCGCCACCAGCACGGCATCGGCAACTGCCAGTTGGGCGCTAGCAAGACTCGCACGTGCCTGCGCCAATAAGGCATCCGACTCAGCAATTTCTTCTTTGCGATAGCCGCGCTGCATCTCCAGCGCCTGCTGTTGCGTCGCCTTCAACTGTGCGCTTGCCTGATCGCGCGCTGAACGGACATCATCCAGCAAATGCTGAGTGGTTGCCTGCTCTGCTACAAGGGCGGCTTGTCTGGTTAATTGTTTTTCGGCATTCGCCAAAGCAGCCTCAGCAGCGAGCACCTTGGCCTTTGCCTGCTCGATATCCTCCTGCCGAAAACCCTGATGCATCATGGTATTGCGCGCAACCAAGGCAGCCACATTGGCTGTAGCGCTCTGTAAATTATTGTTTAGTGGCTCTGTATCTAACCTAGCGAGGATATCGCCTTTTTTGACAATCGTGCCTTCATCTACCTTAACCTCCGCAACGCGGCCACCAGTACGAAACCCCAGCGTTGCCTCTCGAATATCGACATTGCCATAAATAGTGGTGTCGCTATCCGTTTTATTTTTTGCAAAAAAACCAAAATACACCACAGCAGCCACACCCGCTACGACCACAACACCTATTAATTTTTTATTCATAGAGATCCTTTGTCACCCTGGAATTACTACTACGTTGAATACCGATCAGCGCCCACGCTAATCGTTGTTTTGCGGCAGCTGGGTCACGCATCAAATCGCGTATCTTTTGCGCATCCATTGGTAACCATGTGCATCCTTGCATCACTTCCCCAGCTAATAGCATGGGCATACCCACCGCCGTCATGATAAAAATCATCAAATGCAGAACAGAACCTTCTACAATACTGTTTTCAGTCTGCGCGTCTTGCAGCAAATGATAAATAATTTGTGGATGGCGATACGGCAAATTGAGCAAAAATTGTTGGGCGGCAACTTCACCTGCAAAGGCGTCTGCAAATAAATGACTAATAAACGCAGCATTTACGCTGACAAAGTCGATCAGATTTCCTAGGGCCGCCTGCAGACGAATTAAAGCAGAGGCCTCACCGGTGGCTTCGCTTGTTTCGCGCAATTGGTCATAAATCGGCTGATACCAAATCTCGACCAGCTCTGCCAGAAACGCATCACGATTCCGGAAGTGATAAACAAAACTCCCTAAATTCACTTGCGCATGTGCTGCCAGCTCGCGTACCGTGAGCCCGCGCAAACCCTTTAACGCTACCAGCGCCAAACCACTTTGCAATAGCGTGTCACGGGTACTTATTGACGTATTTTGAACTTTCATAAAATGAGTTTATACACATGTATAAATGAGTGCAAGGCAAATTCCAAATTTAACCAACGTCGTGCCATATCATTATCAAAGACTGATGACTGAAATCTGCGCAGCGTTTCTTTTGCCTCCTTATCTTGTCGCACAAAATATAGAAGCGATATTGACTGGTTAAAAGCGGCAACGATTACCGCAAACAGTCACACCACAGTCATACATTAATTGCAAGTTTCAGTTAATATCTATCTTCGATTTGATCGAAAATTTTGGATAGACAGCTATCCTGCACTCCCCCGAAAGGACAGCATGACGTATCAAAATACAGTTCTTATTTTGCAAGGTGGCGGCGCTCTTGGCGCTTATCAGGCAGGTGTCTACCAAGAATTGCATGAACATCACACACCCATTGAATGGGTAATCGGCACCTCGATCGGCGCGATCAACGCCGCCCTGATTGCAGGCAATCCACCAGAAAAACGACTAACTCAACTCCGCGCCTTTTGGGATAGTTTGGCACCTAACGCCACACATCGGGCCAGTTTCTGGCCCTCTTTTACACCTTGGGTTGACGTCAGCAGTACGATGAACACCGTGGGAACCATGATCAATGGTGTTGAGGGTTTTTTCAAACCACGACCAGGTGCTGCGCTCAATATCAACGCCAAGGTTCCCTTAAATCAGGTTGGTTTTTATGACACATCACCGCTAAAAAACACACTTGAGAAATATGTCGATTTTGATTATCTCAATAAGGGCGACGTACGCTTAAGTGTGTGCGCTGTCGATTTGGATAACGGCCAAAGTACCGTATTCGATAGTAGTAAAGAGGTCATACGTCCCGAGCACATTATGGCTAGCGGCGCCTTACCACCAGGCTTTCCGCCGGTAGAAATTGATGGTCACGCGTATTGGGATGGTGGTGTCTATTCAAATTCGCCGCTAGAAATTTTCTTGGAAGAAGGAAACAAGAAGGACGCACTATGTTTCATGATCGACCTCTGGGACCCTACAGAGACCAGACCTGAATCAATCTCCGAAGCCATGGCGCGCTACAAAAACATCCAGTACGCAAGTCGCTCCAGAGAGCAGTTATTGGCACACCAAAAAATTCACGATTTGCAAAGAGCGATCAGAACTTTATCTGAACAACTACCTGCAGCCAAACGCAACGACAAAACCTTAACACCTCTGCTCGCTCTCGGTTGTGATCACACCATCAATGTCGTCAATCTGATCATGAAAGCATTACCAGGCGATCACTACTTTAAAGACGTCGATTTTAGTGCAAGTACGATACAGACACGCTGGGAATCGGGGGTCCACGACTGTAAGCGCGCGCTGCGGCATAAATCCTGGTTACAGCCATTGCCGCCCCACGCCGGCCTCATCATTCACGAACTACCACAGGAGTAGAGTGACCATGACTGAAGAAGAAATTCGTGCCAACGCATTTGCCATGCCTTACCACAACCCAGCATTTCCGCCGGGCCCCTATCGTTTTACTGACCGCGAATATCTCATTATTAGCTACCGCACTGATCCAGAATTGCTGGAAAAAATTATCCCAGCACCACTAAAACTCGCAGAGCCTATCGTTAAATATGAGTTCATTAACATGCCTGACTCAACGGGTTTTGGGCATTATTGTGAATCAGGTCAAGTGATTCCAGTCACACTTGATGGTGTACATGGATCATATGTTCATAGCATGTACCTCAACGACCATCCACCAATCGCCGGTGGACGTGAAATATGGGGTTTTCCTAAGAAATTAGGCGAGCCTGAATTGCGAGTGCATAAAGACACATTGATCGGCACGCTCGATTACAGCGATACCAGAGTAGCAACGGGGACTATGGGATTCAAACATACCCAACTCGATCACGCCGCTATCAAAGCATTGATGGAAGCGCCGAATTTCTTACTCAAAGTAATCCCACATGTTGATGGTACGCCGCGCATCTGCGAATTAGTACAAGTCAATCTGACCGACATTGAGATCAAAGGTGCATGGGGTGGCCCTGGTGCTTTACAACTCTATGCGCACGCGCTAGCGCCGGTAGCACAATTACCGGTCTTGGAAATACTTTCTGCAGTCCACATTTTAGCCGATCTGACCCTGCCTTATGGTAGGGTTGTACACGATTACCTCGTCCCAACCAAGTAAAGGAATGCTTATGTTACTCAAAGATAAAGTCGCTCTGATCACTGGTGCAGCCAGTGGCATTGGCAAAGAAATCGCGATTGAATATGCAAAACAAGGCGCAAAGATTGTTATTGCTGATATGGCATTGGAGGCTGCGCAAGCCACAGCCAAAGAAATTGAACAGTCAGGCGGCACCGCAATGGCGGTTGCGATGAATGTCACTGACGAGACACAGGTTGACAAGGGCGTTGCTGACGCCGTTGCTGCTTATGGCACTATTGATATTTTAATTAGTAACGCGGGCATCCAAATCATCAGTCCTATCGTCGAACTGAGCTTGGATAATTGGAAAAAAATGCTCGCGATCCACCTCGATGGTGCATTCCTGACGACGCGGGCCTGCATGCGGGCAATGATCGCTAGCGGCAAAGGCGGCACCGTCATTTATATGGGCTCAGTGCACTCCCACGAAGCTTCCCCACTGAAAGCGCCGTATGTCGCAGCCAAGCATGGATTAATTGGACTCGCAAAAGTCGTTGCCAAAGAAGGTGCAAAAAACAATATCCGTTCCAATGTCATTTGTCCTGGCTTTGTTCGCACACCGCTCGTGGACAAGCAAATCCCTGAACAAGCAAAAGAATTTGGCATCTCTGAAGCAGACGTCATCAAAAACATCATGCTCAAAGAAACCGTTGATGGTGAATTTACGACGGTGCAAGACGTGGCACAGACTGCATTGTTCTTGGCCGCTTTTGGCACCAACGCACTGACTGGTCAATCCATCACTGTCAGCCATGGATGGCACATGCAATAACTTTTGGCAAGATATTGCTTCTTTTTAAAAACCGCAGCAAATCAGGCTGCGGTTTTTTCAGCGTGTTTGATCAGAAACCTCACGCATACAGGTTGTATGCAATGACCGTGATATCCGGTGAGAAGCAACGTCTGAAGGTGCTACCTGAAGAGAACTGAGCTTACTTGCATCAGCACGCATCAAAAGACACTATCTTATTTTGCAAATTTCATGGCCAGCTGATTCAATTTTTCTGCCCGCTTCTTCGCGTTTTCAGCCTCTTCTGCCTCGGCCTTCTTTTGACGTTCAAACGCTGCTTGCTCCTTGATCCGTGCCGCATTTTTCTGCGCTCGCTCTTTGAGCATCGTCACTGCATAAGCGCGGTGTGTATCATTGAGTGGATCTGTGGCACCACCTTCGAGGTCGAAACGTGTCTCCGCTTTCGCCAGCTTTTGCAGATAACGCGACGATTTCGTGTGGTAAGAGAGCGTCATGCGCAACACTTTCCGGTCTACGTCTGGCATCTTGGCAATAATTTGCTTATCAATGCCGATAGACAAAGGTTCGCTATTCAAAAATACCGGGAACGATTCTTTTAAAGTTTTCAACAACGCTTGTGCTGCTGTGACCGGAATAGACTTACTTGTAGTTTGCATGAATATAAAAGTAAAATTTTACAAAGTCCTCTAGCATAACATACACGCCGCCAGGCACCTGTAAATCATGTGTGTCGCTTGTTGTAACGCTACGCCACTCTTCTCGTTAAAGAAATAAGAATACAACCTAGGCAAATAAGGCGAGTAAAAAATTCACTTTAAAGCAATTTAATTTCAAATATTACTCGCCTGCCTATTTTTTAACACCTGCGTGGAGAGTGATGCTGGCTCTCATTTTTACTAAAGTTATCCACAAAAACAGTGGATAATATTTAGGTTAAATTATCAACAAAACTTATCAAAAGAATACCCTCATGTGGCCAAGCAGAAAAATTCCGTACAAACAAGGAAATAAAAAGCAACCTTGACAATAACATCACGCGGTAACGTCAATCACATTACCCAACATTGAATTACGGGCCTTCGTCATCGTTGTATTAGTTACACTCTGCGCATCATTCGTGCTTGATACAGAAGCTGCCGATGTAGAACTAGCGCCATTCGTCGCTCCAGCAACGGATGAATCAGACGAACCATGTGAGGAGTTACTTGAAGAAGAACCGGACGATGCGTTAGACGATGAGCTTGCATTATTCAATTGCGCTATCTGCGCCTCAATCGTCGCGATCTGCGAATTCAGCGTTTGGGTCGCACTAGTTGATGAACTTCCTGACGATTGTGCTTCTTGTTCTTTTAACTTTTTTTGATATTTCTCCAGTTGCGCTTCAAGTGACGCTATCTGCGCAGCAGAACTTGCCTTGCCAGAAGACGATGAATAGGGGGAAGAACTGACCGACCCAACAGACGTAACCATGTCGCACACCTTTCGATAGTGATTGTACGAAATTCACTATGTAAATAGTGGTGAATGAGCGACTAGGTCACGACTTAACTTAATTCAAATTGAGTCCTGCCTATCGATTGCCAAGATTGACAACATTCACCACCCTAAAACCAGATTCGCACATCTGGACACCTATGTAGATAACGGAACAACATCGCGAAACTAGACGTCGCTCCATGTAAATCCAGGTAAAGATCCGTTAAGATCGGCAGCCTTTTTTAACTCGAACAGCTAACAATCAATGCATAGGCGAGTTAGGGGCAGCACACTTTTCATGCTGACCCATTGCTGCCTTAGCCTGCGCACGCTGCTCAGGCGTCAGCACTGCAGATAACTGATGCCCTGTTGAGGTATGCACCACCATGATTTGTGCCACTGCGCGTGCATACGTGTCGGCCAGTGCTTTGATTTTGACTTCATCATACGGCGCTGTGCCATCAGACATGTCGCGGATGGCATCAGCACTTTTTTTAGCCAGCTTATGTTGTTCATGCAGAACAGGCTCATTCGCATGCCTGATCGCAAAAATCTTATCTTCCTGTGCTTCGCTGAGTTTTAGGTCATGAAAAAATGGTGGCATACCTACATTTCGCATCGGCATATCATGCATTGGTGGCGGACCATCCATTCGCATTGGCCCACCATGTTGACCATGCTCCATCCCGATCGGCGGCATGGGATGAGCACCGACACCACCTGGCCCACTGACCCCACATGGCATCAGACCATGTTCGAACGACTCGTTCACTTGCGCAACAGCTGGCAATCCAGCAGCAATACCGACAACGAATAAGGCATTGGTAAGGAAAAAATTGATTAATTTCATTTATTACTCCATTCGTTCATCATTAAGGTGTTAATACGGGCTAATGTTCAAACCTTGTAGCAAACCGTATAGACAGATTGTCAGCGAATGGCATGTTAATTGCAGTTAATCCAAGGTAAAGTTAAGTAAAAATGCCATCGATCAATGTATCGCAACACCAAAACTTGTTACAGTAGCGGCCAAGTTTAAGCTCTACCTTATATTCATCCTCAGTACAGACTTCAACGAACGATTGATGCAGACCAACAATGGAAACAAACAAACGAATGAATCAGATACTTCTCATTGATGACGATGCTGAATTACTGGGAATGCTAAAAGAATATCTGGAACAAGAAGGCTTTGGCGTAACAGGTGTCAACGATGGTGAGTCCGGCACCAGAGAAGCCTTAAGTGGTGCGTACGATATTGCCATACTTGATGTCATGATGCCGCGTCTCAACGGACTTGAAACACTGCGTCGTATCCGCACCAAGAGTCAGCTTCCAGTTTTACTACTGACGGCACGTGGCGACGATACTGACAGAATCATCGGCCTCGAATTGGGTGCTGATGATTACGTTCCTAAGCCCTGTACTCCACGCGAATTAACCGCCAGAATCCGTGCCATTCTGCGCCGCACCCGCAACACAACCACTGAAGCAAGTAGCAACTCTCCTATGGTGGTCAATTCGCTGAGTATCTGGCCAGAAAGGCGCTTAGCAACATGGGACGATGTGCCACTAGAGCTGACCAGCACCGAGTTTAATTTGCTCGAAGTGCTGGTAAGACATGCTGGCCAACCAGTGAGCAAAGCAGAGTTATCCTTACAAGGACTTGGCAGAAGTCTCAACAGATTCGATCGCAATATTGATGTTCATCTCAGTAGCCTGCGCCAAAAACTAGGCACCTTGGCCGATGGCCGTTCGTGCATCCAGACCGTATACCGGCTTGGCTATCAATATATTAAGGAGTAACACGTGGGTCGTCTGTTCTGGAAAATTTTTATCTTTACGATTCTCGTCCAGATCATCGCCACTCTTGGTATTGGTGGCACACTCTGGCTCAAGCATTTCAGCCATCACACAACATCTGCGCAACTAGATCAAAGCCCCCCTGCCGCTTTCAGAATCAAAGCAGCAGCAGCCACACTACAATTTGGCGGGAGTGCAGCACTACAAACACTACTCAGCGACGGCGAACCGCATCATCCTATTTTTGCCGTTAGTGATGATGACAAAGAAATTCTTCACCGCAACATCAGTAGCGAGGTATTGCATCAGGCTCGCCTTCTAACAACGTCAGATCAAGAAACAACAGCACGGGAAGTCATCTCAAAGGAAGGGGCGCATTATCTTTTATTTTCTGCTGTATTCGACGCCGATGCATCCCCTTTGCCGCGAGAAATCAATCTCCAAGGAGAGTCCCCATCTCATGCAGGGCAACATCCAGGGCCGCCCCCAAACGATTTTTTCCGTCCTTATCTTCCGATTGGTTCAGCAATATTTTGCAGCCTGCTTTCTGCCGCATTACTCGCATGGTATTTTTCAACACCAATCAACCAACTACGGAATGCGTTTGAAGAAGTGGCAAATGGCAACCTGACGACCAATCTTAGCTCTACCATGGGTACCCGTCGAGATGAACTCAATGACCTTGGGCGCGACTTTGATGCGATGGTAAAACGCTTAGAGATCTTACTAGATGGGCAGAGGCGGCTACTTCATGATGTATCACATGAATTACGCTCACCTCTTGCACGACTGCAGGTCGCGATCGGTTTGGTGCGCCAACAGCCAGAAAAAATTGACACTTCATTGACGCGCATAGAACAAGAATGCGCTCGCATGGACAAGCTCGTCGAAGAATTACTGACACTGTCCAAACTCGAAGCTGGCGCGCAGACCCCGCGTGAAGAAATCGTCGATATCGATGAATTAATGGCAGATGTGATCGAAGACGCACGCTTCGAAGCCCACGCCACCGATCAAACCATCACTTTTATAGGCAATTGTAATGGCGTCGTCACTGGCGACACCGAACTATTACACCGAGCACTCGAGAACGTGATCCGGAACGCGCTCAAACATAGCAAGAACAACCATCCGGTGAACATCACATCAGCAGAAGACACGCTGACACACTGCTGGCAAGTCACCGTGTGCGACCGCGGACCAGGCATCCCCGAGGCAGAACTGGAAACTATCTTCGAGCCTTTTTTCCGCTGCACACAAACAAATCAAAACACGGGTCACGGCCTAGGGCTAGCCATCACCCGTCGCATTATCGAGGCACATCACGGATCAATCACAGCCACCAACCGTCCAGATGGTGGCTTGATGGTTGAAATAAAGCTGCCACTCTCCCTAAAAAAATCAGACAAAAACATTACATAACCTAGCAGCATTACTCCACATAGCTACATACCCGCTTCAACATCAATGATTATTAGCAGCAACACACGTTAAACTTCTCAACAACGTGTTGCAAACCACACGCGCAGATCACAACAACCTTGATCTGCTTCAATCAAAATCCGCTCTGCTCTTATACAATGAAACAATTGACGTAAGGCATTGATTCGCCTCGCAATACCATATCATTAGAGAATCACCTGTCAGCCACCACTCTGAAGGATGTCCATGTTACCAGCCTATATTTCTCACGATGACTGCACAAAACACGAAATGGGCACCCAACATCCAGAATGTCCCGAACGTATTGGCGCTGTCCGGGACCAGTTACTCGTGACTGGTTTGCTCAATTTCATGGAGACATTCGATGCGCCGCTGGCAACTGAAGAGCAATTAGCACGAGCACATGACTTAACATATATTCATCGACTAGCGTTACAGACACCGAGCGAGGGCTATATACATGTTGATCCTGATACCCAAATGAACCCCTACACCTATCGCGCAGCCTTACGCGCGGCGGGTGCTGCTGTCATGGCGACGGATCTTGTCTTGAGCGAGAACGCCAAAGTTGCCTTTTGTAATATCCGGCCACCCGGTCATCATGCCGAACACAATGCGGCAGGTGGTTTTTGTTTTTTTAATAATGTTGCTGTTGCGATTCGTCATGCATTAGACATCTATGGATTGAAACGGGTTGCGCTGATTGACTTCGATGTCCACCACGGTAACGGCAGCGAGGATATTTTATGCAACGATCCGCGAGTCTTGATGTGTTCTAGTTTCGAAAAAAACATCTACCCATTTTCAGGCGACATTCCCAAAGGGCCCAATATGATCAATATTGGGCTACCGGCCAGAGTCGGCGGAAAAGAGTTTCGTTTAGCCATCGAACAGCATTGGCTACCAGCACTTGAGGATTTCAAACCCGAAATGATTTTTATCTCAGCAGGTTTCGATGGACATAGAGAAGATGACATGGGCAACCTAGGCCTCACCGAATCGGACTTTGCGTGGGTTACACAACAAATTGTCGCGGTGGCAAAGCGTCATGCACATGGACGGATTGTTTCTTGCCTCGAAGGAGGTTATGTTATGTCACCGCTGGCGCGGAGCGTCGCCGCCCACGTTAGAGTCCTCATTGGTGCAGATTAACCTTCATTGTTCGTCGGAGTCCTCATGGATAAGCACTACCTCAGCCCACTCTTCTCACCCCAATCCATCGTCATTTTTGCTGGCTGCGATGCCCATTCAGAACCAGCTACTGTGCACGCACAGCGATTGATTGAGAACTTTAAAAGTAGCGGATTTAGCGGACCACTGACCTATCTTGATATCAACACCAGCGGAACGCTCAGCGACTTGGTGAAATCACGCGTCGATCTGGCGATCATTGCCCTACCTAATGAGCAACTCAGTGCGGCGCTCGAAGTGGCGGGTAGCATCCATTGCAAAGCGGCGATTATTATCTCCAGCGGCGTGAACGCGGATGCAGCCAAACGATTGCATGAAATTGCCTCTGGCTATGGCATGTATCTCTTAGGCCCGAATTGTATGGGGCTCCAACGCCCTAACCAAAATCTCAATGCCAGCACACTCGGCAAGACAACCCAAAAAGGTGCCACCGCTTTAGTATCGCAGTCAGGGTCGGTCACCACGTCCATCCTCGATTGGGCAAGTTCTAATGGCGTAGGGTTTTCAGCAGTGATCTCCGTTGGGCCCCATACTGCGGTAGACATCGCGCAAGTGTTAGATTTTCTAGCCGAAGACAACACCACGCACAGTATCGTTGTCTATCTTGAGGGCGTCAAAAACGCGCGTAGCTTTATGAGCGCATTGCGCGCTGCGGCTGTCGTTAAACCCGTGATTATTCTCAAAGCCGGACGCCATCCTACTACCTCACATGCAACGGTAACACATAGCGGCGCACTGATTGCCAGTGACGACGTGTTTGATGTGGCATTAAAGCGTGCGGGTGCGGTACGGGTACAAACTTTTGTGCAGCTCTTTTCTGCCGTTAAATGCCTTTCTGCCCGTTATCTGCCCGTCGGTGGACGGTTGGCGATCATCTCCAACGGAGGCGGCCCCGCCATCATGGCAGCAGACTGGGTGAGTGAACTTAAGCTCGATGTAGGACAGTTATCAACCGAAGCGGCAGCCGCGCTATTACCGCAACTGTCTCCGCTTGCAAGTGTGGATAACATTCTGGACCTTGATGAGACTGCAAACGCAGACCACTACCGGCATGCCGTGAGCGCCTGCGCTGCCAGCCGTCAGATTGATGGCATTCTAGTGTTACTCTCACCGAAGCCACACTTAGACATCGACGGCATTTCTCAAGCGCTAGCTGACTTGCAACCCACAATTAACAAGCCCTTGATTACGTGCTGGATGGGTGACGAACTGGTCGCATCGGGGCGAAGCATTCTCAATAGCGCCTCCATCCCGACTTATCGAACACCAGAAGCGGCTGTTGATGCTTTCAGCAACATCGCCTCTTTTTACCAGAACCAGCAACTTTTGCACCAGGTGCCCTCCTCCTTATCCGAGCTTGCCAAGCCAGATATCGAGGGCGCACATATCCTGATTGAAAATATCCTCACCGAGCGCCGCAACGTTTTAACTGAGATGGAGTCCAAAGCCTTACTGTCCTCATTCCACATCCCAGTCACTAAAACGATTCTGGCGCGTACTGCGAATGAAGCAATTCTGGTGGCTAATCAACTAGGCTATCCCGTTGCCCTGAAAATCGATTCATCAGATATCGTCCACAAATCCGAAGTCCGCGGCGTCGTTCTTAACATCAACAATGCGACAGGTGTGCGTGACACGTGGCTCGAGATGATGGCGACAGTCACTCGTTTAAAGCCAGAGGCTAAGATTAATGGTGTGACAGTACAGAATATGTCTGGCAAACCTGATGGACGCGAACTATATATTGGCGTCAGAACCGATGAGCAATTTGGCCCTGTCATTTCATTTGGTGCAGGCGGAACAATGATCGAAGTCATTGCAGATCGGGCACTCGAATTACCACCCTTGAATCAGTTTTTAGCCCATCGCCTGATTGATCGTGTGCGGTCTGCGGAAATGCTTGGCGCATGGCGTGGCGCGCCAGCGACCGACCGCGATGCACTGGAAAGAATCCTGCTACGTGTATCCGAAATGGTATGCGCGCTACCGCAATTGCGTGAGATGGATATCAATCCTTTAATACTAGATGAATCTGGTGCACTCGTCGTTGATGCACGCATTGTAATTGAGCCACATGCGCCAACAAGTCACTATGAGCATCTGGCGATTCTCCCCTACCCATCCGATCAGGAATCCGAATGGCCGATGCGTGATGGTAGTCGCTATACAGTCAGGCCGCTACACCCCCATGATGCGGAGATGCTACAAACATTGGTACGCAACCTGTCACCAGAAAGCCGTTATTTCCGTTTTATTTCAACCATGCGGGAATTACCTGAACGTATGTTAGCCCGGTTCACGCTGATCGACTACGACAGAGAAATGGCAATGGTCGCGATTTATCGTGAGCGCACATCGAATGCGGAAGGCAGCTTTGACGTCACAGAAAGAATCATTGCGGTGTCGCGTTACGTCACCAACCCCGACAAAAGCAGCTGCGAATTTTCATTGCTGGTTGCCGATGAATTTAATGGTCAGGGTCTCGGTTCACGCATGATGCTCTCCATCATTGAGGTCGCGCGGAGCAAAGGACTAGCAACGATGGAAGGACTGGTCCTAGCAAAAAATACCGGCATGCTCAAACTCATGCGCAGCCTTGACTTCAAAATTCATATCTATGAAGAAGACCCTGATTTGAAATTGTGCGTGCGGCAGTTATAGCAGATAACCAAAAAAATAACGCATCCTTGCTCATAATGCGTTATTTTCTTAGTTGAAAACAATAGCTCACCGATTAGTGACCCACGCACGATAACGCTTTGATTTCACCAGATCACCTATTTGCTGCACAATAAATGCCCACAAAGGTGAGACATCGGGCTTCGTTAACTGACCACGACTCAGGCGGTTCAACTGAAACTTCACCACAGCCATCGTCGCCAGTGAAGCGAGCGGTTTATTTTTCCAGGTAATCGGTGGCAAGGCCGGAACCCCTTGCTCACCTCGCATCCACTGCGCAGGCAACTGCGGATCGATCGCCAAGGCAGTCGCAATTCCCACCATGGCGACACCTGAGGCGATCACCTGCTCTGCAACGTGGGGGCTACGAATTCCACCAGTGACCATCAATGGCATGCGTGCGGTGGACAACATCTCTTTGGCAAACTCTAAGAAATACGCTTCACGCGCTAAGGTTCGGCCATCTCTGGCAGCGCCCTGCATAGCAGGTGCCTCATAACTACCACCTGAAAGTTCAACCAAATCAACCTGGCAATCATTGAGCCATTGAATTACTTGTCGCGCATCTTCAGTGGCAAAGCCACCCCGCTGAAAATCAGCAGAGTTCAGTTTCACCGCAACCACAAATCCCGCCGACACGTTGGCCCGAACTTCGCGCACGATATCGAGCAATAAGTGGGCGCGATTTTCTAAAGCACCGCCCCACTGATCTTGTCGTTGATTACTGAGTGGCGATAAAAATTGACTCAACAAATATCCATGTGCCGCATGTATCTGCACACCATTAAAACCTGACAACTCCGCCAGTTTTGCCGCCACCACAAAACGACGCCGCACATCAGCAATATCCGCCTCAGTCATCTCGCGTGGTACAGAAAAATGCTTTGAAAGCTGACCTAAATCTAAAGCCACTGCTGATGGCGCGATAGTCGTTTGGTGTAATGCACCTGGCATCTGTCGACCCGGGTGATTAATCTGCATCCACACTTGCGCCCCGTGCGCTCGAGCTGTTTGCGACCACGATTTGAACCGATCCAGATGACGAGCATCTTCCAACACAACCCCACCAGGACCCGTCATCGCCCGAGCATCGATCATGACATTGCCGGTAATGATCAGCCCCACTTTGCCAGCGGCCCACTGTCCGTACAAGCGAATCAACGCTGCTGAGGGTGCATGATCTGCATCGGCCATATTTTCCTCCATCGCCGCTTTGGCAATCCGGTTAGGAATCGACGCTCCATTGGGCAATACTAAGGGTTCAGCAAAGTTCATCAGACACTCCATCGTTGACATTACCCGTAGCTTAAGCTTAAAGTTAAGTTGAATGTCAACAACTAACATTGCCCATGAAAATCAGTGATCTTGCCAAATTAGCAGGTGTCGCCTCGTCGCGTATCCGCTTTTATGAAGCCGAGGGACTACTCACGACTGTCTCACGAACGGCAAATGGCTATCGCGATTATCCTCCTGAAGCACTGACGATTCTGAACGTCATCACTTGTGCCCAGCAGACTGGTTTTTCACTCAAAGAAATCAAATCCATGCTACCGCAAGAATTTTCAAGCTGGAGACATGACGAATTACTACTGATATTGCGTAAAAAAATCGATGATATCGACGAAATGCAAATCCGACTCACCCAAAATAAAAGTGACCTTGCATCACTCATTCAATTCATTGAATCCAAACCGGATCATGTCAGTTGCACAGAGAATGCCGAAGGTGCGTTGGCCTCATTGGCAGAAAAAAAACGTGTCTGATAAATCTGGACATGAAAAATGCGTTTAAAAAATAAAACCATGCACGCTTTTTTCTCATAGTTAAATTTCTCTCCCGCCGTCGTATGTCGCGCACATTAATTTCCAAGCGTGATTTTGTTTTGCCAATGTGATATTAAATTGCAATGGCCAATGCCTCTTCATGCCGTTCATCATGGCAAAGAAAAACCCGCCCTTTGATTGTCGCAGAGTCCGGCTTTACATCTAACGTCAGGAACGGTTCACCAATCCGTATTTGTTTATCGTCAAATTCGCCTGAGCGAACAACATCTTGTTACTCATTGTTTATTAAATCGATCTTCATTTTCACGCATCCATTTGCACGTCAACAATTGAGCGGTTGATTCGCACCCTGCGGAATTTGAGCGCGTTTATGCCATTTGCTGTCTGTGGGGCATTCCAATAAGACAACGATAGGATCACAGAAAATTAAGTTTTCAATATATTAAGACGCGCCAAGTCAACACCCTAAAAAACAACAAAATGAAAGGAATTCAATCTTTTTTGTAATCATTTGTAAGTATTTTTACTTACGATGCTGATTTTTAAAGGAAATTATTTATACTTTTCTCACCTTAATAGCGATGTTAAGGTGGTTTGATTGCAGCTTGTTTTCTTTTCCGAAATGGTCGGGTGAAATTCTTCACCTCACATAATAGATCGAGCCCCTCAGCGATCCTGAGTGGTCACCTACGTCAGATAATGGAGAGTAACAGATGAAAGTAGCAAATTTAAAGTATGTCGCACTCAGTTTAGTCATTGCCTCAGCCTTTGCGCATGCAGGGGAAATTAAAAAGGACGAAGACACTGTGTACAAACCTTCCGGTAAAGGGTTTGGCGTCGTCGACAGCGAAGCAACAGAAAAAGCAAAGCGCTTCGCGACGAAGCAAGCACGGGTTTCAGCATCGAAAATCGTGTATCACGGTGGTCCGGTAATGACAAACCCGACGAAGCTGTATTACATCTGGTACGGCAATTGGGCTTCCTATACGAAGGCGCAACAAATTTTGGTTGCTTTTGGTAGCGGCATCGGTGGAACACCTGCATATAACGTCAACACCAGTTACACCAGCAGCACGGGCGCTAAAGTGGTTAACAATGTGCAATTGGCTGGGCAATATTCAGACAACTACAGCAAAGGCAAAGCCCTGTCTGATCAAAACATCTTAGATGTCGTCACCGCTGCAATTACCAGCAACAGCTTACCAAACGACCCCAATGCACTTTATTTTGTATTAACATCACCTGATGTGTCGGAGACGTCTGGCTTCGGTACTCAGTATTGCGGCTGGCATTCCAACGCCAATATCGGTGCCAATAACGTGAAATATTCCTTTGTGGGTAACGCGACAACCATTGCTCCAAGTGGTTGCGGGGTGAATAATCCATCCCCTAACGGTGACGGTGGCGCAGACGGCATGGCAAGCGTGATGTATCACGAACTGTCGGAAACCGTATCCGATCCCGACGGCAATGCTTGGTACGACGGCAGCGGTAATGAAAATGGCGATAAATGTGCCTGGAATTTTGGGACAACATTTAAGGCAACGAATGGCGCAACAGCCAATCAAACCTTCGCCTCTCGCCAATGGCTATTGCAACAAATGTGGCTCAATGTTGGCACTGGCTCTTGCGTTCAAAAGTATTGATTAGTCGAGGTATCGGGTGAAAAAAATAGCGTTATTTTTATCTACTGTTGCGTTACTGATGTCGGTGCCAATGACATCAATAGCACAGGCAGCAACACATGGAACAGGAGTGCTAACTCAGACTCGTTATGTGCGGTTATTCGGTGAGTTGGAAGCTGAATTACTGAAAATAGCTGAGGCGCATGATGGCGTTCGCGTGGATCAGATGCTAGCTTCAACATTTGAGGTGCGCAAAGCAAATGGTGACGTCATTCCTCGTGCTGACTGGATTAAGCAAATGATGGAAAATCCGCACCCTGAACACAATCGTACAATCTCAAAGTTGATCGTGTATGAAATTGGCGCGCATGCTGTTGCTAATTTCAACATCAGTTCAACTGACAAAAAAAGAGGTTTATTTGTTGTGGACGTGTGGGCACCTGAAAATGGACAGTGGGTACTTAGAGCGCGAATAGAATCCGATTTGCCGCGATAATTTTTATTCGTTACGGCTTATAGAAACAAGTTTATTTTTTGCCGGCACGATGTAAGATTTATTTGACGTCAAACAATTCGCCCTCCGAAACGCAACACTGTTTCGGAGGGCGTTTTTTTGAGGATTTTTTTCTAGAACGGATAAGAGACTACCGATCATGGTCAATGAAAAAATACCAAAGACGCAACAGAATATTACGGTAACTGGATGATTAATCCAACCTATCATCGGCACACTGTGAAGTAACCCCGCAGCACCGAAAAGCGCGCAATTTTTAAAAAATCTTTCGGAAAAACAAAAGGGTTACAAGCCTAAGCATGTAACCCTTTGATTTACAACGTATTCGGTGGGGTGGACGATGGGGCTCGAACCCACGACAACAGGAATCACAATCCTGGACTCTACCAACTGAGCTACGACCACCACTGAAACTCTTAGTGAAATACTGCACCAAGAGAGCTACGCATTATACAAGGCTTTCTTACTTTTAGCAATAGTCCGCCTTCATTGCAAATTTCAATCAGAATTGTACGTTACCGCCATTAGCACCCATGCTGCCGGTGGCACCTGCCCCCATACCACTACCGCCACGTGAATGAGAACCACTGCTAGCACCTTGGCGACGACCGGCATTGTCAGGCACCTCTCTCTTGCTATCGCCTTGCATCAACAACTGCTCCGACACGAATGCCTGCACTTGCTGACGCTGATTATCATCAAGGGCATCATTCAACGTCAGACACAACTCTCGGATTTGCTTATTCTCTTGAATTGAGATGTGCTCCTCCTGTTCAATTTGTTTATCCAGATCACGCAACTCTAGCGTTGGCTGTTTGAGATTTTTTTGAATATCAAACTGTAGGTGCTCGCGCCGCACACCGCGTTGATGTGCGAGGACACGCAACTTTGCCTCAGTCTGCTGCCACAACATCTCCTGATTTTTTGTCATATTGAGCGCCGTCTTCATTTGCATTGAATTAAGCAGCAAAATATCAAGACTAAATTCCATCACGGACATAGCATGTGCGGCACCAGCGGATAAGGCCATCACTACACCAACAGTAAGAACAATTTTTTTGAAGTAACGAAAGCGCATAGAAGACCTATTTACAGGATTAACATACTCAGAATAAGTAATAGATATTTGCTGTAAGCAAAAATAAGCGATATTGGATAGCAAGATACTAAACCAATCACATCTTCTGCACGTAACGAAGCGAACAAAAACAAGTCGCAACGTAGGCTTTGGACGATACATCCTCCCGATGCAAAGAAAAAAACCCGCACTATCAGATAGTGTGGGTTTAAACTCACCATTCAGTGAGGAGAGGAGTGTGCAGTGAAGCGGAAAGAACTATACCTGCTGACACCACACCAACGGACGGTATTTACATTTTTTTACTCAAGAAACTAACCTGTCACAAGTAGTCATTCAAACTTACATTTCACCACTGATTCAACCACCCAAAGTCACTGTCTGCGGAAACCATTCCTTTTTAATTTTCTCAAGCATTTGAATTAAATTATTGAAAAAATCAGATTCTTCTGTCGCCTTAAAAACATCGTCATACTGATACTTCTTGCGCACTTCTGTCGTAAGCAGTGATGGTTTGCATACGCTCAAATGCTTCAAGTAAAATCGCTGGATCACCGAGCGCCAGTTTTTTACTATCAGAGAGTGTCTGCCGAAAAGCCCGCGCACCGATCATCCCCATCATCAGGCCCAACATGTGACGTATAACGCTGTTGATACGCAAGCCTTTACCACCGTTGCCGTAAAGCGCTAACTGACGGTGGATATACGGAATCATGGCATGCAAAATTTCTTCGCGTGTTTTAACAAGACGATCATCACCATAAAAGCGGGCGTCAAACGTCGCCATAAAATACGGATTATGGTAGGCCTCGCGCCCGATCATCACGCCATCGACATGTTCTAAATGGAGCGCCATTTCATCCGCCGTTTTAATGCCACCGTTCAGAATAATTTCTAATTCTGGAAATTCTTTTTTCAGACGATAGGCATAGTCATACTTCAATGGCGGAATCTCACGGTTTTCTCGTGGACTCAAGCCCTTAAGAATCGCATTGCGGGCATGAACAATAAACGTCTTACTACCTGCCTCAGCAACCTGTCCAACAAAATCGCGCATGAACTCATAGGAATCAACATCATTGATACCAATACGGTGTTTCACCGTCACATCAATACTGACAGCATCCTTCATCGCCTTGACACAATCGGCAACCAATTGCGGCTCAGCCATCAAACAGGCACCAAACGCGCCTTTCTGAACCCGCTCAGACGGACAGCCACAATTCAGATTAATTTCATCATAGCCCCACTGCTCTCCCAGTTTGGCACATTGCGCCAGATCAGCAGGTTCGCTACCGCCCAATTGCAAAGCAACCGGATGCTCTCCAGGATTAAATTCCAGATGGCGTTGAACATCGCCATGCAACAATGAACCCGTCGTCACCATCTCGGTATACAACCAAGTATGGCGAGTAATATGACGGTGGAATTCGCGACAATGGCGATCTGACCAATCGAGCATGGGAGCCACTGAGACGCGGCGCGGGGGTAAAGCAGAAGTAGTCACAATAGAAACAACGATAATTCAATAATGCGCTATTGTACCCTGTGTGCTCTTTACGGAAAAATTCTAAC